>Ga0247739_10000007_pt1 | contig 452866 bp, 428 predicted proteins | sample UWRJL058202B2_FD_180943 | JGI IMG/M metagenome (GOLD analysis project Ga0247739, IMG submission 180943) | Plant litter microbial communities from Arlington Agricultural Research Station in Wisconsin, United States - UWRJ-L058-202B-2 | ecosystem: Environmental > Terrestrial > Plant litter >... | reverse complement strand
AATTATAACTTCTTAAGGTGGTTATTGCGGCGGGGCTCACCTCTTCCCATCCCGAACAGAGTAGTTAAGCCCGCCTGCGCAGATGGTACTGCAGTTATGTGGGAGAGTATGTCGTCGCCTTTCTTTTGAAAACCCTATTTCTTACGAAATGGGGTTTTTTATTCAAATTTTGTTATTGTATAAATAACATAAGGTACCTTAGCTCAGATGGTAGAGCAATGGACTGAAAATCCATGTGTCCCTGGTTCGATCCCTGGAGGTACCACATAATGCTCGGATGGTGAAATTGGTAGACACGCTGGACTTAAAATCCAGTGAACAGCAATGTTCGTGCGGGTTCAAGTCCCGCTCTGAGTACTAAAACTTCAATTGGCTATGCTAATTGAAGTTTTTTTTTGCAATAATTTGAAATCAACATTCCTGAAAAGCAAAAGTTTAAAAAATTAAAAGTTTTTTTAAAGCAAATTTTCTAATTTTACTTTTCTAATGCTTTTTTGAAATTTATTCTAATAGCATTACTTAAAAAAAAAGTTGTAAATGATTCACCTTACCCTAGAAATAGTATAACGGCTCCACAATTTTTGTTTAAAGGCAATTGTGATTTTGAAGTTGAAAAAGAAAGATTAATTTTTTAAATCAAAAAACTCATGCATTAGGAATGAATTTAAGGGAATAAAATCTCTTTCTTTGGAAAATTAACTTCGAAAGAGTGTAAATGATATGTTTGCAAGACATTAGATCATCATCTTAAACAATTTTGGGTGTAATTAAATTGATTTTATATGAAAAAATATTTCATTCTATTCTTTATATGCTTGGCATTCACTTCTAATGCGCAAAAGCAAGAAGTTCAAAAGAGCATTGAATTGTTTTTTGAAGGTTTTCATCAAAAAGATTCAATAAAAATGAAAGCAGTTTGCTCTGATAAGATGATTTTGCAGTCCATTAGTGAGAATCCTGTCAAAGGAAATAAATTATCTGATGAAAGTGCTGCAGAGTTTTATAAATCTATTGCCGGAATTCCGTCTAAAATGAAATTTCAGGAAAAAATATTAAGTTATAATATTCAAATTGATGGTTCTATGGCTCATGTTTGGGCTCCATACGAGTTTTATATAAATGACAAACTAAGCCATTCGGGAGTAAATACTTTTACTTTATTTAAAGAAAAAGATTCCTGGAAAATTATTTATCTGATAGACACAAGAAGAAAGTAATTTAATTTGGTTTTATAACTGTGTTGTAATACAGGCATATATCAGTCAATACACATTCTTCGCATTTTGGCTGTGGTCTGCATATTTCTCTTCCTAAAAAAGAAATGGCCATTCCTATTTCTGACCAAATATTCTTCGGCAACGCTTGCATAAGATCTTTTTCAACCTTATTTCCGTCTTTACTTTCTTTTATAATACCAATTCTGGGTGCTACACGTATTACATGTAAGTCTGCAATAATTCCTTCTGCAGGTTGATTGGTTTCTCTTAAAATTACATTAGCAGATTTTCTTCCTATTCCTTTTAAAGATGTCAAATCTTTCATGTTTGAAGGAATATTTTTATCATCTTTAATAGTTTTAGCTATTTCCAAAAGCCATTGCGCTTTAGTTGGATAATTTCGAACTTTACTTATATAAGGGATAAATGTCTCCGCATCTGTTTTGGAAAGACTTTTTAAAGTCGGAAATTTTTCAAATAAAGGAGGAGCAACTTTATTAATATTAGCATCAGAATCTTGCGCAGAGAGAACAACCATTACTAATAGCTGGTACGTATTTTGATATTCTAAAGGATGTTTTTTACCTTTATATTTCTTCAAAATAGGTTTTAATTTACTTCCCCAATCAGATGTTTCTCCAAATAAATCCATTTTTCTGTTTTTTCAAATTAAATAAAAAACTAATTATCATAAAGTTAGCTATTTTTAATAAACTCTAATATCTTTTTTATAACATTTGGATTTCCTAAAATTTTTCGATGACCGAGATCTTCGGTAATGTATAAAGTTCCATTCTTTAATTGTTCATGTATATGTATTCCTGCTTTTACAGGAACTTCAGGATCATCTTTATCATGTATTACTAAGACTGGGATTTGAATTTTTTGTGCTGCTTTGTAAGCTGAGAAATCATCCATTTTAAGTTGGTATTTTTTCTCAAAAAGTTCACGTAAACCCTCACTAATTTCTTGGTTTAGACCTAATCTTGAAATAAATTCATCTAAAATATCCTGAACAATATCTCCACTGCCTATTATTATCGCTTTTTCTACTTTAAGACCATCCTTAATTGCATTTAGAACTGACATTCCGCCTAAAGAATGACCAATAGCTATTTCAAATGGGCCAAATTGTTTTTCGATTTCCAGAATAGAAGCAATAAACTCAGACATTATAGTCATTTTACCTTTCGATTTTCCATGTGCAGGAGCATCAAAACTAACAACTGAATATCTTGCTTTTAGAAGTTCATCAGCAATTTTAAAAAGCTGTGTGCCTCTTCCTGACCAACCATGAACCAATAAAATTTTTCGGCTGCTTTCTCCATATTCATAAGTCATTATATCTTTATCGATCTTGGGAATATAAAGTGTTTTCTGAATGCTTTTACTATCCATTTCAAACTCCCGTTTCGGAAGCTTATGTTTTATAGGAGTTGTAAAAAGTCTTGCTGCATAAAACGTAACTAACTTTGTTGAAATAAAAGCACAAATTTTACAGGATATAATGATAAACTGTGGAATTTTTAATGATTTAGTAGGATTATTTAGCTTTTTTGACATATCAATAAATTTAATTTTCGGGCTTAGTTTTGCTTATTTTTTCCTAAATTTAAAAAACATAAAAGTAACATATTAATAAATGTTTACTTAAAAAATAATAAGGAATTAATTTAATTAGCAGACTTATAAATTTCTATCATGGAAATATTTCATATTAGTGCAGAATGTTACCCAATGGCAAAAGTTGGTGGTTTGGCTGATGTCGTCGGTGCGTTACCAAAATATCAGGCGAATGCAGGTCGCGAGGTAAGAGTTGTAGTTCCTTCTTATGATACAAAATTTAGAAAAGAGAATGATTTTGAGTGTGTTCATTGGGGAAATATCAAATTAGGGAATTTTGATTTTCCTTTTAGTGTTTTAAAAGAAACTACAGATAAGTTAGGTTACGAATTATATCTAATAGAAATAAATGAACTATTTCATCGTCCAAATGTGTATGGATATGAAGATGATATCGAACGTTTTTTTTCTTTTCAAATTGCGGCATTGGATTGGCTATTGGCTCGAAAAACAGTTCTTGCTATTATAAACTGCCACGATCATCATACCGGATTAATTCCGTTTTTGATCAAATATGCTTATAAATATGAAGTCTTAAAAAATATACGCACTGTGATTACAATTCACAATGGTTTGTATCAGGGTTGGTTTGGCTATGATAAATTATATTATTTACCTGAGTTTGATTTGATTCATGTTGGTTTTCTGGAATGGAATAATTCATTAAATTCTTTAGCTGTTGGCGTTAAATGTGCTCATGCGGTTACTACTGTTTCTCCAAGTTATTTAGAGGAAATAAATTATTCGGCAAATGGTTTAGAATCTTTGTTTAATTCGGTTCGAAGTAAATCAAAAGGTATTTTAAACGGAATTGATTTTGAAGTTTGGAATCCATACAAAGATCAGATGATTGAGAAGAATTATTCAATAGACGATTTCGAAATTGGAAAACAAAAAAATAAAGAAAAACTGTGTAAAGAATTTGATTTAGATCCAATCAAACCTTTGTTTAGTTTTATCGGACGTTTATTTGAAGAGAAAGGAGGGGATTTATTGCCTCAGGCTTCTGCACTAGCTTTGTCGGAGAATTTTGAGAACATTAATATCCTGATTTTGGGTTCTGGAAATTCTGCAATCGAAGATCAATTGGTACAATTAAGAAATGATTATAAAGGAAATTATAATGTTTTCATTGGTTATAATGAAGATTTGGCACATCTGATATATGCGGGTTCAGATTATATTTTGATGCCTTCAAGAGTTGAACCTTGCGGATTGAATCAAATGTATGCGCTGCGTTACGGTACGATTCCGATTGTGAGAAGAACGGGTGGTTTACGAGATACAGTAATCGATTTTGGTGATAATGGTAACGGAATTTGTCACGATCAGGCTTCGGTAGGAGATATTTGTTATTCTATTAATCGTGCCGTGAAACTGTATAATGACAAAACAGATTTTAATAAAATAAGAAAAATAGGAATGGCAACAGATCATTCGTGGGAGAGAGTTTGCCAGGAATATATAGAGATATACAACCTAATAATTGAAAAAAATGAAATTTAAAAAGAAAAATGTCGTTGCTATTATTTTAGGAGGAGGACAAGGTTCGCGTTTGTTTCCATTAACAGAAACGAGATCAAAACCGGCTGTACCCATTGGTGGAAAATATCGTTTGGTTGATATTCCAATCTCAAATTGTATCAATTCAGATATTTTTAAAATATTCGTTTTAACGCAATTTAATTCTGCGTCGTTAAATGCACATATAAAAAACACGTTTAACTTTAGTATTTTCAGTCAGTCATTTGTTGACATTTTAGCTGCAGAACAAACTCCGGATAATCCAACATGGTTTCAGGGAACTGCGGATGCTGTGCGTCAATGTATGCCACATTTTTTAAAACATGAATTTGATCATGCTTTAATTTTATCCGGTGACCAATTGTACCAAATGGATTTTAATGAAATGTTAGAAGCACATATTGCTGCTGATGCTGAAATTTCTATTGCCACTTTGCCGGTAAATGCTAAAGACGCGCCTGAATTTGGAATCCTTAAAACAGATCATGAAAATCGCATTCAGGCTTTTATAGAAAAACCACATGCTTCATTGTTGCCTGAATGGGAATCTGAAGTAAGTGAAAAGATGCATGAAAAAGGCAAAAAATATCTGGCTTCGATGGGGATTTATATTTTTAATAAACCATTGCTGGAAGAATTAATGTGTAATCCTGAAACGAAAGATTTTGGAAAAGAAATAATTCCGGAGGCTGTTAAAAAGCATAAAATTTTAAGTTACCAATACGAAGGGTACTGGACAGATATAGGAAACATCGAATCCTTTTTTGAAGCAAATATTGGCTTAACAGCTGATATTCCGGAGTTTAATTTGTTTGATAATGAAAATAAAATTTTCACGAGACCAAGATTATTGCCACCGTCAAAATTTAGAAATTCAATTATAAATCAATCCCTGATTTCCGAAGGATGCATTATCAATGCCAAAGAAATTAAACGTTCGGTAATTGGTATTCGATCCAGAATTGGTGAAGGAACCGTTATAGAAAACTGCTACGTAATGGGTAACGATTTTTATCAGGATCTTGATGAAATGCATGAGGAAAGCAATAAAAATAAAATTCACGTTGGAATAGGAGAAAACTGTTTTATTCAAAATGCCTTAATCGACAAAAATGTGCGAATCGGAAATAATGTTCATATTAACGGTGGCAGGCATTTAGATAATTTTACTAATGAATTGTACAGCATAAAAGACGGAATTGTTGTTATTAAAAAAGGAGCGGTTGTCTCTGATAATTTTAGAATTGAATAAGATTTAAAATAAAATTCCAATAAAAAAATTGCTCCGCCTGTTCGTTACAGTTCGAGTTCAAAATCCAATTTTAAAAAACAAACATGACTAAAGTAATCACGCATTCTCTATTTACTGATTTTGATATTGATTTATTTAAAGCAGGGAAACACTTCAAATTATATGAAAAATTAGGAGCGCATTTAATTGAAGTTGAAGGAGTAAAAGGCGTTTATTTTGCTGTTTGGGCCCCAACTGCACATTCTGTTTCTATTGTTGGCGATTTTAATTATTGGACTCAGAGAGAACATCTTTTGAATGTTCGATGGGATTCTTCCGGGATTTGGGAAGGATTTATTCCTCATGTTGAAAAAGGAGCGCTTTATAAATATAAAATTCAATCGAATATTGACGGGATTGTCACTGAAAAGGCAGATCCTTTTGCCTTATATTGCGAAAAACCACCTCATACAGCCTCAGTTGTCTGGGATTTGGATTATAACTGGAAAGATGAAAACTGGATGAAATCGCGTAAGGAAACCAACGGACTTGATAAACCTTATTCAGTTTATGAAGTACATTTGGGTTCCTGGAAACGTGCTGATCATAATCGGTTTTTGACTTATCTGGAACTTGCCGACGATCTGGTAAACTATGTCAAAGAAACCGGATTTACACACGTAGAATTTATGCCCATTATGGAATATCCTTATGATCCTTCATGGGGTTATCAATTGACAGGATATTTTGCACCGACTTCCCGTTTTGGCAAACCACAGGATTTTATGGTTTTGGTTGATAAATTGCATCAGGCCGGTATTGGTGTAATTCTGGACTGGGTTCCGTCGCATTTTCCTGATGATGCACATGGTTTAGGTTTCTTTGACGGTTCGCACTTATACGAACATCCAGATCGCAGAAAAGGGTATCATCCGGATTGGAAGAGCTTGGTTTTTAATTATGGACGAAATGAAGTTCGGGCGTTTTTAATTAGTAATGCTGTTTTTTGGCTTCAGCATTATCATGCAGATGGTCTCAGGGTTGATGCCGTTGCTTCGATGTTGTATCTTGATTATTCCCGAAATGAAGGCGAATGGGAACCTAATATTTTTGGAGGAAGAGAAAATCTTGAAACGATAAGTTTTCTTAAAGAATTTAATGAAGTTATCTATGCTAATTTTGATGGAGTTCAGACTATTGCAGAAGAAAGTACTTCTTTTCCGATGGTTTCAAGACCAACATTTACGGGTGGTTTAGGTTTTGGCATGAAATGGATGATGGGGTGGATGCACGATACTTTAAAATACTTTCAGAAAGAAACGGTTTATCGAAAATACCATCAAAACGATTTGACTTTTTCGATGACGTATGCCTTTACCGAAAATTTTATGCTGCCATTTTCACATGATGAAGTGGTACATGGAAAAAGCTCCATAGCAAATAAAATGCCCGGTGACGAATGGCAGAAATTTGCCAATTTACGTTTGTTGTACGGCTATATGTTTACGCATCCCGGAACTAAACTATTGTTTATGGGATCTGAATTTGGGCAAAGCGATGAATGGAATTTTGAGAAAAGTTTAGACTGGCATTTATTACAATACGATTATCATTCCGGAATAAAAAAAGTAATCACAGATTTAAATCAATTGTATAAATCGCATCCGGCATTGTATGAAAAACAATTTACAGGAGAAGGTTTTGAATGGATTAATTATTCTGACCATCAAAATGCTGTTTTGTCGTATATAAGAAAAGGAAATAATCCGAAAGAAAATGTAATTGTTGTTTGCAATTTCACGCAGGTTGTTCGGGAAAATTATCGAATTGGAATTCCGCAAAAAGGAAAATTAAAAGAAATTTTTAATAGTGATGCTGCTATTTATGGCGGAAGCGGAGTTGGAAATTCAAAAGAACTAACAACTGAATCTGTTCAATATGATGGCAGGGATTTTTCGGTAGAATTGACATTACCGCCTTTAAGCGTAACCGTTTATTCTTTTTCCTAAAAAAGGAAGTAAATTCTATAATGCAATTTTATCAGTTTAGCGTTTATAAATTATCGATTTATTGATTTTTTGAGAAGGAATTTAATACTCGTTCAGAAAAAACGTTTTCGTGAATAAACCTTTTATTCATAGAGGCTTACTAAGTTTTTTTGTATGTTTGAAAGGAAGATTAGCGTTATTATAATTAATTCATTAGCGATATGATTACAAACACAGCATTAGAGTATAAAGGCGATTTATACCCATCAAGAATTGTTTCACATGAACATGAAGGTGATACTATCTTTTTTCATACAGACAATAAAGTAATCTTAAAAGTCACTATTCTCAGAGACAGTTTAATTCGGTTTCGATTTACTACAAAAGGCTATTTCAGTAATGATTTTTCGTATGCAATTGATAAAACGCAATTACATGGCTATAATTTTTTGGAATTAACTGAAGAAGAAACCTATTTTCAAATAAGAACAAGTAAAGTAAAATGTAAAATTCAGAAGAATGATCTTCGTTTGTCTATTTATGATTTAAATGATTTTTTAATTCTTGAAGATGAACTTGGTTTTCATTGGGAAGAAAGCTACGAATATGGTGGTAATATCGTAAAAATGAGTAAATCTTCAAAAGATGGAGAATGTTTTTACGGTTTGGGCGACAAAGCCACACAAATGAATTTAAAAGGCAAAAGGCTAGAAAATTTTGCCACAGATCAATATGCTTTTCAAAAAGAACAGGATCCGTTGTATAAAGTAGTTCCTTTTTATATTGGACTGCACAATAAACAATCCTACGGTATTTTCTTTGATAATACATTCAGAACCTTTTTTGATTTCTGCCAGGAAAGAAGAAATGTTGCCAGTTTTTGGGCAGAAGGCGGTGAAATGAATTATTATTTCATATACGGACCTCAAATGGAGGATGTTGTAACCACTTACACCGATTTGACCGGTAAACCGGAATTACCGCCGCTTTGGGTTTTGGGTTATCACCAATGTAAATGGAGTTATTATCCGGAAAGCAAAGTAAAAGAAATCACTTCAAAATTTAGAGAATTAAAAATTCCGTGCGATGCCATTTATCTGGATATCGATTATATGGAAGGTTTTCGATGTTTCACCTGGAGTAAAGATTATTTTCCAGACCCCAAACGAATGGTTGCCGAATTAGCGGAAGATGGTTTTAAAACCATTGTAATCATCGATCCGGGAATTAAAGTGGATAAAGATTACTGGGTTTATCAGGAAGCACTCGAAAAAGATTATTTCTGCAAAAGAGCCGACGGACCGTACATGAAAGGAAAAGTCTGGCCAGGCGAATGTAATTTTCCGGATTATACAAATCCCGTAGTTAGAGAATGGTGGGCGGGATTATTTAAAGAATTGATTTCAGACATTGGTGTAAAAGGGGTTTGGAATGACATGAACGAACCCGCTGTTATGGAAGTTCCAAATAAAACTTTCCCGATGGATGTTCGTCATTCGTATGATGGAAATCCGTGCAGTCATAGAAAAGCACACAATATTTACGGAACGCAAATGGCGAGAGCTACTTATCATGGCGTAAAACGTTTTGCATATCCAAAACGTCCGTTTGTCATTACAAGATCTGCTTATTCTGGTGCTCAGCGTTATACATCGTCCTGGACGGGTGATAACGTCGCAACCTGGGAACATTTATGGATTGCTAATATTCAGGTACAAAGAATGTGTATTTCCGGAATGGGTTTTACAGGTTCTGATATTGGCGGATTTGCGGAACAGCCAACAGGCGAATTATACGCACGCTGGATTCAGTTAGGTGTTTTTCATCCTTTCTGCAGAACGCATTCTTCCGGCGATCACGGAAATCAGGAACCTTGGGCTTTTGATGAAGAAGTGATTAATATTACCCGAAAATTTGTGAGTCTTCGTTACCAGTTATTGCCTTATTTATATACAATGTTCTGGCAGTATATAGAAGAAGGTGTTCCGATGTTAAAACCATTGGTTTATTATGATCAGGATGATACGCAAACGCATTATCGAAATGATGAATTTATCTTTGGAAATCAAATTTTGGTATGTCCTATACTTGAACCTAATGCTTTAGGAAGACGCATGTATATACCAAGAGGTGAGTGGTATAACTATTGGACAAATGAGTTTGCTACAGGAGGAAGAGAAATCTGGATCGATACCAAATTTGATGAAATCCCGGTTTTTGTAAAAGCCGGCGCGATAATTCCAAAATATCCCGTTCAGCAGTATGTAGGCGAACTTGAATTTGACGAATTAACTTTAGATTTATATTATAAAAACGGTAAAGAAAAATCAGTAGTTTACGAAGATGCACAAGACGGCTATGATTATAAAAAAGGACGTTACAGCTTTTTATCCTTCAGTCTTATCGGAAAAGAAAAAGAACTGATTGTTCAATTGCATAAAGACGGAAAATTCGACACTCCTTATAGTAAATTCAAAATAAACTTAATTGGTTTGCCATTTAAAGTAACTGAACTTGAGATTGATAACGAAAAAGTTGAATTTGATCCTATAAGATTTGAAGAAAATCATTATCTGATTATTGATAAAGAATTTACAGAACTTCATATTATAGGACAATAATAATAATTATGATACGTTTCGTTTTAATTATATAAAAATACCTGTTAAAATTAATTGTATTTTTATTTAATATTTAAAACTATGATCATGAAAAATTACTTTTTCTTAACTGTATTTGCGGCGCTCTTATTGGCTGCATGTGCAACAAATCCTGTAACAGGAAAACAAACGCTTAATTTTGTTTCAAACAGCGAATTATTTCCAACGTCATTTCAACAGTACAATGCTTTTATTGCAGAAAATAAAGTTATAACCGGAACTGCAGATGCTAAAAGAGTAGATTTGGTAGGAAGTAAAATCAAAGCTGCGGCAGAAAGATATTTAACCTATTTAGGACAAACCCAATATTTAAAAGACTACCGTTGGGAATATAAATTGGTAGAAAATAAAGAAGTAAATGCATGGTGTTTACCAGGAGGTAAAATCGTTGTTTATTCAGGTATTTTGCCAATAACCCAGGACGAATCCGGTCTGGCAACCGTAATGGGGCATGAAGTTTCTCACGCATTAGCCAATCACGGAGCGCAAAGAATGAGTGCTGCCCAATTACAACAAATTGGCGGAGTAGCATTAGGCGCTGCAACAAGCGGTAAATCTGAGGCTACACAAGCAATATTTTCACAAGCTTACGGAATTGGTTCTGAAGTAGGAGTGATGCTGCCATTTAGCAGAAGCAATGAAAGTGAAGCTGATAAAATTGGTTTAACACTAATGGCCATTGCAGGATATAATCCGGATGATTCGATTGCTTTTTGGAGCAGAATGTCAGCAAAATCAGGGGGTTCAGGAACTCCGGAATTTATGAGTACGCACCCATCTGATGCAACCAGAATTGCAAATCTTAAAAAATTAATTCCTGATGCAAGAGCGACAGCAGCAAAAGTTGGCGTTATCAGATAATATAATTTATTATTATATATTTAAAATACCTAAAAGCTATTCACAATTGTGAATGGCTTTTTTTATGCAAAATCATATTTTAAATTGTTTATAATTTATTAATATACGATTTGTCAAATTTCTATTTGATTATGATAAAAATTAGATAAATTCGTAGCCACTTAACAAAACCATTTTTATGAAAAACTTACAAAAAGGAGATAAAAAATTGCTAAATGCCTGGGCTTTTTATGATTGGGCAAATTCGGTTTATACATTAACGATTGCATCAGCAGTATTTCCTATCTTTTATGAATCCTTATTTGCAAAAGATCAGCATTATATTGATGTTTTTGGGATGCATTTAAAAAATTCTGCTTTAATAAGTTTTATTACAGCTTTTGCTTTTTTGGTAGTATCATTTATATCTCCATTTTTATCAGGAATAGCTGATTATGTGGGGAATAAAAAATCATTCATGAAATTCTTCTGTTATTTAGGAGCTTTATCTTGTATTGGATTGTATTGGTTTGACCTTGATAATATTTATATCGGACTGGCTTTTTATTTCCTGGGATTACTGGGATATTGGGGAAGTTTAGTTTTCTATAACTCTTATTTACCGGATATTGCATTTGAAGAACAACAGGATAAAATTAGTGCAAAAGGATATTCATTAGGATATATCGGGAGTGTGATTCTACTGATAATTAATCTGGGTATGATAATGAAACCAAAACTTTTTGGAATTTCAGGAACAGATGGAGAAGCGGCAATGAAAGCCATGCGTTATTCCTTTATAATGGTTGGGCTTTGGTGGATATTATTCAGTCAATATACTTATTATTATTTACCAAAAGGAAGCAAAGAAACAGGTCAGAAATTAACAAGATCTGTAGTCTTTAATGGTTTTAAAGAGCTGAAAAAGGTTTGGGCTTTATTGAAGGAAAACATTGCATTAAAACGTTATTTGGGAGGTTTTTTTGTATCGAGTATGGCTGTACAAACCGTAATGCTTGTTGCCACTTATTTTGGAGCTCAGGAAATTCAATGGTCATCTAAAGAAGAAGGTACAATTGGTTTAATCATTTGTATTTTAATAATTCAATTAGTCGCTGTTGTTGGCGCTGTTTTAACGTCTAGAGCTTCATCAAAATGGGGAAATATTCCAACTTTAATTGTTATTAATAGTATTTGGGCGGTATTTTGCGCTTTGGCTTTCTTCATTACATTGCCAATACATTTTTATGTTATGGCGACCGTTGCCGGATTTGTAATGGGAGGAATTCAGGCTTTGTCACGTTCAACTTATTCAAAATTATTGCCTGAAACTGAAGATACAGCTTCGTTTTTTAGTTTTTATGATGTGGCAGAAAAAATAGGAATCGTAATTGGTATGTGTGTTTACGGTATTATAGATCAGATCACCGGAAGTCCACGTTTAGCAATTGTAATCTTAGGAATCTTCTTTGTTACCGCTATTTTTCTATTAAGAAGAATACCAAAAAGGCACTTTAAATGATAAAGTGCCTTTTCGGGATTTGAGTTTTCACAATGAAGGAAATCTCTATGATTTGATTGATGATTTTTAGAATTAACCTTTTGTAATATTCCCTGATCCTGAAACTTTAACATCACGTTTTTCAGGGTTTCCGAAATATTTGATATTTCCTGAACCCGCAACTCTTGCTGTTAAACTTCCTTCGCAGTTTACAATACTGTTTCCTGATCCTGAAACGTTTGCTTCAACATTTTTAGATTTTAAATCAGATGCATTTACATTTCCGGATCCTGCCAGTTTTGTTGTGAATTTATCTGCAGAACCTTTTAAAATAACATCTCCTGATCCGCTTAAACTCAGGTCAAAAGCGTTTGAATCAACATCTAATTTAAAATTTCCTGAACCCGCCATTTTTGCCGAAAAAGTATCGCTTTTAATTTTATCCTTTGTTTGAATATCTCCCGAACCGGATAGACTCAATGCCGAAATTTTTTCAAAAGGAACTGTAATTTCAATTTTATGCCCGGAACTTGGTCGGATACTAATTCCTTTCTCCACATAAATTTTAAGGGCATTATCTTCTACCTCAATTTTTATATTTGAAAGTAAATTTTCTTCTCCTTTAATAATGATTTTCCCTTCTTTTCCTGCCACTAAATTGACATCAAAAGAACCGCCCACTTTTATAGCATCATAATCACCCGTATTTCTTGTCTGAGTAACTATATTGCCATTTCCTTTTACTTTATTTTTGTCATCAGATGACCATTGTGCGTTAGCAATAAAGCTTACTAAAAATGCACCACAAACTAATAATTGAATTGATTTTTTCATTTTTGATTGATTGAGTTATTGTTTTTTGATTAATGATACACTGCCATAATTAGAGTTTACAACTACTTTATTCTGACCTTTTTTCTTGTTGAATCCACTGATTCTTTTACTGGTAGTTCTGCTTTCACTAACAGAAACATCCAACGAATTATCACTTTTTATATTTCCATATTTGGTATTAATATCAAAATCAAAAGAATAATTTGAATCATATCCTAACGATACATCAGAATAAGTCGAGTTAATATTCACATTGTTAGCTTTATCTGTTATTGTAGAAATATTGATCTTGCTATAATTTGTATCCAGATTTACAGTGTTTGAAATTTCGGCAATATTAACTGTCAGATAATTTCCTGAGCCTGAAAATGAATTGATCTTTTGAAATTTAAAATTTCCGTAATTACAGTCGTATTTGATATTATTACTTTCTGCAATAACCAAATCGGTATAATTTGTATCTAAAGTAAGATTACCAGAATCGTTGATTCTCAGACCAGAATAACGAGCTTCAAGAATTCCGTTTTTAATGTATTCAATAGTTGAGTTTTGACAATATTCAATATGAATACGGTTGCTGGAACCATTTAGTTTTCCTAACGTAACTTTACCATATTTACAGGAAATATCAGTATTGGATTCTAAAGTAAGAGTTGTAATATTCCCGTATTTATTGTCCACTTTTACAGTTCCGTTTTTCGGAATTTTGATTACATAATTAATCTCAAAACTATTGCTTCTTCCGTTACTTTTTATCACAGAATTCCCCAGCTTAGTCACAGCCGAAACCATACTTTTTAAAGCTGTAATATCAACATCAATACTGTTTAATCTTTCGTTTACCCAGTTTTCGTTGCCACCGGTTACCTTTATGGTGATGTCAAGATCTATCTTGTCTTCGTCCCAGGTACTTACAGTAATATTGCCATATTTATTTTCAATATCAATTCCCGCATTTGAATTGACGATATAAGTTTTTTTAATGGTTTTTTGTTTAGAAATAAAAGTGTCATCATTATTTGAAAATCCTAAAAAAGGACATAGGATGAATAAAATAAGTAAATTATAAAGTTTTTTCATGAGTGGTTGTGTTTTTTAGATTTTCATTTTCTTCGATACGCTGCAAAACCGTTTGCAAAAAGGAAATTCGGGTTTGCAAATTGCTGATCATCGCATAAATAATTTGTTTGTTTTCTCCGTTTTTCTGAACCTCTTTTATGATTTTTTCATAATCGGCATCAAAAACTTTCATTTGTTTTAAAGCATCATTTATGATTTGTTCATTTTCCGGAGAACTTTTTTCTTTTAGTTTAACAAGCTCATTTTCAATCAGAATATTAAAAATAGAATCTGTCCTTTTCGTTTCTTTAGATGCAAATTTGAATTCTTTGGGCTTTGCATTGTTGTTATAAAAAATAGAAACGCCTAATAATAAAGCTATCGAAGCTGCAATCGCCCAAACGGCATAATTTTTTTTCTTAGGTTGTTTTTTATTCAGTTTATTCAGGAAATCAAGCTGATGATCTGAACTCATTTCATGAACCTCCCATTGATTTTCAAATTTTTTAAATAATTGGTCTAAATTGTCATTTTCCTTTTTCATATATCCAGAATTTATTTTTTAGAGGTGATATATGGTATCGCCTTTTTATTTATTGGTGTTTGTTTGCACAAACTTTTTTTTAGTGACGATTTCATAGATCCTTTAATTTTTTTCGTAAATTTTCTTTAGCTCTGCTTAATGTTGTTCTGCAGTTTGCATAACTGATATTTAAGATTTCACTAATTTCTTCCTGATCGTAACCTTCAATATAAAAGAGCGTTAAAACCATTCTGTAATTGTCTTTTAAGGCTGAAATCGTATCTAAAACCTGTTTCACTTTAAGTGAATTCAAATCGATATTTTCAGATAAGACAGAATCGTCTTCTTCAATTTTATAAAGCGTTTTGTTCAGGTCTTCCATCTGGAAAGCATTGTTCTTTTTATAAAAATCAATACTGTAATTGATAATGATTTTTTTGAGCCATGCTCCAAATGCAACTTCCTGTTTATAATCGTTAATTTTTGTAAAAGCCTTTAAGAAACCTTCCTGCATGACGTCTTGTGCAAAATGTTCATCTTTTACAATTCTGTAAGCCACATTATACATCGCTTTACAATAACGGTTGTAAACTTCAAACTGCGCTTTTTGGTTATTTGATTTACAAAGCGCAATTAATTCTTCGATATTTTGATTGGTTATATTCAAGTAATGGTTGCTAGTTTTATATAATGACTTTGCTTTTTTTGGTTTGTTACAGTTTTGATAAAAATAATTTTATTTTTTTTAGAAATATCGTGAATTAGCCTTTTAATTAGATTTTCAAAGCCCACTCTTTTGCATTTGGCATAATGATTGTCTATTTTTACCGCCTATCATGTATTGGATACACTTATTGTAGTTTTAACAAAAACTGTTGTATTTAAGGGTAACTTTGCATTTAGGATTTAACTTTTAATGACAAAAAGACTTATATAATATTATGTCAAATCATAAAATACTTACTATTGACAATCTGTCACTTCAGGAATTTGATTCAGAAGCAGAATTAATTCCATTATTAACTCCCGAAGACGAAGAGGAAATGAACAATGAAGAGCTTCCGCTTTCGTTACCAATTTTACCTTTACGTAATACTGTTTTATTTCCCGGGGTTGTGATTCCAATTTCTGCCGGAAGAGATAAATCAATAAAATTAATTAATGACGCCAATGCCGCTGGAAAAATCATTGGGGTTGTTTCTCAAATTAATGAAGAAGACGAAGATCCGTCAAAAGACGATATTCATAAAATAGGAACTGTAGCCAGAATTCTGCGCGTTTTAAAAATGCCTGACGGAAATGTTACGGTTATTTTACAAGGAAAAAAACGTTTCGAAATCGACGAAGTAGTTTCAGAAGAGCCCTATATAACAGCTACAATAAAAGAAGTTGACGAAAAGCGTCCGGAAGAAAACGACAGCGAGTTTACAGCCATTTTAGATTCTGTAAAAGAATTGGCGATTCAAATTATAAAAGAAAGTCCAAACATTCCATCAGAAGCTACTTTTGCGATTAAAAACATTGAAAGCCAATCGTTTTTGATCAATTTTGTTTCTTCGAATATGAATTTATCGGTAAAAGAAAAACAAGGGCTTTTATCAATAAACGGATTAAAAGACAGAGCCCTTGAAACCTTGCGTTACATGAACGTGGAGCTTCAAAAATTAGAATTGAAAAATGACATTCAGTCAAAAGTTCGTTTTGATTTAGATCAGCAGCAGCGTGAATATTTCCTTCATCAGCAAATGAAAACCATTCAGGAAGAATTGGGAGGCGTTTCGCAGGAAGAAGAAATGGACGAAATGGGGCTGAAAGCGAAAACCAAAAAATGGGACGAAAAAACGCAGAAACATTTCGAAAAAGAATTGTCTAAAATGCGCAGAATGAACCCGCAATCACCAGATTTTGGAATTCAGAGAAACTATTTAGAATTGTTTTTAGAATTGCCATGGGGCGAATATTCTAAAGATAAATTTGATTTAAAATTTGCACAAAAAATATTAGATAAAGATCATTTTGGACTTGAAGAAGTAAAGAAGAGAATGATTGAGCATTTGGCTGTATTGAAACTTCGTAACGATATGAAGTCGCCAATTATCTGTTTGACAGGACCTCCGGGAGTTGGTAAAACATCGATTGGGCGTTCAGTTGCTGAAGCTCTTGGACGTGAATATGTACGTATTTCATTGGGTGGCTTACGTGACGAAGCAGAGATTCGCGGACACAGAAAAACCTATATTGGTGCAATGCCTGGCCGAATCATCCAGAGTTTAAAGAAAGCCGGGACATCAAATCCGGTATTTATTTTAGACGAAATTGATAAACTTTCAAGTGGAAACAGCGGCGATCCGTCTTCTGCTTTGTTAGAAGTTTTAGATCCGGAACAAAACAATGCTTTTTATGATAATTTCCTTGAAATGGGTTATGATTTATCTAAAGTGATGTTTATTGCCACTTCAAACAATATGTCAGCCATTCAGCCGGCATTGCGTGACAGAATGGAAGTAATCAAGATGTCAGGTTATACCATTGAAGAAAAAGTAGAAATTGCAAAAAGACACCTTTTCCCAAAACAATTAGAAGCACACGGATTAACATCCAAAGATTTAACTATTGGTAAAAAACAATTAGAAAAAATCGTAGAAGGTTATACACGTGAATCTGGTGTTCGTAATCTGGAAACTAAAATTGCTCAGGTAATTCGTAACGCAGCAAAAGCCGTTGCGATGGAGGAGGAGTACAACAAAAAAGTTACCGATGAAGATATTATAACTGTTTTAGGCGTACCAAGATTAGAACGTGATAAATACGAAAATAATGATGTTGCCGGAGTTGTTACAGGTTTGGCATGGACAAGTGTTGGAGGAGATATATTATTTATAGAATCTTTAATTTCTGAAGGAAAAGGAGCTTTAACCATTACCGGAAACCTTGGAAATGTAATGAAAGAATCGGCAACAATTGCTTTGGAATATATTAAAGCAAATGCTAAAAAATTAGGTTTAGGTGTAGAATTATTTCAAAAATATAATATTCACTTACACGTTCCGGAAGGTGCAACGCCAAAAGATGGTCCAAGTGCGGGTATCGCCATGCTGACTTCTTTAGTTTCGTTACTGACACAAAAGAAAGTGAAGAAAAACCTGGCTATGACAGGAGAAATTACGCTTCGTGGTAAAGTTTTACCAGTAGGCGGAATCAAAGAAAAAATCTTAGCGGCAAAAAGAGCCGGTATCAAAGAAATCATTTTATGTTATGAAAACAAAAGTGATATCGATGAGATTAAAGCCGAATATTTAGAAGGTCTGACTTTTCATTATGTAAAAGAAATGAGTGAAGTTCTGGCTTTGGCTTTGACAGACCAAAATGCTAAAAATGCAAAAACATTGAAATAAATTTCAATTGTAAATTCCAATATTTAAAAATCCAAATTCCAAACTTTACTTAAAGATTGGGATTTGGATTTTTTTATGATTTTGATTCCTTTGAAATTTGAAATTTAGATATTGGAATTTCCCTTCAATTGGAATCTGGAATTCTAAAATATTGAAATTTCTTTTTCAATTGGAAATTGATATAAAATTATTTTTTCTGTTATATAATTTTATCTTTGTATTTGCGTTATTCCCATATAGGAACGCCAAAAACACATGGTAAAACAATTTGTTTTATTTTTAATGATACTAGTTTGTTCGGTTTCCTTTGGGCAAATTGGAGGGCGTTATACTTATCAATTTCTAAATTTAACGACATCACCAAGGCAGGCAGCATTAGGTGGTAAGACGATAACGATTTATGATGAAGATGTTAATCAGGTCATGTTTAATCCCGCTACTTTAAACGCAGATATGGACAATCACCTGGCGATGAATTACGGTAGTTATTATGGAGAAGCTTCTTATGGAACGGCTTCTTATGCCTATACTTACGACAGACATTTGCAAACTTTTCATGCCGGAATAAGTTATATCAACTACGGAATATTTGAAGGATATGATGAAAATGGCCAGGCAACTTCTGATTTTACGGGAAGCGAAGCTGCATTGTCCCTGGGTTATGCTTATAATATTCCTTTTACAGATGTGCATTTAGGAGTAAATGCTAAGTTAATAACGTCAACATTAGAAAATTATAATTCATTTGGAGGCGCAATAGATTTAGGCGCTTTATATATCAATGAAGAAAATAATTTCAATGTGGCACTCGTAGTCCGAAATATTGGAACTCAATTTACAACTTATTCAGGGATTCGTGAAAATTTGCCACTTGAAATCATTGCCGGAATGTCGCAGCAATTAGAGCATGTACCATTGCGCTGGCATCTTTCTCTGGAGAATTTACAGCAATGGAATGTTTCTTTTTCAAATCCGGTGCGTGGTGAAACTAATATAGACGGATCTACAAGTGAAGAAAAAGTTTCATTTGTAAATAATGCTTTAAGACACGTTGTTTTTGGTGTTGAACTTTTTCCGGAAAGAGCAGTTAATTTACGTTTAGGTTATAATTTTAGAAGAGCAGAAGAATTAAGAATTAATGATCAGCGTAATTTCTCCGGTCTCTCTTTGGGTTTTGGTTTAAAAATGAACCGTTTAAAATTTAATTATTCATATTCAAGATATACATTAGCGGGTAATTCGAGTCTTTTTGGACTAATCATAAACTTTCAATAATAGGTTATTTATGAAGCTATTTTATTTGATTCTGTTTTTTACTACAGGTTTTTTTACTACCTCAAATTTAAATTTTAAAAGTGAAAATAGGACTGTTGCCGAAATCGAAAGATTTAATTACCAGTTAAATGAAGTAAAAGAAGTGATTGATGCCGGTCCGCAGTATAATAAAAAAATCGCTTTTTTGGTAGACATGAGAATAAAGTCGGGAAAAAACCGCTTCTTTGTTTATGATCTTGTAAACAATAAAATATTAGACCAGGGACTTGTAGCGCACGGATCAGGATCTGAAACCGGGATTAATGGAGAATTAAAGTTTAGTAATACACCAAATTCTAACTGTACGTCATTAGGGAGATATGCTATCGAAAAATGCTATAAAGGCATATTTGGCAAAGCTTATAGATTAAATGGTTTAGATGAAACGAATAGCAATGCTTTGCAAAGAGCCATAGTTTTACATCATTATTCTGCAGTTCCGGAGCAAGAGCAAGAATATTATATTTCAAGAAGTCACGGTTGCCCAATGGTAAACGAACAATTTTTTAAAAGAATAGAAAAGATAATTGATAGTTCTAAATCGAAAATAGTATTAAATATCTATTATTAAAATTCATATTACAAACCATATAAAATTAAAAGATTATTTTGAAAAAAATAACGATTGCAATCGACGGATTTTCGTCAACAGGAAAGAGTACATTAGCAAAACAGTTGGCAAAAGAATTAGAATATGTTTACGTCGATACAGGAGCAATGTATCGGGCAGTAGCCTTTTTTGCTATGCAGAATCAGCTTATTGGAGCTGATTTTTTTGATAAAAAAAGCTTAATAAATGCCCTTCCGACAATTCAGCTTGAATTTAAATTTAATTCTGATTTAGGATTTGCAGAAATGTACCTGAACGGTGAAAACGTTGAAAAACAAATCAGAACCATTGAAGTTTCTAATTTTGTCAGTAAAGTAGCTGAAGTTTCTGAAGTACGTTCTAAATTAGTTGAACAACAACAGGAAATGGGAAAAAACAAAGCCATCGTAATGGACGGAAGAGATATTGGAACCGTTGTTTTTCCAGATGCAGAATTAAAAATTTTCATGACAGCCAGTGCAGAAACCCGTGCACAAAGACGTTTTGATGAATTACAGCAAAAAGGAGACAATGTTTCTTACGAAGAAGTTTTGAAAAATGTCGTAGAAAGAGATTATATAGATACCCACCGTGAAGATTCTCCTTTAGTTATTGCCGATGATGCAATTGAAATTGATAATTCTTATTTAAGCAGAGAAGAACAATTTGCAGTTGTTTTAGAATTAATAAATGATGTTGTTAAAACAGATTAATTTTTTGTAGATATCATTTTTAATGGTAGTTTTACCGCTTCATTTATTTTTAAAGACAAATTCATCTTATGGGCATTAAAAACAGGTTGATTATAATGAGCTTTCTTCAGTTTTTTGTTTGGGGAGCGTGGCTTATAACAATTGGAAATTATTGGTTTGGAACTAAAAACTGGGAAGGAACCCAATTTGGTCTTGTTTTCGGAACCATGGGAATTGCTTCTTTATTCATGCCTACTTTAACCGGAATTATTGCTGACAGATGGATAAATGCTGAAAAATTATATGGTTTTCTACATATAATGTATGCAGGAGTTTTATTTGGAATAGCACAGGTTACTACACCGGATAACTTTATTTATGTAATGTTTGCTGCCATGTGCTGCTATATGCCAACCATTGCCTTGAGTAATTCCATATCGTATACTTCACTAAAATTAAACGATAAAAACATTGTAAAAGACTTTCCGCCAATTCGTGTTTGGGGAACAATTGGTTTTATTGCTGCCATGTGGATTACTAATTTAAGTGGAAGCAAAGCAACTGAATATCAATTTTATATTGCCGGAATTGGGGCTTTGATTCTTGGAATTTATGCTTTCACATTGCCAAAATGTAAACCACAGCGTTTAACAAAAGAAGATGCTACATTAGTTGAAACTTTAGGTTTAGAAGCATTTAAACTATTCGGAAATTATAAAATGGCCCTGTTTTTTGTTTTCTCTATGTTTTTGGGTGGAGCTTTACAATTAACAAACGCTTACGGAGATGTATTCTTGGATGAATTCAAACATTTTCCTAAATATGCAGATTCTTTCGTAATTAAATATTCGACGATTATTATGTCGATTTCTCAGGTTTCAGAAACGCTATTTATTTTGGCAATTCCGTTTTTCTTAAGACGTTTTGGAATCAAACAAGTGATGCTTATTAGTATGCTTGCCTGGGTTTTACGTTTCGGATTATTTGCTTTTGGAGATCCTGTAACGGGTCTTTGGATGATTATTTTGTCTTGTATCGTTTACGGAATGGCATTTGATTTCTTTAATATTTCAGGTTCATTATTCGTAGAAAGCAATACCGATTCTAAAATTCGTTCATCAGCACAAGGTTTGTTTATGATGATGACAAATGGAGTAGGAGCCGTTTTAGGAAGTTTAACTTCCGGTTGGGCAATTGACCGTTTCTTTACAAAATCATTTACCAATACAACTGAATTAGCAGGATTTTTGCAAACTGAAACTACAAATCCTAAAATGTTAGAATTTGTAAAAGGACAAGGAAATTCAGTTTCTGTAGATGGAATTTTTTCAAATCCGATTTTAATGAAAGACTGGCATACGATCTGGTTATCGTTTGCAGCTTATGCTTTGATAATTGCAATTGCTTTTGCGGTTTTATTTAAACACAAACATGATCCAAAAGAAATAGAGAATTTGAGTCATTAAGAAACTTTTAATTATACATATCCCCATTTTTGATTTTTAGAAATAGGGATTTCTTTTAAAATCTTTGTCAAAGTTTTAAACTTTGACAAAGATAGTTGTGCATAGTAAACCCGACAGGTTTTTAAAACCTGTCGGGTTTGTCAATAAGGAAGGGTTGAGTTTTTTAAAAACATTAAAACCTCTAATTTAGCCCCGATAGAGCGGTTATCCTTTTATGGTGGGGTTCACCATAAAAGATAAGAGCGAAAGCGGAACTTCAGGTCTTGAAAAACCTCAAATTTGCTGCTCCTGAACAATTGGCTGATTATCATTTGCTTTTATTTTGCTATTACAAATAAATGTATTAATTTTGCAAACCTTTTGGCAAAGAAGAGTTTCCTTTAGGTATCAACTATTTATGTAAAACAACTTCTGTTTTTTCTACTGCTTTATGAAACTCAAGAAAAACAGAATACAAATTTTTTATCAGAGCATGTCTGAACAATTAAAATCACAAGAAGAGTTTTTAGCAAATTTTAACTGGCATAACTTCCAAGAAGGAATTGATGCAGTAGATGAGAAAAACTTACAAGAATTCGAAGAACTAGTTTCAAAAACTTTCATCGCTACAGACCAAGAAGAAGTAGTTGAAGGTGTAGTTGTTAGAATTACAGATAGAGACGTTATCGTTGATATCAACGCAAAATCGGAAGGTGTTATTTCTTTAAACGAATTCCGTTACAACCCAAACTTAAAAGTTGGTGACAAAGTAGAAGTATTAATCGACATCCGTGAGGACAAAACAGGTCAATTAGTATTATCTCACAGAAAAGCACGTACTATTAAATCATGGGATAGAGTTATTTCTGCAAACGAAACAGGAGAAATCGTTAATGGTTTTGTAAAATGCAGAACTAAAGGTGGTATGATCGTTGACGTTTTTGGAATTGAAGCTTTCTTACCTGGTTCTCAAATTGACGTTAAGCCAATTAGAGACTACGATGTATATGTAAACAAAATGATGGAATTCAAAGTGGTAAAAATTAACCACGAATTCAAAAACGTTGTTGTATCTCATAAAGCGCTTATTGAAGCTGATATCGAAGTACAGAAAAAAGAAATCATCGGTCAATTACAAAAAGGACAAGTATTAGAAGGTGTTGTTAAAAACATTACTTCTTATGGTGTGTTCATTGACTTAGGTGGTGTTGACGGATTAATTCACATTACTGACCTTTCTTGGAGCAGAATCAACCACCCAAGTGAAGTTCTTGAATTAGACCAAAAATTAAACGTTGTAATCCTTGATTTCGATGATGAGAAAACAAGAATTCAATTAGGATTGAAACAATTAAACGCTCACCCATGGGATGCTTTAGATGCTAATTTAACAATTGGTGATAAAGTAAAAGGTAAAGTAGTTGTAATCGCTGATTACGGTGCATTTATCGAAGTTGCTGAAGGTGTTGAAGGTTTAATCCACGTTTCTGAAATGTCATGGTCAACTCATTTACGTTCTGCTCAGGATTTCGTAAAAGTTGGAGATGTTGTTGAGGCTGTTATCTTAACTTTAGATAGAGATGACCGTAAAATGTCATTAGGTATCAAACAATTGACTCAAGATCCATGGACTGACATTACTTCTAAATACCCAGTAGGTTCTAAACATACAGGTATCGTTAGAAACTTTACAAACTTTGGTATTTTCGTAGAATTAGAAGAAGGAATTGATGGATTAATTTACATCTCTGACTTATCTTGGACTAAGAAAATCAAACACCCATCTGAATTTGTAAATGTTGGTGAAAAACTTGATGTAGTTGTATTAGAATTAGATGTTGAAGGACGTAAATTATCTTTAGGTCACAAACAAACTACTGCTAATCCTTGGGATCAATACGAAGATTCTTTCGCTGTAGGAACTATCCACAATGGTGAAATTTCTGAAATCGTTGACAAAGGAGCTACTGTAGAATTCGGAGATGATATCGTTGCTTTCATTCCTACTCGTCACCTTGAAAAAGAAGACGGAAAGAAATTGAAAAAAGGTGATACTGCTGATTTCAAAGTAATCGAATTCAACAAAGAATTCAAAAGAGTAGTTGCTTCTCACACTGCTATCTTCCGTGAAGAAGAAGAGAAAAACGTGAAAGCTGCAACTGAAAATACTTCATCTAACTCTACTACAAATGCACCAGCTGCAACTTTAGGAGATAACAATGATGTATTAGCTGCATTAAAAGCTAAAATGGAAAAAACTGAGAAAAAATAATTCTTAAGTTTTTATAAATAGAAAGTCCCACAGCAATGTGGGACTTTTTTTGTTTCAGGTTTTCTTCTTTGTTATTTTTTCATATATCCAGTGGCTTCAAATATGAGAGAAGGAAATGTGATATTTACTATGTATTCCAATGGTTGAAACCATTGACGATGTTATTATCTCTAAAATTAAATTTTATTTAGAAGCTAATAATTTTGTTTCTTCGGGGGTGTATTCATCTACAACGGTGTAAATGTCAATTTTTGTAATTGCCATTTCATCTAAAATATCAACTAAATTTTTGAGTCTGCATTTTTTACTTGGTTTTATGATTACTATTATTCCTTTATTTGGATTTCCTGTATATTCGCATATCAGATTTTTTTTATTTAATAATTCTTTTCGAATACCGTTTTTACCAAAAACAACAGTTTTTGGATTTTCTAATGGATCAATCAGTAATCCGGAATATGTTATTATCCTATCATTTTTATCTAACAAAATAGTGTAAATTCGATTTCCATCAATACATCCAACAGCCCCACAACCAGGATCTTTATCAGGAAGGCCTAAATCGACAGCTCTTGGCTTTGCCAACTCAACCGTCACCATAAAAAATATAATTAACAAAAAAGAAACACTAACCATTGCGGTTAAATCAACTCTTGTAGACAACTTTTTACTTCTAATTTTTTTAGGCAGATTTTCCATAGTAAATAATTTTAAGGAAAGTTATCGAAAAAAACAAAACAAAATATATTCCCATTTTAAGATTATTTAAAAATATTTTTAAGGATTAAAGCCTTGTTTTACAGCGTTTTTTGAAGATGATTCAATAATATTTAAACTTTTTGCATTTTCTTTAAAACCAAAACGATTGTTATGGCGTAAATGAGCTTATAACTTAAAATATTAATTATGAAAACTAGAAAATTTTTAGCCGTAGCAATCTTGACATTAGGATTTGGATTTGCATCATTTGCACAAAAAACTGTAATGGTTGGCGGAGCAGCAATGTATCCAAACAAAAATATAGTAGAAAATGCAGTTAACTCAAAAGATCACACTACACTTGTTGCTGCTGTAAAAGCTGCAGGATTAGTAGAAACATTACAAAGTAAAGGACCATTCACCGTTTTTGCCCCAACAAATGCCGCGTTTGACAAATTGCCAGCGGGAACTGTTGATACATTATTGAAACCGGAAAACATTAAAGCATTACAAAATGTTTTGACTTACCATGTTGTTGCAGGAAAAATGAATGCATCTGATATTGCAAAGGCAATTAAAGCAGGTAAAGGAAAGGCAACTCTTAAAGCTGTTAATGGCGGAACTTTGACTGCCTGGATGGAAGGAAAAGATTTATACATCAGCGACGAAAGCGGTAACAAATCTAAAGTTACTATTGCAGATGTAAACCAGTCAAACGGTGTAATTCATGTTGTTGATACAGTTTTATTACCGAAAATGTAATACAATTTAAAATTTCAATTTCTAAATTCCAAATTCCAATTTTTTAAGTTGGGATTTGGAATTTTTAAATAATTGGAATTTTATAAATTTATTTTTTCGCTGTCAAAGTTGATCCGGCAGAAGCTATAACAACACAGACAACAGCTAGGATTTCATAGAAATTTAGGTTTTCCTGCAAAAATATAAAAGCACAAATAGAAGCAGCGGCAGGTTCTAAGCTCATCAAAATACTAAAAGTCCGAGGAGGAAGCTGACCTAAAGCTTTCATCTCTAATGTAAACGGAATAGCACTTGACAAAAGAGCCAAAGCAACGCCCATTCCGAAAAGTTTAGGAGTAAGATTTGCCAATCCGTTTTCTAAAAATCCAAAGGGTAAAATTAAAATAGCGGCGAATAACATTCCGGTAGAAACAGCCTGTCCGCTATTCATTATTTTAGAAATTTTTCCACCCAAAACAATATAAGCAGCCCAAAGTCCGCCTGCAATAAGGGCAAACAAAACACCTAACGGATCTATTCTATCATTTGACCACGGAGCAATTAAAACGATTCCTGCTGCCGCAAGCAGAACCCAGCAATAATCAACCCAGCGTTTTGAGCCAATAATCGCCACCAATAAAGGACCAATGAACTCTAAAGTAACAGCTAAACCAATTGGAATTCTTTCTATCGCAAAATAAAAAATCAAATTCATGGCTCCCAATGACAAACCATACGGAATTACAATTTTCCATTGTGCAGGTGTAATTGCTTTTAAATTTGGTCTGTAAGCCAATAATAAAATCAAAGCCGAAACTCCAATTCGTATTGAAGCTGTTCCTGCTGCACCGATAGCCGGAAAAAGGGTTTTAGCAATTGCCGCACCACATTGTACACTAATAATAGCTAAAAGTACTGCCGGAACAGGAGGGATGTTGAATTCTTTATTTTTCATGGAAATTATAATGAAAATAAAACTGTGAATCAGTTTTAAAAGATATTTTTTCTAATTTATTCAAATAGAAAGCTGTGTTGAAATTTAATCAACATTTTTATAAAAGAGAATGTTTTTAACTATTCTAAAGCACGTTTGGTAACATAAGCACGATAGCCAATAATAGCCATCTGCCATTTTGTAGCTTTAGAAATGTCTAAACCTTTTTTGGTAAAACTGGGTAAAAGAATCTTATTTATTTTGGCTAAAATTTTATACATGGTTGGTTAATTTTTATCAAAGATATAAAAAAGACCTTGTAGTTAAACAAAGTCTTTTTATGGTTTTATTTATGCAATTATATCTTAATCAATCTTAAGAAGCAAATTCTGATCGGGTCCATTCTCAACGTTTAAAGCACTTTTTGGAGCTTCTATCCAACCTGTTTTATTGATAACGAATTTGAACATGCGAACCTTATCATTTGCAAACTGACTTTTTGGAACAGAAAGTTCAAAAGTATCCTTGTTTTTTCTCACCATTTGATAATTGCTGTTTTTCGGATTCCAATTGTCGAAAGAACCTGCAATTGATACACTTTTTACCAAACCAGCGTCGAGGGATTTGTCATGCTGATAACTAAAAACGACATTATTTTTATCGATTTTATAACCGTAAATTTCCTTTTTAGCTTCAGTTTGAGCAAGCAAATCACCTGCTATTGCCACGATAGCATTTCCTAAAGCATTGGCAGTTTTTTCATTGCTGATATTTACAATAATAGAAATTCCAAAACCCCTTTCCGGATAAACCAGAAGCATATTTTGCGTACCAAAAGCACCGCCATGTTTCCAGCAATTTCTTCCGTTATTGTCTACCTGGATACCGTCCCAAAAATACCCGTTAAAGTCACTATCAGAGTTTAGGAGATTTTTTTTAGATTCCAGGACTATTTTATTTTTTGTATCTAATTCATAAGCAATAAATTTGGTTAAATCACCTAAAGTAGATTTTAAATATCCTGCCGCTCCCCAAAGTTTATCAGACAACATTGGCATTTGTGTTTTGCCATTATAGCCGCTCGCAATAATCGTGTTTTTGTCCGGATTTAAAAATGTTGACGTCATATTTAATTTTGAAAGAATATTTTCTTTTAAAAGCGTTTCATAATTTTTATTATAAATATTTTCCAGAATATGTGCCGCCAATTGAACGCTTCCGTTGCTGTATTTAAATTTTGTTCCCGGCAAAGTATCTAATTTTATCCTTTTCAAATCTTCAAAGAATTTCTCTCTTGAATAAGATTCATCCATTTTTTTAAAGCCAATATAACTGCTGTCATTTTGAGTTTTTCTTAATTCAGAATTATCGGGTAAATCTTTATTGAAGCCAGTTCTAAACGAAACTAAGTCTTTTATTTTTATTGGATTTCCCTGGTATTCTAAGTTAGGATAAGAACCTGTTATATATTTACGGATATCGTCGTCAGGACTTATTTTTCCTTCTGTAACGGCTTGTGCCAGTAATAATCCGGTAAATAATTTTGTAATCGAAGCAATCTCAAAGACAGTATTATTGTTCGCCTGATTTCCTCTTCCTTTTTCTATTTCTCCATAGTGTTTTGTATAGGTTTTACCATCCTTTATAATACCTATGGAAACTGAATTTGCTTTCGAATTTTCTAATAAAATTTTGGCATTTTTATCCAGTGATGCCATGATTTCTGTTTCGGATAAGTTGTTGATTTTTTTCTGTGCTAGACAGGAAAAACTTAAGCTTATACATAGTAGTAAAATTAATTTTTTCATTTAAAATAGGATATAAAATTTTATTTAATCAACTCGCATTCAATCTAATATTTAAAAGACTTTATTCTGAAAAGTTTGTTTCACTTTTGAGAAAATTTAATTTAAAAAGTTCAATGAAATAAAAAAACCAGTGAATACACTGGCTCTTTTATTTATTTACGAATTTCTATTACTTTTTTGATACAACGATCAATTTCCAGTTTCGTTTCGTTTATTTTTTTATGGTTAAAACACAAATTAAAAACAAACAATAGTGCTGCAATAAAAAATGTTTCCTTCATTTTAATAATTTAAGATCGGTTTTGTTTTTGTGCTTTTTTCGCTTCTTTTTCATATAGCTTCATGTTCTTTTCGTAGATTTTCATGTTTTTTTCAAGCTCTTTCATGTTCTTTGCAAATTCCTCACTATCAGGACCAAATTTTTGCTCAATGTATTGACTGAATTTTTCCATATCTGCATCAAATTTTTCCATGGCAAGATCGTATTTCGCCATTTCTTTGTCATATATAGCTTCGCGTTGTGCCATGATTTCTTCTACCTGTCTTTCGTAAGCAGACATGTCAGGTTCAAAAGCTTGCATTTTTTTCTCGAATTCAGCCATTTCTTTTTCAAAATTTTTCATGGCTGTTTTGTCATTTTTATTTGTTGGAGCTTTTGGCGCTTTTGGCATTTTAGACATGTCAATAACAGGAGCTTGTGGAAGAGGTCCATTTGGAAAAGATGGCATTAATGGCGGTGAAGGCGGAGAAGGAGGTGAAACTTCACTAACATTCTCAGGATTTTTAATTTCCTTAACTTCAACTCTGCGGTTTTCAATAATCATTGGTTTTTCAATGGCATCATCTGTAAGTATCCCTATTTTCTCAGAACCATTATCATCAACCGAAACAACAATACCACATTTTCTGATGGCTTTATCACCTTCAATATGAAGAGTTTGAGTTTGTTCGTTTCCTTTTTTAATATCGATTCTAATACAGGTTAATTCGTCTTTTGAATTTCTTTTAACATTAGAAATTGCAACATCAGCATTGTAGTTTTTCTTTAAATCTTCGGCTATTTCTTTTAGATCCTGATCTGTTGTGTTTTTGTGAATTTTGTAAACATCAGCAGAATCCTTTTTCTTAACAACTTCGGTATTTTCTTTACTTTCTTTTTCCTGCGCAATAACTTTGATTTGAAATAAAAATACAAAGGCCACAAGTGCCGGAATTACAGCATAATACTTCCAGTAATTCCTCTTTTTTGATTGATTTTTGTTTAACATGACAATTCGTTTTTTGATTAATGATTGATAAAAATAATTGGTAATGGCAACGCATGATTGGTGCGTTGTTATTTTTAAAAGCGTGTATTGGTACGCTTTCTTGTCGGATATTTTTTTGGCAGCCTCGCTGTCAGCAATAAATTCCAGGTTTTGCATAATGGCTTTTTTGTACAGCCAGATAATTGGATTGAACCAAAAAAGCACACAGAAAACTCTTGAAATCAAAACATCAATAGTATGGTTTTGATCGCTGTGTACCTTTTCATGTTCCAAAATACTCTCTAATTCTGATTCGCTGTACATTGATGAGTTGTACACGATATAATCAAAATAAGAAAAAGGAGCAATGTTTTCGTTAATGTCAACAAATTTAAAATCAGCTTGTTGTTTTACTTGTTTGCCTTTTAAAATAGAATTTAAACTATAAAAATCAAGAGCAAATTTTATCAGAAATGCTGAAAACCCAATTGCATAAATGGCTAGGGAAACTAAATTCCAATCTATCTCAAAAGTCTCTTTTTCAATTGCATTTGAAGCATAAACGTGCGAATAATTGAAATTCGGCATTGGAGTAGGATCAACCCAGACAACTTTAGTATACACTAAAAATGGCAATGCAACCGAAGTTATCAAACCAATTAATAAAAACCATCTGTTGCTGTTAAAAAAAGTTTCCTTGCGTAATAAAAAGTAATAAGCAAAGTAAAACAAGATTAGCAATCCACTTGATTTTGCGAAAAATATGAAAAGTGCTTCCATAAAAAGGTTAGTTTAATTGTGGTTTTATTTTTCTTTCGGGTTTTCGATCATAGCCAGGATTTCGCGCAATTCATCTGCAGAAATTTTTTCTTCCTTAGCAAAAAACGAAACCATACTTTTATAAGAACTATTAAAATAATTGTCGATTGCTGTACTCATAAACCCTTTTCTGTAATCTTCGATGCTTACAATTGGATAATATTGATGTGTATTTCCAAACGCATTGTGAGCCACATATCCTTTCTCTTCCAGATTACGTACAATTGTCGAAAGCGTGTTGTAATGTGGTTGATCTTCCGTTATTTCTGCCTGAACTTCTTTTACGAATGCTTTTTTAAGCTTCCATAAAATGTGCATAATTTCCTCTTCTTTGTTCGTTAGCTTTTGCATGTTTTCTAATTTTAATTCAAACCTACAACTATTTTTTTAGTTACACAACTATAAATGTAGTTATTTAACTAAAAAAGAAGTTGAGTTACTATTTAAATATTGAAATCCGGTTGTAAGGAATTGATTTTCAATGCAAAATTAGAGTAAATAAATTTTACCACAGAGTTCACAAAGATTTTACTTTTAGGATTTTATAAAAAAAACACAGAGATACATAAAGCTTTGTGAATAAAACTTTGTGTATCTCTGTGTAAAACTTAGTGCACTCTGTGGTAAAATTCTCTAAAGTAAATTAATTAACTTTTTCGTCGATTAAAGCTTTCCTGATCCAGAAACAGCAAACTGTAGCAACAACGCCAATGCAGGCCATAAAGAGCCAGTTAATTTGATAACCTAACCTAGAGATCATTTCAAAACCAACTTTTGAACTTACAATATGAGCTAAACTAAAACTCATCGTGTAAAGCGCCATATAACGTCCTTCTTGACCTCGAGGCGCACGGCTTAAAGCGAAAGCATTCGAAAAAGGAAAGGTTAGAATTTCTCCAATCGAAATACAAATCATGCTTATAACCAGAATTCCGGCCCATACATTAATAAGTAATAAAAAGAAACTCAAAGCCATAATAAATGATCCGAGGATAATAATTTTTATTTTAGGAAATCCTCGTCGCTCCATAAAACCAACCGTTGGCATTTCTAAAGCAAAAATCAAAAGTCCGTTTAAGGTCATTAATAAACCGGTCTGAAACTCGCTCAAACCAAATTTTTCATTGTGATATAAAGGTAAAGTCGTAAATAACTGAAAGAAAATCATGGCCGTTACAAAACTCACAAACAAGAAAACCCAAAAAATACGATCATGAAAAACCGATTTTATTTCTGCCGAAATTTCCATTTTATCTCCGTGAACTGCTTTTTTCTTCTCCTTAACTAATAAAGCAAAAATAGAAATCGAAATAATACAGGAAGCACCATCAACCCAAAAAAGTCCCTGATACCCAATTCCCATAATAATTAAACCGCCCAAAGCAGGTCCGGCAGCAAATCCTAAATTTACAGCCAAACGCACTAAAGTCAAAGCACGCGTACGATTTTCAGGTTTGGCATAAGCACCTAACGAAACAAACATCGCCGGTCTGAACATATCAGCAATGGTCATCAAAATGAACATGGCGCCGCATAAAGCCCAAAAAGTTGTGATATATTGTACGAGAAAAAGAGAAACTCCACTTGTAAATAAACTAAAAATCATGATTTTATAAAACCCAATTTTATCAGATAATTTTCCGCCAAGCCAGGAACCCAACATTGATCCCAAACCAAAGGAAACCATAATCCAGCCCACCTGATTGTAACTAAAATGTAGATCTTCTTTTAAATATTTAGATAAAAAAGGAAGCACCATGGTACCGGCACGATTGATAAAAGTGACCAGCGTAAGTATCCAAATTTCTCTTGAAAATCCTCTGAAATTATTGATGTAATGGTTAAAAGCAGTTTTGAGCATTATAAATATGTATTTGCAACAAAGTTAGGAAACTTTGTCACTTCCAGCCGTTGGTGCTTTGTTACTTTTAAACTATTTTTGCTTAAAATTTCAAAGATGAAAAATGTAATTGCTTTTTTAGTATTGCTAGTGGTGAATTTTTGTTTCGGTCAGAAGAAATTTGACAAAAGCGAAACAGAAAAATTTCAGAAAACCATAAATTCTGAATACGCCAATCCTAAGACAAGTCCATTGATGGAGGAAGATTTAAAGACTTTTAAAGCTTTAGAATTCTATCCCATTAATGGAAAATATTTTGTGAATGCTAAGTTTGTAAAAGCAAAAAATGAAAAAGTCTTTGAAATGAAAACTACCGGAACAAGAACTCCAAAATATATCAAATACGGTACTTTATTTTTTACGATTGACGGCGTTGCTTTGCAATTGAATGTTTACAGAAATATTGAACTTTCTAAAACAAAAGAATATAAAGATCATTTGTTTCTGCCATTTTCTGACCTAACAAGCGGAAAAGAAAGTTATATCGGAGGACGATATATTGATTTGAAAATCCCGAAAGGAAATACAATTGCAGTTGATTTTAATCAGGCTTATAATCCGTATTGTGCTTATAATCATAAGTATTCTTGTCCGCTGGTTCCTTTAGAAAATGATTTGAAAGTCGAAATCAAAGCCGGAGTTAAAACATTTCATTAATGGAATTCTTTAATTTTCATACACATCAATTTACCAATCAAACTGATATTTTGGAATTGGTGAATCAATATCCACAGGAATTTGACGCTTCGATTCCGTTTTATTCTGTTGGAATTCATCCTTGGTATATTGCAGAAGACAGGATTGATGCCGATTTGAAAATTATAGAAGAAAAATTGCAGACGAAAAACTGTCTCGCTGTTGGCGAATGTGGTTTAGACAAACGTATTGAAGTTCCATTAGAACAGCAGGTTATCGTTTTTAAAAAACAATTGGCTTTAGCCGAAAAATATAAAAAACCGGTTGTCATTCATTGTGTTGCTGCTTTTCAGGAAGTAATTGCAATCAAAAAGGAAATGAAAATTTCTGTTCCGATGATTATACATGGTTTTTCAAAAAATAGTCAAATTGCAAATCAGCTTATTTCGGCAGGATTTTATCTTTCATTTGGAAAATATTTATTGAAAAATCCTGAGCTAAAAACGGTTTTTCAGCAAATTCCAAATGATCGATTTTTTCTTGAAACCGATACAATTGCAGAAAATATCAAACAGGTTTATGATTTAGCAGCTGAATATAAGAATTTAGAAATAAAAGAGTTACAAGATATTATCTTAGGTAATTTTAAAAATGTATTTAAACAGGAAATAAGCGAAGCCTGAAACCTGAAACTTGAAACAAAAAATAAACAAAAATAAACAAAAGATTATATGGCAGAGTGGACGGAAAGAGCCGAACTTTTATTTACAAAAGAAGGATTGCAGAACTTGCAAAATGCAAATGTATTGGTAGTAGGTTTAGGAGGAGTTGGCTCCTTTGCAGCTGAATTTTTGGCAAGGGCAGGAGTAGGAAATATGACAATTGTAGATGGAGATGTAGTTGATATTACAAACATTAACAGACAATTACCCGCATTGCATTCTACAGTTGGTGAACCAAAAATTAAAATCGTTGGCGATCGTTTGATGGATATTAATCCCGAATTAAAATTGACCCGCGTTCAGGAATTTTTATCTCCGGAACGTGCTTTTGAGATTGTTTCGCCAGAGTTTGATTATGTTTTGGATTGTATTGACAGTATTACTCCAAAATTAAATTTAATCATAGCCGCAAAACGCAAAAGAGTTAAAATCATAAGCAGCATGGGTGCTGGCGGAAAAATGCTGGCTTCAAAAGTAAAAGTGAGCGATATTTCTAAAACTATTAATTGTTACTTTTCTAAAACCATTAGAAAGCGTTTGAAGGAAGTAAAAATCAATAAATTGAAAGTGGTTTTTTCTTCTGAAATTCAGGACGAAAAAAGCTTAAAATTAACCGATGGAAAAAATTTTAAGAAATCTTTCTACGGCACAAACAGTTATATGCCAGGATTATTTGGTCTTCACGCTGCAGAAACCGTGATTAGACATTTGTTGAGTAAATAGAGTCGCTAAGATGCTAAGGTTCTAAGTTACTAACTTGTAGCTGAAAAACTTAGCGACTTAGAAGCTTAGAACCTTAGTACCCTAAAAAAAATGATTAAAACAGTAATATTTGATATGGACGGCGTAATTGTCGACACTGAACCCGTTCATCGTTATGCTTATTATAAACAATTTACAGAATTGAATATTGATGTAACCGAAGAAATGTATACTTCGTTTACCGGATTTTCAACGCGAAATACTTTTCAAACCTTAAAAGGATTTTTCCCAACGATTGAACACGAAGTTGAAGATTTGATTCAAAGGAAAAGAAACATTTTTAATGATGCTTTTGATACCAAAGAAGATTTGTATTTATTAGAAGGCGTTGAAGATTTAATTAAAGATTTGTATGCCAATGGAATGCAGCTAATCTTGGCTTCTTCGGCTTCAAAAGTTACTATTGAGCGTGTCTTTACAAGATTCAATTTACATCAATATTTTACAGATATTGTAAGCGGAGAAGATTTTCCACAATCAAAACCTAATCCGGCGATTTTCATTCATGCGGCTTCACTATCTGTTGCACCGCCGGAAAATTGTATTGTAATCGAAGACAGTACAAACGGAGTGAAAGCTGCGAAAGCTGCAAATTTATTTTGCGTGGGATATAATAGTCATCATTCTAAAATGCAGGATTTATCTGCTGCAGATTTAGTTATCAATCATTTCAATGAATTAAATGCTCAAAAAATATCACAGTTAGGCGCTTGAATTATAGAATATTTAACATTTGTTCGCTAATTGAATTTGTAAATTTGAGGAAAACAAATAAACTCAAGAAATGAAAAAACTACTTATTGCATTAGTCATTATTTTGGCTCCTTTTGCTGCAGAAGCACAAATAAAAACACCACAAGCGAGTCCGAAAGGCTATATAAAACAAACCGTTGGTTTAACTGACGTTGAAGTTACTTATTCTCGTCCTGGAGCGAGAGGCAGAGCGGTATTCGGGAATTTAGTTCCGTTTGGTAAATTATGGAGAACAGGAGCTAATGAAAATACAATTATTAGTTTTAGTGATGATGTTATTATCGATGGTAAAACATTAAAAAAAGGAAAATACGCGATTTATACTATTCCTAAAATCGAAAGCTGGGAAGTAATTTTTTATCTTTCAACTGACAATTGGGGATTGCCGGAAAACTGGAATGAATCGTATGTTGTTTTAAGAACTACTGTAAAAGAAAACGCTTTACCAACTCCGGTTGAGACTTTTACAATTGGTATCAATGGTTTGGACCCAAATTTTGGATATTTAGAAATGGCTTGGGAAAACTCTCATGTTGCTTTGAAATTTGAAGTTCCAACTGCGAAAAATGCTATTGCAAGTATCGAAAAAACCTTAGGCGGACCAAATTCAAATGATTATTTTGCAGCGTCTCAATATTTGTTTCAATCAAACGGAAACATAGAAACTGCTAGAACTTATGTTGACAAATCTTTGGATATGAGCACAGATAAGCCGTATTTTGTTTTAAGACTAAAATCATTAATCCAGGCTAAACAAGGTGATAAAAAAGGAGCTGTTGAAACGGCAAAAGCTTCATTGGCTGCTGCAGAAGCTGCAAACAACCAGGATTACGTAAAATTAAATAAAGACAGTATTGCGGAGTGGAGTAGATAATGCTTTAAATTCCAATATTTAAATCCCAAATTCCAAAAGTTTTTACTTTGGAATTTGGGATTTTTTTTGCCTTCTTTTTTTTAATCTTACTTTAAAATAACAGGATATGAACATATTTTAAAAAAAAAATACAGACAGACTTGTCTGTTTTTAATCCGTTTTTCATACATTTGTATTTCTAATTCATCAAACAAATGTTACCCAAAGAACGAATTTTAGACAAAGCTTTTGTTTTATTTCATAAACAAGGATATAATGCCACTGGTATCAATCAGATTATTGAAGAGGCGAAAGTGGCAAAAGCAAGCTTTTATCAACATTTTAAATCAAAAGAAGATTTGTGTGTTGCTTTCTTAATTCAGCGTCATGAATATTGGTTTAATGAATTGGAAAAATTTACCTTAAACACAGAAGATCCAAAATTAAAAATTCAGGCTTCATTTGGTTTTTTGATTTATATGAATGAGAAAGAAAATTTTAGAGGCTGTAGTTTTTTAAACTTGCTTTCTGAAATTCCTTCGGATAATAAAAAAGTGCTAAATGTAATACAAAGTCATAAATTAGATTTACAGAATTATTTTAAGAATCTTATCCATAACGATCTTATCGCAGACCATGTTTATTTACTTTTTGAAAGCTGTATTATAGAAAGTCAGTTGTTTAAATCAAACCATCTTATAGAGCAATCTAAAAAAATACTTAAAACTTTAATTTTATAAAAATGGAACAGAAACTACCATTACCGCCTTTCACATACGAAACGGCATTAGAAAAAATTCAATTGGCAGAAGATGCCTGGAATAGCCAGGATCCAGAACGTGTTTCAAAAGCTTATACTGTTGATAGTGAGTGGAGAAACAGAGACCAGTTTGTAAATGGGAGAGAGGAAATCGTTTCCTTTCTGACGCAAAAATGGAATAAAGAAAGAAACTATAAACTAAAAAAAGAATATTGGGCACATACAGAAAATCGAATTGCGGTTCGCTTTGAATACGAATACCAAAATCTAGAAGGAAACTGGTTTAGAGCATACGGAAATGAAAATTGGGAATTTGATTCAAACGGATTAATGCAAAAAAGATTTGCCAGTATAAACGATCTTGCTATTAAAGAAGAAGACAGAAAACTAAAATAATAACCTTAATTCATACTCGGTGGTTCCGGAATTTTGATAGTACGTTTCGTTTTCTTCACTATTAAAAGATAAAAAGTAATTCCGCCCAAAATAATAAGTAAAGCAATTTCAAGCTGTCCCAGACTATTTGTGTCTTTATACATTGCATTTGCGCTCGCTAATTTTGATTTCCCTTCAGTAATCTGAATTTGGGATAATTGCTCTAAAGTTTTTAAAGCTTTTTCACTTAATAATTCTATTTGACTCCAGTTTTTATTTTGAGTCTGTTTATCGATTGAAATACAAGACGATACAAAATTTTGAAAAAAGATTCTTTCTGTAGGTGTTAAAACTGTTTTCGTGTATAAATCATCAATAGAGTGAATTACTTTTAGGGTACTAATGATTTCATCTGTTTTAATAGTGTCATTCAGATTTAATTTTTCTGCCTCGGCTTTTATGTAATGGAGTTCTTTTGAATATTGAAAAATATAATTTGCTACAACCAAACGATCTTTGTAAATCGCATTAATATTGTCATTTACTTTTTTGGAATTTTGCAGTGTATTGAAATTGCTTAAAATAATTATAAGCATTACAATCAGCAAAATAAAAGCAGCTTTGGTTTTATTGCTGATTTTATTTAGATCTTTCATAATAAGAGAGTTAGTCTCTCAAAGGTAAAGATTTTTAATGGAGAATCCACAATGCGACTTTTTGTAGAAATTTTAATTTTTTTCAAGCTTTTCAACGCTTAAATTGAAATTTGAATTTAATTTATAAACTCCAATATATTTTTTAAAGTTTCTTCTTGTTGTTTTTCTCTCGAAATAGAAGCAGAGTCATCTCCTAACTGGAAACCGTAATAACCAAATTGTCCGTGATTTGCACCTTCAATCTTTACGAATTTTGTCGATACAGGGAGTTTTGATTTATTCTTAAAAATCGTTCTTTCATCAGCAACGCCATCATTCGAACCATATATTTTCAGAATCAGAATTTTGCTTTCTGCTAATGAAATATCTCGCGGATGTGTTGTTCCAATTAATATTAATTTTTGAATTAAATCAGGATTTTCTTTTACAAACTGAGCTGCCATTTTTCCGCCTTGAGAGTGTCCGGATAAAATATAGGTTTTGGTTTTATCAGTAAATAAATTAAGCTGTTTTGGAATTTCATATCCTTGTGAAGCTAACCTCCAGGGCATTTTAATCAAATAAACTTTAATTCCGTTTTCAGAAATCCTTCTGCACAAAGGCACATAAGCTTTTGGATCAACCATTGCACCGGGATAGAAAATAAAGACTTTTTCAAATTTTTGCTTTGGTTCAAATAAAAAATAATCATTATTGTCTTTTACCGATATTTTTGAAGTACTTTCTAAATAAGAATCTGAAACATCTTTAGCCTGATAAGAATAAAACAACCAAATCGTAAACGAAATGGCAATGGTAAACCATATTCGTTTTATGATTTTTAAGATTGAATGTTTCTTTTTCATAATAAGAAGAAATTAATCGATTTTCGCCTTAGTATTTCTCTTTGCCAGCAACAGGAATATTTTAAAAACTAGATTTAGTATCGGAATAAAATTAAAAATAAGATAGATTGGATTTACATTTAAGTCATGTAATCTTCGGGTTGTTACGGCTTGTATCGGGATAAATGTAAATAAAATAATAAAGCAGACGTAGAAAAAATTAAGTACTTTTTCATTATCTAAATTTATGTTTTCGTGTAAATAAATAGCTATAATGGATGTAAGAATATTGACTAAAAGATAAATTCCAAATTCTATTCTTCCAGATTTTCCAGAAAAAGAAGAATAGAAAAAAAATATATTTTTAAAATGCTTCATTAAATCTGCAGCTTTTTTAGACTATTTGATAAATAAGTAGCTTATTCAAAAACAACTTTCTTAGAATCTGGTTTTCCTCTAAAAAAGAAAAACTGTATCAGCAGGGACAAAATAATAGTCAACATAGCTCCAATAAAATTCAGCCATAAATAACCCAGTTTTTCCTGACTGTAAATCATGAAATAATAAATAAAGAATATAGTAGTCTGGCTTATTATTGCGCTGATAAACATAGCTTTTGCTTTAACGCGGCGTAAATAAAATCCAACCAAAAAGATTCCCAAAACAGTTCCGTAAAAGATCGAACCAATAATATTTACCAGCTGAATTAAATTCTCAAACAAAGTCCCGACACAGGCAAAAAGTATCGCAACAATTCCCCAGAAAAGCGTGAAGAATTTGGTTGCATTCAAATAATGTTTCTCTGATTTCTCTGTTTTCAGATTTCGTTTGTAAATGTCAATTGCAGTTGTCGAAGCCAAAGCATTTAATCCCGAAGCTGTTGAAGACATTGCCGCCGAAAGAATCACGGCCAATAACAAACCAATTAAACCTTTTGGCAAATAGTGCAGAATGAAATGAAAAAACACATAATCTTTATCGTTAGTTTCACTATTGCTGTCGGCTTTTGAAATGATTTCTTTGGCACGATCACGTAAATCTTTTTCTTTGTTAGATAAAGCAACTAATTCTTTTCTCAAAATAGGATTATCATAATCCTGATTTAACTGATCGATATACAATAAGTTGATTACTTTTTTATCTTCAGAAAGTGTCGTTAGTTTTTTCTCTAAAGCATGATATTCTTCCTTAAAAGCCGATTTTTCAATAACAATTTTATTATTCGGATTAAAATTTAACGGAACCGGATTGAATTGAAAAAATACAAAAACCATAACTCCCGTTAACAGAATGAAGAACTGCATTGGAACTTTTAAAAGTCCGTTCATGATTAATCCCATCTGGCTTTCGCGAACTGATTTACCCGATAAATAGCGTCCAACCTGCGATTGATCTGTTCCAAAATAGGCTAGTGCCAGAAAAAAACCACCTGTAATACCACTCCAAAAAGTATATTTTTCTTCAGGATTAAAAGAAAAATCAACGATATTCATTTTATCATTGGCACCCGCAATATGCAGCGCACTGGTAAAAGTCATGTCGTTTGGCAAATAATGCAAAATCAGGAAAAACGTAATAAACATACCGGACATGATCACAAACATTTGCTGTTTCTGCGTTACGTTTACAGCTTTTGTTCCTCCGGAAAAGGTGTAAATAATCACCAGAACACCAATCATAATGTTCATAAAAGTTAAATTCCAACCCAAAAGTGCCGACAAAATAATAGCCGGTGCATAAATGGTCAATCCGGTTCCTAAACCTCTCTGAACCAGAAAAAGAATTGCTGCCAGAGAACGTGTTTTTAAATCAAATCGTTTCTCCAGAAATTCATACGCTGTAAAAACTTTATTTTTATGATAAAGCGGTATAAAAGTCAGACAAATCACAATCATTGCAATAGGCAATCCAAAATAGAATTGCACAAAACCCATTCCGTCATGATACGCTTGTCCCGGAGTTGACAAAAATGTAATGGCGCTGGCTTGCGTTGCCATTACCGAAAGTCCCACGGTATACCAAGGCGTTTCGTTGTTTCCTAAGATAAAATCTTCGACGTTTTTACTGCCTTTGGTTTTCCAGGATCCATATCCCACAATAAACAAAAGCGTGACAATCAGTACGATCCAATCAAATAGTTGCATAGGTTATGAGTATAATTGCATGATTAAGAAAAAAATCGCAATATAAATAGCATTGGCTACTAAAACATAGGTGTAGCTTTTTTTCCAGTTTTTTGTTTTTTTAGCTTCCATATTTCCAGGATTATTTCTTTAGTTCTTGTTTAGGCGCTTCTATTGGCTGTTTGAGCGATATAATATTCGACAGTAATCTGTATGCTCCGGCAACACCTTCGGGTAATTCTCTAAAGAAGCTTAAACCGGTGTAAATGTAATATCCTTTTCCGTATGGCGCTACTAATAAAGCACCATCTTTTGCCGATTCGCCTTTGTCGTGCGATGAAAGAATAGGAGTGAAGGCCGCATCGTATTCATTCGGATAATACAAACCTTGTTCCTGTGTCCAGCCTTCAAAATCTTTGGTTGTAATTTTATTTGGTGTATTTAAAACCGGGTGATTTGGTGCTAAAAAAGTAACTTTTGCATTTTCTTCGGTCACACGATCATTTGATATTTTTAAAGGATAAGGTGCAATTTGATCTGTAATTAAACTATGTGGCGTATTGTATTGAACGATCATATTTTTGCCGCTTTTTACAAAATCAAAAAGTATTTTTTGTTTGTTTGCCAATACATTAACGGTATTGTAAGCACGAATTCCCGTAATTACGGTACTAAAAGAATCCAGTTTTTCCGGCGTGATTTCTTCCGGTTTTACGATGGTTACTTTGTAGCCCATTTGTGCAAGGCTTTCAGGAACTTCATCACCTGCACCCATAATATAACCAATGGCTTCACCTGAAGTTTTTAAATCAATTCTGATACATTTTGATTCTGCTGATTTTAAAACCATTTGTTTCGTGATATGGCTAAAATCAATAATTGTTACATCTTTGTCAAAACGTTTATTATCAACCGTTACAACACTTTTTGCAATAGCTTCTTCGGGTAATGTTGGCGGAGTCACTTCAAAATAAAAGATTTGTTCTGTTCCTTTTTTCGCTAAAGCAAACGGAATTTCCTTTGGAGAAACAGACCAGCTTTTAGGTAATTCCAATTGTAAATTTCCTTTACTATTATCTTTTCCGGCACGAACTTTTACGGGAATCATTTTACTTTTTGAACTTCCAAATAGTAAAACTCTTTCTAAAATGGAAGTCGTTACTTCCGGAACTATATCCAGAAAATTATACATTTCGCCTTTTACGCCATCATTATATTTATAAACAACAGTGCGTTCAAACGGAATTTCAACACCATTAATTTTTACGTTAAAAACGACCTTAACTTCTCTGATAATATCCGGAATCCCTATATTTTCCTGATTAGAAACAGTGTACATTCCAACACTTGCTTTTTCTTTGAGCCAATAAGGCTGTGTATATTCAATAGTATTTGGAAGCTGAATCTGAAGGTTTATTTTTTGATCGTTATTGTTTTGCAGAATAGTATTTTGAACCGTAGTTTTATTATCCGGTAGTGTAATTACACTTGTCAATTGCATTTCGACAGTGCATCTGTTTATGGCTTCAAGGCTCAATTTTACTACACTTCCGGGAGTTGCTTCTTGTTCGCTTGCCACCGCTTCAAGATAAAGTCCGGAGCAGGAAGCGATAATGTTTTTTATAGCCGTAGATTTTAATGTTTTCCAATGATCATCCTCTAAAGCCTGAATCATCGAATATGCTTTCACCAGATCCGGAATGCTGGCAGATGGATTGCTGAAATTATAATTTGAAATAATTTTTGAAATCAATTCTCCCACAGGTTCTCCGTTTTTTACACGATTCCAGGTAGTGTCAATTCCGTCAAATAAATTATCGCGTTCCTTAGCATTTTCTCCATTAATAAGTTCGAGATATTCTGTTTCGTTTCCACGAACGCCCGTACTTCCAAAACCTTGCGACTGATGACGGCTTCGGCTTAAGGCAGCAATTTCCTGATTTGATTTCCCAATTCCGGTATAATAAACGCCCGTTTCTAATTTCGTGAATTTTGATTTATTGGCTGCGTCAAATTTTTCCTGACTTCCGTAAAACCACCACGATGGATTAAAAAATTGGCGTTTTACCTGCCATGGTTTTACATATTTTAATTGCTCAGGATATATTTTAGCATCATTTGTAAGTTTAAAACTCTCCACGCTCAACATTGCCGATGATGTGTGATGCCCGTGTGTAGTTCCCGGCGAGCGATGATCAAATCGGTTAATGATTACATCAGGCTGAAATTTTCTGATCGTCCAGACAACATCTGCAAGGACTTTATCTTTATCCCAAATTTGTAACGTTTCGTCCGGATTTTTAGAAAAACCAAAATCATTCGCACGTGAAAAAAACTGTTCACCGCCATCAATTTTTCTCGCTTCTATTAATTCCTGAGTTCTTATAACACCTAATAATTCACGCAATTGTGGTCCAATCAAATTCTGTCCGCCATCTCCTCGGGTTAACGATAAATATCCTGTTCTGGCATTCATTTCATTAGCCATAAAAGAAATTAAACGTGTGTTTTCATCATCCGGATGTGCAGCAATATAAAGTACAGAACCTAAAAAGTTGAGTTTTTTAATTTGATTGTAAATTTCAACCGAACTTGGTTTTTGCGGTTGTTGTGCAAATATGGCTTGAAAACCTATATAAAATAAAAGAAGTAATTGAACCTGTATTTTTCGCATATCAGAATATGATTGTTTTTTGAAATAGCTTCAAAAATACTAATTATTTTACGGAACAGTATTTAAATGAAATGTTAATGCTCAATAATTGATTTAATTTTTGAAATTGAAAACAAAAAAAGCTGCCAGATTAGTTCTGACAGCTTTCTAAAATGTTTTGAATTGCTTTCGCAGTTTTATTATTTTAATTTATTTTCTGTGTCTTTGTAGGTTCCGGTAATGGTAACATTACTATTTTTTATCACTTTTCCGTAGATTGTAATCGATGAATCGTTGCCAATAAAATTAATTTTAGCACCGCTGTTCAATCGTAAATCTCCCCAAATAACAACTGAACCTTCAATTTGAAGTAATGCATTGTTGTTGATAATCAATTCAGTAGAACTTAATGGTAGAAATTTACCTTGTGCCAGAGTTCCTCTCATATTAAAAGTCGATCCGCTGTTTAATGTTAAACCATTTAAAACAGATATAGAACCACAATGTGTTAAAACCGCACCCGAGTTTACTATAGCCGAATTAATTGCCGTAGCACCAGAATATGATTTTACTTCATTTGAATTTAAAATTAAATTTGGACCCTGATTATAAATTCCAAATAAAGTACAGCTCGCAAAAGTAGTATTTGGTTTTTCCATCTTAATGATTTTTAAACCACCTTTTCCGCTGGCAACATAAATATAATCGCCGCTTGATTTTACATAGTTTGATGAACCTGCAATTCCCAAAGTTCCTAATAAACTAAGTTGCGTACCTGTTTTGTAAACATTTAGTCCTGCCGCACCATTTGCAACAAATGCGTAACCGTCGTTTACAGAAACGGCATTTGTAACATTATCTTCTCCTGCAGTCTGGATTGCAATAGTTTGCAATTTAGAGCCGCTGTTGATATCGTAAACACCAAGACCATTATATCCTTCTGAAACTAAAACTCTGGTTTCATCAAAGTCCATAGTTCTTTTGGCACCGCTTACATCTGCAGATACAGTAAAACTTTTTTGCAAAGCAAGAGTCGATTGATTATAAATATTTACTCCTTTTGTTCCGCTTAAGGTTACAATTTTGTCACCGTTTAAAGCTACAGAACGTAAATCTGCTACAGCAACTTTTCCTTGTACTGCTTTTGTTGACGTACTTAGTTTAAACAAACTTCCGTTATCGCCAGTTACAGCAAAGTAAGAAGTAGAATTAGAAGCCACATCAGTTGTAACTCTGCTCTCTAAATAGTTAGTGGTATATTTATCTGTAAGCAAACCAGAACTCAACTGCATATTAATTACAATAGCAGGGTTTGTTACCGATTGAAGTTTATCAATATCTGTTGCTCCACCAATAATTAAATTCCCATTAGAATAAGTAAGTGAAGTAATATCTGTATTAGCAATTAAAGCCGATGTAACTAATTTTGGTTTATAAGGATCTGAAACGTCAATGACATCAATTGCTCCTGAGTAAGCGTCGCCTCTCATAATATAAGATACGTAAGCATAATTTCCATTTACAGCGACATGACTTGCCTGTAATGTTCTTCCCTGACTATCAACCGGTGGATTAATTTCACCAATTTGTACAAGTGGTAGAGTGGTAGAAGCATTTACAGCCGCAAATTTTCCTGTAACAGAATTATTTTCTATCGAAATCACCCCAGCATTGGTATAATCAAGACGTTTGTTCAATTCTGTTAAATCGTTACTTATTGTAATATTACTAGTAGACTGATTATCATTTGCATTATCATCGTTGTTGTCACAACTTGCAAAAAGTAGAATAGCTAAAAATGAAAATAAACAGATAATTTTTTTCATAGAATTTTTGTCGTTTTTGAAATTCGGTGCAAATATATGTCTTAATTGTATTAAAATAAGATCTATTTTGCTTAAAATCATTGTATTATGATATTTATATAAAAAAAGTAACGTTTTAACTAAACTACAAAAATTATTAATAAAAAAAAGAGAGTATCATAAATTTTGATACTCTCTTTTCTGGAAAAACTGATAATTATCTTCTTCCTGGTCCGCGGTGGTCATCATGGTGATCATGTCTATCATCGCGGTCATGTCTATCGTGTCTATCATGTCTATCATGTTTGTCATGATGTCTGTTGTCGTGTTTGTAGTTTCTGTGCTCACTATATCCATAAACCGGTCTTGGTCTGTAGGGTCTTTGTGGTGCACCGTGATATCCTTTATAGTATGTTACGCGGTGTCTGTCAAAGTAAGTATAAGGAGTTCTTCCATGGTAGTCATTCAAAACTACTTTGTAACCTCCGTATAAATCATAATTACGATATTGTCTTGGCAAACGAGTTGCTCTGACCCATCTTCCGCCTCCAAAATAAATAAATTGTGAAGCTCTAACATCATAATACGCTTCGATATCCGGCAAGTAATAATATTCCATTTCAGCGTAACCCGATGGTCCCCAAGCTGGTGGCGTTCCAATGTTTACATTTACTGATACTTGGGCTTGTGTGGCATTTGCAACCAAAAGAAATAATCCTGCGATTGCTATCTTAATTGTTTTCATTTTTTTTAGTTTTTATGTTAATCGTAATGTTATTTAGCGATATTCATATACTGTGCCAAAAAATAAAAACCGAGTGTATTTTGACGAAGAAAAAATACTCTTTGCCGATGAAAAGCCGCTACTATACTGGGAAATATTTGATTGTTAAAAAGTTATAAAAGTCTTAAAAAATATTTTTTCTTCGCTTTTTATCCAAAAAAATAAAAGAAAAAAACTTCCCTGAAAAGCCTATCTATATTCTATAGTTCGGGGTTTTGCCAGTTCAAAATTCTGTAATCCAAAGTCTGTAGTTTCAAACGTATTGGTTTTAAATACATTATCTCCCTGAAAAGGAATGCTTGGATAGTATGACAGTGACAATTGAAAGGAACTGAAAACTAAATAGTCATTACTGATCAAAAGACCTATCGTAACTTTTTGATAGGCTTTACTTTTAAGCATCGCATCATTTGGAGTTCCTAATAAAGCAATTGAGTAATTAAAAAATGGATTCAAACGAAATCCCCACAAAGCGTGAGGCGAGTAGGTTTGTGTCTGCAAAGACAGAACGACTTTACTGGTTCCGTACAATGCGGCATTAAAACCCTGTAATGCATTTTGTTCATTTAAATTAAGCTCGTCTCCAATAATTTCTTCCCTGTTTATTCCTAAAACCAGTTTAGGATTAACGAATTGTCTTAATTTCCAATTTCCAATACTATACAATTTTGTAAAATAATTAGACTCGAATAAAAACGAAGTCTGATATGTTTTTGATTGGTGAATATAGGTTCCGGCTTCAAAATTGGTACTTAAAAATCCCCAGTCATAATAATTTCCAAACGAAAATTGTGCTCCTACGTAAGGCCGCCAGGATTTATTTTTATATTGATATCCCAGTGTTATTCCGTAAATTCTACCAATGGGAACGTCTTCTGTTACACCATTTCTAAAAATATAACTGTCCTTGACGAATTTTCGGGTGTTGATTCCAATTCCGCTTAAAATTAATTTTTCATCCGAATAAAAATGCGTAGGATCGTATATATCCGAAGGCATTTCGGTATAATCGATATTCAAAAAGCGCGCAGATACAATCAGATTTGTAACGCCGTTATTATCATCTTCAAAAACTTTAGAAGCTTTTCCTACCCAAAAATCTTGAATATTATTTTTAAAAGGCTGCCATGCATATAAAGTATCAGGTGGCACACGAACCTGTAATGTATCTCGTCTAAAATTTTGGGCAAAAAACATTCCGCCCGCCCATTTGGTTAACGGAGAATAAAAATCACGTTCAATATCAATACTTTTGCTGTAGTTGTTATCAAGATCAACATTATATTTCAATTGTGTACTAATATACGTATTCTTGATATTTGGTACTGTATAGGTGATATCATTACCATTTGCGCCATCATCAAAACGATTGGTAAAACGATATTCCAGTTCCTGTCCTGAACCAAAGAAATCTTTTTCTTTAAATCCAACAGATACGCGGTTTCCTGAGATAGAGAATTTCGGAATTGTACTCCACGAATCTAAAACACGAATCGTAATATCAACAGAATCAGAGGCGGGGCTGGCCAGTTCTTTTGTGATTTTTACAGCCGTAACATAACGCTGAGCACGTATAAGACGCTCAGATTCCTGTACTTTATAAGAATCATAGGGAACATTTCTTTTAAAAAGCAATAAATTATAAATCGCTATTTTTTTTGTTTTAAGGTGAATTTTATTACCAGTCCTTTCTCCCCAGTTTCGAGGCATTGCCGTAGTATCTACGACAGAATGTCCAAAAGGATCTAAGGTTATAACATTGATTTTTCTGATTATTTTTCCGTCGTAATTGGTACGGTCTTTCTTTTCAACTATTTCGGCCTCTTGCTTTTTAGGCTTATTGGCTCTGAAAAGTAATTTATGTAAGGTTTTCGTAAATTTATGTTTCTTAGAATAATTCTGAATCTTTTTATACATTGCAGCACTATCCTTTTTGGTTTCATTTTTTTTCTTATCTACCTGCGCAAAAACGCTTTGCATAAAACAGCATAATAAAATGGAAATGATTATTTTTAATTTTCGAAACATTCAGTATAGTTGGCTTTAAAAGATAATTTTTACTTGAAATATAAGGTAAATAATACAGATATTTAGGATAGCTTATTATTTAATTTTCTATAGCGCGTTTTCGTATTCTCCACGTAAATTTTTTGGGCATATGATTTCCCATTAAATAACCCCAAGGTTCTAATGATTCTATTCTTTCAAATATAATTTTCAGAATTGCCAAAAGCGGAATTGCCAAAAACATACCGGAAATACCGGCTGCAGCACCTCCCACAATGATTCCAAGAATAGAAACAAAGGCGTTAATTTCAACTTTAGAATTAATAATCAATGGCACCAGCAAATTATTATCAATTAACTGTACGACAACATTTACAATTAAAATACTTATAAAAATTGACGTATCAGGTGTTCCGGATAATGTTGCTAGAAGTGTTATAACACCAGCAACTGTGATGCCTATGTAAGGAATCAGATTTAAAATTCCGGTTATTAATCCTAAGAGGATAAAATATTTGACACCAACAATCCAAAGGCCTAAACCGGTCAGAACTGAAACTACAATCATTTCTAATAACAAACTAACAATGTAATTATTTATCGAAACGCGTATTTGCGCCAAAATATCTTTTAATGCAGAATGATCTTCTTTGTTGACTAATTTAGCCAGAAAAAGAATAAAATGATCTTTATAAAGCAGGAACAAAAAGGTATAAATTGGAATAATTGTACAATCTATTAGAAGATCTGTGATCGATAATATTGCAGTACCTAAAGTAACAACACCGCTGTTTTTTACCGAATCTTTTGTGACCGTATCAAGGTATTTTTTTTGTTCACCAATACTAATGTGAAAATTATCTTTTACAAACTTGTGAACCTCAGTAATAAAGACATTTGTATTTTTTTTAATCGTATCAAAATCGTTGGCAATGTCTTTAACCTGATAAGAGATAAAAACCAATATCCCCACAATAACCGCGGCAAATATAAGAACGCAGATAATCGCAGCGAGATGTCGGGGAAATTTAAGTCTAACGTTTAAAAGTGTAAAAATAGGAAGTAGTAAAACTGCAAATAAAAAGGCCATCAATACGGGAGTAATGATATCTTTTCCCATACAAAATATAGTCGCAAAACAAATTAAACTTATAAGTATAAAGGAAAGCTTAGCATAAAATGGCAATTTTACTGTTCGAATCATTGGTATAGAAATTAGGTTTAGATAGATCGAAAAATGAACTAAACAAAATTCCTTAATTCTAAACTAAATTATGTTCTACGTTTTTTGAATTACCTTACAAGATTCCCATTACAAATTTTCAATCAAAAAATTCTCTTTCTTCATAATGACTTGGCATAATCGAAATTCCTTTTTGAAGCAGCAGATTATTTGGAAAAATGATTCTTTCGCCATCTTTTGTTCGAAGATTAACATGAAAAGCACTAATGTCTTCTATTTCAGCTTCTATGGGAAAATCTTTATCATGAATTTTGATTGTATCGCCAATTCTGAAGGGAAAAGAAAAGAACAAAATCATTCCGGAAGTAATATTGCTCAAAATAGACCATTGTGCAAACATCGCTACACCAATAACGGTTGCAATTGAAGAAACGGTAATAAAAATATCTTTAGTATCAACACCCCAAATCACGATAAGACTTATGGTAACCAAGACATTCATTAAAATGTGAATGTATTTGATTACCAGATTAGTTCGGTGTTCTAATAATTGACTTGAATGGGCATAACGACGAATTAATTTAGCAATAATAACACGTAATGCAACCAAAGCCAAAAGAAGAATTATTGTGGATACTATTTCCTGGCTATATTCTTTGAAAGAAAACATAAATAAATTTTTACACTAAAGTACTCAAATATTCGTAAACTTTAGCTGTTGGCAAGCCCATAACATTTGTATAAGAACCCTCTACTTTTGCAACTGCCATAAAACCAAACCATTCCTGAATGCCATAAGCTCCGGCTTTATCATAAGGTTTGTAGTTTTCTATATAATAGGAAATAGCTTCATCAGACAAATCGTTGAAAGTTACTTTTGTTACATCATTAATTAGAGTAGAAGCAGCGTTCGTTTTAAAACAAACCGATGTAAATACTTCATGCGTGGTATTCGACATTGATTTAATCATTTCAAAAGCTTCTTCGGCATTTTTTGGTTTTCCTAAAGCTTTATTTTGATGCCATACAATTGTATCGCTCGTCACTAAAATTTCATTTTCTTTTAATTCACCATCAAAAGCACTGGCTTTTAGTTCGGCTAAATAATCAGTGATTTCAACGGCCTTTAATTCAGGCGGATAAATCTCTTCAATATCTTTTAGTCTAATTTCGAAATCAAGATCTAAATCTTTGAAAAACTGCTGTCTGCGAGGTGAACCCGAAGCCAGAATTAAAGTATATTTTTTTAATTTTTCTTTAAGCATTGTATTTGATATTTAAGGTAATAACCAAAATAGATAAAATTCCAAAAAGCAAAATCAGTTTTAAAATTGTACTTAAATGGTGAAAATCTTTTTGAGATTTGGCACTAATTATTTTAACGGCAAAATATCCTAAAGGCGCTAAAACAAACGCAAACGCGTATAAAGTCACAATATAAAGATTGTTCTCAATAAAATATTTATCGATGTAAAACAATGTCAGAATAAACGGAATTGCGGAAAATCCTAACGCTACTTTCGCAGCCCGGCTATTTCCTATTGCAATTGGCAACGTATTCATTCCCTGATTGTAATCTCCATTCACATCTTCAATATCCTTGATTATTTCCCTGATAAAATTAATCATAAAGGCAAATACGGCATAATCAATTAAGATGGAAAACATACTCGCCATCTGTGCTTTATTTTCGATAGTTGTTGCCGGAAAAAGATCGAAAACCCCAATAATAATAACGCTTAAAGCTAATAATAAGGCTACTACAAAATTCCCTAAAACCATGATTTGTTTTAAGGATGTAGAATAAAAATAAAGCAACGAAGCAATGAATATAAAAATAACGGCAAAAGTAGGTCTCATAATCACGTTTGATAAATAACACCCAATAGCAACTCCGGTAACATTTAGCCCAAAATAAATATTATAAGCAAGCGTTTCAGAAATTCCTTTGCCAACCACAACATCATTTGGTTTGTTGATTGTATCTGTAGCAACATCAAGAATGTTGTTAATTACATATCCCGCCGCCGCCAATAAAACGCTGCTTAAAACCAGTAATCCGTATTGCCAATCGGCCAGAGCTAAAGGAATGTCCTGCTGTTTTAAAAAAGCATAACGAAATAAAAGCTGCATAAAAGCCAGCATGAGTAGGTTTTGATAACGTATGAGTTTGAGGTATTTCATCTGTGTAAGGTTCAAAGGTTCAGAGGAACAAAGGTTCAAAGGTTTTTGTTGCAATCTTTGTCAAAGTTTTAAACTTTGACAAAGATAATATTACGTACTGACTGAAGACTATAACTGGGACTAGAGACTAAAAAATTAATCGTGTTTTCCGTTAAAATAATCCATCCATTTTCCCTGCACTTTCATCACTTGTTCGATTACGTCGCGTGCAGCGCCTCTTCCGCCTTTTACGTGTGAGATATAACCGGAAATATTCTTGATTTCAGGACTTGCATCTTGCGGGCAAGTTGGCAATCCTACTAATTTCATGACATGAAAATCGGGAATATCGTCGCCCATATATAACACTTGTTCCGGTTTAATATTATAGAGATCAATATATTCTTTAAACGTTTTAACTTTGTCCGGAGTTCCTAAATGAATATCGGTAATACCCAGATTACGAAGTCTTACGCGGACACCTTCATTGCTTCCGCCAGAAATAACACAAACATTATAGCCGCTTTCTACAGCTGCTTTCATGGCATAACCATCGCGAATATTCATCGTGCGAAGAATTTCTCCTTCACTGGTTACAAAAACAGAACTGTCTGTAAGTACGCCATCAACATCAAAAATAAATGTGGTGATGTCATTCATTATTTCTTTATAACTTTTTGCCATTATTTTGTATAGATTGTGTTAGTATTTTATAGATATTTTTTTGATTTTCGTCGCTTAAGTACTCCAAATGTGCATCAATAGTAGTCGAATCATGGCGTTTTGCAGGTCCGGTTTGAGCATCAACTGGATTTAGGGTATTTATTTTGTCAGCTGTTTCCTGAATCAGAGGTTTCAGGATTTCGAAAGGAACCTGGTTTGCTTCACAAATTTCCAGACCAATCTGATACAAATGATTGGTAAAATTATTGACAAAAACAGCTGCAACATGCAATGCTTTTCGCTGTTCTGAATTGATAGGAAAAACGGAGTTTGAAATGCTTTTGGCAACAGTTTCTAAAACCCTGAAATCAAATGTATTTTCAGCTTCAACACAAATTGGAATCACTGAAAAATCAACCTCTTTGTTTTTTGAAAAAGTCTGAAGTGGATAAAAAACACCTCTACGATTTTTATCGTCCAAAGTTTCAATTGAAGCTGTTCCCGAAGTATGGGCCACAAGCTGATTGTTAAAAGGTAATTGTGCTGAAACTTCAGCAATTGCGTTGTCTGTAACGGCAATAATATACAAATCGGCTTCTTTTAAATCGGCAAAATCATCAACAATTTTATCAAATTCAATTACAGCACTTAGAGTTTCTTTTTTTCTCGAAAAAACCTGTACAATTTCGATAGCTTCACTTTTATCAAAAGCTTTTATCAAATGCTGTGCGACATTTCCAGAACCAATTAGCGTTATTTTAATCATAACGCAAAATTAGCATTATTTTTTAAAGTAGAGACGCACAGCAGTGCGTCTCTTATGTAGTTTTACAATTTCACCGCTCCTTTAGTAACAGTTTCACCAATTGTAGTTTTTTTAGAATAATCTGTTTCCTTAGAAGAAACCAATTCAATTTTCTCACTCGCAGCGCCGTCAATTGTAACGGCTTTTGGAGAAGTTGAATTGAATTGAACATCTTTCAAAGTCATATTTTTTCCGTTATAGATTTGAAAAACAGTCGAATCCTGAATATCTAATTTCGCATTTGTGATTTTTATTCCGTTTGCATCGATAATTGAAAAGCCTTTTTCTGCTTTAGCAGTTAAGTTTGAGATTTCGATGTTTTCCAGATTCATTTCAGGCAAACCTTGCAAAAAGACCGCCTGGTAAGCTCCTGAAATTGTAATGTTTTTGATTGAGATATTTTTAAACTGAGGTGTTTCTTCATTTACAGGAACTGCTTTTGTGCTGATTTTATTTCCACCTTCAGCTAAAGTTTCAGCGATAGATTTTCCTCCATAATAAAGGTCAAAAGAAATTGCCTGCGATGGAATATCAGTCATAAAAATATCTGAAATGAAGATATTCTCCACAATTCCGCCGCGTCCACGTGTGCTTTTAAAACGCAATCCAACATCAGTTCCCATAAAAGTACAGTTGGAAACGTGCAGGTTTTTTACGCCTCCTGACATTTCGCTTCCTACCGTAACTCCGCCATGTCCGTGATATACGACATTATTTCTTACGATGATATTTTCGCAAGGAACTCCGCGATCACGTCCATCTTTATCTTTTCCTGATTTGATGCAAATGGCGTCATCACCAACATCAAAACTGGAATTTTCGATCAATACATTTTTGCAGGATTCTACATCAAGACCGTCTCCATTTTGAGAATACCATGGATTTCTAACCGTTACATTTCTAACAATTAAATCTTCAATCATTAAAGGATGAATATTCCAGGCCGGAGAATTTTGAAAAACAGGCCCGTCAAAAAGTACTCTTTTACTATTTTGAATGCTGACCATTACCGGACGTAAAAAATCATGAATAGCTTCAAACTCTTCTTTGGTTTTCAAATCAAGACGTACGTTTTGATCTGCTCCAACAGAAGCTTTCATAAATGTTTCAGAAGGATACCAACTGTCTTTTTTCTCATTTAAAACACCACCAGAAGCCACAAATTTTTTCCATTGGCTCTCCGTCAATTTGCTTTTTTTAACTTGTCTCCAAACTTCTCCAGAACCATCCCAGACACCATTTCCAGTAAAAGCAACGTTCTCCAGATTTTTACCATAAATAGGAGAGATGCAGCGCCATGTATTTAAACCTTCAAAGCTGGTTTCTATAATAGGATATAAACTTTTATCTGGTGAAAATTTGATCAGAGCTCCGGTTTCAGCATGTAATTCGATGTTACTTTTCAGGATAATGGGTCCTGTAAGCCAGATTCCAGGCGGAATAACTACTTTTCCTCCGCCTTTTTTTGATACAGCGTCAATAGCATCGGCGAAAGCCTTTGTATTTAAAACATAACCGCCATTTACAGCGCCAAAATCTTTTATATTAACTGAGTTATTAGGAATTTTAGGTTCCTGAACTTTTGACATTTTAAATTCAATTCCGACATAAGTATCATTAGATTTTGACTTTTGAGCACAAATATTTTGAGATAAGCAAGTTGCTAAAAATACTGCCAGTAGACCTAATAAATTGATTTGTTTAGTTTTCATTTTGAGTGTGGTTATTTAATAGTGTAATTATTATTTTGAAACTAGATTTTTATTAATAGTAAAATAAATAATGATTTTTAAATATAAATTAAAAATGTAATCGATTACACAAATCTATAAAAAATATTTAGATTTAAAAAAGAAATGTTTGTTCATATAAAAACAGTTTTAACTTAAAAGGCCATAGAGTTGAATCTTTTTTTTAAGACTTTTTTTTGGTTTTAATTAACAAATCTCAAATATTGGAACTCAACATTTTTAAGTACTTTTGTGGCACTTTTATACAATGTAATTCCTCAAAAATGGATAAAAAAATATTCTCTTTTTTGTTTTCTACACGATTAATGGCCGTTCTTTTTTTAACATTTGCAATCGCAATGGGTGTTGGAACTTTTATCGAAAGTAAATACAATACTGATACAGCCCGAATTTTAGTTTACAATACCTGGTGGTTTGAAGCCATAATGGTTTTCTTCCTGATCAATTTCTTCGGAAACATCAAACGTTATCAATTATTAAAAAAAGAAAAATGGGCAACTTTTTTACTGCACATTGCCTTTATTTTTATTCTTTTAGGAGCTTTTATTACACGATATATTAGTTATGAAGGTATGATGCCAATTCGTGAAGGCGCTGCCGAAAATCAAATTTATTCTGATAAAACATTCATAACCATTTTTGCAGATGGAGAATACAAAGGTGAACCGAGGAGAAGAGTTTTCGAAAAAAGCCTTTTATTATCGCCGGTTACCAATAATGATTTCACCGTTTCAGGAAAATTTGATGAAACTCCTTTTGAAGTTACTTTCGAAAAGTACATTATGGGAGCCAAAGAAACTATAAAAACAAATGCAAACGGAACTTTATACCTTAAACTGGTTGAAGCAGGAGCAGGCGGACGTGAAGAACATTTCCTGAAAGAAGGTGAAGTTCAGAACATTCACAATGTTTTATTTGCTTTGAATAAACCAACGGATGGCGCTATAAATATTAATACTAAAGGCGAAAAATATACGATTCAAACTCCTTTTGAAGGCCGCTTTATGCGAATGGCCGATAAATTAGAAGGAGATGTTACAAAAGATAATGTACAGCCTTTGATGATGCGTTCTCTTTATAGTATTGGCGATATTAGAATTGTTTTTCCAGATCCTGCTATAAAAGGAATAGTTGATTATGAATCAAATAACGATTATAAAGCAAAATCTCATACTGATGCTTTAATTGTGAAAGTGAAAGCGGATGGTCAGGAAAAAGAAGTGCGACTTTTAGGTTCTAAAGGAAACATTGGCGAACCGCAAACCGTGAAAATAGGAAAAATAGAATATACTTTATTCTACGGAAGTAAAGCATATGTTTTACCTTTCAAAGTAAAACTAAACGACTTTATTGCAGAGAAATATCCAGGAACAGAAAAAAGTTATTCTTCGTATAAAAGTAAAGTTACTGTTCAGGATTCTACAGAAACTTTTGATGCTGATATTTATATGAACCATGTTTTAGATCATAAAGGATATAGGTTTTTTCAATCTTCATTTGATCCCGACGAAAAAGGAACAGTACTTTCTGTAAACCACGATTTCTGGGGAACTTCAATTACTTATTTAGGATATTTTATGTTGTTCTTTGGTTTGATGGCGATTATGTTTACGAAACATTCTCGTTTTGCTGATTTGAAAAGAAAGTTAGATGGTGTGAAGAAGAAAAAGGAAAAATTAATTACCATTTTCGTTTTATTATTCAGCTTGAATGGTTTTGCGCAGGCACCTCATGTTCATGAACACAATCATACGCACAATGAAGATCCTAACGATCACGCCAATCACGTTACAGCGCCGCCAAGTCAAAAACAAATAGATTCGTTATTGACAATTTACAAAGCTCCGGAATCGCATGCGGCAAAATTTGGCCGTTTGATTATTCAGGATGCAGGAGGAAGAATGAAACCTATCAATACTTTCTCATCTGAATTATTGAGAAAAGTAAGCCATAGTGATAAATATAACGGAATGAATTCTGATCAGGTATTTTTGTCAATGACACAATACGCGCAGGTTTGGATTCAGGTTCCAATTATCTATTTGAGATCCGGAAATGATAGTATTCGTAAAATAGTGGGAGTTGAAAAAGACGCAACACATGCTCCTTTTGTAAATTTCTTTGATGCAAACGGAAACTATAAATTATCTCCTTACTTAGATGGAGCTTACAAAGCGGCAAATCCAAATCAGTTTGAAAAAGATTTTATTGAAACTGATAAAAAAGTAAACTTAATGGAATCTGCATTAAGCGGAAGCATTTTGAAAATATTTCCAATTCCAAATGACTCAAACAATAAATGGGTTTCGTATTTAGAACGCCAGCAAGGTAGCTTTAAGGGAATGGATTCTACTTATGTGGCACAAATTCTTCCAATGTATTTTAGCGCTTTAAATAACGGGGCAATTTCTAAAAACTTTGGCACCGCAGATCAATTGGTTGAAAGTATTAACGGTTTTCAAAAGAAATTTGGAAGTAAAGTACGTCCGAGCGAGCAAAAAATCGATGCTGAAATTGCATACAATAAATACGATGTTTTCAAAGTATTGCCATATTGGTACATTACAGCTTCTATTTTAATGTTGATTTTTACAATCGTTAATATCTTTTTTGAGAAAAAATGGCTTCGTATTACGGTGAATGGTTTCCACATAATTATTGGATTATTATTTGCACTTCACACATTAGGATTAATAGCGCGTTGGTACATTTCAGGACATGCTCCGTGGAGTAATGCATACGAATCTATTGTTTATGTGGCGTGGGCAACAATGTTCTTTGGACTGGCTTTTGACAGAAAATCTAAATTAACAGTAGCGTCATCTGCGTTTGTAACGGCTATGATTTTAATGGCTGCTTATATGAACTGGATCGATCCGGAGATTGCAAACTTACAACCGGTTCTTAATTCATATTGGTTAATGATTCACGTTGCTGTTATTGTAGCAAGTTATGGTCCTTTTGCATTGGGAATGATTTTAGGTTTTGTAGCCCTGATATTGATCTTCTTTACAAATGATAAAAACAAAGCTAAAATGAGCCTGAATATAAAAGAAATCACATATATCAACGAAATGGCTTTGACTATTGGTTTGATTATGTTAACAATAGGAAACTTTCTTGGAGGACAATGGGCCAACGAAAGCTGGGGACGTTATTGGGGATGGGATCCAAAAGAAACCTGGGCTTTGATCTCGATTATGGTTTATGCATTTGTAATTCACGCCCGTTTTGTGCCTTCATTAAGAGGAAAATGGTTCTTTAACTTAATGAGTATGTTTGCTTTTATCTCCATTTTGTTTACGTATTACGGAGTAAATTTCCACTTGGTTGGTCTGCATTCTTACGCAAGCGGAGAAGCACATTCTCTAAACTGGATTTGGTATTGTATGGGAACAATTAGTATAATTGGTGCAATTACGTATCCAAGTTACCGCAAGCATTATAAAAGTAAAAAGTAACATTTAAATTAATAAAAAAAGGTTCAACTACAATGTTGAACCTTTTTTTTATGCAGAAATTTGATTTAACTATTCAGGCAGTTTTCCTATAACAGCAAGTATTGAAATAAATAGGGTCATAAAGCAAATTAAAAAAATGATATGACTTAATATCGTTAAAAAGAAAGCTTTTGTTTTTGACATTTTATTAAAAAATTGAATGTTTGTCCAGAATGTTAGTAGAATGCCAATGGCATAAGTTAACGATGAAAATTTCCCGGCCTGATGTGTATTATTCAAATAGATCAATATAGGAAAAGTCAGAATTTGCACAAAAAGTCTTTGTGAAGCCTTATAAGTATTCAATACAAAAAATTCGAAGAAATTATACCCCTGTTTTTTAAAAACAATATACGTTCCAATAGTATAAATTGGAATTGTGGCAATTGTTACCCATGAAAAATGCGTTGCCATCCATTCATTATAATCACTTAAATCGATTGAGTCTGAAGTAACCACAAATAAATTGATATGAAAAGAATGGTATAAAAAGCCATACAATGCGCCCAAAACCGCTACTAAAGACAAAGGTTTGAAATGTTTTATTCGTTTTCCCTCAATAAATTCACGTATTGAATGACCGGGTCTGGTGAATAATTCTTTTACAGAATAAGGAATTCCAGTATCAAAATGTAGTAGACCATGCTGAATATCGTGCCATAAAAAATGGGAATTTATTCGATGTGTATCAGCAGGCTGACCACAATTATTACAATAATGGCCTTTGTAAATTTGATGGCAATTTTTACAGATTATTTCCATTTTAAAATTGTTTTGAATTATAGTTCATTTCTTTTTTCAAACCATTTGGGTACATAATCGCCAGCAAAACGCAAATTAGTAAAAAGTTGTATTCAACACCATTTCTTCCTCCGCCAACAACAAACCATCCTTCCTGAAAATGAACTAAAACAATTCCCATTATAAGAACAAAAATGGTTACAAAACCAGCAAACCTGATATATTTATTAAGAAGCAAAAGTATTGCAGCAACAATATGAGATAATTTAATGGACCAGGCAATAAAAACTCCAAAAGGCGCAAAACCAATCTGGTTAAGGAATAAATTACCAAAATCATTTATACCATTATTGAAAATTCCAAAGACAGAATGGGTGAGAAGTATAATGGCAACTGCAATTCTTAAAAGTAAATTTCCGTTCATCTTATGGGCTGATTATTAGTATTTTGAATTAAAAATAATAAAAAAACGCATATTAATTGATTTAATATGCGTTTTTTAAATTTTATAGTAAATTGTGTTTTACACTTTTCCTAAAGTATATAATTGTGTCATTGTTGGAGTTAAACTTCCTCCTGCAGGCTCAAGTGTAATTCCAAAAGCTTCAGCCGAATCTGTTTGGTCTACAGCAAATATCTTTTGGTCGTTTTGATCAAAATTATCCAGTAAACCAATACTTGTTGGCGTAAGCACCGGACTTAATTTTAAAGACCAAACCTGGTATACCATTCCTTTAGGTGGTTTTGGCAAACCTGCAGCATCAATATAAGTCGTTTTGGTATCTTTATTCCAGTATACTTTTGCAAATGATGTTGGAGAAACTGCCTGACCTCCAAGGGTTACACCAGTGTTTTTTACATCTCTCACAATAGTTAGATTTTTTTCTGTTTCTTTATTTTGCTGATCTAAATAAGCAAACTCTCTTTGAATTTTATTTTTTTCATTCCCAACAGTTGCAATTGCTTCCTTGGTTTTTGTTAATTCAAGAGTTTGGTATCCAAGACCTAAAAGCATTACAACTGCAGCTGCCCAGCCTACATATTGAGACCAGTTTGATGCTGGTTTCATGTCGACTACTTTGCCGTGTTTCAGTTCTAAACGTGCTTTTATTTTCTCGAAATTGGCTACCGAGTGAAAAGGAGAAAAACTGGATGATAAAGCTACAATCGCTTTTTCTATCGCAAGGATTTCCTGTTCAACTTCGGGATTTTTTTTGGCCAGTTCGGCGATTTCCAGATTTTCAGCTTCGGTTAATAAACCATAAACGTAAAGTTCCAGAGTTCCTGATTCTATATATTCTTGTGCTTCCATTAGATTTTTAAATAGTTACGTAAATCGTTAATACAGTTTCTGTTTTGAGTTTTGATAGTTCCCAACGGAATTGCCAGTTCTTCTGACGCTTCCTGCTGTGTATATCCTTTAAAGAATAATAAGTCTATAATTTCAATGCACTTTGGTTTTAGTTTCTTTACAAATTCCTGGATCCCAATTGTGTCAATTTTATTAGTAAGCTTATTACTGTCATCTAACAGATTTACGAAATTATCTGAAGAAAGGTTTTTTTGGCTGTTATTGAAATTTTTCGATCTGAGCTTATCAATCGACGTATTACGAGCTATATTAAGGATCCACGTGTAAAATCGGCCTTTACTTTCATTATAAGAATCAATGTTTTTCCAGATTTTTACAAAAACTTCCTGCAAAACATCTTCAGATTCTTCGCGATTTTTTATGAGAACACTGATAACCGAAAATAAACTTTTCGAATACATATCATACAAATGGGTAAAAGCTCTTTCGTCTTTTTTGTAAATTAAAACTAATAATTCTTCTTGACTCATACATGTGGATTTTTAAGCTTAAACATAAATTTTATGCAATATTTTATTACAATGAGATAAAGATAATTTATTTTTTTATGAAAATCACTTTTTTTTTATTGTCCTGAAGCCTTTAAAAATAAGGGATGAATAAAATAATTTGAAAATTCTCACTTTTTTTTAATTTTTTTAAAACCAAAATTTAACACCTTACGTATATAACATTATAAAGTAAGTGAAATAATACAGAATGAGAGCATAGTGATAAAAGCCGATTAAGTTTGATTTATATAAAATTAGTACAAGCCATTTAAAAGTAGCAAAAAGTAATTTCAATAATCAAAAAACGAGCATTATGAATCAGATTAGTAAACTGAAAATATTGATAGTGGGCTTAACAGCGGTTTTACAGTTTTCGACTTTCAATGAAAATGTAATTTGTAAAAGTATTGTAGCCAACACTGTTTTCAAAAATAATGTTCAGCAGCGATAAAAATGAAAGTTCAAAGATTTATAGTTGATGCTATCGGACTTCCAGACCGAAAATTTTCCTCGAATTAAAACAACCAGGAAAACATGCCAGTAAAAAATTGTAAACACCCATCAATAGAAACATTTGGAAGTTGGCATTCAGGAACGAAAAATTTTCATCATAACCGATGCATCGACTATAATTTAAAGAAAAGATATATAAAAATTATTTCATGGTTTGATTTGTTTGTATGGGGAGAAGCCTAACGAGTGATTAACGTTAGGCTTCATTTTTTTTATTTAACTTATGATTAAGAAAAAATAAAGCCACAACTCTCTCAATAAGAAACTGATTTTAATTAATTTTATAAAAAATTCAAACATGAAAAAAATAATATTAATGGCATATGGCGCGCTACTTTTGTTTAGCTGCCAAAATCAAGCGCAAACTAATAAAACAAAAACGCCTAAAATGGATAAAGTCATGACAAAAGAAACTATTTATCAATATAAAGTAGAAGATTTATCAGGAAAACCTTTTGATTTTGCTTCCTTAAAAGGTAAAAAAGTAATGATTGTCAATACGGCTTCAAAATGTGGTTTAACGCCTCAATACAAAGATCTTGAAGCGATTTATAAAGAATATAAAGATAAAGGTTTTGTAATTGTAGGTTTTCCGGCAAATAATTTTGCCTCTCAGGAACCAGGCACGAATGAAGAAATTGGCGCTTTCTGTCAGCAAAATTACGGTGTAACTTTTCCAATGATGGATAAAGTTTCGGTAAAAGGAGATGATATGTGCGAAGTGTATAAGTTCCTTACTCAAAAATCTAAAAACGGTTTACAGGATTCTGAAGTGGAATGGAACTTTCAAAAATACCTGATCAACGAACAGGGCGAATTGGTAAAAGTAATTAAACCAAGAACTTTGCCTACAGATCCTGAGGTTATTAACTGGATAAAAAGTTAATTAATAAACTATCAAACCAAAAAATCCGCAAATTTGAATTTTCAAGTTTGTGGATTTTTTTTATAAAAAGTTTTGAAAAGATTATTGAAAATCCGCATAAATCCGCGTCATTCGTGTCTTTATTATTAAGTATCTACTTCAATATCAGCTGCATAAAAACCAAATCCAGCCAATGATCGAATTTATAACCTACTTCACGAATTGTTCCTGTTATTGTAAAACCAAATTTTTCATGAAAAGCAATACTTCCCGCGTTTTCAGCATCAATAGCACCAATCATAACATGATATCCTTGCTCTTTTGCCAGGCGAATTAATTCTGTTAGTAATTGAGAACCAATACCTTTTCCTATTATATGATCGACCACATAAACAGAATGTTCAACCGTATATTGATAACCAATTTTTTCGCGGAATTGTCCATAACTTCCAAAACCAACCACTTCGCCATCTAAATCGGCAACAACAATAGGCAGTTTTTTCGTTTTTTTATCTTCAAACCATTTTGTTTGTACATCAATAGTTTGAATATCATAATTGTAATTTGCCGTTGTATGCAAAATAGAATGATTTACAATATCCAGAATTTTTTCTAAATCATTTGCTGTTGCAGGTCTAAGTATAATACTCATTAGTGTTTTTGTTTTTTTGGAGATAAATTTACGATTAAATCAAACAAATATCCCATCATAATTCGTGAATTCGTGCCTATTTATTATCGGTATTATTTCGCATTCAGTTCGAGTAATAAAGCATCGACATCTTTAGAATTCCAATTCATTTCCTTCGAAATTGTTTTGGCATCTTTAGCATACTTTAAAGCAGATTTCTTATCTTTTATTTTATTATAAAGCCTTGCTAATAGCAGATTTCCATCATAAGAATCACTTAATTCCAACGAATGTTTTACCCAGAAAATTGATTTTTTCAGGCTTTCTTCATCTGTAATATGTTTCAGATAAGTTTGTCCGATATCTTTCAGAAAACTGGCATCGTTCCAAACTAATTTCTCAGTATCTTCAAGTGTGACTTTTTTATAAAACTGCCATTTTTCAGTTCTTTCAGCTAAAGTTAAATCAAATTTAAAAACCAGAGAATCCGTTTTTTGCAAACGAATTGATTTCGCAATTTCTCTTTGTTTATAATAGTTTACAGTATCTAAATTATCAACATACGGACGTAATAATTCTGTTACAATACTTTCGATTTTGCGATCAACACGACTTTGTGAAGCCACGGCAGCAAATTCTTTTTGATGATTTAAAACAAACTGAAATTCTCTCGAATTAATATCCGTAACGCCATTAGCAATCACGCGCCAGTTAGTTTCACTAATCAATTGAGCATCAGATTGTGTGTTGAGATAAATATGAGTAGGAATTGATAAATCAGTTCTGTCTTTTCCCTTTTTTAAAGTATTCAAATAAGCGAAAAACTTTGTTGAATTGCCCGGATCTGCAAGAAATTCTTTTTCCAAATAAGGCAATTGCATTTTTGGATTCAATGCATAATTGGCTTCCGTCAAAAATTCTGCTTTTTTCGATTCTCCTTTTAATGCATATAATAAGGTCTCATTATTTGGATCTATAAACAAAAAAGTAGGCAATGATTTGGTATTGAATTTATCCTTAAGTGCAATTCCCTCTTCTTTTTCAATATTTTTCCAAATGCAGACATAGTTTTTCTTCAGAAAATCCATAACGCCGGCATCGCTAAAAACTTCTTTTTTCATTTGATTGCAATGCGGACACCAATCAGCATAAAGCATTACAAAAAGTGGTTTTGCTTCCTTTTTTGCAGTTTCTAAAGCTGTTTTGTAAGGTGTATCATCCGGAACAAACTGATTTTGAGACCTTACAGTTTGAATTGAAATAAACAATATAAGTATATAGAGAAAACGCATGTTAATTTATTTTTTTTCTGAAATATCGCTTCACAAATATATCCTCTTTTTACAAAACCAATCTTAATATCTTCCTAATTTATAAGCAAAATCCAGTCCGAAGTTTGTAACTTTGTAACATCAAAAGAGAATCTCATCTTTATAGATTTTCTTTAAAAAAGTAATACGCCATAAGAATGATTTACCCCAAAATACCGCTTGCACAAAGCATTATCGAAATTTGTTTAGCAAAAGGAATCACCAATATCATAATTTCTCCGGGATCACGAAATGCACCTTTGACAATAGGCTTTGCACAAAATCCTAATTTTACCTGTTATAGTATTGCAGATGAGCGTTGTGCTGCATTTTTTGCTTTAGGAATTGCACAGCAGACTAAAATTCCAACTGCAGTTATATGCACATCAGGATCTGCATTATTAAATTACTATCCGGCTTTGGCCGAGGCATTTTACAGCCAGATTCCGTTGATCGTAATTTCTGCAGATCGTCCTCAAAGTAAAATAGATATTGGCGACGGACAAACCATTCGTCAGGAAAATGTTTTTCAGAATCATTCTCTTTTTAATGCTAATTTAACCGAAGATGCTTCTGTTGAAAATGATTTAAAAATCAATAAAGCTATTGAAACAGCCATTCTTCAAAAAGGTCCCGTACACATCAATGCACCGTTCGAAGAACCTCTTTATCAAACTGTTGAAGAGCTTTCTGTTCAGCCAAAAATAACAGCTTTAGAAGAAAATTTAAAAGTAAAAATAATTGAAAATGCAGCAGAATTTGTTTCTGCTTGGAATTCTGCAAAACGCAAACTAATCATGGTTGGCGTAAACGATGCCAATACTATTGATCCTGAAATCATTCAAAATTTCGCCAATGATCCTTCGATTGTGGTATTGACAGAAACTACTTCGAACCTTCATCATCCTAATTTTATTAATAGTATTGATACTTTAATTACACCATTTGAAGATGTTGATTTTGAGGAATTTCAGCCAGAAATTTTAGTAACTTTTGGCGGAATGATTGTTTCAAAAAGAATCAAGGCCTTTTTGCGAAAATACAAACCAAAAGAGCATTGGCATATTGATACTTTGCGTGCCTACAATACTTTTGATGCAAATACAAAACATTTGGTCATGCAGCCAAATGATTTTTTTATAGATCTATTTGCAAAAACTACTTTTACGGAAAGCGATTATTTTTCAAAAATTAATAAAATTTACGATTTAAGGAAAGTAAGAAAGCTGGATTACTTAAGTAAAATTCCGTTTTCTGACTTTAAAGTGTTCGAGAAAGTAATTGAATCACTTCCTAAAAATTCTCAATTGCAAATAAGCAACAGTTCTGCAATTCGATACGCACAATTGATTGATATCGATTCGTCTATTGAGGTGTTTTGTAATAGAGGAACAAGCGGAATCGATGGCAGCACATCAACAGCGATTGGAGCTGCAGTAGGATGCCAGAAACAAAATGTTTTTATAACTGGTGATATTGGTTTTTTGTATGATAGTAATGCGTTATGGAATTCGTACATTCCTAAAAACTTCAAAATCATATTAATTAATAATGGCGGCGGCGGAATTTTCAGGATTTTGCCCGGACATGAAGAAAAACCTGTTTTCAATACTTATTTTGAAACTTCACATCATTTAACTGCGGAACATTTAGCTAAAATGTATCAATTTAAATATCTAACAGCGAACAATGTAAATTCGTTAGAGGATAGTTTGAAATCTTTTTACCAAAATGATGAAACTCCGGTGATTTTAGAAGTTTTTACACCCACTTTTGAAAATGATGTAATCCTTAAACAATACTTTAAAGAGCTAATATAATTTGTAGTAAAAATAGTGTTAAAAATTTATATTTTTCTAAATAAATGTTTTAGATTTGATCCCGAAAAGATTAATCTAATTAACATATTATGAGCGCAAGAGCAGAATTAATTAAAAAGTATGCAGAAGATTTAAAAGAGAAATGTGGTGTAACTCCAGATATGGATTTATTAACCAAAGTTACAATTGGCTGTGGACCATCAATATACAATCCTGATGCATCTACAGTTGCTGCAACGCAACATTCAGAAATCGATACTGTAAAGAAAAATTTCCTGATTAAAAAATTAGGCTTACCAAATGGTCCGGAATTAGAAGCGGCAATTCATTCGGTTCTTGAAAAATACGGACATTCCAACAAACATAAATACAGAGCAGTTGTTTATTATTTATTGACTGTACACTTCAAAAAAGAAAGTGTTTATAATAAGTAATTTTCTATTTAACTATTATATAAAAAGCATCATTAGTGGTGCTTTTTTCATTTTATTTTATGAGAGTTTTAAAAAATTCCAATAAATATGGGATTTACTGCTTTTAATCTCAAACATTTTTCTTTGAACCATTTTCAAACTTCGTACATTTGCACCTTAGAAACTTAGTTACTTTGTGACTTAGAACCTCATTATAATGATTGAAATAGGAAAATACAATACACTTACCATATTACGTGATACCAAAGTTGGTTTATTTTTAGGAAATCCTGAAAAAGACCCGGAAGGAATTCACGATATATTATTACCCAATAAATACGTTCCAAATGAATTTGAAATAGGCGAGGAGCTTATTGTTTTTGTTTATTTAGATCACGAACAACGTCCGGTTGCGACAACTCTTGAACCTTATATATTATTGAATGAATTTGCTCTTTTGCGAGTAAACTACATCAATCAGGTTGGTGCATTTATGGATTGGGGAATGGAAAAAGATATTTTAGTTCCGTTTAAAGAGCAGGCGCGTCCTATGGAAAAAGGAAAACGTTACCTGGTTTACCTATATATGGATGAAAAAACCAATCGTTTGGTAGCGTCAAGTAAATTGAACCAATTTTTAAGTAACGATCAGCTTACCGTTGAAAAAGGAGAAGAAGTTGATTTAATCGTTTCGCATATAACCGAATTAGGTATCAATGTAATTATCAATGAACAGCACAAAGGTTTGTTGTACAAAGATGAAGTTTACGATGACGCGATTAGAACTGGAGACAGAATGACCGGCTACATCAAAAATATTCGTCCTGATAATAAAATAGATGTTGCTTTGCAAGTACAAGGTTATCAAAGTATTGAGCCAAATGCAGAGAAAATTTTATACGAATTAAGAGCCAATCGTGGTTTTTTACGCTTAAATGATGGTTCACATCCGGAAGATATCAAGACCGTTTTGAAAATGAGTAAAAAAACTTTCAAAAAAGCAATTGGAGCTTTATATAAAGACAAACTAATTGAAATTAAGGAAGACGGAATTTATCTTGTAAAAGAATAAAAAATCTTCAAAATTCCAATATTTTAAATTCCAAATTCCAATGCTATACAAAGTGTTGGAATTTGGAATTTTTTATTTAGAATGTATTTCAATTAAAATATAGCCCGAGGTTTCAACCTTGGGAAGCGTATGAGATTAACATACAGTGTCCAAACGGTTGAAACCGTTCGCTATGTCTGTATTGGTGGAATTTGGAATTTTATTTTAAAATATATTTCAATTAAATATAGCCCGAGGTTTCAACCTTGGGAAGCGTGTGGAATTAAGATATTGTATCCAAACGGTTGAAACCGTTCGCTATGGCTATTTGCTGGAATTTGGAATTTTTTATTTTAGATTGTATTTCAATTAAAATATAGCCCGAGGTTTTCAACCTTGGGGAACGTATGAAATTAAGATATTGTATCCAAACGGTTGAAACCGTTCGCTATGTCTGTATTGGTGGAATTTGGAATTTTTATTTTAGAATGTCTTTCAATTAAAATATAGCCCGAGGTTTCAACCTTGGGAAACGTATGAGATTAGAATATTTTATCCAAACGGTTGAAACCGTTCGCTATGTCTATATTCGGGATTGTGTATTTTAGAATGTATTTCAATTAATATATAGCCCGACGTTTCAACCTTGGGAAGCGTATGAAATTAAGATATTTTATCCAAACGGTTGAAACCGTTCGCTATGGCTGTATTTGCTGGAATTTGGAATTTTTTATTTTAAAAATATATTTCAATTAAAAATATAGCCCGAGGTTTCAATCTTGGGAAACATATGAAATTGAAATATTGTATAAAAACGATTGAAATAGTTCGCTATGTCTGTATTTGCTGGAATTTGGAATTTTTATTTTAGAAAGTATTTCAATTAAAATATAGCCCGAGGTTTCAACCTTGGGAAACATGTGAGATTAAAATATTGTATCCAAACGGTTGAAACCGTTCGCTATGGCTATATTTGGCGGAATTTGGATTTTTTATTTTAGAATGTCTTCAATTAAAATATAGCCCGAGGTTTCAACCTTGGGAAACGTATTAAATTAAGATATTGTCTCCAAACGGTTGAAATCGTTCGCTATGTCTGTATTCGAAATTTGAAATTTCTATTTTAAATATATTTCTATTAAAATATAGCCCGAGGTTTCAACCTTGGGAAACTTATGCAATTAAAATATTGTATCCAAACGGTTGAAACCGTTCGCTATGGCCGTATTTTTTGGGAATTTGGATTTTTATTTTATAATTCAACTATATACAGGAAAGGCTACTCATTACAAGTAGCCTTTCCCTTTTTATTCTAGTTTTAAAAAAAATTGTAATTAAAAAAAAACAGAAATAAAATTATTCGAATCAATCAAAAAATAAAAGCGTTAAAAATTTTAGAAATTACTTTCTGATTGGGTATGTCTTTAAATAGTTTGCTGCATTCGTATTCAAAAGCAAAAAATTAATTTCACGGCTGAACCATTTGGTTGATAAAATATTTATAGAAAGTTTTCAATTTAAATTAAGTCCCCATTATCGTAATCCTTTGTTAGACAAACTGAATAAACAATTCTATTCTTTAACCTTAGGTGTTACTATCTCTTCCTTGAAGTGTCAACAAATGCGTAAACCATTTGCTCATCAGTTAAAGTTTTAGTATTCAAAACCCTAAAAAAATGAGCGACAAATTTTTTAAATTTTCTCAAAAAAATCATTTTTTAGGTTAATAAATCAGTGAAAGAAAATCAATCTGAAACCAATAAAATAAATGTATCTAATTGATTTCTAGGCTGTAAAATTACTTCTTTTTTTTTAAATCAAATGTTAAATAATGTTATTTTTTGTAAGTAAATCCCAATTGTTAACATTAGGAGACATTTTGACAAACACTTAAAGTAAATTCAGTAGGTAAAAATGTAAAAATGCTTTATTTTTACACTATTATTTAAAATTAAACAAATAGAAATGGATTGGAAAACTGCCAGAGAATTTGAAGATATCACCTATAAAAAATGTAACGGAGTTGCGAGAATTGCTTTCAACAGACCAAATGTTAGAAATGCTTTTCGCCCAAAAACAACTTCAGAATTATACCAGGCTTTTTACGATGCTCAAGAAGATACTTCAATTGGAGTAGTTCTGCTTTCTGCTGAAGGGCCATCAACCAAAGATGGCGTTTATTCTTTTTGCAGCGGCGGCGATCAAAATGCACGTGGACATCAGGGTTATGTGGGTGAAGATGGTCAGCATCGTTTGAATATTCTTGAAGTACAGCGTTTAATTCGTTTTATGCCAAAAGTTGTTATTGCGGTTGTTCCGGGATGGGCTGTTGGCGGCGGACATAGTTTGCACGTAGTTTGCGATATGACTCTGGCAAGTAAAGAACATGCTATTTTTAAACAAACAGATGCCGATGTAACCAGTTTTGACGGAGGTTACGGATCTGCGTATCTGGCTAAAATGGTAGGGCAGAAAAAAGCACGTGAAATTTTCTTTTTAGGCAGAAATTATTCTGCTCAGGAAGCAATGGATATGGGAATGGTGAATGCTGTAATTCCACATGATGAATTAGAAGCAACAGCATACGAATGGGCACAGGAAATTCTTCAAAAATCACCAACATCTATCAAAATGCTAAAATTCGCCATGAATTTAACAGATGACGGAATGGTAGGTCAACAGGTTTTTGCCGGAGAAGCCACTCGTTTAGCTTACATGACTGAAGAAGCAAAAGAAGGAAGAAATGCCTTTCTAGAAAAAAGAAAACCAAATTTTGGCGAAAATAAATGGTTGCCATAAAAATATTTTAGATTTTAGATTGCAGATTTTAGATTTTTTGAAATCTGCAATCTAAATTTAGAATCTAAACAATCTAAAATCAAAACTCTAAAATCTAAAATAAAACATAATGAAACATTGGATTGAAGCCGCCAGATTGCGCACATTGCCTTTATCAGTTTCCGGAATTATCGTAGGAAGTATATACGCCTTATCAAACCCAACTTCGACTATAGATACACCAACAGAAGTTTTTAGCTGGAAAATTTTTGGTTTTGCACTTTTAACAACACTTGGTTTACAGGTTTTATCCAATTTTGCAAATGATTACGGAGATGGCGTTAAAGGTACCGACAATGCCGACAGAGTAGGTCCGCAGCGCGCTATACAAAGTGGTGTAATTACGCCGCAAGCGATGAAAAAAGCGATTATAATTACTTCATTATTAACGCTTTTATCGGCAATCATCCTAATTTATTTTGCTTTTGGAGAAAGTAATTTTGGCTATTCTATTTTCTTTTTATTATTAGGAATCGCAGCAATTGCTTCGGCAATTCGTTATACGGTTGGTAATTCTGCTTATGGTTACAGAGGCTTTGGAGATCTTTTTGTATTTATCTTTTTTGGACTTGTAAGTACTTTAGGAGTGAACTTTTTATATTCAAAAGAAGTAGATCCACTATTGATTTTACCGGCAATTTCAATTGGTTTATTAAGCGTTGGGGTTTTAAACCTGAACAATATGCGCGATGAAGAATCAGACAGAAAATCAGGAAAAAATACCATTGTAGTGCAAATGGGCGGAACAAAAGCTAAGATTTACCATTTTACATTAATTATTACGGCAATGCTTTTAGTCGTTGTTTTTGCAATTTTAAGCCATTACCGTTTCGACCAATACCTGTTTTTATTGGCTTACATACCTTTAACTAAACATTTAATTACCGTTTATAAAAATCAGAATCCTAAGTTATTAGATCCTGAATTAAAAAAACTGGCACTTAGTACATTCCTGCTTTCTATATTATTGACAGTATGTATGATTTCGCTGATTTCAGATATATTCGTTAATCTTTTCTTAGGCGGAAGATAAAATAAAGTTCAACTTTTAAAACTCATCAAATGAAAATTACATTTTACGGACACGCTTCTTTAGGAATCGAAGTGGGAGGAAAACATATTCTTGTTGATCCTTTTATTACAGGAAATCCAAAAGCTGCTGCAATCGACATAAACACACTTAAAGCCGATTATATTTTACTGACGCATGCACATGGCGATCACGTTCTGGACGTTGAAGCAATTGCAAAACGCACGAATGCTACAATAGTTTCTAATGCAGAAATTACGAGTTATTATGCACAAAGAGAACTAAAAGCGCATCCAATGAATCATGGCGGAAGCTGGAAATTCGATTTCGGAAAAGTAAAATATGTAAACGCAATTCACTCCAGTTCTTTTCCTGACGGAAGTTACGGCGGAAATCCCGGAGGTTTTGTAATCGAGAGCGAACATAAAAACATTTATATTGCCGGCGATACAGCGCTTACAATGGATATGAAATTGATTCCGTTAAGAACAAAATTAGATTTGGCCATTCTTCCAATTGGAAACAATTTTACAATGGATGTTGAAGATGCTATTATTGCTTCTGATTTTGTAGAATGTGACAAAATTTTAGGTTACCACTTTGATACATTTGGTTATATCGAAATCAACCACGAAGAATCAATTAAGAAATTTTTCGACAAAGGAAAAGATTTGATGCTTCTTGAAATTGGAGAATCAATCGAGCTATAAATTAAGGAATAATTTATCTTCCTGAGCGGAGTCGAATTGTCATCCTGAGCGGAGTCGAAGGATAAGGAGCTATTTCCCGCTTTCGGCTATATCTTTTTTGAGGCAATGAAAAATTGCCTCAAAAAAGGATACCGCCTCTATCGGGGCTAGGGCATTAGTTTTCATAAGAAATATTTGGCACAATTTATGTCATTTTGGTATTGTCAGACTGAGCGGAGTTGAAGTCCCGCAAGGTAAATCGGTGTAAAATTTCTACTTCGATCAATGTGAGTAAAAAGATAAAAATCATTTTAATTTGTATAAGCTGTGGCTAAAAAACAAAAGTACCGCATGAATTTAAAAAAAATTGCCTTATTTCTTTTAATTACTTCCTCCGTAAATACCTTCGCACAAAAAGACGGTTATTGGGACAAAGAACGAGCCACGACAAAAGAAATTATTCTTTCTGCCGGTGACCGAATTACATTAAAAACCGAAGATTTACCTGTTGGGACAACTGAAATTGTATACCGAATTACACTTTTGGATGAAAATCAGCAAATGGCAAATAGCTTGGTTTCAGTTTTAAAAGCAATTCCGGATCCTTATGGAATAGGCCAGGGTTCGGCGGGTGCTGTTTTTTTAATGTCAAAAATTTCCGGCGATGACACTTGCACTTATGCATTGTTTACCTCAAATGATAATGCTAAAAAATATGTTGAAGACGGAAAAACAGATAAATCCTGTTATGCCCAAGTTGATCCTGTAAGTAAAGATGCAAAACGATTGTCTTTAGATAAATCGTCTTGTTTAGGAGAAAACATAAGTACAATCTGGTTTGGTTTTCACAGTAAAAACTGGGTTTTAAATCAAAAAATTGTTTTAGAAGTTGTGCCTTGGGTTGATACAAAATTGAATCGAGGCTGGAATCAGGACAATAAAAACGAAATTATCAGTTTGTGCAAAACATCAACAATGGCGCAAAAAATGGCCAATTCAGATGATTTTTGTGTTTGTATTCTGGATAAGATTATAAAACAATATCGTTATTCCGAATTCCAAAAGTTATTGACAATTGAAAAAAACAAAGTTTATAAAGATTTCGGAAATGCCTGTTACGGAGATGCCGATATTTCTAAAAACGTATACAACGACTTGAGAAATCAGGCTTCAACTCTAATAAAAGCGCAAAAATACAACGAAGCAATTCCAAAATTAAACACCATAATTAATGACGGAAAAGCCACAGCGCTGGATTACAGCTCTATTGGTTATTGCTATATTTTGACCAAACAGTATGCAAAAGCAATTAAAGCACTAAAAGAAGGTGAGAAACTCGACGATACAGAATTGCTGATAAAACTGAATCTTGCTCACGTTTATTTAGTTAGTGATGATTACAGCGAAGCAAAAGCGATTTATAAAAAATACCAGACTCAAAACGTAACTGATAGTTTGAGTTGGAAAGAAAAAACAAAACAAGACTTTACCGTTTTTCAAAAAGCAGGTTTACCATCCGGAGATTTTGAGAAAATATTAAAACTTTATAATTAGAAAATTATTTACCATATAAGTGCTATATTAAGTTTACGTTTTGCTGTAAAACTATTTAAATGAACTTATATCACTTATATGGTTCAAAAAAAACATGAAAGCGACTTACCATAAATACATGCTCGAATTCAAACGCCCGTCAGGAACTTCCAGAGGCGTAATGACCGAAAAAGAAACCTGGTTTATTGTTCTTGAAAAAAATAGAAAAAAGGGAATAGGCGAGTGCGGAATTTTGCGTGGTTTAAGTGCAGACGATCGTGAAGATTATGAAGAAAAGCTAAAATGGACGTGCGAGAATATCCATCTTGGAGAAACTGCATTATGGGAAGCTCTCTTAGAATTTCCTTCCATACAATTCGGAGTTGAAATGGCTTTTTTATCCTTAAAAAGTGAAAATCCGTATGTATTATTTCCTTCCAATTTTACCAATAATGCGCAATCAATTACCATAAATGGCTTGGTTTGGATGGGTGAACCATCTTTCATGAAACAGCAAATTGAAGAAAAACTAGCAACTGGTTTTAATTGCATAAAACTTAAAATTGGCGCCATAGATTTTCAGAAAGAATTAGAATTATTACACTTTATAAGAAGTCATTTCTCTGCAGAACAAATAGAAATTCGAGTAGATGCTAATGGTGCATTTGCCTTAAATGAAGCTTTAGATAAACTGAATCAACTTAATCAATTTGAACTTCATAGTATTGAACAACCGATTAAAAAAGGAAATATTAAGGCTATGAAAAATCTGTGTGAAACTACGCCATTTCCAATTGCTTTGGATGAAGAATTAATAGGCGTTTTTTCATTAGAAGAAAAAGAAAAACTACTGCAGGAAATTAATCCACAATATATTATTTTAAAACCAAGTTTTATTGGCGGTTTTAGAGGAACCCAGGAATGGATTTCACTTGCAGATAAATATAATATTGGCTGGTGGATTACATCGGCTTTAGAAAGTAATATTGGTTTAAACGCCATTGCACAATGGACTTTTCTGCAAAATTCACAAATGCCGCAAGGTTTAGGAACCGGAGCACTTTATACCAACAATATTGATTGTCCGCTTGAAGTTTCTAATGGGCAATTATGGTACAATACAAATTTAAAATGGGATTCTGATTTTCTGGATAAAGCATAAAAAAAACTGGCAAAAAGCCAGTTTTTAAAATATAATGATATTTGTTTTATTCTTTTCCGCCTATCAGGTTTTCCTGCCAGTCTTTTAATTCCTGCCATTTTCCCTCGTAGGCCAATAACGCTTGTTTTGCCCAGGTGCTTGGATTATGAATTGAATAATTTTCTCCGCCAGCTTCTAAAACAGACTGTAGAAATGGTGTTGATGCTTGTGATAAATCGTACCACGTGTTAATTCCCGCAGCATTAAACAAAGCTTCAATTTTTGGTCCAATTCCTTCTACGATTTTCAAATCGTTCTCTTTTATTTTCTTATTAAAAACTGTTTTTGCTGCTTCTTCATTAAAAAGAAATACAGGTGCGGCAGAAGCAAAAGAGTGACCGGTTGAAATATTTGATTTTGCAATCAAGTCAGCTTCTAAAGAAGAAATTTTAAGGTTTAAATTTTTCGTATTTGCTTTACATGCATCCAGATCTTCTTGTAAAGCCAATGCAAGTGAATCATCTTTTTTTGAATTCATTTTTCCTAGTAAATAACCTAAAATTCCACAGATTAGTCCCACTAGTACAGGTATTAAGATACAAGGTATATTCATAACATTTATATTTTTAAATTAATTATTTGATTGTAATTACAGTTCGTCTGTTTGTTGCTTTTCCCGCTGCTGTAGCATTATCTCCCGCAGGTTCATCAGGTCCCTTAGATTGTGTTTCTATACGGGCAGCATCAATTTTGTTTTTAATTAAATAGTTTTTGGTAAATTCTGCCCTTTTTTGTGCCAGAACAACATTGGCTTCACGATTTCCAACATTATCAGAATGCCCTGTAACTAAAACAGTGGCATCTTTTACATTTTGCATATAATGAGCAAGATCAGCAACTTTTTGTTTTTCGGTGTCGCTTATTTTATCACTTGATTTATTAGTATTAAAGTAGATAATTAAAGGGTCGGCATTAATTTTTTCTTTTAAAGCCCTCCATTCATCATTGTTAGGAGTGGCAGTTTCTAAAGTTTCAAATTTAAATTCAACAGGACCAACAAGTGTATCAGAGTTCATTTTCCATTCGTCTGTAATTTCACCTTTTGTATCAAATTGAGCTGCAGGCAAACCTTTTGAAATGAAATAATTTTTAACATCATTTGCTCTGGCTATCGCAAGATTTTCAAAAGTTGTTGTATTAGTTTCACCAGAAGTTGCATAGCCTGTAATGGTAATCTTTTGTTTTGGATTTGCAATTAAAAATGATCGAAGGCTTTCAATTCCTATTGAAACAGAATCACTAACAGGAACAATTACCGAAGCATTATTTTTAAGGAAATTAAGATTATCATTAGCATGAAATTCAATTCCGGGGCCATTAAGAACAAATGGCTGAAACTCAACATTTTTTTCAACCACCTCTGATTCTTTTTGAGCGTTTTCCACAGGTGTTTTCATACAGCAATTGCAACAAAATTTAAGATACAGAAATGTACCTAACACAATTGTTATTGCAATGCCTAATAAATAAAGTGTTTTTTTAGACATAAAAGTTTGATTTAAAATTTATCTCAAATTTAAATAAAAAACACGCATGTTATTGTGTATCAATAAGTTATTTTTGTATTAGAATAAGACAAAATTATTGTGACCTGAAATTTGGCGCAATGTTGTAACTAATTGATTAACTTGCATAAAAATAAATTTAGAGTTAAAATGATCGAAATAGAAAGAAAGTTTCTTGTAAAATCAAACGATTTTAAAGAGCAGGCTTTTACTCAAAATAAAATTGCTCAGGGCTATTTGAGTTCTCTTCCTGAAAGAACAGTACGAGTAAGAATTAAAGGAAATAAAGGTTTTATTACGATAAAAGGAATTGGCCATCATGGCGGAATGTCACGTTTTGAATGGGAGAATGAAATTCCGGTTGATGAAGCACAGGAATTACTTAAATTATGCGAAAAAGGTAAAATTGAAAAAACTCGTTATGAAATAAAATCCGGAAATCATGTTTTTGAAGTAGATGAATTTTATGGAGAAAATGAAGGCTTGACTATGGCCGAAATTGAGCTGAAATCCGAAACAGAATCTTTTGAAAAACCGGACTGGCTGGGTGAAGAAGTTACAAATGATGAAAGATATTATAACGCTTATTTGAGTAAGAACCCTTTTAAAGACTGGGAAAAATAAAAATTTATGAATGAATATGATTTGATCATTGTGGGAGGCGGCCCAATAGGATTAGCCTGCGCAATTGAAGCTCAAAAGAAAAACCTGCGTTATTTAATTATTGAAAAAGGTGCAATTGTAAATAGTATTTTCAATTATCCATTGTATATGACTTTTTTTTCAACGGCTGAAAGGCTTGAAATTGGAGATATCCCATTTAATTGCCTGGCTCCAAAACCGGGTCGCCAGGAAGCTTTAGAATATTACCGAAACATTCATCGATATTTTAATTTTTCGATTCATTTATTTGAAACTGTTACCGGAGTAAAAAAACTAGAAAGTTCTTCGTTTAAAATCACAACTAATAAAGCGCAATACGAAGCCAAAAATGTTGTCATTGCAACTGGTTTTTACGATCTTCCAATTGAAATGAATATAAAAGGCGAAGAATTGCCAAAAGTTCGTCACTATTATAAGGAAGCGCATGAATATGCTTTTCGAAATATTTTAGTTGTTGGAGCTAATAATTCTTCGGTAGATGCTGCTTTGGAATGCTGGCGAAAAGGCGCAAACGTAACAATGGTCATCCGAAAAAATGAAATTAATAGTCGGGTAAAATATTGGGTAAAACCGGATATTGAAAACAGAATTGAAGAGGGAAGTATAAAAGCCTATTTTGAATCGAATATTACAGAAATTCGGGAAAATGAGGTTGAAATCGAAACGCCAAACGGAAAAGTAACGATTGAAAATGATTTTGTTTTAGCCTTAACCGGATATAAACCCGATCTTACTTTTCTTGAAAAAATGGGTATTCAGCTTTCTGATGATGAACTTAAAATACCAACGTATAATCCTGAAACAATGGAAACTAATGTAGAAGGATTATTTTTGGCCGGAGTAGTTTGTGGTGGAATGCAAACGCATAAATGGTTTATTGAAAACTCACGTGTTCACGCTAATATGATTGTGGATTACATTACTTCTAAGTAAAAAAGTTTGCCACGAATTTCAAGAATTCACAATAATTCTAATTGTCAGTTCGAGCTGATTCGAGTACATTTTGAGTGCATTCCGACTTCGCTCAATGTGCCATTTTTGTTAAAAAATTAGTGTGAATTCGTGAAATTTGTGGCAAATATTAAGAACTACAGGAAAGCATAGAACAACCCACTTTGGAGCGTGCCCAATCTGGTCGTTTTGCAAACCATTTTTCAGATTCCGGTTGTTCATTATAAGGTTTTTGCAATAGCTGATATAACTCATCTATTAAAGAATAATCTCCCTGATCTGCTGCATCAATTGCTAATTGTGCCATATAATTTCGCAGCACATATTTTGGATTTATGCCGTTCATTTTTTCTGCGCGTTCCTGATCAGATACTATTTCTGAATTTAATCTTTCGATATAAACTGTAAACCATTTTGTCCAGGCTTCCAGGATTTCTCCTGAAATTTCTTCCCATTTATAGAAAGAATCTTTTACTTTCTCCAGTGCATTTTCAGCAGAATCTGATTTTAAAATTTGGTTTAAATTTCTGAAAAAGATAGTCATATCGGTTTCAGATAATTGTAAAATTGTTTCTAAACCAGTAATTAATTTACTGTCAGCTTCAGTTGAAGTAAATATTCCTAATTTACTTAAAAACATTATTTTATAATCAGAATCGAATTCATTTATAAATGATTCCAGAATTTTTTCTAAAGGCTCAGCTTCATTAATTAACGGATAAAGTGCGTTGGCTAATTGGTACAAATTCCATTGTGCAACCTGAGGCTGATTTCCAAAACGGTATCTTCTGTTTTGACTGTCTGTTGTATTTGGTGTCCAGTTTGGATCATAGTTTTCCAGCCAGCCATACGGACCGTAATCTATTGTGATTCCGTGAATCGACATATTATCTGTATTCATTACGCCGTGAACAAAGCCAACACGCTGCCAATGCACAATCATTTCGCGGGTTGTATCGGCAACTTTTTGAAAGAATTGCAAATATTGATCTTTTGGCTCGCCTTTAATTTCAGGAAAATATTTTTGGATCGTATATTCAACAAGTTGTTTGAGATTTTTAAGTTCGTTTCTCGCAGTTAGCATTTCAAAACTTCCAAAACGAATAAACGATGGAGCGACACGACAAACTACAGCACCTTTTTCGTATGCCGGATTTCCGCTGTATAAAATGTCGCGCAAAACCTGATCGCCAGACAACATCAGCGAAAGCGATCGGGTAGTGGGAACTCCTAAATAATGCATGGCTTCGGCGCACAAATATTCTCTTATTGAAGAACGCAAAACCGCCAGACCATCAGCAGTTCTGGAGTAGGGAGTCTTACCTGCACCTTTTAACTGCAAGTTAAAAAACGCATTATTGTGTTCAACTTCAGTTAAATTTATAGCGCGACCGTCGCCTAATTGCCCGGCCCAATTTCCGAATTGATGTCCGGCATAACACATCGCATACGGTTTTGTATCAGGTAGAATTTCCTTTCCTGAAAAAGCGTTCAAAAAAGCTTCTGACTGGATTTCATCTTTAGAAATCCCAACTAATTCAGCCACTTCTTCAGAAGCGTGAATTAATTTAGGCTCAGATGGTTTTGTTGGATTTACGTATGAAAACAGCGTATTCTTAACCTGACGAATTTCATTTGTTTCATCCGGATCAGCAGGTAATTCAGCTGTAAATCTGTTATTTATTTTTAAGTTTTTCATTTTATTGTTTATTTTTTTGCCAAAACTTTATTATAATCAATTCAGTTTATCCGTGTACATTTTTTTTAATTTTTGAACTTTCGGATCAATTACAATTTGGCAGTAACGCGCATCCTGATTGTTGTTGTAATAGTTTTGATGATCCTCTTCGGCGTCGTAAAACTTCTCAAATTCAACTAATTCCGTTACAATTGGATCATCGTAAAAAGTTTTAACTTCTTCAAAAACCTGTTCGGCGATTGCTTTTTGTTCTGCGTCGTGATACAGGATAACAGAACGATATTGTGTTCCCACATCTGCTCCCTGACGATTTAATGTCGTTGGATCATGACTTGTCATAAAGATGAAAATAAGGTCATGATATGAAATTATGTCAGGATCGAAAGTGACTTGTATGACTTCGGCGTGACCGGTTCTGCCGGTACAAACTTCCCGGTAAGGCGGGTTCTTAATAAAGCCACCGGAAAATCCTGATTTTAGAGATTCTATTCCTTTTAAACGCTGAATTACAGCTTCTATGCACCAAAAACATCCACCACCAAAAGTGGCTGTCGACAAATTCCCCATAGATATTATTGTTAAGTTTACATGCCCTATTAATCCGATAGAATATTATGATAATTTATTCAAAAAAAGACCAATTAATTAAAGATACTAAAAGGTTATTTAATGTTTGAAGTTTATAATTGATAAATTCACAATTCTATAAAAAAGCAATATATTTGCAATCAAACTCAGGCACACTAATGAATAGCAAAAATAATACCATCAGTTTAGAAACGTATTTTCAGGATTTTAGAAAAGATATTGTTGGAATAAATCAGGAATTTACATCTCCATACGGTAAAAAACAAATCATTTATACGGACTGGACTGCCAGTGGAAGGCTATATCGCCCAATTGAAGAGAAACTTCTTAATGAATTTGGGCCTTTTGTAGCCAATACACATACTGAAACTACTGTGTCAGGTACTGCCATGACAAAAGCGTATCATCATGCCAGACATATTATTAAGCGTCATACTAATGCAAGTAAAGACGATGTTTTGATTACTGATGGAACTGGAATGACGGGTGTTATCAATAAATTTCAACGTATTCTGGGTTTGAAAATCCCTGAAAATTTAAAAGATTTTATCAGCGTTCCTGCCGAAAAAAAACCAATTGTTTTTATTTCGCATATGGAACACCACTCCAATCAAACGTCATGGTTAGAGACTATTGCAGATGTTGAAATTATTCCATCTTGCGGAAAAGGACTTTTTTGTCTGGATAATTTAGCTGAATTATTAGAAAAATATACAGATCGAACAATCAAAATTGCTTCGATTACCTCTTGTTCGAATGTTACGGGTTTGAAAACTCCTTTTCATGAAGCAGCAAAATTAATGCACCAGCATAATGGAGTTTGCTTTGTAGATTTCGCCTGCTCAGGACCTTACGTAGAAATTGATATGCATCCAGCAGATCCGGAAGCATATTTGGATGCGATTTTCTTTTCTCCTCACAAATTTTTGGGTGGTCCCGGAACTTCGGGAGTTTTGATTTTCAATAAAAAATTATACAATAATATGATTCCTGATTGTCCTGGCGGAGGAACGGTGAGCTGGACAAATCCTTGGGGTGAACATAAATATATTGACAATATTGAGGATCGAGAAGATGGTGGAACTCCTGGTTTTCTTCAGGTTATAAAAACGGCTTTAGCAATTGAGCTGAAAGAAGAAATGGGTATCGAAAACATTTTGCAGCGCGAGCACGAAATTGTTGATTATGTTTTTAACGAATTAGAACCAATTGAGAATATTAAAATTCTTGCGGGTCAGCATAAAAATCGTTTAGGAGTTGTTTCTTTTTTTATTGAAAACTTACACTTTAATTTAGGTGTAAAATTATTAAACGATAAATTCGGAATTCAAACCAGAGGCGGTTGCAGCTGTGCCGGAACTTACGGTCACTTCTTGCTTCACGTGGATCAGGAAACTTCAAATAAACTGGTTAACGAAATTACAATTGGCGACTTGATTAAAAAACCGGGATGGATCAGAATGTCTATTCACCCGACAACGACTGATAAAGAAATAGCTTTTGTTTGTGATAGTATTAAAGCATTGGCTGAAAATCACGAAACCTGGGCTTTGGATTATTCTTATAATAAAAACACTAACGAGTTTATTCATAAAAATGCGAATTCATTTGAAGATGAATTGGTTGCGGGCTGGTTTAAATCTTAATATGTCAATTTAACCGTAAACTTTTTTTACCGCAAAGTGTGCTAAGGTTATATTGTAAAGTTTACTAGCTTTTGTAAAGTTCGCAAAGCTAAATCAATACAAAGGGCTTCGAACTTATTTATTTCATAAAATCAAGCTTTAGATAAAAAAATTGCACTTTGCGGTAAAAAACAAATTGTCATTTCTAATAAATAATAAAATTTCTAATCTAGCCCCGATAGAGCCGGCATCCTTTGAGAGGTACGAACAAAGATATAGGCGAAAGCGGGACGGATGGTCTTGAAAAACCTGATATTTCTGCTCCTGATAAAAAACAAACCCAACAAGTTGTGAAAAACCTTTCCCACTTGTTGATTATGAATATTTTTTGCAACCTTTGACAAAAGTTAGAAAAATCAAAATGAAAATCTTTAAAGAGTTCAAAGAATTTAATGAATATGTTGGATTAAAAACCCCTGTAGATAATGATATAGATATTGGGTACTACGATTCTTTAAAGATGAGAGCAAAATCTGAGCCTGTTATGGCTGACTTTTATCGCATTTCTATAAAATTTAATTATACGGATAAGTCGCAATCAAGTCCTAAACCGATAGATGCTATTTTTTTTAGCAGTCCCCAAATGTCTAACGGATGGAATGTTGATCCCAATTACACGGGAATGTATTTGCAATTATCTAAAAGAATAATAGATCAAAACAGATTTTTATTCAAAACTTATCTGGATTACGGCCAGCACGAAGCGCTTTTTTTGACTGAGAAGGAAGTTGATGAAATCACTACAATTTTTGGTTTAATGTATAAATATTATAAAACCGAAAAACAAAGTTTTGCCGTTTTACTTTCTTATGTAAATGTATTGATTTCTGTGGTTGAAGAATTTTATAACAGACAGTTTTCAACAAACCCAAAACAATATAATCGCATTGTAAGTGATTTTCAACAAATTTTAAAAGAGTATTATAATCAACCTGTCAAGCAACTTCCGAGTGTTCAGCATTTTGCTGACCAATTAGGATTGACTCCTAATTATCTGGGGGATATTATAAAATATTTTACAAAAAAGTCTGCACTCGAAAATATTCATGAATTTGTGATAAAGAAAGCAAAAGAATTATTAAAAGATACGACAATGAACAACGCACAAGTTGCTTATGAATTAGGTTTCGAGTATCCCAACTATTTTTCTAAGTTTTTTAAAAAACAAGTTAATTTGAGTCCGAAAGAATATCGTAAACAAATTACTTTGTAATGACTATATTAATTGTAAGCATTTTTTATTATCAGTAATTTATCTCTTTTTTACTAGTAATTTGTTTCTTTTTGCTTGTTGTTCACTTTTTACTTTTGTGGAGTAAAAAATATTCAAATGAAAGATTCAAAACAAGTACTATTAATAAACGCACATTTAACTTATCCAAACTGGACAGAAGGAAAATTAAACAATTCATTTATTGAAATTGCAAAAGATTTTTTTAATTCTAAAGGATACGAAATTTTAGAGACAAAGATTGAAGAGGGGTATAATCCTGAGGAAGAAGTTGAAAAACATATGGCTGCTGAAATTGTAATTTTGCAAACACCAATAAACTGGTTTGGAGCTCCGTGGATTTATAAAAAATATATTGATGATGTTTTTAATAGCGGATTGCATAGTCAAAAGTTTCTTTCGGGAGACGGAAGAAGCAGAGAGGACCTTACAAAACAATATGGAAGCGGTGGGAAAATGCAGGGCAAAAAGTTTATGATTTGTGCAACCTGGAATGCTCCGGCAAAAGTTTTTGGGAATGTTGACCAGAATTTAATGCAGGGAAAAACGACATCAGATTTATTTTTGAATATTTCGTCCAATTATCGTTTTTGTGGATACGATATTATTCCGGATTATAATTGTTTTGATATTTTTAAAAGTGAAAATATTTCAGGTGATTTAGAAAATTACCCAAATCATCTTGCTAAGGTTTTAATTTCTAATGAATAATAAAATTTCTAAACTAGCCCCGATAGAGCCGGTATCCTTTGAGAGGAACGAACAAAGATATAGGCGAAAGCGGGACCAATGGTTTTAAAAAAACTGATATTTTTGCTTCATATAAAAAAACAAACCCGACAAGTTCTGAGAAACATGTCGGGTTTTATATTGTTAATAGCAATTTTAAAAAAATTACTGTGCTTGCTGAAATTTTTTGAGTGATAATAAAGCTTGCTCTTTTACTTTGTTTTGAAAAAATCCTGTCCATCCTAAAAGGAATCCTTTTATTCCAAATGCTTGCTTTGACCATTTCCAAATATCAAAATTATCGGTGTGTTTGATAATTAATCCGTCCTGAAATATAAATTCGGCTGCAATTTTATTGATTACTTTTCGATTTGTTTTGCTAAAATTATATTCGGCTACCCAATTTGCAGAACCGGTAGAATCGTCTGCTTTTATATTTGAAAACTCAATTTTGAGACTCCCTTTACTTCTTAAAAGCAGCATTTTCCACATATCAGAAACTTGTTCTTCTTTTAACAACCCAAAAGCAGGATCTACAAAATGAATTTTCGGGTGATAGCATTCACTCATTGTTTGATAATCAGCATTTGAAAAAGCGGTGTAGAATTTGGCTATTAAGTTTTCGTTCGAGTTCATAAAATACATTTAGAACATAAATATAAGATTTATTCAAGGAAAAAATCTTTATAAAATGCTAATTTCTTTAGCTGTATTGAATGTTTTTTTGGATTGATCGAACGCTGTAGAAAAATATGCCATCTTGTTTACTGCTGTAAAATACCCGGTTTGATTGCCAAAAGTATTTGAATTCCCGGTGATTATAAACCTAATTCCTTTAATATCAGTGTTTTTAAGTTTATTCATTTCTGCTGGAGTAAAATAATAATACGAAGTTGTTTTTCCATCTCCGGATTCTTTTACATTTTTGTCCACGCAGGCTATAACATCGGCATTGGCTAAATCCACATATACACCACCTGCGATTCTGGCTTTATCGTTTGAAGTTGCTATGGTTAATTTTAAAATTCCTCCTTTTTCTGTTTTTGCAATCTGAACGTTTGTTTCGCCCGTATAAGCATATTTTTCGCAGATAAAAGTATAATTTTGTGTTGCTGGAAAAGGTTTAGAACCATTTACAATCATGGTTTCCTGAGCATTTGTCAAAGTCGAAATTAACAATAACACAAAAAGAGGGAATTTTAAATTCATAGTTTAATTTTATTAGTCTGTAATTTGAGAATCGAATTTTTCTTCCCAATCCATTGATTTTATTGCAGAAACCAAATTATCTTCATTTACAAAAACACGCAATTCCTTATTGGCTACTTTTTTTGAGTATAAGGCGTGATAGCGATAAATAGTTTCCTGTTTTGTTTTGTAAACGCCGTCCAGTTTCAAATCAATAAAACTTCCATAATATTGTCTAAATCTTTGACACGTTTTTGTCAGGCGTTCTTCGGTTGTGTTTTCCATTACAGATTTTGTAACTTCGGTTTCGTTAAAAGGCTTAAATTTAGAAGTGTTGCAGGTTTCTAAAACCCGCTTTCCTAAATCATACGCTTTTTGCTGTTGCCCCGAGTTAATTTCTGATGAAACAACTTTTTTAATTTTTAAATCTTCTGTGTCTCTGCTAATGTTTTTCGATTTACAGCCAATTAGCAACAACAAACATATAATCAATCCTGCTTTCTTCATAACTATTTATGTTATTTTTAATAATAAGTTTGGGTCAGGGCAGTTTTCTATATAAAAATTTAAGTCGTTTATGTTGCAAACTCCGGGATAATCGCCGTAATAATTTTCAATATTATTTATAATCTGAAAATGTAAATGAGGTGCATAATCTCCATTTACTACAGAATTTCCAAAAGTTGCAAAACTTTCCCCTTTATTAAAAACTGTCCCAACGGTAAGGTTTTCTATACTTTCTAACGACAAATGTCCGTATAAAGTATAAAATTTTTCATTTTCAATTTCATGCTCTAAAATAATTGTTGGTCCATAATCGCCCAATCCCAGATTGTTTTTAAAACTATGTACTTTTCCGTCAAGCGGAGCTAAAATCGTGGTACCAACTTTTCCCCACAAATCCAGACCAATATGAATATTGCGTTCCGGAACGTCGTCATTTTTAAAAATCGTACTTCTTTGATATAAATTTCTTCCTTCTATATAACCACCAAAGGCAATTTCGGCATTATTTTTTTCTAAATAATTTGATATAAAAGTTTCAAAATCAGCAGCAGTAACAGGTTTGTTTTGAACCAATTCTTTATTGGTAACAGATAAATCTAATGCTGTATATTTTGAAAAATCTATACTTGAATCAATAACTTTAGTAGGTGGTAAAGATTTTAAAATAGAAACTAAGGTCTTCATAAAATGGTAAATTAGGCAACTTTTTGAATGATAATTAATTCGTTATGAACCTCTATGCGGGGCAACATTTTTGAGGAAAACAATTTAGTATTTATTTCTGAAATATACTTTCGATTTCTAACATTATGTGCTTCATCTAAAATCATAGTATTAAAAAGTACAAATCCCTGTTCTTTTAAAAGAGAAAAAACGCGATCTCTAAAAAAACCTTCGAACAAAAAATTGGGCATTTTTATATCTTCAAAAACATCAATAATAATTAAATCATATTGGTCTTTTGTTTTTAGCACAAACTCAAAAGCATCATCGATCACAATTTCGAGTTGTTTAATCTGGTCAAGATTAAAATATTGATTCGCAATTTGAATCATGTCAGGATCAATTTCGACTCCGGTTATTTTGCCTTTATAATCAATTTCGTCCACCAGAGTTTTAATGACGCTTCCGCCGGCAACACCCAATAATAAAATATGATCCATTTTAAGAACCTTTTCATATCCTATATTTCGTAAACCATACCTTAATATACGCTGCAAACTTCCATAAGAATAATTAGTATTTTCAGAATCTAATACTAACTCGCCATTTGCCCAGGTAACTTCTATCACTTTACTTCGGGCTGACTTTTTTTTAAATATTTTTATTGGAATCAGGTAGCTGAATATTTTTTGAATCATTTTATTGCGCTTTAACTCAAAAATACCATTAAAATCTTTTATTTTGCATGAAATAATAAATTTTAATGAAGAAAGATTTATACAAGTTCATTTTTTTTAAGTTAATGGGCTGGAAGATAGTGGGTGTAGAAAACGCTGAAGTAAAAAAATGTGTGTTGATGGTGATGCCTCATACAAGTAATCATGATTTTTATTTGGGAGTATTTACCCGCGGAATTTCTGGGCTTGAAATGAACTGGGTTGGCAAAAAAGAATTGTTTACTTTTCCGTTTGGTTATTATTTTAAATATATGGGCGGCGAACCTTTGGACCGTAAAGGTGGTTTGAATAAAGTAGATTCTATTGCTTCCATATTCAACAGAAAAGAAGTTTTTCGTTTGGCCGTTGCTCCGGAGGGAACCCGCAAAGGCGTTAAGGAAATTAAAACAGGATTTTATTATATTGCTCTTAAAGCAAATGTGCCAATCGTTCCAGTAACATTTGATTGGGGCAAAAAGGAAGTAAATTTTGGAAAGCCGTTTTATCCAACCGGAAATTATGAGGCTGATCTGGAAATTTTAAAAGAACATTATAAAGGAGTAGTGGGCAAAATTGCTGAAAACGGAGTTTGGTTCTAATTTTCGATATTTTTTCACTTGCGTGAGAATCGCTTAAATGAAAAATATTTTAAAAATTTTTCAAATACGCAAAAAAATCAAATTACGGGATATATACCTTGAATGTCCCGTTTTTGTAAAAAAACACAATTTTCTCAATTTCTCCTTCTTCTGAAATCAAATTTGAGTTTTTATCCTGAGCCATTTTTTTTTCGGGAAGTTCTGTTTTGTTCATTTCAGAAAATAAATCTTTCGAAATTAAATTTTCATTTGGTGAGATAGGAGCAGAAGGTTTTTCCGTTTCTACATTATTTTCAGTTTTTGAATTTACAATTTCTTCTTCATTTTTAGGAAAACTTCCTTTACCATTTAAAATCCAATAAAGATCTACATCCGGAAAAACATCCAAAATTTTGAGCACAAAATCCAGACTTGGTTTGTTTCTACCGGAAAGGAGGTGAGACATACTCGAGCGCTGCACGCCAATTTTGTCCGCAAAAGAGGAGGCATTTAAACTATAATAATCGAGTATTATTTCTAGTCTTTTTACAAAATCATCGATGTTTACCATTGTAAATTCTATTTAAAAAAAACGTTGTTTACAAATGTAACTATAATATATCGAATAAGCAATTTTACAATAGTAGATAGTGGATTTATATGAAATACAGCCATAATTTTACTACAGGTAATATCACTTAACTAATTGAAATATAGTGTTTTAATATATTGAATTAACAGTAATAACAATTGTCAACTTTAAATGCGCTAAAACAGTATTTATCATTAAAAATTCTGTTTACATTTCTAAATATTCAAAGTTTTCCATTGTTTACAATTGTAAAAATAAAGATGTTTACTTTTGTAAACTAATCAAATTACAATGAATTTAGAAGAATTATTTAGCCAATACAAAGAGCAATCCATATCAGGCCGTTATCTTACTTTAGACCATATTCAGCCATTACTGGATAAACTAAATACTAATAATCAAGTTAAGGTAATAGGACATTCTGTTTTGAATAAACCTATATATAGTTACGAAATTGGTTCTGGAGAAACACGTATTTATTTATGGTCTCAAATGCACGGAAATGAAAGCACTACAACCAAAGCGCTTTTTGACTTTATAAACGTTTTAAACAGCGGATCAGATTTTGCTGAGAAAATGCTCAAAACTTTTACTTTTTATGCAATTCCTATTTTAAATCCTGATGGTGCAGCACTTTATACACGTGAAAATGCCAATAAGATAGACTTAAACCGTGATTCTCAAAATCTGACGCAGCCTGAAAGCAATGTTTTGCGAGCTGTATTTGATACTTTTAAACCTCATTATTGCTTTAACCTCCATGATCAGCGTACTATCTTTGGAGCGGGAGATACAGGAAAACCAGCGACAGTTTCGTTTCTTTCGCCTTCTTATAATGAAGAAAGAGCAATAAACGATAACAGACTAAAGGCTATCAATATAATTGCCGGGATTAATGATGTTTTGCAGGAGTACATTCCGGGACAAGTAGGTCGTTTTGATGATTCATTCAATATCAATTGTATAGGAGATACGTTTCAGTTTCTGGGCGTACCAACGATTCTGTTTGAAGCAGGGCACTTTCAGAATGATTACGACAGAGAAATTACACGAAAATTCTTATTTTTCTCCCTAATTTCGAGTTTCAAGCTGCTTTCCGAAAACGATTTAGTTGACAATCGAATTAATGATTATTTGAATATTTCACAAAATAAAGTGGTTTTTTATGATTTTATGTATAAAAACATCAAAATAAATTATGATGGTATCGAAATTATTACGAATTTTGTCGCACAATACAAAGAAGAATTGATTGAAGATAAGATTCATTTTAACGCTTACATAGCTGAAGTAGGTGATTTGGAAAATTATTTTGGTCATTACGAATATGATGCTAAAGGCGCAGATTATACAGATGACTTTGATAACATTCCGAAATTGAATCAGAAAGCAAATTTTTATTTAAATAAAAATGTTAAATTTGTTAACGGATTGACAAAAAGTTAATTTTTATGTGAATTTGTTATTTTTTATATATATTTTTATACTTTGTTATAGCAATTAGTAATATTAATTAAAGAATTATGAGTAAATTTCGTTTAGATGAAGTAGATCACCAGATTTTAGATATGTTAATAGACAATACGAGAGTTCCGTTTACTGACATTGCAAAAAAACTATTGATATCTGCTGGAACAGTACATGTTAGAGTAAAAAAAATGGAAGACGCAGGGATTATAATGGGATCTTCACTAGCCTTAGATTACGATAAATTAGGGTATTCATTTATTGCTTATGTAGGTGTATTTCTTAATAATACCTCTCAAACTAAATTTGTATTAGAGCGAATCAACCAAATTCCATTCGTAACTGTAGCTTCTGTAACAACAGGAAAATTCAATATTTTCTGTAAAATCAGAGCGAAAGATACGAAACACGCGAAGGAAGTTATTTTCATGATCGACGATATCGAAGGCGTTTACAGAACAGAAACAATGATTTCATTAGAAGAAAGTATAAACGATAAGAAGCGTTTGATGCATACTATATTTAAAAATATGTAATATTTTCTTGAATGCTATATTAAAATATAACCTCAAGTTTATTCTTGGGGTTTTTTTATGACCAATTAACCAACCAACTATAGATTATGTACACGTTACCCAAAATAGAACGTTTTAATCAGGATGTTCTTTCTAAATACCATATTTACAATAGTGTATTTATAACATTGCCTTTTGATTCTATTGACAATACTGGAGTTTTACTTCCTTTATTTACAGAAACTTGCGAAACGGGATTTAAAAAACAAGAAACACCAAAAGAAATCTTTGATTTCTTTTCGAATAAATATTTAAACAATGCTTCTGAGACTGAAAAAATCGATTTAATGTTTCGATTTATTCAGTATATAGAACGTCAGATTGTATTATTTGATGCTATCGAAGACGCTGCTTTTCCGGTTGTAAACAACATGGAAGGACGCGGTTCGCTTCGTGATATCAAAGAAAAATCAGATGCTAAGGAAAAAGACGACGATCTGATTGAATTTCTTGAAAATTTCAATGTCAGAACCGTATTAACAGCGCATCCAACGCAATTTTATCCTGGTCCGGTACTTGGAATTATAAATGATTTAACCGAAGCAATTCGATTGAATGATTTATTGCAGATTAAGCAATTACTGGCTCAGTTAGGAAAAACTCCTTTTATTCAGAATGAAAAACCAAATCCATACGATGAAGCGGTTAGTTTGATCTGGTATCTGGAGAATGTTTTTTACGCCACTTCAGGCGAAATTGTGCATTACCTGCAAAAAAATATCCTGCACGGAAAAGCGATTGAAAACCAATTAATCAAACTTGGTTTTTGGCCGGGAGGAGACCGTGACGGAAATCCTTTTGTTACAACTGAAATTACTTTGAAAGTTGCAGAACGTTTGCGAACTTCAATTTTGAAGTGTTATTATATTGAAATGAGAAGTTTAAAAAGAAAGCTAACTTTCTCAGGTGTAGATACTTTAGTGTCAGAACTTGAACATAAACTTTATCGTTCTGTTTTTTATTCAAAAGGAGAAATCTATATTACGCTTGACGAATTATTATCGCAGCTTAATGCCATTCGAAATATAATTATCGAAAAACACCAGTCATTATATTTAGATGAATTAGAAGCTTTTTTGGTTAAAATCAATTTATTCGGATTCCATTTTGCGACTTTAGATATTCGTCAAAATAGTAAAATTCACAATGCCGTATTTAAAGATGTTGTCAATTACTACTTGAATTCCGGATCAAAAATTTTCCCTGAAAACTATTACGAGTTATCTGAAGCAGAAAAATTAGTTGTTTTATCAAAAGTAAAAGGAGAATTGAATCCGGATCATTTTGAAGATGAAATCACAAAATCTACTTTAGAATCTGTTCAGGCTATCAAAACGATTCAGGAACGCAATGGTGAATTTGGCGCAAACCGTTATATTATTAGTAATAACGAAAGTGCCTTGAATGTCATGGAAACTTTTGCGATGATTCGTTTGAATAATTGGGAAAATCCTACAGTTGATATTATTCCGCTTTTTGAATCCGTTGATGATTTGCAAAATGCGCATCAAATCATGGAGCAATTGTATACAAATCCTGAATATTCTAAACATTTGCAAGACAGAGGAAATAAACAAACGATCATGCTTGGTTTTTCTGACGGAACAAAAGACGGTGGTTATTTAATGGCAAACTGGAGTATTTATCAGGCAAAAATTGCTTTGACAGAAATTTCCAGAAAATATGGCATTAAAGTAATTTTCTTTGACGGACGTGGCGGACCTCCGGCGCGTGGTGGTGGAAAAACACATAAATTCTACGCTTCTCTGGGGCCAAAAATCGAAAACAACGAAATTCAGATTACAGTTCAGGGGCAAACGATTAGCTCAAATTTCGGAACGCTGGATTCTTGTCGTTACAACATCGAAAACTTATTAAGTGCCGGTGTAACCAATCAGGTATTTAGCAAAGAGAAAAATGAATTAACAGCTGCAGAAACTGCAATTTTAACGCAGTTAGCAGGTTTAGGTTATGATAAATATTTAAGCTTTAAAAACCATCCAAAATTTATTCCATATCTGGAAAAGATGAGTACTTTGAAGTATTATTCTAAAACAAACATAGGAAGCAGACCTTCAAAAAGAAGTAAATCAGAACAATTGGATTTTGCTGATTTAAGAGCAATTCCTTTTGTAGGTTCATGGAGTCAGTTGAAACAAAATGTACCAGGATTTTTTGGAGTAGGAACGGCGCTGAAATATTTCGAAGACAATAATCAATGGGATAAAGTAAGTGATTTATATCATAACTCATTATTCTTTAGAACATTGCTGGAAAACAGTATGATGTCATTGGCAAAATCATTTTTTCCTTTAACAGCATACATGAGAAAAGATCCTGAATTTGGGGAATTCTGGCAAATTATTTATGACGAATTTGTAGAAACTAAACGTCTTTTGCTTAAAATAGCAGGTCATGCAACATTAATGGAAAACTATCCTGATGGTATAGCTTCTATTCAGGTAAGAGAGCGTATCGTTATGCCATTGTTGACAATACAGCAATATGCTTTGTTGAGAATTAATGAATTAAACAAAGAAGATGGCAATAATGAAGAGTTGATTAAAGTATATGAAAAAATCGTAACCAGATCACTTTTCGGAAATACAAATGCAAGTAGAAACTCAGCTTAAAAATAGAATTTTAATTTATTTTAAAAATTAATAAAAATGAATTCAAGCCAATTATCAGAAAATGAATATTCAGGCGGATTTGCGACTTATATTCGTGAAGCTGGAGATGTAAATTTGATTGAAGAATTAGAGATTTCGCTACATGATTTTATCCGATTTGTGCAAAACATTCCAATGGATAAATTTGATTATCGCTACGCCGAAGGAAAATGGACAATCAAAGATATTATTCAGCATTTAATGGATTGCGAGCGTATTTTTGCTTATCGCGCTTTACGTTTTTCAAGAAATGACCAAACGCCTTTGGCAAGTTTTGAAGAAGACGATTATGCAAATAATACCGATTCAAATAAAAGAAGTATTCAGGATTTATTAACTGAATTATCTGCTTTAAGACACTCAAATTTATTGTTTTACAAAAGTTTATCTGAAGAACAACTTAAACGCATCGGAACTGCTTCTAATATTCAAATTTCTGTTCGTGCATTGGGTTTTGTAATCATCGGACATCAAAAACATCATCAAAAAGTTTTTCAGGAAAGGTATTTATAGGCCTGAAAAATTAAATTAAAAAAAAATCCTGTGAAGTAATTTCACAGGATTTTTTGTTTTAACAAGTTGTCATTTCTTACGTCCGTTAAACCCGACAGGTTTTTTAAACCTGTCGGGTTTAATATCGGTAAAAGTTAGGATGTTAAATATTTATTTATTCCTTTCCACAACAGCAAGACCAAAGCGAATTTTATCATAAGACATTTTCTCTTCAAAATGATCATAATATGGTTTCAAGGCTGTTGGATATTCAAGTTCAACTTGTGCTTTATGCAGAAGTTTTACTTCTTCATCAGAAACAAACTGACTTACATCGATATCATTTCCGTCAACATATAATTTAGCTAGATGCGAAATAATAGTAGTCTGACCCAGATTTCGTTTTGCAGCAATTTCTTCAATAGTATTTCCATTTTGAAAAAGCTCTAAGGTTGTTTTATATGTGTTGCCTTCTTTCTTGGGTTTAGATTTAGCGTTTTCTTTTTTTACTTTTTCATAGTAAATGATGGCATCTATAAATTCCTGTCCATATTTTTCGAGTTTCGCTTTACCAACACCATCAATGGCCAAAAATTCTTCGTCACTCATTGGTCGTAAAGTTTCCATTTGTCTCAAAGCAGCGTCACTGAAAATTACATAAGCCGGAACTTCTTCATCTTTAGAAATTTCATAACGTAATTTTCGAAGTATTTCAAAAAGAGAATTTTTAGCCGTTTTCGCTTTTGTTTCTTTAATTTCGTTTTTATCGATTACTTTTTTAACAACAGTTGTTAATTTTACTTTTTCACCTTCAAATAAAACTTTCCTCGCAAAAGGAGTGAGTAAGATTTTATTGTGCTGATGAAAAGCAATTTCGCAATATCCTAGATTAATCAACTGGATCAGGTATTGATTCCAATCGTACCAGGAAATGTCAGCGCCAATTCCGTACGTTTTTAAGCTTTGATAATTTTTTTCGAAGATATATGCGTTTTTTGAGCCTCTTAAAAAATCCACAATCACAGCTAATGTTTCAGCTTCCTGTAAACGGGTAATCGCGGAAAGTGCTTTTTGCGCTAAAATCGTTCCGTCAAAAAATGTTGGCGGTTTTTTACAAATGTCACAATTACCACAATTTTCAGTAACCAATTCACCAAAATAAGAAAGCAGAATTTTTCGTCGACAGCTCAATGCGTCTGCATATTGTTTCATTCTTTCCAGTTTTGCCAGCTGCACATCAGAATTTAATCCTTCAGAAGCAAATTTCTGCAATTGAATTACATCAGCATAACTTTCAAACAAAACAGTTTCAGCAGGCAATCCATCACGACCGGCACGCCCAATTTCCTGATAATATCCTTCTATGTTTTTTGGTAGATTATAATGAATTACCCAGCGAACATTCGATTTGTCAATTCCCATTCCAAAAGCAATGGTAGCACAAACTACCTGACAATCATCGTTTATGAACTCGTCTTGCGTTAAAGCTCTGACTTTATTATCTAAACCGGCATGATAGGCTTTTGCTTTTATTCCGGTTTTTTGTAGTTTTTGGGCAAGTTCTTCAGTCGTTTTTCGGCTTAAGCAATAAATGATTCCGCATTCATTGGGTTTATTTTCTACAAAATCAATAATTTGTTTTACTCTGTCTAAAGCAGGACGAACTTCAAGACTTAAATTTTTTCTATCGAATGAAGCAACAAAAGTTTTAGGATTTCTTAATTTTAATTGTTTTGTAATATCCGTACGGGTTGCCTTATCTGCAGTAGCCGTCAAAGCCAGAACCGGAGTAGAAGGGAAGCGGCTTTTTAAGTATCCCAAATTGGTATACGCCGGACGAAAATCATGTCCCCACGACGAAATACAATGCGCTTCGTCGATTGCAATTAAACTGATTGTCAGTTCGTTAAAAACAACATCGAGATAGGATAAACTTTCCGGAGCAATATAAACAAGTTTAAATGTATTTGATTTTAAATTATCAATATAAAATTGCTGTTCTTCACTGGATTGACTGCTGTTGATGTAACAAGCAGAAATTCCATTTGTTTTTAAACTGTCAACCTGATCTTTCATCAAGGCAATTAAGGGAGAAATTACAATTGTAATTCCCGGTAAAACCAAGGCAGGTAATTGAAAACAAATTGATTTTCCGCCACCGGTTGGCATTATCGCTAAAGTATCCTGCCCGGAAAGAACGGTTTGGATTATCGTTTCCTGATTGGGTCTAAATTTCTCAAAACCAAAATTTTCTTTTAGTTTGGCATGTAATATTTCTGAATTCATTTGGCTTATACTATTTAAGCATTAAATATAGCAAGAAACTACAAAATATAATATTTTTCTTATAAAATATTATATGTAAATTTCAAACCAATAAAAAAGGAACCCTAAATAGAGTTCCTTTATTTTATTTTGAAGGAGACGAATTAATCTTCGTCATCTTCATCATCTTCGTCAGCAATATCATCCGGGTCTCTGTCATCATCGTCATCGTCATCATCTCCACCATCTGTATCTGGTTTATCTATTGCATCGTCATCATCATCGTCAATATCATCATCTAGATCAAGGCCTTTTACTGGTTCGATTGTATCAACATCAACGTCGATATCATCGTCTTCATCATAATTTTCGATTCTGTCAGCAAGTTTAGTACTAATTTTTACTAAATAAATAGTGTCTTCAGTACGAACTTCAACAGCTTCGATCAATTCGTTTTTAGCATTTCTAAAACGGATTACATCCGAATCATCATAACCATCAGGAAATTTTTCTACCAAAAGGTTCAAAATTTCGTTGGTAAGTTTAGCGTAGTCTACTATAACTCTTTTCATAAATATCCTATAAATCTAATAAGTAAGCAAAAATTAACGGTGCTACAATTGTTGCATCCGACTCAATAATAAATTTAGGGGTTTTAATATCTAATTTACCCCAAGTGATTTTCTCGTTTGGAACTGCACCTGAATAAGATCCGTAACTAGTAGTTGAATCAGAAATCTGGCAGAAATAACTCCAAAACGGAATATCATGCATTTCCATATCCTGATACAACATTGGTACCACGCAAATAGGAAAATCTCCTGCAATACCACCACCAATTTGGAAAAATCCAATTCCGTTTGTGCTATTTTTTGGATACCAGTCAGCAAGGAATGTCATGTATTCAATTCCTGATTTCATGGTAGATGCTTTTAAATCTCCTTTTATAACATATGATGCAAAAATATTACCCATTGTACTATCTTCCCATCCCGGTACAATAATAGGTAAGTTTTTCTCAGCTGCAGCATACATCCAGCTATCTTTTAAGTCAATTTCATAATATTCTTCTAATACACCAGATAATAACATTTTATACATGAATTCATGCGGAAAATAACGTTCTCCTTTATCATCTGCATCTTTCCAGATTTTGTAAATGTGTTTTTGTAAACGGCGAAATGCTTCGTGCTCAGGAATACAAGTATCAGTAACACGATTTAATCCTCTTTCAAGTAATGCCCATTCGTCTTCTGGTGTCAAATCACGGTAGTTTGGTACTCTTTCGTAGTGAGAGTGAGCAACCAAATTCATGATGTCTTCTTCTAGATTGGCTCCGGTACAAGAAATAATCTGTACTTTATCTTGTCTAATTATTTCGGCAAAAATTTTACCAATTTCTGCTGTACTCATAGCGCCAGCCATACTTACCATCATTTTGGCACCATTTGCTAATTGTTGTTCATACGCTTTTGCAGCATCAACTAAAGAAGCAGAGTTAAAGTGTAAATAATGTTTTTCAATAAACTGACTGATTGGTCCTTTCATTTTTCTTGTTTTTTGTTTTTTTTTTTGAATTAAAAGTTAACCTTTTAGATGGTACTGCAAATTAATAATTTTATAGATATTAACATTTAATTTGCAGGTTTTTTTTTATACTTTTTTTGTGTATCCTAAAATCTTCAATACATCATCAGAAGTTTGTTGTTCTGAGAAAACCTCAGTCGCTAAAATCCCGTTTTCGTCACGATCTATTAAAATATGTTTAGGCTGTGGAATCAAACAGTGATGTAAACCTCCGTATCCTCCAATGGTTTCCTGATACGCACCAGTATTAAAGAAACCTATGTACAATGGCTTTTCTTTGTTGTATTTAGGCAAATAAATGGCGTTCATATTTTGCTCTGAGTTGTAATAATCGTCACTATCACAAGTCAAACCTCCTAATAAAACCCGCTCGTAAGTATCATTCCAACGGTTCACCGCCAGCATGATAAAACGTTTATTTATAGCCCAAGTATCAGGCAAAGTAGTAATGAATGAAGAATCAATCATATTCCATTTTTCTCTATCATTTTGTTGTTTTTGATACAAAATCTGATAGATTGCACCGCCGCTTTCACCAACTGTAAATGATCCGAATTCTGTAAAGATATTAGGAACATCAACTTCTGCTTCGTCGCAGGCAATTTTAATCTGATTGATAATTTCATCAATCATATATTGATAGTCATATTCAAAGGCAAGCGAGTTTTTAATCGGGAAACCACCTCCAATGTTCAATCCGTCAAGGGTAGGGCATTCCTTTTTAAGTGCGATGTATACTTTGATACATTTCACCAACTCGTTCCAGTAATATGCTGTATCGTTTATTCCGGTATTAATGAAAAAGTGAAGCATTTTAAGCTCTAATTTATCATTTTCCTGAATTTGCTTTTTATAGAAAGAAACGATGTTTTTGTATCCAATTCCTAATCTCGAAGTATAAAACTCAAATTTAGGTTCTTCTTCGGCAGCAATACGAATTCCAATTTTGAATTTCCCTTTGATTTCTCCCTGAAGCAAATCAAGTTCTTCGTAGTTGTCAATGATCGGAATAGTATTTTTATGTCCGTTGTTGATTAATCGCGCAATATTGCTGATATATTCGTCTCTTTTGAAACCATTGCAGATCACATACGTACTTTTGTTGATCTTGCCGTTTTCCAACAAATTCTCTACTATATTAACATCAAAAGCTGATGATGTTTCAATATGAATGTTATTCTTGAAAGCTTCATTCATAATGTATTCAAAATGAGAACTTTTTGTACAATAACAATAGTAGTATTTTGCTTCGTATTTATTCTTTTCCATTGATTTTCTGAACCAGGCTTTCGCTTTGTTGATATTTTCAGAAATCTGAGGTAAATAAGTAAATTTTAATGGCGTACCATATTGTTCAACCAATTTCATTAAATCGATGTTGTGAAATTGTAAGTTGTCTTTATTTAATTTAAATTCCTCTTGTGGAAAGTAATATGTTTGGTTTATTAGATCAGAATATTTTGTATTCATTTATTTTTCAATATTTTAGGATTGTAATTTTAATTTAAGATACGAATAAATCTTAAATTCAAACCCTAATATTGGCAAATATAATTTGCAGTTTTTCGTGTTCGGCTTTTGAGCAAAGGAATACATCAAAACAAAACGGACTTTTACTATTATAAAAACGATTCAGCATTCTTAGTAAAGAACTATTGAGCCGGTTTCTATAAGAACTAAAATGTCTTTGTTTTCTGTTTGTTTTCATCGTGGCAAATGTAAAAAATAATATATACCAAAAGCAATCCTTTTGATTAAAAAAAGTTTAAGATTTATAATCTTGAAACGCGTCTAGAATCAATTTATTTTCAACGGATTGGTTAATTTTTATTTTTCCTATTCCTTCAATTAATGCAAATTGAATTAATCCGTATTCATTTTTTTTGTCGTGAACAAGCAATTCTAAGATCGGTTCGATGTCATTTTCTTCAAATTCTATAAAATCGTAAATACTTTGAATTGCTGTTTTAATCTCTGCATATTCAGCAGGGGTGATTAAATTTTTATGCAAAGAGATATAACTTTCCAAAATCATTCCAACAGCAATGGCTTCACCGTGTAACAATGTCTTTTTGGTTTCGCTTTCCAAAAAATAGCTTTCAATAGCGTGACCTAAAGTATGCCCGAAATTTAAGGCTTTACGGATGTTTTTTTCTGTAGGATCCTGAATTACAATTTCATTTTTAATTTCGACAGAACGATAAATTAATTCGTCAAAATCTGCATAATCAATTGATTTTAAGTCTAAAAACTGTCTCCAGTACGGAGCATCATATATTAAACCGTGTTTCAGCATTTCTGCCAGACCAGAACGCATTTCGCTCTGCGGTAAAGTTTCCAGATAATCGGTATCAATCAAAACCATTTGCGGAACATTGATAACACCAATCTGGTTTTTAAGATTTCCAAGATCAACGCCTGTTTTTCCGCCCACAGAAGCATCAACCATAGACAATAGAGTAGTAGGAATATTGATAAAATCAACGCCACGTTTAAAAGTCGAAGCGACAAAGCCGCCTAAATCAGTTACAACACCTCCGCCAAGATTAATTACAAGAGATTTTCTATCCGCACCAAGTTCCGTCAACACATTCCAGATTTCAATACAGGTTTCAATATTTTTATTGGCTTCGCCAGCTTCAAATTCGATGATTTCTATAGTTAAATCAGTTTCAAGTAAAGGCAAAAATTTAGGCAAACAATACTCATTAGTTTGATTATCAACTATAATAAACAAATTAGAATATTTATTTTCTTTTAAATGTGTATTTAAGGCTTCGTATGCATTTTGGTTGAAATGTACGAGATAATTATTGGCTTGAATAGACTGCATATCTTTTGGTTAATTGAAAACGCAAAATAAGGCATTTTTAAGGGAATAATATTCAAACTTTATCTATAATTTGTTTTAAAAAACCTTAAATAAAATGACATTAAATAAGAAGTGTCTTTTTTCTTAAAAAAACATATAGTCAATCTTAAAACATATATTTTTATGCTATGAAAGTCACATATGATAGTACATTTTCTATTTACAAGTTTTATTTAACTGCAGTTGTGCAGCAGGAAAATTTTTAGATTTAGAAACATTAAAATAATGACAGGCATTTTCTAAATCATTCATTTTATTATAACAAGTCGCGATATAAAATTCGGTCATTCCGTTATTTAATCCCGGATATTTTAAAGCATCTAAAAAATACGTAATAGCTTGTTTATACTGACCCGAAAAATAATAGCACAAACCTATATTCTGCATTATATAGATGTTTTTTGAATCGATTTCGAGCGCTTTTTGGTAGGATGGAATCGCTTTATCAAATTTTGATTGTGCTAAAAAAAGTTGCCCTTCGTTTGTATAGCTTTTAACTAGAATATCTTTTTTTAGATTCAGTAAAGTGCTGTCGTTTGGAATTTCTTTTAATCCCTGGTCAATAAAATGAATTAAACTTTTCTGTTTGAAATTAGTATTTTGTAATTCATTAGCCGGAATTGTCCAGGCTTCAGGAATTTTTCTAAACTTAGAAAACAGTTTATGTTCCTTTAGTATTTCGATGGTATCTTTCTTTAATGCCGCTAAATTGGCTGAATATTTATAATAGAATAGATTTCTGGGGCGCATATAAAAAGCCTCTTTACTATAAATATAGGCGCTATCAATATTTCCTTTTTCTTTAGAAATAAAATACTTGTAAAAATTTATCCTACCAGAATATGGGTTTATTTTGCTGGCCTTGTTAAAACAGGATAACGCTTTATCATACTTTTTCTCTCTAATATAATAAATCGCAGCATATTCATAAAATGATTCTGAGGTAAGAAATACATTAGGATAGTGAGGCATTCTTTTAATAATTTCATCACCGTTTAATGTACCTTTTAGCTTGTTATTAATATCATCTTTTAAGATTTCTCCTTCCAGATTTGAAGCTTTGTAAATTAAAAAAGCGGAACAGCTGGTAATAATTGCTATGCCAATTAGTATAGGGAATGTTTTTATTTTGAATGACAAATGATTTTGAATAAAATCACGAGAGTTTACTAGTGTTAATGCCAATAACAAACTAAAGAATATTTGCATTGTTGGCTTATACATGGGGAAATTAAAAAAAGCATCACAGCCGTAGACAAGTAAAAGCATTAAACTTAGAACTGCCGTGCTTTTTGTAACGTCGTCAGTAGATTTTACGATTCTAATAGTATTGACAAAAAAAACGAATACAAAAAGAGATAAATATAGAATAGCATTTACTATTCCGGTTTCAGCAAGTACTTCTAAAAAATCATTATGGGGATCTAGTGAAACGGTAAAATCATTTTCAGTTGTTTTTTCATAAGGAATTGATTCAATACGATAATTACCTAATCCTATTCCTAATAAGGGATTTGCCTGGCTCATTTTTAAGGCATTTCCCCAATAAGCCAACCTTGCTTTTGCGGAAGCATCTGTTGTATTTATTTGTGTAATTCTATTTTCTACTGATTTATAACGCTCATTATTTTTGGATTTTTCAAAAGAACGATTTGAAACAAATAATGCAATTACTATTGGTATAATCAAAACGAAGCTTTTGATTAAGCTCAATCTACTGAAAGAATGTGTTTTTAAGCAATAAAAAATATAAACCAAAATGATTACACCTAAACTAAGTAACGATGCTCTTGCACCCGTTAAGAATATGGCAGTAGTAACGAAAAATAATACAAATAGTAAAAATTTCTTTTTTATACCCGTAAAATAAGTAATTCCAAGTAATAAAAACGGAACCTTAATAGTTAAACTTGCAGCCAAAATATTGATATTCCCGGTGTTTCCAGTCATAGTATTTAAAGCTTCTGCAACTGAAACATACCTTGAAAATTGTGTAAATTTATATAATGCCAAACCTGACTGGAAAAAGGCACTAATCGAAATAATGAGAACAATTTTATACAGCAAATTGAGTTTATCCTTAAGTAAAATGGTAAGATTTAGAAATAGACAAAAGATAATTATTAATTCAGTAATTCTTGTGATAACAAGAGAAGTGTTTTTAGCTGCAATAACTGATAATCCACAAAGTAATAAAAACACAAGATATCCTAAACTGAGATAATTTCTGCGCAGTATTGGAATTATATCCGTAGAAATCTTTTTTGCATTCACGTAAAAATAAATCCCTATTAAAAGATTTAAAACAGATAAATACAAAAACTGAGCATTTGCAATTAAAACACCTGAGGTATTGGGTATAAAATCAATAAATAAAAGTAAAGCAATAAAAATTAAAACAATATATGTAGGAATAATTGATATTCCATTGTTTGCATTTGTTCTGATATTCATGATTAATTATTTTTTTACAAGATATAATTTGTAAGAATCTGCAAATTTAATAAATCAAATTACAATATAGTCTTTTTCTTACTTTTTAACATTACCAAATTTGATTTTTAACCCAATAGCATTCATCCTAAAATACATTTTTGGTTTAAATATCTTTTTAAATGTCAAAAAACTCTTGTTTACAAGCTTAAAATCTACTTAAATGTTATTAGCAATATTGAAAAATAGGCGACGTTTTAGTAAATAATATTCAAAACTCTATCTATCTTTGCACAAAAAACTGACCTTAATGGAAAAAATATTCGATAACACTCAAGTTGCTTTCTCACTAAAGAGCGATACAGAACTTGATAGAGCTTATTTTCTTTTTAAAATGATTGACAGTCAACCCTTAGTAAGGATAGGAACTGCTGTTACCAATTTTGCTATCAAAGCAAATCTTCCTGTCGAAGGATTAATTCGTGCAACTGTTTTTGACCATTTTTGTGGTGGTGTAAACGAAAATGATTGTATTACAGTAGTAGACAAAATGTTTACAAAAGGCGTTTCATCTGTATTAGATTATTCAGTTGAAGGAAAAGAAGAAGAAGAGCAGTTTGATGCTGCTTTGCAAATGACTTTAAAAACAATTGAATTTGCTAAAGAACGTTTAGCGATTCCGTTTGCTGTATTTAAACCAACCGGTTTTGGCCGTTTTGAACTGTATGAGAAATTAGGAGAAAAACAAACATTAACTCCCGCAGAACAAGCTGAATGGGATAGAGTAGTGGCTCGTTTTGATCAGGTTTGTGGTGAAGCTCATAAAAAAGATGTGGCTTTGTTGATCGATGGGGAAGAAAGCTGGATGCAGGATGCTGCTGACGATTTAGTTACCGATATGATGCGCAAATACAACAAAGAAAAAGCGATTGTTTTTAATACTTTACAAATGTACCGTTGGGATCGTTTGGATTATTTGAAAAAACTGCACGAAGTGGCTAAAAATGAAGGTTTCTTCATTGGAATGAAATTAGTTCGTGGCGCTTACATGGAAAAAGAAAACAAACGCGCCGAAGAAAAAGGATACGTTTCGCCAATTTGTGTTTCAAAAGAAGCTACAGATATAAATTATGATGCTGCTGTACATTATATGTTAGAGCATTTAGAAATAATGTCAATTTTTGCAGGAACTCACAACGAATTGAGTTCTTATAAATTGATGGAAATGATGCAGGAAAAAAGAATTGCCAAAAACGATAACAAAATCTGGTTTGGACAATTGTATGGAATGAGTGATAATATTAGTTACAACTTAGCCGAAAACGGTTATAATGTAGCCAAATATCTTCCCTTCGGACCTGTAAAAGATGTTATGCCATACTTGATTCGTCGTGCTGAAGAAAATACTTCGGTTGCCGGACAAACAAGCCGCGAATTATCGATGATTAAAGCAGAACGTAAACGTAGAAAAGGGAAATAGTTTTCAGTCTCAGTTTACAGTTTTCATATTAAAAAAGCTCCAGTTTTTATTGGAGCTTTTTTTTGTGTAATTTTTTAAACCCGACAGGTTTTTGAAACCTGTCGGGTTTGTTATGTTAAGGATTCTCGGAAAGTTTGTCATTTCTATTCTATGATAAAACCAAATCTTTTTAGGAGCTAATCCCGCTATCCGTTTCAATCTTTTGCTTTTTAAAGGAAAAAGCAAAAGGATTTCCACTTCTATCGGGGCTAGGGCAATCATTTCCATAAAAACAATCCGTTTAGTTTGTCAGTTCGAGAACCAAGAAATCTTTACAAGAAACTCCGTAATGAGAATCCAATCTTTCTCGACCTTATCGCGGAGATTTCTATTCCCCGAAATGGAAAAAGGATGAAAGATCTTAATCTTTCACCCTTTTTATATTGGAATTTAGAATTTCCTAAAATTGGAATTTCCTTTTAAGAGTTACTAAACTGAAGATTACTCAGGTTTTTATAAATCCCGTTCTCCAGGTTTATTAATTCCTGATGCGTTCCTTCTTCTGTGATTATTCCGTTATCTAAAACTAAAATTTTGTCAGCATTTCTAATAGTTGAAAGACGGTGTGCAATAATAATACTTGTTCTTCCTTCCATTAAAACTTCTAAAGCTTCCTGAACCAGTTTTTCGCTTTCGCTGTCTAATGATGATGTTGCTTCATCCAGAATCAAAATACTTGGGTTTTTAAGCAAAGCTCTCGCAATTGCAATACGCTGACGCTGTCCGCCTGATAATTTTACGCCGCGTTCTCCCACAAGCGTTTCGAATTTTTCCGGAAATCCTTCAACAAAATTCAAGGCGTTGGCTTGTTTTGCTGCCAACATAATTTCTTCATTTGTGGCGTCCGGTTTTCCGTACGCGATATTTTCTCTGATCGTTCCTCCAAATAAAATTACATCCTGAGGAACAATACTCATATTTCCACGAAGATTTTCAAGATCATAATCGTAAATGCTTTTCCCGTCAACAAGGATTTCTCCTGATGTAATATCGTAAAAGCGTAATAATAGCGAAGAAATAGTCGATTTTCCGGCACCACTTGGACCAACGATTGCTATTTTTTGACCAAATTCAGCTTTAAAATTTACGTCTTTTAAAACCTGAACTTCCTTGCGTGAAGGATAACTAAAAGCAACATTATTGAAGCTTACAACTCCTCTTAGTTTTTCAATAGAAGATGTTTTTTGAGTCGCTTTTATATCTTCGGGAGTTTCCTCTAATAATTCAAAAACGCGTTCTGTCGCTCCAACTGCTTTCTGGATTTGAGCATACATTTCGGCAATTCCGCCAAAAGAAGCACCAATAAAGGTGGTATAAAGTACAAATGAAATTAAATCACCAACACCTTCAACTTCTCCTTTAATAGTCAATGTAATTCCGTACCAAACAACGGCTACAACGCATCCAAAAAGGCAAAGAATGATAAACGAGGCAAAATAACCTCTATATTGACCGCCTTTGATAGCGATTTTTACAATTTCTTTAATTTTATTTTTATAACGCTGAATCTCGTACCATTCGTTAGCAAAAGCTTTTACATTGCTGATTCCCTGTAATGTTTCTTCAACAATTACCTGGCTTTCTGCTACTTTATCCTGAGTTTTTTTTCCATATTTACGAATAAATCTTCCAAAAACTACTGCTGCAACGGCAACAACCGGAACAATAGCCAGCATCATCAAAGTAAGTTTTGGACTAATGCTTCCCAAAATAACAAAACCTCCAATAATTAAAATAAACTGACGTAAAAACTCAGCAATTGTCGTTGTAAAAGTGTCTTGCAATTGCGAAATATCCGCACTAATTCTACTGTTTAGTTCTCCAACACGCTTTTGAGAATAAAATGACATTGGTAACTTAACCAGATTCTCATACAATGCAAAACGAATATTTGATAATGAATTTTCGGTAAAATTCACGAAAAGTGAAATTCTGAAAAAAGAGAAAATGGCCTGCAATGCCAGAATCACCATAAGCGCTACAGCAATTTCATTTGCCCTGTTAAGGTTTTTATTGGTAACACAATCAACCAGCATTCCCATTAATTTGGGAAAGGCGAGTGCAGTAGCACTGGTTAAAAGTAAAAAGAGGAGCCCCAGAAAAAATTTCCATTTATGATTCTTTCCATATTTAAAAATTCTGAGTGCTTTTTGAAGTGAGTTAGAGTCTAATTTAGCTTTTGGTAAATCGTTTTCTTGATATCTTGCCATTTGAATATACAATTAAGGTATGCAAATGTATGACTATAGCAAATGAATACAAAAGAATATTACCAATTCCGTTTTCAGATTTCGTTTTTTAACTAAATGATAAGAAAATGATAAATTTTATTTCAGTTTTAAAAAGCTGAAAAATAGATTACTAAATAAAAATGATAAAAAATATTTCATTTTATTTCTAAAAACGCTTGCAAATACAAATTCTAGCTGTATATTTGCACTCGCAATCACGATATGATTGCGGCCTAGTAAAATAGGGCGATTAGCTCAGCTGGTTCAGAGCACCTCGTTTACACCGAGGGGGTCGGGGGTTCGAACCCCTCATCGCCCACCAAGAAACTCCTTAAGAAATTAAGGAGTTTTTTTTATTTCTTAAACTACGTCATTTATGTTTATTTAGCAAAAGTTCTAAGCTATTTGCTATTTACACTTTGATCACTTGAAGTAGTTAATCTAAATACAATAAGATTTGAACTATTTTCGATTTTATCGTCCAATTTCTTGAAGTTTAATCTTTGAAGAAGTTTAGTTGAACTTTGATTATTTATATGTGTTTGGGCATCTATCGTTTTTATTGCCTGTATTTTAATTGCATATTCTAAAACCTTTCTCACAGCTTCTGTCATAATTCCCTGGCCATGATATTTAGAAAGAAGCTCATATCCAATTTCGCATTTCTTTAAATTTTCTAAAAAGTCAAACAGACAAATTGTACCAAGTAATTTATCCTCACCGGTCTTTGTAATTGCCCAATAATAAAGGTTATCTTCTTCATTTTCAATTATACTGCTGATGAAATTTAAAGCATCTTCTACTGTTTTGCTAAGTTTCCTGCCAAGATATTTATTTACTTCCGCATCCGAACGCAATTGCAATACTTCTTCCGAATGCTTTTTTGAAAGTTTTCGAAGTGTAAGTCTTTCGGTAATTAGTATTGGAAAAGTTTGCAGATTCATTCTTATCCGTTCAATTTTGTGAGTCTTGACAAATCATCAAATTCTGCTGTAATGGTATCTTCATTTTTAGAAGCTTTTAATTTCGCTCCGTTTTCTAAAATAGTGTATCCTTTGTCAGTTAAATAATTGGTTAATGCAAGATTATGATTTAAATCAAACTGTGAGATCAATTGCGGAAAAACAGTCATAATTCTAAGATGATTGTCTTTGTGAAGTTTGTCAATTTTATCGCTTTTGATAGTTACAACCATAGCGCCTTGTCCGTAATCACAGATATAGTAAGCACTTGAATTATGAATTCCGGATGCGAGAATTCCGATTAGGTGTAAATCTTCATTTGAAAAACCGAAAGTATCGTTTCTTAAAATATCAATTTTATTATCTTCTCCGTACTTTTTTAATTCCAATGCCTGTTTTATAATACTATCTGAAAGTCCGGATTTCGAATTTGCCCAAGACCAAAGCCAGGTTTCCGAAGAATGCGAAAAAGTACCCAATACCTGAATTGGAAAAACAAGATCATCTCCAAAACTAATTTCCTGATCTTCAATATTTATATTCCAATTATTCTCCCCAATTAAATCTCCAAAATCCAATTGTTTGTGCAAAACAGTTCCACCATATTTTTCAATAAGTTGCTGTTCAGTTATAAAAGATTCCGAGTTTGGCTGTTGTTCTGTTTTAGTGCTTTGTCCAAATAGTTTGTTTAAAAATCCCATGAAATTCTTTTTTATAATTGGTTAAATTTAAATATTTACTTTTTAGAAATACCTCATTTAGTTTATTTTATGCCCAACTGATTGTAAAAAATCTTTCAACTTGTTATAAACATCTCTATCAGTAAGTATCTCTTTTTTATTTAAATCAATAACACTGCAGCATTCAAAACAAATATTAATTCCGCCAATTAGTTTATTTTTAGCATCATAAAACAAAATAGCGTCTCTGTAAATTGGTGGACACATCCATGCATCATAATCAATAAATGGAATTCTTAATATTTCAATTAGTTCTTCATTTGAATTTGATAATTTGTCTGATGTATAAATTAATTCAGCAGAAGCATTAAGTTCTCCCTTGTCTGCAAATATGAAATTGTTATCGGTAGAATATAAATTTGAACTTCTCAGTTTCTTTAATTCTGTTTTTTCTTCATCAGACAACAAATCATCGTCCTTGTATTTTTTTAATAAAGTATGATAAATTGCTAAATCACCTTTTCTTTGAAACGAATAAGTTTCAAAATATTCAAATTGAACACTTTCTATAAAAACCTTAGTTTCAATATTCTTCATTATTGGGAGTATAATTTGGGCATTGGCTTTATGCGAATATAAAGAAATATTCATCAAGAATTCTTTAAAATAAGATTAGGAATGGGTTCAAAAATTATTTTTAAAAACAATAAAAATTTAGTTGACAAAAGCAACTATTTATTATATTTGTATTTTAAATTTTTAGAAAATGAAAAACACAACATCAGAAATTAGATCATTCAATAGATTTTACACGTCTCACTTAGACATACTTAATCAAAGTTATCTGAACAGTAATTATACTTTGACAGAAGTTCGCATTATACATGAAATAAGTGAAGCAGAGCAAATAACAGCTCAGGAAATTTGCGAAATTTTAAATCTTGACAAAGGTTATGTGAGCAGAATATTGAAGCATTTTTTAAAAGATGATATAATTGAAAAAATTTCTTCTCAGCAGGATAAACGTGCATTTAACATAAAACTTACAGCGTCGGGAAATGCGTTACTAAAGAATTTGAGCAATATTGTAAACAAACAAACGGAATCAAAAATTGAAAAGCTAAATAATCTGGAAAAAGAAAGGCTTGTGAATTCCATGCAGGTTGTAAAGAAATTGTTAGCCGGAGATGATAGTAAACTGGAAGTAAAAGATATTACGTATCGCCACGATATTAAACCCGGAGATCTTGGTTATATCATTTATCTTCACAGTTTGATTTATGCGCAGGAATCAAACTTTTCAAGTGAATTTGAATCGTATGTAATAAAATCTTTTTCTGCTTTTCTGGAACATTATTCTCCCGAAAAAGACCGTATTTGGATGGCTGAGTATAATAACAAAATCATCGGCTGTATTGCCATTGTTCATAAAACAGAAGAAGAAGCTCAGCTAAGATGGTTTTTATTAGATCCCGATTTCAGGGGATTAGGAATTGGCAATAAACTTTTGAATGATGCTATGGTTTTCTGTCACGATAAAAAGTACAAAAATGTATTTCTGTTAACAACAAATATGCAGCTACGCGCACTTGAAATGTACAAAAAAATTGGATTTGAATTGACCGAATCAAAAAAAGTAAATCAATGGGGAACTATTCTTCATGACGAACGTTATGATTTGAAAATTGTTTAATAGTTGGAATAAATAACCAATAGCAAATAGAAATGACTTTTATAATTATATCAAAAACAATATATTTGAAAAAGGCAAAACGAAACAGTCATTACCACTCCATAATAATTAAAGGGGAAATAAATTTGTTACTTTATTAACTAATCCTATTTTTCATTTTCAATTTTCCAGTTAAAATTTAATGCTCCACACTTTGGACATTTTACATATTCGTCATCAAGTTTGTCATAAACGCAACGATTACAACGTCCGTAAGTTTTGTTAATATGACTTACAATATATTTAGCATATAGATGACTGATACGATATTCGTTTATGAGAAATTTTGTTGAATAAAGTGGCGATTGGATTATGAATTCTAACAATCTTTGCTTTTCTGATGGATTAAAATCCGGAATTTCAATTCCTTCTTCAGTAAAACATCTTTTACATTGAACTTTCATGTCTGTTTAAATTATAATTAGACTCTTCCTTTATCATCCGCTTTTTTGGTAAAATTTTTATCTATCGAAGTATAAAAAATAGTATAATTATAATAATCACAATTAGAACGCGCGGATCAACTTCATCAAAAAGTTTAGGTTTTTTTTTGAATAAAAATACGGAACCTGTCATAACCGTAATTGCAGAACAAAGTAAATATCCTAGTTCCCCAGCTTTTTGATCTCTATCATTTCGGCAATTGATATCCAGATATTCCTTGTCTTTATCTACTAATGAATGAATTTCACACGTTGTTTCGCTATTAATAAGACCTGAATCGGTTTTTAAAATTTTAATCGAAATAGTATCATTAATATCTAATCCGTTTAATATGTCATCATCTTTTACACAACTGTAATCATAACTTGAAATTTCGAATGTGGTATTATTATCACATTTAAACTCAATCCATTTTCTTCCGTGTTTTCCTTTAATTTCTTTGAATTCAGGTTTCCGTATAATAATTAAATTTTCAATGGTTTCAAGTTCTGATGGTGTTATTTCGTAACTGCCATTTTTTAATTGGAGGATATAATATATTGCTAAAAAGAGACAAATCACGGCAACGAATAAGTAACCGATTCGTTTATTATCCCAATCTTCCTGATTATCTTTAATTAACCTTTTGCTTATTTTTTTTGGATATTCTTTCTGCGGTTTATTTTTTTCTCTGTTTATCACTTAAATATTTTCTTAGCGGAACATCATAAAATACCATAACCAGATAAGCGAATCCAATTAGCAAAATGATTCCCGTGATTACAATTAAAGTCAGTTCTGTCGTTTCCGGTTTATGGTTGGTGTAATAATTACCAAACATCCATAATACGGCATAATGTGTCATGTATAACGGATAAGAAATCTTCCCGGAAAACACACAAATCTTTTTGAAATTAGGTGTTAAGGAAGTTCCTGCTCCCAAAGCGATCAGCAACGGAAAATAAAACAGCACAACTAAAGGCTCAGATATCCAGTTAAATTCTGAAAATGGCATGACAAAAGCCAGAAGCAGTAATATGGTTAAACCGATAAATCCGAGTTTGTTTTTGATGATCCAGTTCGAACGGTAAATCAGCAATCCGGCTAGAAAAGAATAGGATATTCTGGCGCAACCGTCCCAAAATGTTGGACCGCTCCAGCCGCCTAATAAATTGCCGGAATTGTAACCTACATAACAAATAGCTACTGCAGAAAAAATGGTTAGTAATAACAAAACGTTTCTGCCAATGCGATACAATACAAATGCATAAACAATATTCGCGATATACTCCCAAAATAAAGACCATGCCGGCGCATTAAAACTAAACAAGTTAAAACCACGATCTGCAATGATCGGTAACGGAATCATGAATATCGAACATAAAAAAGTCAAAATAATTTTACCCGTGCTATACAATTCCAAATGACCGCCAAAAGGATCAAACAAGAAAGCCAGCAAACCTAAAACTGATCCTGCCATGACAAGCGGATGCAGCCTGATTATTCGGGCTGTAAAGAATTTTAGAAGTCCCATTTTTGCAATACGATCATCATACGCATATCCAATTACAAATCCAGACAGGCAAAAGAAAAAATCAACGGCTAGAAATCCATGTCCGATAAAATTTTGAGTAGGGTCTGTATAAATCCACTCCATAAAATGAAATAGCACAACTGCCAGAGCCGCAACGCCTCTTAATCCGTCCAGAATTTCAAAATGTTGTTTTGTCTGCAGAATTGCAGTAGAATTGGTGGTCGTATTCATGCTAATATTTCCATCAGATTGTGTTGAATGTGGCGATATTGCCTGATCTGATGGGATTGCAAAGTATAGAAATTAATATTCAAAACAAAATTTGAATTCTTATAAAAGTTTAATTTCAATAAAAAAACAAACCTCTAAAAATGATTTTAGAGGTTTTGTTTAATGAATGATTCTTATGACTTTAGAAATTATTTCATCAAACTAATATTCGTAAGACCGCCATCAGACAAAATTTCTGTACCTACTATAAAAGCAGATTCATCTGATGCCAAAAATACAGCAGCGTTTCCAATATCAGACGGAAGTCCTTGTCGGCCAACAGGTGTAATATCGATCCAAACTTGTTTTACCTGTTCTAAATGTTCTTCAGGCACAAGTTTTCCAAAAACAGGTGTATCAATTGAACCAGGCGAAAGCGTGTTGACCCTTATTTTTCTGGACAATAAATCCAATGATAAACCTTTTGCTAAAGATACAATAGCCGCTTTTGCCGCACCATAAACCGCCATTCCCGGAGCCGCACGATGTGCAGCACTTGATCCAATAAGAATAATCGAAGCGCCGTCGTTTAAATACGGAAGCGCCTTTTGTACCGTAAAATAGGCACTTTTCAGGTTCAGATCCATATACTTATCGTAACTTTCTTCTGTAGTATCGCTTACGGTTCCCATTGCAACACCGTCTACAATACCGCCCGCATTTACCGCAATTGCATCAATTTTTCCGAATTTTTCAAATGTTTTTTTGAAGATATTTTCCAGATCATTTCCATTTGTGACATCGCCAGTAATCCCAATAAAACCGGAACCCAAAGCGTCAACGGCAGTATTTAATGTTTTTTCATTTCTTCCTGTAACCGTTCCCACGGCGCCTTCGTTTTTAAATGCTTCTGCAATTCCAAAACCAATACCGCTATTTCCTCCTGTAACTACAGTTACTTTATTTTTTAATTTGCTCATTTTCTAAATCTTAAATATTTATAATCCGTAAATTCCTCCTGAAACAGTCATTCTCTCACCCGTAATCCATCCTGCATCATCAGAAGCAAGGAACACAGCCACTTTTGCAATATCTTCAGGCTGACCGGCGCGTCCAAGTGGAGTAGTAGCAACAAATTTTGCTTCGGCATCACTGCCTGTAAAACCCGCACTTCTAGAACCTTCTGTTTCTACAACGCCCGGCAAAAGAGAATTTATACGGATATTTCTTCCGCTGAATTCTTTCGATAAAGAAATGGTAATGGCATCAAGAGCGGCTTTTGTAGCAGAATATACAGATCCGGTTGGAAGTGGCGTATTACTTGCGGCTGAACTGATATTGATGATATTTCCGCCATTTTCTCCAAAGAATTTCAAAGATGCCTGGATAGCCAATAAAGAACCCAAAACATTAATGTTAAATTGGTTATGAAAAGAAGCTGAAGTAAATTCTTCAATTGGCGCATATTGATAAATACCGGCATTGTTAACCAGAATATCCAATGTACCAAAGGCGTTTTTTGTTTCTTCAAAAAGTCTCGTTACATCTAATTCTTTAGATACATCAGCGTGCACAGCAATAGCAGTTCCGCCGTTATCTGTTATCGATTTTACTACTTTTTCTGCATCTTCTTTGCTTGATGCATAATTTACGACCACTTTTGCGCCTTCTGCGGCGAAATATTTAGCAATAGAAGCGCCAATTCCTTTGGATGCGCCGGTAACGATTGCTACTTTGTTTTTTAATTTGCTCATTTTTATATTTTCTAATATTATAATGCAAATTTAAAACGTATTAATTTATTTTAGTAACTTTGTAACTAAAAGTAACAGTAACCTCGAAGTAACAAAGTAACAACATGGAATGTAAACCAATTGAAAAAGAGCAACATAAAAAGGAGATGATGGCCGTTCAGGACTCAATGGACGTGCTAAGCGGAAAATGGAAAATCGCTATTATATCTTCGATTTGCTATTATAACAAAAGAAGATTTTCGGATATCCTGAACGATGTCGTGGGGATTTCAAACAAAATGCTGAGCAAAGAATTGAAGGAACTCGAAATAAACCAATTGATTAAAAGATCTGTTTTGGAAACGCAGCCTATCACGGTTCAATATACACTAACAGATCATGGAAAAACACTACAGACGATTATTAATAACCTAACAGATTGGGGGATAGAACACCGCAAAAAGATTGCTGGCGTTTAAATTTATGCTGAATTCTTACTTTCCTCATATTCCTTAACCTGTTTTTTTGTAGCCAAACCTTTCCAGCTGAGTTCCAGTATTTCGGTGAGTAATTTTATATTGTACTGATGTTTCCACATGCAGATATACGGATATGCTTTAAAATGGTCGGGGAGGTGAAAAATTTCAGGATGACTGTCCAGGTATTTATCACGTATTTCAAAATCAAGCCTTATCGGAATAAATTCACCGCTGTCATGAAGCCGGCACATCAATTTTCCGCGGACTTTTACAGATGGAGTTCCTTCGTGCGAAATACTTTCTTCTGTACCGGGAAAGGTTAGCGCAATATTCTTTACAACGTCAAAATCAGCGTAATTAAATTTCATGGATTATTTCTTTAAGGTTCCCAAAGTTCGATTTTATTGCCTTCCGTATCCATAATATGCACAAATTTCCCGTAGTCGTAAGCAGCAATATCGTCAAGAACCGTTACACCGTTTTCTTTCAGCTTAGCAACAAGTCCTTCAATATTCTGAACTCTGTAATTGATCATGAATTCTTTTTTGGATGGCAAAAAATAAGCATCATCTTTCTTAAAAGGACTCCACTGAAGCGAATCTATCGCATCAGGATTATTCAGATTTCTGGATTCAAACGTAGAACCCCAATCATTCACATCAAGTCCTAAATTTTGCGCGTACCATTCTCTGGTTTCTTTGGGATTTTCTGTAAAAAAGAAAATACCGCCAATTCCCGTTACTTTTGGCGTGGTGTCAGTTTGATTTTTTTGATCTTCCATAACATTTTTTTGGTTGTTAAATAGCCAAATTCGTTTGTAAACAGGTAATTAAAGTCCACAAAAAAACTCCATTAAAAATAATGAAGTTTTTTATATCTCAAACGTTAAGTTTATTTTTTTTACCACGGACTCACTTCTGAGCTGTCTTCAATATCATTGCTAAAGAATTGTCCTGTTGGTGCATCTTCATCTGTAAAAGTATGTTTTACAATAAAATGGGCTGCGCTTTCTACAGTTCCCGGACCAGAATGATGATTAAAATCTGTTGCTGTGTAACCAGGATCAATCACATTTACTTTAAATGGCAAATCTCTCAATTCATACGCCAATATAATCGTGTAAGCATTTAAAGCCGCCTTTGATGTGGTATAACTTGTTGCTTTAAAATTATAATATTTCCAGCTTGGATCGCTGTGTAGCGTTAAAGAACCTAATCCCGAAGTAATATTACTAATTCTTGGGCTTTCTGATTTTTTAAGCAATTCTAAAAAGGCCTGTGTAACGGTAATTACACCAAAAAAATTAGTGTCAAAAACATTCTGAATGTCATTGATCGATGTATTCAATGCGCTTTGAGGCATTTCACCGCTAATTCCGGCATTGTTGATCAAAATATCGAGTTTGCCTTGTTCGCTTTCTACTTGCTTTGCTGCCGCTAAAACTGATTCCGGTTTTGTAACGTCGATTTCAATGGCTTTGATATTCTCAAATCCGTTTTTTTCTAATTCTTCAACAACTGCTTTTCCTTTTTCAAGATCGCGGGTTCCCAAATAAACAAATAATCCTTTTTTCGAAAGTATTTTAGCAGTTTCTAATCCAATACTTCTGTTTGCTCCTGTAATTAATGCTGAATTCATTTTTTCTTATTTTTAAATTATAAGGCAAATTTCCGTCGAATAAAAAGATAATCTTTTGTCATTTGGCAAAAAGCAACTTAACGGATGTTTTTTCTTATCCGGCTTAAAGAGGATTGTGTAATTCCCAGATACGAAGCCACATAAGATAGCGGAACACGATTGACAATATTAGGATAAATTTCTAAAAACATCTGATATCGGGTAGTGGCATCTTCAGAAATTAACGGGCTTCGTCTTTCTACTTTCTGGCGTAATGCTTTCGAAACAAGTTTGTGTACAATCGCATCCCAGCCCACAATAGTGTCCGAAAGTTCTCGCCAGTCTTTTCTGGAAAAAACAAGAATTGTAGCATCTGTCGTTGCCTGAACGTAGGCTGTAGAAGGAATTTCGTTTTCGAAACTTTCTAAATCAACAACCAGATTATTTTCGTCAATAAAATATTTGGTAATTTCTTCGCCTTTATTATTATAATAACAAACACGTACAATTCCATCTAAAACAAAACCAACTTGCTGCGAAATTTTTCCGGCTTCAGAAAAATACTCGTCCTTTTTAATTTCTAACGTTTTGATTTTCTTAAGAATTAAATCAATCTGCTGTTGGTTTAAACTTCCAAATTGCAATATATAGTCTATAATTTCTTTCATACCCGCAAGTTAGTTAAAGTTATTTTTACAGGATTTGTCATTTGGCAAAAAAAGGACTGATTTAATCTCCACCACCACAACCGCCACAAGAGCTTCCACAAGAGCTTCCACAAGAACTTCCGCATGAACTACTGCAACTGCCTGAACTACTATTTGAATTATTATTTGAACTAATAAAATTACTGGTATTTGTAGCACTAATTAGCGGAATAAAAGAACTCACTAAAACAATATTTCCAAATAAAAAATAATTTAGTTCCCAGTTTTCTCCAATTGAAGTATTGCTATTTTGATTTTTAAAAGACTGAGGTATTGTTTTTTGAAATAAGTATTTTGTTATTCGATTCAAATAATAATCAGAGACTACAATTAAAAGCAGCATTATAAAAACCAAGTAAGTCACCGGTTTATCTCTTGTAATTCCGGAAATCAGCCTGCTAAAGCCTATACTTAATAATAATCCTAAAACAGCCATGGCAATTATTATAATTGATGTAAATTGTTTAGAATTGATAATGGTTTCCTTAATTTTATTTACAGATTTTTGTATCTGATCGTAGACTGGAATTCTTTTTAAGGTATTATACAATTGAAAATAAGGCATAGGCTGGTACGCTTTCATCATTTCAAGAGCACAATTTTCATATTGATTTTCAGTGTAACTGTCGTCAATTATTTCTAACCTGTTATTTCCTGTAACTTTAATTTTTTTATTACTGATAAGATTGTTTACAACTCCATGAACTACAAATTCTAATTTATTTTGTTCCAGAAAAACCAGTTCAAACGGACTTAAATTTGATAAAATTAAATTTGACTTTATTTTATTATAAAAAGATTTAAAACTAAATCGGAGGTACAATTCTAACAAAACCACTACAAAAGCAAATAGCGTTAAATATCCGGTTAAAAAATCGGGATTACCAATTTCTATTAATGTAGGTTTGATTATTAGATATATAGGAAAAATCAAAAGAAAAAATAAAACTAAAAAAAACTTTTTTAAAACTGAAAATTTAAGAGTTCCCTGCGTCAGATATAAGGAGTCTAATTCATTATGATAATTCCAGATTTCTTCTGGTTGGTTTCCAAAATTTATTTTGTAAAGTTCTTTGGTTCTGTCTTTTGCTTTTTGAAATTTCTCAACTTCAGATCTATTATGTGTAGACGGAATATGTTCTATTCTTTTTTCTAATAATATGCAGAATTCAGAATAAGAATTAGTAAAAATTAAATGCTGATGCCAAACAATATCAACAGATTCTGATGGCGAAACCATTTCATCTGAAGTTGCTGCCAAATACATGAATTTTTTGTACTCAACAATGACTAATTGAGTAAAAAAAGAGGTCCAGTTGTTTTCAAATGCTAATCGTGTCGAAAATCCATACTGATCATTCGGATTGTCTAATTCAAAATTTAAAACCTTCGCCCAAAGTGCTGTATTCATTAAGATTACGTTATTTGATTTTTCAAAACGAAAGTACAAATTCAGATTATATTAATGATTAAAATATAAAAAAATGAACTTGTCTAAAAAGTAAAAATTTTCTTAAAGTGATTTGAATGTATTTTTTGTTATCGTAAATTAGTGAATACTATAACTTTAAATATTAAAATCATGAAAATAAGAATTATATCAGCCGCATTATTATTTGGATTTGTAATAACGGCAAACGCCCAAAAGAAAATAGAAGTTACAGAATTGCCAAAACCGGCGCAGGAATTTCTGCAGAAACATTTTAGCAACACCGGTATAGATGTTGTCAAAAAAGATGCTGAACACGGCGAAAAAGGCTATGAAGTAAAATTAAAAGACGGAACAGAAGTAGAATTCTGGAAAGATGGTTCGTACCGCGAAGTTGACGGAGGTGATAAACCAATTCCGACTGCTTTTATACCCCAATCCGTGAAAGATTATGTAGCTAAAAATCATCCCAACGAAAAAATCACGCATATCGATTACGGTCACAAAGACCTGGACGTTGATTTAACCAACAAAATTGATTTGGAATTTACCAAAGAAGGAAAAATTCTAAAAGATAAAAAAGACAAAGATTAAATTGAAAAACTCCATTCTTGCAATGGAGTTTTTTATTGGATAGAAGTTATTTTTCAAAACAAAAGGAATAGCCAGCTTCAAATAGGTATTAAACCCTTAAAGAACCGCGAAATGCTCTGGCCGCGTAATAAGAATCGGCGCCATTGTGATATACAAAAACAGTATTATACCTGAAATCTGAAAAAATAGCTCCGCCCAATTTTCTAATTTCTGCGGGCGTTGCAATCCAACTGGATGTCTTGGCATCAAATTTTCCCAGTTTTTGAAGTTCTTTATATTCTTCTTCGTTCAAAATTTCAATTCCCATATTAGCGGCCATATTTACAGCACTGTCATTTGGTTTGTTTTCTTTTCTTTTTTCGAGTGCTTCGTGATCGTAACAAATGCTTCGTCTTCCTTTTGGACTTTCGGCGGCGCAATCGTAAAAAATATATTCACCGGATTTTTTATCAAAACCTACAACATCAGGTTCGCCTTCGGTTCTTTCCATCTCGTCGAGCGAGGCTAATTTTTCTGGATTTGCCTCAAGTTTCGTTTGAATATCATCCCAGTTAAGTCCTTTATGACGGTTCGTATTATCTTCAAAACGTTTTCTAAGTACTTTAAGTAATGCTTCAGCTGCTTCTGTTGATAATTTGTTTTTCATGGTTTTATGTTTTTTTTGTTTCAGGTTTTAAGTTTCAGGTTGTCATGCTGAGTCAAAACGCGAAATTTGTAAAATTTGTTTTAAAAATTATTTCTGCCTGCTCACCATTTCATTAATCCAAATAGGAGCAAAGGGCGATGTACAGCCTTTAGAAACCGGATAATCTCTGTAAATGCCTAATTTTTCGCCAATCTTGAGTGCGCGTTCCCGATATTCAGGATGGTTGATTCCAATATTTGCCAGCGTATTATTCATTGTCCATTGCACTTCAGGAGCCGCTTTTGGCATTTCAGATTCTAAACGGTCAAGAAGGGCAGGGAAGTCCAGAACATTCGGATTTCTAACCACCGCGCCACTTGTCAGACTCCAGCCAGCTCTTGCTTGCATGCTATCTTTAGAATCCATCCATTCCTGGCGAAATGATTCCGTATCCGGATAAATTTTGATCACATTTGTGTACAGCCAGTCCGCAACATGCGTGAATTTTTCAGATTTTACTAAATTTTTCAATTCTTCAACCGATAATTTCTTTGGATCAAGTATCAAAATTGCTAAAAAACGGGCATCAACATTTTCAGTGTTCCAAAGTTCTAAAGCCAGTTCGTGATTGGTTTTTATTTTTTTTGCCAATGCCCGAATATCACCCATTTTCACACCAAACTGATTGTCTCCGGCACCAAATTTCTTATTATGAGCCATCATTTTTTCGTTGCTCAAAGATTTAAGTTGTGCAAGTATTTCTTTTGAGTTCATTTTTAAAAAAAGTTTCAGGTTTTACTTTTTGTTTCAGGTTTACTTTTTTGTTTCAGGTTTCAGGTTTTGGGTTTTGGGTTTGGGGGAGTTTAAAATTAAGAAAAATATTTCTTTTGAGTTATTGAAAATTAATCTACTAATTATCATCCATATAGAAACATATTTTATAAGCCGAAAATGCGTTTCACGTATTAAACAAACATAGCCCCGCAACACTCAGCGTAAAAACCTGAAACCTGAAACTTGAAACCTAAAATTTAGACTTTTCTCTCTGCAGGTCTGAAATACCAGGATAGTACGGTCAAAATTATTAATAATGTTGGTCCGAAAAGTTCCTTAGCACCATCTCCACAAGCTAAATGTGAAAAAATTGCGCCCGACATTGCAAAAAAGAAACCTGCATAAGTCCATTCTTTTAATAACGGAAACTTGGGAATGAGAATTGCGATAACGCCTAAAATTTTCCAAACACCAAGAATCGTTAAAAAATAAAGCGGATAACCCAGATGCGCCATCATATCAACTTCTTCTTTTAGTTTTATAATCTGAACAATTCCTGTCGATGCCATTCCTAATGCAAGCCAAAGCGTTGCAATCCAATAAATAATCTTATTTCTCTTTGTCATGATTTTATTTTTAATTTTTTAATTTTTTGCCACAGATTAAAACACTTATCTCAAAACCTAGGACGCTTAGTATAACGACCTGAAACCTGAAACTCTAAACTAAATCTTTAACTTACTCACAACATCCTCCAATCTGTTGTGCGCCATATTAAGTCCATACTCAAAAGGAAGTTTCAGCATTTGATCTCTCAAATCAATGGATTTATAAATGATCTGCATGGTTAATTTACTTGTTTCATCCGTTAGTTTTTCAAAATCCAGAAATTCAAGCTGAACCGCAAAAGAAGAATTTTCCATTTCAAAAGTTCTGATAATTCTTTCGTTTTCACTAAATTCATGAATGGTTCCGTTTGCCTTAAAAACTACATTCCCATTAGGGTCAGAAGTTTCAAACTCATAACCGCCGTGTTTTTTATTCTCGAGTTTCAAAACCCTGGTTCCCATCCATTGTGCCACAATTTCGGGTTCGGCGTAAGCGTTAAAAAGCAATTCCAAAGGCAAATCAAATTCTCTGGTAATTACGATTTCCTGTTTATCATTTTCGGCTTTAATTTTCGTTTTTTGTTCCATAACAGTTTATTTTTTAGGTTGATAGTTTTTCATAATACTTTCTAATTTATTAAATCTGTCATCCCACATTTTGCGGAAAGGCTCAATGAAATCTGCTATTTCCTTCATTTTTTTTGCATTAAGATGGTAATAAATTTCCCTTCCGTTTTGCTGTTGTTCGAGTAATTCACATTCCGTAAGAATCTGAATATGCTTTGAAATCGTTTGTCTCGACGATTCAAAATTTTCCGCGATAGTGCCCGGTGTCATTGCTTGTATGGCGACCAAACTTAATATTGCTCTACGTGTGGGGTCGGCTATAGCCTGAAATACATCTCTACGAATTTCCATTTGTGCAGTTATTTGACTGCAAATATAATGCAGTTATTTGACTGCGCAAAATATTTTAGTTTAAAATCAGAAATTTAGAGAAATAGGAGTGTGGTATTTATGGAAATTTACAAAGAAATCAATACATCGAATTGATTCGAATACTGGCTTTAATTAATGCCAGACCTTTAATAGTATTTATATGTAAATCCTTCGATTCACGGTGTTTGTTTTCTGAAACAAGTTTAATAAAGTCGTCTCCTTTATCTGATTTCTGTATCCATCTGAGCATTACAAATTCATCCTGATCGTCGTTAATTAAGGTTACAAGATACATTTCGCCCCAATAAATATTCTCGATTGTAGAGGCCATTTTTTTATACATAATAATGTCTCCGGATTTTACAAGCGGATACATACTGTCTGAGCTCGCATAAATGGCGCCGTCGCAATTTGGAAGGTTAGGAATTGCGATATGATCAACAGGTTTTTTATTAGTATCTTCCTTAAAAAGCTCCTCCGCAGATGCCATTATTTTTATATCGTAAAGCGGTACCAGCTGTTTTTGAGCTGAAAAATTTGGCTTTGATTTTAAAAAGGGTTCCTGCTGTTCATTTACAAAATTTATGGTCGAATTTTCCTCATATGGACTACAAATTACCATATCACCTTTTCCTGTAAGTAGCCATATTGGGTCCAGGTCTAAACAATTGTTTATTATTTTATTCAAAACTTCTTCTCCAAGAGTTCCGTTTCTTTTTAATTGTGTTCCTAAATAGCCGTTGGACAAGCCATTATTTTTTTCGAATCTTGTAGGTTTAATACGCTTGTACTCAAGGTATTTATAAAATCTTTCAATTGCTTTCATAAGATATATAAGAAATAGTTTACTTTTTTATTGCTTTCATAAACTATAGTTTATATATTTGTTCTTGCAACAGGAACAAAAAAAGCAATGGACAAAGAAACGAAAAAGAAAAATACTTACAACAAAGAAATACTTAATCGTATCAAAGAAAAGTATGGATTTTCGAAAAGATTCATCACAATGAGCCTATCAGGCGATCGCAGCAGTGAAATGACCGAAAAAATTAGAAAGGATTATAAAAAAATGGAAATGGCGATTCTGGCACTTCTAAAAACTTTATAATTTATTCCTGATTTAAAAAATATATTTTTCTGATTTTCAATAAAATTAAAAATTAAAGCATCGATAAAATAAGCTTTTCATATTTCTGCTGATAAAAGTCATGTTTAAGAAAAAACTTACTTATTAAATTTCAATTTACTAACTACAAAATAGCAGTATGGAAATAGAAATCATGAAAATAAAAGATAAGGCAAAATATGAAATCAATGGAAAACTGATTTACAAAGATCAGGCTGGGAAATGGCAATGTCACAGTATTCTTTTGCCAATTGAAAAAGAAGCTTTTAAAAAACTGGTCTCATTAAAATTTAATGACCCAAGAATTAAAATAAAATAGCATACAGCTTGCTAATATTAAGAGTCTATTAGTAATTAAGCTGTTGATTGATGAGTATTTCCGCATACTTTACTCATCTCAAAACCTCCAAAATCATTTATTTTGGAGGTTATTTTTTCTAGGATTAACTTCTTTCTCTTTATTTTCTTTATAGTTATATCATTTGGAAATACATTAAATGTCAGATTCTAAACATCAGGGACGAAACTGATCAAACCATTTCTTTCGGTTATTTTCTAAAAAGCCATTTTTTTCTAGCTTTTTAATAACACCATCAATTTGCTTTTTCAAATCATCATTATCTTTCTTCATCAATATCGCATATTGCGACTCCGAATTTGGGAGATAATCTGAAATAACCAATTTTGGATTTTGCTGTAAAAGACCAAAAGCAATAGGAGAATCATCGATTAAAACGTCAATTTCCATCTGATTCAGGCTTTCATAAATAGCATCATTCGTGTCAAATGTTTCTAATTTTGTTTCAGGATAATATTCGTGAAGGTATTTTTCGGCTTCCGTTTCAATTCTTACGCCTACTTTTTTATTTTTCAATTCACTTAAAGCGAATAAATTATCTTTATTGTAAACCGTACACAGATGAAAGTCCAGATACGGTTTACTAAAACTTATTTCTTTAGCTCGTTCTTCTGATATGGTTCCGGCAGAACAAATAACATCGATTTTATCGTCTTTTAATGCTTGTATAATGTCTTTCCAATATGAAACGGAATATTCTAATTTGAGCTGTAAATCTGCTGCAATTTCATTGATAAGATCAACTTCAAATCCTTTAAAATCGCCGCTTTTATAATCAGTATGTAACGGAATTGGCGCTGCAAAATCTAAACCAACTCTTAAAACTTGTGCTTTCATAGGTTTGTGTTATGTGATAGATATTCAACGAGTTAATATACTAAAAATAGTAAGTAAAATCTTTGAGTGTAATTTTTTTAACACATAGAAACATAGAATTATTAAACTCATAAAGGCGTTTCACCTGCATTAACAAACATCGTTATGTGTGAGAAACGAGTTTCTTTAATTTACTTTCTCCAACATCATAAAATCTATGTTTTTATGTGTTTAATTAAATTTTTATGCATTAAACCCCAACAGGTTAAATAATTATTTTCTTTCCCTGTTCAGCCGCTTTATAAATAGCGTTGATTACTTTGATGTCTTTCAATCCTTCTTCACCGGTAATATGATTGGGTAATTTTTTGTTTTCTACTAATAGTTTGCAAATTTCATCCAACTGTGTTTTCTGCTGATTTATTACAGGAAATTTCAATTCCTTTTCGGATGTTTTGCCTACAAAAGGACCATAACTAAGCGCAGGACTTAATTCGAAAAAACCTTCATCTGCAGAAGCATAAAACCGGTCTACATAAAAACCACAAGAAGTATTGCAATTCGCAACCGCGCCGCTCGGAAATTCCATTTGCCAGCTGATGCTTTCCTCAGTTTCAGAAAATCGGTCTTTATCATTTATGGTTCCAAATTGTGCTGTAACCGCAATTGGCTCTTCGCCAAGAACATAACGCGCACTTTGAATGCAGTAAATTCCCAAATCCATCAAAGGTCCGCCGCCGGATAACGCTTTTGTTAATCGCCATTCGTTACGGTCTTTTTTGTCCACTTTAATTTTAGTATTAGCAGTATCGTAGGTTTTGTAACCCAATGAAGCTTCAATAAAACGGACCTGACCAAAAACTTTATTTTGTCCTAATCGTTTAATTTCTAAATGATAAGGTTCATAATGCAAACGATATCCAATGGCCAATAGCACATTTGCATTGTTGCAGGCTTTGATCATTTCCTCGCAGTCTTTTACTGAAACCGCCATTGGTTTTTCGGTTATAACGTGTTTTCCGGCTTTTGCAGCGCGAATCACAAATTCTTTATGCAAACCATTCGGAACCACAACATACACAATATCAATGTCTTTGTTGTTTATTATGGTGTCAAAATTTTCATAATTATAAATATTCTTGCTTGGAATATTATATTTCGCTTTCCAGGCATCTGCTTTTGATGGCGTTCCGGTCACGATTCCGGCAAGATTGCAATATTCAGAAACCTGAATTCCATCAGCCAGCATTCCGGCATAATTTCCTAATCCGCAAAGCGCGATATTTATCTTTTTGCCGGTATACATTTTCTCATGATTTTCTGGCAAAGTCATAAAAGAAGGAAGGGCAGTCAATACAACCGACGCGCCAACGCCAACACCAAATTTATTTACAAAGGAACGTCTTGAAATTTTTTCCATAAAGTTTACATTTTAGATGAAACATTTCTATATCAGTAAACTATTTTGTTAAAACGTTACATTATATTTATTTAAAATTGTTTTGGTTTTAATTTTTGTGCGGCAAGAGTTGCAATTTCTGTAATTCTGTTTTGTCTGGTTTCGGGTCTTTTAGCGGCAACAACCCAATGCAGCATAATCTTTTTAACTGATTTGCTTAAACTCATAAAAAAATCCTTTGAGCCGGGATTGGCTTCAAATTCTTTGTCCAGATCTTCGGGAATTATTAGTTCTTCAACTTCGTCGAGAATAGTCCAGGAACCGTTTGCTTTTGCTCTTGCAATACTTTCAAAACCTGCTTTTTGCATTAATCCGTCTTTTATCAGGCGTTCGACTTTTGCCTTATTAATTTTAGACCAGGCGCTATTGGGTTTTCTTCGCGTAAAAAACTGAATAAACATATCATCGCCAACCGATTTTCTGGTGCTGTCAATCCATCCAAAACAAAGCGCTTCATCAACGGCATCGCTCCAGTTAATGGTGGGTTTATTGGCCTGTTTTTTATAACAAACAAGCCAAATGGATTGTTGTGAGTCATGATTTTTTTCTAACCATTCTCTCCAGTCCTTTTGGCTTTTTGGATAAAAAGTTTCTTTATCTGTTTGTTTCATTTTTATTTATTTCATTGCGATTATAATGGTGTTTGCAATTAAAATACCGGTCAAATGATACGTTCCGCTTATAATTCCGTACAAAATAGGCTTGGGAATATTGGGATTAATCGCAATATTAACGGTATTAGCCACCAAAAATCCTACGCCAATTAATAATGAAAATTCAAAACCATCTTTTAAGGATGTTATATTTAAAGCATAAATCAAAATAGCACTTGCCAGCGTGATGATCAAAGTACAGAGCGCCGGGCCAATTATAAAGATAGGTTTATTTTCTAAAATCTCATTTTCGCGGCCCAAAGATCTTTTATACCATTTGCTAAAGAGTAAAGTAAACCATAAAGCTCCAACTAAAAAATACGCAATAAAGGCAATTAAAATACTGAACCAGTTTAAATTAGGTAATTGATTAATCATAAAATTAATTTTTAAAAGTTTAATACTGCAAAGCTAAAGCCGCCGTATGACAACCCTATGTCAGCAGTAAAAAACTATTTTAAAAATCCATATAAAATATATTCTCCATGATTTGAAACGCCTTTTTCTATCGCAGCAAATCCTTTCTTTTCATAAAATTTTATTGCATTTTCATTCTTAACCAAACATTTTAATTTGATGGGAGAGTTCATGACTTTAGTGGCTTCATCAAGCAAAATTGATCCAATATTTTGATGCTGGTACTTTTCGTCAACATACAAATGATGAATAAAATTATCCGGCAGCCACAACGAAATAAATCCTACAACTTTATGATCTAAAACGGCCACCAAAACAAATTCTCCCTCCGTTTCCTTATCAAAATCGCTCAGTTTATAATCGGCAACATCTTCGAGCCAATAAAAGGTTTTGCGGCGAACTTCAAGAAAAATCCTTTGTAAATCAGGAATATGATTTTTATTCTTTTCAAAAATCTGAATCATGTGGTTCTTTATTTATGATCACAAATTACTCTTTTTTTCAATTCAACAATTTACAAAGGCATTAAATTATTACGTCAATTAATGTAATTACATTCCGTCCGGCAATCTGTCTGCATCACTTTTCTTGCGGTTAAAACGATAAATTACCGTCAGGCTCAAATATCTGCCCTGAGCTTTATATTCAGATTCCAGATCATACGAATTTGTTATTGTTTTTTCTTTTGTAATTTGAGAGTTAAACAAGTTATTGACGTTTACCGTTACAGACATTTTATCTTCGAGAAAATCTCTGCTTAAACCAAGATTTGCGCTGTATTGCGGTTCTGTAAGCGTTTGTACACCCTGATTTTTTCCGCGATATCTAAAACTAAATTCTCCTGAAACAATTTTAGGAAACTTAATTACAGATCTAAAATTTGAAAGCCAGGTTTGATCTTCAGCATTATAAGAAACATTTTCATACTCTCCCTGTTGTTTGAATTTGTAATAATTAAAATCGAGAGACAATCTCAGCCATTGCGTTGGGTTATACGTAGCAGAAACTTCGGCGCCGTAACGATCTTCAGAATCCAGATTTACAGGAGTTGCTATAATATAGTTTTCATCTGTACGCTGCAAAATGTACACAAAAAAGTTGGTCGTATGTTTGTAATAAACTGATGGATTTATAGAGAATTTTCCCGGTTTTGCCAATACTGTCAGCTCAAAAGAATTCGTAAACATAGGATTCAGATCCGGATTTCCAACTCTAAGATTTCGCAAATCTGAAACTCCTGAAAATGGATTCAATTGCCAGAATCTTGGTCTGTTTATGCGTTTGCTGTAACTCAATTGCAAATCTGTTTTCTTGGTTAGATTATAAACCAAATGTACGGTTGGAAATAAATTGATGTAATTTTTAGTATTATTAAACGTGTTTTTGGTGTCAGCAATTTTAATATCCGACAATTCAGCTCTTAAACCCAGCAAATAATTAAACTTTTTAATTTTGCTGCCAAACTGAAAATAACCACTATACAGATTTTCGTCATATTTTAATTTATTGGTAAATTGTTCTTGTAAAATGTCATCCAGAATCGTGTAATAATCGCTTCGCAAAGCACGCAAATCACTTCTGATTCCCATTTCGATTTTCGAATGTTCACTTATCGGATTCACAAAATCTGATTTTATAAAAATATCGTTGCTGCTTTCAATATCATTTGAATACAAATTTGAAATTTCAGATTCCAAAGGAAATACTTTTTGTTCTGTAATGTACTGGTTTTCATTATCGTTCCAGAAATCGTATTGCAGGCTTGTGGTCCATTTTTTCTCTTTTTTGTCGAATGTTTTAGTGAAATTTAATTCTAATGCATTGTAATACTGAGGTTCTTTGTAGTTTTCATGTCTGGAAATAATACTGTCCGTAACGTTGGCCGCATTTGCATAATTATAGTTGTAACTGGCGTTGTCTTTATTGGTGTTTTTCGAACGAAAATAACTTCCTGTCAGCGTATTTTTCTCGTTGATGTAATAATCACCGCCAACATACATATTATATCCGCCGTTGTTTCTTTTGCTATCATCAAACTGATTGAGCATCACGCCATTCGTTTTATTAACCTGAAATTGTTTATTGTTCGAATAAAGGTCGAAATAGCGATAACCAACATTCGCAAAAAGATTCACTTTTTCGGTTTTATAACTCACATTTACATTCACATTGTGCTTTGCCGGCGTACCAATGCTTGCCTGAAGCGAACCATTAAAACCCTGCATACTATTCTTTTTCAGGATAATATTGATGATTCCCGCGCCGCCTTGTGCTTCATAAGCCGCAGAAGGATTCGTAATCACTTCGATTTTTTCAATATTAGCTGCTGAAATTTGTGACAAACCATTATTTGCGGTTAACATAGAAGGTTTTCCGTTTATTAAAACCGTAACGCTGTTGTTTCCTCTCAGGCTGATTACACCTGCAACATCCACATTTACAGATGGAACGTTGTTCAGAATATCATTTGCAGATCCGCCTCTAGAAAGAATATCTTTTCCTACGTTGAATACTTTTTTGTCCAGCTTTAATTCCACAGCCGATTTTTCTGCAAGAACATTTACTTCATTCAATTCGTTGATATTTTCTTCAAGAGTAATATCTTTTACTAAATCTTTATTAAGTTGAATTGCATTTATTGTCAATGTTTTATAGGACATGAATTCAACCTTTAATTCATAAGTTCCCGAGATACTTTTCAGCTGATAATTTCCTTCGGTATCTGTAGAAACTTCTTTTTTTGTTTGGGAAGAAGATAAAAGAACCGTAGCGTAGGGAAGTGGCTGTTTGGTTTTTGAATCTGTAATTTTTCCTTTAATTGTAAATTCATTTGATTGTGCTGAGGCTGCAAATCCGAAAAGCAAAATCATTAGTAATAGTAACTGTTTCATTTTTGATTGGTTTTAAATTTTCACCAAAACTCTTATTTAAATCCCTTCAAAAATTAGAAGTATGCCACAACGGCACTTATCGGCCATAAACAATCAAATATGGGCTATAAACCGTGTTCAGGCTTGTTTTTTATTTGTTTATCCCTTTTTTTTCTATGTTTGTCGACAGCATATTTCACTTTACAAATAAATAGTAACTTTGGCTCATATGACACCATTTGAAAAACTATTAAACTTCTCTACCGCTCACAGACTGAGCGCTCACCTGATTTTTTGGATCTGTATTTTTATTATGTTTTTTAGTAAAAATACTTCCAATGATCCTCAGGAATTACGTGTTGATCTATTCTATACCTTATATTATGAAATATGCTCCATGGTATCGGCTTATTTTTTAGCCTATAGAATTTTGCCCCGTTTAATGGCTCCGCAAAGACATACGTGGGTTTGGATTGAATTTATTGTAATCTCGTATTTGATTTCGATAATGGCCAGAATTGTAATGATTTACATTTTGGAGCCTCTGGTACGCAAACCGCCTTTTGATCAGGAATCTCTTGTCGAAATCCTGACCGATTTGCCTACATTATTCGGGTCTTATTTTTTGCATATCTTTTCGCTATCGATGTTTTTCGTTTTTATAAAATTGATAAAAGATCAATATGTTATTCAGAAAAAATCTTTACTGCTCGAAAAACAAAAAGCAGAAACGGAACTGAAGATTTTAAAAGCACAATTAAACCCGCATTTTCTTTTTAATACGCTCAATAATATTTACTCGCTTTCGATTATAAATTCGCCAATTACCTCAAAATCAATTGCGGTTTTATCTGAAATTTTAGATTGTATTTTGTACCGATGCAGCAGTACTTATGTGCCCGTTTCACAAGAAATTACCTTAATAGACAATTATATAGCGCTGGAAAAATTAAGATATGACGAACGTTTAAGTGTTGTTTTTAATCACGCTGTAGATCAAAACGGTATGATCGCACCTTTGATTTTGCTTTCGCTTGTCGAAAATGCATTTAAACACGGAGCAGGCGAGGATACAGCGTCTCCAATTATTGAAATTGATTTGAAACTCATTGAAAACCAATTTGAATTCATAATAAAAAACAGCATCAATGAATTTGATATACAAGCTGAAAGCGGAAAAATTGGATTAAACAACATCAAACAGCAGCTTGATAAAATTTATCCGGATCATTATACTTTTGATATTATTAAAACAGAGAAAGATTTTACGGCTCATTTAAAAATAAACCTTGTAAACGAATAAATTAAGCTTAAAATGAAGATAAAATGTTTATTAGTCGATGATGAGCCTTTAGCGATAAGCTTATTGCAGAATCACATCAGTAAATTAGATTATTTTGAAGTGGTTGGCACTTGCCCAAATGCCTTAAAAGCTGCCGAAGTATTGCGAACAACGGCTGTAGATCTTTTGTTTTTGGATATTAAAATGCCTCAAATTACAGGAATCGACTTTTTAAAGACTTTAAAAAACCCGCCGGCTGTTATTTTTACAACCGCTTATCGCGAATATGCCTTAGAAAGCTACGAACTCGACATTATCGATTATCTTTTGAAACCCATTACTTTTGACCGATTTTTTAAAGCAACAGATCGTTATTTGAGAATTAGTGCGCCTGTAAACAATAAAGTGATTACGCCTCTTCAGGAAGATTTTATTTATATCAAAAATGGTCCAAAATTTAATAAAATCAATGTTGAAAGCATTTTATATATCGAAAGCGTAAAAGATTACATTGTGATTCATCAAAAAGAGAATGTAAAATTAACGGCTAAATATAAAATCAGTGATATTGAAATTGAATTACAGGATAAAAATTTCCTTAGAATTCATCGCTCTTTTATCATCAACTTAAAAAATATTACGGCCTTTACAGCATATGATGTTGAATTTGGAAACATCGAAATCCCCATTGGTGCAAGCTATAAAGAATATGCTTTTAAGATTCTGAAAGGCTAGAAATGAAAAAGCTTTGTCAAAGTTTTAAACTTTGACAAAGCCTGTTAATCTTGTCATTTCGACGAAGGAGAAATCACACTAGAAACTCCGCAAACAAATAGTTAATCTTTGTCGAATACTGGATGTGATTTACTTCGTCCGTTCGCTATCGCTCGGGTCTCGTTCCTCGAAATGACAAAAATCGATATAAAAAAAAGCTTTGTCAAAGTTTAAAACTTTGACAAAGCCTGAACGTAAATGTTTATATTTTAATTAAATCTTATCGAGTGTTATTTTCATTTCCTTACTGTCCAATATCAGTTTGTCCTCAGTAATAGTACTTTCACAAGGATACGGAGTTCCGGTTTCATCTTTAATTACTAACTTTTTTCCGCCATCTGTAAGCGCATAAGTGCCATCTGTTATTTCTCTCTGCAAAAATCCGGTGACATGCCCGTCTTTTGTAAAAGTTAGAGTTCCATTAGCCAGAATTTCATTTTTTAAAGAATCAGAAAGGGGGACTTTTGCTTCAACGGCAGTAATTTTCCAGGAATTTACCAGTTTGTTTCGCCCTTTGCATGAAATTATTAATACAGCTAATAATGCAATTCCAAAGATAAATAAGTTAGATTTTTTCATGATTTTGTGGTTAAAGTTAGACCACAGAAAATTACGAAAATATTTTTAATTAAAAATCTAAAAATCAAATATTTATGAATACAAATAAAGATTAGCCTTACAATTAAAGGGTTTAACAAGCCACAAACGCAAGTAAATATCAAGTACACAAACCCTCAGAACCTTAGCAACTTAGCTTCTTAGAGCCTTAATTAAGCGTTAACGCCCCCAAAATCTCCTCATACATAAAAGGTCCGCCGGGATATTTTGCCGTATAATCAAGATTTAGCCAGACCTGACCGCGTTCATCAATATGATAATGCAGTTTTTGCTTGTAACTTTCTTTTGGAAAAAGCACATTCTTAACCAAATAATTGACCTTTTCTAAGTCAATTAAGGAACCAATTAGGATTTCAGGGTAAATGTGTCCTTTGGTATGAATCAATCGCGGAGTTCCGCCAATTGAACGAATCGCAGCCGCCATCAAAATCGAATGATCATCGCAATCGCCTGAAAAATATTCTAACGATTCGCTGGCTGTAGCAATATAATCGCCTTCTTTTGGATCGTTTACATAATTCCAGCGGCTGTTTATTTCTTTAAAAACAGCAAAACACTGAATCGTGGTTCTGTAATCAGAATAGCCTTTTATGCCTTTAAAATGCTTGGTTGTCGCCATAATGGCAAAGTTTCGAACTTTTGGATTCTGATATTCAATAGCACTCAGAATTAATGATTTATTGGGAAAAGGAAGCAATTTTGCCACAATAATATCCTGCGGATACGGATTGTCTGACATCGTATAAATCATCGAATTATAATCTTCGGAAATCTCGTTGAAACCATAATTTCCTATTACAGATCCGTAAACTAAAACCAATAAGTAAACTGCAATACAAACAATGATGATCGTTCGTAAAAACATTAAAAGGAAAAAAACAGCGGCAAAAACAAACAAAAAGATAAAAACACGGTCTAAATTAAAAGCCCATTCTAAATCGATCAGGTTTTGATGCAGGATGATAAAAATAGGAATCGTTATCAAAAGACTCAAAACGCTAATAATGATCCTGTCCCAGGGTGATTTTACCTGTAATCGGGATTTTAATTGCGGAAAGTCAATTTTAGGGATTTTTATCATAAGATCAAAAGTACTATTTACAGCGCTTTTACAGTTTCAACAAAAGTACTTTTTTTATCAATAATTCCCAGATCAAATAATTGATTTTGAATTTTATCGAATGCTTTTTCATTTAAATGTTTTTGAGACCATTGCGTCAGTTTAAGCCATTCCTGAATATCTTCCAGTTTTTGGTTAAAAAGATCTGCCAATGTTTTGTCAATATCCGGAATCTGCGCAAAATCATGCGTCGTTTTGTTGATGATTTCCAGGATTTTCTCGACTGCTTTTGGGTTTTTCTTCAAAAATTCATCGCGAACCGTAATCACAAAAGAAGGCCATGGAGTAGGGCAGTCGCCAACACGTCTGAAGATTCCCTGATCGACAAGAGGTTTTGTCATGAAATGCTCCCACATAAAATAATCAGCGGTTCCGTTTGTCAACGCTTCAACAGCGCCATCAATAGTATTTACGATCTCAAACTTCAGATTATCAGTTTCCCAACCCTGATTGTTTGCATTTACATAAGCCATTAATTGCGATCCTGATCCTAACCTGGAAATCGCTACTTTTTTATCTTTAAGATCATTTATAGTATGAAAATCAGATTTTGCACCAACGTGAATGCCCCAGATTAAAGGAGACTGTACATAAATCTGAACAATCTTGCTTGGATTTCCTGCAATAATATCTTTTACAATTCCTTCTGTCAAAATAACCGCGATATCGGCTTCACCGTCACGAAGCATCTGGCACATTTTTCCGGTTCCTTCCGGAATGTTTGTCCATTGCAAATCAATGTTTTCAGCTTCAAATTCGCCATTTTCGATGCATATACGCCATGGCAAATTGAAGTGTTCAGGAACACCTACAATTTTTACAGTTTTCATTAGTTTAAGTTTAAGTTAAGTTGTCTTGTTTGGTATGCGTATTATAAGTTTGTTTGCCTTTTTAAGCTTAATTTTTCAATAAATCTGCCCTGTGCTTTTCTGATAGACAAGGTTCTGCAAAATCAATTATAGCATCAGTCACATATTCTTCTAAAATATTTTTTACCAGAGCATAATCGACTTCCTTCAGGACTTCAACTGCAAACAAAGTTTCGTTTAAACCTTCTGAATTGCAATTTATCGCTTTTAATTTTTCTCTAATTATCTCTTTATCAAAACCTTTTTCTAAAATTACCACCTGAAGAATAGAATTCCCAAAGCTTTCGATTGTTTTTCTATAAACCAGACGTTCCTCGGCTTCGTCATATTCAGCAAAGAAAACATCATCTGTAGCAATCAAAGGTCCAAAAAACGGAATATTATCTAACTTAAAATATCCTTTCTCTAAATCGATAATTTCTGCCCACATGGTTTCTACTACAGTGTCTTCCAGTAAGTCACTATAATATCTGAATAATATTTTTTTATGTGTTTCTGCCATTCTTTTAATATTGTAATCGTTTAAAATTAGAAAATGTGTCAATTAGAAAATTAGATAATTTATTTAAATTCAAAATCTAAGCATTCTCTAATTCTCAAAATTGACTAATTATCTAATTATCTAATTATTTCCCCGCCAATTTATTCAGCGTATACGTAATCAACTCATCAACTGCTTTATACGGATCCTCGCTAAAAGTTCCCGATGCGCGATTGGCTATAATAGCATTTAAGGATAGTGCATTATGTCCCAAAAGAGCCGAAAGTCCGTAAATTGCAGCGGTTTCCATCTCTAAGTTAGTAATTCTTGAATCATTAAAAGTAAAATTATCCATTTTATTATTTAATTCCTCATCCTGAATATTCAAACGTAAAACGCGTCCTTGTGGTCCGTAAAAACCTCCGGCAGTACCGGTAATTCCTTTAAAAATTTTATCAGATTCAATAATTTTTTCTAAAGTTTCTGAACATGCAATAGCATAAGGTTTTCCTTTACGGATATCCCAATTGGTGTGCGCCACAAAAGCATCTTCAATAGCGGCATTCGAAACTTCATCAATTAAATAGGAGCGAAGCATGTTGTCTAATCCAAGTCCGTATTTTGACATTACAAAACTATCTACCGGAATATCAGCCTGTAAAGAGCCCGAAGTTCCAATTCTAATAATATTCAGCGAAGTCAGATTTTCTTTTGGCAAACGCGTTTTTAAATCGATGTTGACCAAAGCGTCTAATTCGTTTAAAACAATATCGATATTATCAGGACCAATTCCCGTTGACATTACCGAAATTCGTTTTCCTTTATAAATTCCCGTCTGGGTTTTAAATTCTCTTTTTTGTGTCGAATATTCAATGAAATCAAAAAACTGAGTGATTTTCTCGACTCTGTTTTGGTCTCCAACAAAAATTATATCGTGTGCAATATGTTCAGGAAGAAGATTTAAGTGGTAAACGCTTCCGTCGGGGTTTAGTATTAATTCTGAGTTTTTTATCATTTTTTTAAGGTGCTAAGGTTCTGAGGTGCAAAGGTTCAAAGTTTTTTTAACCGCAAAGCGCGCTAAGATTTACGCAAAGATCGCAAAGCTAAATAAGCACAAAGCTTTGCGAACTCTGCGTTTTTATTAAGAGCTAAAATTTAAAATTCTTTGCGTTCTTTGCGGTTAAATATTATGGATCAAAACAATCTAAAATCTAAAATCGCAAATCTAAAGTTTTTCAGCCTCCAACGCGTTTTGTCTTAAATCCTTTTTCTTTTAAAATCGCCATAATTTTGTCGCGGTAATCGCCCTGAATGATGATGGAAGCATCTTTAAAAGTTCCGCCAACGCTTAATTTAGTTTTGATTTCTTTGGCAAGAACTTTAAAATCTTCGTCAGATCCTTCATAACCTTCAATTATGGTAGTAGCTTTTCCTTTTCGTTTTTCGAATTTGCAAATCATCGGTTCTTTCTGAACGTAAAGCACATGTTCTTGTTCCTGAACTTCTTCTGGTTCGTTTGATTCGACGTGATCCGGAAATAAATTTTTTAATTGATCTTGTAAGTCCATAAATTTTTTATGCTAAAAAATAAATTACAATAGTTGTGGTTTTTAAAAATCAAATTCCAAATCCCAATTGATAGTTTGGAATTTGGAATTTTAATCCCGAGGCTTCGGGAGGAATTTATTTACGTTTATTTTTTAATTAAACCTAAGTCTACTAAACGTTCGTATAAATAATCTCCTGCTGTAATATCTTCGAATTTCTTAGGATTCTCGGCGTCAATACAATTTTCTAAACAATCCAGGCGCATATCGCTTACCGGATGCATAAAAAACGGAACAGAATAACGAGAAGTTCCCCATAATTCTCTTGGCGGGTTAACTACCTGATGTATAGTCGATTTTAATTTGTTATTTGTATGTCGTGACAACATATCACCAACGTTAATTACCAATTCATCATCTTCGGCAATGGCGTCAATCCATTCACCATTATGATTTTGAACCTGCAAACCTTTTCCCTGCGCGCCCATTAAAAGGGTAATCAGGTTAATATCTCCGTGAGCAGCGGCGCGAATCGCGTTTTCCGGCTCAGAAGTAATTGGAGGATAATGTATTGGTCTTAAAATAGAGTTTCCTTCTTTTGCATACTGATCAAAATAAAACTCATCCAAACCTAAATGCAAAGCCAAAGCTCTTAATACATAAATACCTGTTTTTTCAAGCATCTGATACGCTTCCTTACCAACAACTTTAAAGCGTGGTAATTCTTTAACTTCAACATTTTCAGGGTATTCTGAAGCGTATTTTGAATCTTTGTCAACATACTGCCCAAAATGCCAAAACTCTTTTAAATCTCCCTCTTTACGTCCTTTAGCATGCTCTTTTCCAAAAGAAACATAACCTCTTTGACCGCCTATTCCGGGAATTTCATAATTATGCTTAGTTTCTACTGGCAAAGCGAAAAATTTTCTAATCTCGCCATAAAGTTCGTCTACCAACTGATCATCAAGAAAATGACCTTTTAGGGCTACGAAGCCAATGTTTTCAAATGCACTGCCGATTTCATTTACAAATTTTTGTTTACGTTTCGGGTCGTCCGAAAGGAAATCACGTAAGTCTACACTAGGAATGTTTTGCATACTTTACATTTTTTATTAAAAAGAATAAGAATTGGTAAATCCTTACAATAACAAAGGTATATAATATTTTAGTTTTGAATTTTAAAAATTAATAGAAAATTGAATTTAAACGTAATAATTTAACGCAAATAAAGAATTTGTCAAATTGTTCATTTATTTTAATTAAAAGTTTTTATTCTCTGCAATTTTCCTATTTTTAAACCTTCATAAAATCATGTTTTCAAGTGTTATTTATTTAACAAATAGTATTAAAATTGTTATATTTTTATATATTTGAAAGCAATAAAAAAAACAGCCAGATGATCTTTTACAGACAAAACCAAACCGATACTCAATTATTAGATTTATATAAAAAAATACTCAAACCCCGTTTAATTGAAGAAAAGATGCTTATTCTGATTCGTCAGGGAAAAGTATCAAAATGGTTTTCAGGAATTGGTCAGGAAGCTATTTCTGTCGGAATTACGGCCGCTTTGGATGAAACAGAATATGTTTTGCCGATGCACAGAAACCTGGGTGTTTTTACTACGAGAAATATTCCGTTGCACCGCCTTTTTTCGCAATGGCAGGGAAAAGCAAACGGTTTTACCAAAGGACGCGATCGTAGTTTTCACTTTGGAACTCAGGAATATAATATTGTTGGAATGATTTCGCATCTTGGTCCGCAATTAGGAATCGCTGACGGAATTGCTTTGGCAGATAAACTTCAGAAAAATAAAAAAGTAACAGCTGTTTTTACCGGAGAAGGCGCTACAAGTGAAGGTGATTTTCATGAAGCTTTAAATATTGCTGCAGTATGGAAATTGCCGGTTATGTTTGTAATCGAAAACAACGGCTACGGACTTTCGACACCAACAAACGAACAATATTTATGCGAAAACCTTGCAGACAAAGGCGTTGGTTATGGCATTGAAAGTTATATTATTGACGGAAACAATATCCTTGAAGTCTACCATAAAATATTACAGCTAAAAGAACACATGCAGGAAGATCCGCATCCGGTTTTACTGGAATTTAAAACTTTTAGAATGCGTGGTCACGAAGAGGCGAGTGGTACAAAATATGTTCCCGAAGAAATGATGAAGGAATGGGCCGCAAAAGATCCTGTAGATAATTACAGAATGTTTTTGCTGAAAGAAGGCGTTCTTACGGAAGAATATGACGAAACTTTGAGAGCCGAAATTAAGCAGGAAATCGACGAAAATTTAGCCATTGCAAATGCTGAACCGGAGATTGTTCCTACTTACAGCGGAGAATTAGATGATGTTTACGCACCATTTGAATATCAGGAAGTTGAGTCAAAATCTGAAACAAGAAATATTCGTTTTATAGATGCTATCAGAAGCAGTCTTGAACAATCATTGCAACAGCATTATCATCTTATTTTAATGGGTCAGGATATTGCAGAATATGGCGGAGCTTTTAAAATTACGGAAGGTTTTGTTGATCTTTTTGGAAAAGACCGTATTCGCAACACACCAATTTGTGAAAGCGCGGTGGTTTCTGCCGGAATGGGTTTATCCATAAACGGTTATAAAGCGGTTGTCGAAATGCAATTTGCTGATTTTGTTTCAACCGGTTTTAATCCGATTGTAAATTTACTGGCAAAATCTCATTATCGCTGGGGCGAAAAAGCCGATGTTGTGGTTCGTATGCCTTGCGGCGGCGGAACTCAGGCGGGACCTTTTCATTCGCAGACAAATGAAGCCTGGTTTACTAAAACTCCGGGTTTAAAAGTGGTTTATCCGGCTTTTCCGTATGATGCAAAAGGATTATTGAATACTTCGATCAACGACCCGAATCCGGTTTTGTTTTTTGAGCATAAACAATTATACAGAAGTGTTTATCAGGATGTTCCGATAGATTATTATACTATTCCGTTAGGAAAAGCAGCTTTATTAAAAGAAGGAAAATCAGTTACGATTATTGCTTTTGGAGCGCCGGTTCACTGGGCTTTGGAAACTTTAGCCAATAATCCTGAAATTGAAGCTGATTTAATTGATTTAAGAACTTTGCAGCCTTTGGATACCGAAACTATTTTTACATCGGTTAAAAAAACAGGAAAAGTAATTATATATCAGGAAGATACTTTATTTGGCGGAATTGCCAGCGATATTTCGGCCATGATTATGGAAGAATGTTTTGAATATCTTGATGCTCCGGTAAAAAGAGTCGCCAGTTTAGATTCCCCAATTCCGTTTACAAAAGCACTTGAAGATCAGTTTTTACCTAAAAATCGTTTTGAAGAAGTTCTTTTGGAGCTGCTAAGATATTAGTATAAGCTTCTAAGGTACTGAGGTGCTAAGATTCTAAGTCTATAATTATCGCGTAACAAAAGTTTACACATAAAGTAACCACAATCTTGTCATCCCGAGGAACGAGGGATCTCCGTAAGTAGCTCTATAAAGATTGTAAAATTACTATATGAAGTATCTTACGGAGATCCAAATGTTATCGAATTATAATAATTATGAATAATGTAAAATGTGCCGTCAGGCACTAAATGTTGGTAGATTAATATAGATTAGAAATACGTTGGCGTGCCGTAGGTACGCAACAGTAATCATTCTGTTGCATACCTACGGCACGCTAGATCTACTTCGATTACTATTAACTACCAATATTTAGTGCCTAACGGCACAAACTTCAGTCATCTGAAATCAGAAATCGTTACTCAAAAATCTTAAATCTTTGATCATTTTTCCCTTAACTTAATGACATTCTCGGAAATCCTATGTTTTTTTGGCAAGAATAACTGTGTTCTAAATTAAAACACAAAATGATTTAAATCAACACCACCAATCGTTTTCCATCCGAAACTTCTGCATTCCACATTTTTTCAATATCAACAATACTCACTTCTTCGATATTGACTTTTAATTTGTTTTGAGAAGCCAAAAGAAACATTTCCGGAAGGATTTCTGAAAATAATAATTTGACTTCTTCTTTTGTCCAGCTGCCTAAACCTGAACCGGATAACTGAAGATTTACACTTCTTAAAATCCCTGAGGAAAGAGAAATTGTATCACCAGCCATTCCGCCAATCGTCACATATCTCACTTTATTGGTAAAAGAGCCATTTCCTTTTAAAACCGAAAGAATTAATTCGGCAGGATGTCCCCATAAATAATCCAGAATAATATCGATTGGTGTATTGGAGTGAATTGCTTTTAACTGCGAAATAAAATCTTCATCATTTTGCTTTAGCGAAATCACTTCGTCAGCGCCTAATTCTAAAAGGCTTTGAAGTGTTTTTTCATTTCTTCCGGTCACGATAATTTTTTTTGCACCATAATGTTTTGCAATCTGAATCGCGATTTGACCCGTAAAACCTGTGGCGCCATTGATCAAGACCGTTTCTCCGGGTTTTATTCCGGCTCTAAACTTTAAAGCCATCGCTGAACCTGCAACGGCATTGGGCAAAGAAGCCGCAATGGCATTACTGATTCCGTCCGGAAGTGGTACAAAAATATTTTTATCGATAAGTGCTTTTTCTGCCATTGTTCCGCTGATTCCGCGGGCATAAACTCTGGTTCCGTCTTCTAATAAGCCAATTCCGTCGCTTCCTACTACAAAACCATTTGGGTTATCATTTTCAGAAGAATAATGTGCTCCGCTTGCTTTTCCCTTGTCAAGATTGGTAATCGCAACGGCTTTTACCGACATTAGAATTTGGTTTTCATTTTGCAAAATTGGCGCTGCAAAATCTGCATATCTTGGCATTTCGCCTTTTTTATAAACTACTGCTGCTTTCATAATTATTAATTTTATGATGCAAAGTTAGAGACCAGTTTATAGGACGACGATAACATTTGTTATCAAATGCTTTTTTTAACCATATAAGTTATATAAGAAATTATATGTCAAAGCTTAAATTACTTATATGTGAAATGATTATTTGTTTTGTAATAATTTACTTTTTATTCGGCTTAAGTGAACGGTAGTTACACCAAGATAGGAAGCGATATAATGTTGGGGAACACGCTGAATTATTTGAAGTCTTTCTTCAATTAAATTAAGATAACGCTGAGTAGGTGAGTCTTTTATAAAAGAAACAAAATATTTCATATAGTCGAATGTTCGTTGAAAAAGCATATCGATTAAACGATCTCTCAAATCTGGAATTCCCTTAATTTCTTCCAGAATTTTATCCATATCGTTTTTAGAAATCCACCAAATTACGGAAGGTTCGATGGTTTCTACAAACACCGGACTTGGGATTTTTTTCATAAAACTTTCGATCGAAGCCACACTTTGATTTTCGAAGAAAAATTGAGTTGTAAGATCTTTTCCGTTATTATTGAACCAAACTCTGATACAGCCTTTTTCAATGATAAAAAGCTTTTTTGAAATTTCTCCTTCTTCTAAAAGTGTTGTTTTTGCAGGAACTTCAATACGATTGAAATGGTTGGTGTATTCGATCCATTTTTCATCGTTGAGCGGGAATTTATTTCGGAATTGGCTGAACATCAATTATTTTTTAATTTATTAAACTAAGCATTCCAAAAATAAGAAACCAATTGTATCAAAATAAGTATTCCAAAATAATAAAACAATGTAGTGTAACTTACTTCTAAAGAAATTAATAAAAATAGCAAGGATAAGTAAGGATAACTATCAATCAAATATTTGTATATTGATTTTACTTTCAAATCTTTAAATTCAAAAAATATGGATTTTTGTTTTGCATCATTAAAGTATCCTAAATTAAAAACAGAAAAACCAATTCCAAATATCATACAAGTATAAAAAGCAATATTATTATATTCATTAAAACAAAATAAATAAATCGTAAATATATTTATTAAAAACGAAATAGACAAAATCCTTACTGAAGATGACTCAGGGGAAGTTTTATTCGTTTTTAAAATTACTTGGTAAGTTCTATAGTATAAATATTGATAAACTTTTTTTATCATTCTGATATACTAATTCAAATCCTTTTCAACTTCAAACAACTGCACCTGACTTTTCAATCGATCAATCAATAAATTCATCATTCGTTTATTCAGGCTGGAAGAATTCTGAATGTAAGTATCATATTCTTCAATCGTAAAAAGCGCCATTATAATTCCTTTTAGAGAATTTCGGAACTTAATATCTTTTTGAATGGAATTTTCAATCGTCTGAATTTTCTTTTCGACAGTATAAGAATAAAAATCAGCCTTGTTTTTCTTAACATAATTGATAAAAACTGCTATAAATAAATCATTCTGAAGTTTTAAAATAGGTCTGATTGTCTGGTTTTGGAACAGCTCATCGGCTGAAGATTGAGCACTTACGGTTCCTAAAGTCTCGCCTCTCAATTCTTTTAAAAAAGTATCTCTATCTGCCATGTTTTTTCTTTAAATTTAGAAAAAATTACGATGCAAAATTAATTTTACCATATAAGTTATATAAGAAAATTTAAGTTTTATGCTGAAATGAAATTATGTAATGATGGTTTAAAAACTTTAATAAATGAATCTAAAATCTTTACTTTTTCTTGTTTTAATTTTAAGTATGATCAGTTCCTGTAATTCCAAAGAAGACAAAAGCAATTATAATCAGGTTGTTTATCAGGCGATAAAAGATAAAGACACCGCAGTTTTAACTGTAAATATAAACGACAAAAGATTTTATGGAAGTTATGAAATATCGTATTACAAAATTGGCAAAGATTCCGGAGATGTAAGGGGAGGCATAAAAGGCGATACTCTAAGAGGTGATTTTCATTATATCTCTAATGGAGGAAGCTGGAAAAGAGTTCCTTTAGCTTTGCTTAAAAATGAAAATAAACTATTTTTAGGAAATGGCGTTATTGGAACTTATTTTAATCTCCCGTGTTTTATTGACGGAACATTGAGTTATAAAGATCCAAAATTTGTTTTTGAAGAAGTGAAGAAGAGATAGTTTTCAGTCGCAGTCGCAGTTTTTAGTTGAACTGAGACTGAGACTGAAAACTGAGACTGAAAACTGAGACTGAAAACTGAGACTAATAACTGAGACTGAAAACTTAATTCAATGGCCCTATTGTTGACGGTAGTTCAAAGATTTCCAGATCAAAATATACAACCGAAGCCATAACGTGATCAAAAATATCAGACATTATATATTCATAATTTGCCCAGCGTTTGTCACTCGAAAAAGCATAAATTTCTAACGGAACTCCGTATTGACTGGATTGCAGCTGGCGGCACATAATGTGCATATCTTTATTTAATCCGGGATGCGTTACCAAATATTGCATGATATATTTTCGGAACAAACCTAAATTGGTCATGTTTCGTCCGTTCAATGACAAAGATTTATCAATTCCCTGCAAAACATTGTATTTCTCAATCTCAGCTTGTCTCGTTTCAATATAAGATGTTATAAGCTGCACATTTTTCATGTGATTTAAATCGTCATTATTAAGGAAACGAATACTGCTGCTTTTAATCAGAATATGTCTTTTAATACGTCTTCCGTCAGATTTTTGCATACCGCGCCAGTTTTGAAACGAGTCTGAACTCAGTGCATAGGTTGGAATCGTAGTGATGGTATTATCGAAATTTCGAACTTTTACGGTCGTTAAATTGATCTCGATAACATCTCCATCGGCACCAAATTTATCCATTGTAATCCAGTCGCCAATGCGCACCATATCGTTTATGGCAACCTGAACGCTCGAAACAAATCCTAAAATTGTATCTCTGAAAATTAAGATTATAATCGCCGAAAGTGTTCCTAAAATAGTCAGTAATTCGCCTTTCTTGATTCCGAATAAAGTCGAAATAATGAGGGCAACACCAAAAATCCAGAGCACAATCATAATTACCTGAACGAAACTGTCTATAGGTTTGTCGCTGTATTCCGGTTTTTGTTTTAAATAATCTCTCAGGGAATTAAATATGGTTCTGATAATCCACAGCGTGATCAAAACGATATAAACGCCCACGATTTTTCCAAAAAGTCCTTCCCAATATTCGTATTTATCTAAAATGATGGGAACGGCTTTATAAATAAAGAAAAACGGAATTAAATATGCGGTGTATTTTGTGGTTTTATTGTGAACTAAATAGTCATCAAATTTGGTTTTGGTGCGCTGCGCAAAAATTGCCGTCATCGTGACCAAAACAAATTTGGCAACATAATAAATAGCATACGCCAAAGCCACCATAATGGCAATATTGAAGACAAGGCTAATGTAGGACGCAAAATTGCGGCTCATTCCCCAATCTCGAAAAAGCGGATATAAAAAGTTAAATATTTTATCCAAAGGCTTATGCATTTTTCTCCAGATATTTTTTCTCGATGTAGAAAGTTCCAAACGGAATAAGAGAAGCAATAAGTATGATTGCAAAAGTTTTTAAATCCCAGTTTTGAGATTTTTTAAGTAAAAATGCCAAAACGATATATCCAATAAATAATACGCCATGCGTCATTCCCAAAGGACGTAATATGGTATGATAAAGTTCAGGATTGTTTGTTTTGATAATAAGCATATTGGCGAATAAAACTAAATAAGAGATTCCTTCCAGAATTGCGGTAACCTTAAAAATCTTGAGCATATAGTTGGTTTTTTAATTTAAACGGGTAAAATTAAGTATTATGGTTGATTTTAGAGTATGAATCGCAAAAGTAATTTAACTTTGTATTCTTAAACTTTGATAATGAGCAAGCGCGATTTAAAAAAATATTTAGCAGATTTAAATAAAGAACAACTCGAAGAACAAATTATCGAATTGTATGAAAAATTTAGTCCCGTAAAAGTCTATTATGATTTTGCTTTTAATCCGAAAGAAGATAAACTTTTGCAGGAATCCAAAGTCAAAATTTCTCACGAATATTTCCCCGTCAAAAAACCAAATGCAAAATGGCGACCAAAAGCCAAAATGCGAAGATCTGTAGCGCAAAAAATCATCAAACATTTTATTTCTTTGGGGGTTGATTCGTTCGTTATAGCTGATTTGATGCTTTATAACATCGAAATCGCACAAACTTTCTCATCGAACAACTTAATTAAGCAGGAATTGTTTTACAAAAGCATGTTTAATTCTTTTGAGCAAGCGTTAAATTTTGTTATTTCAAACGGAATTCTGAATGAATTTAAAGCAAGAATTATTGCGATTCAACAACAGACTTTGCAACAAAAATGGAAGAACAAGTATGATTTTGAGACAATTTTAGATAAAATTGACTTATAAAAACATTTCCCTTAAAAAATCTTATTAAAAAAAATCATTTATTTTAAATTAAAATAGGATGGATAACTGTTTTTTAGATGTATTTTTGCAAAAATCCAAAAATAAACAATGTCTCAAAACACTTTAGAAATAGAAAGAGAAGAGAAAAAAGAACTTTATGCATATCAAAAAGGCGATATTGATGCCATTTTTGAACGTTTAGATAATGCTCCAGCTCAACATCATTTATTGTATCAATTACCTACAGGTGGCGGAAAAACTGTAATTTTTTCTGAGATCGTACGTCGTTATTTGGCCAATAATGATAAAAAAGTAGTTGTTTTAACGCACCGTATAGAACTTTGTAAGCAAACTTCAAAAATGTTGAAAGGATTTGGTGTTTCTAACAAAATCATCAATAGTAAAGTAAAAGAATTGCCGGATCAAAACGATTATTCTTGTTTTGTGGCAATGGTTGAAACGTTGAAAAACCGTATCAATGACGAGAAATTACATCTTGACAACATTGGTTTGGTTATTATCGATGAGGCGCATTACAATTCCTTTAGAAAATTATTAAACTCATTCAAAAATGCTTTTATTCTTGGCGTAACAGCAACGCCTTTGAGTTCGAATATAAAATTACCAATGCACCAGAGTTATGATGAACTTATTGTGGGAGACACAATTAGTTCATTAATTGACAAAGGATTTTTGGCGCGCGCTACCACTTATAGTTATGATGTTGGATTGACATCGTTAAAAGTAGGTATCAACGGTGATTATACCGTAAAGTCATCAGATGATTTGTATACAAATACCATCATGCAGGAGAAATTATTGCATGCGTATACAGAACGTTCATTAGGTAAAAAAACCCTGATTTTCAACAACGGTATTCATACATCATTATATGTATATGAAACGTTTAGAGAAGCCGGTTACGACATCAGACACCTTGATAACACAAGCAGCTCTGAAGAACGTAAAGATATTTTGGCTTGGTTTAAGAAAACTCCGGATGCAATTTTAACTTCGGTTGGAATTTTGACAACTGGTTTTGATGAGCCGACAGTTGAAACGATTATCTTAAACAGAGCAACAAAATCATTGACTTTATATTACCAGATGATTGGTCGTGGATCTCGTAAATTACCTGGTAAAGACGAGTTTACAGTGATCGATTTAGGTAATAATGCCGCGCGTTTTGGTTTATGGAGCGAGCCTGTAAACTGGCAGCACATCTTTAAATCGCCTGAATTTTATTTGGAGAATTTACGTGATGATACCGAAATCGAATTGTATTTTAAATACAGTATGCCGCCGGAATTACGTGCAAAATTCAGTAAAACGGCTGATGTTACTTTTGATGTTGATGAAGAACACAAACTAATCATCAAACAAAATTTACGTTCTAAAGTAGTATTAGACAAATCATTAGAGCAACATGCTTCAATGTGCGTTGATAATACTGAAACATTACAGGAAGCAAAATCATTAGGAAAAGAACTTGATGACGATATCGAATGCCGCATCAAACGTTATGCAAAATGTTTGAGCCAATGCAGTAAGAACTACCGCGAATGGCTGGTTGACGATTATAAAAAGAACATGACGCTTTTAATCGGTAAAAAATACCGTGAAAAAATCATGAACGAACCGGATTGATTCTTTTATGTTAAATGTGAGAAGTTATATGTTATAAGTTTGTCACGCTTAGCGTCCCAGGTTTTTGGGAGAAGCGTAGCCACAGAGTAGCGAACTGTAAATCAATAAAATATTTTAAAGTTTAAACTTTGAAAAAAACAATTTCAAGAAGGAGAAATCATATTATCTACTATTGCATTACGTGCCAAGTATAATGTGATTTCTCCTTCGTCGAAATGACAAAAAAATAAAATCATTTTAATCGGAGTTATCTGTAGCAGAAATCTAAAATCAGAACTCTAAAATCTAAAATAAACGCATGTCTAAACAATTTTCAGCATTAGGAGTTTCAGCACCAATTTTAAAAGCTCTAAGCGAGTTGAATATTGTTGAACCAACAGAGATTCAACAAAAAACAATTCCGCTGCTTTTATCTGAAAGTCATGATGTTGTAGGTTTAGCTAAAACGGGAACGGGAAAAACTGCCGCTTTCGGATTGCCTTTATTGCAATTAATTAATACAGAAATAGCAGTTGTTCAGGCCGTAATTTTGGTGCCAACCAGAGAACTTGGACAGCAAATATTCAGAAATTTAGAAGATTTCGGGAAACATATTTCGAATATTTCTATTGCTTCAACTTGTGGAGGAATACCAATAAAACCTCAAATTGAGCGACTTACACAACCTACGCACATTGTTGTAGCAACTCCGGGACGTTTAATCGACTTAATTCAGCGTAAAGCGGTTGATTTAAAACAAACGCAATATTTAGTTTTAGACGAAGCCGATGAAATGGTTTCGATCTTAAAAGAAAGTCTGGACGAAATTGTCGCCGAACTTCCTAAAAAACACCGCACTTTATTATTCTCAGCAACTTTGCCGGGAACAATCAAACAATTGATTCAGAATTATTTAGATAAAAATGTAGTTCAGGTGAGTGCCAATATGGAAACTGTTGGCAACCAAGGAATTGATCACGAATATATTGTGGTTGATCCTATTGAAAAGCTGGATGTTTTAATGCATTTTTTAAATTCAAAAGATGGTGAACGCGGTATTATTTTCTGCAAAACTAAAGCTGCAGTCAATAAACTGGCCAAAAATCTGGCGATAAACCGTTTTTCATCCGGAGCACTTCACGGTAGTTTGTCTCAGGGAATTCGTGACAGAATTATGGAGCAGTTTCGTGAAGGACATATTAATATTCTGGTTGCTACAGATTTGGCTGCGAGAGGTATTGACGTAAAAGAAATTTCTTATGTCGTAAATTACCATTTGCCTGACACTTACGAAAACTACGTTCACAGAAGCGGAAGAACGGCAAGGGCAGGAGCAAAGGGACTTTCGTTAACCGTACTTCAGGAAGAAGAAACAGTTGAAATTCCGGAATTTGAAAAAGAACTAGGAATTAAATTCACCAAATTTCAAAAACCTTCTGCTGTAAGTTTAGAAGAAAATAATATGCTTTTGTGGGCAAAACAAATCTTCAAAACAAAACCTAATCATGATCTTTCTGCAGATTTAAAAACGAATGTAAAAACAGTTTTTCATCATTTGACTAAAGATGAATTAATTGAGAAACTGATGGCAAATTATGTTCTGCAAAATAAAGTTGAAGTAACAGAAAAGCCTGTTAAAAAATTCAAAAAGTAATATTTAAGGTACTTAACTTAGCCAATTTATGTTGTATTTTTATGTTCCAAATGACAAATTTGAACTATAAAAATACACATTGAAATGGCCGAAAATATTATAATCAGAAAAATAGCGCTCAACGAAATTGACCAGTTACAAAAAATTGGCCAGCAAACTTTTCATGAAACATTTTCAGAATCCAATTCTGAAGAAAATATGAAAAATTACCTGGAAGAAAAATTCTCGTATGAAAAACTTACCGCTGAACTTACAGATGAAAACTCCGAGTTTTACTTCGCTACGCTGCAAAATGAAGTAATTGGATATTTAAAAATTAATTTCGGAGCCTCTCAAACCGAACTGAAAGACGAGAAATCGCTTGAAATTGAAAGAATTTATGTTTCTAAAGAATTTCACGGAAAAAAAGTGGGACAACTGCTTTATGACAAAGCTATCGAAATAGCAAAAGAAAAAAATGTTGATTATGTATGGCTGGGCGTTTGGGAAGAAAATCATAGAGCTTTAAGTTTTTATAGAAAAAATGGTTTTACTGAATTTGACAAACACATTTTTAAATTAGGAAACGACGAACAGACCGACCTTATGATGAAACTCAAATTGACAAATTAATTCCACAATTATTTTAACAGAAAACTCAAAATTGGTTTTTGTATGTGGAATTATAATGTTAAATTTATATAATTGCCGTTGGCAAAAATAGTTTTACTCATAAATCCTACTTAATAAACAACATATATGAATATAGTCATCATAGGAGGCGGTTTTGCAGGAATAAATCTCGCAAAAGAGCTTGTTAATCAACCAGAAATACAAGTAACACTTGTAGACAAAAACAATTATAATTTCTTTCCTCCACTAATATATCAAGTTGCCACTGCTTTTTTAGAACCATCAAGCATTAGTTATCCTTTCAGAAAATTTTTTGCCGGTAAAAAGAATCTTCAGTTTCGTCTGGGTGAATTACTTTCTGTAGTTCCGGCCGAAAATAAAATAATCCTGAACAATGGCGAATTAACCTATGATCATCTTGTTTTTGCCACTGGTGCCGAAACGAGTTATTTTGGTATGGAAAACGTAATGAAAAACGCGATTCCGATGAAAACCTTAAATGATGCCATCGAAATGCGAAATGCTTTGCTTAAAAATCTTGAAAAAGCCGCTATCACAAAAGATATCCGTAAACGCCGTAAATTATTAACGATTGTCGTTGCCGGAGGCGGACCGACAGGAGTAGAAGTTTCAGGAATGTTTGCCGAAATGCGAAAAAACATTCTGCTTAAGGAATATCCTGAATTGGAAACTTCTGCCAGTAATGTTTATTTAGTTGATGGAGGAGATGCTTTGCTGGCGCCAATGAGTAAGGATTCTCAAAAAGATACACTCGAAGCACTTACAAAACTGGGCGTTGTAGTAAAACTGAACACCAGAGTTGTTGATTATGTTGATGATACAGTACATTTTGAAAACGGAGATACCATCAAAACCAAAAATTTAATTTGGGCAGCGGGAGTTTCAGCTAAGATTTTCGAAGGAATTCCGAAAGAAAGTTATGGCCGTGGTCGTCGTATGGCAACGGATCAGTATAATAAAGTAAACGGACTTGAAAATATTTATGCTATTGGTGACACTGCAATCCAGGCAGGAGATAAAAATTTCCCTGACGGACATCCGCAAGTCGCGCAGGTAGCGATTCAGCAAGGATTAAATTTAGCCAAAAACTTTAAAGCAGTAGTTAAAAAGAAACCACTTAAACCATTTGTTTATAATGATAAAGGGTCTATGGCGATTATCGGGAAAAATAAAGCCGTGGTAGATTTACCAAGTCCAAAATGGCATTTTAATGGATTTTTTGCCTGGATTATCTGGTTGTTTATCCACTTAATTTCTTTAATAACATATAGAAACAGAATTAATACATTTTGGAACTGGATGGTTGCTTATTTCGCAAGAGACCAATCTCTTAGAATGATTATCAGACCTGAGAAGAGACAATAGGATTTTTTAAATTTCAATTTTTTAAAATTCCAAATTCCAATAAAAAAGCCAGAATCTAAGGATTCTGGCTTTTTATTTATGAGGCTGTTTGTCATTTTGACGCAGGAGAAATCACACTCGAAAATCCGCATAGTATTTCGCAATCTTTGTAGAATAACTCGTGTGATTTCTCCTTGCGTCGAAATGACAAAACTTTGTGTATTCCGTTCTTAAAAGTAAACCCGACAGGTTTTAAAAACCTGTCGGGTTTGCCATTTGGAATTTGAAGTTTATCTCCAGGTTTTGGAATTTGAATTTAAATCTCTAATGTCCAACCAAAACATCATCTTCAGAAGAAACTTCTACTTTTTCTTTGATAAAACGTTTTCCGATATTTAAAACTATAAATGCAATAATGGTAGTTGATGTCATAATAAGCACCATTGGCGCTACTGAATTTTTTACGAAAACGCCAACTGCAAATGATGCCAAAGCGCCTAAACCTAACTGAATTGCGCCCATTAATGCTGAAGCACTTCCGGCATTTTTAGCAAACGGCGCCATTGTAAGTCCGGCAGTATTTGGATTTGAGATTCCCAAACAACCTAAAAATAAGAATAACATTGTGATCGTTTCGTATAATCCTAAAAGGTTGTTTAATGACAACAATAAGAAAACAATACTAATTACAGATTGCAAAATAAGTGCTGCAAAAATCATTTGTTCGCTTGAAAATCTCTTCAATAAAACGGAATTTAATTGACTTGAACCAATGAAACTAACCGACATGAAAGCGAAAATCCAACCATACGTTTTAGCATCAACATGGTAAATATCCATAAAAATGATAGGAGAGGCCGCTACATAAGTAAATAAACCAGAAAAAGCGATAGAACCTGTAAATGCATACGTATAAAACTGAGGCTCTTTTAATACTTTAAGAAAGTTAGCAATAATAGGTTTTGGTTTTAATGAAATGGATGTATCCGGTTTATAACTATTTGGTAAACCAACTTGTGCAGCTATTAAAATAGCGATTCCCATACACATTAAAATAAAAAATACAGTGTGCCAACCATAATCTTCGGTAATATAACCGCCAATTGTTGGCGCTAACATTGGCGAAAGTCCAAGCACAAGCATTAATAAGGAAAAAACTTTTGGAATATCTTTTACTGGAAATAAATCACGAACCATCGCAACAGAAGCAACCGTTGCAGCACAGCTTCCGATAGCCTGAATAAAACGCAGGAAAATGAAAGAATCAATATCAACCACGTAAACACAACCTAAAGAAGCTAAAATATAAACCAACAAACCAATAAACAAAGGTTTTTTGCGTCCGAAGCGATCTAATAAAGGGCCGTAAAGCAATTGTCCGGCAGAAATTCCAATAAAATAACTGGACAAACTCATCGAAACTTTGGCGACTGTTGTATGTAAATCTTTTGCAATACCTGAAAAACCAGGTAAATACATATCGATTGAAAAAGGACCAAGAGCCGTTAAAGAACCCAAAATCAGGATAAGCTGAATATATTTTTTTGTTGTCATTTTCTTAAAAGATTGCTTTTTATTTCGTGCAAAGATAAATATTTACTATCTTCATACATATAATAATCGCATTTTATGCAAAAAATGGATATTATGTAAGTTTTAAAAATTATTTTAAAACATTAACCATTAAATATAAATTTATGAAAAAATTCACATTACTTTTAGCTCTTATTTTTACAACAATTTCATTTGCACAAACTATTTCATCTAAATTAGAAGATGCAAGCGCAGATCAATATGCCTTACTTCAAAAAGTAAACGAATATTATCCGGATATTACACTGAACAAAGCCGTTACAAATTTTTATGCTGACGGAAGAATTATCGATTCTCAACAATCTTTTAATTTAAAAGGAACGAAATTTTCTAGTTATAAACTTGGAATTGAACCTGATAATAAAAAATTATTATTCGAATATGTTTCAGACGAAACTGGAAAAGTTTACGGAGATGTTTCTCTTTTTAAAGGAAGCGTTTTAAGAACAACATTTACAGAAAGAACTGGTTTAGTGGATGTTTCATTAAACGGAAAATCTGTTTACCAGACTAAAATCTAAGTAATTTTTAAGAATTATACTGAAAGCACCATTTATATGGTGCTTTTTTTATTTTATATTTGAAACGCAATTCCTTTAAAATTTCAATCTGATGAAAAATAGTTTTCTGCTGCTGATATTTATTTCTTTTTCAACGTATTCTCAAACAAATTTATTTACAGGAACTTGGAGCACTGAAAAAAGAAACAATTCTGACGAAATTATACGATTAACAGTGCAATTAAGCACAATGCAATTTGAACTATAATTTATATTATGTGAAATAGAATTTTTGAAAAACTACGCTGATAAACCTTTTATCACAATTACTTTGGTGTTGTAATTTTATATTTCACATTACCTCTTATTTGTTTTTAAATAAATAATTAAAAAATACAGGATAAAAAAAATCGGAAATCAGGTTTAAAACGCTTTAAAACGACAAAAAGCTTCCTTTTATTTATATTCAACATATTCTAATCCAGATGCTTCGTTGTAAGAGTTTATTTTATTATTTTTACATACGATAACTTTACAAAAATTATCAAACATATGAATACAATTGCTGAGCATATTGCAGATTTTTTAAAAGAATATCCGCCGTTTAATAACATAAGTTTTCAAGAATTAGCTGAGATTGCAACCAATATTCGTGTTATCAATTTAGAGAAACACGCCGTATTGTTTGAAAATAATGATCCTTTGCATGATAGCTTTTATGTTGTGGCTTCGGGTGTTGTAAATCTGACTACAATTGCAGATGCCGAAGAAACTATAATTAATAAATGCCACGAAGGAAATATTTTTGGTTTACGCCCGTTTTTTGCCAAAAATAACTATATGATGACTGCCAAAGCACGTGAAGAAAGTATTATTTATGCTATTCCAATCGCTGTTTTCAGACCTTTTGTAGCCAATAATTCTGATGTTTTAAATTTCCTGCTTGAAAATTTTGCTGTCAATTCCAGACATACAAAAGACAGTTCAAGTTCTAACGGAAAAATGATTTCTGAAACTTCATTTTATGTCGATCAGCAGTCAGAAATGCAATATTTACAGTCACTTACCTATAATAATTCGCCATTAAAAACAGAAGCAAACCGCATTGTCAAAGATGTAGCTATTTTAATGACCGAATCAATGGTTGACAATATTGTAGTTACCGAGAAAAATCACCCTATTGGTATCGTTACAGATGCCGATTTATCCTCTAAAATTGCAACAGGCCGCTATCCTATTACAGAAACGATTGACAAAATCATGTCATCGCCGGTTGTTACGGTTTTAGAAAATGTTTCTCTGGCTGAAGCTCAGCTTTTAATGCTGAAACATAATGTAACGCATTTATGTGTTACTAAGGATGGTACGAGCAAATCTGCCGTTAAGGGAATTATCTCTGAGCACGATTTGATTGTAGCTCAGGCTAGTAATCCCGGGGTTTTGATTAAAGAAATCAAGCGTTCACAACTTCCGAAAGACTTAAAACAAATACGTGATCGTTTATCTGATTTGATTCAGAATTCGCTTCAAAAAAATATTCCGCTTTCGCATGTGAGCAATATTGCCAGCGAAATCAATTTAGCTATAATAAAACGTGCGGTAGAATTGTCTATTTTAGATTTAGGCTCACCTCCTGCTCGATTTGCATGGTTAAGTATTGGTAGTCAGGGGCGTAAAGAACAACTTTTACTAACAGATCAGGATAGCATTTTAGTTTTTGAAGACGTTACTCCGGAGAAATACAGAGACGTAAAAGATTACTTTTTAAGACTGGCAAAAAGAACAACTGCCATATTAGAAAAAGTAGGTTACGAGCTTTGTCCAAACGGACACATGGGAAGCAACATGCTTTGGTGTAAGTCATTGACAGACTGGACAAAACAATACAACAGCTGGATGAATACTCCAGGTGAAAACAGCAATGATTTGAGCAGTATTTTCTTTGATTATGAGATCGTTTTTGGAGAGCCAAAAATTGAAGAAGCGATAGAAAGTGTTATTTTTAAAAATGCGGTAAACAATACTTTATTCTTTGACTTTTTAGGAAATGATGCTTTAAAGAGAAATTCTCCTCTAAGCTTTTTCAAGAAATTTATTTTGGAAGAAGAAGGTCCGCAAAAAGGTAAATTTGATATTAAAACCCGTGCTTTGATGCCTTTAATTGACGGCGCCCGTTTGCTTATTTTAAATTCTAACATAAAAGGAATTCAGAATACTTATCTTAGATTCAAACAATTAGCTATTACAGATTCTAAAAATGCCGAAATATATTTAAGTTGTGCAGACGCTTTTCTTACCTTGTCAAAATTTAGAACTATTGAAGGATTAAAAAATGACGATTCCGGACAGTATCTAAATATCAAGGAAATGTCAAAAACGGATAGAGAGAAACTAAAAAATGCTTTAACACCAATGAAAGATCTTGAGGAATTAATCAAGAACAAATTTCAACTTACGCAATTTTCATAAAGTATGTTAGACTGGATTAAAAATATCAATAAAGAACATCCTGATTTTTGGAAGGAATATTTGACCAAATTCGAAACAAAGCCTAGCAGATTTGTTGTTCTGTCAACTGAAACTTCTGGCCTGAACCCGAATAAGGATGTGATTCTGTCTTTGGGCGCTTTTGCAGTTATTGATGACAGCGTTGTTATTAAAGACAGTTTTGAATCCGTTTTGTTACAATATAAATTTCTTCACGATAATGGACTTTCTAATGAATTTATTATCGAAAGCAAAATGATAAAAATGGAAGAGCCTGCTGCGCTCGAAACTTTTATTAATTTTTTAGGCAACGCCATTTTAGTCGGGCATCATATTAATTTTGATATCGAAATGCTAAACAGCGCTCTGGAACGCCTTGATTGCGGAAGATTAAAAAATGAAGCGCTGGATGTTGACATGATGTACCGCAAATTGACGGATATAAATGATAAACAATTTTCGCTGGACGATTTAGGAGAAATTTTCAAAATACCAAAAAGCGACAGAAATTCTTCTTCTGAAGATGCTTATCGAATTGCTCTTTTATTTTTGAAATTAAAATCCAGATTGGGAATTAAATAATTGGTTTTAAACCATATAAGTTATATAAGGAAATTTAAGTTTTAAGTTTTAAGTTTTAAGTTTTAAAAAATTAAATTAAAAAATAATGCAATTATTTGTCAGGCTGAGCGGAGTCGAAGCCCGCGCAAAGTGATTCTGCATGATGGGCTTCGACTCCGCTAAGCCTGACAACATAAAGTTCAACTTCTTTTGATCATTAAATAAAAATGCCTCTTAAATTATAAGAGGCATTTTTATTTTTATTTATTTCAGAATTAAGAAATTCTTTCATTTTGAATTTCTTCTACAATTTCAGGATTTAATAAAGTTGAAGTATCTCCAAAATTAGAGAAATCTCCTTCTGCAATTTTACGCAAGATTCTACGCATAATTTTTCCGGAACGTGTTTTTGGTAAACCAGAAACGAACTGAATTTTATCTAATTTCGCAATTGGTCCAATGTGATCAGAAATATATTGGTTAATTTCTCTTGACAGATTTTCTTTATTTCTAACTTCTCCGGTTTCTTTCAAAATTACATAACCATACAAAGCATTTCCTTTGATATCATGTGGGAAACCAACAATTGCAGATTCTGCAACTGCAGGATGTTCGTTGATGGCATCTTCAATTGGCGCTGTTCCTAAATTATGTCCAGAAACAATTACGACATCATCAACTCTACCTGTGATTCTATAATATCCAACTTCGTCTCTTAAAGCTCCGTCTCCTGTAAAATATTTTCCAGGGAAAGAAGAGAAATAAGTGTCTTTATAACGTTGGTGATCTCCCCAAATCGTTCTGGCAATTCCAGGCCACGGAAATTTAATACATAAACTTCCCACTACTTGGTTTCCTTCAATTTCATTGCGTTTTTCATCCATCAAAACAGGCTGAATTCCCGGCAATGGCAAAGTCGCGTACGTTGGTTTTGTTGGTGTTACAAAAGCAATTGGCGAAATCATGATTCCACCCGTTTCTGTTTGCCACCAGGTATCCACAACTGGACATCTTTTATCTCCAACGTGGTCATTAAACCAGTGCCAAGCCTCTTCGTTGATTGGTTCTCCAACAGATCCAATAACTTTTAGAGATTTTAGAGGATATTTTTGAATATAATCTAAGCTTTCTTTTGCTAATGAACGAATTGCTGTTGGCGCTGTATAAAATTGTGTGATTTTATGTTTTTCGATAATATCCCAAAAACGGCTGAAATCAGGATAAGACGGAACTCCTTCAAAAATTACGGTTGTTCCTCCATTCAATAACGGTCCGTATAATATATAGGAGTGACCTGTAATCCAGCCAATGTCTGCAGTACACCAGAAAATATCATTTTCTTCGTGGCTAAATACATTTTTAAATGTATAAGCTGTGTAAACCATATATCCGGCTGTGGTATGCACCATTCCTTTTGGCTTTCCTGTTGATCCTGAAGTATATAAAATAAACAAAGGATCTTCGGCATCCATGATTTCTGCAATGCTATTGTCTATAGCAGCATCTAATAAAGGCTGTAACCAGATATCACGACCTTCTTTCATTTTAACTTCAGTCTGAGTTCTTTTTACAACTAAAACTTTTTCAACGGTTGGACAAGTATCTAACGCTTCATCTACAATTCCTTTAAGATCAATTGTTTTGTTTCCTCTATATCCACCGTCAGATGTGATTACCATTTTACATTCGCAATCGTTAATTCTTGCTGTAACTGCTGATGCTGAGAATCCTGCAAAAATTACAGAGTGAATTGCACCAATTCTGGCACAAGCCAAAACTGCCACTGCCAATTCCGGAATCATTGGTAAATAAATACAAACTCGGTCTCCTTTACGAACGCCCTGATCACGCAGAACATTCGCCATTCTTGATACTCTTTCGTATAATTCGTTATACGTTATATGTAAAGCACTTTCTGAAGGATCATTCGGTTCAAAAATAATTGCCGTTTTTTCTCCTCTTTTGCTTAAATGTCTGTCGATGCAATTTTTGGTAATGTTAACTTTTGCTTCAGTAAACCATTTTACTTCGGCTTCAGCCATATTAAAATCTACTACTTTATCCCATTGTTGGTACCAAGTGAAATTTTCTTCTGCGATTTTTCCCCAAAACTTCCTCGGCTCCCTTATTGACTTATTGTAATGTTTAAAATATTGTTCTAAATTTTCAATTTTATAATAACTCATAATGTTTTTGGAATTTTTTTATAAATGTATTAAATATCAACGTATTCTTAAAATTATTTAATTCATAAATTTTATCAAATAAAAACACATATTAAAAAAAATAAGTCGTTTTTATGTGTATAATATAATTTTTCAGGTTTTGAACTAAAAAAGTATTTTACAAAAAAGGCACGATAAATAAATACCATGCCTTTTGATTTTAACAATTTCAATAACAATTAATTCTGCAATTCTGCATTACAATGTCCTATTTTGAAAATAGCAGCATCTTTATTAATTAAGACAGAAATTTCAACAAGCATTCCATTGCTGAGAATGCCCCTTCATTTAGGGATTAGCTTCACTTAACTTACTCATTTGCAGAGGTTAAGTGAATGCAATATGCATCTATATCCATTTTTCTTAATAAGTGCTTACTAATTCAAAATATTACATAAAATAATGATACAGTGCAAATCCCATCACATTCGACTGTGTGGTAATTCCCAATTTATTATCCAATTTTTTTCATTGCTGTCATAGATTCTCTCAGCCACGCTCCTACTTCTTCGATAGGATGTTGACGAATTTCTTTGTTTACAGCAATTAATATAGCATTATCTACTCCGTTTGAAGTTGAAAATGGTTTTCCAATTACGTTAGTATCAACAGTTTTCATGAACTCAGTTAATAATGGTTTACAAGCGTGATCGAATAAATAACATCCGTATTCAGCAGTATCCGAAATAACGCGGTTCATTTCAAATAATTTTTTTCTTGCGATTGTATTAGCAATCAAAGGCAATTCGTGTAATGACTCATAATAAGCTGATTCTTCGATAATTCCAGCTTCAGTCATAGTTTCAAAAGCCAATTCAACACCTGCTTTTACCATTGCAATCATTAAAACTCCATTGTCAAAGTATTCCTGTTCTGCAATTGGAGCATCAGTTGGAGGTGTTTTTTCGAAGTTAGTTTCTCCGGTTGCAGCTCTCCATGTCAATAAATTTTTATCGTCATTAGCCCAGTCAATCATCATATTTTTAGAGAATTCTCCAGAAATAATATCATCCTGGTGCTTTTGAAATAACGGACGCATGATATCTTTTAATTCTTCTGCAATTTCATAAGCTTCAATTTTTGCAGGATTAGAAAGACGATCCATCATATTAGTGATACCTCCGTGTTTCAAAGCTTCAGTGATAGTTTCCCATCCGTACTGAATTAATTTTGAAGCATATCCAGGCTCGATTCCTTTTTCAACCATTTTATCAAAACATAAAATAGATCCCGTTTGCAATAATCCGCAAAGAATTGTTTGCTCACCCATTAAATCTGATTTTACTTCAGCAACAAATGATGATTTTAAAACTCCCGCTTTATGTCCTCCAGTTGCTACAGCGTATGCTTTTGCCTGATCTAAACCTAAATTGTTTGGATCATTTTCTGGGTGAACTGCAATTAAAGTTGGTACACCAAATCCTCTTTTGTATTCTTCACGAACCTCAGATCCGGGACACTTAGGAGCACACATAATTACGGTAATATCTTTACGAATCTGCATTCCTTCTTCAACAATATTAAATCCGTGAGAATAGGCTAAAGTTGAACCTGTTTTCATTAATGGCATAATTGCAGTAACAACCGCAGTATGTTGTTTATCAGGAGTTAAGTTACAAACTAAATCAGCAGTTGAAATCAATTCTTCATAAGTACCAACTTTAAATCCGTTTTCTGTAGCATTTTTATAAGATGCTCTTTTTTCAGCAATTGCATCTGCACGTAATGCATATGAAATATCCAAACCAGAATCTCTCATGTTTAATCCCTGATTCAAACCTTGTGCACCACAACCTACAATGACAACTTTTTTTCCGGCCAATGCAGCAATTCCGTCTGCAAATTCTGATTGCTCCATAAATTCGCAAACGCCTAATTGTTCTAATTGTAATCTAAGTGGTAGTGTGTTGAAATAATTTGCCATTTTCTTTTAAATATTTAATAATGTGTAATTTATAATTGATACTAATTTAGGGCTTCTAATAATGTTGAGATTTCCATTTTTTCTTTGGAAACAGATATTCTTCCTGAACGAACAAATTGCATAATCCCGTAAGGTTTAAATTTTGCATATAATTCTTCAATTTCAGAACGTCTTCCGGATTTTGAAATCACAAAGAAATCGCGAGAAACTGTTACAATTGTAGCCTGACTTTCTTTAATGATATTCTGAATTTGTTTTTCATCAAACAATAAGCTTGAAGCAATTTTAAACAATGCATTTTCCAGATAAATAGTTTCTTCATCTGTATGATAAAATGCTTTTATAACTTCAATTTGTTTTTCAATCTGACCCACAATATTCTTAACCCATTTCTCTGTAGTGTCTACTACAATGATAAATCTTGAAACATTCTCTATTTCTGATTCTGAAACGTTTAGACTTAATATATTAATGTGACGCTTTAAGAATATTCCGGATATTCTATTTAATAAGCCCACGTTATTTTCTGAGTATACCGATATGGTAAATGTTTTATCTTCCATCTTATTTTTTAGTTTAAAGTTTTTTTAGCTTCAGGTTTCAGGTTTCACGTTATAGAACATGAAACTTAAACCTGAAACCTGAAACTTTTTTCTTTAGCTTAATCTAATTTCAGAAACACAAGCTCCTGTTGGAATCATTGGAAAAACGTTGTTTTCCTTTTCTACCATGACCTCCAGGAAATAAGAATCTTTTGAAGCCAGCATTTCTGCAACAGCATCGTCTAAGTCTTCTCTTTGCGTTACTTTTTTAGATTTGATATAATATCCTTCGGCAATTGCAACAAAATTTGGATTGATCATATTGGTTGAAGCATATCTGTTGTCAAAAAACAATTCCTGCCATTGACGCACCATTCCTAAAAATTCGTTGTTTAATACTACAATTTTTACCGGAACTTTGGTTTGAAAAATCGTTCCCAATTCCTGAATGGTCATCTGGAAACCTCCATCACCAATAATCGCGACAACTTCACGATCCGGTCTTCCCATTTTGGCCCCAATTGCAGCCGGAAGCGCAAATCCCATTGTACCTAATCCACCGGAAGTAATGTTACTTTTAGTCGAATTAAATTTAGCATAACGACACGCAAACATTTGGTGCTGACCAACATCTGAAACGATAATTGCATCACCTTTTGAATGTTTATTAATCATTTCCATGGCCTCACCCATAGAAATTCCTTTATTATTGGTTGGATTTAATTCTTCGTTGATAACCGTTTCAACTTCAATTTTATGTAATTCCTTAAATTCGTTGTGCCACAAATCATGTGATTTAGCCTCAATTAAAGGCAATAACGCATTTAAAGCTTCTTTTACATCTCCTAAAACGGCAACTTCAGTTTTTACGTTTTTATCAACTTCAGCAGGATCAATTTCAAAGTGAATTACTTTGGCCTGTTTTGCATAGGTTTTTAAATTTCCGGTTACACGGTCGTCAAAACGCATTCCCAATGCAATCAAAACATCACATTCATTTGTCAATAAATTTGGACCGTAATTTCCGTGCATTCCCAGCATTCCTACGTTTAAAGGATGATCTGTTGGCAAAGCCGAAAGTCCTAAAATGGTCCATCCTGCCGGAATTCCTGATTTTTCAATCAACGCTTTTAGCTGTTCTTCGGCCTGACCGAGAATAATTCCCTGACCGAAAACGATAAAAGGTTTTTTAGCACTATTGATTATTTCTGCAGCTTCTGCAACTTTGTCTAATTTTAATTTCGGAACCGGAACATAACTTCTGATTGATGTACATTTTTCATAACTAAATTCGAATTCATCAAACTGAGCATTTTTAGTAATATCAATCAATACAGGACCCGGACGACCTGAACGTGCAATGTAAAAAGCCTTTGCAATAATTTCCGGAATTTCTGAAGCCTCTGTAATTTGGTAATTCCATTTGGTTACCGGAGTCGAAATTCCGATAATATCCGTTTCCTGAAAAGCATCAGAACCCAATAAATGTTTTCCAACCTGACCCGTGATGCAAACCATTGGCGTTGAATCAATTTGAGCATCTGCAATTCCGGTTACTAAGTTTGTAGCTCCCGGTCCTGAAGTAGCAATTGCCACCCCTACTTTTCCTGTAGCTCTTGCATAACCCTGCGCTGCATGAGTTGCACCTTGTTCGTGACGTACTAAAACATGGTGTAATTGATCCTGAAATTTATATAATTCGTCGTAAACAGGCATGATTGCACCTCCCGGATAACCATAAACCAAGTCTACTCCTTCTGCTAATAAACATCTTATAACGGCTTCTGCCCCTGATATTTTCATAGTATATTTTTTTTATCAAAAATCAGTGTCAATTTCAATTGCTCCTGATTTTTGATATTTTGTTATTTTAATAATTAATTATCGGTAACGCAACCTGTTGAAGCGCTTGAAACCGATCTGGCGTATTTAAGCAAAACTCCTTTTGTAACTTTCAACGGTGGTTGTACCCAAGCCGCTTTTCTGGCTGCAAATTCTTCTTCGGAAATTTTCAGGTCGATTGTATTTTTTACAGCATCGATCGCAATTAAATCGCCATCTTTTACTAAAGCAATACCACCGCCATCAAAAGCTTCTGGTGTAACGTGTCCTACGACAAAGCCATGTGAACCTCCAGAGAACCTTCCGTCTGTAATAAGAGCGCAGCTGCTTCCTAATCCGGCACCAATAATAGCCGATGTAGGTTTTAGCATTTCAGGCATCCCCGGACCACCTTTTGGTCCACAATACCTGATGACGACTACACTTCCGGGTTTTATTTTACCGGCCTCCAAACCTGGGATTACTTCAAATTCACCTTCAAATACTACAGCAGGACCTTCAAAATATTCTCCTTCTTTTCCGCTGATTTTTGCAACAGCACCTTCAGAAGCAAGATTTCCGTATAAAACCTGAATATTTCCTGTTGGTTTTAATGCTTTTTGTATTTCATGAATTACTTCTTGTCCATCTTGTAAATCAGGAGTTGAGGCTAAATTTTCAGCTACAGTTTTTCCGGTTACTGTTAAACAATCTCCGTGAATCAAGCCCACTTTCAATAAATATTTCATTACTGATGGAATTCCTCCTACTTCATGAATATCTTCCATCATATACTTACCACTTGGTTTCATGTCGGCCAAAACAGGTGTTCTGTCGTTAATTGCCTGAAAATCATCCAAAGTAATTTTGATATCAACCGCATGCGCCATTGCAATTAAATGCATAACCGCATTTGTAGAACCTCCTAAAACCGCTACAATTGTAATAGCATTTTCGAAAGCTTTACGAGTCATAATATCTCTTGGCTTAATATCTTTTTCTAATAAAATCTTGATTGCTTCTCCGGCCGCCAGACATTCGTCTCTTTTTTCCTGACTCAAAGCAGGATTTGAAGAGCTGTAAGGCAAACTCATTCCTAATGCTTCAATTGCAGACGACATCGTGTTTGCTGTATACATTCCGCCGCAAGCACCAGCTCCCGGACATGCATTTTGAATAATACCTTTAAAATCTTCCGGAGTAATTTCTTTTTTTACTTTTTTACCTAATGCTTCAAAAGCGGAAACAATATTTAAAGACTCCCCTTTCCATTTTCCGGAATGAATTGATCCTCCGTAAACCATCATCGCAGGGCGGTTTAATCTTCCCATTGCGATTAAGGCTCCCGGCATATTTTTATCACAACCCGGAATTGCAATTACACCATCATACCATTGTGCTCCCACAACTGTTTCAATAGAATCTGCAATTACATCTCTGGAAACCAATGAATAACGCATTCCTTCGGTACCGTTCGAAATTCCGTCACTTACACCAATGGTATTAAAAATAAGTCCGACCAGATTTGCATCCCAAACACCTTTTTTAACATCTTTTGCTAAATCATTCAAGTGCATGTTACACGTGTTACCATCGTAACCCATGCTCACGATACCTACTTGTGCTTTTTTCAAATCTTCTTCAGTTAAACCAATACCGTACAACATGGCTTGCGCTGCAGGTTGTGTCTGATCTTGAGTGATGGTTTTGCTGTACTTATTTAATTCCATTATTGTATTATTTTTTTAATTTTTATTCAAAAAAAAACCTTCCAGTATTTGGAAGGTTTCTAATATAGTTTTTCAATTATATTTATACCATTCCCGATGCAGATGTGCTAAACACATTGACAACAACGACAGAAGTAATAATAATTGAGATTTGCATCATTTATTTTTTTAGTGTTACAAAAGTATGAAAACTTTAAGAACTAAAAAAATAAAATCTCAACATTTACAATACTTCTTGTTATTTATTTTAATATTTTAATAACTTTTTTAAACAATTGTCGATTGCCCGATATGAACATTGTCATTATTGAAATACAACAGATCATCTTTGCTAAAAATGAAATTAGAAATAAACTCCCCTACTTCATTTGTACCAAATTTTGAATCTGGTTTTAAGTCGATTGTAACGACTTTATATTCAATTGCTTTTTCAACTGCTTTATAAACTACGTTAGCTTCTTTAGTTAATCCAAAATGCTCTAACAAAAGCGCTGCTGCTAAAATTGAAGCAATTGGATTGGCGATATTTTTTCCTTTTGCCTGCGGATATGATCCGTGAATTGGTTCAAACAAAGCATTTTTTTCTCCTAAAGAAACTGATGGTAATAAACCAATAGATCCTGTAATTACACTGGCTTCGTCTGATAAAATATCTCCGAATAAATTCTCAGTCAAAATCACATCAAATTGTTTCGGATTTAAAATCAGCTGCATTGCTGCGTTGTCAACAAATAAGAAATCAAGTTTAACATCAGGATAATTTTCACCTACTTTCTGAACCACTTTTCTCCATAATCTTGAAGTTTCCAAAACATTAGCTTTGTCCACCATCGTTAGTTTTTTGCGTCGTTTTTGTGCCGATTTAAAAGCTAAATGTGTAATTCTGGTGATTTCTTCTTCTGAATATTCACATAAATCCGAAGCATGTGTTCCTTCTTCATTTAATGTTTTTGTTCCAAAATAAGCGCCACCGGTTAATTCTCTGAAAATAGTAAAATCAGCTCCTTCTATAATTTCTCTTTTTAAAGGAGAAGCGTCAATTAATGCTTTGTAAGGTTTAATCGGACGAATATTGGCAAACAAACCTAATTCTTTACGAAGCCTTAATAAACCTTGCTCCGGACGAACTTTTGCATTCGGATTATTATCATATTTAGGATCTCCAATTGCACCAAGCAAAACTGCATCGGTATTTAAACAAAGATTTAGCGTTTGTTCCGGCAATGGATTTCCTGTTTTATCAATTGCAATTGCTCCCATGAGCGCTTCTTCAAAAACAAATTCATGATTGTACACTTCGCCAATAGCATATAATGCTTTTTTGGCCTGTAAAATTACCTCTGGTCCAATTCCGTCTCCCGGTAAAACTGCTATTTTCAAATTCATAACGTCTCGTTCTTTATGTATTTAAATCTTTTTTTCTTCGTTCTATTTTCTATTCTCTGTGTTCTATTCTCTTTCTTCTATTTTGTATGCTCTTTTCAACTAGCTTCTGATTAAATCGCCTTCAATTTTTGAAGCTTCGATAATTTGATGAATATCAGCATCAACGACTTCTTTTTTAATATCGGCAAATTTCAAAAACTCGATGTAAACGATATCCAATTGTACTTTTGTCAATTCGTAACCTACTTTTTTAGCACGGTAAGCCAAAGCAGCTCTTCCGCTTCTTGCTGTTAAAATAATCGAAGACTCATTAACACCCACATCAAGCGGATCCATGATTTCGTAAGTCGCTCTGTTTTTGATAACTCCGTCCTGGTGAATTCCAGAACTGTGTGCGAATGCATTGGCTCCAACAATTGCTTTGTTTGGCTGCACAATCATTCCCATGCTTTCAGAAACCAAACGGCTCATTTCGTTTAATTCTCTTGTATTAATGTTAGTATCTAAATTAAGGTAAGGATGTTGTTTGAAAATCATTACTACTTCTTCAAGCGCCGTGTTTCCGGCTCTTTCACCAATACCATTAATAGTACATTCTATTTGTCTTGCTCCGTTTATAGCACCTGCAATAGAGTTTGCAGTCGCCATTCCTAAATCATTGTGACAGTGACAGGAAAGGATTACGTTTTCGATTCCTTTTACGTTTTCTTTTAAATATTTAATTTTTGCTCCGTATTCCTCTGGTAAACAATATCCTGTAGTATCCGGAATATTCAATACTGTGGCTCCGGATTTGATTACTTCTTCACAAACTTTTGCAAGGAAAGCATTATCAGTTCTTCCGGCATCTTCTGCATAAAACTCAACGTCTTCTACATACGATTTTGCGTGTGCAACAGCAAATTTTGCTCTTGCGATAATATCTTCTGGTGTGGTATTTAATTTGTGGAGGATATGAGATTGTGATGTTCCGATTCCGGTGTGGATTCTAGGTCTTTTAGCATGCTTAAGGGCAGCTGCGGCAACATCAATGTCGTTTTTTACAGCTCTTGTTAGTCCGCAGACGGTGGCATTTTCTACAATTTTACAAATCTCAGAGACCGATAAAAAATCGCCCGGACTTGACACAGGAAAACCTGCTTCGATAACATCAACTCCCATTTTGTCAAGTCGTTCTGCGATAACTAATTTTTGTTTAGTATCTAACTTACATCCTGGAACTTGTTCGCCGTCGCGCAAAGTGGTGTCAAAAATTTGAACTTTCTCTCTATTCATATTCATTTATTTAATGTAATTTCACATCTTGATAACAAATATATATTGTACTTCTTCAGTACGAAATTCATTTTAATGAAATTATACTGTTCATAACACAATTTATAACGTGTTAAATATTTAATAATCAATAAGTTATATTATTATTTTTTACAATGGCTAACCATCAAAAAGATTTCTTATTTGTTCTGATAAAATCGCTTTCCAAATCTGAAAAAAGGCAGTTTAAAATTTTTGCAAGTCGATTAGAAACAAGTTCGAATACTAAATTCATTGAATTATTTAATATTTTAGATAAATCTGAAACCTATGATGAAAAGCTAATTCTAAAAAGCGGAATCATCAAAAAAATACAGTTATCTAACTTAAAATCATACTTGTACAAGCAAATTTTAGTTAGCATTCGTTTGAATATTCCCAGCCAGAATATTCGATATCAATTGCGTGAACAGATCGATTTTGCCGGTATTCTTTATAATAAAGGATTGTACAAACAGAGTTTAAAAATTCTGGACAAGACCAAAATGATTGCGCTTGAAAATGATGAAAAATATATGGCGTATGAAATTGTAGAATTCGAAAAACTAATCGAATCGCAATACATTACCCGAAGTATTCAGGGCCGCGCCGACGAATTGGTGATTCAGGCCAAAGAATTAAATTACAGAAACACCATTTCAAGTAAATTATCCAATTTATCGCTGCAGCTTTACGGCATCATGCTGAAAACAGGTTACGTAAAAAATGACGAGGAATATAAATATATTGACGATTACTTTAATAAACATATTTCCAAATTAGACGAAAGTAAATTTGGATTTCGCGAGAAATACTGGTTTTACAATGCTAATTTGTGGCGAAGTTTCTTAGTTCAGGATTTTTTGGCGAGTTATAAGTTTGCCTATAAATGGGTGAGATTATTTTATGATAATCCGAATATGATTTATCAGAATCCCGTATTTTTCTTAAAAGGTAATCATTACTTTTTGGAATCCTTATATATGCTGAAATACAAATCGAATTTCAAGAAATATTTATCACTTTTAGAAGAAACAATTCAGGACGAGAAATTCCCGGTAAATGATAACATTGCATCGCTATCATTTCTGTATGTGTACAATAACAAATTAAATTATCATATTCTGGAAGGTACTTTTGCCGAAAGCGAATACTTGATTCCCGAGATTTTAGATAAGATAAAAATTCATAGCGAACACCTTGATGAACACCACGAAATGTTGTTTTTCTATAAGATTGCTTCTATTTATTTTGGAAACGAAAAGTACACAGAATGCATCTATTATTTAGATAAAATCATCAACAACAAGAACTTATCGATGCGTGAGGATTTAATGTGTTTTGCAAGGCTTTTATCTTTAATTGCTCATTATGAATTAGGAAAGGATTATTATTTGGAAAACCATCTTAAAAGCACTTATAAGTTTCTAATAAAAATGAACGATCTGCATGAAGTTCAAAAGGAAATTATTAAGTTTTTAAGAAACCTGAATAACCTGTATCCAGCCGATATTAAAAAGGAATTCATTAAAATGCGCCTGCGTTTTATTGAATTAGAGAAAAATACCTACGAGAAAAGAGCTTTCTTATACCTTGATATTATTTCCTGGCTTGAAAGTAAAATCGAGAACAGAAAAATAGCTGATATAATTAAGGAGAAAGCGAAATTGAATAGCCGTTAAAGGGTTAAATTAGGAACGGAATTTCTAGTGTGATTTCTCGTCCCTCGAAATGACAAACTTTACGCGTATGCTTTAAACGACAAACCCGACAGGTTTTTAAAACCTGTCGGGTTTACTTCTAGGAACGGAATTTCTAGTGTGATTTCTCGTCCCTCGAAATGACAAACTTTACGGATATTGCTTTAAAAACAAACCCGAGAGGTTTTTAAAACCTGTCAGGTTTACTTTTAGGAACGGAGTTTCTAGTGTGATTTCTCGTCCCTCGAAATGACAAACTTTACGGGTATTGCTTTAAAAACAAACCCGACAGGTTTTAAAAACCTGTCGGATTTACTTTTAGGAACGGAATTTCTAGTGTGATTTCTCATACCTCGAAATGACAAACTTTACGGGTATTGCTTTAAACAACAAACCCGACAGGTTTTAAAAACCTGTCGGGTTTACTTTTAGGAACGGAACTTCTAGTGTGATTTCTCATACCTCGAAATGACAAACTTTACGGGTATTGCTTTAAACAACAAACCCGACGGGTTTTTAAAACCTGTCGGGTTTACCGTAACTAAACTTGCCAAAATTTATCTACAATAACAACAAGTTGAAGTTCCTGCAAGACACACATCTCCCCTGCCCGGTGTATTCGAAATAACTCCTCCTGCTTCGCCACATAACCTGTCACATAAGCCAATTGTAGGATTTACGTATGGAAGTCCATTTCCGGAAATAGATTTTTGAGCACTTTTACTTAGAATTTCAATGTTTTTTAGGTTTTTTAAAATTTTCATAATTGTTTGATTTGATTTGTTTCCTACTCTTTTAGCTTTTCGGATTACGCTTGTTTATTCATTTTCAGATTAATACAATCTAAAGTAGAAAAATAAAATGGTAATATTCGTACAAATCATATAATTAACAATCTAAAAAAATCCAAATTCCAAATAGCGTGCTTCTCAAACTTTGTCAAAGTTTTAAACTTTGACAAAGGTCTTTGCGAAAGTTATCGAAATAAAAAACCCAAACCCCAAATGGTTTGCATTCCCACCTTTGTCAAAGTTTAAAACTTTGACAAAGGTCTTTGCGAAAAGTTATCGAAATAAAAAATCCCAAATTCCTTCCGAAGTCTCGGATTGGAATTTGGGATTTTAAAATTGTAATTTTAAAAAAAAAGTTTATTCTACAATATTAGAACTCGTTACATAAAAATCCTGATTAACTTCAACCGTTTTCTGGTCACCGCTTATCTTCTCTGATTTCCATTCTGTTGTTGGCTTCAACCAAGTATCTACACCGTTTATTTTAACTTTTACCGGCATATCAAACTTCGCTACACAATTTGTCCAGTGATATCCTAACTGACCGTCTTTGAACATATATTCGAAAACCGGAATCTGAGTTGTTGTGAGATATTGAGCAAAAACTCTACTAAAATTAATTCCTGATTGCGTATTTATATAATCTTCGATTTGTTTAGAAGTAACCGTTTGATGGTAAAAAGTACTGTTTAAACCTCTCAAAATCGATTTCCACTTTGCATCGTCGTTTATAATTTGACGAATAGTGTGCAGCATATTAGCCCCTTTTGGGTACATATCACCAGATCCTTCACTGTTTACGTCATAATTCCCAATGATTGGTTTATCATTGTGAATGTTTTTTCGACAGCCTCTTACATATTCAGCTCCGGCTTCTTTTCCATAATAATATTCAATAAATAGACTTTCAGAATAGTTTGTAAAACTCTCGTGAATCCACATATCAGCAATGTCCTTGTAGGTAATATTGTTGGCAAACCATTCATGACCCGATTCGTGAATAATGATAAAATCAAATTTTAATCCCCAACCGGTTCCGCTTAAATCACGGCCTAAATAACCGTTTTTATATCCATTTCCGTAAGTTACACTGCTTTGGTGTTCCATACCTAAGTAAGGTGCTTCGACCAATTTGTAACTGTCTTCGTAAAAAGGATAAGGTCCAAACCAGTTTTCAAACGCTTTTAGCATTCTAGGCGCATCTTTGAATTGTTCTTTGGCTACAGCCAAATTATCTCTCAAAACATAATAATTACAATCTAAATCGCCTTTTTCTCCTTTGTATTTTTCAGAGAAATTAACGTAATCGCCAATATTGATGTTCACACCATAATTATTAATAGGGTTCGAAACATACCAGTTAAAGGTCTTCGTTCCGTCTTTTTGTTTTTTAATGCTTTGCAATCTACCGTTAGAAACATCTGTTAAATCTCCGGGAACATTCACGCTAATCAGCATATTTTCAACTTCATCATACATATGATCTTTGCAAGGCCACCAAACACTTGCGCCCAATCCCTGACAAGATGAAGCTATAAAATCTTTACCATTTTTATCTTTTTTCCATGAAATTCCACCGTCCCACGGTGCTTTTACAGCTTCTCTTGGTTTTCCTCCAAAAGAAATTACAATTTCCTTCGTTTGACCAACTTTCTGTGCAGCAGTCAATTCAATAAAAAATGCATTTCCGTCTCTTTTAAACTTCAATTCCTTTCCGTCCTGCGTTACTTTGTAAATCTGCATTGGTTCCTGCAAATCAATCTGCATTTTATTATAATCTGTCAAAACAGTATAACGCACCGTGTTGGAGCCCGTGATAGTTCTGTCAGCCGGATTTACCTTTACATCAAGATGATAATATTTTAAATCCCACCAGGCTCTTTCTTTTGTAATGCTTCCGCGCAGCGTATCCTGATGTGTAAAAACCGTTTCAGACTTGTTTAAAAGTCCTTGTGCATTGGCAGTAAAACCAACCAAAAAGGCGATAATAACGCCACCAAAGTAATTTTTCATTATCTATAAATTTGAAATAAATAGTGTATTATCACGTCCCGAAGCTTCGGGATCGGGACTTAACCTGCAACAAATGTAAACATTCGAATTAAGTTTTCTAAAATTTTATGATTTCTATATAAAACAAAACCCAACACTCCGAAGTTTTGGGATTGTTGGGTTTTGGTTATAAATATTTAGTCCATTACTTCGTAATATCAAATTCTGTAACATAAAAGTTTTTATCTACGACTACCGTTGACTGATCTGATTTTACATTTTCAGTTTGCCAGTCAGTTGTAGGTTTTAGCCAGGTTTCAACACCATTTAAAGTTACTTTCAAAGGCAAATCAAATTTTTCTACACAATTGATCCAATGGTAAGCTAATTTTTGGTCTTTAATATAATATTCAAAAGTAGGAACCTGGGATGTTCTTAAATACTGGTCAAAAACATTGCTGAAATTAATACCTGATTGTGTACTTATGTAATCTTCAATTTGTTTCGTTGTTACCGTTTGATGGTAAAAAGTACTGTTTAAACCTCTCAAAATTGATTTCCATTTTGCATCATCATTAATAACCTGACGAATCGTGTGAATCATATTTGCTCCCTTTGGATACATATCTCCTGATCCTTCGACGTTTACATCATAATATCCAATAATAGGTTTCTTGTTTCTGATCATTTTTCGAATTCCTCTTATGTATTCATTCGCAGCTTCTTTACCATAATAAAATTCAACAAAAAGCGCTTCAGAATAAGTGGTAAAACTTTCGTGGATCCACATATCAGCAATATCTTTATAGGTAATATTGTTGGCAAACCACTCATGACCCGATTCATGAATAATAATATAATCGTATTTTAAACCCCAGCCTGTTCCGCTGATATCGTGACCGTTATGTCCGTTTTTAAAGTTGTTTCCGTATGTTACGCTGCTTTGGTGTTCCATTCCTAAATAAGGTGCTTCGACCAACTTATAACTGTCTTCATAAAAAGGATAGGGTCCAAACCAGTTTTCAAACGCTTTTAGCATTCTTGGCGCATCCTTGAATTGTTCTTTGGCTACAGCCAAATTATCTCTCAAAACATAATAGCTGCAATCTAAATCGCCTTTTTCTCCTTTATATTTTTCAGAGAAATTAACGTAATCTCCAATATTAATGTTCACTCCATAATTGTTAATTGGGTTCGAGACATACCAATTGAAGGTTTTAGTTCCGTCTTTTTGTTTTTTAACGCTTTGCAATCTTCCATTAGAAACATCTGTTAAATCGCCCGGAACATTCACGCTAATCAGCATGTTTTCGACTTCATCGTACATATGATCTTTGTTTGGCCACCAGATACTCGCGCCCAATCCCTGACAAGATGAAGCTATAAAATCTTTACCGTTTTTATCTTTTTTCCACGTAATTCCACCATCCCACGGCGGGCGAACGGCTTCTTTTGGTTTTCCGCCAAAAGAAACTACAATCTCTTTTGTTTGTCCAACCTTTTGAGCGGCAGTTAATTCAATGAAAAATGCATTTCCGTTTCTTTCAAATTTCAGGTCTTTTCCGTCCTGTGTTACTTTGTAAATTTGCATAGGTTCCTGCAAATCAATCTGCATTTTATTGTATTCCGTCAAAACAGTATAACGCACCGTGTTGGAGCCCGTAATAGTTCTGTTAGCCGGATTTACCTTTATATCAAGATGATAGTATTTTAAATCCCACCAGGCTCTTTCTTTTGTAATGCTTCCGCGAAGAGAATCCTGATGTGTAAAAACGGTTTCAGACTTGTTCAAAAGTCCTTGTGCATTGGCAGTGAAACCAATCAAAAAGGCAATAAAAATGCTGTTAAAGTATTTCTTCATTATTTAAAAAATTGGAATAAATGTGGTATTAAAATGGATTTAATCATTAACAAAAATAAACATTCGAATCAATTTTTTAATAATTTTACAATTTATCTTCAGAAAATTTAATAGCTGTATTTTGTTCTTATTTAGCCAGTCAAAATTTGTTTACGCCTTATGAAAATCACTAAAACCGCAGTACTATTTTGCTTATTATTTTCTATAAAAAACCATTCGCAAAATATTCCCGTTTATAAAACAAACGAAAAAATTATCATTGATGGTGATTTAAACGATTGGAAAACACCATTTTTAGGTCCGTTTATGATTCACAATTCCGGAGAAAAAGCTATTCAAAATACTTTTGTTTCACTTTCGTGGAATGACAAAAACCTTTATATCGCCTTTCGTTCTGAAGATTCTAAAATAGTGGGAAGTTCGCAAATGAAGGATTCTAAAATATATGAAACCGATGATCTTGTAGAAATTTTTCTGGATCCTGACGGAGATGGGCAAAATTATCTGGAAGTTGGTGTGAATCCTTTTTCTACCAATTATGATATGTTAATCAAATGCCCGTCGCAAAATTGTGGCGGATGGAAAGCCTCGATGACATTTGATATTGCAGAATTAGAAGCCATAAGTAAAACAACTCCCGAAGGTTTTTGTACCGAAATTAAGATTCCGTTTTCGAGCCTGAAAAAGATTAAAAACGGCAATTTTATCTTGCCAAAAGCCGGCACAAAATGGAAAGGAAATGCTTTTAGAATTGATTACGGTAACACAACGGAATACACTGCATTACAACATTATAAAAGTTTAAAATTTGGATTTCATCAACCACAGGAATTCGCGGTTTTTGAGTTTGTGGAATAGCATTGAAATGGGACGCGGATGACACGGATTCGCTAAAGCGAAAACGCGGTTTTACACGGATTTTTTTGTTTACGTATGTAAGGCTGCGACCTTTAAAATGTCAGGCTGAGCGGAGTCGAAGCCCGCGCAAAGTGATTCAGCGTACGGGGCTTCGACTTCGCTCAGCCTGACAATGGTTATTTCTAAAATTACTTTTGACGTTTCTTCAAAACATCCACAACATCATTTAACTGAAAACCTTTTGCTTGCAGTAAAATCAAATAGTGAAATAATAAATCAGCGCTTTCGCTAAGGAATAAATCATCATTATCATCTTTGGCTTCGATCACCACTTCAACTGCTTCTTCGCCAACTTTTTGAGCAATTTTATTGATTCCTTTTTCGAATAAAGAAGCCACGTAACTTTTCTCAGAATCGGCGTTTTCTCTTCTGGTTTTGATGGTTTCTTCTAATTTAGAAATAAAACCGTAATTTTCCTTGTTTTCTTCCTGCCAGCAAGTATCTGCTCCGGTGTGACAGGTTGGTCCAACAGGTTTTGCCTGAATTAAAAGCGTATCGCCATCGCAGTCGTTTTTTATATCGACAAGATTTAAAAAATTACCACTCTCCTCGCCTTTCGTCCAAAGTCTTTGCTTAGATCGGCTGAAAAAAGTAACTTTCTGAGTTTCTATTGTTTTTTGAAGCGATTCTTCGTTCATATACCCCAACATCAAAACATTCTTAGTTTCTGAATCCTGAATAATCGCCGGAATCAATCCGTGTGAGCTTTTTATATCTATGTTCATTTGTAATTTTTGATTTTTGATTTTAGACTTCAGATTTTTAAATCCCGAACTCTAAATTCTATATTTTATTTCTTGTTTCTCGTCCCTTTACTCTATTCTCTTTATTCTATTCTCTTTATTATATTCTCTAAAGTCTAACTTCAATATCATTATTTCTAAGTTCTTCTTTCAAAGTTTTAATCTCAATTTCCTTAAAGTGAAAAACACTCGCAGCCAAAGCCGCATCTGCTTTTCCTTCTTTAAATGAATCTACAAAATGCTGAATATTTCCCGCTCCGCCCGAAGCAATAATCGGAATATTAATTAACTCTGATAATTTAGCCAAAGCTTCATTTGCAAATCCATTTTTCGTTCCGTCATTGTCCATTGAAGTGAATAAAATTTCACCGGCTCCGCGTTCTGCTACTTCAACCGCCCAATCGAATAAATTTAATTCTGTTGGAACTTTACCTCCAACCAAATGCACAATCCATTGTCCGTCAATTTGTTTGGCATCAATAGCAACGACAACGCATTGGCTTCCGAATTTCAGAGCTAAATCATTGATCAACTGTGGATTTTTTACAGCCGAAGAATTGATCGAAACTTTATCAGCTCCGTTATTCAACAAAATTTCAACATCTTCTACAGACGAAATTCCGCCGCCAACCGTAAACGGAATATTGATTTTTTCCGCCACACTTCGCACCATATTGACCAACGTTTTACGACGTTCTTCTGTTGCCGAAATATCCAGAAAAACCAATTCATCAGCGCCTTCAGCCGAATAGATTTCAGCCAGCTCGACTGGATCTCCCGCATCGCGCAAGTCCACGAAATTAACACCTTTTACGGTTCTTCCGTTTTTTATATCCAAACAGGGAATGATTCTTTTTGCTAACATTTTTTTAATGTGTCAATTTGAGAATTAGTCAATTAGATAATTATATACGTATCGTAGTAATTATCTAATTATCAAATCTTCTCATTATATAATTTATTCAAATACAGGACGTAAAAACGTTCTCTCGTAGCTTATGATACATCTCGTATCTTCTGCAAGTTTAAAAGCTTCTACACATTCCTGATCGTCTTTTGAAAACATTTTTTTACGGTAATCTTCATAATCTGCAAAACTTGGAAAAGAAAACAAGGCATATGCAATATTATTCGCTCCTTCCGAAGGCATAAAATAACCATGATGCTGGCCTCCAAGACGATTAACGATTTTAATCCATCTCTTGCTGTAATCCTCAAAAACTTCTAATTGATAAGGATCTATGACGTATTTTAAGTGACAAGTTATCATATTTTTTAATGTGTTAATTAGAGAATTAGTCAATTAGATAAATATTTACAAATCGTAGAATTATCTAATTATCAAATTATCTCATTTGCTAATTATAAAGTTTTCCAGTTGTTTCAAAGTAATTCTTCCTTCGTAAATTGCTTTTCCGATAATTGTTCCTTCACAGCCTAATTCGGCTAATTTTGGTAATTCATCAAAGGTTGAGATTCCTCCCGAAGCGATTAGTTTTACGCCAATAGCTTCTTGTAATATCTTTTCATACAAATCAAAACTTGGACCTTCAAGCATTCCGTCTTTCGCAATATCGGTGCAGATAACATACTGAATTCCTTTGATTTGGTAATCCTGAATAAACGGAATCAAATCTTCATCTGAATCTTCCAACCATCCTGAAACCGCAATTTTCTCCTCTTTGGCGTCAGCACCTAAAATAATTTTATCTGAACCATATTCCGAAATCCATTTCTCAAAAATCGCTCTGTTTTTTACCGCGATACTTCCGCCGGTAATCTGATTGGCACCGCTTTCAAAAGCAATTTTCAAATCATCATCTGATTTTAATCCACCGCCAAAATCAATTTTTAAACTTGTCTGCGTTGCAATTTGGTCCAATATTCTATAATTCACAATTTTGCTTGATTTTGCGCCGTCAAGATCTACTAAATGCAAATATTCGATTCCGTGTGCTTCAAAGGATTTTGCTACTTCAAGCGGATTTTCGTTGTAAATTATTTTGGTATCATAATCACCTTTTGACAAACGAACACATTTTCCGTCAATGATATCTATGGCTGGTATTATTCTCATTTTTAATTTTAGATTTATGATTTTAGATTTTAGATTCTAAAATTGATATTTTGATTGATATTGATTTTTGAAATTTGAAATTTGAATTTATTCTTTGGAATTTAATTTAAGAAAGTTCTCCAAAATTTTCTCCCCAACCGCTCCACTTTTTTCCGGGTGAAACTGAGTTCCGTAAAAATTATTTTTCTTTAAAGCGGATGCATACTCTAATTCGTAATCCGTGGTGGCAATGGCTTCATCGCAATTTGGCGCGTAAAAACTATGAACCAGATACATGAATTCATTTTCTGGAATTCCCTTAAATAAATCCGACTTTAAATCATAAATCTGATTCCATCCCATTTGCGGCACTTTTACTTTTGAAGTAAATTTAATCACATCCACATCAAAAATACCCAAACCTTTTGTATTTCCTTCTTCAGACGAATTGCACATTAATTGCATTCCCAGGCAAATTCCCAAAACCGGCTGTTTCAAATTCGGAATCAAACTATCCAAACCACTTTCCTGTAGTTTCTGCATAGCCGAACTTGCTTCTCCAACTCCAGGAAAAATCACTTTATCAGCCGCCAGAATTTCTTCGGGATTATTACTCAAAACAGCTTTAAAACCAAGTCTTTCAATAGCAAACATAATGCTCTGAATATTTCCTGCTCCGTAATTTATGATTACTATTTTCAAAATTTTAGATTTTAGATTCTAGATTTTAGATTTCTCCAAAATGCTAAAATCATTATTACTCTTTTATTATCTGTTTTAGGTTGCTTTACTTTGAGCATAATCTTACCGCAAAGTACGCAAGAAACAACTTAGCGTTCATAGCGTAAACCTTTGCGAACTTTGCGGTTTAATACACGAAGCAACAAAACTTTAAACCTGAAACAAATTTTCTACAACATTCCCTTCGTCGAAGGCAAAATCATTTTCTCTGTATCTCTTTTCACCGCTACTTTTATGGCTTTCGCGAAAGCTTTAAAGATTGCTTCAATTTTGTGGTGTTCATTAATTCCTTCAGCTTTAATATTTAAGTTGGCTTTTGCGCCGTCAGAGAAGGATTTAAAAAAGTGATAAAACATTTCTGTTGGCATTTTACCCACCATTTCACGCTTGAATTCGGTTTCCCAAACCAGCCAGTTTCTACCGCCAAAATCAATTGCAACCTGCGCTAAACAATCGTCCATTGGCAAACAGAAACCGTAACGCTCAATTCCTAATTTGTTTCCCAAAGCTTTTGCAAAAACTTCTCCCAAAGCAATCGCCGTATCTTCAATTGTGTGGTGTTCATCGACTTCAAGATCTCCTTTTACCAAAATTTCCAAATCCATTTGACCGTGACGTGAAATCTGATCTAACATATGATCGAAAAATGCAATTCCGGTTTCGATTTTACTTTTTCCGGTTCCGTCCAGATTTAAATCGATAAAAATATCCGTTTCATTCGTTTTACGGGTAATAGAAGCCGAACGTGCTTCCAGTTTTAAAAACTCATAAATTCTTTTCCAGTCCGTCGTTTGCAGAATAATCGTATCATTTAATTCTTCGCGTTTCGACGAAATTTCATTGCTTCCAATTCCGTCCGTCATGTTCATGAAAATTGCTTTTGCGCCCAGGTTTTTCGCCAATTCCACATCTGTCAAACGATCTCCCAAAACAAAAGAACTGGCCAGATCATATTGCGGATTATCAATGTATTTCGTCAACATTCCCGTTCTTGGTTTGCGGGTTGGCGCGTTATCTTCAGGAAATGAGCGATCTACAAAAATTTCATCAAACAAAACACCTTCATTTTCAAAGGCTTTTAAGATAAAATTCTGCGTTGGCCAAAACGTATCTTCCGGAAAACTATCCGTTCCCAATCCGTCCTGATTGGTTACCATTGCCAGTTCGTAATCCAATTCATTGGCAATTTTAGCCAGATATTGAAACGCTTTTGGATAAAATTCCAATTTTTCCAAAGCATCTAATTGATAATTTTCAGGTTCTAAAACAATCGTTCCGTCACGATCGATAAAAAGTACTTTTTTCATATATTATTATTTTGGGCGTGCCCCTCCGGGTCGGGCTTTCGGCTATATCTTTTGTTTCGTTTCTCTTCACAAAAGAATACCGCCTCTATCCCTCACGCAAATCGGTTTTAAGATATTTTTTTGCCACGAATTACACAAATTTTCACTAATTTTTGTCTTTACGCAGATTTTAAAAGATTTCAGCAGATTCACACAGATTTATTCATTTTTAAAAATCAAAATTAAATCTGCTTTTATCAGCAAAATCTGCGTGAAAAAATCATTTTAATCTGTGGCAAAAAAACTTTGCGTTCTTCGCGTAATTCTTTGCGAACTTTGCGGTTAAACTTCTAATTCAACAACTTCAATTCTTTAATTAAAACTGCATTTTCCTCCGGTATTCCAATTGTAAAACGCAGGCAGTTTTCGCATAAAGGTTGTGTTGTTCTGTTTCGAATTACAATTCCTTTTGCAATTAACTCATCATATCTTTTATTAGCATTATCTACTTTTACTAACACAAAATTAGCTTCTGTTGGATAAACTTTTTCTACAAAACTAACTTCAAGTAAAACTTTAAGTAATTCCTCTCTTTGCTCAATAATAGAAACTATTTCCTGTTTTATTTTATCTGAATCCTTTAAACGAAGTAAAGCTCTTTGCTGCGTTAATTCATTTACATTATAGGGAGGTTTTATTTTATTCAAAACTGAAATCACAGCTTCAGAAGCATAACAAATCCCCAATCGGATTCCGGCCAGACCGTATGCTTTTGAGAGTGTTTGTGTAATGACCAAATTTGGATATTCATCAATTTCTATCAGCCAGCTTTCTTTGTCTGAAAAGTCAATATAAGCTTCATCAATTACAACCAAACCTTTAAAGTTTTGCAGTAATGTCACCACACTTTTATCAGAGAAAGAATTTCCGGTTGGGTTATTTGGCGAACATAAAAATATGATTTTTGTGTTGTCATCAACAGCATCTAAAATTTTCTCTACCTGAGGCTGAAAATCTGTTGAAAGTAAAACTTCTCTGTTTTCTACTGCGTTGATATTCGCCAAAACGCTGTACATTCCGTATGTTGGCGGTAACGAAATAATGTTGTCAATTTTTGGTTCGCAAAAAGCCCTAAAAAGTAAATCCAAAACTTCGTCACTCCCGTTTCCTAACAAAATCTGACTCGGTTTCACCATTTTATTCTTTGCCAAAATAGCTTTAACCGAACTTTGCTGCGGATCCGGATAACGATTCACGCCATTTTGAAACGGGTTTTCATTAGCATCCAAAAAAATCATTTGCGCCGTATCAAAATCCTCAAACTCATCACGTGCCGATGAATATGGTTTTAATGTTTTTACGTTTTCACGTGTTATGTTGTTTATATCGAATTCCATTTTTTTTAATTTTTAAGAAGAGTATAGATTATAGAAAATAGAGAATTGACTTAACTTAAATTTTTAAGATCTTTTTATCGTTTTTCTACAATCTTTACTCTATACTTTTTAATCTTTTTTCTATACTCTATATTCTTTACTCTAAACTACTCAACCTCAATGTCACAGCATTTTTATGCGCTTGCAAACCTTCGGCTTCAGCCATAATTTCAATCGCTTTTCCAATATTCTGAATTCCTTTTTCTGATATTTTCTGGAATGTCATTGATTTCATGAAACTATCCAGATTTACACCGCTGTAATTTTTAGCGTATCCGTTTGTTGGCAGCGTATGGTTTGTTCCTGAAGCATAATCTCCGGCGCTTTCGGGAGTATAATTTCCAATAAAAACCGAACCTGCATTTACAATTCCGTTACAATAAAAATCATCAAATTCTGAGCATATTATAAAGTGTTCCGGACCATATTCGTTGATTAAATCTAAGGCAATTTTGTCGTTTTCAACATAAATTAATTTAGAATTTTCGATTGCTTTTTGTGCAATTGCTTTTCTCGGAAGAACTTCAACCTGAGATTGGATTTCTTTTTCGACAGCATCAATAAGTTTTTTTGAAGTCGAAACTAAAATCACCTGACTATCAGTTCCGTGTTCTGCCTGAGACAATAAATCTGAGGCCACAAATGCAGGAACCGCAGTATCATCCGCCACAACCAACAATTCTGAAGGTCCGGCCGGCATATCAATTGCAACTCCAAATTGTGTTGCCAATTGTTTCGCCACAGTCACAAACTGATTTCCGGGTCCGAAAATCTTATAGACTTTTGGGATTGATTTTGTACCAAATGTCATCCCGGCAATTGCCTGGATTCCGCCTACTTTTAGAATTTTTGTTACGCCGCACAAATTAGCAGCATATAAAATAGCAGGATTAATTTTTCCAGTTTTATCTGGTGGTGAACACAATACGATTTCTTTACAGCCCGCAATTTCTGCAGGAACAGCCAACATTAAAACTGTCGAAAACAAAGGCGCCGTTCCTCCCGGAATGTACAAACCGATCTTTTGAATTGGTCTTTTTTCCTGCCAGCAATTTACGCCTTCGATAGTTTCAATAGAAATTTTTTCTGTTTTTTGAGCGTTGTGAAATTTATAAATGTTGTCTTTTGCTAATTTTATGGCACTTTTTAATTCATCAGAAACTAAACTAATTGCTTCCTGAATTTCTGCAGAAGTAACTTCGTAATTTTCTAAAGTAATTCCGTCAAAAATTGAAGTGTATTTTGCAACGGCTTCGTCTCCTTTTTTCTGTACTTCTTTGAATATTTCTTTTACCGTAACTTCGATATCATCGATAGTTTTAGTTGGTCTTTTTAATATTTCTGACCAGGTATCTGGTTTTGGATTGTCTATTTTATTCATTCTGATATTTTTTTAACCGCTATACTTTATGGGTTTAACCGCAAATTTCGCAAGGTTTTTTACTTTTATTTTTCTTGAAAAACACAAAGTTCGCAAAGCTGTTGTCTATACTTCGTTTTTTTTAACACAGAGAACACTAAGTTTTCTTTTTATTCTTTGAACTTAAAATCACAGAGTTCACAAAGCTGTTGTCGACGTTTGGAATTTGGATTTTTTTTATTGGAATTTCCTTTTACAGAACCATTTTCTCAATTGGGCAAACTAAAATTCCTTCGGCTCCGGCTTCTTTTAGTTTATCAATTACATCCCAAAAAGTATCCTTATCAATTACCGAGTGAACGCTGCTCCAGCCTTCCTGAGCCAAAGGCAAAACGGTTAAACTTCTTAAAACCGGAAGAATTTTTCCAATTTCATCAATTTTATCATTTGGAACGTTCATCAAAATATATTTGGAATTTCTCGCCCTTAAAACCGATTGAATTCTGAATTTTAAAGTGTCGATGTGTTTTTGAATTTCCGGAGAAACTTTTGGTGAAACTGCCAATACGGCTTCGCTTTTCAGGATCACTTCAACTTCTCTTAAATTATTTTTGAATAAAGTACTTCCGCTTGAAACGATATCGACAATTGCATCGGCAAGACCAATGTTTGGCGCAATTTCTACAGAACCTGAAATTTGGTGAATATCAACGGTTAAACCGAATGAATTAAAGTATTCGTTTACTGTATTTGGGTATGAAGTCGCAATTCTCAATCCTGCCAGATCCTGAATCGAATTGTACTCGAAAGTTTTAGGAACGGCTACAGAAACCTTGCATTTTGAAAAGCCAAGTTTTTGTATTACTTCGATATGTTTTCCTTTTTCTACTAATAAATTATCGCCTACAATGGCTAAATCTACTACTCCGTCAATTAAATACTGTGGAATATCTGAATTTCTCAGATATAAAACTTCTAAAGGAAAATTGGAAGCTTCGGCTTTTAACTGATCGTTTCCGTTGTTGATCGAAATTCCGCAATCTTTAAGAATCTGAATGCTGTCTTCGTTTAAACGACCTGATTTTTGAATTGCAATTTTTAATGTACTCATTTTTTAGTTGTTTTGTTGGGTTAAAAGTTTGAGTACAAAGGATAAGAATTAAAAAACCCGTTTGATGTACTCAAACGGGTTTTAGAATATGATGATTTACATGCATACCATTAACACATCGCCTGAGAGCAATAATGAAAATGATGATGATGTAATTGAATTGAAATCATGATTTGTTTTATTTTTTTATTCTTTGATTCGGTTGCAAATATACTGGATAATTTCATAAAAAAGCAATTTTTAATTTAACTTAACGATAGTTTATTGTTAAAAAACTTTAAGGCAGGTGTTTATATTCTGCTTTTTTAATTCGTTATAACGTTTTCTTATTTTTGCTGAATTTTAAAATTACAGCGGTTCCTTCTCCCTTTTTACTGGTAATTTTAAACTTAACATGAAGCAATTCTGAAATTCTTTTTACAATAGAAAGTCCTAAACCTGTTCCTTTAATTTCAGGATGTTCTGATGATCTTGATCTGTAAAAAGGATTAAAAACAGTTTCTAAATCTTCCTGATCAATCCCAATTCCGTTATCTTTAATCAGACAGATAGTTTCATTATTTTCTTCCGCAAGCGAAATAACCACTTCTCCTTCACTTTCTGTATAATTAATAGCGTTTGAAATTATATTTCTCAAAATTGTCAGAATCAAATAAGTGTCTGAATGAATGTAATAATCCTCTTCTGCTTCAAATTTAACATTCAGTTTTTTAGCATTTATTTTATCTGTATTCAGCGTTAGAACATCTAAGATAAGTGCATTTAAATAGATTGATTCCGGTGCAATATCTTGCTTTTGGTTTTCAAAACGAGCCAATAAAAGCAACTGATCCACTAACATATTCAGGTGATCTACTTCATCAATACAATAATTAATTTTGTCTTCGTATTCGCCTGTTTCCCGTGGTTTTCGTATCAATACTTCAAGTGTTCCTTTAATAACTGTTAAAGGTGTTCTCAGCTCATGTGAGGCGTCAGATGTAAATTGTTTTTCTCTTTCAATAGCATCTTCAATTCGATCTAATAAATTATTTATTGTTTTGGAAAGGGTATATAATTCATCTTTGGTTTTAGGCAGCGGAATCCTCATTTTAAGATTATCCCTTGTAATCATTTTTGATGTATTTGTTATGGTATTAATTGGTTTTATGCTTCGTCCTGCAAAAAAACGAGCAATAAAAAAAAGTGATAGTAAAATCACCGGAAATGCGAGACACATAATCTCAAACAAATTATTCAGCACTAATCTTGAATTTGTTAAAGACATTCCGATAATCAAATAACCAATTTTCTTTGATTTAATAGAAAGCGGAACCTGAATTTGCCGAATAACATTATGACCAATTTTGGTATCAAATAATTCAAAATTTTCAACACTATCATGAAATACAAGGGTTTGCGATTTTAAATTTGGAGATTTTTCCAAAGTTTTTTTATTGGTATCATAAAACTGAACAAAAACCGGATTCACATCGACTGTATTGTGTTCGCGTTCTTCCCACTCTTCTTTATCGACTAAAATTACAACGCCGTTGACAATTTGAATTTCTTTCAGGTGATTTTGAACTTCTACTTTAATATCATTATCGATATGATTGTAAACAGAGTGTTTTACAATGGAATAAATGGTAAAAAAAACCACTAAAATCAATAGACCGGTGGTGATGATGTAGTTTACTGCAATTCTGTTTTTAAACGAAAGTTGTGCCATTTCTTAATCATTAGCGATGTATCCTACACCACGAATTGTTTTTATATAATCTTCTTCAATTTTTAAATTGAGTTTTTTTCTGATGGCATTCATGAAAACATCAATAACACCTGTGTCGTATTCAAAATTAATTTCCCAAACCTCTTTTAAAATCTGATTTCGGGTACAGACTTTACCTTTATTTCGAATCAAAAAACCAAGCAATTCAAATTCTCTTTGTGTCAGCGCAACTTCTTCGTCATTTTTTAAAACAACATGTTTCGATAAATCAATTTTTATTGTGCCTAAAGAAAGTGTTTCGTTCCCGTTTTGTTTTCTAAAATGAATTTTAATACGTTCTGCCAATTCTTCAAAACTAAAAGGCTTTTTGATATAATCATTTGCTCCGGCTTTTAGACCTTCGATCGTTTCCTGAACAGTATCTTTTGCGGTTAAAAATATAATTGGTGTACTCTGATCTTTAATTCTAACAGCTTTGCACAGATCTAAACCATTAATTTTAGGCAACATCCAATCCAGCAAAATAAGGTCAAATTTTTGATTCTGAATCAATTCAAAACCTTTTGATCCATCACTTGCAGTTGTAACACGATATCCTTCTTCTTCCAGACCCTGCTGCAAAAACTGAATGATACCTAACTCATCTTCAACGATTAAAATATGCATGTCGTATATTTAAGATTATTTCTGAATTTAAATCACTTCAATATCAAAGGTAATTTTTTTTGCCTTCAGAAATAATTAAAACCCAAAGTAATACATTAAAAACCCGTGATTTTAAGCAAATCTTAAGTCAACTCTAATTAACATATAGGATGTCCTTAATCTCGTATTAATCAAGCGGAATTAATTTTGTAAAAAAATAATTTCATGGCATTTTACAAGAATTTTTCTCCTATTTACAATCTGGGCCTTTTTTACTTTATCATGAGTTTTCTGTTACGCATTGTTTTGCTATTTCATCCTATAACTCAGAGTTCTTTTGATTTTACTGAAATTATAAAAATACTGGCGCTGGGTTTAGCCTCTGATTTTTTTGTTTTTATTATTGCAGGCTTGTTTTTATGGCTCTATTTAGTTTTTATTTCCAATTCTAAATACACTAAACCATCAGGATATATTATTCTGAGTTTTTTCATAGTCCTATTTCTGTATGTTGCTTCCGGCAAAAGTATTTTTGATGAATATGGAGGTGCATTACCCGGAATCGTTTTAATTTTTATCGGATTAAAAACCATCCTTTTTGCCCTACTGCTCTTTTTACCTAAATTGAGAATTAAAATTAGATTCTGGTTATTTGCTTTTGTGATTTTTTTATGTGTTTTATTGATTCTTCAGAACACCATAAGTGAATATTTTTTTTGGAATGAATTTGGTGTAAAATACAATTTCATCGCGGTAAATTATCTCATTTATACGAATGAAGTGATTGGAAATATCATGCAGTCTTACCCGGTAATTCCAATATTTTCGGCTTTATTTATAGTAACCGGAATCGTAACTTATTTTATTCTGCAAAAATCAAGAAATTACATTGATCAAATTCCGAATTTCAGCAATAAGATAAAGATATCTGCGCTTTACATTACGCTTTTTTTCGTTTCATTACTGGTAATTCCAACGCTGGCTAAAACAGAAAATTCTAAGAATGTTTTTGTCAATGAATTACAATCAAACGGATTGTATAAATTTTACCTGGCTTTTCAGAATAACAAACTGGATTATTTTAAATTTTACAAAACACTTCCGGCTAACAAAGCTTATGGAATTTTAAAACAGCAATTTCCAACAAATTCAGAAGAAAGTTTAATTCACACCATAAAAAGTGATTCAGCTGAAATTCACAAAAATGTAGTTCTGATCACTATTGAAAGTTTAAGTGCCGATTTTATGAAAGCTTACGGAAACGATCAAAATATAACGCCTTTTTTAGATAGCCTGGCTCAAAAAAGTTTGCAGTTTACGAATTTATATGCTACCGGAAACCGCACTGTTCGCGGTCTTGAAGCTGTGACGTTGTGTTTACCTCCAACAGCCGGCGAAAGTGTCGTTAAGAGAGAAGACAATAAAAACAAATTTTCGACAGGTTTTGTATTTAAGCACAAAGGCTATAATGTAAAGTTTATGTATGGCGGTGATGCCTTTTTTGACAATATGCAGGACTTTTATTCCGGAAACGGTTATAAAATTATAGATCAATCAAGTTTTGCACCCAGTGAAATTTCATTTTCGAATGTTTGGGGCGTTTGTGATGAAGACATGTATTATAAAGCGATTAAGGTCATGAATGTTGAAGCAAAGGAAAACAAACCGTTTTTTAATCACATTATGACGGTGAGCAATCACAGGCCTTTTACGTACCCAAATAATAAAATTGATATTGCCGGAGATATTAAATCTCGTGAAGGCGGCGTGAAATACACTGATTATTCTTTGAGAAAATTCTTTTCGATGGCCAGTAAACAAAGCTGGTACAAAAATACAGTCTTTGTAATTGTTGCGGATCATTGTGCGTCAAGTGCGGGAAAAACCCAGCTTCCTCTTGCAAAATACAGAATTCCGGCTTTTATTTTTGCCCCTGACGGAAAACCTGAAAAATGTACTAAACTAATGTCGCAAATTGATTTAATGCCCACTCTTTTCGGTCTTTTGCATTTTAGTTATGAAAGCAAATTCTTTGGTCAGGATGTTTTAAAAACAGACTATAAACCCCGAGCTTTTATTGCCACTTATCAGGATTTAGGGTTGATAAAGGATAATGTGCTAACTATTTTATCGCCTAAACAACAAGTGAAACAATTTGATTTGAAGTTAAACACAAAACCGGGTATTGCGCCTGAATATCAAATTGAGTTTGATGAAAAGTGCAGGAAAACAGCAAGAACAGATTTGGTGAATGAAACGATTTCTTTTTATCAAACGGCTTCGGATATATTGAAGAAAAAGAAATACCAATTTTAAATTCAAAATTCCATGAAATGCGGATGACGCGGATTGTTATTATGAAAACCGGATTTTTAGCCCTGATTGAAGCGGCATCCTTTTATTTTTTTCTTTAAAAAATAAAAGATATAGCGGAAAGCAGGAAATAGCTCCAAATAAAACATTCATACCTCGCCATTATAAACAAAAATAAAAGCCTCAAAATCAATGAATTTGAGGCTTTATATTTAAATCAATAAACTGTAAACTGAAACTGAAAACTGTTTTTAGTCGTTTTGATTTTTCATTCCAAAAAGATCTCCTTGCTGATACAATTTTAAATCGTCTTTTAAGGCCTGGTTGTTTCTTTGTGTAACTGATGGCGCATCAAGATCGCTTAAATCCGGCTGTCCGGCGTTTACCCATGCTGTAAACCAAAAACTTGCAGTTGCGGTAATGGCTTTTTTCATTTGATTTTCAACCATTCCGTTTAGTTCTTTGTGGAGTTTCTTAGCATATTCATCAGAGAAAACAGCCGTATTGTATTTGCTTTTCAATACTTTTCCATCTGCATCCATTTTAAAAACTTCGTTTTCCGGAGTCGCGGTTCTTAGTTTTTTATCAATGTCTAATAACGGCTGAGCAAAACTATGTGTATCATTAATCATGTCCCAGATTGCTTTATGAACATCTTCATAATAATGTGCCTGCGGAACATTTAATTTGTAATTTTTAGCAAATAATTCAGGTAATTTACTTTCCCAAAGTGAATGAATCCCCTTTTGATCGCTTAATTGTCCGTCATGATTGGCAGAAGTATGCAACGGCATGTGTGCATCGCCAACGTAATGACCTAAATCTGCAGCAAGAAATAAGATTTCGGCTCTGTTTTTATCTTTAAAAGCTTTCGTTAATTTTACCATCATATCTTCGATATACCAAGGTAAAATACCATTATCATTCAGGAATTTAGCATCATATTTTGTCTTTGCTTCTTCCATACTTTTTGGCCAGGTATCAGCAGCGCCAAAATTTTCCATATCAAAATAATGTCTCGGATTTTCCTCTTTATAATTCAAGGCATATTTACGAATATCCGGCACAGAAGCTTCTTGTGTAATAAAATCGATATGATTGTAGAAAAAAACCTGAAGCGGATGTGGCAATGCCATTACTGCAGCTTTGTTAATACGCTCATGGCCAACGATTCCCCATGATAATGTCAAAAATCCAATAGCTAATGCAAAAAATGCGATTACTCTTGGCTTCATTCTAAAGTTTTTCATTTGTAAATTTGTTTGAGGGGGCAAATTTATCTCATTTAAATTTATCTCAAAAGAATACTAACAAATATTGTGTTAATTTAATTTTTTTTATTTTTTGAACCCTATAAATGATATAAGTTCATTTAACTCTTGTTTTAAACATTATTACTAAGTTTGTCTTAATTTTGCTAAAAATCTTTATATATGCGCCTAATTCGTTTCAGTTTTCTTTTTATACTATTTAATTCTGTTTGTACTTCACAAGAAATTATAGAGCTAAAAAATGTTAGCGATACTATTCTTAATCCTAAAAGAACATTATCAATACCTGATCCTTTAGATGCTGTAAAAACAATGCAAAAATTGTTTCCAGGCAAATTTTACAATTTATCAGATCATAATGCTTTTTTAAGCTGGAATTGTAAAAACTGTAAACCTGCGTCTTATGTTGATGTTAATGGTGAAGAAGGCGATCAGTTATTTCCTTACAGTCAAGGCGTTGCAACGAGACTATTGTCTGCTATCGATTATACTGATTCTAAAGGAAATCAATTTAAATTATTGTTTTTTAATCATTCTGTTTATGATGAAGACGGCTTGCAAACCAGTCGTTTTACCGGCGGACTTTTGGGCGTTGCCAAGTTTACAAAAAATGGCAGTTCGTGGGATATGAGATCTTTTCAGCCCGCTGTTGCTGCGTTTGGCTCTTTTGCGCAATCACCAAAACCTAAACTTATAGAAATTGGAGAAGATCAATATGCTTTTACGCTTTTACATGTAAATGGCGGTGGTGGCGGTCCGTTTGACGGAACTTTATATCTCGTTGTTGGTTTGGATGGAAAATACCAACCTATTATGGAAGCCTTTCAATATCAGCTTACTAATGTTAGCAATATTGATTGGTCAAGCTCTTATAAAGTGGTAAATGACAATAATAAAAAATATTTCAGAGATATTATCATCACTACAAATGGCACTTATCATAAACCAAAAGCAGATGATGAATTTGAAGTTAGTTTGCCGGAAGAAATAGCGCAAATGGCAAAAACAAAAAAGCAATTTTCATTTAGTATTGAAAAACGATATTCTTTTAGCAAGAAACATTATACTGCTGTTGGTAAACCAGTTGTAAAGTTTTCTAATGTGAAATAATGTTTTTTTATTTCACCATATAAGTTATATAAGTACATATTATAGCTGGATGTAGTTTTTGACAAAAAGATAGTTTTAATTTTCTAATAGTGATAGAAAATAGGACTTTTTCTAATAGTATTAAATGAACTTATATAACTTATATGGTAAAAAAAATCAATTCAAATAAAGAATTGCGCTCAAACTTAATCCTGCAATAAATATCCAGAGAAAGATCCCCTGAAACAAAGGCTTCACTCCTACTGATTTTAAGATGTTTATATTTAAAGTTGCACCTATTAAAAACAAAGTTATTGTTAAACCAATTTTAGCAATACCCACAATATGTGGTGCAATAATGCCGGTCGCAGGCACATACGTATTTAAAAGCATCGCCAAAATAAACAAACCTATAAAATAAGGGATTTTGATTTTACTACTTTGATTTTGAGATGAATTTTGAGATTTATTTTTGAAAATTACCGCCGTTAAAAGCGAAATTGGAATGATCCACAATGCTCTCGCCAACTTTACTGTTGTTGCTACCTGCAAAGCTTCTGCACCGTATTTATTAGCAGCACCCACTACAGAACTCGTGTCGTGAATGGCAATCGCGCACCATAAACCAAAATCTTTTTGAGATAAATCAAGTTGATGTCCAATAAATGGAAACGCAAATAAAGCAATGGAATTTAATAGAAAAATGACACCCAGAGCAATCGAAGTCTGGTTTTCGTTTGATTTAATTACGGGAGAAATTGCTGCAATAGCACTTCCGCCACAAATTGCTGTTCCGCATGAAATTAGATGAGATGTTTTTTTATCTGTTTTAAGCCATTTTCCTAAAAGAGTTCCGAAAATTAAAGTGCTGAAAATAGAAAATATTGTCAGCAGAAAACCTTCTTTTCCCGCTGAAATTGCTGATGCTGCATTCATTCCAAAACCTAAACCTACAACTGAAAATTGTAATAAAAAAGTAATCGCTTTGTGATTGAACGCTACAAATGGATTTCCGAAAACATTTACGATCAAAACGCCTAATAATAAAGCAACTGGCGGAGAAATAATCGAAAATAAACACAATACTATTATTAAAGCAAAAATTGCCTGTTGAATAAAAAGGTTAACTTCGAATAAATTTGCTGCAGTATGTTCTTTCGTTTTCAAAATAAGGTAATTGATATTTACCTTACAAAGGTCTGCCCTTTTTATTGAAAACACCAATCGTAAAATACAATCGCCTATAACTTCAGGTTATAATAAGCAGATAAATTTTGAATAAACAATTCAGACAAAGCATCTGATTTTCCCAATAATGTGATGATGTAAAAATACCGATCAACAGCTAATTTTTCAACATCTAAAATAATTAATTCGTTATTTTTCAATTCTTTATCTACTGCATGTATGGACATAAAGGCAAAACAATCTGAATTTAAAAGATAGGATTTTATACTTTCTGTGCTTCCCAATTGCATTTCGATTTGCAAGTCGGCTAACTTTACACCAACTTGTTTCAATGCATATTCTATAACTTCAAGTGTTCCGGAGCCTCTTTCGCGAGTTATGAATTTCATTGATTTTAAATCTTCTACAGTAATTTCCTTTTGCTTTGCTAAAGGATTATTACTGTTACAAACCAAAACCAATTCGTCCTTTAAAAACGGAATATATTTTATAGATTGATTTTTTGATTGCCCTTCTACGATTCCAATTTCGATTTCTTTATTAATCAAAGCATTTTCGATTTGCTCTGTATTACCGTTTAGCAGATTGACTTTTATGTCTTGCTGTTTTTGATGGAATCGAGCTAAAACGGGAGAAATAATATATTGCGAAATTGTTGTACTTGCTCCCAATCGCAATAAGCCCTGACGTTCGCTGCTAAACGAACTCATGTCAAAATCGATTTTGCGGTAAATTTCGAAAATACTTTTGGTATGTTTGAGGAGAATTTCTCCGGCTGGAGTTAAGGCTATTTTAGAACCGTTTCGTTCAAAAAGTTTAGTTTTATAGGTTTCTTCGAGTTCCTGGATGTGTTTAGAAACCGCCGGCTGTGTAATGTATAATTCTGTTGCCGCTTTAGTAAAATTAAGGCGGAGCGCAACGGTGTAGAATACTTTTAGCCTGAAATCCATTATTGGTTATTTTGTTTTATGTTTCAAGTTTTAGAAAAGTTTCAAGTTTCAAGTTTCAGATTTCAGCAGCCTTCGACTTCGCTCAGGGTGACAATCAGTAAATTGTGTGTTTTAAAGCCTTTGAACCTTTGCCTCTATGAACCTTTGCAACTATTTAAAGCAAACCATTATATTTTCTAACAAACCATTCTGTAGTCAATAAAACAGCAATTAAAATCAACAACCAAACCCAGTCAATCAAAGGCGTTTTAGTTGAAACATTCTTTTCAATAGATTTATAATCTTTGTTTTCAATTAATGTTTTAATCAAATCATCAACCTGATTTTCAAAGAAAGCTTTTCCGTTGGTTTGCAAGGCCAATTGTTTCAATTTCAAAACATCCGGATTTACAAATTGTTTTTCGATATCAAAATCTAAAATTTCAAAATGGCTTGAATAAACCGTATTTGAATTTAATTCTTTTACTGTAAAGTTATATTTGCCAGCTTGCAAACCGTCAAGATTTGCCGAGAAAGAATTATTTCCTTTTAATAAATCGTAGTTTTTTGCTTGTTTGGTTTCAGCATTTGTAACGGTGATAGTTAGTCTTGCTTTTTCGTCAAACTCATAGTTTTTATTAAAATATTGCGCATTGATTACAATGGCTTCTCCCGAATTATAAAAGCTTTCGTGTGTAACAACTAATGATTTTCTGGAAGTTGACGTTGCTAAAAACTGAATTATCTTATCGATAAACACATCATATTTTTCAAAAGACTGATTGTCGATATGACTTTGTAAACGCCATTTCCAGCTATTTTCTCCTAAAAGAAATGCGGTACGTTTGCCTTGATTTTCGGCGAAAGCCAATAAAGGAGCATTTGTGGCAACGTTTCTAATTTTTGACGAAAGTAAAACAGAAACATTCCCATTTGTAGTTATGGTTCCGAATGGATTTTGAAGTGGTGGAAAATTCTCGAAACCAATATTTTCAATCGCGAATAAATTAAACTGTGACTGAAATTCGTTTAAATAATCTTCTCTTTGATTGCTCATTTTAAAAACCAAGTTGTTCTGTTGTTGGTTTAAAAAATTAAAATCGGTATTGTTTCCTGTTATAATAAAGGTGTTTGTTCCGGCTAATTTATTGTTGTCAAAAATAGCTTTAAAAGCAGTTGTTGGCTGATATAAAACCAAAACAGAAGCCTCTTGTAACTGATTAATATCATTTGGTTTAACCAATATTACTTTACGTTGCGCATTAACTTCTATTGAACGCTTTAATGCTGCAATATCAGGATGGTTTATGGCTGAAACAATTGCAATTGTTGACTTTTGATCAATAATTTCAACTGCAAAATTTTTGACGTTATTGTAACTGTTTTTCTCTTTTGTGTTACCAGAAACCGTTGCTTTAAAAATCTGCAATCCTACTTTATCGGCTGGTAAAAGTAAATTTAAAGTGGCTGTTTTTTTAGAAGGTGAAAAAGAAATTTTCTCTTTTGCTACAACTGAATTTCCTTGTGAAATGGTGAAATCGGCATTGATGTTTTTATCTCCGGCATATTGAAGAAAAACTTCAACAGGAAATTTATTTTTGTGAAAAGCGTATTTGTTTACGTTTAACTGATTGATTTTTAAATCTAAGAATGTAGTTGTATCTCCCACAACCAAAGGATAAACTTTATTGACAGGATCAAATCGATATACATAATCGTTTCCTGTAGTTTGATTTCCGTCGGTAATAATAACCGTTGGGAAAATCAGGTTTTTGTTGATGCTTTTTAAATTCTTCGCAACTTCATCTAAATTGGTTTGTTTTCCTTTAAAGTCGAATTTATCGGAAGGTTTAAAATCGGCATCAAACTGATAAGACTGAATTTCAAATTTTTCCTTCAATGCAGGATTTGAAACAAGAGCCTGATACAGTTCTGTTGTTTTTTTATCAGATTTTAAAGCAACAATAGAACTGGAATTATCAACCGCAATTGCCAAAGGCGTTTTGGTTATTTCCAGCGAATTCTTTGTCATTATTGGATTTATCAATAAAAGCAACAATCCGAAAATGGCTAAAAAACGTAAAAAAGCCAAAAACCAAATCACATTGGATTGGTTTTTGGCCTTGAAAAAATATTGAAAATACGACAACCCACCAGCAATTACTAAAGAAAGCAATAATAATAGAATCGTATTTGTAGTCATATTTTATAGTTTGCAATGGCAGTTTTCAGTAATCAGCAATAACTGAAAATCGTGTAAACTGAATTTTTAGATAGTATTTAGTTCTCAGAAGAAACTGAAAACCGTAAACTGAGACTTTTTTTAGGTTAGCATTCCTCCACAAACATTAAGTACTTGTCCTGTAACATAAGCACTTAAATCTGAAGCTAAGAAAAGACATGCATTGGCAACATCTTCTGTAGTTCCTCCACGTTTCAACGGAATTCCGTCTCTCCATCCTTTTACTACATCTTCCGGTAATTTTGCAGTCATTTCAGTTTCGATAAATCCGGGAGCGATCGCATTACAACGGATATTACGTGAACCTAACTCTAATGCTACTGATTTTGTAAAACCAATTGCACCAGCTTTTGATGCTGCGTAATTAGTTTGTCCTGCGTTTCCGGAAACTCCAACTACTGAACTAATATTGATAATAGAACCTGCACGTTGTTTTAAGAATGTTTTTTGAATCGCTTTAGTCATATTAAATACTGACTTTAAGTTTACATCTATAACCTGATCAAAATCAGCTTCAGACATACGCATCAATAAATTATCTTTTGTGATTCCGGCGTTGTTAATTAAAATATCAACTGTTCCAAAATCTGCCAAAACAGCGTCAACGAAAGTTTGCGCTTCATTAAAATCGGCCGCATTTGATTGGTATCCTTTTGCTTTCACTCCTAAACTGTTCAATTCAGCCTCTAAAGCCTGAGCAGACTCTACAGACGAACTGTATGTAAATGCAACATTTGCACCATGTTTAGCAAAAACTTCGGCAATTCCTTTTCCAATTCCACGACTAGCGCCCGTAATGATGGCAACTTTTCCTTCTAGTAATTTCATATTCAAAATTAATATTAATATTTATTTTAGTTATTTCTGTAATTTCAATCACAGAAAAATCTTGATTATTCAGGGCTTTGAATGATAGGTCAAATATATGATAATTCCCTTTTTAAAAAAACAGCAATTGTAAAAAAGGTTCAAAGTTGCATTCTTATAGTTACAAAGGTCCTGAGATACTAAGATGCTAAGTTTAAAAAAGCTTTAAAATGAATAAATTTTAGATCTTTAAAATAAAAAAATAAAGTTTCAAAAAAAACCGTTTCATATTTATGAAACGGTTTCTATAATTATTTTATTTTCTATTAACATTCAAGTATGGTTCCATCTTCTAATAATGTTGGCCAACAATGTTCCTGTACTGGACCATATATTTCTGCACATGGATAATTTGGATAATTAGCTGCAATTGCGCCAATTGGAGCCCACGTTTTGCAAAGGGGTTGAATTGGTCCTTTACCAATAATACTTTTTTGCTCTTCTTTTCCAAGAACTTCTACTCCTCTAAAATTTACAAGTGCTTTTAACATAAAAAATAGGTTGTTTGTTTTTTGGTTTTTTCCCCAATCCTTTTATGTCTGTTGAGATTCAGACACTGAAAAACAAATAACTACTTGATTTTCAGACATAAATATAAGAATATATTTCTTTTTTAATTCATTTTTTGTATACTTTTATCTTTAAAACAAAATAAAAACCAGAAAAGCTTACATATAACTTTGCTTATTTAAAATAAAAAAAGCCAACAGTACTAATGCCAAAAAAAGCATTCTGTAAATTGATGCTTTAAATTCTGTTGTACCATAAAGTTTGTCTTTCTTTTTTTGCTTCTCCATATTGAAAATCATTATCGGAATCATTACTATTATGGAGAGATACAAATAATATCTTGTATACTCAGGATATAATTGTGCTATAGCTACGAGTAAACCCCATACAAATACGGCAATACTTAGCGGTGTAATATATTGTTTCATTTTTTAAGATATTAATGTTCATTAATCATTTAAAAAAGCAGCCCAAAATTTGAGCTGCTTTCATTCAAAATAAAAATCAAAACTAAAACTATTATTGGAAAGCCCAGGTAGTCATTCTAAAAGGACTTGATACAGCAGTAAAAGTGAATACCGTATTTGAAGCTCCTACTGTGAAATCTTCTCTTTTGAAATACAAACCATCAGGATTCGTTAACTGATCATCCATAGCCTTTAAGAAGGCAGGCGCTGCAATAGTAACAGCATTTGCAAATGTACTTCCAGCTTTCCAGGACGTGGTAGGGTTTAGATAAATTATACCCGTTTGCTGATCTACTGTTAAAGTGAAGAAGTGATAAACTCTTGTTACAGCACCACTCGCACTTAAAAGTCTGTATTCAATATAACTACCTGTAGGTGTATTGAAATACGGCTGAACTCTTGCTAATGTAGTACCTGCTGGCAATGCAGCTTCGATATTTCTAAACAGTTGAATAAACAAACGTGAATTTGTAGGAGCAGCTGTTAAAATAGATCTGTCATGTCCGTATACAACGTTTGCATTAGCAGCTAATAAAAGCCTAAAATCATTTGTTACAAATGCCGGCTGGAAAGTAAATTTAATTGCTGCACTCACTCCGCCGGTTCCCGTTGCAACGAAACTATCACTTACGGCGTCATAAACAAAATTGGATAATTTTTGACCTTTAACAACCAAGGCAGGTTTTGCCACAGCGCTGGTTGGCGTAAATGATAACGCCAGATTATAACTTTGTGTTGATGTTCCGTCCAATGGTGTTGCTACACCAAAACGTGCGTATATGTTATAATCAAAGTCATATTGATGTACTGCTGTTCCGTCGTTTATTTCTAATATTTTAAACAAAGGCGTATTTATTCCACCTGAAAGATGATCAATAGTTTCTGTATTTCCGGCTAAATCATCCCAATCCTGGGCAGTTGCTTTTACAAAACGCAGTTCCTGAAAATTTCTGTTAGTTCTAAAAATAATTTCTCCGTTTTCTTGTCCGTAATAGAAAAACTGAAAATCACCAAGGTATCCCTTCCCTACAAGTGCTGCAGTTGGGTAATTATCCGATTCAGATAAAAGGTGAATTCTATTCGCTGTTGTAAAAACTAAACTTACTGTGCTTCCTAATTGAATTTCGTACTGGCTTCTGTAAATATCTGTATCTGCATCATAATCTGATGCCATATCTACTTTTCCATCAGGCAAAAATTTAAACAAGTGAGTCCAGCCTCCTAGTTGTGTACTATCTGTATAATACACTGCTTTCCATCCATATTGCGATGAAAGGACTAAATCATTCAGTTCTTTTTTCTGAGCACTTAATCGCTCTGTAGGAGACTGATCAAATTTATCCTCTGCTTCGGTACTCGTACATGCGCCCCAAAGTATTGCTGCAAAAACAACAATCAGGTACTTTACTATATTTTTTATTTTCATAATATTGATTTTTACATTAGTTAACGCTCATTATTATTGATGGTTTAATTGTTCACAACTTCTGTTGTGTTTTTTTGTGCTTCATCTCTTAAAGCATAAAAATTGATATTAAAAGCATCTTTATAATACTGAACGACAATAGCTTCTTTTTTTCTAAGATTTGCTTTTGCTGTTGCGTCTGTTACACTTGCCAAAATTGCATCATACTCTGCTTTTGAACTTGTTAAAATTGTTGACGCTGTTTCAGCAAAATCTTCATAAACATTTAGCCTTGCATAACTTGTAATAAAACCTAATGATCTTGAAGTTGCAGTAGGCTGAATGTACCAGCTTGAAGTATATCCGGATGGGGTTAACTTAGCCCAGGCCTGTACATCAAAAGGTTTTGTCTGATTTAAGATATGAACGTACTCATGCTGAATTGTATGAATAAATTCTGTTACATCTGCTCTGCTATTTCTATTTAAATAATCTACCTGAAAAAGCGTAACTCTCTGACCGCCTTCTGCTAATCCTAATGTTATAGTACCAGTCGTATTCAGGTTTGTACCTCCCACTAAAACAAATTCCCTTGGGGCAATTTTCTTCACGAAGTCTGCTCCGCCAATAGTAGTATAGCTGTCAATCCAGATTCTTTTAACAACTTCCATTGCCGATTCTACATTTTCGACTGCCGGTGGATATAAATAACGATTGTTATCTACCAGATTCTGATTCCATTCATAATAAACTTTAATATTATACGGATCTAAAAAACTGTCTGTAAGCCATGTATCCAATTCCGTTTTATTAGGTACTGAAGAATCTAATTGACTTTCTGTAGGCTGATCTTCATGAGCACAGGCAGCAAATAACATTACTCCTGTAATCATCACTATGACTTTATATATTTTTAATATTTTCATACTATTTAAAATTAAATTTTTATCTAGGATTTTTTTCGATTCCGTTGTCTGATGCTCTAAGCGGTATTTGTAATGCTCTACGCTTGTCGTCTTTAACTAAAACATTGTTTCTTACTACTTGTCCAAATTCATAAGTATTATGTTCTACCACAAGATTAAAACGTTTAATATCAAACCATCTCATTCCTTCGTGTATAAATTCTCTTCTTCTTGCTTCTGCAATAGCTTTTATATAAGAAGCCTGTACGGGAGTTAAAGTGTAAAATGGTGTAAACTCATCTGCAATTACCGGATAAAAATCAACTATATCCTGTTCTGTCAATTGATCTGTTGCAGGGTTGTATCCAGATGTTCTGGTTCCTAAGAAATATTCTAATTCGGCAGTTGCTTCTGCAATCTGGTTTTTCATTACATGCGCTTCAATTCTGTTTAAGAAAAACTCATCATTACTTAACAAAACTGTTCCTGTGTATGGTTCACCAATACCAGCTGTTACATTGGTATATTTAAAGTATTCATAGAATTTAGGAATCAAAACGTTATTCTCATAAAAAGAGGACGTAAAGATTAACCAGCTTTTACCAAAAATATTAGTTTCAAATCCTAAAATTTCATCTTCTCTATTCGCCGAAAGATAATATCTGTTTACATATCCTCTTCTCGCAATTGAGTTTGGATAATCTACCAATAAATTAGTTGGCGTTTCTACTTTTGAATATTCAAGCGATTTCTGAGCAGAAGGTGCCGCATTAAAAGCAACATAATCTCTAATGTTTGTTGGTTTAGAACCTAATGCATCTGTATATTCAAGCACTTTATCCCAATCACCTTTTACTAAATAAAAACGGCTCGCAAAAGCTTTTGCGGCATCAATATTAAAGTGGTATTTTGGTTCTTTATATTCATTGGTTACATATTTTAATCCTTCAGTAATATCCTTTTCAATAAAATCAAATACCTCTTTTACAGAGTTACGTTTGTATTGCTGCAATAAAGCTCCTTCAGGTTTTGTTACATAAGGAACACCTAAATCTGTTGCCGCAGTCGACGGATTATATCTGTTTGACCATAATTGAACCAGCATAAAATGAGAATAAGCTCTTGCTAATAATGCTTCTCCTTTTTGAGGATTTAAGCTTGCAGGATTTCCCAACTCATCAATTGCTACCAAAGCCTGATTTGCTGCTGCAATTGCTTCGTAAGATGCGTTCCAGAAATCAGCTTCCGTATCAATTCCAAACTGACTTTGCATTTCCCAGTTAAAACTTTGTCTGTTATCTATATTTGAATCCTGCATTTGACTATCAAATACGTTATCAGACATTGTTTCTGTAAATACCATGTAGGTTCTGTTAGGATAGGCAGTAACTAATAATTCTGATATTTTTTCAGGTGTATCTATTAGGGTTCTGTTATCTGGTATCTCTGATAGAAAATCATCACAACTACTAAGACTGATCAGTATTAATAGTGATAAAGTAATTTTTATATTTTTCATGATCAATTATATTAAAATGAAATATTTATTGCAAAAGTGTATTGTGACGTAATAGGAAAAGCTACACCTCCAGTATTACGAAATTCAGGATCTTGACCATGTAAAGCCTTATCTGAATAAATCAACCATGGATTTACTGCTGATCCTTTCAAAGTGAAAGCACTAAGTCCTAATTTTCTTTTATAATCCTTAGGAAATTCCCAGCTAAGCGAAACATTTTTTAATCTCACAAAATCACCATCGGCAACTCTGACATCAGAAAAATTATAGGTATTGTAAGCAATTTGAAGATCACTTTCTCCATAATTTCTGTTTAATAATCTATCTGCAATTACAGGAACATTGGTAACATTTTCATCTCCCGGATTGATCCATCTGTTTGTAAATTCTTTTGTAAAAACAGTTAAATCATTATATTGATTACTGTATACCGGATTTAAACGCACTTTGTTTCCGCCAGATCCCACTACAAAAACATACAATGACCAGTTTTTATATGTAAAAGTATTGGCTAAACCAATTGATTTATTTGGCTCAATAGATCCTTCATATTTTAAATATTTGGTAACATTATTTGTATCCTGAAAATCAGCTCCGGTTATATTGCTGCTTGCTCCATCCTGCAAAATAAAAGTTGGTAATCCCTGATTGTTCAATCCTTGAAATTGATAAGAATAAATTGAGTTACGAGGATGTCCTACTGTATTACCTCCATTAGAATCTACTAAATCAAAAGCAGATGGCTTGTTTTGTAATTTTGTGATTTTTTGGTCATAAACAGAAAAGTTTAATGTTGTAGACCATTTAAAACTATCAGTTACAATGTTTTGAGTTGTAAAACCAAGCTCGATACCTTTTGTTTCCATATCGGCATTATTACCTTGTTTAACAGACTCTCCACCAACACCTGAAGTAATTACATAATCAATTAAATCAAATGCTTTACGGCTGTAAACATCTGTTGTTAACTGCAGTCTGTTGTTAAACATACCCAAGTCAATACCTATGTTAGTCTCAAATTGTTTCTCCCATGTTAAATCCTGATTCTGTAAATCTTCAATTCTAATGGCATTTTCTCTATCCGAAAGATTAAAACGATCTGTTATAAAACTTTTGTAGATTGCCAGCGAATTTGTTGCCGGACCTGCAGTTGCAGTAAGACCATACGAAGCTCTTAAAGCCAAAGTGTTTACAGATTCAACATCTTTCATGAAGCTTTCTTCTGCAACATTCCATTTTCCGCTAAAAGTATAAGTAGGCAGCCATCTTGACGAATTACTGTTTCCTTGTCTGTTTGATCCGTCATAACGACCTGTAACAGAAGCTGTATAACGACGATCATACGTATATCCTACTTTTCCAAAGAAACCAACTGTTCTTTCTCTTTCTTCTCCAAATTCATAATAAGAATCACCACCGTTTACAATTTTCTCAATAATTCTAGGATCTATAAATGAAGTAAGACCTTTATCATATTGAAGACCTACAGCTGTAAAATTATCGTTGTTTCTGTCTACTGATCTAAGTTCTGTACCAAAAAAGCCTTCTACTTCATGCTTTTCTTTAATTACATTTCTATAATTAACACTATTTCTAATGTTGTAAGAAGTCATATCATTGGTATATTTTCTTAAGAATCCACCGCTTGGTAATACCGAAACTTTTGGTGCTGTTAAATCATTTGGATTTTGATATAAAAACACGTTATCTTCCTGTATTTGAGTATTTATATTATCTCCCACACCGGCATTGTAAGCCCCAACAACGTTCGATCCTTCATAAATTTTATGCTCTCTTGAAGTATTGGCATAACGTGCAGAACCAGTAAGATTGTAAGTTAAATTTTTATTGATTTTATAATCTAAATCCAATTGAAAACGAATATCATTTACTCTAATATCTAACGTATTATTTTGTAATTCGTTGATAATATTCATTGGCGCCCAGTTATTTTGATAATATTCTAAATTTCCATTATCATCATAAGGTCTTAAAGTTCTGCTTGTACTTAAAACGTAATTAAACGGATTAATATCAAAATCTCTGGTCGTTTTTCCAAAAACAACATCTTCTTTACTTTCATAAGAACCCGGAGCCATTTGATTACGAATAGAACCCAATGTCGATAAAGTAATATTTAATCTGTCATTCACATAAAAAGTTCCTTTTATATTAGAAGACAATTGTTTAACATTATCAGCAATAGTCCATCCCGGATCTGCGTAATACCCCAAAGAAGCATAAAAAGTATTGTTTTTTCCACCACCAGAAAAACTTAAAGAGTGGTTTTGAGTGATAGATGGTCTAAATAAAACGCTAAACCAATCTGTATTTGCTAATTCATATTTCTTCAAAAAATTATTGATATAAGGCTGCTCATTTTTAACACCAAACTGACCGTTTGATGTATCATAACGATTAATTTCTTTTGCTAAAATATTATAAGCTCCTCCAAATCTTCCTGTGTATGAAGAACTTAAATCAAGATATCCTTTTTGTTTCATCTCCTGAAAAACACTCATTGATTCCTGAGAATTTAAGATGTCATATTGTGTATAACTTGGAACTGTTCTTACTGTATTTTCTACAGAATAAGTTACTTTTAAAGGTGCATCTCTACGGCCTTGTTTTGTAGTAACAACCACAACTCCGTTTAAAGATCTTGAACCATAGATAGAAGTAGCTGATGCATCTTTAAGAACCTCAATACTTTGAATGTCATTTGCATTTAAACCTGCAACGGATGAACTCAACAAAGTAGATGAATTTCCAGAAGCCAAATCTGCAAAAGATACATTGATAATATCTTCCTGAACAACTCCGTCAATTACCCATAATGGTTTTGTATCTCCAAAAATGGAAGAAGATCCACGAACCGTAATTTTGGGCGCTGTACCAAACGTACCTGTAACGTTTTGAACTGTTACACCGGCAGCTTTACCTTCGATCATTCTGCTCACATCTACAACCCCATCAACTTTTAATTCAGCTCCTGAAATTTTGCTGATTGCACCTGTAAATGTTCTTTTTGAAGTTTTCTCGTAACCTGTTGTTACTACAACTTCTTTCAAATTTTGACCTGATTCGTTCAAAATAACTGTTGGAGATGTATTTTCGATACCAATTTCTCTGGTTTCCATTCCCACATAAGAGATAACCAATCCAGTGCTGTTTGCAGGCATTTCGATAGAAAAGTTTCCATCAAAATCTGTTAATACGGCAACTTTGGTTCCTTTTGCCAAAACCGTTGCGCCAGGAAGCGGCACTCCAGATGGATCTGTAACTTTTCCTTTAATGATAGGCCCTGCCATTAGCGCATCAAACAAAGAATTATTACTGTTTAAGTCAGAAAAAGGTTCAAGTGAACTGTCTTTTTGTAAAATAATCTGGTTGCTTACCTCCGAAAAAGTAATATTAAAGGGTTTTAATATTCGATTAAGTATACTTGACAAAACTTCCTGATTGGCCTCTATTGTAACTTTTTGGTTCAATTGTGGCAATCGGGAATTGTACGAAAACTTTACATGTGCAGATTTTTGCAGTTTAGATAAAGCATTATCTAGTGTTAAATCTGAAACAGTAATCGTAACTTTTGTATCTAGTTTTCTTTGTCCATTTACACTGTTTGCCATTGTAACACTTGAAAATACAAGTGCTAAGACAAACTGAAATAGCGTTATTTTCATGATTCGGTGGAGTAATCGTTGTTTAACAACTGGTTTTTTCATAATTTTGGTGTGTTTTGATTAATACTGTTCGAGTGTATTTTAAGAAACATTATGAATGACTCTTTACAGAGAGAAATTCAATTTATTCTAAGTGTCGGAATGTTACAGCATTTCGGCACTTTTTTTATGTATTTTATTCTTACATAGGCATTTAAAAATTTTATAGTTTAGTTTTGGTTGAATTTATTTATTTTAAAAAGTTTTTTTTCCTCTAGTTACAGCCTTTGGAAGTTATGGTAATCTGGTTTCCGTTCATCTCAAAACTAGTATCATTACCTATGCTTTTACAGATAATTTTAAGCTTTTCCGGTAACGGCTGGTCGCTAAGTGATGTTGTTAAATGACAGTCGTTTAACTTGTCTTTTGGATAATCAATATCAACTAAATAAGCTTGTTCTATGGTTTCAAAAATCTGAGCAATTGGAATATCGTTAAATTCAAAACTTAATTGTTCAATATTTCCAACACTCTTCACCAGAACTTCGTCTTTTGTAATATTGGTTATTTTATTAAAAACTAAATCTTTACGAATAAATCGAAGTGCCTGATTAGGAAGAAGGACAACTTCATGATTTACTGAATTAGAAATTAAACTATTTGATTTTACCCTTACTTTACCGGTGCGAACAAGAACTTCAACATTTTGCTGGTCCTGATAAGCTTTAATTCTAAAACTAGTACCAACAACTCTTGTTACAATTTCGTTTGCGTAAACAAAAAATGGTTTTTTGGGATTTTTACTAATTTCAAAGAAACCTTCGCCGGATAAATAAACCTTTCTTTCATTTCCGGTAAAGATTTTAGGATAACTTAATTTACTTTTTGGCTGTAATAAAACCGAACTGCCATCAGATAATGTAATGGTTTGAGAGATGTCTGAATTATTGGTTTGTTCAACCAGTCCTTCGTTATTTTCTTCAATCAGTTCATTGTATGTAACAACAGTATTACCGGTTATGGTGTTATTTTTAAAAGCCCAAACTAATGATAGAGAAATAATCAGAGCAGCTGCAGCACCTGTCAGCCAATACTTTCTTAGTTGTACTATTTTTGATTTTGTGGTCTTATAAAAGTTTTCTTTTATTTCAATTTTTTTCCAGGTAGCTTCCAATGCTGAAAAAATCTCGTTTTGAGATAAATTAGCATTAGTAACTTTCATGGCTAATAAAAGAAGTCTGGCATCTTCAACTAATTTGGCTCGTTGGCGATTTTCTACAGTCCATTCCTCCCAGCCTTGTTCATCAATTTTAGATAAAACCCACAATTGAAAGGATTGATCTGCTAAAAGATCCTCGATTTCTGTATAATTATTACGTTTTTGCATCTTAGAAATAGGGTTACAAAAACATAGAGGACACTTTTCTTATTACATACTCACCTAATTGTGATTTTTTTTAAGTTTTTTTTAAGAAAATTACAAAACCCCTATATATAGTAATAACAAAAGGGGCAAATTACCTTTCCATTCTTTACGAAGACTTAATAATCCGCGGTATAATAAGTTATTTGCCGACTGATAATTAACATCTAATAGTTCTGCTATTTGCTCAACTGCCAAACCTTGATGATATCTAAGATACAAGGCCTCTTTTTGGCGTGGTGGCAAATCATTTAGAAGTTTATTTAAATATAAAACACGTTCTGCGGTAACTTCATCTTCAACCAATTCGTTTTCGATCGAGAAATCAAAAAGAAATTCTAGTGCTTCAGTTGAGGTTGATTTACGAAAAATATGATCTCTTTGAAATAAGCGGGCTATTCGTTTCCTCACGCTGGATAACAGATAAGCTTTTACAACAACATTTTCCTGCAATGAGTTTCTATATACCCAAACATCGGTAAAAACATCCTGAACACAATCCTGTATCTTTTCTTCAAAAGGAGAAAGAGAATTTCCATAACTGATTAAATCCTTATAATATCTTTCAAAAAGTTGCGAAAAAGATTTTTCATCACCAGCTTTTAAATTACTCCAAAGAGTATTATCATCTAAAAACTTACTGTTTAAAATTTGGCTTTTCATAATTTATTCAGGCGTAGTATATTTTTCGAAGAAATGCTTTCTTAATATTGAGAAAATAGTTTTTTAACATTATTCTTTCACATTGTTCGATAAATATATAAAAGCAAAAATATAAAACCAATTTATTTACAAAAAAGGAGCGGTTTCTTAATATAGAAACCACTCCTTACCTTTGACTCCGTAAGGGATCTTAAATAAATGTTAAAAAATATTTTTATTTGAAGAACCTTACAATTGTGAGATTTTACAGATAGTTATATAGGTTTATTCTTTAATAAATTTAGCTATTGAAAATCCCTTATCTGTTTTAATTTTCAATGAATGATGATGTATCATTAATCAAAAAATATTTTTTTTGAAGTTTGTATCTTTGAAGTTACCTCATAACATTAAAAACAAAATCAGAGTAATTTAACAAAAAAAAAAGCCTTACTAAATAAATAGCAAGGCTCTAGTGAAATTTTATTTAAAACAGCTTTTAGAAAGCTACATTCCATCTTGGTAATTTTGCATTTTCATCTAAGAAATTTTGCAAAACCTGTCCTTCAACTGCAGTTGGAATTGCTTTTACATCTGCATTAAATGTTTCGTACCAAACTACTTCAAGAGCATCAATACTTTCTAACTTCATTTGTGCAGGCCATGAATATTTTCTTCCTGTTTTTGCAAATTGGTGTCCGTTTACAATTTTATCGTATAAACCGCCATTTTTGCTTTTTAAAGTTCCGTCATTTTGAACAGTTCCTGTAGAAGCCACCATTATTAATTCTTTTGCATCACCTTCAACAGCGTAAACAACAAAAATTCCAGCACCACCTTCCGGAGCATTGCAAACTTGTTCTAAACTATCTTCGATTGTGAAAGTAAAACTGTTGCTTACTTTAAATTTTTCTAATTCTTTGTACATATTTCTTATTTTAAGCTTCTAAGTTCTATCCCGATAGCTATCGGGACTAAGTTGCTAAGTTTTTAATTATATTCCGTACATTTTAAAAATGTAAAAAAGTCTCAACAAATATTGAGACTTTTTTGGAATTTATTATTTTAAATAATTGGAGATTATCCAAGTACTTCTTTTACTTTTTTACCAATTTCAGCTGGTGAATCAACAACGTGAATTCCGTTGTCTCTCATAATTTGTTTTTTAGCAGCAGCTGTATCATCAGAACCACCAACAATAGCACCTGCGTGACCCATTGTTCTACCTGCAGGAGCAGTTTCTCCAGCGATAAAACCAATAACTGGTTTACGGTTACCATCAGCTCTAACCCATTTAGCAGCATCCGCTTCTAATTGACCTCCAATTTCACCAATCATGATGATAACTTCAGTTTCAGGATCGTTCATTAATAATTCAACAGCTTCTTTTGTTGTAGTTCCAATAATTGGATCTCCACCAATACCAATAGCTGTAGTGATTCCTAAACCTTGTTTTACAACCTGATCTGCAGCTTCATAAGTTAAAGTTCCTGATTTAGAAACGATACCAACAGTTCCTTTTTTGAAAACGAAACCTGGCATAATACCAACTTTAGCTTCACCAGGAGTAATAACTCCAGGACAGTTTGGTCCGATTAATCTTGAATTTCTTTCTTTAACATAATTATTAGCTTTAATCATATCTGCTACAGGAATTCCTTCTGTAATAGCAATAATTACTTTGATTCCAGCATCAGCAGCTTCCATAATTGCATCAGCAGCAAAAGCTGGCGGAACAAAAATGATAGATGTATCAGCTCCAGCTTGATCTACAGCATCTTTTACTGTATTAAAAACCGGACGGTCTAAATGGCTAGTTCCTCCTTTTCCCGGAGTTACACCACCAACAACATTAGTACCGTACTCAATCATTTGAGAAGCATGGAAAGTTCCTTCGCTTCCTGTAAATCCTTGAACAATTATTTTGGAATCTTTATTAACTAAAACACTCATGATATATATTTTATGTAGTTTTTAAAATTGTGTTGCAAAAATAAGGTTTTGTAATCTATTTTAACCTTTTTGTCATCAAAAAAATTAAGAAAATTGACTCATTTGATAACCGCGATAAAGTTTGTCATCTTTAATTTGCCAAATTGTAGCAAAATGCGCCAATAACATTTCTTCTCTTGGGTTTTCAATCGTTTTTACAAAATGTGAGTAACGTATTGAAACTAAATCTTCTTCGGCAATGATATGGCTAATTCTAACTTTAGAACGCACATAAGCACGACTAAGTTCGTTGGCCATTCCTAACATCGAATCATAATCCATTTCAATCAATCCTTTGGTGCTATTCCAGTCTAACTTTACATCGGGATGCAAATAAGTTTTCATGATTTCGCTATCAATTAAGGCATCCGACTTATAAAATTTTTGAACAAATTCTTTTATAGACATATTACTTCAATTTATTTAGAATTTCAGGAATCTTTTTGATATTGGCTAATTGTTTTAACTTTTCTCTTGATTCTTCTATTGGAGTTCCAAAATAAGATTTTCCACCTTCAACAGATTTCGTAACACCGGTTTGTCCCATAATAACAGCCTTCGCTCCTATTGTGATTCCGCTGGTTGTTCCTACTTGTCCCCAGATTGTCACTTCATCTTCAATAATAACACAACCGGCAATACCTGTTTGTGAAGCAATCAGACATTTTTTACCAATAACAGTATCGTGTCCTACATGAACCTGATTATCTAATTTTGTTCCTTCACCAATTGTAGTATCGCCTGTTACGCCTTTATCAATTGTACAAAGGGCTCCAATGCCAACATTATTTTCGATAACAACTCTTCCTCCGGAAATTAGCTGGTCAAAACCATCTGGACGTTTTTTATAATAGAAAGCATCAGCTCCTAAAATCGTTCCAGCGTGAATCATAACATTATCTCCAATTATAGTATTGTCATATATGGTAACATTAGGATGGATCAAACAGTTTTTCCCGATAGTAACGTTGTTACCAATAAAGCAATTAGGCTGAATCACAGTTCCTTCTCCAATAGTTGCAGAAAGTGATATGTTTACAGTTGTAGCCTGAAAAGGTCTAAAATGTTTGGTTAAAGTATTAAAATCTCTGAAAGGATCATCAGAAATTAAAAGTGCTTTACCTTCTGGGCATTCTACTTTTTTATTAATTAAAACAATTGTAGCTGCAGATTGTAAAGCTTTATCATAATATTTAGGATGGTCAACAAAAACAATATCGCCAGGTTCGACAACATGTATTTCGTTCATACCTAAAACGGGAAAGTCTTGGTCTCCTATAAATTCGCAATTAAGCAAATTTGCAATTTCTCGTAAAGAGTGAACTTTTGGAAATTTCATATAATTATTAGTTTTTAGTCTCAGTTTTCAGTCTCAGTTTTCAATCTATATTAACAAACTGCCAACTGAGACTGAAAACTGAAAACTCATAAAAACTACTCTTTTACACGCTCCATGTAAGAACCTGAAGCTGTATCAATTTTAATTTTATCACCTTCGTTGATGAATAAAGGAACGTTTACAGTTGCTCCTGTTTCTACCGTAGCAGATTTTGTTGCGTTTGTAGCCGTATTTCCTTTTACTCCCGGCTCAGCGTAAGTAACTTCAAGAATTACAGAAGATGGCATATCTACAGATAAAGGCAAATCAGTTTCAGTATTAACCTGAACCATAACGCTTGTACCTTCTTTTAATAATCCCGGAGCATCCAAAATGTTTTTATTCAAAGAAATTTGCTCATAAGATTCTGTATTCATAAAATGAAACTCATCTCCTTCAGCATATAAAAACTGATAATTATGTGTCTCAACACGCACATCATCAATTTTATGTCCTGCAGAAAACGTATTATCTAATACTCTTCCTGTAGTTAAACTTCTCAATTTTGTTCTTACGAAAGCAGGTCCTTTTCCAGGTTTTACGTGAAGAAATTCAACGATTTTATAAATATCGTGATTGAATTTAATACACAATCCGTTTCTAATATCTGATGTAGATGCCATTTTTTTTATTTTAGATTTTAGAGCGTAGATTTTCGATTTCTCCAGAGACTCTATATTATTTTCTTTTTGTACTGTTTTTAATTTTCTTGTAATTATTTATTTATGTTGCTGCCAGAAATCTAAAATCAGAAATCTAACCTCTAAAATTAATAATTTCCTGAATATCCTTTCATGATTCCTCTTGATGAATTTCTGATAAAATCTAAAATTTCATCTCTCTCAGGAGTAGCTTCCATTTCAGCTTCAATAATACTTAAAGCCTGAGTTGTATTGTAATTTTTTTGGTATAAAATTCTGTAAATTTCCTGAATTTCTCTAATTTTTTCAGTACTAAATCCTCTTCTTCTTAAACCAACTGAATTAATTCCTACGTATGACAAAGGCTCTTTTGCGGCTTTTGTATAAGGCGGAACATCTTTTCTTACCAAAGATCCACCAGAAATCATGGCATGATCTCCAATGTGAATAAACTGATGAATCGCTGCCAAACCACCAATTACAGCATGATTTCCTACTACAACGTGACCTGCAAGCGCAACTCCGTTTACAATAATAGCATTGTTTCCAATTTCGCAATCGTGTGCAATATGCGCATAAGCCATCACTAAACAATTGTTACCCAGAATAGTTTGTCCGGAAGCAACTGTACCTCTGTTTATCGTTACACATTCTCTTATAGTACAATTGTCGCCAATTATCGCAAGAGAATCTTCTCCGCCAAATTTTAAATCTTGTGGCACCGCAGAAATTACCGCTCCTGGAAAAATATTGCAGTTTTTACCAATACGAGCGCCTTCCATAATGGTTACATTTGAACCAATCCAGGTACCATCACCAATAACAACATTATTGTGAATTGTTGTAAAAGGCTCAATTACAACGTTTTTAGCGATTTTAGCGCCAGGATGAACATATGCTAATGGTTGATTCATCTGTATGTTTTATATTTTAAATTAAAATAGTCTAATTTGGGCAACAAACGTAAACAATAATTTTCATTAAATTATTATTGTTTTTTTACAATTTGCGCCATTAATTCTGCCTCAGTAACTAATTTACCATTTGCGTAAGCGTTTGCCTGCATGTGGCAGATTCCTCTGCGGATAGGAGAAATCAATTCGCATTTGAAAATTAAGGTATCTCCCGGCAATACTTTATGTTTAAATTTAACATTGTCAATTTTCATAAAGTACGTTAAATAATTCTCAGGATCCGGAACTGTACTTAGTACTAAAATCCCTCCTGTCTGAGCCATAGCTTCAACAATTAAAACTCCCGGCATAACCGGAGCTTCAGGAAAATGTCCTACAAAGAAATTTTCGTTCATAGTCACGTTCTTCAAACCAACAACGTGGCGATCAGACATTTCTATAATTCTGTCAATTAACAAAAACGGAGGACGGTGTGGTAACATCGCCATGATTTTGTGAATATCCATCAAAGGTTCTTTATTCAAATCATAAACCGGAACATGATTTCTTTGTTCGATTTTAATGATTTTTCCAATTTTCTTAGCAAATTGGGTATTTACATAATGTCCTGGCTTATTTGCAATAATTTTTCCCTGGATTCTTACTCCAATTAAAGCTAAATCTCCCACAACATCCAATAATTTATGACGTGCAGCTTCGTTTGGATAGTGTAAAGTAAGGTTATCCAAAACACCATTTGGTTTTACCGAAATTTTATCTTTACCAAAAGCTTTCTTTAAATTTTCCATTGTAGATTCAGATATTTCCTTATCTACATATACAATTGCATTGTTTAAATCTCCACCTTTGATCAAACCGTGCTCTAATAAAGATTCTAATTCATGCAGGAAACTAAAAGTTCTTGAATTTGCAATTTCATCTTTAAAATCGGCAATGCTTTTCATTGTAGCATTTTGAGTACCTAAAACTTTAGTACCAAAATCTACCATTGCAGTAACCTGATAATCATCGCTTGGCATTACCAAAATCTCGCTTCCTGTAGCTTCATCAGTAAACGAAATAACTTCTTTTACTACATATACATTACGTTTAGCATCTTGCTCTTCGATTCCGGCTTTTTCAATAGCTTCAACAAAATATTTTGAAGAACCATCCATAATAGGCAGTTCAGAAGCATTTAATTCTATGATAACATTATCCAAATCACACCCAACCAATGCGGCTAAAACGTGCTCCGGAGTTTGAATTTTTACACCTAATTTTTCTAAATTGGTACCTCTTTGCGTATTAACAACATAATTAGCATCAGCTTCAATCACTGGCTGACCTTGCAAATCTACTCTTACAAAAGTGAAACCATTATTAATTGGAGCTGGTTTAAAAGTCATTGTAACTTCTTTTCCAGTGTGTAATCCAACTCCTGTTAGCGAAATTTCATTTTTGATGGTCTTCTGTTTAACCATTATTTCCATTTTTTGGGTTTATTATTTGTTTTTTTAATTCGTCCAGTTCGGCGACAATTTTAGGTAAGTTCTTAAAATGAACGTATGATTTGTTAAAATCCGTATAACCCAGCGATGGAGTTCCCTGCAATATTTCATCGTCTTTGATGTTTCTTGCCACTCCTGATTGCGCCTGAAGCCTAACATTATTACCTATTATTAAGTGGCCTGCGATACCAACCTGCCCGCCAATCATACAGTTTTCGCCAATTTTTGTAGAACCTGCAACGCCTGATTGAGCAGCGATTACAGTGTTTTTACCAATTTCTACATTATGTGCAATCTGAATCTGATTGTCTAATTTAACTCCTTTTCTAATGATTGTAGAACCAAGAGTTGCTCTGTCAATTGTAGTATTGGCACCAATATCTACATTATCTTCTATAATTACATTACCAATTTGTGGTACTTTACTATAAACTCCTTCTTCATTTGGCACAAAACCAAAACCATCTGCGCCTATAATCGTACCGGAATGTATCGTGCAATTATTGCCAATTATAGTTTCAGAATAAATTTTAGCGCCTGCAAAAATATATACATTGTCGCCAATAACAACATTATCGCCAATAAAACTATTAGGATATATTTTTACATTGTCTCCTAAAACCACGTTTTGACCAACATAACTAAAGCTTCCCAAATATAAATTTTCTCCATATTTAGTTCCTTCAGATAGAAAAGAGTGCGCTTCAATTCCATTTTTGTTCAATTTTACCTGATTGTAAAACTGCAAAAGTTTAGAAAAAGAGGCATACGCATCTTCAACTTTTATTAATGTTGTAGTGATTTCGGCTTCTGGTACAAAAGTATCATTAACAATTGTTACCGTAGCCTTTGTAGTGTATATGTAGTTGATATATTTCGGGTTAGCCAAAAAAGTAAGCGATCCTTCCTCGCCTTCTTCAATCTTAGAAAGTCGAGAAACTTCTGCATTGGGATTCCCAACAACTTCTCCTTCTAAAATTCCTGCTATTTGTTCTGCTGTAAATTTCATCGCGACAAAAATATAAAAAATAGATTTTAAATGTTAATTTTAGATAAGTTGTTTTGGAAAACAGATGTAATATTTTGTTACCAGTTTAGATAACGATTTCAAATTCAACTGATCAGATGCTTCAACAACATCCTCAATTGTTTTATCTTTTTTCAAAATTCGTATCGGTTCGGCCTCTTTACTGTAAGCCTGGTTTTTTATTTTACCTCTAAAAATAAAATATCCGGCGTCTACTGCCGAAATATGATGTTCCTCTGCAAATTCTTCCTTTAAAGATTGGGATTCTTCCATCGGAATTTTTTCTGCACTCAACTTAATCTTTAGTAAATCTCTGTTAATGATCATTTTACTTAAGGTAGAAAGTATAAAATCATCTTGCCTTTGCCAGGCTTTTAAAGCGCTTATAATATCAAAATCATCCAATTGAGAAAACAAATCTAATTTCTCTGCATCAAAATTTTCAAGTGTGATTTTATTTTTCATGAAATACAAAAGCGGTTCACTGCAAGGCAAAGCCACTCCTTTTAAAGTAAGCTCTTTGGCTCTTTTTAAAACTTTCATCAAAATTAATTCGGCCACAAGACTTGTTTTGTGCAAATACGCCTGCCAATACATCAATCGTCTTGAAAGCAGGAATTTTTCAACAGAATAAATTCCTTTTTCTTCAATCACCAAAACGCCGTCAACGACATTCATCATCTGGATTAGTCGCTCCGAATTTACATTTCCTTCTGCAACTCCGGTATAAAAACTATCACGCTTTAAATAATCCATTCGATCCATATCTAACTGACTCGAAATCAGTTGCAGCATGAATTTCCTGTGATATTCTCCTTTAAAAACCTGAATTGCCAAACTTAGTTTTCCTTCAAATTCATCATTAAGCTGATTCATAAACAATAAAGAAATCGCTTCGTGATTGACATCTTCGACAATACTTTTTTCCATAGCATGCGAAAATGGTCCATGACCAATATCGTGCAGCAAAATAGCAACATACAAAGCACATTCTTCATCCTGAGAAATAGCAACTCCTTTAAAACGAAGGGTTTCTACAGCTTTTTGCATCAAATGCATACAGCCTAAAGCATGATGAAAACGAGTATGATTGGCTCCGGGATATACCAAATAAGATAATCCCATTTGAGAAATACGGCGCAAGCGTTGAAAATACGGATGCTGGATTAAGTCGTAAATAAGCTCGTTCGGGATGGAAATAAACCCATAAATGGGATCATTAAATATTTTTAATTTATTTATGTGGGTCACTATTTGGTTCTTTTTTTGGTCAACAAATATAAGTAATTAACTATAAACAGCTTTGGCTTTTTGATTTAAAAAATTGCGATTTTGCAGTATTAATTTCTTCCTTAAGAATTGGGCTAAAATTAATTTTGAAAAAAAACTGAATTTGTTATTCTTAATTTTATACTATTTTTAATACTTTTTAAGTTCTATACCTTTAAATTGCATTAAAATTAATTTGTTTATGGATAAGATAAAAATACTTTGGGTCGATGACGAAATCGATCTTTTAAAGCCACATATATTATTTCTGGAAAAGAAAAACTACGAAGTAACAACCTCTAATAATGGACTGGATGCCATTACTTTATTTGATGAAGATAATTTTGATATTGTTTTTTTAGATGAAAATATGCCGGGAATGAGCGGCCTGGAAACGCTTTCTGAAATGAAAGAAAAAAAGTCAGCGATTCCGATGATTATGATTACCAAAAGCGAGGAAGAATATATAATGGAAGAAGCGATTGGTTCTAAAATCGCTGATTATTTGATAAAACCGGTAAATCCAAACCAGATTTTATTGAGTTTGAAGAAGAATCTGGATCACTCAAGATTAATCTCTGAAAAAACAACTCTTGATTATCAAAAGGAATTTAGAAAAATCTCGATGGAATTGGCAATGGTTAATTCTTATGAAGATTGGGTAGAATTATATAAAAAGCTGATTTTCTGGGAACTGGAACTTGAAAACATCAACGATCAGGGAATGATTGAAATTCTGGAATCGCAAAAAGTAGAAGCCAATTCACAATTCGGGAAATATATCGAAAGAAATTATGAAGACTGGTTTGAGCCAAAAGCAGATAAACCAATCCAATCTCATACTTTATTTAAAGAATTGGTTGTTCCTGAACTTAAAAAGAAAGACAAACCTGTTTTATTTGTAGTAATAGACAATTTACGTTACGATCAATGGAAATCTTTTGAAACAGTCGTGGCTAATTATTATAAATTAGAAAAAGAAGTTCCGTATTTCTCTATACTTCCTACTGCAACACAATATGCCAGAAACGCTATTTTTTCAGGTTTAATGCCTTTAGAAATGGAGAAAAAATTTCCTGAATATTGGAAGAATGATGTAGAAGACGGAGGAAAAAACCTTTATGAAGCCGAATTTTTATCGGCACAATTAAAACGTTTAGGTTTAGATATTAAGGAAGATTATTTTAAAATTACCAATTATGCCGGTGGTAAAAAATTAGCAGAAAACTTTAAAGCTTTAAAAGGCAACGATTTAGTAACTGTTGTTTACAATTTTGTAGATATGTTGTCGCACGCCAAAACTGAAATGGACGTTGTGAAAGAACTCGCTTCAGATGATAAAGCCTACCGCTCCCTGACTTTGAGCTGGTTTAAAAATTCACCATTACTTGAAATTATTCAGCAGGCGCAGCTTTTAGGTTTCAAATTAATCCTGACTACGGATCACGGAACAATTAATGTAAAAAACCCGTCGAAAGTTGTTGGAGATAAAAATACAAGTTTAAATTTGCGTTACAAAACCGGACGTAGTTTAACCTATGAGCAAAAAGATGTTTATGTCGTAAAAGAGCCTAAAACAATTGGTTTGCCCGCGATTAACATGAGCAGTTCGTTTATTTTCGCCAAAAATGATTTGTTTCTGGCTTATGTAAACAACTACAATCATTATGTGAGTTATTACAAAAACACGTATCAGCACGGGGGAATTTCGCTTGAAGAAATGATTATTCCGTTTTTGGTATTTAATCCGAAATAAAGATCAGTTTCCAGTCGCAGTTTTTAGTCTCAGTTGTAAACTGAAAACTGCGACTGCGACTGAAAACCGAGACTATTATACAAATAATTTAAGCAATGAATATCGTTTTTTCATTAGATCAGATTCAAGAAGTAGCGGAGCAGATTTTAGCTCAAAACCCAAAAAAAATTATCCTTTTTAATGGAGAAATGGGTGTTGGTAAAACTACTTTAATCAAACAATTGTGCAAAAGCCTTGGTGTTGAAGATGCCACAAGCAGTCCGACTTTTTCTTTAGTAAATGAATACTATACAACTAATAATCAGATAGTCTATCATTTTGATTTTTACAGATTAAATAAAGAAACCGAAGCGCTTGATATGGGAGTTGATGATTATTTATACTCCGGAAACTGGTGTTTTATTGAATGGTCTGAAAAAATTGAGAACCTGCTTCCGGAAGAAACTTCTACAATCAATATTACATTATTGGAAGATGGAAAGAGAAGTTTAGAACTTGTTTAAAATTTCACAGAGATTCGCTAAAATTTCGCAGAGCAGCACAAAGAACTATTCTAAAAAACTTTGTGAATCTCTGTGAAAAAAGTGAAACAATATACATATATAATGAGCATTGAGAATAAAGTAGAAATAATCCCCTTTACGGCAGATTTAAAAGAACACATCAAAACTTTAAACTTTGAATGGCTGAAAAAGTATTTTAGAGTTGAAGATCAGGATGAAGTGGTGCTTTCAAATCCGCAGGAAGAAATTATAGATAAAGGCGGAATGATTTTCTATGCAAAATATAATAATGAAATTCTTGGAACTGCTTCATTAATGAAAATTGATGATAAAACTTTCGAATTGAGCAAAATGGCCGTTTCTGATAAAGCACAAGGTTTAGGAATTGGAAATAAATTATTGATTCATTGTATCACTGTAGCGGAAGAAAATAACATCAAAAAATTGCTTTTATATTCTAACAGAATTTTGCTTCCGGCGATTCATTTATATGAAAAATTTGGCTTTGTCGAAGTTCCGTTAGGAAATGTGAGTTACGAAAGAGCCGATATTAAAATGGAAAAAATAATTCCTTAATATTAGCTTTCAGTATTAGCAGAAAATTTGCACTAATTTTAAAACTTTTTACGTAATTTGTACCCTTAATTTTTCGCACAACCCATGTCAATAACCTTAACTCCATTTACGAAACAACAATTGTTGCCACAAGAAGAAAAACTTGAAGTGGGCCGCTTTAAAAGAGAACTTTTCATAGGAATACCTAAAGAAACAAGTTATCAGGAACGTCGTATTTGCCTGACGCCGGACGCAGTAAATTCGTTGACATACGAAGGACACCGCGTTATGATTGAATCCGGAGCAGGAGAAAGTTCAAGCTATTCTGACAAAGAATATAGTGATGCGGGCGCAGAAGTTACAAAAGATACAAAAAAAGTTTTTGGCTGTCCAATGCTGCTTAAAGTTGAGCCGCCTACTTTGGCTGAAATCGAAATGATTAATCCTGAAACAATTATCATTTCTGCCATTCAGTTAAAAACGAAAAAGAAAGCTTATTTTGAAGCTTTGGCACAGAAAAAAATAACAGCACTTGCTTTTGAATATATTAAAGATGAAGACGGATCTTATCCGGCTGTAAAATCTTTAAGTGAAATTGCCGGAACTGCTTCTATTCTTATCGCATCAGAATTGATGATTACTGATGAATTTGGAAAAGGACTTTTATTCGGAAATATTACCGGCGTCCCTCCTACCGAAGTCGTGATTTTAGGTGCAGGAACAGTTGGTGAATTTGCTGCAAAAACCGCAATTGGACTTGGGGCAAACGTAAAAGTTTTTGATAATTCGATCACAAAATTACGTCGTTTGCAGAATAATTTAAATCAAAGAATTTTCACTTCAACAATTCAGCAAAAAGCATTATTAAAAGCGTTAAGACGTTGTGATGTTGCAATCGGTGCCATGCGTGGCAAAGAACGCTGCCCAATTATAGTAACCGAAACTATGGTTGAACATATGAAAAAAGGCGCCGTAATTGTAGATGTTAGTATCGATACAGGCGGTTGTTTTGAAACTTCGGAAGTTACAACACACGAAAAACCGACCTTTATAAAAAGTAATGTACTACATTATTGCGTACCTAATATTCCTTCAAGATATTCTAAAACTGCCTCACTTTCAATAAGTAACATATTAACTCCTTACCTGCTTCAGATAGCCGAAGAAGGTGGTTTAGAAAGTTCTATCAGATGCAATAAAGGCCTGAAAAACGGGATCTATTTATACCACGGAATTCTAACAAACAAAGCAATTGGCGAATGGTTTGATTTGCCTGATAACGATATCAATTTACTTGTATTTTAAAGGAACTTTAATGTACCTTTGCAAAAAAAATTACTCATGAAGTTCGTACATCGTTTTGCTTATTATTTGATTGGTCTTATTATGGGATGCTTTTTTGTAGCCCTTGTTTTTAGTGGAAAAGATACTCGCTGCAACTACTTTCCAAATGCAAGAGTTTTAAATAACTTAAGAACAAAACCTTTTGAATATTCTGATAAAGCAATTCAAACCCTGAACGAAAAATGGGTTGATACTGCCGATGTTAAAAATACACTGACTTACGGAGACGTTGATTTTGACCAAAGTAATGTTCCGTTAAAAAAAGGAAAACTTTATATCATTGAGGGAAAAACAGTTAAAAATCAGGAAATTATTTTAAAAGTAATTAACTATGAGAATAAAGCTGTTTTAGAAGAGATTGTTAAAATACCTACTGAAAAGTAATACTGTCTTATAGTAATGTAAAATTTTTTGTCATTTCGAGGAACGAGAAATCACATTACGGATTTGCAGTTCGTTGCTCTCTGGATGCGATTTCTCGTTCCTCGAAATGACAAAATTGTGGAAAATCAAAATTCTTAATTAGTGATAATTCGTGAAATTAGTGTTTTACCACTCAATCTCCTTAAGTCCTTTTGATTTCAAAAAAGCATTTGCCTGACTAAAATGCTTATTTCCAAACCAAAATCCTCTATTTGCGCTTAATGGCGAAGGATGTCCCGATTTTAGAATATGATGTTTCGCAGAATCGATCAACGCAGATTTCTTTTGAGCAAAACCACCCCAAAGCAAAAAGACAACATTTTCACTTTCAGCAGAAATCTGTTTAATAACGGCGTCTGTAAATTTTTCCCAGCCTTTTCCCTGATGACTTCCGGCTTCGGATTGTCGAACGGTTAAAGTAGCATTTAAAAGAAAAACACCCTGATCTGCCCAGCGTTCAAGATTACCCGTTTTAGGCATTGGCTTACTTAAATCTGTTTCAATTTCTTTAAAAATATTTTGTAGAGATGGAGGAAACGGAATTCCGTCATTGACAGAAAAACACAAACCATTTGCCTGATTGGGACCGTGATAAGGATCTTGACCAATAATTACAACTTTTACCTGATCGAAATGGCAATGATCAAAAGCGGAGAAAATCTGATTCCCTTTTGGGTAACAAACCTTAGTGGCATATTCAGTTTTCACAAATTCAATCAGTTCGGTAAAGTATGGTTTTTCAAATTCTTCATTTAAAACTGGTTTCCAGGAAGAATGCATTTTTACGTCCATGATTTTTTTATGCGAATTTCAGAAATTTTTAAGTAAAATCATATTTACAAACACATAAAATTTAGGCAAAAACTTTGTAGAATTCAATCATAATGTTTTCGTACTTTTGTGTATACTTTATTATAAGGAATTAAATGATTAGCATTACCGAAAAAACATTACAAGATTTACAATTTCCAACAGTTCTCGAAACTATTTCAGCTGGCTGTAATACAGATATTGGAAAAGAAAAAGCTTTACAAATAACACCGTTTAGAGATAAAGATACTTTGATGCAGGCTTTGATGCAGACATCAGAGTATGTTTCGTCATTTCAAAATAATAACGCAATCCCAAATCATGGATTTGACGCTATAACACACGAAATCAAATTTTTAGCAATAGAAGATAGTTTTTTGGAAGTGGGGAGTTTTAGAAAAATTGCCACACTTTCATCAACGTCAAATTTCTTGTTGAATTTCCTTAAAAAATTTGATGATTATTATCCTAATTTAAATGCAAGAGCATCGAGAGTTGAATATACTAAAGATATTGTAACGCTAATTGACGCTATTGTAGACAAATATGGAGAAATAAAAGACAATGCTTCGCCTGCCTTACTGAGTATTCGCCAGAATATGAATATCGTTCGCGGCAAAGTAAATCAAAGTTTTGGAGTTGCACTTTCTCATAATAACAGTCTTGGTTATCTTGACGATATTAAAGAAAGTTTTGTGCAAAACCGTAGAGTTTTGGCAGTTTTAGCCATGTATCGCCGTAAGGTAAAAGGTTCTATTTTAGGAAGTTCTAAAACCGGAAGTATTGCTTACATCGAACCGGAAGCTACTTTGCAATATTCAAGAGAATTGGCTAATCTTGAATACGAAGAAAAAGAAGAGATCACCCGAATTCTGAAACAATTATCCAATCAGATTCGTCCATATTTACCATTGTTAATTGAATATCAGGAGTTTTTAAGTGATATTGATGTGGTTGCCGGAAAAGCAAAATACGCCAACAGAATCAACGGAATCTTACCAACAATTACCGAAGAAAGAAGATTGTTTTTCAGAGAAGCTTACCATCCTATTTTATACTTGAATAACAAGCAAAAAAACGAAGTTACGCATCCGCAAACAATTGAATTAAAACAAGATAACCGAATTATTGTAATTTCAGGACCAAATGCAGGTGGAAAAACAATTTCGCTTAAAACAGTGGGGTTATTGCAATTAATGCTACAATCCGGAATGTTGATTCCTGTTCACGAACGCAGTGAAACTTTCTTGTTTGATAGAATTTTAACGGATATTGGAGACAATCAATCTATTGAAAATCATCTGAGTACGTATAGTTATCGATTAAAAAACATGAATTATTTCTTAAAGAAATGCAACAAGAAAACCATGTTTTTAATTGATGAATTTGGTACTGGTTCTGACCCTGAATTGGGTGGTGCTTTGGCAGAAATTTTTCTTGAAGAATTTTACCATCGTGAAGCTTTTGGAATCATTACAACGCATTACTCCAATTTGAAAATTCTGGCGAATGAATTGCCTTTTGCTACAAATGCGAATATGATGTTTGATGAAAAATCGCTTGAACCAATGTATAAGCTGGCATTAGGTCAGGCCGGTAGTTCTTTTACTTTTGAAGTTGCCTTAAAAAATGGAATTCCGTTTGGTTTAATAAATCGTGCAAAAAAGAAAATTGAAGTGGGAAAAGTTCGTTTTGATAAAACCATTGCAACACTTCAGAAAGAAAGATCAAAACTTGAAAAAACTTCTATCAACCTGAAAGAAGAAGAAACAAGAGCACGTGAAGAAAGCAAAAAGATGGAAAACATCAATGTAAAAATCAAACAGAAACTAGAAAGCTATCAGGAATTATATGACAGCAACCAAAAAACGATTTACATTGGTCAGAAAATTGAAGATATCTCAGAGAAATATTTTAACAATAAAAACAAAAAAGAACTTATTGGAGAATTTTTAAAAATTATAGAAATTGAAAATTCAAAACGTAAAAAAGCAACTCCAAAAGAAGCCAAAGCCATAATCGAAAAGAAAAAAGAAGTTATTGCAGAAGTTACAGTTCAGGTTGAAGAAATTCGAAAAGAAAAAAAGGAGAAAAAACTTAAACCTGTCATCGAAAAACCAAAACCAGTTTTAAAAGTTGGTGATAGAGTAAGAATGCTAGACGGAAGATCTGTTGGAAGTATTGATTCTATCGAAAAAAATAAAGCAACAGTAAATTACGGAGTTTTTACTTCGAAAGTCAGTTTGGATGAGCTGGAGTTTGTTGAAGCAGCTAAGAAATAAGTTTTCAGTTTTCAGTCTCGGTTTTCAGTGGTTAAAAATTGTAAAATTTGGTAAAAATTAAAATAAGGCGATTTAAAGAATAATCTTCAAAAAGATAATTACGAAGATGGATAATTTAAAAATATTGCTTAAAAATAATTTATGAAAGTCGTTTTCGATTTATAAAATTGATTGATTTTTCATTTTTAATAGAAATAAATAATCGTAATAATATATCCATTTTGTCATTCAGAGGAACGAAGAATCTCTGCAAGCAACTCAACAAAGATTGACTACTTACTGAGTTGAAGTTCTAGTGTGATTTTCTCATTCCTCGAAATGAAAAACTACGCGCAAGCTTTGTCAAAGTTTAAAACTTTGACAAAGCTAAAAACTTGAAACCTGAAACTTGAAACTTTTACCAAATGCAAGACCTTCCAAAAAACAAAAAAATAATCCTATTCGACGGCGTATGCAATTTATGTAATGGTGCAGTTCAGTTTATCATCAAGCATGATAAAAAAGACGTTTTTCGGTTTGTGGCTTTACAATCAGAATTGGGAATTGAGATTTGTAAACATATCGGTGTGGATCAAACTAAAATTGACAGCATCATTTTATACAATCCAGGCGTTGCATATTATTATAAATCTACCGCAGCCATCGAAATTGCAGAAGATTTGGGCGGAATTTACAGCTTAACTTCCGTTTTTAAAATTTTTCCTGAAAAACTTAGAAATTATATTTACGATTATGTTGCCAAAAATCGCTACAGATGGTATGGCAAAAAAGAGAGCTGCATGATTCCTACTCCGGAATTGAAGGCTAAATTTTTGTAATTGTTGTTTTGAAATAGTCCACTGATTTTGCGAATTTTATTCGCAATATTGTCATTTCGAGGAACGAGAAATCACACTCGAGAATTGACAAAGATTTGTAATATTAGGAGCGGAGTTTCGTGTGTGATTTCTCCTCTGTCGAAATGACAAAAATGCGTTAATCCAATAAAATCAATAAAAAATCCCAAATTCTAAATCATCACGATTTGGAATTTGGGATTTTAAATTTGAAATTTATTAGAAATTTATCTAATCAACTTTCTGTATTTCAAACGTTTTGGAGTTAAATCACCACCTAAACGTTTCTTTTTGTTTTCTTCGTATTCAGAGAAACCACCTTCAAAGTAGTACACTTCAGAATCTCCTTCAAAAGCCAGAATGTGTGTACAAATTCTGTCTAAGAACCATCTGTCGTGCGAAATAATTACGGCACAACCTGCAAAATTTTCTAAACCTTCTTCAAGTGCACGAAGTGTATTTACGTCCAAATCATTCGTAGGCTCATCCAGTAAAAGTACGTTTCCTTCTTCTTTCAATGTCATGGCAAGGTGCAAACGGTTACGCTCACCACCGGAAAGCATTGAAACTTTTTTATTTTGCTCGCCTCCGCCAAAGTTAAAACGTGATAAGTAAGCTCTTGAATTAACTTGCTTTCCGCCCATCATAATTAATTCCTGACCATCAGCAAAGTTTTCCCAGATGGATTTATTTGGATCAATGTTAGAGTGTGACTGATCCACGTAAGCGATTTTTACAGTTTCTCCAACTGAAAATTCTCCACTATCCGTTGCTTGTTCGCCCATAATCATCTTGAAAATGGTAGATTTACCAGCACCGTTTGGCCCGATAATTCCAACAATTCCGGCTTGTGGCAAAGTGAAATTTAAATTGTCATATAATAATTTATCACCAAAAGCTTTCGCAACATTTTTCGCCTCGATAACATTTGTACCTAAACGCGGACCATTCGGAATATAGATTTCCAAATTTTCATCCAGTTGTTTTTGGTCTTCATTCAATAATTTATCGTAGTTCTGTAAACGTGCTTTTTGTTTTGTCTGACGACCTTTGGCTCCCTGACGGACCCAGTCCAACTCACGCTCTAAAGTTTTTCTACGTTTAGAAGCTACTTTTTCTTCCTGTGCCATACGGTTTGATTTTTGGTCTAACCAAGAAGAATAATTTCCTTTCCATGGAATTCCTTCTCCTCTATCCAACTCTAAAATCCAACCTGCTACGTTATCAAGGAAATATCTATCGTGCGTTACCGCAATTACAGTTCCTGCGTATTGTGCTAAATGCTGCTCTAACCAAAGTACAGACTCAGCATCAAGGTGGTTGGTAGGCTCATCAAGTAACAATACATCAGGCTGTTGCAACAACAAACGACATAAAGCAACACGACGGCGCTCACCTCCGGAAAGGTTTTTAATTGGTGTATCACCTTCCGGTGTACGCAACGCATCCATTGCAATTTCTAGTTTTGTATCGATTTCCCAGGCACCAAGAGCATCAATTTTGTCTTGTAAAGCTGCCTGACGATCCATCAACTTATCCATTTTATCCTGATCTTCATAATATTCAGGAAGACCAAATAAGTCATTAATTTGATTGTATTCTTCTAAAACTGCCATAGTTTCTGCAGCTCCTTCACGAACAATTTCGATAACGGTTTTAGAATCATCAAGAATTGGCTCCTGCTCTAAATAACCTACTGTATAACCCGGTTGAAAAACAACATCACCCTGATAATTTTTATCTACTCCGGCAATAATCTTTAATAAAGAAGATTTTCCGGAACCGTTTAGACCAAGAATACCAATTTTAGCTCCGTAAAAGAAACTTAAATAAATATTTTTAAGCACTGGTTTGTCTGCTCCCTGATAGGTTTTACTCAATTTCTGCATTGAGAAAATTACTTTCTTATCGTCTGACATTTCGTTTTATTTTTATTTTAATTATTTAATTTTATTTATTTCTTCAAAAGCTTAAACCCTACCTTTCAATGCATTAAAAACCCACGCATTGGCAAAAAAACCAACACCTACCGCTACAAATCCCCAGCCGGAAACATCTCTGTATCTAAAAGCACCAAGACCTATAAGTAACAATCCCATAAGTATCATTATAAAAGTAGCCCATCCTAAAACGGTATTTTTATTCATTCCCATATTTGTGTAATTATTATTTTAAAGTAGTAAATTTTTTAGAAAGGCAAATATCGTGAATTTTCACGGCTTAATTAAATATTTTGTAAAGCATTTCTTTTAACAGATCTGATTGTGGCAATGCATTGGCACCAACACCTTTACTTTTGACGTCAACATCCCGCAAAGCGCCCACAATCTGACTCACTTTTCGCATGGGATAATTCTTTATTGCTAAATCGTATTCCTTTAAAAAATAAGGATTTACGCCAATTGCTGCCGCTACATTTTTAGGATTTTTATCCTTAAGTCCGTGGTATTTTAAAAGCTGAACAAAAAATCCAAACACCAGTCCGGTTGTCATTACAAGTGGATATTCTTTAGGATTATGAGCAAAATTTTCTGCAATTTTATACGCTTTTAATTGGTTTCGTTCTCCAATTGCTTTTCTTAATTCAAAAACATTATAGTCTTTACTAAAACCAATATTCTCTTCAATATGCTGTGGCGTAATGACAGTTCCCTGAGGTAAAATAATATGTAATTTCTCCAGTTCATTATTGATTTTACTCAAATCTGTTCCTAAAAATTCGACCAGCATAGCATTCGCTTTCGGGTCAATGGTATATTTTTTTCCGGCCAGAACACGTTTTATCCAGTCGCCAACCTGATTTTCGTATAATTTTTTGCTTTCGTAAACAACTCCGTTTTGGGCTAGTAACTTGGTTACTTTTTTACGTTTATCAAGCGTTTTATATTTGTAACAAAAAACCAAAACCGTTGTTTCCATCGGATTATTTACATAGGATTCTATTTTATCAATAGTTCTTGATAAATCCTGCGCTTCTTTTACAATAACAACCTGACGGTCAGACATCATAGGATAGCGCTTGGCCGTTGAAACAATATCTTCTACAGAAACATCCCTTCCATATAATACCGTCTGATTGAATCCTTTTTCTTCTTCAGAAAGGACATTTTGTTCAATATATTCAGATAATTTGTCAATATAATAAGGCTCTTCTCCCATTAAAAAATAAATGGGTTTTATATTTCCGGCTTTTATATCATTGACAATTTTTACAACTTCATCCATTCAATTTCTTCTTTCAGGTTTTAAAGTTTCAAGTTTAAACCTGAAACAAAAAACTATTTTATATTTTTGCTTTATGCAAAGATTAAATTTTCCAATCTATAGTTTTCGATTCAAAAATAGCGAAAATAAAGTGTCTATTTTTGATGAAATAAGAAAAAAATTTATCATTCTTACTCCAGAAGAATGGGTTCGTCAGCATGTTGTTCATTATTTAATGAATGAAAAAAAATATCCAAAATCACTTATAAACGTAGAGAAAGTTTTAACAGTCAATGGATTACGAAAACGTTATGATGTTGTCGTTTTTAATTCTGATGGTTCTATACATATATTAGTAGAATGCAAAGCACCGGAAGTCAAGATATCTCAGGCAACTTTTGATCAGATTGCCCTTTATAACATGACAATGCAGGCACGGTTTTTGAAAGTTACAAATGGTCTGAGCCATTATTATTGTCAAATGGATTTTGAAAACGAAAAGTATGAGTTTTTAAAAAGTTTACCAGACTATAAAGAAGTTTAATAAAATTAAAAAAAAACCTTTTGGATAAAATAGCTGTTGTCATTTTAAATTGGAACGGGGTAAAATTGTTGGAACAATTTTTACCATCCATCATCCAATTTTCAGAAGAAGCCACTATATATGTAGCAGATAATGCTTCAACAGACAATTCAATAGATTTTGTCAGACAGAATTTCCCAACAATAAAAATTATAAAAAACAGTGGTAATCACGGTTTTGCAAAAGGTTATAATGACGCTTTAAAAGAGGTTAATGCCGAAATATACGCATTGGTTAATTCTGATATTGAGGTGACACAAAATTGGCTTAAACCAATCATTGAAACATTTGATACCGAAAACCAAACGGCAATTATCCAACCCAAAATTCTTGACTTTAAAAACAAGGATTATTTCGAATATGCCGGAGCAGCCGGAGGATTTATTGATAAATATGGTTACCCTTTTTGCCGCGGTCGAATTTTTGATACTCTTGAAAAAGACAACGGACAATATGAGGACAATTGTGAATTATTCTGGGCGTCAGGAGCTTGCTTTTTTATTAGAAAAGAAGTCTATGATGAATTAAAAGGTTTTGATGAAACTTTTTTTGCGCATCAGGAAGAAATTGATTTGTGCTGGCGTGCCGCAAATGAAGGACACATTATTAAGTATAATTCAGCATCAACTGTTTATCATGTTGGAGGAGCAACTTTGCAACAAGGAAATCCTAAAAAAACCTATTTGAATTTCAGGAATTCTTTGCTAATGCTTGTTAAAAATTTACCTCGAAAAAGATTATTTTTTGTAATTTTCTTCCGAATGATTTTAGACGGAATTGCCGGTATTCGTTTTCTTACACAAGGAAAATTCAGTCATACTTTTGCAATTTTAAAGGCGCACCTTTCATTTTATTGTATATCTTTAAGATATTTACGTGATCGAAAAGATTTTCAAATACAGCAATACTATACCGTAAAAAGTATCGTTTACTTGTATTACATTAAGAAATTGACTGTATTTAAGGAAATCTTTAACAGTAATCAAAATATTAAAAACTAAATTTGTAATCAACGTTTAATTAAATATAATACCTATGAGAAAAATAGTTATCGCACTAACAGTATTAATGGCCTTAACTTCTTGTGTATCGAAAAAGCAATACGCAGCATTAGAAGCTAAGAACAAAGAGACCCAGGATTTATTAAACTCTTGCACAGTTAAATTAAATTCTTGTCTTGAAGAAAAAGCAGGATTAGCAGCTACAGCTGAAAGCTATAAACAACATAATCAAGACTTGATAAACAGCTCTAAAGATTTAACTGTATTAACTACAAAAGGTGCAGAAAACCTTGAAAAATCATTAGAAAGTTTAAAAGAAAAAGATTTAAAAATCTCTAGACTTCAAGATGCTTTAACTAAAAAAGACAGTGTTACTTTAGCATTAGTTACAAGTTTAAAAGGAGCTGTTGGAATCAACGATCCGGATATCGAAATCAATGTTGAAAAAGGAGTTGTATTTATTTCTATCGCAGATAAATTATTATTTAAAAGCGGAAGCTATGATGTAACTGATGCAGCTAAAGGTGTTTTAGCTAAAGTTGCAAAAGTAGTAAACGACAAACCAGATTTCGAATGTATGGTTGAAGGTCACACAGATAATGTTCCTTACAAAAGCAACGGAGTTTTGCTAGACAACTGGGATTTGAGTGTTAAACGTTCTACTTCTATTGTACGTGTATTAACAAACGATCTTGGTGTTAATCCAGCTAAATTAATCGCTGCTGGTAGAAGTTCATATGTGCCTTTAGTTGCAAATGATACTCCTGAAAACAAAGCACGTAACAGAAGAACTCGTATTGTGGTTATGCCAAAAATCGATCAATTCTATGATATGATTGAAAAAGAAATGAAAAAACAAGCGAAATAATTCTTTGCTTAAATCATTTTATAATACAAAAAAAGCAGGTCAATAGACCTGCTTTTTGTATTCTTAACTTTTTTTAATAACCAATTAATTGCAAATCAAGAATAGCATTATCTTTAAATTAACTAACTAAATTTTAACTATACTAAAGTTAGTTATTTATTTTAAATAATTATACTATTTCAGTTTTTTTTTACAAAATATCAATATCGCCTTTTCCTTCCCTTACAATTACCGGTTCATGCTCTGATAAATCAATGATAGTTGAACCAACATTATCACCGTAACCCCCATCAATTACCATATCAACAAGATTCTGCCATTTCTCAAAAATCAATTCTGGATCTGTAGTATATTCAATTACATCATCTTCATCACGAATAGAAGTTGAAACAATTGGATTTCCTAGTTTTCGAACAATTTCCAACGCAATATTATTATCCGGTATACGAATACCAACAGTTGTTTTCTTTTTGAACTCTTTCGGTAAATTATTATTTCCCGGTAAAATAAAAGTATACGGACCCGGCAAAGCTCTTTTCAGAATTTTGAAAGTCGAAGTATCAATCTGACGTACATAATCGGAAAGATTACTCAAATCATGACAGATAAAGGAAAAGTTTGCTTTTTCTAATTTTACTCCTTTAATTTTTGCAATTTTTTCTAAAGCACGGGAATTGGTAATATCACAACCCAAACCGTAAACAGTATCTGTTGGATAAATTACCAAACCTCCATTTTGAAGCACTTTTACCACTTTTGCAATGGCAGCCTCACTAGGTTTATCAGGATATATTTTTATGAACTCAGCCATTTTTTAGAATAAATATTTTAGATTATAGAATAAAGACTACTCTTTACTCCTTTTATTTTTTAAAATAGAAACTACATTCCAAGTGAAAATAGATACTTATTCTCTTGAAAATTATGAAGATCAAAAATCAAATCTGATGATAAAAATTGACTTTTTTAAAAATCTATTTTCTATCATCTTTTTTCTGTATTCTTTTCTTAACCTACAACATCCAATTTCGCAAATCGAAGCAACAGTTTTTTAATTCCGCCGACTTCAAATTTTATTTCTGCTTTTTTATCAGCTCCAACACCTTCAAGGTTAATTACTTCCCCTTTTCCGAAGCGTTCGTGCATGACGATATTTCCAACAGTTAATTTACTGTCGAATAAATTTGTTCCCGCAGCACTTGGTGCATTTCCTGAAACAGGTTTTAATTTACGAATATTTAAATCCGGTTTTGGTTCGTTGTCTGTAATATATTTTGGCGGAGTTCCTCCAACCGGTTTTGCCAATCGTAATTTTGACTTATCAACATCTCCAAAGATATCACCGTCAATCATAGGTTTAAAGCGGTAATTACTTTCTGCAGGTGTTAAATATTCCAGATATTGTCCGTCAATTTCCTCAATAAAACGAGAAGGTTCACTGTCTGTCAATTTTCCCCAACGGTAACGCGATTGTGCATATGTTAAATAAGCCTGATGTTCAGCACGTGTCAGAGCCACATAAAACAAACGACGTTCTTCTTCAAGTTCACTTCTGGTACTCATACTCATAGCACTCGGAAACAAATCTTCTTCCATTCCCACCACAAAAACATGCGGAAACTCCAATCCTTTTGCCAGGTGAATCGTCATCAAAGCCACACGATCTTCATCAGAGGTATCTTTATCTAGATCCGTTGCAAGCGCCACATCTTCCATAAATTCAGAAAGTGCGCCTCTTGCTCCGTCAATTTCTTTTTGCCCTTCTGTAAAATCTTTAATACCGTTTAAAAGTTCTTCAATATTCTGAATTTTTGCCATTCCTTCCGGCGTAGCATCTTTCTTTAATTCCTGAACCAAACCGGTTTTCTTAGCAACATAATCCGTAATATAAAAAGCATCCTGATTTTGATTAATCACCTGAAAACTCTGAATCATTGTCACAAAATCATTCAGTTTATTCTTTGTTCCGGCGTTCAGTTTCAGGTCAATTTTATCAATATTCACCATTACTTCCCAAATCGAACGCTTGTAATGATTTGCTGCAATAGTCAATTTTTCAACAGTTGTATCACCAATTCCACGCGCAGGATAATTGATTACACGAATCAGCGCTTCTTCATCTTTCGGATTAATTACCAAACGCAGATAGCACAAAACATCCTTGATTTCCTTACGTTGGTAGAAAGATAATCCCCCATAAATTCGATACGGAATATCACGTTTTCTCAAAGCGTCCTCCATTGCACGCGACTGAGCATTAGTACGATACAAAATGGCAAAAGCGCCATTATGCAATTGGTTCTGCATTTTCTGTTCAAAAATCGTACTTGCCACAAAACGGCCTTCTTCGGCATCCGTCAAACTACGATGTACTTTTATCTTGTGCCCAAAATCATTCGCAGTCCAGACTACCTTATCCAGCTTCGTTTTATTGTGTTCCATTACAGTGTTTGCCGCTTCAACAATGTTTCTTGTTGAACGGTAATTTTGCTCTAAACGAAACATTACAACACCTTCATAATCCTTCTGGAAATTCAAAATATTATTGATATTTGCCCCACGGAAAGCATAAATACTCTGTGCATCATCTCCAACCACACAAATATTCTGAAATTTATCTGATAAAGCCCTAACAATCAAATACTGAGAGTGATTTGTATCCTGGTACTCATCAACCAGAATATATCTAAAACGATTCTGATACTTCGCTAAAACTTCAGGAAAACGAGTTAGCAATTCATTGGTTTTCAACAATAAATCATCAAAATCCATCGCTCCTGCCTTAAAACAGCGCTCTACATATTGCTGATAAATTTCTCCCAATCTTGGTCTTTTTGCCATTGCATCGGCTTCTACCAATTCCGGATTGTTGAAATACGCTTTTACCGTAATCAAACTGTTTTTATAGCTCGAAATTCGACCTAAAATTTGTTTCGGTTTATAGATATCACGATCCAGCTGCATTTCTTTTATAATCGAAGAAATCAGTCTCGCTGAATCCTGTGAATCGTAAATGGTAAAATTAGACGGATACCCCAAATGATCTGATTCCGCACGAAGAATACGAGCAAAAATCGAGTGGAAAGTTCCCATCCACAGGTTTTTAGCTTCTGTCGCTCCTACAATGTCCGAAATCCTGTGCTTCATTTCACGAGCAGCTTTATTCGTAAATGTAAGTGACAAAATATTGAAAGCGTCAACACCCTGCGCCATCAAATAAGCAATTCTAATCGTTAAAACACGGGTTTTTCCCGAACCTGCACCAGCAATAATAATCATTGGCCCGTCTTTTTTCAGAACGGGTTGTCGTTGTGCTTCATTGAGCTGATCAATATATTTTTGCATGAAATTATTCTCCTTTTATGCAAAAATAAGAAATAATGAGTTAATAAGCTACTATCCCGAAACTTCGGGACTGAGGTTTTAAATGACTAATTTTTTTATTTTTTTGAAGCAGAACAATTGGCTTTTTCAGAAACATCGTTCCCGCTTTCGGCTATATCTCTCCGTTTCACTGCGAGGATACCGCCTCTATCGGGGCTAGATTAGAAAAAATTGGATTTTTTTTTAGAAAAAGTTGCTGAGCCACAAAGTTGCTAAGGTGCTAAGTTTTCATTATAAATAACAAACGAAATCTTTTAATTTAGAAGTTATACATAGCTCGAAGTTTCTCTTTAAAATCCGAATAATATATAATTCTTCCTGCCTCTATATCTTCTTCACTTTTCTGAAGTTCCTCCATTAATAATTCTAAATTATTCTGGTAATCGAAATCGTCAAATTCTTCCATTATTGTGATAAATTGTATTTTAAATATTTAATAAATATATAAAAATTTACTTACAATAATCAGTAAAATTAAACTAAAGGTCTCATCATAGAAAAGCTTAGAACCTTAGCGACTTAGCAACTCAGAACCTCTATTTATAGAAAACATCGTACGCAAATCGAATCAACGTCCCAACCACCACAACCAAAAAGAAAACCCTAATAAAACCATTTCCTTTATTAATAGCCAGTTTTGCACCAAGCCATCCGCCAAGTCCGTTGCTTATTGCCATAGGAATTGCAATCGTCCAAATGATTTTTCCTTTTATCATAAACAGACAAATCGAACCAAAATTAGTCGCAAGATTTACCATTTTGGCATTTGCAGAAGCGTGCAAAAAATCAAAACCTAAAAGTGCGATAAAAGCAACCACAAAAAAACTTCCCGTTCCCGGACCAATAAATCCGTCGTAAAATCCAACTATGATACTGATTACAACCGCATAAATAATCTGCGTTTTTGCCGAATGATCTTTTTCAACGTGCTGACCAAAATTTTTCTTGGCATACGTGTAAATAAACAACAAGGACAAAACCACAAGCAAAAGCGGTTTCATAAAATCATTACTTACCAAAGTCAGTAAAGTAGATCCTAAAAAAGCTGAGGGAACTGCCAGACACATCATGATTATCAACAACTTCCATTGAATAACCACTTTTTTAAGATATTGAAAAGCCGCAAAAGCAGTTCCGGTAAAAGCAGGTAATTTTAAAGTTCCGATAACGGTTGAAACCGGTAAATTAGGCAGCAAAATTAACCCCATTGGCGTCTGAATCAATCCGCCGCCGCCAACAATAGCATCAATAAATCCTGCTGCGAAAGCAGCCAAACAAAGTAAAATAATGACGTAAGTTTCCATTTCAATTGGGTTTCAGACGGTTTTGAGAATTGTCCACAAAAGTAGGTTTACATTTCATTTATTACAATAAAAAATAATATTGAATTCTCCTCAAAAAGTATATTTTTGTTGAAAAATTATTCAAATGGATTTTACAAGAATTATAGAATTGGCCAGTTATACTTTACCTGCGATTATTACCGGATTTGTGGCTTACGGTTTTTTTGAATTACACATTAAAAACAACGATAAAAAACGCGAATTTTTATTAAGCAGAGAATATCAAAAGCAATCTTTGCCGATACGTTTACAGGCTTACGAGCGTATGACTTTATTTTTAGAGCGTATCAATTTGACTAAATTACTAATCAGAATAACGCCAGTTTCTAACGAAAAACACGATTATGAAAATTATGTAATCGACCAAATCGAACAAGAATTTGAACATAATTTAACACAGCAAATTTATATGTCTGACGAATGTTGGACAATCATTACAACGGCAAAAAACTCAACCATACAAATTATTCGTAAAGCTGCCATGAGCGATCGTGTTGACAGCGCAGATAAATTAAGAGAGAAAATTTTAAATGATTTGTTAGAGAAACAATCTCCTAGTAATGCTGCTTTGGGATATATTAAAAATGAAGTTGCTGATCTTTGGTAGAAATACAATTTTAGAGTTCAGATTTTAGATTTTAGATTTGTTAAGAGTGAATTTTTAAGTTATCTCAACAATCTAAAATCTAAAATCATAAATCTAAAATCACCTGTTATCACTCATAACCTCAGACTTATTCTGAGCATATTCATACCCTTGCTCCCACCATTCTTTCATAACTTCTTTATTGAAAATAAGTGCATTATCGGTTAGTTTAGTTGGAGTGTAATATAAGTTAAGTTTCACATTCTTGTTGTTTGCCATCAATTTTCCTATAGCAATGTCGTGTTTTTCAACCTGATCTAAGGCAATTCGGAACAAGTCAATCATTAAGGAAAACGGGTTTTTACCAATAACCATTTTATCCATATTAACTTCTGTTTCCAGAATAATAACGTCGATTTCTGTGGCTCCGCGATTGATTGCTTCACGAATAGGAACCAGGCTTGAAAACCCGCCATCGCCATATTCAAAGTTATCTTTTTCTACCAAACTCATAAACGGAACATAGTTACTTGAAATCCAGGACCAATCACAGAATTCTTCATAGGTACAATCTTTTACAGACTTATATTCTGATTCGTTTTTGGTGAAATTGGTCACGGTAATAACCACATCGTTATTCATTTTTTTCAACTTATTAAAATCCGAAAGTGAAAAATTATTTTTGATATATTTCTTCAACCCTTTACTTTCACCAAAAGTTCTTTTTCCTTTAAAAAACTGGCGTATTACATTGAAGTGATTGATAGTTACAATATCGACTCCGTTTTTATTTTTAACGACAAACGGACAAATATTAAAAATACTTGACATGGTAACATTGGTGTAAACCGAATGAATTTTTTTGATATGCCCTAAAGCCAGATGCGGAATAAGCAAACTTCCGGTTGATGTTCCTAAAAATAAATTGTATTCGTGATTTTTTTCTTCTATTAAATATTGTGCAACACCGCCGGCAAATGCGCCTTTACTGCCACCACCGGAAATAACCAATGCTCTCATAAAATATTGTAGGTTTTGTTTTTGGCTTTTTTTCTTTAGAGAATAGAGGAAAGAAAATAGAAAAAAGAAAAAAGACAAAACTATACGCAAAAATCTATCCTCTTTACTCTTGCCTCTATTCTCTTTTCTCTATACTCTATACTCTATATTCTCTTTTCTTCTATCGTCTATTCTTTCAACAAACGAATCAATTGAAACTGTTCATCGGGGGTCAAATTAGGCAAAATTCTATCAAATGAAGCACGCATCTCTGGTTTTTTTAATAAAAATCGAATAGTTTCTCTTCCAAATTTTGAAAATTGCCACATATGATGCGTCGTTGAGCTAACTAAATTACTGAGAACCTGATCGTTAATTATTTTAAATGCAATTAATTTTTCCAAAGCATTTTGTCGTGTCGTGGCTTCGTATTTTGTAGAAGAAAACGCAATTAATTCTCCGATTAAATCTTCTGAATTATTCGCATAGTTTGGAGTTGATAATGCTAATGAAAGCCACATTGTACGGAGATTATAATCATTAAAACCTATCCAGTTTTTAGATTTATCCAAATATTCGGTACGATGATCCGGAAAATTTTTCCATAACCAATACAAGGCGATTTCCTGTGTCTGATAGGATTTATCGTCCAATAAAGTTTCGTATTCTGTTCTGAAATCTTCAGGGATTTTTGTCAATGTAGTCGCAACAGCCTGGCGAATTTGTACATTATTAGTCTGCAAAGCCAGAAGTAAAAGTTCTTTTTTTGCTTCAAATTTTTCATTTTCCAGTTGATCAACAATTGCTTCTTTTACAGCATAATGCACATCTGATTTCAAAGTATTTCTTAAAAATTCCAATTTATCTGTTATTGGAGTTTTCTTCAGTTTATCAACTTCTAACCGAACCTGAATTGCTTTATTTTTACTCAATAAGGCATTTGCTGCACCCGTATCAAATACCGTAGATTCCAGCCAGGTTTTTTGAAACTGTACCAAATCAAAATTGGATACTTTTTTTATTTCATCAAAGAAATTTTGAGTATTTACATTTTGGTACGCATACTTTTTCAAATAACTTTTTATCGCTTTTTTAAATGCTTTATCGCCAATCGATTCATGTAAAAAGAACAATGCCCACGCTCCTTTTTCATAAAAAGTAAGTGAACTTGCCTTTGGATTCAAAACGGGAATCGTATCTGTTCTCGAAGCAAATTTTATTTGTTGCGCCGTATCGTACAATTTCGAATAAAAATAATCATCGCCGAAAATTTCCCTTTCGGCCAACGCTGCATAATAAGTAGCAAATCCTTCCTGAAGCCAGTGATGTGTGCTGCTTTCGGCTGTAATTAAATCTCCAAACCAGTGATGTGCCAATTCATGCGCATCAACGTTGGTGTAATTTCGGTCTTCAAAACCTATTGAGTCAACAACATAGCGGGTTGTAAAAAGCGTTGCTGTGGTATTTTCCATTCCTCCATATAAAAAATCGCGAACCGGAATTTCTCTATAGATTTCCCACGGATACGGTATTCCTATTTCTTTCTCTAAAAAATCAAAAATACGTTTTGAATAACGATATGTGGGCTCAAAACGATTGGCATCTTTATTTTCCAGATAATATTCCAGTGGAATTTTTGATTTAGAATTGAATTCTTTCTTATCATATTTCCCAATGGCAAGCATCAATAAATAAGAACTCATTGGGTTTTTCATTTGATATTGCCACTGAACTGAATCTCCTTTTGCTGTTTTTTCTTTTAAAGTTCCATTTGAAACCACCTGATATTCTTTGTGATAGGTAATTCCCAAATTAAAAATGACTTTTTCATTCACATCATCAAAACTCGGGAACCAGTTGCTGGTATATCTTCCCTGCCCTTGTGTCCAGATTTGTACGTCTGAATTTTCAATGGCAACAAAATACAAAGCCTGTTTCGGTTTAGCCGAATATTCAAAAGTCAGGTGATTTTGCCCTTTTTGGAAATTATTGATAATTTGTAATTCTTTGCCAGTATTTAGAAAAACGACGTCTTTATTATCCAACTGAACATGAGTGAATTCCATATTTTTAGCATCAATTTTAATTGTATCAACAGGTTGCAAAACGTCAAATTGGTAATCAACGATTCCGGAAATTGATTTTTCTGTGGCATTTAATTTCAATTGTCCGTTTACCGATTTGAAATCCACAAATTTGGTTTGTTGCGCAAATAGAAAAGTGGTAAATAATAATAATAATAATAGGAAGTATTTCATTGAGAATTTAAGTTTATATAATCTTTTTCCCAGGATCCTGGATTAGATTTTATATAGTTATAGATGGTTTCAAATCTTTTGTAATTTCTAACGATATGATCGTGATAATTGGTCTGCCATATTTTTTTATTACCAATTTCGGTGTTTTTTTCTTTATACAAATCATTTATTTGTTTGGTTGTAACCGATTTAAATAACGCTACAAAAGATGATATTGAATTGGGTTTTCGAGATAATGATGAATCTGATGTTTTGAATTTATTTTCTTGTCCGGTTGCAAATTGTAGAGGCGCACAGCAGTGCGTCTCCGCAACGTGTGACACAATACTTGTCTCAATATTTATTGTCGATATGCTGGACGTAGACGCACTGCTGTGCGTCTCTACGATATACTTTGTGGTTAAAATTTGATCATTATTTTGAATTTCAATCAACAAATGAATATGATTTGGCATCACAATCCAATTATGGAAAAACCAATTTTTACGAATTTTAATCGATTTTAAAAGTTCTTTCTCTACTATCTCCCCAACATCATTCAAAATCATTTTATCTTCTACAATAGAACCAAAAATACATTTTCTATTCTCCGTTGCTATTGTAATGAAATAAACGGCTTCACTGGAATAATCCCAATTTTCTAGTCGGTTTGAATTAGTTTTAAATTTATCTTTAAATAAAGTCATTTTATGGCGTGTAAGAATTCCAAAGTTACAAAGGTTTCATTAACAAATCGAATGAAATTTGTATGTTTACGATAGAAAATTACAATATCGTGTCAACACCAAAGAAAGCCTTATTTAACTGGAGCAGCGGAAAAGATTCTGCTTTGGCTTTATACAAAACATTGCAAAATCCAGATTTTAAAATCGAATATTTGCTAACGAGCGTCAATCAGCAATTTCAGCGTATTTCTATGCACGGCGTTCGGGTTGAATTACTTGAAGCGCAGGCAAAAAGCACCGGTTTGCCTTTAAAAATCATGCAGATTCCTGAAATGCCAACAATGGAAGTTTATGAAAATGTAATGACTGAAACTTTAACGGAATTAAAAAATAAAGGCATTACACATTCTGTTTTTGGTGATATTTTCCTCGAAGATTTACGAAAATACCGTGAAGATCAACTGGCAAAAATAGGTTTTGAAGGCGTATTTCCTCTTTGGAAAATACCAACACAAGATTTAATTCAGGAATTTATTTTGTTAGGATTTAAGACGATTGTGGTTTGCGTTAATGACCGTTATCTCGACAAAAGTTTTGTTGGCCGAATTATCGATCAGGACTTTATTAATGATTTGCCCGAAGATGTAGATGTGTGTGGAGAAAACGGCGAGTTTCATACTTTTACATTTGACGGACCTATTTTTTCAGAACCAATAGATTTTAAAATTGGCGAAATCGTGTATCGCAAATACGAAAGATCTACAAAAGAAGATTCTTCCAATACAGCCTGTGATACCGCTACAAGCGATCCTTTTGATTTTGGATTTTGGTATTGTGATTTAATTTAACCGAAAATTTATGATGATCTCAAAGGAAAAGAGTTTAGAAGTAAAAAAAGTTTTATCATTTCTTGATGAAATCGGAATCAATATAATTGAAAAGCAATTAGGAGAAACCTTTTTGCCCGGATTAGATTTAGGTCCGGATGGTTTGTACATCGATTTTGATAAACTATTATATCCCGGAGATATTCTGCACGAAGCGGGACATTTAGCGATTACAACTTCTTTAGAAAGAAAAACGATCGGAACAGATGAAATAAGCCCCGAATGGCCAACGCAAGGTGACGAAATTGCCGCTATTTTATGGTCTTTTGCAGCTTTAAAACATTTGGATTTACCTCTTGATTTTGTTTTTCATTCCAACGGATATAAATCACATTCTGAATGGTTTATTTCTAATTTTAATAATGAAAATTATGTGGGTTTGCCGCTTTTGGAATGGATGGGACTAACTTTAGGACAAGAACGCGCGCTGAAAGAAGGAAAAGAACCATTTCCTAAAATGCAAAAATGGCTCAGAGATTAACACAATCTACTCTTATTCATTATATATTGCCAGCAAATTTGTAACCGTATTCCAGTTTCGCATTGTTACAATAACATTCAGTTTTTTCTCGATGTATTTCCCTTCTAATCTCGTTTTTCCGGCACCAACAGCATATTTAATAAAAATTCTGTTTCCGTCGATGCTCGCTTCATCAGGTTTAAACTGACTGATTTTCAAATCATTTATATTCTCACTTTTTAAGGCAGTCGAAACAAAAGCCACATAAAGCTTTTTGGTATCAACATCTTTTTCTTTTAGATACGGACTATTTTTAAAACACAATTCCAGATCTTCTTTTGTAATAACAATTGTGGGCACCTCATGTCCAAAAACCTTGAAAATTTCCTGCTTAATCATAAAACCAACTTTGGAAGCACTTTCTTCTTCGGTATCCACAAAAACATTTCCGGATTGCAGATAAGTCCTTACGTTTTGAAAACCAATATTTTCTAACATTGTTTTTAAAGCGTCCATTTTCATCATATTATGTCCCGAAACGTTGATGCCGCGTAAAAGTGCTAAGTGAGTTGTCATTTGCTGATTTTTTTATTCCTCAAAGATATTATTTTATAAACTTCAATTTATCTGATTTTCAAATTTCCTAATTAAAATCTATCTTCGCTTTCGTAAAGAGAAAAATTAAAGAGAAAAGAAAATAGACTATAGAATATAGATAAAAGTCTATAATCTATTTTCTTTATTCTATTTTCTAAAATCTAAACTCTAAACTCTAAAATAAATTAATGTCTAATAATCTCCTCGAAACCCCAATCGAATACTTAAAAGGTGTTGGCCCAAGCCGTGGTCAATTGCTTCGCAAGGAATTGGGAATTCATAAATACGGGGATTTAATTAATTTTTTTCCGAATAGATATATTGACAGGACCCGTTATTATAAGATCAACGAACTTCAAAATACAGGATCAGAAGTTCAGATTATTGGTAAAATTATCAATATAAAAACGGTTGAATTTGCAAAAAACAAAAAACGTTTGGTTGCCACTTTCGTGGATGATACGGGACAAATTGATTTAAACTGGTTTCAGGGCCATAAATGGGTTCGCGAGAGTTTAAAACTGAATGAAGTTTGTGTGATTTTTGGAAAATGTTCCCTTTACGGAAGTCAGTTTAGTATGGCGCATCCGGAAATTGAATTGTTGAGCGAGCACGAAAAAAGCCTTCGTTCTGCCATGCAGCCGGTTTATCCTTCGACAGAAACCCTGACAAATCGTGGCATTTCAAACCGAACGATCAATAGATTAATGCAACAATTGTTTATTGAAACCCAGGCTTTGTTTTCGGAAACTTTCCCTTCTTATTTAGTCGAAGAATTAAAGTTAATTTCGAAAAAAGCAGCGTTATTCAATATTCATTTTCCTAAAAGCACAGAGGCTTTGGCGAAAGCCCAATTTAGATTGAAATTTGAGGAATTGTTTTTTATTCAGCTGCAGTTAATCACAAAAAATTTAATCCGAAAACATAAAATTAAAGGACATCCGTTTACAAAAGTGGGTGAATTTTTTAATGAATTTTACCAAAATCATTTGCCTTTTGATTTGACAAATGCGCAAAAAAGAGTGGTTAAAGAAATACGTTCAGACATGGGTAGCAATGCCCAAATGAACCGATTACTGCAGGGAGATGTTGGTTCAGGAAAAACAATTGTTGCCTTTTTGAGTATGCTTTTAGCGCTCGACAATGGTTTCCAGGCTTGTTTGATGGCTCCTACAGAAATCCTGGCCAATCAGCATTTTATTGGTTTATCAGAATTGGCCGCGACGTTAAACATCAACATAAAAATACTTACAGGTTCAACTAAAACTGCCGCAAGAAGAATCATTCATGAAGAACTCGAAAATGGCAGTTTACATATTTTAATTGGTACACATGCTTTATTAGAAGATAAAGTAAAGTTTAAAAATCTGGGGTTGGCCGTGATTGATGAGCAGCATCGTTTTGGTGTTGAGCAACGATCTAAATTGTGGAAGAAAAACGAAATTCCGCCACACGTTTTGGTGATGACCGCCACTCCTATTCCGCGAACATTGGCGATGAGTTTGTATGGCGATTTGGATATTTCTGTCATTGATGAATTGCCGCCGGGCAGAAAACCAATTCAAACTGTCCATCGTTTTGATAGTAATCGTTTGAAAGTCTGGAAGTTTTTACGAGATGAAATTGCAAAAGGCAGACAAATTTATATTGTGTATCCGTTGATTCAGGAATCTGAAAAAATGGATTATAAAGATTTAATGGACGGTTACGAAAGTATTTCACGTGATTTTCCTTTACCGCAATATTCAATTTCTATTTTACACGGAAAAATGAAACCTGCTGATAAAGATGCAGAAATGAAACGCTTTTCTGAAGGAAAAACCAATATTATGGTCGCTACAACCGTAATTGAAGTTGGTGTAAATGTGCCAAATGCCAGCGTTATGATTATCGAAAGTGCGGAACGTTTTGGTTTATCACAGCTTCATCAATTGCGCGGTCGTGTGGGTCGTGGCGCTGAACAGAGTTATTGCATTCTAATGACAAGCCATAAATTAAGTGCCGACAGCAAAACAAGAATGGAAACGATGGTACAAACAAACGACGGTTTCGAAATTGCCGAAGTCGACCTTAAACTTCGCGGTCCCGGAGATTTGATGGGAACGCAGCAAAGTGGTGTTTTAAATCTTCAAATTGCAGATATTGTCCGCGATCGTGATATTTTGGCTCTAGCCAGAAATTATGCATTAATGGTTTTAAAAAACGACGCTCCTTTACAAAAACCAGAACACGCCACCTTAAAAGCCGTTTTTATAGAATTAACGAAAAAGAAAAATATTTGGAATTATATAAGTTAATAAGGTACAAAGCTGCAAAGGTTCAAAGGGACAAAGGTTTAATCTAAAACTTATAACTAAAAGGTTAAATTAACTTACCTCTGCCGCTTTGAACACTTTGAATCTTTGATCTTTGCTACTTTGAACCTTTGTTCCTTTGAGCCTAAAGAAAAAAAACACTTCACTGTATCAAAACTTATGATTAATTAAGTTATCAATATTCATTAGGCTAGATAAGGCTGATTAAATTTGTCGGGGTGCAAATTTTTGGTTGAATATTATGTGATACAATGAAGCATATGGGATTATTTTAATTTTTAATTTTTTTAAGTTTTAAGTTTTAAGTCTTTCATCTTTCCTCTATAATCTTTTCTCTTTTCTCTCTATTCTTCTCTCCTTACTTTTTACTATTCTTTTTTTCGAAAAAACCATTAAAAAAACCTTTACTTACTTTATTTTTATCATCTTTTCCTGTTGCAACAAGATGATCAACATATTCCATGTATGTTTTTTTGCGTTCTTCCAGGAAGCCAATAAGATAATCTTCCGAAGCACCAATTCCGCTTACTTCTTCGATGTGTAAAAGCTTCTTGTACAGTGGTTCTATAAACTTTACAATAATATCATCCGGCACAGATTTTCTGGTTCCAAAATATCCAACAATTTCCCCGTCTCCGTCGGCTATGATTTTAAAATCGGTAATTACCCAATAATATCTCCCGGTTTTCGACATGTTTTTGATAATTGCATGAATGTTTTCACTTGATTTAATACTGTCCCATAAAAACTTAAAAATCACCTTTGGCATATCGGGATGGCGTATAACGTTGTGCGGCTGTCCGATCAGCTCAAATTCATCATAACCAGAAACGTCGATAAAAGCTTCATTCGCATATAAGATAGTTCCTTTTGTATCTGTTTTACTGAGTAACACCTTAGTTTTGTTCCAATCAACTTCTCTGTCAGATGGAGTCGGTCGAGTAATTCTGGTATCCATAATCTTGTGTTTAAAAATTAATATGTACGCCTGTTTCTACGTGTAGAATGGTCTTGTTTGGGTTTCTTTTAATTAAGTTCTTCTTCTAAAATCTTTAATAGGTCTTTGATTTTCCTAAAGACATTTTCCAATTCATCTTCAAGCCAATCAGGCAAAGTGTTATCCTTTACCTGCTTTAAATGCTGAATATCATTGGCTATCTGAATGATTTTTTTATACTGAAAATCTAAGTTTTTCGCATTTCGATTGTCTTTGTTTTCATCAAAAATTATTGAAACTTCTTTTCCAAATTCCGTCTCAGTTCCTGCTTTTTCAAAGGAATGTGTCGTAACATCATTTTTCAAAAAAACATCAAAAGATTCTTTTAGGTTCATCAGCTTCTTATTTGCTAATGCAAAATCGTGTTTGGGCATACAATAAGATTAAGTTAAAAATTGATTTGGGAAAGCAATTCGATTCTAATTCTTGCTATTCGTGGATTTTACGTGAATATCATTCACTAAATCATCAATTCTTTTGGCACTTTCTCTCATCATTTCGAGATAACTCAAAAGCTTATCATTATCTGTATGTCCTTTTGAAACATCGATTAATTTTAAAACAGAATTCACCGGAAGTTTTAAATCTAAAGTCGTTTTGTGCACAAAATCGTTGTATTCTTTTGTTGCTGAGATTGAACTGTATTTTGCCGATGCCAGTTTGATGTTTTCTAATTCATATTCATCCGATATTTTAGAAATATGGTTTTGGCTGTGTTCCTTAAAATAATACGCCCAATATCCATTCATAAAAAATACTACCGCAGCCAGAATGATATGTATCAGTAAGGTTTCTAAATCAAAATTTACCTGCGAAAAATAAACCTGTAAACCGTTTGGATCCTGATAAATAAAATTTTGCACATAGGCTAAACCCGCGTGATGCAAGACTACCAAAAGCGTTAACGGAATTTGAAGTTTCCAGTTTTGGTAAATAATAAGGATTGTACTGGCGATAAATACCGTAAAATGCATTTCAAACAATCCGTGCATCTGGTAGATATACTGCGCCATAAAAATCGCCAGAACTACGGATAAAACATACTGGTAGAAATTGGAATTTTTGAGTAAAAATTTAGCCGAATAATACATCAACAGATTCAAAGTTCCCACTCCCACTCCTATTTCAAAAGTATCGTATTTAAAAGAAAGACCAATCCCCAGAAGAAAATAGGCTGCAAGAACGTAGTTAATAATAGTGTCCGATTTTTGCGTCATAGTCGACATAAAACTGTGCAAATAATCCTGCTCGTTTAAACTGGCTTTTGTTTTCATAATTGGTAATTTTAGGTTAAGGTTAGATTTATTTAGTACATTTTGGCAATGAACATCCGTACGCTCTCAGCGCCAAAGCATCAAATGACGGAGACTGGGACTGCTGCAGTAATGAATCGATTGCCATTTGTGCATAATTTGTATCGGCATTGGTGCAATATCTTGATTTATTGTAGTTTCCGCGATAATATAATCTTTGGGAACCATCCATAATAACGGCTTGCGGAGTGGAAAAAACGCCACATTTAATTGCCATCTTTTCATCAAAATAAACGGGAACATCGCAGTCAAATTTTTTCTGGATAGCTGCAATTGAAAAATCTTTCTGTTGGTTTAAAACCACAATTTTAAAATTAATTCTGTCTCCGTATTTTTTAATGAGTCCGCTTACGTGAGGTATATTAAAGCGCGAACAAGGACATTCGGGATTAAAAAAATGAATAAATACAGGTTTATTATTGGTGAGCCAGCATTTTCCCAAATCAATTGTAGAACCCATTGCAACTTCATGGTAATTTTTAGGAACCGGAGTGGGCAAAGTGTACTTTAATTCATTCTGCCAAAACAAAAATGATATGGCACAGAACAATAATGAAATCCACAATCCAACGAGTATTTTTTTTCTCATAAATCAGGTAGTTTTTAATTAAAAAATCAAAAAATGAATAAACATTTGTTAATTAATTAGTTCAAAAAAGTATATTTTTAACTTAAAATAAAATAAAAAACCTACATACTTTAACACTTAACCGCCGAAAACATTAATATTCTCACAAAAAAACTACCATTTTGTTTAAGCTTATCAATGTTACAAATAAAAACGATAAACTGCAAAAAAAATCAGACAAAATGCAAAAAAAATATCTTGTTTAGAATTAATATATAATTTAAAATATCTCAATTAACTGATTTTTAATATGTTGCTAAAGTTGTTTCCTGAATTAGTATCTTTAACAAAAAAAAACAATAATCTGTTTTAAACCTTTTACAAAAAAGCTTGTCTAAAGACAAAAGTTTGCCAAAAATGATCCATTAAACGTATGTTTAAATTTATTGTAATCCAAGTGTTAAAAAAAAGCTAACGCCTTTTGATTTCAATACAAAAAGTTAAATTTGCCAGCTACTAAAAACACCAAAAAAAATATCTTTACCTCAATTTTATGAAAGTAAAAAACCTTATTTACGCCCTTATAATTATAGTTCTCGGCGGATTTATCACTTACAGGGTGATATCCAACAAAAGCAAAAACGATGAATCTAAAAAATCCGGCGATAAAGACAAACCTACCACTGTAACAGGATTAGTTGTTCAGACTTCGACTTTTGACAATAACTTATCATTATCCGGATCTATTGAAGCCAATGAACAAATTGAAATTCACAGTGAAGTTTCAGGAATTGTAGAAGGGATTTATTTTACTGAAGGCACTTATGTAAATAAAGGTCAGGTACTTTTTAAGGTAAACGATATCGAATTAAAAGCCCAGTTAAGACAAGCTCAGACAAAAGAAGGTTTAGCAGGCGAAAACGAAAGAAGAGCCAAATTACTTTTGCAAAAAGAAGCGATTAGCCAGGAAGAATTTGATGTTGCAAACGCCGATTATGCCTCGATGAAAGCACAATCTCAATTGATAAAAGCTCAAATTGCCAAAACTTCTGTAAAAGCTCCTTTTTCAGGAAAAATTGGTTTGCGTTCTATTTCTCCGGGAACTTATATTACTCCAACGGTTTTAGTGGCGAAATTGGTAAACACCGGAAAATTAAAAATTACTTTCTCAATTCCTGAGAAATATGCTTCGCAGGTAAAATCAGGTTCTACAATTGATTTTTCTGTTTCAGGATCGGATAAAACCTATACGGCAAAAATTTACGCTATTGAACCTGAAGTTGAAGTAGCAACGCGAACGCTGAAAATTCGTGCTATTGCAGATAATTTAGATGGAAAACTTTTTCCGGGAACTTTTGCTGATGTAAAATTGCCTTTAAACATTATCAAAGATGCTATTGTTGTTCCCTCAGAAGCAATTGTGCCGGTGCAAGATGGTAAAAAAGTGTATATCGCCAACATGGGCAAGGCCAAAGAAGTGATGGTAGAAGCAACTACAAGAACGGATGCTTCTATTTTAATTCTTTCAGGATTAAAAGCGGGTGATACCTTAATTACGAGTGGCGTGATGTCATTGAAAAATGAGGCTCCGATAAAAGTTAAAGTAAAAAAATAGTTTTGAGTTATGAGTTACGAATTATGGGTTTAAAGCTATAATCTGTACTCTATTTTCTTTATTCTAAAATCTCAACTCTAAAATCATAAATCTCACATGAGTTTATCAACCACAAGTATAAGAAGACCTGTTTTAACCATTGTACTGAATCTTTTGATTATTTTATTCGGTTTCATTGGTTATACTTTTTTAGGTGTTCGTGAATTCCCTTCTATTGATCCGGCGCAGGTTTCGATTAGAACTAATTACACCGGAGCCAATTCTGACATTATAGAATCGCAAATTACTGAACCTCTTGAAAAAGCCGTGAATGCTATTGACGGAATTCGAAATATTACATCATCAAGTAATCAGGGAAGCAGTAATATTACCATAGAATTTAACCTGGACAAAGATCTTGAAGAAGCTGCGAATGATGTTCGTGATAAGGTTTCGCAAGCCGTAAGAAGTTTGCCGCAGGATATCGATGCACCGCCGGTAGTTTCTAAAGCCGATGCTGATAGTGAATCAATTATTTCGATGACTGTACAAAGCGACAGCAGAAGTTCATTAGAATTAAGTGATTATGCAGAAAATGTTATATCACAGCGTTTAGAAACTATTCCCGGAGTAAGTGGTGTTCAAATTTGGGGTCAAAAACGTTACGCCATGCGTTTGTGGATTGATCCGATAAAATTAAATGCCTACAATTGTACTGTTTCTGATGTTCGCGATGCCTTAAACGCACAAAACGTAGAATTACCTTCAGGAAAATTAACCGGAAACAATACAGAACTAACCGTAAAAACAATAGGAAACCTTTCTACTCCTGAAGAATTTAACAATATTATTATTCGTACCGATGGAGATAAGATTGTTCGTTTAAGCGATGTTGGCGGTGCCGAATTAGGTCCGGAAAATATAGAAACTTCTTTAACTTCCTCAGGGCTTCCAATGATTGGTATGGCGATTGTGCCAATGCCCGGAGCCAATTATCTTGATATTTCTAAAGAATTTTACAAAAAATATGACGCTTTAAAAAAGGATCTTCCAAAAGATATTAAACTCAATATTGCACTTGATAATACGATGTTCGTTAAGAAATCAGTATTAGAGGTTGCTGAGACTCTGGGAATTTCGATTATTCTGGTAATCATTATTATTTATTTGTTTTTTAGAGACTGGGCCATTGCTTTCAGACCTTTGATTGATATTCCGGTTTCGTTGATTGCTACGTTTTTTATTATGTGGCTTTTTGGATTCTCTATCAACGTATTAACCTTATTAGCAATCGTTTTGGCAACTGGTTTAGTTGTAGATGACGGAATTGTAGTAACCGAAAATATCTTCAAAAAAGTAGAAGAAGGAATGTCGCCAATAGAAGCGGCGATTAAAGGATCTAATGAGATTTTCTACGCTGTAATCTCTATTTCGGTAACACTTGCAGCGGTATTTTTACCTGTGATATTCCTGGAAGGTTTCGTAGGACGACTCTTTAGGGAATTTGGTGTCGTGATTGGCGCAGCCGTTTTAATTTCTGCCTTTGTATCGCTGACTTTAACACCAATGTTAAATGCGTATTTAATGAAAGGCGGCGAGCAGAAAAAATCAAAATTTTATGTAAAAACAGAACCTTTTTTCGAAAAATTAAATAGTGGTTACGCCGATTCATTACAGCGTTTTATCGCTAAAAAATGGCTTAGTTTCCCCATTTTAATTGCTTGCTTTGGATTGATTTATTTGTTTTTTACGATTCTGCCAAAAGAAACGGCTCCTTATGATGACCGTAGTTCTGTAACAATGCGTATGACGACACCTGAAGGTTCATCGTATGAATATACAAACCGTTTTATGCAGGAAATGTCAAAACTGGTTGATGATTCTATTCCGGAGAAAAAAGTAAGTTTGGTAATTACTGCCGGAGGTTCGGGAGGTTCTGCCACTAATTCCGGTTTTATAAGACTTTCGCTGAAAGAACCAGATGAAAGAGCCAAATCTCAAAAAGATATTGCTGACCAATTAAATAAATGGACTAAAAAATATCCAAACGCTAAAACATCTGTAATTCAGCAGCCTACAATTTCCGTAAACCGACGTGGCGGACTTCCGATTCAATACATTATTCAGGCGCCAACTTTTGAAAAGCTACGAGAAAAAATTCCTGCTTTTATGGATGAAGTTGGTAAAAGCGATGTTTTTTCGACAACTGATGTCAATCTAAAATTTAATAAACCGGAAATCAACGTAAGCATCGATCGTGAAAAAGCCGAAAGTTTAGGAATTTCAATCATGGATATTGCCCAGACTTTACAGCTTTCTTTAAGTGGACAGCGTTTTGGGTATTTCATCAAAAACGGAAAACAATATCAGGTAATTGGTCAGTTTGATCAAAAAGACCGCTCGAAACCATTGGATTTAACTTCAATGTTCGTGAGAAACAAAGACGGACAATTGATTCAGATGGATAACGTGGTAAAAGTGGAAGAACAAAGTAATCCGCCTCAATTGTATCACAATAACCGATATATGTCGGCAACTGTTGCCGCAGGTTTGGCGCCGGGCAAAAGTATCAGCGATGGTATTGAGGAAATGGATCGAATTAAGGCTAAAGTACTTGACGAAAGTTTTACTACCGATTTAAGTGGAGAATCGAGAGATTTTGTGGAAAGTAGTTCCAATACTTCTTTCGCATTTGGATTGGCTTTATTATTAATATTTTTGATACTTGCTGCTCAGTTTGAGAGCTTTATAGATCCGTTGATTATCATTTTGACGGTTCCAATGGCAGTTGCCGGGGCTTTATTTTCTTTATGGTTATTCAATCAGACCTGGAATATTTTTAGTCAGATTGGTACGGTAATGCTTATTGGTCTGGTAACCAAAAATGGTATTTTGATCGTAGAGTTTGCCAACCAGCTGCGAGAACAGGGCAAGCCAAAACTGGAAGCCATATTAGAAGCTTCAGAAGCGCGTTTACGTCCAATTTTAATGACGAGTTTAGCCATAGCATTAGGAGCTTTGCCAATTGCAATGTCACTTGGAGCCGCTTCTACCAGTAGAATTGGAATGGGAGTTGTAATTGTTGGAGGAACCATTTTTTCATTGGCATTGACACTATTTGTAATTCCGGCAATCTATTTAATGTGGTCCAAAGCCAGAAAACATTATCCTGAATTTGATCATATTGAAGAATACGAAAGAGAAAGTAAATAAATAATATTAGCCACGAATTCACGAATTTTATTAAATTAATTCGTGAATTCGTGGTAAAAGAAAACCAATATGAATATTAAAATTTTATTTAGCAGTTTACTATTGTTCCTGTGCGTTATAAAAACAAATGCACAAGAAGTGCTGACTATTGAAGAGGCTATGAAAATAGCTTTGGAGAATAATTTTGAAATTAAGATTGCCAAAAATAACACCAAAATAAACGAGACGAACGTAACGATTGGAAACGCCGGAATGTTACCGGTTGCAACTGCTACAATTGTTGATAATAACAGTATTCAAAATACATCACAAACACGTCAGGACGGGACTTCAACCTCTTTGGATAATGCCAAAAACAACAGTTTAAATTATGGTGTAACGCTTGGCTGGACTGTTTTTGACGGAATGAAAATGTTCGCCAGATTAGATCAGTTAAAAGAGCTTCAAAAACTGGGTGATTCTCAGTTAAAACAAACTATTCTGGTAAAAATTGGTCAGGTAAATTCTGCTTATTATGATTTGGTACAACAGCAACAGCAACTATCAGCTTTAGATACTACCATTGTAATTTCGAAACAAAGAGTAGAATTGGCTCAAAATCGTTTCAGCATTGGAAAAGCTTCAAAATTAGAAGTTTTAAATGCGCAGGTTGACCTGAACACAGATCAGGTGGCTTTATTGAGACAAAAAGAATCCTATGCAAATGCTAAGATTTTACTGAACCAGTATTTAGCCCGTGATCCAAAAATTGACTTTAAAGTCAGTGATTTGGTTACTGTTGATAGTAAATTGGTATTAGCTGATTTAATAGATTTGGCACAAAAGCAAAATCCGGCGCTGGAAGCTCAGGTTATCAATAAACGCATTGCAGAATTACAATTAAAACAAGTAAAAGCAGATCGTTATCCAGTTGTAAATCTGACATCCGGATATAATTTTGCTGATAGTCAGTCGAGTTTGGGTTTTACAACTCAGTCCTCTGCAAAAGGTTTAAATTATGGTTTTAATGCAACGCTAAATATATTTGACGGTTTTAATCAGCATCGAAATGAAAAAGTAGCAAAATTGCAAATCGAAAATACTCAAATTGCAATCGAGCAGCAAAATTTGATTTTGAATACACAATTAAGCACTGCTTTTCAAACGTATTTAACCAATTTAGAATTAATTGATCTTGAAGAAGATAACGAAGCAATTGCGAAACAAAATTTAGATATTACACTGGATAAATTTAGAATCGGAACCATTACAACACTTGATTTCAGAACGGCGCAGCTTAATTATGTAAATGCAAAAGTACGTTACAGCAATGCACAATACGAAGCAAAATTATCTGAAATTGCCTTAAAAGAATTAGCAGGAAATATTAATTTTTAATTTAAATTTGTTTGCAAAAACAAATCTGAATGATCTCATATAATACCAAAGACTGGTTTACATTTATATTCCATTTTCACAAATCTGACACTGTTAGAAAGTTATTGCCTATTATGCTCGCTATCGGGATATATGCGGCTCTGGTGGGTTATCTTGAAGTAGAATATTTTAAATTTGGTAAAAACGATTATATACACAACATTCCTATTATGCACGGAATGCTTGGTTTTGTCATTTCGTTATTGCTTGTTTTCCGTACCAACACAGCTTATGACCGCTGGTGGGAAGGAAGAAAATTATGGGGCGGACTGGTAAATAGCAGCCGTAATCTCGCCATCAAACTTTCGGCAATGGTAAAAGATGAGAATGATAGAAAATTTTTCAGAAAATTCATTCCCATGTATGCTGATATTTTGCATGCCCATCTCAAAGATGACGAAACCAGTAAACAGCTTTTTGAAAATGTAGATTTGGAAATGGATCATCATAAACACAAACCAAATCAGCTAAAAAGAATGATGTTTCATAAAATCAATGATTTATATGATGCAAAAAAAATTACCGGCGATCAGCTCATTATTTTAAATGACGAATTACAATCTTTCACTGATATCTGTGGGGCCTGCGAACGTATTAAAAACACGCCTATTCCCTACTCTTACAGCGCATTCATCAAAAAATTCATTTTCTTTTATACGATGACTTTGCCTTTTGGGTATTCTATAAGTTTGGGATATCTTGTAGCTCCGGTTGTGGTTTTTATTTTTTATGTCCTGGCGAGTTTAGAACTTATTGCAGAAGAAATTGAAGATCCGTTTGGTGATGATGAAAATGATTTACCTACCAGAAAAATTTCTGAAAACATTAAAAAACATGTTGAAGAGATTATTTAATACGATCTTCACTAAGTGCTGATCACTAACGCTTTGTTTTTATCATCATTTTCGAATTCCTTACAAATTTAATTCCTGAATTTAAAGGGGATAAAGCTTTTTCATTATGAGAATTAAATATTCTTTTTTCAGAACTTAATATTAATGCTAAATTAATAAAATAGCACTGCGAAAAATGCAAAATACTCAATATCAGAAGCTTTAAAATTACACAAAAGCGGTACGAAAAAACCAAATAATTTCTTTCTTACTACAGCACGCAATCCTTATATTTGTATCCTCATACTAGAATAAAAAAGTTAACATGAAAATATCTTACAACTGGTTAAAACAATTTATTAAAACAGACTGGACATCTGAACAAACTTCAGAATTATTGACTGATTTAGGTCTGGAAGTTGAAGTTGTCGAAAAATATGAATCAGTAAAAGGTGGTTTACAAGGGGTTGTTGTGGGACATGTATTAACATGCGAAAAACATCCTGATGCCGATAGATTAAAAGTTACAACCGTAGATGTTGGTCAGGAAACACCAATACAAATTGTTTGTGGTGCTGCTAATGTTGCTGCGGGACAAAAAGTGCCTGTTGCTACTATTGGAACCGTTTTATACGATAAAGACGGAGCCGAATTCACGATAAAAAAAGGAAAAATCCGCGGTCAGGAAAGTCACGGAATGATTTGTGCCGAAGATGAATTAGGTTTGGGTACAAGCCACGACGGAATTATGGTTCTCGACGAAGCTTTGGTACCTGGAACTCCTGCTGCAGAAGTTTTTCAAATTGCAAATGATGAAGTATTCGAAATTGGTTTAACGCCAAACCGTGCTGATGCCATGAGTCATTATGGAACTGCACGTGATTTAAGAGCCGGAATGCTGCAACGCGGTGTTAATGTTGAATTGATTACGCCTTCTGTAAGCAATTTCAGAGTTGACATGCGTACTTTAAAAATTGATGTGAGTGTAGAAGATTCTCATTTAGCACCAAGATATTGCGGTGTTACGATTTCCGGAATTTCTGTTGGTCCATCACCAGCCTGGCTACAAGATCGTTTAAAAGCCATTGGATTAACTCCAAAAAATAATATAGTTGACGTTACTAATTACGTTTTACACGAATTAGGACAGCCTTTGCACGCGTTTGATGCAGCAAAAATCAATGGGAAAGTAATTGTAAAAACACTTCCGGAAGGTACAAAATTCACCACTCTGGATGATGTTGAAAGAACATTACATGCTGAAGATTTAATGATTTGCGACGAAAAAGGACCACTTTGTATTGCGGGAGTTTTTGGCGGAAAAAAATCAGGCGTTACCGATGGGACAACAACTATATTTTTAGAAAGTGCTTATTTTGATGCCGTTAGTGTTCGTAAAACAGCAAAAAGACATCAATTAAATACTGATGCTTCTTTTAGATTTGAAAGAGGAATTGACCCAACCATTACAGAATATGCTTTAAAACGTGCTGCACTTTTAATTCAGGAAGTAGCTGGCGGAAAAATTACTTCTGATGTTGTAGAGGTTTATCCTAAAAAAGTAGAAGATTTTTCAGTTTTACTGAATTTCAGCCACGTTTCTAAAATCATCGGACAGGAAATTCCAAAAGATACAATCAAAAAAATATTAGTTTCTTTAGACATTAAAGTAAATAGTGTTTCTGATTCTGGTTTGGGATTAACGATTCCGGCATATCGTGTTGATGTTCAGCGTGAAATTGATGTTATCGAAGAAATTTTGAGAGTTTACGGTTATAACAACATTGATTTCTCTAAAAAATTCAACGCAACGGTTGCCAATTCACCAAGAACGGAAGATTATAAAGTACAAAATGTAATTGCCTCTCAATTGAACTCGCAAGGTTTTCATGAAATGATGGCAAACTCTTTAACTACAGCTGCTTATGCAAAATTATCGACTGTTTTAAAAGAAGAACATAATGTTACAATGTTAAATCCTTTAAGCAGTGATTTATCAACAATGCGTCAGTCGTTATTGTTTTCTGGTCTTGAAGCGATTTCATACAATATCAACAGAAGAAATTCTGATTTGAAATTGTTTGAGTTTGGAAAATCTTATCATAAATACTTAAATGGTTACGAAGAACATAAACATTTGTCTCTGTCCATTTCAGGAAACAGAAATAAAGAAAGCTGGACAAATGCCCAAAAATCAACTGATTTCTTTTTATTGAAAGGATATGTAAGCGCGATTTTATCCCGTTTAGGAATTGATAAAATTTCGAATGCTCCGGTTCAGTCTGATATTTTCTCAGAAGGAACTTCAATTTGCTATAACAACGATACCTTAGTTGAAATGGGAGTTGTGAAGAAATCTATATTGAAGCATTTCGGAATCAAGCAAGATGTTTACTATGCTGATTTCAACTGGGATTTGGTTTTAAAAATCATTACAGGAAAAATTAAATATTCTGAAATTCCGAAATATCCGGAAGTTAGAAGAGATTTAGCTTTATTAATTGACCAGAAGACCACTTACGAAAGTATTTATAACTTAGCAAAACAAACGGAAAAAGCGCTTTTAAAAGACGTTAATTTATTTGATGTTTACGAAGGTGATAAACTTCCGGAAGGCAAAAAATCATATGCCTTAAGTTTTACTATTCAGGATAATACAAAAACACTTACTGATTCTCAGATTGATAAAATCATGTCGAAATTGCAACAGACTTTCGAAACAGAATTGGGAGCTAGTTTGAGATAAAAATTATTTAAAGATAATTATGACCCGACATGTTTTTCGAACTTGTCGGGTTTTTTGTTTTTAAATTTTGTTTCAGGTTTTCTTTTGTTTCAGGTTTCAGGTTTTGCGTTAAGTTTGTCATTTCGACGGAGGAGAAATCACACTAGAAGCACCCACCCAGCAAGTTGCTAATCTTTGTCGAGTTAAGCGTGTGATTTCTCGTTCCTCGAAATGACAAAGCGTTACCCATAAAATTTATGTTCAAAGCAAGCAACTTAAAACCTGAAACCGGAAACAAAAGAAACCTGAAACAAACAATTAACTACTTACCAGAAAACTTGACATAAGATTTCATCAACTTCTCATCGTATTTATTGGTTTTATAACCCGGACCATTATATTTCGCGGCAAATTCTGCCCATTTTTTATTTCGCAAAAGACCAATCAAATTGTTCTTTGCCAAAAACAATCCGAATGCTTTTAAATGCTCGCCTTCGTTCAAATACATTTTGTCGACATAGTCATTTACGCTTTTATAGCCAATAGAAACGGCATTAAAACCCATAATTTGGTACAAACCCCAGCTGGCTGCAGATTTTGCGGCTTCAGGATTTATTTTAATGGCTTTTTCTAACCGATTGTATTCTGCCACGCCGCCCAAATAGTATTTTTTAGTATAATTTTTATACAAGATATCAGGATTAGCATTTGCAAAATTTCCGGGATTGATGTTTCGTTTTTCCAGCTCACGCCAAAAAATATGTCCTTCAAATAAAATTTTGGGGCGTCCGTCTACTAAGAAACCTTTTCCGCCGCTTTCGACTTCATTTACCGCTTTTACAACTGCCAGTTCGAGATTGTGCGTTTTTGCAAAGTCGATAAGATTTTGTTCTGAAAGCAATTTGCTGTTGGATGAAACTGTAGTTTTATTTTTTTCGATAAGAGTGGACCACGTTTTTAAACCTACTACTCCATCTACAACTAAATTGTTTTTTAACTGAAAATCTTTCACTGCTTTATCTGTTCCGACTCCAAAGTAATCAGAAACAATAACACTGTATTTCAGTTTTTCTAACAGCTCATTTAAATAATATACTTCGGTGGATTTTGTACCTAATTTTATAGTTCTCATACTTTTTTATTTAGGATTATTGATTGTTTAAATGTTGAAATCAACATTTGCGGGAACTTTACAAGGCTTTCATTTTGTCAAACAATTGACTTTGCATGAAATCAAGGACGCATTTCTAAAAGTATTACCGGTAATGGCTCACTCATTTACCTGCTTTTTATTCATAAAAAAGACAACGTAAATTTATTATTTTTATAAAACACTAAACAACAGTAGTTTAACTCATTTTTTTAAATAAATTTACCTAATAAAAAAAGGGGGAAATTACCCTTGTGGTTTTAAATCCATTAAAATAATTTTGGCAGAAATATTTAATAAAATATTGTTAACTAAACCTTTAACCAATAATTACAATTAAAATGAAAAATCCACCCGCACAACCGAATCAATTAATCACCAGAGAATTTGCTCAGGTATTAAACCTAAATTACAACAAGAAGAAGGCTGACTTAAAAGCCGGCGTGTCTGATGAAAAAGAAGACGCAAATGCCATTTGGTATTCGATAGAAGCTTTGGAAAGTTACATTCATTATGTAAAAACCAAAGGCGTAAAAGAAGGCTACAATGTTGATGGTATCCGCTTTTATTTTGGAGTATATCCTGATGATGAAAAACACGGAGAAAAAGCCGGACAAACCACTTTGTTTTTAGTACCAACTGGTAAAAAAGCAGAAGCTGAAAATAAGGCAAAAATTCAAAGTTTTGTTACGTTGCAAGATGATGCGCCAAGCGACATACAAAGCTTTGAACCAATGAATTATGGAAATATTGGCAGACCGCCAAGTTTATTATATTAAAAAAATATGTTTGAATTTTTAAGATCTTATATTATCTATTTTGCTTTATTGTCAGGAATTGCTGGTTTGATTTCATTACACAAACTTCCTGGTAATAAAGCAAAATCTTTAGTTATTTTAATTTGGTTTTCGGTAGTAATCGAAATTGTTGGCTATTATTTTACTTATTGGACAGGATTATTAAACTACTACGTTTATAATTTTTATATGTTTGTTAGTTTCTCCGCCTACATTTTACTTATCCGAAGCCTTTTACTGAATCGAAATAACAAATTATCAGCCATACTATTTTTAGTTGTGTTCATATTTTCATTTTTTCTGAATGTTTTATATTTCGAACATGATTTAAATAACTCATTTATTTATAGCTTTGCTGTTGGAGTTCTGATAGTTATGATATTATCTTGTTTCTATTTGGTAGAGATTTTTAATTCAGACAAAATTTTAAACTTTAAAAAATCAGTTTTTTTTTGGTACATCTTAGGAATACTGATTTTTCACGTGCCTTTTTTACCTTTTATGCTTGCCATAAAATGGTTCTTAATCAAACAGGATGAATCAATATTCAGCCTGGTGTTGTTCATATTAAATCTACTAACGCATACTTGCTTTATCATCGGATTTTTATGGAGCGAAAAGAAGTACAATTATTAGTCATTTCATTAGGTATTGTTTTCTTAACTTTACTGATCATTGTGCTTGTCTTCTTTTTTTATTTTTTGAAGAAAAAGAACAACTATCTTGTTGAAAAGATGGAAGCTGAGCTTTATTTTCAATCTGAATTAGTCAAAACCAGAATCGAAATTAAAGACCAGACTCTTTCTGAAATTAGTAAGGAACTGCACGACAATATTGGGCAAATAGTATCTGTGGGTATTATGCAGCTTAATATGTATCTCAACAGCGAAAAACCGATACAGCAAAATGAATTAAGTGATCTAAAAGATATACTGGCCAAATCACTGGACGAAATTCGTATTCTATCCCGCATCATCAATAAAGACAATTTACTGCAAAGCAATTTTATCGAAGCCATAAAACAGGATCTGGAGCGCATCAAAAAGCTAAAAAACATCCATTATAAATATACCCTTTCCGGAGAAATACCGGAAATTAACGAAGAACACGATTTGTTTATTTACCGCATTTTTCAGGAAGCTTTGCACAACAGCCTGAAACATTCGCACAGCGAAAAATTTGAAGTAAATATTGCAACAGCCAATGATGTCTTCTGTTTGAATATTAAAGATTTCGGAATTGGTTATGACGCTCTTAAAACAAATTCAGGGCAAGGTTTAAGTAATATGAAATTAAGGGCAAAATTAATTGGCGCCAGCTTAATTATGAATTCAGATACATCAGGGACTACCGTAACTTTAGAATATCCTTTAACTAAAACCAATGAAACCTAAAAACAAAATTATTATTGTAGATGATCATTTATTATTTTCTCAATCACTTGAACTTCTGATCAATAGTTTTAAAGATTTTGAAGTAATCAATCGCTTCGAAAATGGTAAAGTATTCGTTTCCTATTTGCAGGAAAACATCGATTTAGATGTCGACCTGATTTTATTAGATGTCAATATGCCTGTTTTGGATGGCGTAAGTACGATGAAATGGATTAAGGAAAACAGACCCGAACTTAAAGTCATTGCGCTTTCTGTAAACGACGATGAAGAAGTAATTATAAAAATGATTACCAATGGCGCAAAAGGGTATTTACTAAAAGATACTTCGCCGGAAATATTTAAAGATGGCATTATTTCAGTAATCGAAAAAGGTTTTTATTTTACCGAATTAGTTTCGGGAATGCTCGTTAAAAAAGCAAACGACGACTCAAAAAAAATCAATTTAAAAGAAAAAGAAATCGTTTTTATAAAACACGCCTGCACAGAGAAAACATACAAGGAAATCGCCTCGGAAATGTGTCTAAGCCCAAAAACAATTGATGGTTACAGAGAATGTCTGTTTGATAAACTCGAAATAAAAACCCGAATTGGACTGGTGCTTTACGCCATAAAACACAAAATTGTCTTAGTTTAGGAAGTTACTAAGACAATTTTAATTTTTAATTTTTAATCAAACTGAACTAATTTATCGTTAGGTAAATCGTATTCGTATAACTTTCTGTTTTCGTTATCCAGATACAACCATTGAATTATGTTGGTATGATGCTCAAAATCGTTCGAAATTCCTAAAAGGATATACGAACGTCCGTCTCTGTCTTTTTCTTCTATAGAATAACTTAAATCTGCTTTTGGATCTTTTATGGCGCTTTTTACCAGTTCATTATTAGAATTGGCCAGATAAAATTCTACCTGCTCGTATAGATAATCTTTAAAATCAGCGGTAAAATCCTCTTTTTCAGAATAATATTTTATTGGTTTTGAATGCTTTTTTCGAAACAAACTCACATTTCCGTCTTTTACTTTTTTTGCATTTACCAGCCATTCTGCAAATTCCAGTTTTTCGCCTTCGCCGGCTTCATAGATCGTATCCATTTTCCAGGCTACACCAAGTAAATCGCCTCTTTTAAATGTTTTCGCATCTGCAAGATCGGTGTAAAAGGAGATTAGCTTCTTGTTTTTTTGAACAGTAAATAAAGCATAATCGCCATTGCCGTCAAAATTGATAAACTCAACAGTATCATCGTATACTTCTTCCAGTTTTAATTTTTCGCCGGGTCTTACATTACTTGTCAGGTTTAAGTTTGAAACGTTGTCACCTGCTTCATTTACTGCTAAAGTATCTTTTGTGACGTTTTCCTTTAAACTTTCAGCGGTTGCTTCATTATGGTCTTTGCAGGAAAATAGCATTGCAAGTAATGCTATACAATACAATTGTTTCATAGGTAGGTTAATTTTAAATTGATTTGGGTTAGGTTAGCTAATAGGTTATTGCAGCAAATATAGGATTTTCCTTTATTTTTTCTCTTCCATTTAAAAAAGAAAGTTCCATTAAAAAATTAAACTGCACTATTTCGCCTCCAAGTTCATTAACCAGATCGGCAAGTGCTTTTGCGGTTCCGCCAGTTGCGAGAACATCGTCATGAATTAAAACTTTTTCTCCTTTTTTAATGGCGTCGATATGTATTTCTAAAGAATCAGTTCCGTACTCTAATTCGTAAGAGGCTGATATTGTTGTAAAAGGAAGTTTTTTAGGTTTACGAACGGGTACAAAACCAGCATTTAAGCGATCAGCCAATAACATTCCGAAGAAAAAACCACGACTCTCTGCTCCTATTACCTTATCAATTTTTTGTCCGTTTAGCGAATCAAGCAATATTTTGAGGCATTCTTCTCTCGCAATTGGGTCATTTAGCAGAGGAGTAATATCTTTAAACAAAATTCCTTCTTTTGGAAAACCCTGAATATCACGTATATAATTTTCAATCTTCATTTTTTTTTATTTTTATGTTAATTTCTTCTTGTATATATCACATTTATGCCTATATTTGCACCCGCTAACAGCAATCAACAAAGCTACAAAAAATAGCTGAATTGAAAACAAAAGGCCTCGTGGCGCAACTGAATAGCGCACTTGATTACGGCTCAAGAGGTTACTGGTTTGAATCCAGTCGAGGTCACAAAAAATCCCATTTCTTACGAAGTGGGATTTTTTTTATGCGTTATTGTTGCTATTTAATCTTTCTGTAATCAATTAAAATTCTCAAAATTTGCCAATAAATTTTAGCAAAAATTTTAATGATAAAAATTAATTCCTCAAAGATTATATTTCTTTGCTTAAAAAAATAAGAAGATCTTTTCACTAAAGGATACACAAAAACTAATAATACATATAATTAGCCTTGTTTATAATTTGATTTATTTGAAAAATAGTATTTTTGAAAAATAACAAGTAGTCTGCTTACTATGTCCAGACTCTTATAGATAGAATATGGATGTGATAAATTTAAAGCAAAAGGCAGTTATTTTTGATATGGACGGCGTGCTGGTTGATTCGGAACCTTTGTGGCAGAAAGCAGAATTTGAAATTTTCTCTTCACTGGGAGTTCACGTAACTGAAGAACTCACATTGAAAACTAAAACGATGACTACAAAAGAAGTCACCGAATTCTGGCGGAGTCGATCTACAGGGGAAAATATAAGTTTCCATCAGGCCGAGGAGCTGGTAATTTCGCGTGTAATTGAGCTCATTGAGAATGAAAATTGTGAAATTGAAGGTATAGAAAATTTTGTAAAACTTATTAAAGATCAGGGTTATAAAATTGGACTGGCTACAAATTCTCCTTACAGAATTATACCTGTAGTACTTAAAAAATTAAAACTAACACAGTATTTTGATGCAATATCATCCTCTGATTCTGAACTAAACGGTAAACCCGATCCGAGTGTATATTTAGCTACATCCGGTAAGCTGGAAGTAGAACCGGGGCACTGTATTGCAATTGAAGATTCCTATTCAGGAATGCTTGCCGCAAAAAGGGCAGGCATGAAAGTGATTGCATTTACAAATGGAAACAAAGATACAGACCTAAGTATCGCAAATTACGTAATTAACAATTTTGAACATGTTGACAATTGGCCGGCCATTGGCGGTAATTGAATAGGAGCTCACTTTTACTTTTTAATTTTTTACTTCTTAGTTCTTACGTTTCGTAATTTTGAGTCAGCACAATATTTGATATTCCATCAACAGCAGTGCTAAGATATTTTGTCGCTTCCCATAACTTAGCAAAGGTCTTCTATTTAACAATCAATGCAATACTTGTTTTAGCATACTGGTTAACTGCAATTTTCACTTCATCAAAATCAGGTGCTGAGAGTTTGGGTTTATAATTTTTAGAAAATCCAAATCCTTCTGTTGGATAACCAATTATATTTCTATCACATTTTCCGTTATTATTCAGGTCTTGATAAACAGCAATAGCATAATTGCCATTCGGCAGGTTTTTGAACGTGTAGACCACTTTATTTTCAGTAGCTTTTACTTTTGCGGTGGCAATCTGTGACTCATTATCCAGAAAGCCTTTCTCTTTATCGTACAATCCAAAAAAGACAGATCCTTTGCCGGGTTCCACGCCCGATACTTCAACGCTGAAATTATGTTGTGCAAACATTACTGAATTAACTGCTAGAAGTACTATCAAGCTTATCATTTTAATTTTCATAAGTAATATTATTTAAGATTTACAATAGAACCTTTTCAAGCTCTTCTTTCTCTAGTGGGTTAAAATAGTGATTCATTTTTTTAACATTCCCTTTTTTAAACGCCTGATAGGGTTCTGATTGGGAGAGCAGCCATTTTTTTACAACACTTTTAAAAATGAAGGTGATCTTTTTTTGGAGAGGATGAATTTTCTGGCGGACCATCTCGAAATAATCATCCAAATTTTGCTCTCGAAAACCCAGAATATTATCTAAATCTTCACCGTCTTTTAAAATTCCGCAGTGAAAATTTTTCTCTGCAAATGCCTTTTGTGGAAAATTAGCTTCGCCTAAACCAAATTCAGCAAACATTTTGTCCAGAAAAGATCCATAAGTAATAACACAATCCTTTCCCCCTCCCAGGTTGAATATTTGCTTTTCTAGTCTTTTTTGGTTTTCAATAGCTTTAGCAAAAGCTCTGCCCGTATCTTTTGGCGTGCAGATTTCCATTGGGGTCTCCAGCGGCATGTGAAACATCAATTTTGATATTTTATGGTTCCCCATAATTGCAGCGAGACGAAAAATACTCCATGATAATTTGGATTTTGCAATCAGCGACTCACACAACACCTTTGTTTCTCCGTACTGATCACCGGGACTGGGCTGCAAAACATCAGTGGTACTGATCTCGGGATTTTTCATTCGATCACCATAAACTGAAATACTGGAACTAAAAATCAAATAACAATCTGGTGAATTCTGCTCTAAAGCGTAAATAAGATTTTCGGTCCCTCTCACATTGACACGGTAAGCCATCTCCGGATCTATATCTGCATGAGGTGGAATAACCGCTGCCAAATGGATCGCTGCATCCTTATTTTGGGTAACTTTTAGCACTTCTTCTCTATTGCTGATGTCGCCATATATAATTTCTACACGAGATCGAAAGGGAGCCAGTTTTTTAACCGAATTTTTGGTTTTTAAATCAAAAACCGTTATTTCATAATCTGTATTCTGAGCCAGATGCTGCAAGGTTTCAAATCCTACAGTTCCAGACGCACCGGTCAGCAGTATTTTTTTTCGTGATATCTTATTTTCCATTTTTTTAATTTAACATTAGTCCTTTTCAATCCGCTTAAATTTGATTAAAAAGCTATATTTGTTATACAATATGTTCAATATTTAACTTTGTGTTCCTTTTTGATTACTACGTAAAACTAGTAAAGAAGAATCTATTTGCTGTTTCAAAAAAGGATGCTGCTGTTCATTAGCGAACAAAGACTAAGGCTTTTGTAGCGTATATAAAATAATTTGTGATGGATTTAAGAAAAGACAGAAGGGTTCAGTATACTAAAAAAATATTACGCGAGGCATTATTCAGTTTGCTGGACGAGAGAGAATTGAGCGAAATTACCATAACCGAACTGTGTAAAACAGCCGATGTCAACCGCAATACATTTTATCGGCATTATAATATTCCGCTGGATATACTGCTTGAAATAGAAGATGATGTTTTTGAAAAACTCTCCGTGGTTTTGCGTAAAAGTACCAATATGGATGATGTGATACTGCTCAGCTGCCAGTTACTGGAAAGCGATAAGCAGATGAGTAAAATTGTGTTTACCAAAGCGGATGGAAGCGGAATTTTGTCGCGAATCCTGAGAAGTGTCCGGAATAATTTTCCGGTTGAAGATCAAATAGAACTAACTGACGAAGTGAAGCCTTTTGCTGAAATGGCTTACCAATTTGGCGAAAAAGGAAGTATTGCTGTCATCAAAAATTGGATCGAAAATGATTTCTCTATTCCTGCTGAAAATATTGCACAAATGATAAGTTATCTGGTAAATAAACTCAATAAATTATAGCAATTTTTACAAGCCATAATTCCTGATAGAATCTATCAAATCAAAGTAAAACAAGTATCATGGATTTAAAAACGAATTGGTTAATCTTCCTTAACGAATAACCTGAAATTACTGTTATATTATTTAAATATTTAAGCTTTTAGTATATTTTATACATTATCACTTCGTAAGCGTATATGATCTTAAAGCCATTGTCAGCTTATGGAAATGGGAATAATTAATGATTAGGAATTTTTTCTCTTAGCGCTGCCTCCAATATTGCCCTATTATTTTCTCCCCATACCTCTAAGCTCATTATCAATGGCAACAGGCTATTTCCAAGAGCTGTTAACTTATATTCAACTTTAGGAATTTTAGTTTCGTAAGAACATTTAGTTATAAAACCGTCTTGCACCAATTCATCCAGTTGCTTAGTCATAACACGTCTGTCTGCCGCTATTTTCTTCTGCAGAACGCCGGGCCTTATTAAACCCTCTGAAATATAATATATTAGCATTAACTTCCATTTTCCATTCAAAAGTTCTTTAAATAGATGGAGCCCGCATTCTGTTCTAACAGGAATTTTTTTTATGTACATAAAATTGGTTAACAGATTATAAAAATAATACCGCACAAATTTGTGCGTAATTGACTTAAGGTAACGAATATAATAGTTTTGTATCAAATTTTAAATAAAGAAGCAATGATCAAATTTACGTTTTTAGTACAGAAGCTGCCACACCTGAGCCTTGAAGAATTTATTGACTATCACAAAAATAAACACGCTCCATTATTCTGTTCCATTCCTGAGACAGAACTTTACGTTAGAAAGTATGTAGTTAACCACCCTATAGTAGCTGAAGGCTTTCCTAAGCCTCTATATGATGCTGTAGTAGAAATCTCGTTTGACTCTTTTGAAGATTTCAACGCATTCTTCTCATCAGAAAATTATTTAACGAAAGTTCATCCCGATGAACCCAATTTTTTTGATACCGAAAACTATATTGCAATGGCAAATAATGAGACAATCGTTAAAGCTGGTGCATAATTATTAGTCTTATCAGTAATGCCACATGTAACCCACGAGTTTAGATGTGCGTCAACCACCGCCAATTGTCTTCAATTGGCGGTGTTTTTTCCTATACCCTATTTCTGGGAAATTTAGCAGCAAAACTTTATTATTCTTTAGATCGGGGAAATTGCCAAAAACAGAAACACAACAATAAACAGTAATGTTGTTATTGAATTTTTCACAATACAAATCTTGAAATAAATTCATTATTATTGCATTGTATACTGAATTGATAGAATATAAAGTTTATGGCAGTAAAAGTTCCGGGAAAATTAGCTATCACTTCTGTGTTACTGTTTGTTTCTTTATATCAATTAATGGCTCAACAGAGCGACAGCTTATCGAAACACTTCTTAATGAATGTAGAAATAAGACCAAGAGCTGAATTTACTTCAAATTATATACTACCGCCGAACGACTCCATTGATCCTTATTTTTATATTACACAGCGAAACAGAATTTCTGTTCAGTACGAAAGCGAAAAATGGCTGATAAAATCAGATTTGCAGGAAATCCATCTCTGGGATCAGGATAACAAAGCATCGAAAGTAGGAAGTGTAAATTTTTACCAGTTATTTTTAGAGACGAAGTTCAAAGCAGTAAATATACGTTTAGGAAGACAAAGTATCCTGCTCGACAACGGAAGACTTTTCTCTGATGCTCCATGGGCACAGCAAGGAAGAGCGCATGAAGGAATACGCATCATGAAATATTCCAAACACTTCTCGAATGATTTCTTCTTTTTATTTACACGAAATTATGGTAATGAGTTTGACGCGGCCTATTCGCCGGTTGCATCCAATCGGTACAAATACTTATTAATGAATTATTTCAATTATACATCTGGTAATAATTTTTCTTTTAACTCTCTAAATGTTGTTGATTTTTTAAAGGATGCAAAATCGGGGGAAATGTACACGCGGGCAACATCCGGAGGAAGAATTGAATTTAAAAAAAATCGATGGTACTATACGCTGAACTCTTATTTACAATTTGGAAATAATCCTAAAGGTCAAAAGTTATTTGCCTATTATTTTCAGCCGGAAATTAAATTGTCTCTTCAAAAATCCAGCTGGCGTTTAGGTGCAGAAATAATCAGCGGAAGCAGTTCTCAATTATCATCGGCAAGCTCCGGAGATTTTGACGTTTTGTATGGCGTAACCTGGAAGTTTAACGGAAATATGAATGTATTTACCCGCTTCCCTGCTGATGTTGGCGGAAAAGGCTTAATAAACCCTTATGTCTTTGCGACAATTCCATTGAATACCAGATTATCACTTCGCTCTGATTTTCATCTCTTTTATTCACAATATCACTTACTCAATAATTCAGGTCAGGAAGTAAAAAAATTCCTTGGGTTCGAAAATGATCTTTCCTTAAAATATGTTCCTGTAAAAGAATTAGAAATCAATTGTGCCTTTTCTTTTTATCAGTCTACAAGCACAATGCAATATCTTCCTAAAATACAAGATGAAAACAAATTAGCTTTTTGGAGTTATTTAATGGTTTCGTATTCGTTTAATGCTGTCAATTTGAATCGGTACAAAAACTAATATTTGATTAGGTATATTTTAAATCCGGCTCATTCCTTTTTCATTGTAGAAATGATACGTTCTCTGTGAATGAATCCCCACTCTGCAATAGTATTGGTAAGGTCTTTAAGCGAATTACCATACTCTGTAATCCGGTATTCTACGGCGACTGGTGCAGTATTTAATACTATCCGCTCAATTAATTCGTTCATTTCCAAATCCTTCAATTCGCGGCTAAGCACTTTGCCGGAAATACCTTTTACTTCCCTCAGCAATTCAGAATAGCGCATCGGTTTATAACAGAGACACGCAATTATCGACATTTTCCATTTGCCATTTAAAATGTCCATTGTATCACTAATGGCCAATATTTTATGGCTGCAACTTTTTATTGGATTAAAATCTTCTTTCATATCTAAAACGTGGTTACTCATTTGTCACTATAACTTTTTGTCACTTGGTTACAAATGTACACATCATTACTATAGCTTTGCAACTAAAATTATAAAAATGGAATTAATCAATAATTTAAAATGGCGCTACGCTGTTAAAAAGTATTCAGAAGAGTCGATCAGTGAAAACAAGATTGACCAAATTATCGAAGCCATCAACCTGACTGCATCTTCTTGCGGGATACAGCCTTATCGCCTGATTGTGGTAACGAATCCGGAAATAAGAGAAAAACTAGCCGAAGGTTCTTTCAATTCGCAAATCAAGGCTTCTTCTCATTTACTCGTTTTTGCCGCTTTTAACAAGATAACAAGCGAATACATTACAGATTATGTAGCAATGATGGAAGAACAACGCAATATGGAAATTGGAGGACTTAACGATTTCAAAGATGTTCTCATCTCTCATTTTTCGACTCAAACTCCGGAACAAAACGCAATCTGGTCGAGCAAACAGGCTTATATTGGCTTAGGAACTGCCTTAATTGCAGCTGCCGAACTTAAAGTAGATGCAACTCCTATGGAAGGTTTTAATCCGGAAACATTTAATGAAATTTTGGGTTTGACAGAAAAAAATCTTCACGCTTCAGTGATTCTTTCTCTTGGATATCGAGATGCTGAAAATGACTATCTGGCATCGATGTCTAAAGTTCGTTTACCAATTGATGAATTTGCAACTAAACTATAATGATTTAATTATTATTTCAAGAAGACGCTTATCCCAAAAATTAAAATCCCATTTCTAACAAGATGGGATTTTTTTAATTGAAAATAAATAAAATAACATATTGATAGTCTTCCAAGCCGATAAATGTAATATTATTGCAGGCATAAACTGCTGTTTTAATAAAACACAAATATGAATCAATTTATCTTAGGCCTGCAGGCACGCAATCTTAGTGTTGAAATACACCATCATTCTGCATACCAGATTGTTTTATCAAACGACTCGCCTTTCAATTCTACTATAAACGGTACGCTTTATGAGCACATACACGGCTTTTTGATAAAACCCCAAGTAAGCCATCATTGCATTGCCGAAAAAGGAACATTAAACGTCTTGAACATAGAGCCCTACTCCACTGTGGGCTTAGAGCTGGCAGGCAGGTTCAAGCAAAATGAAGAAGCTGTAATCTTTACTTCTCCATTAGAAACAAATGCTTTTTTTGATACGCCTGGAGACAGTCTTAACATTCATCGGATTCTTGATGCCCTGCTTTCTAAATTACCGGCCGCAGATTATGATGAAAGAGTAAGTAAAATTGCTGATTATATTAAAGAGAATTATTTTAAATCAGATATAACGCCGCAGACCTTTGCAGATATTGTTTTTCTCTCTCCATCGCGTCTGGCCTCACTATTTAAGCAGCAAACCGGCAGCAGCCTCTCCAAGTACTTATTATGGACACGCCTGCGTCAGGCGATTTACATTACGCTTACGGATAAAGAAAAAAGCCTTACCGATATTGCCTACGATACGGGATTCTACGACCTTCCACAGCTTAACAAATATATGTATGAAATGTTCGGCATGCCTCCTAAAGCCTTAAAATTCAGCAGTGATTTAATACAGATTTACTAAGTAACCAATAACATAAATATATTCTTAAAAGGGTATCCGTACTTATGCTGATACCCTTTTCTCATTTTCCTGATTTCAATTTATGCTCTCAAAATCACAATAGTGATCTGATACAAGTTTGGCAGACGCGTTATCTGCAACTTTGCCTTATCAAAATCAAACAATTAAAAATTTTAATCATGAAAGCAATAATCTACAACAATTTTGGAAACACAGCTGTTCTGCAAACAGTAGAACAAACTAAACCATTCATCCAGCCAAATCAGGTTCTTGTAAAAATAAAAGCATTTTCTATTAATCCAATGGATTGGAAAATCAGAAAAGGAGAAATGAAACTAATGTCGGGATCGAAGTTTCCAAAGCATACGGGAGCTGATTTTTCGGGCATTATTGAAGATATCGGATCTTCTGTAAACAATTTTAAAATTGGAGAAGAAGTTTTTGGAGTGGTAAAAAACATAATGAAAGAAGGCGCTTCATCAGAATATGTTGCCGTGCCGTCTTCCCTAGTTTGGAAAAAACCTGAAAACATCAGTTTTGCACAGGCAGCTTCTATTCCTGTAGCGGGAACAGCCGCAGTAACTGCCATCGCGAAAATGGGAAAAATTAATTCTAAAACTTCCATTTTGGTGAATGGTGCAACAGGCGGTTTCGGAATGTTTTTATTACAATTGTTAAAGCAGCACGGTGCAAACGTTACAGCAGTTACAAGTACAAAAGGTATAGAATATGCTAAAAAATGGGGCGCAGATACCGTCATCGATTACACGAAGGAAAATATTCTTTTGCAAAAAACTGCCTATGACATTATCATCGACTTGTCCGGCAAACTGGGGTATAAAAATGCTAAAGAAATCATGAAACCTAAATCTATTTTCCTAAACCCAACCCCACAGCCAATTGAAATTCCGCTCTCCCTTTTAAAAAATCTTTTTACCCGTAAAAAGCATATTGTTGTGTTGTCTGCTCCTGGTACAAATCACACTACTGTTTTGCTAGATTCAGTCAATAAAGGTCTGGATATCGAGGTCAGCAAAGTATTTCCCTTCAACCAGTATCAAGACGCGTATCAATATGCTGAAAAGGGCGGCTATATAGGAAAGACTGCCATAGAAATAAACTAAGAACAGTGATTTGATACAAGTTTTCCAAAGCTAATCACAGCATCTTTGCCATGTAATTAACACCTAAAATTTAGAAAAAATGAAACGAAGAATAGTAATGACTTATAAAAAATTAAATCAGATGAAAAATATATTAAAATCAATGGGATTTGCCGGGGTATGCAGCTTACTCTTAACCTCTTGCGCAATAGTACAACCACAGAAAGTGAATGAAATATCCGGCAGTTCAAAATCAAAAAAAGTGCTGCTTGTGGGTATTGATCCAAAAAAATTGGACTTTACAAATATTCCCAACCTTACAGAGCAGCAATTGAGTACAGCTTTGGAAACCCAAAAGCAAAAACTGGTCGCAGCAGGTTATGATGCAGAGTGGTGCTTAACAGATTTAGGTCTGACGGCAGAAAAAACGGTAAAGGAAAAATTAGAAAAACAGCAATATGCCTTAGTACTCGTTGGGGCCGGCATACGAACTTTACCGGATAACTTTATGTTGTTTGAAAACCTGATCAATGTAATTCATCAATATGCTCCGAACTCCCAAATTGGATTCAATACGAATCAAAATGATACCGAAGTTTCTGTAAAAAGACGTGTGAAATTACACTAAAAATAAATTCGCATAGCTCCTAAAAATAATACATCTTAACATAAAATAATAAAGGCACCTGATTAGAGGTGCCTTTATAAGTTAACTGTAATAGTATATTTATGCTATAACTACGTTTACTGCGTTTGGACCTTTACGGCCTTCTTCGATGTCGTATCTAACTGCATCGTCTTGACGGATGTTTTCTGATAGACCTGAAGCATGAACAAAAACTTCAGCCCCTCCATTATTAGGAGTTATGAATCCGAATCCTTTTTCTTCATTGAAAAATTTTACTGTACCTTCTTGCATTTTAATGTATTTAATTACTCAAAGATAACATTATTAAAATGGGAACCTAGTAAAATTAAGTTTTTTCTTTTTAAAATTAATTAAAAGATGGTTTTACAGCCTTTTATAAATTTAAAGCTGGACATTTATACGGTATTGTACTGGAGTAAGTCCTGTTTTTTGTTTAAATAATCTGGTAAAATGCTGTTGGTATTTAAAACCCAATTCATAAGCAATATCGCTTACCGATTTTTCGTGATCGAATAATATTGTTTTTGCTTCATCAATTAATTTTGACTGAATGTAATCTAAAGCCGTACTTCCGGTTTCTTTTTTTATAAGATCGCCAAAATAATTAGGGGATAGAAATAACTGCTCCGCACAATACGCTACTGAAGGAAGCCCTAAAGTTTTAGCCTTACCCGAAGTGAAATAATCCTTTAGCAGATTTTCAAAACGAATCAGAATATCTTTATTGACATGTGTTCTTGTGATAAACTGCCTGTCGTAATAACGCATGCAATAATGTAATAAAAGCTCAATATTAGAAACAATAAGTGTTTTACTATGCTTGTCTATATTCTGGTCAATTTCGGTCAGGATTTTTTCAAAACAATCGTTAATTACTTTTCTTTCTTTCTGAGACAAATGCAATGCTTCATTTACTTCATACGAAAAAAAAGAATAGTCCTTAATTTGCCTGGCAAGACTTGTTCCGGCAAGCAGATCAGGATGAAAAACGAGTGCTTTGCCCCATGGTTTAATAACATCATTTCGTCCATCAATTCCATAAATCTGACCCGGAGAAATAAAAACCAGCGTACCATCTTCATAATCATAAGACTGGCATCCGTAACGCATATCGCCGCATTTTACATATTTCAAAAAAATACAATAAACGCCCATGTACCTCTTAAAATACTGGTAAGTTGGTATTTCATCAAAATTAACAACACTTACAAGCGGATGCAAGGTCTCTGCTCCTACCGAATCATTGTATTGCTTAACGGTTTCAATTCTGTCAATTCGTTCCATAACCAAATGTTTGATACAAATTTAGCAAACAGAGTCATGCCGCAGACGAATCGAATTCAAAATCAGTAAAAATGGTAAATACATCTGTATTATGTATAAAATCAGCTCCTTTATAATTCCGAAATTTGTACTATAAAAAAGCAGTTTTATATATTCTTTTATAAAAATTCTTCAATATTATTTTTAAATCCACATCAATATGATCCATAAAAAAATTAGAAACTACATACAACTATTCACTTTTTTCATAATTCTTAATACAATGACTGCACAAGAAAAAACAAAAGATCAGGCATTAAATTCCCATCAGCAAAATATGGCCGCTATTGCTGCATTAACCGCGACAGGAAATATAAACCAACTAAAGCCTGCAATACATACGGGTCTTGACGCTGGTCTCACCATAAATGAAATAAAAGAAGCTTTGGTACAACTTTATGCCTATTGCGGGTTTCCCCGAAGCTTAAATGCTGTTAACACCCTAATGGCAGTTGTCGAAGAAAGAAAATCTCAGGGAATAAAAGACATTGAAGGAAAAGAGGCTACAAAAACAGCCGTAACCGACAAATATAAATCAGGAAAAGAGAATCTTCAAAAATTAACAGGTAAAGAAGAAAACGGGCCTAAAACAGGTGCCGCTGCTTTTGCTCCTGTAGTAGATACTTTTTTGAAAGAGCATTTGTTTGCCGATATTTTTAATCGCGATGTGTTAAATTTCCGCCAGCGTGAATTTGTTACTATTTCTGCATTGGCCGCAATGCCCGGAGTCGAACCACAACTACAGGCGCATTTATTGATGGGCAAAAATACCGGAATTACAGCTGCACAGCTTTTGGAACTTACCGCTATTATCGAAAAAACAGCAGGAAAAACACAAGCCAATGTTTTAAGAAATGCTATTGGTGAACCTGTTGCACCCATTATCGAACCCGATATGATGGTACGAATTTCTGAAATCGAAATTATTCCGGAATATTTAGAAGAATATAAAACCATATTGGATAAAGAATCTTCAGAATCAGTAAAATTAGAAGCCGGAGTGATTGCTATTTATCCTATGTTTCAAAAAGAAAATCCGTTACAAATCAGGATCGTAGAAATATACGCCAATCAAAAAGCTTATAAATCTCATTTACAGACACCCCATTTTCAACACTATAAAACAACCACTTTAAAAATGGTAAAATCCTTAAAATTATTAGATATGACTGCCTTAGATCCTGAAATGATGCCCCTTATTTTTGAAAAAACAGGAAAGTAATTCTAATACAAAATAACTGATATAATATCTGACAAAAAAGATGTTTTATAGCATATTTTTTTATCTTTGAAATTCAGGATTTTTTATGCAAAATGGCTTTATCTTTGAGCCTTTAGAAAAATTGATATTCGTTATGGAACAGAAAATACATCAGGGAAGAAACGTAAAACGTTTTAGAGAAATGCTTAACATAAAGCAGGAAGCATTAGCTTATGATCTGGGCGAAGACTGGAACCAAAAGAAAATTTCGATGCTGGAGCAGAAAGATGTAATTGAAGACAAGCTGCTGAAACAAATTTCGGCTGTATTAAAAATTCCTGTGGAAGCTTTTCAGAATTTTGATGAGGAACAAGCGATAAATATTATTTCTAATACTTTTGGAGATAATGCTTGTGTTGGAAATCCTAATTCTTCATTTAACTTTAATCCAATTGAAGAGTTAAAAAAACTTCATGAAGAAAAGATTGCTTTGTATGAAAGGATGTTGAATGAGAAAGATGAGATGATGGTGAGGCTTGAGAAATTGATTAATAAATAATTATTTTTGAAGATATTTTAATTCTATAAAGAGACTTTTGAAGTCTCTTTTTTTGTTTAGAACTAAATTAACCCTATATTTTAAATTTGCCATCATTACACAAATAAAAAACAAATTTTTCCTTAAGGTTAATACCAAAAATTGTTATGGTTGCAATTAACTGATGATATTTATTTTTTATGAATTAGCCAGTTTCCAACACTTCTTCTACAAAGTTGCATTACTTCAGCATGTTTTGTATTTAATGCTTCAGTTTTATCGCTGAAGTCCCAGTCTAAAAAATTATCGCCCGATAATAAAAAACCTGTGTGAGTAATTTGAGATCTAATAGAATAAATCTTATTATAAAGTTTTTTTGCATCAATATTGTTCGCTACATATTTAAATAAAAATTCTCTAAATTTTGATGATATACCCCATATTGGTTTTCCGCACTTATTGCACGTATGTGTTGATGATTTTATAGATTTACAATCATTGCATTCAAATTCAACTTTATCATTTCTGAATTCAAAATTTACAAGCGTTTCAATACATGAAACAAAAGAAAAGAAAGATAGGCTTTTCATTGTCTTGAATAGGTCTAAACCATTCGAAAATTGATGTAGTGATGAATTACAAATTTTCTTTTCATCTGACGGTAGAGTAAAATATTTTTCAAATACTCTATCAATATTATCCGGTAAATCAACTTCTTTCTTATCACCATACATTGGTTCATACCAATAATAATCTTTTCTTCGAATTAATTCTATTTTTTTGAAGTCAGGATTGCTAAAAGCATTTATTTGAAGATCATTACCCATATTTTTATAGTAATAGAATTGTCCTGACCATTTACTCACAGAGTTATTAATTTCTGCTCTATTTTCATCAGTTATTTCATCTGGAATTGGTATAGTCCAAGACATAGCTACATTACGATAAAAGAAAAATCTAAAATTGGAAATTGCTGAAAGTAAATTCGTAATTTCAATCAGCTTATTAGTTTGATAACTTGTATTTGAAATCATTATATTTAAATCTTCATCATCTTTTCCATCAAAAGGTTTTACTTCCTTAACTTCTTCTTCATCATATTTAAATTCAATAATTAATGGAAAATGTTCTGTTTTTATTGAATTTGGAGCATTTTCAATATTAAGTGGATATATCTGAAACTCATCTTTAAAGCGATATATTCCAGTCACCTCGACTTGCGAAAAAATAATATTTTTTATGTACCTTATTGCCATGAGTTGTTTATACTTACAGGTAATGTAATATCCAATAACATAGAAGATTTCTAATAATTTTTAGTGAACTGAAAAATTTAAAAATTTTTTGAATGCAACGGCATCTGTTTCGTAATACTTTTTCGCTTTCTGATTTTCATCATCTTCATATTCCATGTCCATACTGTAAGAATTGGCATCGTATAGATAAAATTGTACAAGGTTTTTTGCTTTAAAATAATAGATATTCAAACCTAATCTATGTTCAAAAAAATCTCGATGATTTGAATTCTCTTTAATATTAGAAGCTAGGTCTTTTACTATAGTTTTGTCATTAAAGGTTTGGGTGTTGATAAACATAAGAGTACCCTCATATAGTATCCTAACTGTTATTTTATTAAGATAATCCGCTGTTATGTCGTATGCTTTGGCTAATTCTGCTTTTGATACTACATAATACTTACAACTAACTTTATTATTCCAACCTTTTTGAATTGAACTATAAGTGTAAAAACCGTCTCTGTACTTTTTAATTATAATTGCATATGTACTATCAGCTATTTTTACCTCCTTAATTTCAAGTGAATTAAAATTATCAGTACCTAAACCATACGACTCATAGTTACCCAAAAGCTTCTGATTTTCACCAAGATCTTGTGGTATTTTATTTTTTCCACTTATCCATTGTCCTGAAGAGTTTTTTAACCAACCGTTAGCTAATATTAATGCGCTACTTTTTTTTGTTATTATTGGCAATGCGTCATCTATTCGATTTTGGGCATTGATGGAGACTGCAACTAATGTGAAAATTATAAGTAAATTTATTTTCATAATATATTTCTTGGTATTTAATTTTATATATGACGAAAGTATAGAAAATAAATTAATAAACAGTATCTTGACCCGATCGCGCAGATTTGTAATCCGTGTCCGCAAAGTATATCCCCACAGATCTAAAAAAAGAAAATCCCGCTTTATTAATATAGGAACGGGCACGAAAAGAATTACCGCGCTATTGTTGTGCATATGTAAGCGATAAGGGAAGTTTTTAAATGCTACTTTCGAATTCTTATTCCTTGTTCTTGTAATTTCAATAATGCTAGGATTTCTGACATATTCTTTCCTTTAGAAGAACAAAAGTCTATCAAATCATATTCTATTACACGATGAATACTTTCTGCATTATCTGAAATATCTTTAATTTTATGTAACAATTCCTCTTTTATTTTTCCGGCATTAAAATCTTCTTCGTTTCCACAGATAACTTTGTGAACCAACCAATTCCTTTGCTGTAAAAAAGCATTTAATTCATCTTGCAATGAAACATCATATAGTTTCTTTTCAATTGCAATTTTAATGGCCTGGCCTAAAGTATATCTCTGATTTTTTTTTAAAAACTCATCCGCTCTTTCTTTCGTTTCTGTGGGATTCATTTTAAGAGTAATTGAATAACTCAACGCTTGTTCAACTATTTGGGTTTTCAATAGAGCTTCTCCGAGAAAACAATACAAATTAATTTCATTATTGTTGACTGGTATTTTTATAACATTTTCTTCCATATGCTTTTAGCTTTAATAAAATTTCGTCTCAATTGTAAAATTATTTATTAGTCAAAGATATTTCTTTTGTACGCATTGTTTTTGCGCAGTAAAAAAAAAATCAGTTATTATGAATTTTATTTATTGAATCGGAAGGATTTATAACACCGATCGCCCGGATTCGAAATCCGCACCCGCAAAGTATATCTTAACAGCTCTAAAAAAAATCTAGTTTATATCATCCTCCGTCAAATTTGCACCCTTTTCCAGCCAGAGCCTTCTTCTTTACCAAGACTTAGTCTTCTATCCCTTTTAGATCGATTATCGTATTCTGGTTCCGGTTCAGGTTTTCGTCCCATTACATTTACATAGTATTTCCTGATTGCTTCGTCAGTTACTGTCACGGCATCACTTCGAATTTCTACTTTTAAACCTATATGCTCAAGCCACTTTGCATTTTGTATACAGAATGGTTTTTCATACCAAATAAACGACCATTCGCCCATAATAAGCAGACTTTGAACTGCGTGGTAACCTTTAGTTTTCAAATCAAAACCTCCAACTTTACTAATGTGTTCCGTTACTTCTTTTTTTTCTTCCCTTGTCATCACATTCTCTTTTTTAAATTATTATCTCAGTCCTTGTCATAAAAAATAATTCCGGGCTCTCGCGATTCAGGAGTTAAGCCCATCACTGTGACATAATATTTAATTATTGTTTCCTCTGTAATGATAATTTTATCCCAACGCATTCCACATTCAAATTTTAAAAACCAAAGTTCTTTTCGTAATGAAACTCCATCATCATAACCCACATCTTGAAACAGCAACTCTTCCTGATCAAACAAACGCTGAATTAATTTGTATTGAGGAGTCGCTGGATGAAATCCGCAGGCTTTTAATAGGTGCGCCTGTACTGCATTTTTTTCTGTAGTTTCCATTTTACTAAATATTAAAAAAGCAAAATTAGTACAGAATATAACAATGTAGTCTATATAAAATGTTCTAAATTGTAACAAAAAATGATAAGAAAAAATATGAGTAGAAAAATACCCGATCGCGCGGATTTACAATCCGTGCCAGCAAAGAATGTCTTAACAGATTTAAAAGAAAAAAATCCCGTTTTATTACTATAAACTTTTACAAATTACCAGCTATATTTTAATATCAATCTCGCATTAAAAGGCGTTCCGGCGGTAAAATGAATTTCTTCAACAGGATCAGTTTCATTTGCCAGACGGGATTCTGTAAGGAATTGGGTTTCCTTCCATTTTGTATTAAAAATGTTATCAATATTTACGCCTATAGAAACTTTCTTAATTTGATAATTTACAGAGAAATCCGTGATGCAATATCCTTTTGCCACAACCGAATTATCTTCATTTGCAGGACGATCTCCTAAAAATCTTGTTCTTAAACTTCCGGAAAATCCTTTTAAATCTTTTACCGAAAATCCGTTCATTAAAGTATGTACCGGCGCAAGCGGCAAATAATCATTCCCTTTGGGTTCATCAATCGATCTTGCGTGTGTATAGGTATAATCGGTATTCCAAAACAGCCAGTTTGTCAATTGATATCTAAAACCAAAATCAAAGCCTTTTCGTTCTGTTTTTCCGCTTGGTTCTACAACAGCTTCATCTCCCACATACAAAAATTCCTGTGCTAAATACAAATACCAAACTGCTGAGTTAACAATCATTCTTGGAAAAGGTTTCCAGTTAATTCCTAAATCTGCGCCATACGTTTCCGGCAGGATTTTTTCACCTTTCTGCGCCATTACTACGCGGGTATCGTTGCTGTGAAAACCTTTTCCTAATTTTAAGAAATACTGCAGTTTTTCATTCTGCGTGTACAAAAAATTCAGTTTCGGGCTCACAATCGCTTTTGTCTGTGTTTGATTGGTATAAGTGGAAGCCAGTTGATCTTCATAACCAAATTTGAAATAATCCAAACGTAAACCTCCGTTTATTAACCACTTACCCGAAATAAAATCTAAACTCGTATAAGAGAATAAATTGGTCTGATTGATGTTTCCTAAACTCAAATATTCCAGAACTGTTTTTCTATTTAAAGTATGAGATAATTCGACATCTTTATTGTTATCATTTCGCAATCCGGCGCCTAATTTAAAAAGCCATTTTTCAGATAATTTCTGATTGTATTCCGACTGAATACCAACAATGGTCCTGTCTTCTTTTTGCTTGATTTGATCCCCATTGACAGGATCATTCAGAAAAAAAGTAAAATTCGAATACAATTCAAAATCATATTTACTTAAATAAGCTGTGTTTTTGATGTGCGTGTTTTCGTCAATTTTGGCGTCGTATTGAAGGTTGAAATTGGTTCTCCCGGTATTTCCGCCTTCGTTTGAATCAATGGCTCCATAATGTGAAATAGTTCCGTCGTTTACTGCACGGTCGGGAATTTGTCCGCTGGCATCCCATTGGCTTTTAAAATGCGAAACCGAAAGCGCAAGATGATCTCCGTTAGCCATTTTAGCGGCATATTTTCCAAACAAATTAATACGGTTGAAGTTTTGGGGCTCATCAAAATAACCATCGGTCATCATATATTCTCCCGCAAAATAAGCAGACTGATTTTCTTTATTCAGCAAATTGAACAATGCTACCGTTCGAAAAGTATCAAATTGTCCGCCTTCAAAAGAAAGAGAACTGTTTTGCAATGCATTTTTTGTATTAAAACCAACAAATCCTGCGGTTGTAAAATCGCCTTTATCGGCAAAATACGAACCTTTGTCAAAATCAATATTATCAACCGTTTCGGGAATTACAAAGTGAAGATCAGAATATCCTTGTCCGTGTGCATGCGACACCATATTTACCGGCATTCCGTCAACGGTAATATTAATATCTGTTCCGTGATCACAGTCAAAACCTCTTAGAAAAATCTGTTCTGCCTTTCCTCCTCCCGCATGCTGACCTATAAAAAGACCAGGAATTTTTCGCAATAAATCCTGCGAATTGGATATGGGCTGAATTTCTAAATCTATTTTAGAAATGGTATTTAAATATTTCAAATTATTCGTGATAGTAACTTCTTCCAGTAAAAAAGGCTTTTCTTGTAACTGAACAGAAAGAAAATCATTTGTAGAAAGTTTTATGCTTTGCGTGATAAAACCCTGTTTGTAAACCTGCAGACTATCGTCGATTTTAGCTTCTTCTAAAGTAAATTTTCCGTTTATATCTGTATGAGCATGTGTTTTCGAAATCAAATCACGAATCAGAACATCAGATAAAGGTTTTCCGTTTAAATCGCTTATAATTCCGGAAACAGATTGTGATTTTACAGAAAATGATAAAATAGAAAGTCCAATTAAAAAAATAAATCTCATACAAGTAGGGTCAGCATTAAAAACGCAAAATAACCAAATATTAAAATGAAATGCAATCACGTAGAAAACATATTAGCTGAATTAAATTGTTTTCAATTGCTATTAGATGGCTAAATAATTAGACATCTCATTTCAACAACATCCTCTCAGTAATCATTTTATTGGAAGAAGTCTCAATTCCGGTAACTTCGGCGTATTTTACATTTGGTAACCAGAAAGAACCTCCTTCTATTCGCACAAATATTTTTTCTACCTGTATTTTTTTATCATTTACATTTACAAAAACATGATATTTTTGATCAGAATCTATCTTTTTCAGCGTGAGGGATAACTTTTTATACGATACAAACTGAAGCTGAAACTCCTCATTATTTACGGTTTTACTTTCTATTCCGTAGGCAAATTTGCGTTGTATATAACTAAAGTCTTTTTTTTCTCCTTTCTCAGCATATCGAATCCAATAGGCTTTTATAGGATCGCTTTTGTTTATTTTTCCATTTTCCTGGTAGTTTACGGCATAAATAGCCGTGTTTATATTGGGATCGCGCTGAATATAAAATAGCATATTGTCTATATTCTTGGGCGTTGGAAAATGCAATGGCGATGGATTTTTAGATTGTGCCTGTAGATTTTGAGGAATTATATTTAATAAGATCGCTATAATGAGTAGTGATTTTGTGAAATATTTAAATGATGATTTATTCATAAACGAAATATTTATATAACCGGTGAGATTATTTTAAACACATAGTCCCGAAGCACGATGTTATTAACTTAAGAATTAAGAAAAAATCAATAATGCCGAATAAATCTCTGGCAAAATCGAAAAGGTTTGTCATTTCGACGAAGGAGAAATCACACTAGAAACGCCACAATCAAAATCGCCAATCTTTGTCGATCATCGTGTGTGATCTCTCCTTCGTCGAGATGACAAACTTTGTGTACACCCAACGAATTAATTAGATTCAACTACATTCTGTTTTTCGTTTGCCCTAAAAACCCAATATTTAATCAGGGGATAATTAAAACCATAAGAAACAAAACTATCTGTGATTAATCTTCCGATCCTATAATCGATTTGAAATGCTTTTTGCAAAACAAGCGTACCAAATGATTTTAAGGAAATGCTTCCCAATACCACCAACGCAAATTTAAAAAGCTGACTATTGATGGGATTGTCGTAACCGGATTGATTTTTAAATACCCAAAATCTATTGATGCTGAAATTCATAATGGCGCCAACGGTTCCGGAGATTAGAATAGAAAAGGTAAAATGCAGTTTAAAGACTTCTGTTAACAAAATCATTAAGCTATAATCGGTAATACCGCCTAAAAATGCCGCAACTTGTGCTTGCAGGAAAGTGAAAATGGATTTTTTACTGAACATATCAGTCCTGGTTTTTATCTTTTAAATCACCTAGCTTTAAAAGCTTTAAACTATCTATAATATTAATTATAAGCAATAAAATAGAGATTAAGCCCGCCAGATAGGCAATTGATCCGGGAAATAAAACTTCCAGAATTAAAATTAAAGCAATAATAAATCGAAGTTCTGTGGGACCCACAAAGCCGGAATCTATACTGTATTCATTAGTAATTCTGTACCGTAACTGACTGATAATAATAGACCAGCCATACAAGGCTACAAAAGCAAAGGCTACTATTTGTGTGCCATTTTGAGCATAAATATAGTAGCCAAAACCTATAAGTACAATACCGATCCAATCGGCAATAATATCGAGTGCAAAACCATACCAGCGACGTGGAATATTTCTGTAATAAGCCAGTCTTCCATCTAAAGAATCGCCTAACCAATTTACAGCCAGACCAATAATACCCAAAAGTAAATACCAATTTGCTACAAAAGTACCTAAAACAAAAGCAAAAAAAACCAATCCCGAACCAAACGTACCAATTAAAGTGAGTACGTTTGGCGAAATGAATTTAGGCACCTTTGGAAGCAAAAATACAATCGTTGACTGTTCTGCTTTTTTTAAAATATTAGTTCGCTTGCGGTCTGAAAATGTTCTTTCTGCAATTGCTATATAATCTTCTTCCTGTATTTCTTTTCCCATTAATAGCCCATATTGGTAAGCCTGTTACTATACCAATTCCAGTTTTATGATTTTTAATTTTATTTTTCGCTGCGTATTTTTAAAAAAGTCGGTGGTACTTTTTAGTTTACCTGATCTAACCAGATAACTAAATGCGATAACAATCAGCATATTACTTAACAATTCCCGCAAAACGTTGATAGAAAACCGTTGGGCTGTTCTCGTTTTTGGGAGCGTATTTCCCTGCTATAATTGGAATATAAATAACCCTTCTTCTGCTTTCTTCGCCACGGATAGAAGATTCTGCCACTCTGTGCCACAAACGGCCATCGTGAATGGTTAAATCTCCGGCTTCCGGATTGATCGAAACTTCCTGTGGATCAGGGTTATTATCTAAAAAGTATTTTTTGCGGAAAAGCATTTGGTAAATACTTTGCTTGTGAGTTCCCGGAATGATTTTAAGACCGCCGTTTTCGGGTTTTAAAGTGCTTAAGTGAATCCCCACATTTAACATCGGGTTTAGTTTTCCACCATAAAAAATATCTCTCAAACCATCTGTATGCCAGCCCATTTTGGTAAACTTACTTTCCGGACCATTGATATAATGATTGAAAACCATTCCGTCTTTTTCTTCAGTTCCTAATCTTGCGCCATCGCCTGCCAAGGGCAATAAACCATTAAATCTTGGATCTAACAAAAGACCGCTTAAGGTTTGATGGTGTTGATTGATAAAAGCAAAACGCTGTACAATTGGAGACCCGTCTAAATCTTTTCCGAATTTGATAGGAACACCATTTATTTTTTGAAGATCATTGTCAATCCATTTTTGCTCCACTTGTTTGGAGGCGTCAATGATTGAGGAAACCGTTTCCGGGTTTATGAATTTTTTGAAATGGATAAAACCATGTTCATTAAAAAAGCTTATTTGCTCATTAGTTAATTGCTCAGTAAGCGTAAATGTTTTATAAGAAGATACCATGATAAATATATTTAATAAATGAAATAATAGTGTTTGAAATTTTATCTAAAGATTAGCAACAGCAACAACAGCAACAACACATTCGCATGATTGCTTGCATTTGACCTTTAGTAGAATTAAACTTATTTCTCTTATTAGACATACTCTATAGAATTAGTAGACATTTATACAAATGTAATATAATATTCTTTTTGACAAAGATTTTTTTTTATTTTTTTTTTGAAAAAATTAAATTTTATAAATTCCGGCTGCTGTTTTTTCGATAAAAGCCTTTGGTAGTATACGGTTGGCGTACACCGAAATAATATTGGTAAAACCCGGAATAGCTTCCGATTTTTTGCTGAACATGGCTTTTACGGCCATTTTTGCGACTTCTTCTGGTTGCATATTAAACTTTTCGGCCATTTTATTTAGCGCATTTAAACCGGCTCTTGCAGCAAAACCGGTATCAACCGGACCCGGACTAAAACAGGTTACTGAAATTGAAGTTGGAGCAAGTTCGAAACGCAAGGCACGCGTAAACGACAAAACAAAAGCCTTTGTAGCCGAATAAACGGCCAGCGTTGGTACCGCCTGATAGGCAGCGGTACTCGAAATATTTAAAATGTAAGCTTGTTTTTCCTGTGAAAGTATGGGTACTAATAAATGCGAAAGTTCTACCACAACATTCATATTAAGCTGCATCATACCAAGCTGATCGGTTAGCGAAGATTTACTAAAATCGCCCCACACACCATAACCGGCATTGTTAACTAAAATGCCAACCGGATAATGATTCATATTTATCCAGTCGGTTACTTTTTGCGATGCATCATTTATTGAAAGATCAATTGATAAAATAGCCGTACTAATGCCGTATTTAACCTGAATATCAGCTGATAGTGTTTTTAATTCGGCTTCACTTCTTGCCACAAGCAACAGTGGATAACCCTGTTTGGCCAATTCATAAGCAATAGATTTTCCAATGCCTTTGCTGGCTCCGGTTATTAAGGCATACGGTTTCGTTTTTTCGCTCATTTTATAAATTTTATCATCAAATATAAAGATTAATTGTAAACTGTTGGTCGTGCAACATATTTTGTGAATACTACTTACCTCCTATCCCAATATCATTAAGTTAAGCTATTTTTGATAATTACGTTAAGCTATTTTTGATAATTAGGAAAATGCAAACCAAGATTTAAAATGTGCCTTTAGGTGCTAAATGTTGGTAGCTAATATAGATTACAAACACGCTGGCGTGCCGTAGGTACGCAACAAAATGATAGCTATTGCGTACCTACGGCACGCTGGATTCATTCTTATTCCTTATTAATAACCAACAGTGCCTAACTTACAAATTAGAATGTATATTAATTACAAATACTTTATCCTTTAATTATGAATATGTTAGAAAAACTTTATACATTTAGATACTCTTAAAAGTACTACAATGGCAAGAAACGGAAATATCGTAATAATAGAAGATGATGCAGATGACAAGGAGATTTTAGAAGATGTAATCGTATCTCTTGGCAACACTAACAAAATCGTATGGAAAATTAATGGCGCAGAAGCATTTTCGTACCTGTCTACCTGCGAGGAAAAAATGCTTATTATTTTTTGTGACATGAACATGCCCATTATGAATGGGCTGGAATTAAAACGACTTATAGATGCTGACCCGGTTCTGAGGAAAAAAAGTATACCTTTTGTTTTTTATTCTACCGCAGCAACAGAAAATGCCATCGAAGAAGCGTACACTACACTTAGTATTCAAGGCTTTTTTAAGAAAGAAAATGACTTTGATAAAACAAAATCAATGGTCAATACTGTACTGGAATACTGGAAATGCTGCGTTCATCCGAATGCATAAATGTATCAACTGCCAAGTCTAAAAGGATTGCAGCAGTTAACTCTTATGCACGATTTATTATCTATTAACTGGAAGTATGATTGCTTTTCGGATCATAGAGCATTGCTGTGCACAAACAGTTTTTTCTTTCTTTACTAATGAGTATTGGGCAATTGACACAGCTTTTGCAGTTTTCCCAAAAAAGAGCATCATTCGTAAGTTCCGAAAATGTGACCGGTTCAAAACCGAGTTCATGGTTCATTTTCATTACAGCGCGACCGGAGGTTAAGCTAAATATATAAGCATCAGGATATTTCTCACGGCTCAGCTCAAAAATCTTTGTTTTAATTCTCTTTGCCAGTCCGGTGTGTCTAAACTCCGGTGCGACAATTAATCCCGAATTAGAAACATATTTTCCATTCTCCCATTCAGAAATAAATGAAAAACCTGCCCATCTTCCATCTGATGCAAAAGCGATAACTGCATCTCCTTTCATCATTTTTGATTCAAGCATTTCCGGAGAACGACCGGAAATACCAGTTCCACGGGCTATTGCAGAGGATAATGTAACTTCGCAGATTTGTCTGATCCAGAAAGTATGAGCCGATCTGGCTTTTTCTATCGTAAATTCGATTGGCTCCGCAGCATCTTCAACTGGTGGACAAATATGTTTGTTGCGAAATGAGCGCGGAAATAAAAAACTTTTATTAGTCAGGTTTATTTTAGGATCTATAATGGGGTCTATAATTTTCATAATCGTTTGCGGAATTGTGTTTTAGTAATAATTTTTAATGTTGATACAACCTGAATCAGTGCAGCTTACACTATTTGAGAGAGGAGCAAAACAGTAATAAAGAAAACTATAGTAAATACCATTAAGTTGATTATACTATCTTTATTCTTTCTGGATTTATTTGTTGCATAGTGTTTTGTAATCTCCCTGCTTCTGGTTTTATTTGATTTCATATCTTTTATTGTTATTAGAGCTGAATTATTTTTGATCCATAAAAAAACAAACGATATGCCAAAGAAACACGAAGCACAACAAAGCACTGATTAACAATAAAATACGAAATAAAGCAATAATTTTAGTTTCAAATTCCTATCAAAATGATACGATAAGGCATCCAAAATGAGAAGGAAATCTATTTATCTTTTTAATCGCGCAAAGTCGCAAAAACGCAAAGTTTCTTTTCTCTGCGTATTTGCGACTTTACGTGAAAATAATTTAGCGGACTTTGCGGTTCAATTACATTACAAAATCAATCCGATCCTTTTTCCTGATTTTCTCCACTCCCCTTTCTCTCATGAGTTCTACTGCATCGAGCATTTTAATTAAGTAAATATAAGGCGTCGTGAGGTCAGACTCAGGATCTCCGGCATAGGGAGACAAGGAAAGCTCCACGATTAGACAGAGGAAAAATTCAAATTCTTTAGGCGTTTTTTCGTCAAATGCTTTTTGAAATACCATAAAAGGATTATCGTATTCTTCTTTCGTCAGGGAAGAAAGCTGAAAAGCGGTTTCGCAGCGCAAAGACGGTTTTACTTTCCATTTTTTACTTTTCTTTTGCAGGCAGTAACAGACTTTGAGAAAAGAATTGATAACCGTAAAAAAGGCAAAAGCATCAGAAGGATTGTCCGGGTTGTAGACTTTTGTTTTATAGCTGTACATCACCATTTCAGTTAAATTCTGTTTGTAATAATCCAGATGTGCAAAGGCAAAAAAGTCGTCAAGAGCTTCTATTGGATTTCCTGCCGCAAATTGGGAACAAAAGCTGGTTTCTACGGATATTTTATTCTTTTTCATTGTATGAAGATTTGAAATTCTTTGGCGAAATTCCACTCTTTACAAAGGATAATCTATTCGAAAAGCGGATATAATACCCGAAAACATTGGGGTAAAAACACAAACAGAATTGGTATAATATCTGACAAAAAGAAATGTTTTATAGGATATTTTTTTATCTTTGAAACTCAGGATTTTTATCCAAATGGCTTTATCTTTGAGCCTTTAGAAAAATTGATATTCATTATGGAACAGAAAATACATCAGGGAAGAAACGTAAAACGCTTCAGAGAAATGCTTGGCATCAAACAAGAAGCTTTGGCTTTTGATCTCGGAAATGACTGGAACCAAAAGAAAATTTCGATGCTGGAGCAAAAAGATGTAATTGAAGATAATTTGCTGAAACAAATCTCAAACTCATTGAAAATTCCTGTTGAAGCTTTTCAGAATTTTGATGAGGAACAGGCGGTGAATGTTATTTCTAATACTTTTACAAGTAATGATACATCAACATTAAATGCAGTTAACCCAAACTGTACATTTAATCCAATTGACAAAATTGTTCAATTATATGATGAAAAAATTGTGTTGTATGAGCGTATGTTGAAAGAGAAAGATGAAATGATGGCGAGGCTTGAAAAGTTGATTGATAAGTAATTGTTTATAGAAGATATATTAATTTAAAAAAGAGACTTTTGAGGTCTCTTTCTAAAATTATCTTTTTAAAAGCCTTGATTAAAAATAGTAGAAAAAGACAAATACTTTCTATAAGAAAAAAATGCATTTAATCATTTTTTTTGCGTTTATTAATTAGTTTACGTCTAATATGTTCAATTCTATTTATTTCATCAATATTTAAGCCTATTGAGCTATTTAATATTTGAAAATTATTTTGATTTAAAATCTCTTCTATTGAATTTTTATTTTCAAATTTTATCCTAAATTGATCAAAATCATTACAGTTAACGTATGGTATAGGTAAAGTTCTAAATTCATTAGGTGTCAATTCTAAAACTCCTCCACCATAGTATCTACCTTCTAATTCTGCAAATGTTAAAGTCAACGAATTATAAAATGAAAAAATAAAATTGTCTAGTGAATAACCTTCATTTATATGAATTTTATATGCGCTATCAGTTACTCGTACTTTAGCATCGTTTTTTATAAGCTTTGGGTAGTCGTGAGCTCGCTTAAAGAAGAAAGCTTGGGGGATTTCTGCAATATTAGGAACTTTATACCAACGTTCTCTTTGCTTAGCTTTAAATCCTATATGTAAATTTTTACTTACACCAATCTCAAAATATTCCTTTAATTGAGGTGTTAATAAATCTTCTGATAGTTCATTAAAATCTAAGAGATAACAAGGTTTATTATCTTTAATCAAATTTTTAAAATCATCATTATTAAAACTAATTGAACCGTTTACATACAAGCCTTTTTGGACAATTGGTTTCGCAAAATTTTGGAAAGAATATTTTTCTATAATTTCATTGTTTACAATAAAAAAACTATTAGCAGCAGTTACTATCCCAGCCTTATTTGTAACTATGTCAGTAACATTTTTTAATCTTTCTTTAATAGCTTCTAGAAAACCGTATTCCTCGGGAGTTATAAAATGATGAGTCCACTTCTTATCCGAAGTTGCTAATGCAGCATTTTGCGAAAATTCAAAGTTATTACTTTCCATTTGATCTAGAGATACAATATTTGTGTAGAATGTTCCTTTTTGAAGATGTTTTTTATAACCAATTAGAAGGACTGTATCTTGACCTTTACATTCTTGAAATTGGAGTTCATTGAACGTAAAAATTTCGATTCTATCAAATTCAAGTTTAAGTAGATTCCTAATTTCTTGTGTAAATTTTACCTGTAATAATTCTAATGGAAGGATTAAAGCTAAAATACCGTCTTTAACCAATTTACTTAATCCACTTATTAGGAATGAAGTCCATATATTATTGATACTACGGTCAGATAGGTTTTTATCTATATGTATATTTTTGCATAATAGTTTTTGTTCATTATTTAAAAGTGTTTTCTTTACATATGGAGGATTTCCAATATATAAAGAATATAAAATATTTTGTTCATAGTGAAAATTTAAATAGTCTGAATGTATCGCCTTTAATTTTATTTTTGAATTAATAGTTAAATTTTTAATTTTAGATAATTCATCATTATTTTGTTCAACAGCGGTAATCTTTATATTTTCAAATTTTGATAATTGCTTGCTATTTGATATTGCATTTATAAAAGAACCATCTCCAGCACTTGGTTCAAGAACTGAGATGTTTTTTTGGGGTTTTATTTTTGATAGACAGTAATCGGCTACCAAATCAGCAAGTCTTGGAGGCGTATAATATGAACCTGATTGTTTTTTATTTTTCATAAATTTCTTAACTCATCCCTATAATTGTCGTAAGCAACAAACAGCTTGATAATCTTATCCTTTAAGTGTTCAGGAAGTTTATGTAATTTATCACTTTCTTTAATTTGCCTAATTACAGGTTCTAATTGTTCTAATTGCCAAATTACCTGATGGTGTGGTTTATGTAATTGCATACTAAAATACATCCATTCACCTAATTTTGTTAACGCCTTTATATTTCCAAGATTATCACGGTCTAGATGCAAAATGTAATCTTTATCACAAGGATCTACAAATCCTTCGTCATTTTTATTTGGTATCAATTCGTCATCTGTTGGCCATTTATTTCTTTTGGCATTATTGCATGATCGACAAGAATAGATCAAATTACTGTAATCAGTTTCGGACTTACATGTCAAGAATATTTTTTTATTTCGTTTAAGAGGAATAAAATGATCCACTTCATAAAATGCTGTTTTCCAAGAATCTGGAGCATTACAATAGCCACAACGTGATAAAAAATCTATCTTTAAATTAGGCTTATGATCAGAATATTTTCTAACTCCCCTTATTATTGGCCTTCTAGACGGAGTTTGGATACGGAAATTACTCATGTAATTACAAGTTTTTTAAAGCATCTAAAATTTCTTTAGTTTCTGCTGCAAATTCATTAAATTTTGTTAGACTAGTATGTTTAACTAGGTTTTCTGGTAAAACTTTTGCTTGTGGAAATACTTTATCAAGAAATGTATAATTTTCCGACAGCGTTTCTTCTTCTTCTGGTAAAAGTCCATTGTCTGAATTTTTTTTACTTACCAAATCTATAATTGTTTGATTTGCATGATCAATATCATTCTGATAAATTTCAATTTTATTAGTTATACGCTGAATCAAAATATTTGGTTTGCTATCTAATTCTTCTTTTAACCTTACTATGTCACCGTCATTAACATGATCTAATACATCATCTTCTTCTTTGCTAGTAATAATAAATACAGGAAAATAGGGATATTTTTCCAATAACGCATCAATTATTTCATCTCCATTAAATTGTACAATTGCAGCCTCTTTTAGTTCAAAATCTACAATTAAACAATCAAGTTCGGCATGTTCAATTTGAAGAATAATTTGTTCTAAAGTTAATTCAGGTGTTAATTCAAAACTAACAATGTCGAAAGCAGCTTTCAGCTATCTTTTGAATTTTGCTACAAATTGCGGTTCTTCATCTACATATCCAATGCAGTATTTAGGTTCATCATTCATAATTATCTTTTCGTAAAGGTAAATATATACCTAGTTTAAAACCATTTTTAACTTTTAAAATTTCAATATTTCCTTTATAATCATCAATAATTGCTTTGGCTAAATACATTCCTATGCCAGTGCCAATTTTGTTTCCTCTCTTGTCTACCTTTGAAGTTTCAAATGGTAAAAATATTTCAGTTGGTTCCTTTAAAAAATCTTTTGATAATCCGGCTCCGCTATCTGCAAAATAAATTTTGAGAGTTTGGTCTTCGCATTCATATGTAATTTCTACATCTCTTACATGATTATCTTTTCTCCTTTTAAAAGAATCAAGTGAATTGATTAACATATTATTAAATAAGGTATCAAAATCTATAGCAAAAGCTCTTATATTGATTGGACTAGATAATTTATTATTAATCTTAAGGTTAACAATTCTTCTTTTCAATGCATTTTCCCAATTATTTTTAAATGACTGAAAATATTCTGTTATATCGAGATCTTTTCTTGTTCTTTTATCTTTTTTTAGGGCAGATAACGAATAATCTAGCCAATGCTTAATTTGAACATCTTGTTCACGCATATGATTAAGCATCACATAAGGATTATCTTCGGGTGGAAGTTTTTTAATTTCTTTGAGATTTAAATGACCTTCCAAGACTGTTTTTAATTCATCAGTTCTAGAAACTAGTAATGTACGAAGGCTTCTGAGTTCATGCGCAAATGATGCCACAATTAAACCTGTTCCTGATAAGCTTCGAAGCAATCTTATTTCATTATCCTTTTCTTCAATTTCATTTTTTTGAATTTGAAAACCTTCTGCTAAAACTATTTCTGCCTTAGTAGCTGTATCACTAGTATTTTGCTCAGACGTATTACTACTATTACTACTATTTTTTTCCTCTTCTTCCTTCCTTTTTGCTTCGGCCGCCAAAATTCTTCCAGCTTCTTGTTCGGCTTTAATTCTAGCTTCCTCTTCTAAATTAACTCTTTTGTAGCGTTCAGAAAACGAATTCATAATTATATTTCTGTCTCTTTCAAATTGTGCAATTATACCTTTTAAAATAGACTTAAATAAGTCGAAAACTTCATTCTCTTGAATCCCTTCACGACCGGATTTATCCTGAAAACTTAGGTTAGTTAATCTTGAGATATTTACAGTACCAGAAATTTGATTAGGGCGTATTCTATACGCTCCAATTCTTTGCCCAGCTCCTTGAGGACTTTGCCCTTGTCTTTCTCCAAGTTTTAACCAATCTTCTCCATATTCCCCATATGGTCTAACTCGAAAATCATCTCTAAATATCTTTATACCACCAAACTTTTTTAGCCATGCTCTCCTTGAAGAACTATTAAAATCTTTGTAAGGATATTTTTTTACGTCAGATTCATTTTTGTCGTCACTTTTAGAGTTTTTTAAAAAATAAAAAGAGAAATCAAATTTACCTATTTTATCTAATAATTTATTTTGATCTATTTCACTTTGTCCTTTAACTAATTCATTAAGTGAAATACCGTATTCAAATTTTTCACTTTTAAAAAAATCGTAATTATATGGAGGATTTCGCATTATTGGTATTGAAAAAACTTCCATGTAACTCTTTTCGATTTTATTCAAATCTAATTCATTACGCTCAATAGTAATATTTATTGTTTTGTTATCATCATTATCTAAATATTTCGCAGACAGTTTGTAATCGAAATCATCAAAATAGATCCCTGTTAAAGGACCATAATCTGAAGGTGTATTTTTTGCATACAATGCTATATCAAATGTTGGCTGTTCTTTAGGAGGTATTAGGATTTCTAGATTTTCATAAAGTTTTGTTATTTCATCAATAGACCATTGTTCTTTTAGATTTGAAATTTTTATAATTGTGCCGCTATTAAATTCCATTTCATTATGGATTATATACTCAAGTAGCCTAGACGAATATGTCGAAATTTTAGTAAGAACTGTATTAAATTCATCATTAGACAATGGTTCTAATACTGCATTAACTTGTGAAATTGAAATTCCTTTTTGTTTAAAATCATTCCAATTGACTCTCCAATAATTTCCTACATCAGATTTTTTTGGCAAAGTATACATTTCAGCAGTTTCTCCTAATCTGTCAAGTGCGAAACGACCAATACCTTTTGCTCCAGTTTTTACTCTTCCGGTATTAGTTGCATAATTATTTTCTTTGTTATCTGTTCCTATCATCATCCAGTTGTCTCGAATGATTGTTTCAGTCATGCCCTCACCATTGTCAATTATATACAATGCGTGGTTGCTTTCATCAACATCATCGTTATCAAATAGAATAATTGCAATTTTTGAATCAGCATCATAACAGTTTTTCACTAACTCAATAACAGCTCCTTCAGCAGAAGAAAAGTTCTGCTGTCCAATAAGTTGTGCTGTTCGCGCTGAAACTGTAAATGGTATTAAAGTCATTTTTAAGTTTTGTTCAAAGTTAAAGCTTTATTATAAATCAAATATGCAAATTAATTTTTTTATAAATCACTAATTACATTTATTTAAATTTAATCAAATGAAAAAAAAATTGATCAAACTTTGTTTTCAATAATAAAATTTTCCATAAGAAATAAAAAACTATTTTCTCATTAATCCGATTACCCGATTGCACTATTTTGTATTCCAACAATTAAAAAACTAATGCATCTAAATATATTTCCATTTTTTAAAAGCATGGTGTAAATTTACACCAATCTAAAAACTTGTATTATATATGACACGACAAAGTAAGCAAGCTCGTTCACAAGAAGAATATTATGAATTTGTGAGAGCTAAAATAGATAAAGGAGAAAAAAGCGGTTTTACAAAAAAACAAACCAGAGAAGAAATGTTAGACGAATTTAAAAAAGATTTGCCTAATATATAGCTATGTGCGGATTAGTAATTCGTGCCTGCAAAGTATATATTAACGGATTTACAAAGAAAATCCAGTTTTTATTGATAGTAGGAAAGTTAATGGAAAGATTTTTTGCGCCATCTTTGCGCAAATCTGAGCGATCGGAGTTCACCCTCAACAAATCAACAACAACCGATATTCCCCATCATTTTCTACTGGCGCTCTATGAATACAAGGCAGCACTTGTTGTTTTGGGTGATCTACGGCCAGACGCCAAAGATTTCCTAATCCTAAATTAACAGGTTCTGCATCGGGATGCAGTTGATAATGCAAATCAAAATAATTTTCCTCCAGAAAGTTTTCGAATTCTTCCGGTGGTCCGTCATGCAGCTCTTTTAGCTTTGTCCGTATTTCCGGAATCAGGATTTTTTGTTCGGCTTGCGCATTAGAAACAATATCACTTGCCGCGCCGTGATAGGTACATAAAAAAGTATCTGTTGCAATGGGCGAACGGTCCACATGAAACGAATAGACATCTGTCGATATGAAATCAAATTCATCGTCACGTTCATAACATTTCAGTAAATTCAGAGCCGGCGAAGCACCAAAATCAGTTAACAATTGTATGTCGTTTAAGATTATTTCCCTTGCTCTACTCCCCTTTTCAGATAGCTGGAGCGCGATTAGATCTTCAGGAAAAACTTCTGTAATATTTTCTTTTAAGCGTAATTGGGTTACAATTTCCTTAAAATCGCCATCCAGATTTCTGTGCCAGCATAGCGCATTCATTTCTCCTTTGAAATCTGTATCTACAAGCTCAGAAAAAGTAGATACGGTTCCAATTTGGCTGTTGTCAGAAAATGTATTGTTCATAGTTTAATAATAGTAATAAGCTCATTACTTCGGGCATTACAAAATTATGTAATAGTAATTAGTTGTGGGTTTTTATCGCTATAAACTTTTGGAGCTATAATACTATTTCTTTCTATACTCTTGTTCCCATAAGCGTATCGTATTAATTCGCTCTAACGCAGGAGTAAGCAAAGTCCTGTCCTTAAAAGGTTCCTGAATATCTTTTACGCTTTTCTCACCACTAATTAGCTGTGGAATATAAACTCTTGCCTCTGACCACAAATAAGTTTCTTTCATCACTATAGACTGAAGAAGTACAATTTTATCTTTGAGAAGTTCTAATTCTTTAGAGAGGTTTTCTTTTCCGTATGTTGTTTCAAATTCAGCAATAAGTTTATCCATCTCATTTTGGGTTGCCTCAACGGCTTCAAAATTTTTATTCAGGTAATCATTTATCTGTTTTAGTTTTGAATAGTCCTTTTCGATATCATAATTTATGGAGTTTGCAACAAATTCATTTCTTTTCTGAGCGACGGTAAAAATAGAATCCAGTTTGACATTCCACGCGCTAATTTCCTTACTGTCTGGCTTCCTGTCATAAAGAATAGTTCTGTCGGTGCGTTCTTTCAGATAATTACCGGGCTGCATATAGAGTTCCCGGCTTGTCCAGTTATTAAACTTGTCGTAAGTATATTTTATGGTATATTGATTTGGTGTTTGATTTTTATAAAATACCTCTACAATATCTCCCTGCTTGTTTTTAACTAGTTTATTTGCATTTTGAAAGCCATACAAAGGCAGGCGCAATTCAAAATTTGTGGCAAATATCTCCGTACTCACTACCGATGACCTACCATGTATTTGCACCAGCTTTCCCTGATTGTATTCCAGTTGATATTTAGTATCATAACTTGAACCTGTGAAATACGAACGTACAAGCAATAGTTTGTTATCCTGAAACTCAAAATCCCAGGTCTTATCTCCAGTTTTTTCGGTAACATGCTTGACATTTCCTTTTAAATTCATGGTTTGGGTATTAAACTTAATTTCCTTTTCCTGCTGTGAGTTGCACGACATGAAAATTCCAAAAAAGGCAAGTGTACATATTTTTTTGACAAAGAAAGTATTGAAACTCATAGGCAGTTTATTATTTGAATAGAATGTTTAATTTTCCAATATGAAATAATTATTACAAGTTATCAGTAAGAATCAGCAAATTTTGAAGCAGGATTCTCTCTTATAATTCTACTTAAAAATCAGCATCGTTTTGAGCAAGTGTGATCATTTATTCGTTTTAAGAATTAGAAAAGCACTAGATTTTAATATTTGAATTTCAAATAATTGCTACAAACATAAAAAAAAACTTTTCTTTCGTATATTATATTGTTACTGTTTTATTGAAAAATAAATTGGTTATTATTTTAAGCTTGTTTCTCTTATTCTTCATAATGGTTTAAGATTTTTATTTCCGAGCCACAAAGTAAAAAATCCCACTTCTTACGAAATGGGATCTTTTCAATGCTTTTTTTAAGTAACGATTGCAATCTATTGTTTAGATAATTCCGCTTCGGTATGCAATGCACAAACCCAATTGTTATTTTCCTTTATCCAGGTCGAAGTGCAGGCACATTTCATAGGCGCTTTTTGATCATCTACAATTCCTAATTCTATCGAATATGCTATTACGGCATTATTTTCGGCAAGCAATTGCGTTTCTATATCAGAAATATTCAACACCTTTATTTTATCGCCATCTCCAGATTCAAACATCTTTTTAAAAGTGGCTTCATCTATACTTTGTACACCGTTTTTGCCGGCAATTATGCAAGGAAACCGAGTAAGATTTTTTACCGTTTCATAGTCGTGATTTTCCATTCCCTGCCAATATTTTTTTTCCAGTTCAATAATTTGCGTTTCCATAATCATCTTTATTAGTTAAACAGTTATACTAATTTCAAACTAATTTTAAATTATACGTTCATTTTTAACATATATTTAATTGATAATGAGAATACTAAAGAATAATTCGGTCAAATTATTTTACAAATATAATTAAGCAAATCGCTTCAAATTATTGAATATAAAGACTTCAAAATAAGTATTAATAACCTGATAATCAATGTTTCATAATTCTGTTTTTTTTAAATCCAATCAAAATCGTAGTAAAATATTTCTTATATTAGCTTAAGTACTAATAATCAAAACACTAAAATTCTATTAAGGCTGTTTTTCTGTGTACAACGAAATAAAAACTTGAAGATTAATTTAAAATTTAATAGTATGAAAAAGCTACAATTTAAAGTAAACATTCACGCTCCTGCGACCAGGATATATGATATTATGCTGGGCATTAGCGATAAATCAACTTATGAGCAATGGACATCTTTGTTTAACCCGACATCCAGCTATGAAGGAAGTTGGGAAAAAGGAAGTAAAATTCGATTTCTTGGAGTTGATGACAAAGGAGAAAAAGGCGGCATGGTTTCGAGGATTGCAGTAAACGTTCCCAATCAATTTGTTTCGATTCAGCATTATGGTATTTTAAAAGGTGACAAGGAAATCACAGAAGGACCGGAAGTCGAAAAATGGGCAAACGGATTTGAAAATTATACGTTTGAAGAAAACAGCAATTCCACTACTGTTATAGTTGACCTCGATACAACAGAAGAATTTGTAGACTATATGAATCAAACCTATCCAAAAGCACTGGACAAATTGAAGGAACTTTGCGAAAAATAACATTTCAAGAATATCTTAAAAGAAAAAACATTGCAAGAAATGGTTTGAAAACTTTATATGCTGTAATTAGAAACTCTAAATCAATGATTTAGAGTTTTTTTTATATCGAATTTTCATTATTGATGGACATTACTTTATAAACCTGATTAATACTTCCGCACAAGCTAATTATACCGGATTATTCCATTTCTTAATTATTTAAATACTGCATATTTTTAAATCCATTTTTCTAATAATTTCATTTTTAAAGTCTAAAAAATATATAGATAATACAAATTCGGGATTTTTTTGTACCCAAAAACGTACTTTTTTAATCGTCATGTAAATTCTTATTAATCAACTTTGTGTGACGATTAGTTATTGTGTAAACCACTCTTTATCAACACACAATAATGTAATTACTATCTATTATTTACTAACCTTTAATTATTATCAAAATGAAAAAAACCTTAAAATTAACAACGCTGCTGTTTATTACAGCATTAGTATTTGGTTCTTGCGAAAAAGAACAAGATTTAAATGTAGAACAATCCGTTAGCAAAGAAGCGTCACAAGGCGACGTAAAAGACGTTCAACAAAACACCAACAAAGAAGCTTCACTTGACACCAACAAAGAAGCTTCACTTGCCGCTGCTGCTGCAGGCAGTGCCGGAGCCAGAACAATTACCCTGAAACCCAACACACTAACTTGTCCGGGTGGTTTGTGTACCTCTTTTGGCGTTTGGTCAGAAGGCGTTTATACCGTTTGGTTTCAGATGAAATTTAATTCCGGATTTTATTGGAGCCGTGGCGGTAAATGTGGGTACGGAATCTTAATTGGCGATCAGAATACCGGTGGCGATCCGGGATGGGATGGCAATGGCGGTAGTGCACGATTTATGTGGTATTGCCCAAATGGATCCAACACTGCCAAAGGAAGCGGAGCTTATCTTCAGCCGTATGTGTATTACAAAGATCAGCCGGGACAATATGGTAATGATTTTGGAAAAAAATATTACATACAAGAAGGCGTAACCTATAATTGTCAGATCTCTGTGAAGTTAAATACCGGATCAAGTACAAACGGATATGTAAAATATTATGTAAACGGAACCGAGATATTGAACCAAACGATTCGTTGGGTAACAAACGATGCTAAACGAAATGTCAATGCAGTAAGTCTTCACACGTTCCGCGGCGGTAGTCAGGATTACTGGGTAGCTCCTGTATCAAGTTCTATTTATTATGCCAGTGCCTCCTGGGATGCAAAATAACAGCTAATTCGCCTTAAAATAATTTGGCTGAATATAACTTCGATGTTGTTTCTTATATTTAGAACAACATCGAAATTTTTAAAATATATAGAAGAAAGTCTATTTTTTATTTTTGTGAAACCAGTTTATAAAGCCATCAACGGCTTTTTTTAGAAACTCTTTGGTTTCGCCTTCTTTCGCCGTTCCGCTTTCATCAAACAATTCATTTATTTTAGACAGATAAACTTCAGGCTGCTGCATGACGGGAATGTTTAAAAATACTAAACTTTGTCTCAAATGATGATTGGCACCAAAACCGCCAACAACGCCCGGAGAATTACTAAAAATTGCTCCCGGTTTACCATCCCAAACACTTTTGCCGTAAGGTCTTGAACCCACATCCAGTGCGTTTTTAAGTACGGCCGGCACAGATCTGTTGTATTCCGGTGTGATAAAAATAAATCCGTCCAGCTGTTTTACCTCATTTCTGAATGTTGTATAGGCTTCCGGCACTTCATTATTGTCGTCAAAATCCTGATTGTATATAGGCAGGTCGTCTAACCTGATGGTTTTAAACTCAAATCCTTCGGGCGCCATTGCCAATAACGCTTTGCCTATTTTTTTCGAAAATGATTCTTTACGAAGGCTTCCTGCGATGATTCCAATTACTTTGCTCATAATTATTGTTTTTATATTTAAAAAAATATTGTCTTTAAATAGGGTTTACATCTCTAATTTACAAAAAAATTGCGGCGTGAAACTTAATTTCTTTATAAATTAAACCTAAATTACTTACAGGATACATTTGATTGCATTTGGTATTTATAAATAATCTACCTCTTTTTTAGATATTAAAAAGAAATACTTTTGATGGCAAAGACAGATTATTAAACAACTATCAGGAAAGATTAATTTGATTTTGCTGAAATTATTACTAAATTTCCGATTAGTATAACGCTGTCTTTTTAATGAATGAACTTGCATTAAAAAAAGACGTAGTCATTAACAAAACTTTTTAAACGTAAACAAATGAAAAAATTTACTGTATTATCATTGGTCGCTGTTACTCTATTTATAACGGCATGTAAAAAATCATCAACAGAAACTACAACAGGCGAAGAACAGCAGGTTGCAGAAAAAAAAGGTGAAGTATTAGCGGTAAACCTTGCAACTTCTAAAGTAGACTGGAAAGCGTTTCACAAAGGTGGTTTTGCACCTCGCTGGGGAACTCTTGCTATTAAATCAGGTGAAGTATCAGTTGAAGCTAATGCGGTTACGGCAGGTGATTTTGTGATTGATATGACTTCTATAAAAGTTGATCCGGCATCGGTAACTGAAAAAGATAAAAAATATTCAGAATTAGAAGCTCACTTAAAAGGCGCTGACTTTTTTGATGTGGAAAAAAATCCAACAGCTGACTTTAAAATTACAAGCGTGACAGACTTAGCTGCTCCGGCAAAAGATGCTGTAGAAGGTGCTAATAAAACTGTAAGCGGAAATCTTACGCTAAAAGGCAAGGCCGTAAATGTTACTTTCCCTGCAAAAGTTACTGTAGCTGAAGGAACTGCAACAATACAAGCTAAATTTACAGTAAACCGTACTGATTGGGATATCAAATTCGGCGCTTCTGAAGCGGATCCGGCAGAATGGATGATCAGTAAAGATATCGAAATTGGTATTAATGTTACAGCTGGAAAATAATACGTAAACCGTTACTTTCATACTAAAAAAGGCAGTCTAAAAAATTAGGCTGCCTTTTTTGATTTTTTATGATTGAATTTAGGATAACCCTTTTACAAGTCTTTCAAGTCCTTCTTTTAAAAGCGCTTTTGGAGTTGCAATATTAATTCGCAGAAAACCTTCTCCTGAAGATCCATACATTGTACCTGAATTAATCCAAAGCTTTTGTTCTTCAAGAAGTTGATGCGATAATTGATCTGCTGTTTTTCCTAAAGCTGTACAATCGAGCCAGACTAAATAAGTGGCTTCTAAACGAGTTACTTTTATTTGAGGAAGATTTAAGTGGATAAATGCTGTCAGAAAAAGATAATTCTCCTGGAGATATTCTTTTAAAGCGTCCAGCCATTGTTCCGATTCTTCGTAAGCGGCAATAAGTGCCGTGATGCCAAATATATTGAGTAATTCTATTCCCATTAATTGAAATGAAGATTGAATTACATGGCGAAATGGCTCGTTTTGTGTAAAAAAATAACCAACCTGTAATCCCGCTAAATTAAAGCTTTTCGTAGGCGAACTCAGCGTTACAGAATTAAGACTGTATTTTTCGCCCAATGAAGCAAAAGGAATGTGATGGTTTTCTGCCAAAACCAAATCCGCATGTATTTCATCTGAAATAATGATTACATTATGTTGTAAACAAATATCGCCAATGGCTTGTAATTCTTCTCTTTTCCAGACTCTGCCCACAGGATTATGCGGATTACTGATAATCAAAAGTTTGACTTTTGGATCAGCAGCTTTTTGTGCCAAATCATCAAAATCGATAGTATATTGACCATTGTTGTAAAGCAGATTATTCTCGATTACAACACGTCCGCTGTTTTCGATACTGCTATAGAAATGATTGTAAACCGGTGCTTGTATGATGACTTTATCTCCTGTTTTTGATAGTGATTGTATCGCCGCAGATAATGTCGGTATAACTCCTGAAACGGGTACAATCCATTCTTTTTCAACGGTAAAACCATATCTTTTTTTCCACCATTTCATTATGGCCGCATAAAATGCTTCTGGTATTGCCGTGTAGCCAAAAATTCCATGAGCTGCTCTTTGCTGCAAAGCCTTCAAAATTTCCGGTGCCGATTTAAAATCCATATCTGCAATCCACATGGGTAGGACTTCTCCAAACGGCGCTTCATCCCATTTAATGGAATCAGTGTCTTTACGTGGTATTATTTCATCAAAATTATATTTCATAATTTGAAGTTTTGGTTTAAAACTTATTTTTTAGCACAATACGCACTCAATTGCGAAATCGTGTTAATCTGCAATTGCTTCGCCTGAGTTCTTCGCATCATCAGTGCATAAGCATTATTAAATCCTATCGGTTTAAGCCATTGCAATTGATATTGCTTTTGAAATTCTGCCTGAACATAATCATAGGTTTTTTCGGGGTCTTTCGATACTTCCTTAATTTTTTGTTCCGATGGTTTTAGCAAGACTAATAATCCTGTTCCGGTATATTCCGGATAAAAATCAATGCCGTCATTCATTAAAGCATCAAAACATATTTTTGTTCCGCCAAGTCCGGTTTTGGTTTCCACTTTATAATTGGTATTTCCTTCAATGAGCATTTTGTACATTTCGGCCAAAACATATTGTTCGCCAAAAATCTTGGAACCAATTCTGATGGTTTCTCCCGTACCAGGATTTGCTTTTTTATATAAACCCCGACTGACCAAAAAATCTTTAGCTACTTTCTCCGGACTTTGTTTTAAAAGTTCGGTTTTATAATTCAGATCGGTCATAATGCTGTCGTTGATTTTTCCTGCCAGAAGATTTAAAGTTTCTTCAAGTCCTGGAAATTTTTTTAGTGTTTGGGTTTTGATAATTGGAGCGGCATAATACGGCGGAAATATGGTTTTATCATCTTCTAAAACGACCAAATCAAAGGCTTTAATTCTTCCATCGGTAGAATAACCGCTAATCAAATCCAGTTTTCCCTGATACGCCGCTTCATACATAATGGCATCTGAAACCACCAGCGGATTGAGTTGCAATCCATACACAGATCGAAGTCCCAAATCGCCATCCTGACGTCCCATAAATTCCGGTGTAAATCCGGCAATTATCTTTCGTTCCGTTTTTGAAGAAACTATAAAGTAAAAACCTGTTGCCACTACAATACCACAAATAATATAAAAAGCGTTTCGAAGTGTTTTTAATGTAGACTTTTGCAGATAACCAATAATCAAATCCAGCAAAACAGCCAATAAAGCTGCGGGAATTGCTCCTGCCAAAATCATATTGGTATTGTTGAGCGAGATTCCTCCAAAAATAAATTCGCCCAATCCGCCTGCTGCGACAAAAGAAGCAAGAGTCGCAACGCCTACATTGATTACGGCAGCGGTTCGAATACCGGCAACAATCACGGGCATCGCCAATGGAAATTCAACTTTAAACAAACGCTGGGTTTTATTCATTCCGAGTGCTGTTGCGGCTTCTATAACTACCGGATCTACTCCTGTAACTCCTGTGTAAGTGTTTCGTATAATGGGAAGTAAGGCATAAATAAGCAATGCAATGATCGCCGGCGTGGCACCAATACCAAAAAGCGGAATCATAAAACCCAAAAGCGCAATACTGGGAACGGTTTGTAATATTCCCGCCGTTCCTAATACCGAAGGAGCTAATTTTCGCCTTCGCGACATTAAAACACCTAACGGAATTCCGACTATAATGGCCAGAAGCAACGATAAAAAAGTAAGTCCCAGATGCTGCCCAATTTGTACAAACAGCTTTTCATGCTGTGACACCATAAATTGCCAAAGGCTTTGCTGTTGTGTCATACCGTTTGAAGTTTTCTGTAGTGATTAAAAGCCTGCAAAAGTGCTTCGTAGTCTTCATTATAAACATTCTCCGTACTGAGAATTTGAAATGTTTCCCAGATATTCGCGTCTTTAGTAAGCTGTTCCTGAGCTTTTACCGATAATGTTTTTTGAAGAAAAGAAACTACGGATTTTACCGAAGCAATTTTATATTCCAGCATTAATCGATTACCGGCAAAGAAATCTTTCACGAAAGAATTTACAGGATGATATAATATTTCTGCCGGACTACCAATCTGAATAATTTTTCCTTTATCCATCAGGCAAATACGATGTCCGAGTTCAAAAGCTTCTATTATATCGTGGGTTACTAAAATGGTCGTTTTGTTTTTGAGTTCATCCAGATTCTTAAACTCATTATGAATCGCCGACTTTGTAATGGTATCCAAAGCGCCAAACGGTTCGTCCATTAAAAGAACCGGAGTATCAGCAATAAGTGCTCTTGCGACACCTATTCGCTGTTGTTGTCCGCCGCTGAGTTCATGAGGAAAAACCTTTAAAATGTCTGGAGTAAGATGTAGTTTTTCTAAAAGTTCTAAGGTTCTTTTTTCGGTTTTTTGTTGATCCCATTTTAATAGATTGGGAACAATGGCAATATTCTGTGCCACCGTATAATGCGGAAAAAGTCCGGCATGCTGCATGACAAAACCAATATTTTTACGAAGGTCTTCGGGTTTTTGATCGCGGATGTTTTTACCGTCAATAAAGATGTTCCCGCTATCGGGTTCAATAAGACGGTTGATCATTTTTAAAGTGGTCGTTTTACCGCAGCCGCTTGTGCCTAATACGACCAGAATTTCTTTATCATGGGCTTCAAATGAAACTAAATCTACCGCTTTGTTTGAACCAAAACTTTTGGAAACTCCTTCTATACTAATCATATATTGTGCTGATAAATTATTTTGCCAGACGAATGCCCATAAATTGCCACTGATGACGCGGATGAAAAAAGTTGCGGTAAGTAGGACGGCTATGACCCTGCGGAGTTGCCACGGAAGCACCGCGCAAAATCATCTGGCTGACCATAAATTTACCATTGTATTCCCCTATTGCTCCCGGCGCTTTTTTAAAACCCGGATATGGCAAATACGCGCTGTCTGTCCATTCCCAGCGTTGTCCCCAGTTTAAATTTGGCGAAGCAATCTCCCACTCTGCCTCGGTTGGCAAACGCATTCCTTTCCAGGAAGCAAATGCCGAAGCTTCGTAAAAATTGACATGGCAAACGGGTTCATTCAAATCAATTTCTTTTAAACCGGCAAAGGTATAATTCATCCATTTTTGATCGATATAATGCCAGTATAGTGGTGATTTTGCAGCATTTTCTTTTACCCATTCCCAGCCTTCAGAATGCCAGTATTTAAAGTTGGTATAACCTCCGTCTGCAATAAATTCGAGATATTCAGCATTGGTTACGGGATATTTTGAAATCTCAAAACTATCTAAATACACCTTATGACGTCCCAGTTCATTATCAAAACAAAAATCTTCTCCCTGATAGCCAATTTCATAAACACCGGATTCGACTTTTACAAATTCATTGTTCTGAATGTTTTTTTGGCCGAAAATTGCATCTGCACTATAAACCGGAAAAAGCGGATTATGTCCTAAAATATATTTAATGTCGCTGTACAATAATTCCTGATGCTGCTGCTCGTGATTCAGCCCGAGTTCGAGCAATTCGGTTAATTCTGCCGAAAGTGCATTGTTTTGCAGAAAAGCTTCCATGTGTTGGTCTACATAAGCGCGATAACGATATACATCGGTAACCGAAGGTCGGCTTAAATTACCGCGGTCCGTACGTACAACACGCGCGCCAACACTTTCGTAATAGCTGTTGAAAACAAAATCGTATTGGTCGTTAAAAACCTGATAATCGGTATCATTGGGTTTCAGGATAAAGGTTTCAAAAAACCAGGTGGTATGTCCCAAATGCCATTTGGGCGGACTCACATCTACAATGGGCTGCACGACATAATCCTCTATTTCCAGAGGTTTGCAGATATTCTCAGAATGCAATCTGATGGTATTGTATTTGTCAAGTATATTTTGGTTGCGAATTGCTGAGGCTTGTACTTGCATACTATTATCTTTAAATTTTAAACTGTTAACCAGGCTACATCTGTAAACCACGATTTAGAGTCCATAATATGATTTATTGTTTCAAATCCGGAATGGTTTGCCAGTTCTTCACTTTCTTCTACGGAATATTTCTGTGAAAGTTCCATGTAAATCAGTTCATCTTTTTCAAAATTAATGGACTGACCGTCAACATGCACAAGCTGATTATCTAAACTAATTAAATAACTTCTGCAGGCTCCGCTTAACGGATCATAATTTTGATAATGCTTAAATTTTTCCAGATTAAAATCAGCATTCAGTTCTCTGTTGATTCGCGTTAGCAAATTCAGATTAAATGCTGCCGTAATTCCTGCCTTGTCATTATAAGCATCCAGTATAATCTGCGGATTTTTTTTAAGGTCGAATCCCATCAGGACAATATCGCCGGGCGAAAGATAACTGTTGAGACCGCGACAAAACGAAAGTGCTTCCTCCTTCTCCATATTCCCGATATTGCTTCCCAGAAACAGTACTACTTTTCGTCTTGAAGATAATTCGGCTGCTTTTTTAAGCATCTTAAAATATTCTCCTTCCAGACAGGTAATGTTAAGTTCAGGAAGATCTGCCTTTAGTTTATTATTCAAAACCGACAAGATATTAGCCGATATATCGATGGGCATATAATTGAAATCTGCTTTTTGATTTAAAAGGTATTTCAGCAAAAAAGCCGATTTTGTTCCGTCGCCTGCGCCAAGTTCAATCAGATCGAATGCTTCATCCTTTTCTAAAATAATGCTGGCTAATTCTGCTGTTTTATTTTGAAAGATATCCATTTCACAATTCGTCAGATAATATTCCGGCATTGCCATTATCTGTTGAAAAAGGGTATCTCCTATTTTATCGTAAAAATATTTTGAGTGTAGTTTTTTTGGCGTACTGTTTAGACCTTTAAGCACATCAAAACGAAACTGCTCAATTGCATTATCCTGATTTGCAACTTCTTTGGTCAAAGTTTTTTCAGTTTTTAGTATCATGTTATTGTATTAAATTAAGCATTCAGTTCCTGACCTTCTATTAAAGGTAGTTATTTATACCCTAAAATGGATGAAAAATTACTTCTATTTTTTGCGGTGCATTACAGAAGTTATGCAATTTTGTTTCTTTAAAAAGGCTCTTTCAATACGTTGCTTTGATCTATTAACAGACAAAAATATAAAATGCAAAAAGCCTCATAATTCAGGTTTATGAGGCTTTTTCAATGTAGATTGTTAATAATAACTTACTGAACATAATAGGCTATGCTGTACAAATATCGTACGGGTTTTCCATCTTTGATTGCGGGAATCCAGTTTGGCGATAATTTCAGAACTCTTTCTAATTCAGGTCCCGTTTCATATCCAAAATCGCGAATAATTTTTATTTCAGACAAGGTTCCGTCCTTTTCAACGATAAAAGATGCAAAAACCCCTCCACGCGACGCATCATCTGTCATTAATGCTTGGGGTACAACATAATTTTTCTTTAAAAAAACATGAAATTTTCCCATTCCACCCGGAAAGTCTGGTCGTGATTCAACCGATGCTGCCTTATAAACCTCATTATCATTGTCCTGCAAATTCTTGTTTTCCGATCTTTTTTCTATTTTTAAAGAAGGATGTACTGATGCCGGCGAAGTGCTTTTTTGACAACTAAAAAGTAATACAAAGCTAATAACTGTAAAAAATATGCTTCTCATAGAATTTTACTATTTGATTCGTTTTTATTTTTTTTACGATGTCAATAATGGCATAAATTTAATTAATTTTGAGTTCTGCCAAAACTAATCTTTTTATAATTTGATTAAGTCAGATTATGGAAATAGATAAAATGAAAACATTTTTATAAGCCCTTCAATGAAACATAAACTTACATTAATTGTTATTTTAACAGGACTTTTAATTTCTTGTAAAGACACTGTAAGGCAGGAAACCAAATCTGTAAATTCAAAAATAATTAAGACAGAAGCAACAAATGCAAAATTGAAAATTGTTGATTCATCAAAAACATTTTCAGGTATTCATCTTGTAAAATCAGAAAAAACAGCCATTACTGATAAACTAAAAGAATATGTTACAGAAAAGATTGAAAGTGTAGAAACAATTGATATTACTGGTGATAATGTTCCGGATTATATTTGTAAAACTACAGTAGATACATTAGGCATTGGAAATGAATATTGGATTTCTTCAGCATATAAAACCATCAAAAAAACAAAATATTATTCAGATGGTTTCTTTTATCGTTGGTTTGTAAATTTAGATAACGATCCTGAACCTGAAATATTTGAAGCTGTGGGAGACTCCGATTATTCTAGTTTTAGTATTACCGATCAAAATTTGTTAACAGGGAAAGATCAAACGCTACTTTACTTAAATCCGGTTATAATTGAAGATCAGAAAAGATATTGGGGTTATGCCTGGGACATTCACGATATAAAAGCAAGGAAAAATGGAACTAACATTGAATTATTTTGTTCTTTAAACCACAAAATAAACAGCTACGAAAATGATGAAAATGAGCTTAAATTGCAAAAACAAATTCCGATACTGTTTTTTACAGGACATCACACACAAGAAAGCGGAAATTTGAATAGTAAAAACGACCAGTGGCTCACCTTGCAAGAAATTATTAAACAGACAAAAAGATAAGAATTATCAATATTTTAATAAAAGATTATTTCTTTGAATAATAAAAAAATGGATTATCATTTATGGCAACGATAACTATTCTTTACATTCAATTCTATTAGTACTGTTTGTATAAAAAGGGATTTATTTTAAGCTCAAATCATAAAATACAAGGTTTTAAAATGAGAAAAATTATTATTTTGTCCTTTGTAATTCATAGCTGTTTTTCGTGGGCTCAAAGTTCAACGGAAAATGACAGCATCAGAATTGATACGGTACAGAATATTAAATTCAGCTACAAACAGCTTATTATCCCTGCTGCTTTAATTGGTTATGGTTTTTGGGGAATGGAAAGTGGTCAGATAAAAAGCTTTAATCACCAGATTCGAGACGAATTTACCGAAGATATTGACCGTAAAATTTCAATAGATGATTTCTCAAGATATGTGCCGGCTGTTTCCGTTTATGCCCTTAATGCTTTTGGAGTGCAAGGCAAAAATAATATGCGGGACCGCTCTGTTATTCTGGCAACTTCCACGATACTTACTGTTGTTACGGTTTTTGGTTTAAAAAAAATAACAAATGTCGAAAGGCCTGACGGAACTTCAAACAACTCTTTTCCATCCGGACATACCGCCATAGCGTTTGCCGGAGCAGAATTTTTATATCAGGAATACAAAGACCAATCTGTATGGTATGGTGTAGCAGGTTATGCGGTTGCCACCGGAACAGGCATTTTCAGAATGTACAATAACCGACACTGGCTTACCGATGTGGCTGCCGGAGCCGGAATTGGAATATTATGTACCAAAGTAGCGTATTGGATGAATCCTTATCTGTCGAGAAAATTATTTGGAAACAAAGAAAATAAAAACACCTCTTTTTTAATGCCATCTTATGACGGAAAAAGTTTTGCTCTTAATTATGTGAAAACATTTTAGTCTTTAAAAATTCAACCCAAATCTCTCTTTTATAAACATTACAAAAGAAAAATTAAAAAGCGATATAAAATAAAAGATCCTGCCTATCAGGAGATAAGCAGGATCTTTTTTATAATTGTTTAAAAAAACTTAGTCTTTAATAATATTAAATCCCTGGATTCTTCCGCTTTCTTTTAATCTGAAAGTTTCTTTTACAACTCCGGTAGACGGATTGTATTGATTCACTCCAGAGAAACCATCTGACGTACTGTTAGATAAGAAATAAATCTCACCATTGTGGAAAAATGGATTTTGTGTTGTATAGAAATTATCCGGCGGCATGTTTAAACGAGTTGCCTTTTTAGTATTTGCATCGATCTCATTCCAGAACCAAACATCATCTCTGTATTTCACACCGTGTTGTCCGCCTCCGTAGTAAGAAACTGCTCTTGAAGGAATTGTAGTGTAGACTTTTCCATTGTGTGCAAAAAGTCTGTTGAACTCAGCTGGAAACTGATACTTTTTCATGTCGATTGCAAATGTTTCATCAAAATTAACTTCACCTTTTTTAATTCTAAGAATTTTTGAAGAATAGTCACTTGGCTGTGTTTTCATATCACCAACAGTAGCAAAATATAAATCGCCTGTAACTTCGTCTAAACTCCACAAAACGTGGTCGATAAATACACCAAGATTTGTTGTACCGCCTATTTTAGTTACATTTTCAATTTTCTTAGTCGTTAAATCATAAACGGCAATAGCGGCTTCTTTAACTGCCGGAGTTACCTGCCAGTTTCCTGCAACTTTATCTCCCAACAATAAATCTAAGTATAATTTGTTATCTCTTTTTGCAATAATCAACTGCCCGATAGATTCTAAAGGCTGCCCTGCTGAAAGTGAAGTGAAATCAATTTCTCCTGTTCTTTCCATTGTAGAAGGGTTGAATGTCTGTAATTTCAAACCACCTCTTACTTTATCCCAGTAGTAACCTTCTGTTGGTCCTGCTACTAAAAAGTTAGTCTCATAAGCATTAGAAAGAGAAGGTAAAAAGCCCTGGTCTACTACTTTACCAGAAGCATCAAGACCCATTTTGTTAATTCCCTGTTTTGCATTTGAAACATCATTTACTTTAAACAAAGATTTATCTAATGATCTTCCTCCTAAAGAAGACGATACTTGTAAAAATGGTAATCCGGAAAGGTTGATTACTCTCGATTTGTTATCTTTTAAGGCATAGATACCACCGCTCCAGTTTGCAGCGCCATTGTAAATAACCCATGTTTCATTTTTTGGCAAAGTATCATCGTTATTACCGGTATCTGTATTGTTATTATCGTCATTGCTGCTGCAAGAAAATAAAAATATACTGGCAGCGATTCCTGCAAGTACTGATCGAAGTGAATTGCTTCTTTTCATAATTGATCTGATTTATTGGTTTTATTAATTAAAAAAATTGTAAACTAATTTGAGGTGAAACGATCTTCCGGGTCTTTGAACATTAAAATTGTCGTACAGCCTTACATCGCCAATATTGCGGCACTCAGCCGATAGTGTTGTTTTTTGATTGGAGAAATGATAATACACGCCAACATCATTCGAAAACTGTCCTAATCTTCCGTCTTGCGGAATAATCAATGACGTCTGGAAATCTTTTACGGATCCAAACAAAGGTGGTTCCTGATTTTTTGGAATCGCCACCAAAAAGAATCGGTGCGTGTAATTCGCATTCCACGTAAAATTTAAGCTGTCGTCTTTTTTAAATAAGTTTCCGAAATAAGTATTTGCCCAGAAGTTTCCAAACAAAAACGGAATATTCGGGATCCTCGAATCATTCAGGTATTTAAATTGCGGATCATCGTCTTTTCTTCGAATATCCTGATAGGTGATATTGAATCCGGTATTAAGCCATTTTGCAGGCGTATAACTCGTTTCAAATTCAACTCCTTTTATTTCAGAATTCTCGTAATTAATATATCGGTTAAACGGAATATCAAGCTCAAGGAAAATAATGTCTTTTACTTTTCTGTAGAATAAATTCGCCGAAAAGGTTACAGTACTGTTGCCTTTGGCAATCATATATTGCCCGTTTAAATTTAGATTATGACTTTTTTCAGGATCAAGATCCAGGTTTTCTTTTACCAGTCTGGCGTCTCCAAAAATCTCAAATTCATCGGGAAGACGCGTGGCATATTCATACGAAAGTTTGACCAGATAGCGGTCTTTTGCCCATTTTAAACCACCCAAATATCCAAACTGACTGTCATCTTTTGAGGAAGTCCAGGCAAAACCATAATTATCAGTGGTGTAACCTTCTGTATTATAATGATAGTATTTTGCCGCAACAATGCTTTCTAATTGATTTTCAAACCATAAAGAACGCCATGCCAAAGCCATATTGTCTTTTCTATACGAAGCCGGAACAGTTAAAACATCAATGCCATCAATTACGGAAACAGCTCCAAGCGGATCGCTTCCTTTTCTTTTTTGAGAATAATACAATTCACTAAATTCTAAAAAGTTACGGCTGGAAAGCTGGTATTCCATATTCAGTCGCGACGAAACAAAATTATATTTCATTCGCTGATAATTTCCTGTTCGAATTTCGCCGGGCTGTAAATTCTCTGCCAAAATTTCGCCTAACCAATTGTAACGTACCGTTGTGGTATCAATAAATTTGGTATTAAAATGACTGTAATTGCTTAGAAACGAAACTTTTAATTTATCATCAAAAAACTTTTTGCGGTAATGAATCATTCCAGTATAGTTCTGTTCTTTAGAAAATGCCTGTCCGTAAACATTCACCATTCCCGCATCATTTTGAATTTGTTTAAAGAAATCAGAATAAATTAAAGTCAAACGAAGATCATCTGCCCAGGATTTGTCTTTTAATCCAACAAAAGCTTCTCCGTAGTTGGTTCTTGTCATATCATGAAAACGTTTTACCTCTCTAAAATTCTCATTTACAGAATTCTGGACCGGAACATTTACCTTATAATCATTATCAGAATAATTAAAAGAGCCGTTAAAACCTCCGTAGAAATTGTTTTTGTTTTGAAGATAAAAATTCGCTGTGGCCCTGTGTGTGTTGAAAGAAGCGATTTCATACGAGACTTCGGCAAAATTTTTATTTGAAGTTCGCGTCACTAAATTCACACCGCCGCCCAATGCATCAGAAGCCAGATAAACCGGCATTACACCTTTGTAAATTTCAACGCGGTCCAGCATATTAACGGGAATTGTGCCAAGACTAAAGCCGTGACCAAACAATTCAATAGGAATACCGTCTTTAAAAATACGCACCGCTTTTCCCTGAAGTCCTCCCAGATTAATCTGTACCTGAGAACCTATATTTCCGTCAGTTCTTAATTTTACACCCGAAGCCCTGTTTAAAAAATCACCAACATCTCCGGCTTTATCGTATTGTTTTTTAAGGTCGATCACCTGAACCGAAAAAGGAGATTCTTCGATTTGCTTTTTTACGCTTTTGTTTTGTATTAAAACTTCATTTAACTTTGCAGAATCACCATTAGAAGTATTCAGCTCAAATTTGAAATGATTATTTTCACCACATACAACCGAAATTGTCTGCCTGAATTTATCATTTTTGTTTTTTACAACTTCAATATTGTATGTTCCGTCTGAGAGCGAAAGTTCTAAAAGACCTGAAGTATTGCTGATTCCTACTGGTTTGTTGTCAAGCAAAACGGTTGTGCCGGATAAAGAATTTCCAAGGTTGTCTTCAATATGTATATAAACCGGACAGGCATTTGCTGAGAAAAGACCAATCAGGAACATCAACATAAGGTGTAATTTAATTGCCAAACTGTTTTTATTTAAACTGATTATAAATTATATTTGAAGTGCAAAAGTATTTGATTCGTAATCGTTGTACTTATGAAAGTGGAAGTTTTAATTATGAATATAGAAGTATAAGGGATGGCATTTAAAATTGATTCAAATGATTTTGCTGATTTTCTGGAAAGCGATAATACGTTACAAACAGCACCATCAAACATAGCACTCGAAGACGAAAAGGACATTAAATTTGTCACACCAAAAGGAGATATTTTATTTCACGAACATACCATTACAAATGAGTTATCGATTCTTCAGGGAAACTATCAGTTGCATGATGATGTAGCGATTTCCGGAAAAGGAGAATCATCGCTTTTAGAAATGCATTTTAATTTATCTGACCAAAAAATTGGCTATATAAATCCCGGATCTTCAAAGGATTTTGCTGCGCCAATGTCGGGCAACATTACTTTTCTTTCGGCAGAGGACAATCACGCCAAAATTGATTTCAAAAAAGACATTATTTACAATACTTTTGATGTACATCTTCCGTTGAGCGTGCTTACTAAATATGAAGGCGAATCGAAGATAATGGATGCTTTTCTCAACAATATTCACAAAGATACCAGTACTGCTTTGGCGAAAGGCGAAATCAAAATAAGCGCTAAAATATTTGGCGTTATGCAGGATATCAAAAATTGTTTTTACAGAGGTTTGACCAGAAAAATCTACATGGAATCTAAAATTTATGAGCTTATTGCCTTAAGCCATTATAATTTAGACAGTAAAAAAGAAAACCTGAATTTAGCCGGAAATGATATTGAAAAAATCAAATTTGCCGCACAGCTAATTCGCGAAAACCTGGATAATCCATACACGATTGTAGAATTGGCCAGAAAAGTGGGTGTAAACCAGACGAAACTTAAAGAAGGATTTAAAACCGTTTTTGGAGACACCGTTTTTGGTTATCTGCAGGAAATCAGAATGAACAATGCCCGACATTATTTATCAGACACATCGCTTTCCATTCAGGAAATAAGCCATCTTTCTGGCTATCAGAATGTCTCTAATTTCAGTATTGCTTTTAAAAGGATTTTTGGCTATCCGCCTACGAAGTTAAGAATGAAGATGCAGTAATTAAGGTTGAAATAGTAACTAAAACAGCATTTATTTTTTTTCAAAATAAAGATAATTGGTACTATTACTTACATCGCGCAATCGTATTTGCGAATTATTAAACTCAAACAATTTCCAGTTATTATTCAGTTTGCTCAGCAAATCTGAATTGAAACTTAGCTTTAATTCCTTCACTCCATTGTTTGTTTTCGTTTCCCATTGACCTGTTTCTGTACTACCACCTTTTGCCGCCACTACAGATTTGTCGCTGTTAAACACAAATGAATAACCGCTGTAAGACGAAGTTTTGTCTGAATCACTAAAGAAATAAGGTATTTCCCAGGAACCGGTTGTTATTGCTGCTGTAAAATCAAGTGTGACAAGGTTGTTTTCCGGACAGTAATCAATAGCATATTTTATAGCATTTTCGAACTCTAAATTATTCGTAATTGACTTTGTCTGATTATGGTAATCTACTACAGAAATTGGATATTGTAACGAAATATACTGACTGCTGTTGAGATTTTTTATAAAATTAAAAAATGCCTGATCGCTTATAATCGATACCGAACTTGCAACCTGATTTGCACTGTTATATATATTAATTTGGATTGGATAATTGATATTCAGTCCGTTGATTTTCGATAAAAGATCAGGATAAAGATTCCAGTAATCAATCAGAGCATCAAAATCGGCTTCGTTTGGGATATTTTTTTCGATGTAATTGTAGTACACCATCGTAACCGGAAAATCTATTTTTACAACGTCATCATCGTTGTTGTAGGCATTGATATTATCTAAAACTTTTTGATAATCAGCGGTGGTATTTACTGCAATTTGTTCGTTGTTAACCGTCACGGTATAAGGCAGTTTTATAGTACAATAACTCGACCCGTCGATGATATTATCCTGAACTGTTTTGACCATTGCAACCCTTTGCAGATAAGAAGTAAGTGGCGAAGCATTTGTAATTGTTCCCTGTGGATTATTATCCTGCTCGTCTGTCTCACTCTGGCAAGACAATAAGAACAAAAATGCTGCTATTGATAAATATTTTTTAAAAGGGAACATATTTATATTTTTACAAATGTAATAAAATTTAAAGAAACTGGTTTTCAATAAATTCGGCATCAAAGTTTTTTGGTTTCATTTCTTTATTGCCAAATATCACAGAAAAACATCGTTTCATATGGGTATAAAACAATCAGCTTTGCTTTTACCCTACTTATACTAAAAACAAATACTTTTACATCGCACAAATCGAAATCAAAATGCCAAATCATAACCCATCCAATACTTGCGACGAAATAATTTTTTCGTCATTTTTTAAAAGTCATATAAAAGCACTTCGTAATTTTCTTTTTTACAAATTTGGCAATAAAGAAAAGGCAGAAGATGTAGCGCAGGAAGCATTTGTAAAACTTTGGCAAAATTGTGCTTCGGTGCCCATCGAAAAAGCAAAATCATATGTGTATACGATTGCAAATAATAGCAGCCTGAACGAAATTGCGCACCAGAAAGTGGTTTTGAGATACGAAAAAAACTTCACCGGCTTAGATAAAACAAATGAAAATCCGGAATATCTTCTGGAGGAAAAACAATTTCAAACCAAATTACTTACAGCTATTGAAAACCTAAACGAAAAGCAGCGTATTGCATTTTTAATGCACAGAATTGACGGAAAGAAATACAGCGAAATTGCCCTGGATTTAAATATCAGTGTAAAGGCCGTAGAAAAACGTATTCATCTCGCTTTGCTAAGCTTACGCAAAGAAATTGATTTATAAAAGTAGGGTAAATTTAGATCCAATTGTTTAATAATATAATACCAGTACAATGAAAAAAGATCGCTTATTAGCAAAATGGCTTAACAATGATTTATCAGAAGATGAATTGGCTGAATTTGAGGCAAGTCCCGATTTTGAAAAATACCAAAAAATAAAAAAATATACGGAACATTTGGAAATGGATGATTTGGATGAAAACGCCATGTTATCCAATATTCTGAAGCAGAAAAAAGAGACTCCAAAAGTAATTCCAATGTACAAAAACTGGATGTTCAGAGCAGCGGCTGTTTTTGTTTTGGCGCTTGGAATTTCGTTTGCGATGAAATTCTATATTTCTGAAACCGAGATAGCAGATTTAGGTCAAAAAACCGCTTTTTCCCTGCCCGATGCTTCTGAAGTAGTACTGAACTCCGGTTCTGAAATCAGCTATAAAAAATGGAACTGGAACAATCACAGATGTCTGGAATTAAAAGGAGAAGCGTATTTCAGGGTATCAAAAGGAAAGCGCTTTGAAGTGGAAACGAATCTTGGAAAAGTAACTGTTTTAGGCACTCAGTTTAACGTTAAAGCCCGAAAAAACAGGTTTGACGTTGTGTGTTACGAAGGACGCGTACAGGTAAATTATGCCGATACCCAAATTTTATTAACGCATGGTCAGGGTGTCAGTTTTGAAAATGGAAAACAAATTAAAATGAGCATCGCATCCCTGAAACCGGAATGGACGGAAAATCAACTTAGTTTTTATAAAGAAAACATAAGAACATTACTGGACGAAGTAGAAAGGCAATACAATATTACAATCGAATTAAATTCAAAAAATGCAACAGCTTTATTTACAGGGAAATTACCTGCCAAAGATTTAGATGTAGCCTTGCAGATTATTAATACAACATATCATTTAGAGGCCAAAAAAGTCTCAAAAAATAAAATAATTTTTGACGAAAAATAAATGTTGCTCCCCAAACAATTTCATTTTTTGTTTTTCCTGTTTTTCCTTGCCCTGAATGCTTTTGCTCAGGACAAAGGGAGACTTATGCCTTTTAAAAAAATCATTACTGCTATTGAAAAACAGCATCAGGTTAGTTTTAATTATACCGAAGATAATATTGCAGGCCTTGAAATAATTCCTCCTAAAAGATCTCTTTCCTTACAACAAAAACTGGATTATCTCGCTAAAAAAACCAATCTGGCGTTTGAAAACATTGGAAACAAATTCATTAATATTTATAAAAAAGAAAATCAATCACAGATAATTTGTGGCTACGTTTTTTCAGGCACAGATAAAAAACCAATTGAAAATGCCAATATCAGTTTACCGGACAAAACACAGTTTTCTACTGATGCCAACGGTTATTTTGAATTTAAAAAAGAAGATAAAAACACCTTTTTAGTCAGTCACATCGGATTCATTATCAAAAGGATTACAGCAGGAAATTCAGATGCTGAAAATTGTCTCCAAATTCTATTAGAACCTGAAATCACAGAACTTCTGGAAATTAAAACCAATGCTATTCTGGCTTCGGGAATTTCAAAGAACAAAGACGGATCGTTTGAAATTAAACCCAAGAAATTTGGTATTCTTCCCGGACTTATCGAGCCCGATGCTTTACAGGCCATGCAGCAAATACCGGGCGTCAACAGCATCGACGAAAGTGTATCGAGCATTAATGTTCGCGGCGGCACACACGACCAGAATTTATTTTTATGGAACGGAATACGCATGTACCAAACGGGACATTTTTTTGGTTTAATATCGGTTTTCAATCCCAATTTGGCGCATACGATCTCTATTTATAAAAACGGAAGTTCGGCTTTTTATGGCGAAAGCGTTTCGAGTGTTGTCGCTATTTCTTCTACTCCTGAAACGGTGGAGAAAAACTCTTTTAGTGCCGGAATAAACATGATCAACGCTGATGTTTACGGCAAATACAATCTTTCGAAAAAGAGTTATATCGAAATTTCAGCACGTAAATCCATTACTGATTTTGTGGAAACGCCTACTTACAAAGAATATTTCAATAAAGTTTTTCAAAACACTACGATCACTGATTTTTCGAAAAACCAAAATGTCGATTACCAAAGTGATAAAAAATTCGGTTTTTATGACGCTACACTAAAATATGCCCAAAAAATAGGAAGCAAAGACCAGATCATACTGGATTTAATTACTATAAAAGACAATCTTGAGGTTTTTCAAAGTGCCACCATATATGACATCAACCGATCTGAAAATAATGTTTTACGCCAGCAAAATTATGGTGGAAATTTGTCCTGGAAAAGAAACTGGAACAACTACAATACCACTAAAATAAATGTTTACAACTCTGCTTACGAACTTTTGGCGAATCAAAAAACAACTTTTGAAAATCAAATCGTCATTCAGGAAAATACGGTAAACAATAACGGAATTAATTTAGAGAACAACCATATTCTTACTTCTAAATTTAGTTTCAATGATGGCTATCAATTTAATGAAATAGGTATTACGAATCTGGAACAGGTCACCAATCCTGATTTCTACAGAAAGGTTAAAGATGTACTGAGAACGCACGCTTTAATTTTGGAAGGAAAATACAACGATACACTTTCCAGGATATATTTTAAGGCCGGAGCCCGAATTAATTATATCGAAAAATTTAAAAAAATTATTGTAGAACCCCGAATGCAGTTTAGCTACGGCATTAATAAAAATCTAAATTTGGAAGTATTGGGTGAACTTAAAAGTCAAAATTCCCAACAAATTATTGATTTGCAAAAAGACTATTTTGGAATTGAAAAAAGACGCTGGATTATCGCCAATAACACCACAATCCCCATTCAGAAGAGTAAACAAATCTCTTTAAATTTATTCTACAAAAAGAATGACTGGCTGTTTGATATCGAAAATTTTTATAAAAAAGTGGCTGGAATTACCACTTCAAGTCAGGGTTTTCAGAACCAGTTAGAGTTTGTTCGAATAACGGGCGACTATGAAGTCTGGGGAACAGAAATGCTGGTTCAGAAAAAAATGAATTACTTTCTGACCTGGCTGAGTTATACTTATAACCATAATGATTATCATTTTCCGAATTACGAATACCCAAGTTTTCCCAACAACTTTGAGGTGATGCATACCGTTTCCTGGGCAGGAAGTTATGAGAAAAACAATTTCAAAATTGCGTTGGGTACAAAATGGTCTTCTGGAAGGCCAAAAACTTCTCCGACTAATGCTATAATTGACCCTTCGAATCCTGAAATAATTTACAATAAACCGAATAATACCAATCTGCATATTTTTTCGCAGGTGAATCTTTCTACCACTTATAAATGGGAAACAACAAATGGAATTCAATACAAATTAGGAATCTCCATCTTAAATATCCTGAACAGAAAAAACGAAATCAGCGAATATTACAGAATTTCTTCTCTAACAAATGCTATCGAGGAAGTAGAAACTTTTGCACTGCAAAGAACTCCAAATGTGAGTTTTAGGGTTTCGCTTTAAATTCAACTTCTACAAGATTTGTAAATAAATCTGTACTTCTTTTTATTTTTTTTACAAAATAACATTTTTTTGGTAGGGTAATCTTTATCAAAGCTGTTTTACTATTGAACCTATCAAAAGAAATAAAATGGCTCCCCACAAAAAATTCATACGCTCCTTTCATGACAGTTCGTAATGGCAACGATGCGATTGTCGAACCAATGTCCCCGCAAAATCAGCATAACGTGTTGTTATGCATTTACTAAAACAATTTTTCTATTTCCTTTTAACTTAAAATTAAAATAACCATGAAATTAAAACAAATTAAATTCGCTGTAACCGCGCTTGCCATCACAACCTTTTTTCTAAGCTGCAGCAGTGACAATGATAGTGGAAATAATCCTGACCCAAATACTGACGTCAAAAAAGACATCAATCTTTCTACAAGTGCTACACTAGGCTCTTATCTTTCTGATAAAGACGGAAGATCACTGTATTTTTTTGCAACAGATGCAAACGGACAAGCCTCTTGCTCCGGAGCGTGTGAAGCTGCCTGGCCTGCATTTTTTGTAGATAATTTGACTGCAGATAAATTAGGCGAAGGATTAGCATTTTCTGATTTTGGAACCATAACTACGGCATCTGCAAAAAAACAATTAACCTATAAAGGCTGGCCGTTGTATTACTATGCACCTGTTACTTCAGGCGATGGATATGGAGGCGTGAATACGCTGGAAGCCGCCGGTAAAACAACAGGAGACGGTGTTGGTGGTGTGTGGTTTATCGCAAAACCGGATTATTCGATCATGCTTGTCAAAAGCCAGCTTGTGGGTCATGACGGTAAAAACTACAAATCAGATTATACTGTTGGAGATGAGCAAACTACTTATTTTACAGATGCTAAGGGAATAACTTTGTATACTTTTAAAAACGATAATTTCAAGAAAAATAATTTCACAAAAGCAGATTTTTCAAACAATGCTGTCTGGCCAATATATGAAACAGATAAAATTGTGGTTCCTTCTATTCTTGACAAATCAAAATTTAGTGTTATCACTGTTTTCGGAAAATCTCAACTGGTTTATAACGGTTGGCCCTTGTATTATTTTGGACAGGATGCCAACGTTAGAGGCGCAAATAAAGGAATTAGTTTTCCTAGTCCGGCAGTTTGGCCTGTACCGGTAAAAGATTCGCCGCTAGCCATCTAAATAATAAATCAAAGAAAATTACAGAGTGTTTACATAACACCCTATTTCAAATTAGTCCAATGAGCGATTGGGCTAATTTGAAATTCTTATAAAACAAAATCCTGGTAAACTGATGCAAAATTTAAATCAAAATCGACATGAGTAAAACAAAAATCACCATTTTGATAGTGTTGTTAGTGATCAGTTTTGGCCCCTACTACATCTACCAAAATATTTTATATAAAGATGCCAGAGACATCAATACTGAAAAATCAACACTTACCATTACTGCCCAAAAATTAGAAAAAGAATATGCCTCAAATCTCTCAAAAGCAGATTCCCAGTACTTAAACAAAACAATTGAAATTGAAGGAATCGTTTCAGAAGTTACTGATTCATCAATGGTTATAGATCAGAAAGTCTTTTGCAAAATGAATAAAAACGCAGCAAAGACTTTGATAAACAAACCCATCATTGTAAAAGGAAGATGTATCGGCTACGATGATTTATTCGGACAAGTAAAATTTGATCAATGCAGTATTCAACAACATTAAATATGAAAAAAAAGATATTCCTAATAGTTACTTTTTTAATCTGTTTCTATAGCAACGCACAGGAGGATTTACTTTCTGGTCTGGATTCAACACAAGTAGAAGATAAAAGCGTGACAGCCACGTTTAAAGCCTTGCAGATTATAACATTTCAATCTACAAAATTAGCTGCCAAAAAAGAATTTTATATGGTGATTTCGCATCGTTTTGGTTCAGTAAAAGGTGGAATTTCAGAGTTTTTTGGTTTTGACGACGCCACTACAAAAATTGGAGGAATTTACGGAGTGACCAATTGGCTTTCCGTAAGTGCCTCACATCACACTTTGCTCAAAATAAATGAAGCATCTGTAAAATACAGGCTGTTCAGACAAAGTGAAACATTTCCTGTAGATATTGTGGGTTACAGTACGATAGACTTTAACAGCGGATTGAAGAAAGACGATTATCCTAAAATTGAATTTTCTGATCGCCTGAGTTATATCAATCAACTTTTGATTTCAAGAAAGGTTTCTGAGAAAATATCCTTGGAACTGGCTCCTTCGTTTATTCATAAAAACTTATATAATCCTGACATAGAAAACGATAACCAATTTACTCTGGGTGCGGGCGGAAGATTAAAACTAACCAAAAGACTTTCTCTTAATTTAGAATACGGTCAGAATTTTAATAAACCGGATTTTTATAATAATCCACTCTCTGTGGGACTGGATATCGAAACCGGAGGTCACGTTTTTCAATTGCTGTTTACCAATTCGCAATCCATGACCGAAAGCGGTTATCTGACGAGTGCTTCAGGCGATTGGGGAAAAGGCGATTTCTTCTTTGGATTTAATTTATACAGAGTTTTTTAAAGCATTACATATGAAAAAATACATTTATTTATTCGGCATTATAGCATCATTATACAGTTGTGAATCTACAACTTATGAAAGTCTGGAAGAACCAACTGTGATAGTAGACAAAGTGACCTATACGGCAAATGTCAAATCGATTATTGATCAAAATTGCATTGGCTGTCATGCTTCGGGAGGATCACTTATACCTTTAGAAACTTATTCTGATGTAAAAGAAGCGTTGTTAAACAAGAATTTATTAGACAGAATCCAGCGCCAAAACGGAACGCCCGGACAAATGCCAAAAGCAGGAAGAATGGCTCAGGATAAAATAAATACCATTGTACAATGGAATACAGACGGATTATTGGAAAATTAAATCAAAACTAAAAATATGAAAAAGATAATGATAGGGCTGTTTTTGTTTGTTGGAATTATTAATGTTTCCGCCCAAAAATATGCAACCAAAACAGGAACTTTAAAATTTGAAGCTACTGTTGATTCTTTTGAAGAAGTAGCGGCAGAAAACAAAAACACCTCGGCTATTTTAGAATCTTCAACCGGAGATATAGCTGTTTTAGCACTTATGAAAGGATTTCGGTTTAAAGTGGCTTTAATGGAAGAACACTTTAATGAAAATTATGTAGAATCAGATAAATTCCCGAAAGCTACGTTTAAAGGAAAAGTAGAAGATTTTGACGCATCAAAACTTTCATCGACGGCGAAACCATTTAAAATTTCAGGAGATTTGACGCTGCACGGAAAAACAAAAAAAATAACTGCAAATGCCAAAATTTTAAAAGCTGATGATAAAATTACGGTAACAGGAAATTTTGTGGTAAAACCGGAAGATTTTGCCATTGAAATTCCGAAACTGGTTAGTAAAAAAGTTTCTGATAATATTAAAGTGAGTTTCAGTCTTGTACTTGCAAAAATGTAAAATTCTTGGCGACCTTTTGAATCATTTAAAAGGTATTGTGATATTGTTTGGCTTAGCCAAATAATAGTATAGCAATAGCACTCAATGAAAAAGAGAGTGCTATTGCTATATTTTTTTAAATTAACGCCAGCCCAATTCCGGGGCAATATGTTCTAATATTGACGATAAAATATGCACATTGTATTCAACGCCCAAAGTGTTGGGTATAGTGAGCAATACTGTATCTGCTTCCTGAATAGCTTCATCCTGAGCCAGTTCAGCGATAAGTTTCTCCGGTTCAGCGGCATAACTTTTCCCGAAGATGGCGCGTTTGTCACTTTCGATATTACCAAAACTATCAGAGCCTCTGCCCTGATCTCCAAAGTAATACCTGTCCTGATCGTTGACCAGTGCAAAAATCGAACGGCTTACAGAAACACGCGGCTCATGTTGGTGTCCGGCTTTTTTCCAGGCTTCCTTATACAACCTGATTTGTTCTGCCTGCTGAATGTGAAAAGGCTTGCCGTTTTCGTCATATTTCAGGGTCGAACTTTGCAGGTTCATTCCGTTTTCAGCTGCCCAAATAGCAGTCGCATTCGATGCAGCTCCCCACCAGATTCTGTTTCGTAAACCTTCAGAATGCGGTTCAAGGCGCAATAAACCCGGCGGATTTGGAAACATGGGAAACGGATTTGGCTGTGCAAATCCTACACCATCAAGCCTTTCCAAAAATTCCAGCGCTTTTCTGCGTCCCATATCGGCATCCGTTTCGCCTTCTTCAGGTTCATAACCAAAAGAACGCCAGCCGTCGATAACCTGTTCCGGTGATCCTCTGCTGATTCCCAATTGCAAACGTCCCTCTGAAATTAAGTCAGCGGCACCGGCATCTTCCACCATATATAGAGGATTCTCATACCGCATATCGATTACTCCCGTTCCAATTTCTATCTTGCTGGTCTTAGCACCAATCGCCGAAAGTAAAGGAAAAGGCGATGCGAGCTGTCTTGCAAAATGATGTACCCGGAAATAAGCACCATCCAGACCGATTTCTTCTGCAGCAACCGCCAGATCGATAGACTGAAGCAGTGTATCGCTTGCCGTACGAGCTTTATAGGAAGGATGATCTGCCCAATGCCCAAACGATAAAAATCCTATATTCTTCATAGATCGCATTATTATTAATTACAATTCCAAATATACGCATCATTATTGAGTGAGTTGGCAAGCTTTTCATAGAAAGTATCTATCATTTTGCTAAGATTTGTCGCTGTCATCAATTTCAAAATCCGGTTTTTTTGCGTATTTTTTAGTGAGCGTTTCTTCGGGTTTAAATTCCACTTTTAAAGTCGTTCCGTTATTGCTTTCCATAGAGAATTTGGCTTCCAGATCTTCGCTGAGTCCTTTTATGAGTCTCATTCCAAAGGAGTTTTGGGTACTGTCTTTTGAATCTGTATCCATTCCAATTCCATTATCAGAAATCTCCAATAGATAGTTTTCGTCTCTCGATTTTTCCAGTTTAACAGTGATAATACCCGTTTGATCCTCCGGAAAGGCATATTTAATGGAATTTGTTATAGCTTCATTCAAAATTAATCCCAGCGGAATCGCCTGCGCAACATCTAATTCTAAAGGATCTACTTTTATTTCAAAACGAATTCTCTGACCAAGTGAAAATGACTCTTTTAGATATTCCACCAATTCCTTAATATAATTCGGCATATTTATCGTCGAAATATTCTCAGAATTATACAATTTTTGGTGAATTAAAGACATGGAATGGATTCTGTGCTGACTGATTTTTATGGCAGACAACGCCATATCGTTATCCAGATAAGCTGATTGTGAATTTAAAAGACTTATAACGGTTTGCATATTGTTTTTTACCCGATGGTGAATTTCTTTTAGGAGCCATTCTTTCTCATCCAGTAAATGTCTGAGGTTATTATTTTTCTGGTTGATCTCTCTTTCTTTGATTTCCAATTTAGCGTGATTTCGCTGTTTTAAGCGATAGCGATTGTATAATAATCCAATGATAATCAGCAATAAAACCAAACTCCAGATAGATACCGTATTCAGCAGCTGTGATTTCTGCAATTCGCTTTCCTGTAGTTTTGACTGGTCGTTTAAGAGTTTTATTTTCTCTTCCTTATTTTTAGTTTCATACTCTATTTTAAGTTCTTCGATTTGTTTGTTTTTCGAATTTCCATGAGTAGAATCACTTAGTTTTTTATAACCTTGAAAATGAGATAACGCACCTTTATAATTACCATTAATAGAATCTGTTCTAAATAATAGAATCTGCAACGCTTCAGAATTATACGTTCTTTTATTGGCCTTACAAAGTGCAAAAACTTTATCCGTATAAAATTTAGCTTCTTTTGGCCGGTTTCTATTGATATAAAATAAAGCCATCGTGGTATATTGATGAACGATTTCTTTAAAAGTTTCCGGAGTATTTATTTTTTGGGCATAAAAATCCATTTCTTTAAAATACTTTTCAGCCAGAACATAATTTTTAAGCGGTTCGTAACAGTTGGCTTTGATATACGCAACAGACATTTTATCAAAATTACTCTTTGGCGGATATTGTGCAGTCATTGTATTAATGTAATCAATGGCTTCCTGGTTCTTTCCTTTGAGTGATAAGGCAGCAACAGCACCAAAAAAGCTTTTATACCAGGTACCGCTCTTGATATTTTGCTGTCCAATTTCAATACTTTTTTTGTACCATTCAAGTGCTTCCTTATGATTTCCATATATATTGTAAACATCACCAAGACGCATGTAAAAAATGTCGCCAAAAGTATAATCTTTCTCCGATTCCATTCGTCTTACGCTCTTCAGGGCATAGTACAAAGCATTTGGTATATTGTGTTGATGCAATTCAATATACACAATTGTTGTTTCGGCAAATTGCTCGTGTTGGAAACCAATTTTTCTTAAATCGACTAAATTCCTATACAGCCTTTTTTTTGCTTCGTCTATTTTTCCTCCCCAAAAATAAATAGTGGTAATCTTCATGTAATTTTCGATTCTTTTTTCCTCCAGACCTAATTCGGCATAAAGCGAAATTGCTTCTTCAAGAATCTTCTCTTTTTCAGGATCCAGATTAGACAAAAGCGTTCCATAAGCATCAAGCGCTTCTGCCAGTCCGGGTTTGTCATTTTGTTTTCGGCATTCGTTTATAACCTGCAAAAAACATTTCTTTCCCTCTGTTTGGTTATTGGCCTGATAATAATATTTGCCCTGAAGCAACAGACTCTGATGCTGCCATTTTTTTGCTTTAAGCTGATTGCTTACCGAAACAGCTTCTTTTATATATAATGCTGCATTTTTAAGGTCTTCCGGTTTTGTGCCTGGTTGAAAAAGATGAAAGCTCCCTAACTGAAGCAATAATTTAACCCTGTTCTCGCCTTTTGCCTGAGCCAAAAGTTTTTGTGCAGCGTTAATATTGCCACTGTCTATTACATCACTTCCAATTAATTTTTTGCCATCATAAAAACCTTCGTTATAAGATAATGAAAGCGGTAATTTGTATGCTTTACAACTTAAAACTACAGCACTGTCTGCATCAATTGCGCCCTGATTTGAATTATATAAATACATGGAACACGCATTTATTAATAATCTCTTTTTGGGAAGGTCATATTTTGATACATACGAAACTTGTGACACTGCCGGAAAAGTAATAAACAAAAGGAAAAATACAGCAAGCAGTTTTTTCATAATTTACTAAAAGTTAGGTTTTTAAAATGGTTTTGGTAAAACAAATATAAAAATAATCAGGAATGATTTTTATAAAAAATATCAGGAAAATTCACATTAAAAGAAGATTTATTGTTTCGGTTTTTAAACTAAAAAATGGAAATTCTTCCGTAAATTTGATACTGTTTCAAATCGATACATTTTTAAAGTTTTCACTAAAAACTATCATATGAAGATTTTACCCGCTTATTCTACTCTACTGGTTATTGACGTACAGGAAAAACTGCTGCCAAAAATATACGACAATGAAAATGTGATGAAAAATGTACACTGGGCAGTCGATTTAGCCCGGACAATTGGTATTCCTTCAATTTTGACGGAACATTTTCCTGATAAAATTGGAACGACACCCGCTGCTTTAAGAGAAAAATTTGAAGAAAATACTATTGTATCAAAAGTCTATTTTTCTGCTGTTCGCGAAGGAAACCTTCTGGATAAAATGGAGAAAGACAGAAAACAGATTATAGTCGTAGGAACCGAAGCGCACATTTGCGTACAGCAAACTGTACTGGATCTTCTGGAACTCGATTATTCGGTTTTTATTCTTGATACAGGAGTTGGCACACGAAACCCAAATGATAAAGAAAGAGCCCTGAACAGAATGCAGCAAAATGGCGCTGAAATTATTACGTGCGATATGCTGGCTTTTGAATGGCTCGAAAAAGCAGGAACTGAACTTTTTAAAACTGTTCTCCATAATTTTATAAAGTAATCCTTTTTTGCTCCTTTATTTTTAAACCGCAGAGTCAAATGAATTCCCCTGCGGTTCTATCGGCTGTAAAACTAAAAATAGCCTGCTTTATATTCTACAATTAAGATTTAATAAAATCCAAAATAGCATTATTAATAGTCGATGCGTCTGTAGTGGGCATTCCGTGGCATAAACCCGGATAGGTTATCAATTTTCCGTTTTTCAATAATTTAATCGCTCTTAACGCTGTAGGCACATACGGAACAATCTGGTCGTCTTCGCCGTGCAATACAAGTACCGGCACTTCTACACTTTTTAAATCTTCAGAAAAATCAGTTTCAGAAAAGGCTTTGATACAATCATAATGAGCCTTAATGCCGCCCATCATTCCCTGGCGCCACCAGTTGTCCTGAATTCCCTTTTTTATATCGGCTCCTTCCCTGTTATATCCATAAAAAGGAAAAGTAATATCATGATAAAATTGCTGTCTGTTGTTGGCTGTGTTGTTGCGAATATCATCAAAAACGGCAATCGGCACCCCGTCCGGATTGTTATCATCAAGCACCATATAAGGTGTTACCGCGCTTATAAGGACCACTTTGGCTACTTTGTTTTTTCCGTATTTCGCCGCATACCTGATGGCTTCTCCACCGCCTGTTGAATGCCCGATGTGAATCGCATCTTTCAAACCCAGAAAATCTGTAAGTTCTGCCACATCAGCTGCATAAGTATCCATTTCATTGCCTGTATAAGTTTGTGTAGATCTTCCGTGACCGCGTCTGTCATAGGCAATAACCCTAAATCCCTTATCCAGAAAAAATAGTATTTGCGCATCCCAGTCGTCTGCCGATAAGGGCCATCCGTGATGAAAAAAGATAGGCTGGCCTGTTCCTAAATCTTTGTAATAAAGTTCTGTTCCGTCTTTAACTGTAATTGTACTCATTTTAGTTTTTTTTAAGGTTGTTAATAATTTAAAAATTGAATTCAGCTGCTATAGTACTTATAAGTTATCATACCATTCTAATATATAATCTGCTACGATTTCCCAGCCTTTTTCTCCACATATAAAATGGCTTTTGCCCTGAAATATTTTCAAATCAGTACGGCTTCTGGTGTCCTGGTATTTGTTTGCCAGTGTTTTTGTAAGTTCTGCCGGAAAAATAGCATCACTGCCTCCGCCAATGAATAAAAGCGGTTCATGCGGTTTTTTAAAATCAATGTTGGAGAAAGAATTTAATACCAATTCACGGCTGACTTTAAAACTTTCCGGTACTGCATAAGTCTGAAAAGCATTGTCACGTTCCATATAAGGCAGCGTATTGAAAAAACATTTGTCATACCATTCTGTGCTGCCCATAAAATATTTTTTTCCGGAGAAAAAACCAAATGCCGGCAAAACGGAACTTAATGTTTTAAAAGGTGGAAATACATTTTTAGGAGGCGCTCCGTCAATACTGACTCCTGCAGATGCCTTACCCATTTCTACTAGTTTCATAACCGCCATTCCCGCCATCGAATGCCCAATGATTAAGGGTTTTTCTGGCAGGCTGTCAATTAATTTTACAATATTTTGAACAACATCTATAAAACCTGTTTTAACAAGCGCAGGATGAACGTGTTTTCTTAAATCAGCCGGATTTCCTTCGTGACCGGGATTTGCAGGCGTGTAAACGGTATAGCCTTTTTGCTCATAATAACTTTTCCACTTCGCCCAGCTTAAGTCGTTTACAAAATTTCCGTGTATAAGAATTATTGTTTTTGATTTTGTCATAGTATAAAATATTTAGTGAATAACAAGGGATTACATATGGAATAGCTTTCCTGATAACCAATACGCAAAACGGCTGAAGTGAATCACTTTGAGATTCGGATTCAGTTGTACTGAAAAATTCAACTTTGCGAGTTTATTATCTGGAAATTGCTGCTTTTTAATGCACTGTTCTTTAAAAGACAATAATTATACTAAAATACTAACTATTTAATTATCAATTACATATAGAATTAATTTATTTTAAGATTTACTATATTTCGCAGATTTGTATTGAAATTGTGAAATATAAAAGATAATTGATATTGAAAAACAAGAAAATAAAAACTTCGAAATTGTGTAAGCGTATTTTTAATGCAGAAAATCTTCTTTACATTCATCTCTACCTTCCTGAATCCTGGTCGATTATTTTTTGCAACCAAATCATAATCAGGTAGAAATACGGGTTTGTATATAATCTGAATTTTATAATTTCAATATCTGATACAAATTTATTTTTTCAGGTAATTATAATACGGGTGAGGTTATATACTCTTAATCAAATATTTGTGATATGAAAGTAGGAATTATAGGGATTGGTTCGACTACATTGGATTTTGGAACCAGAGCGGCAAAAGCAGGTTATGAAGTTTTAATAAACAGTCCGCGTGGACAGGCTCCATGCAATGAAATGGTGAAAAATATGGGTAAGAATGCGAAGTTGTCCTGTATAGAAAATACGGCAAAAGCCGAAATTATTATTCTTTTTGTTCCGTGGGATGATCTTCAAAAAACAATAGAATTATTGCCTGACATGACAGAAAAAATAATACTCCACACCAATAATTATCTGTTTAGTGCGGAATCCTCTCTTACAGACGAAACCAAAAAAACGGCTACTCAAACCATTGCTTCCTTATTGCCAACGGCTTATGTAGTTAAAGTTTTCTCTACGATCAATACGAGTGACACCAGTAACAGAACTGATGAAAATAAACGTATATTATTCAGTACCGAAAATAAAAAGGTTAAAAATAGCGTAAAGACATTTCTCGATAAATTAGAATATTGCAGCACAGAACTAAATGATATTTATCGGTACAATAACTTCAATAGTCTTGGGCTGCAATAAACTAAAATAGGATTTTCAGCCGTTTACAGAAAAGTTCCAAATCGCTCAAAATGGCAGGTATAACCATTTGGGTGTTTGATAAGATAGTCCTGATGGTATTCTTCGGCTGCCCAGAATTTTGTAAACGGTTCAAATGTCGTGACAACTTTGCCCGGCCATCTGTTTGAGTTATTAACGATTTCAATTACCTCATCTGCGCTTTCTTTTTCCTCTTCGTTCTGGATAAATATAGCCGATCTGTAGCTTGAACCTCTGTCATTCCCTTGTCTGTCAACAGTTGTTGGATCGTGTACCCTGAAAAAGTAATCTAATAATTCTTTATACGAAGTTTCATTAGTATCATACGTAATTTCGATTCCTTCGGCATGTCCGGGATGGTTTTCATAAGTTGGGTTATCATTTTGCCCACCAATATAACCTACCTCCGTATTTTTTACGCCAGGACGCACGCGGAACAAATCTTCCATTCCCCAAAAACATCCTCCGGCGATATAAGCTTTTTTTAAATTCTCCATACTATTTTATTTTTTGGCTAATAACGGTTTTATATACAAATATAACGAATAGGCAATTATTATAAGAATGTATTTGTCTTATAATAATTGCCTGTTTGTTTTTCTTTATTCATTTAAAAACAGATCTGATTTCAAATGAATAGTGACTTTTTCGAATGTTCCCGAAGGTTTCCTGATAATCCCAAGAACTTTATTCTCTTGCCATTTTAACTTTAAATTCTTGCTCTACATTTTGATAAGCATCATTACTCACATCGTAAACTACTTTTGTAATACTTCCTCCTGCAAAATCAAATTTAGCGTTATATTGTTTGCTTACCGGATCTCCGGTATCACGTCCTATACACAATCCTTCTCCAGAAAGTGCGTAGTGTCCCGCTTGTGTACGGAAGGATTTTTCCTGTGTCACTTTTCCATCAACATAAAGCTTCATTTTTCCTAAAGTTTCATTTTTTTCGCTCATTTTTTCTTTTACAAATTCAACTCCCACTATATGTTGTCCGTTTGAAGGCAATGATGTGGTTAAAACTTGTTCGGGAGCCAGACCTAAGAAGTTGTAGACATAATTTAGTTTGCCATCTTTGACAAATAAGCTGTAACCTCCAAAACGCGATCCTTGAGAAACTATAACGCCCTTTGTGTTTTTTGTAAAATCTACTTCTGCTAAAATTTTAAATGAGCGTCCAAGAGTTGGCGCTGCAGAAGCTTCCGGTATTTCTGTAGTTCCCGGATAGTAAGTAAACTTCCCGTCGGCAGGAACTTCTTTATGATATTCTAATTTATGGAATTCAGGAACCGAAAGATCATTTAATGGTAATACATTATATTTCTTAGCCTCATCCATCCACACTTGCTGAAGTTCTTTTACCTTATCAGGATATTTTGCAGCGAGATCTGTAGCTTCTGAACGATCTTCATCAACATGATATAATTCCCATTTGTCTTTATCGAAATTTCCAATATTTACCGGAAGCGCTCCATGAATTGCGGTTGCTTTCCACCCATCTTTCCAGATTCCTCTTGTACCGACCATTTCGTAGTATTGTACTTTTTTGGTTGTAGAAGCTTTTTGATTGTCAAAACTGTATTTCATCGAAACACCCGCAAGCGGACTTTGTTTTACGCCATCTACTACATCTGGCATTTTAACCCCGCAAACTTCTAATATGGTAGGAACAATGTCAGTACAGTGATGGTACTGGCTTCTAATTTCTCCTTTTGCTTTTATCCCTTTTGGCCAGCAAATTACAAGAGGATCTGCCGTACCACCGCTATATCCGGAATATCTTTTAAACATTTTAAACGGAGTCGAAAATGCTACTGCCCATCCGGTAGGATAGTGATTATAGGTGTCTTGAGATCCTAACTTATCAATTAAACTTAAATTGACCTTCATATCATCCGGATAGGCATTAAAAAAATTATTTTCATTTACGGAACCATTTGGAGAACCTTCACCGGAAGCACCATTATCAGCACAATACATAATTAGTGTATTATCAAACTGTCCTGAATCTTTTAAATATTTAATTACGCGTCCCACTTCTGCATCGGTATATTCCGAAAAACCGGCATAAACCTCGGCCATACGGCTGAATAGTCTTTTTTCATCTGCTGACAGCGTGTTCCATGGCCTAACAATATCCCCTTCTGAAAATTTTCCTTCAGGCATGGGATTTAGAGGAGTTAGTTTTGTGTCTTTTGGCAAGATACCTTTGTCAATCATACGCTTTAATACCCAATCTCTGTAAGCTTCATATCCATCATCAAATTTGCCTTTGTATTTAGCGATATAATCAGCAGGTGCCTGATGCGGTGCGTGATTTGCTCCCGGATTGTACCACATAAACCACGGCTTTTCCGGTTTTGACTGTTTAGAATCCTGAATGTACGCAATTGCTTTGTCTGCCAGATCTTTGCTCAGGTGATATCCGTTTTCGGGCTGATAAGGCTGATCTATAAAATGATTATCTTCTATAAGTGCCGGATACCATTGATTGGTTTCTCCTCCAATAAAACCATAAAAGCGATCAAAACCAAGTCCTAAAGGCCAACGTTCTTTTGATGAAGCCATATCCAGCGCATCAACAGGAACATTATGGTTTTTTCCTATCCAGAATGTAGACCATCCAGCTTCACGGAGCACTGTAGCAAGTGTGGCATTTTCTTTTGGAATATGACCACTGTATCCCGGAAATCCTACTGCAGATTCAGATATGGAACCAAATCCGTTTTGATGATGGTTTCGGCCTGTTAATAGTGTCGAACGCGTAGGCGAACATACCGATGTTGTATGCCATTGTGTATAAGTCAAACCCTCTTTTGCAAGCGCATCCATAGTTGGCATATTGATTCGGCCTCCATAAGGCGACCAGGCTGCAAAACCAGTATCATCATATAATATAATCAATACATTAGGAGCATCTTTTGGAGCTTTGTTTTCCAGAAAAGCCGGCCAATCTCCTTTTGAATCCCGGATATCTAATTTTATATCTCCACTAAATTTTTTTTGTTCTTTTTTGGGAGGATTTTGTGACATCACCGTTAAACAGCAAAATAGCGTTATAATTTTGAAAATCTGTTTCATGATAGATTAGTTAATGGTTAATACTCTAATTTTAAACATTAAGAAAAATCTTAAAATTAAATCAATCACCAATACAAACCCACTGATAAAGAACATATTATGTTTCAAAATATAAAATGAAACAAAGTTTTACAGGAAATGCTACAATAGCTTTTGAAAATTATATTTTATAAATGCTCTTTCAAGCAAAAACCTCCAAAATCAAAATAATTTCAGAGGTTTTCAACTTTTTGTTCCAATGCTATTTTGGAACTATATTTTAATTCATTATTTCACAATGAGTTTTTTAGAAACATTCACCACATTAGAGCTAATGGTGACAACATAAATTCCTGCTCCCAGATTGTGATTGATTTTTGCAGATGCATTGATCTTTTTAACCAAAACTTTTCTTCCGTTTATATCAATTACCGTTACCGTTGCCACATCATTTGCTTCTAATTCCGGCAATACAATATTAAATTCATTGTGGGTTGACGGGTTTGGATAAATACTAACCAGGTTATTCTCAACTGTTACTTCTGCTTCAATGCCATTCACTTTTTTGGCTGTTGTAGTACTTTGAAATTGCCATTGTGCACTTTCCCAATTGTTTTGTCCTCCGGCGTACTGAGCAGAACCATTCAGGTTTTCAATGTGAATCATACTTCCTGTCTGCCATCTGTTTTTAATTCTCACCCAGGTTCCGTCAACATTTTCGGTAGACCATTGCGCACTATACCAACCTGAAGACCCAACATTACATTGTACAGCTCCGGTTAAGTTTTCTATGTTCATCATATCTCCCGTCCCTACATTTTTTAATATATAATAGGTCGCGTCAACAGCTACTTTTTCCCATTTGTAATTGTTGTTTGCCACCGTTGGACCATAACCCACATTGGCGCCCGCATCATATAAATAATTGCCGGTCCATTTGTTCTTAATGGTAAAATAACTTCCGGTTGCCGTAGTAACTGTAATAGAAGCTGTACTTGTTTTATTTCCGTTTGCAGTTGTTACCGTGATGGTTGCTGTTCCGTTAGCAATTGCTGTCACCAAACCTGAAGCATTTACAGTTGCAACGCCCGTATTATTTGAAGCATAACTAACCGCTTTATTCGTTGCATTTGATGGTAAAACCGTAGTCGTTAGTTGCTGCGTTGCTCCTACTGATAAATTTGCCGTTGCTGGACTAAGACTCACGCTTGCCACCGCAACATTTGATGAATTTACGGTAATTACAGCAGTTGCCGTTTTAGCACCATCCTGAGTTGTCACGGTAATTGTCGCCGTTCCCGAAGCAATCGCAGTTACTAAACCTGAGCCATTTACGGTTGCAACTCCGGTATTGTTAGAACTATAACTCACGTTTTTGTTTGTCGCATTTGCCGGAGCAACAGTTGGTGTTAGTTGTTGTGTGGCACCAACGCCTAAAGTTGCCGTTGTTGGTGTAATCGTTACGCCTGTTACAGGAACTGATGTACTGGAACAGTTAGAACTTTGTGTCCACGAAAATGTTCCAATGGCGCTTATTTCTTCATTAGTAGTGGCATTACCGCCTCTGTTCGAATAATTCATATTGCAATACGTTCCGTTTCCGGCGGGAGAACCTGCTATTAATACAAAATATCCTCTGCCCCAATTTCTGTTGAGTGCATTATTGTTTGGAAATTCTTTTCCTGTTCCGTTAACGGTTATGTTTTTAAAACTAAGGTTGTAAATACCATCTCCTGATCTTTTACTGATCGAAATAGCATCATTTCTTGAATCTAAAATATCGATATTATAAAGCTGCACGTTTTTAACCTGACTTCCGGCATTTGTGGCGCTAAAAATATCTACCGCCGCTACAGGATTGTTGTACGTATCGTTGAAAGTTCCGCATGTTGAAACGGTGATATCATGTATTTCATGCATTCCATCATTATTAAAAGGCGCTCCCGGAAAATTATTACTCACTCTGATTCCCGCTTCCAGATTGTCTTTTATAATTAAATTGTAAGCTTTATTATTTTTTCCGCCGTAAATCGCCAGACCACAGGCACGCCAGCAGTTTTCTGAAGTATTGTATCTAAAAGTATTGTTGATACATTCGAGTCCGTCAGCAGACCAGATCGCCTGATCGTCGTCACCGTTATTTCTGAAATTACAATGCTCCACAATGGAATTCGCAGTTCCCTTGCAAAGGTTGATTCCATCGGCATAATTATTTCTAAAACGACAATGCGATACTGTAAATCCATCAGCAATCGCCGGTCCGCCCGTATTGTATTGTGCAATCCAGGCACCGCATTCAAAATGTTCTGCCCAAATATTTTTTACCGTTGAGGTCGAAGTAAAAACCCCATTTATCGCTTTATAAGAATTACTTCTGGATGCTGAATTGGTTGTTAAATAAAGATCCGTAAACGAAATTCCCGCTGCATTGGCGCGTAATCCGCCATTTAAACTACTTGTGTTAGTAAAATTAATTTGCGTATACCACATTCCTGCACCAATTAATGAAGTATTGGCAGTACCAAAATACAATTCACGATTAACGTTATAAACGCCACCCGGGACAAATATTTTTTTACCGCCGTTTGCATCAATAAAAGTTTGAAGATCGCTTCCGTTTCCTGTATACGTTACGGAACCTGCCGGAGCTGAAACGCTTGCTGGAACCGGCTCCATCTCTGCAAAATCCAAATGCACATTTCCCGATTCTCTTATGATTTTTAAAGTTCCCGATGCCGCAATTTTAGCAGGAAGTTTATAACGAACTTCATCAAATCGCATTCTCGGGTTTTGATTGGTAATTCCGTTATTATTTGGATTTCCATTGCTCCACAAATATTCCCACGACCACGTTGAAGTTAAGGTTAGCGTTGTAATTTTTGTGTTGCCATTGTAAACGCCCACAGTCGCCGTTTGCCCGTCAGGAACACTATATCGAATTACAAGTCCGTCTGCAGCTTCTGTAAGTGTCCATTGCACTGTAGCATTTGCAGCAGACATATTCACACATTGCTGATCTGTAGCTTCTGATTGAAGATCTGCCTGAACATATGATTTTGAAGTTGTTGCTGCTCCATTAGACAATTGTCCGGCATTGGCTTCATATCTTTTATAAGTCGCATCATAATACCCGCGCTGGGCATATATATTTGTGGTTAAGAGGATAAAAAATACGCCTATTAATAAGGTGCATTTTATCCTTTTAGAAAAAAAAGTAAGTAGTTGATTTTTCATAATTTGTGGTTTTAAATTAGTAAGTTAAGTCCTAAAAAAAGAACAGAACGAAACTAGACTTAAAAAAGAAATTTAAAAAAAGATGAATTAAAAATCAAGATCAATTCAACTAATTAATAAACATAAAGTACTATAAATCAAGAAAATAAATTTTTAAATCAAATAAAAAATCAAGAACGGATATAGATAATTTTTCATAATTGAAGTGTCAAAAATAAGAATGTGAGAAAATTTTAACGGCATTTTTAAATCATTCTCTTTTTAATAAGTTAAAAATGAGAAAATTAAAAGAATGCATTCTTAAAAAGTAAATCAATTCTGATGACTTTTTAAATTGTAAACTCCTCACGGATTATTTAGAGAAATGAAAACGTCAATTTCAATCTGTCTTTATTTGTATATTTGCCACGTAAAAAATTTTGCGCCCCTACTACTTTAATTTTATGGTTTTATATCTGTTCTTTCAAATTCTTATTTCCTGGATAACGGCTTCGTGTCTTCTGAACCTATTTAACATAGCAGTTTCGGCACCGGAAAATAAGATTTATCGTGAACCCACACTTCTTACCGCGCTTCTTGCTGTTGCTGCTATACAGCTAACGTTAAAAGGGCAATTAATAGCGGGCAAAATAATTCATCATACTATTGGAATTTGTTTTACAGCAGTTTATTACCTGATCTGGTACCATGAATTTGCAGAAATTTCGTGGACGATCACGTTCATGTTGGGTCTGGTAATCGGTTTGATACGAATTGTAAGCTGGACTTTTCTGCTTGAAATTATACCAGCGGCGCGGCTTGTCAATTTTAAAGGATATTATCTTCAATTGGTATTTTTACACAATATTTTTACCGTTTCGGTTTTGGGTATTTACTGGTTGCTGGTGTAACTAATAAGTAAAAAAAAGTAACTGAAGTCAGTTACTTTTTTTTTGATATTGCGGTTTTAATACATTACAAATTCCTGCTTTTAAAAACGAACATTTTTTCTCGTATCATATCATTGATGGTATAGGAGATTCCGCCCATTCCCAGACCTGAAGAATCTCTTCCGCCAAACGGCATCCAATCTACCCTAAAAGCTGTATTATCATTAATCATAACAGCAGTTGCATTTAGTTTTTTGGAAGTTTCCAATGCAATATCCAGGTTCTTTGTAAAAACAGCCGCCTGAAAATGTACTTCTAAAGCGTTTGCTTTTTTTATGGCTTCTTCCCTGTTTGTAAAAGGATAAATACAAACAACAGGTCCAAAAATCTCATTTGTAGACACTTTCACCTCTTCTGACGGATTAAACAAAACAGTTGGTTCAAAACAAGTATCAGAGATTCTTTTTCCTCCTGTAATTAATTGAGCGCCGGCTTTAATCGCTTCATTCACCCATTCCTCCACACGATTCACTTCTTTTGGTGTAATAAGCGAACCTACATCTGTTGCTTCATCAAACGGATTTCCAACAATTAACTTTTTGGTTGCTTCCGCAAACTGTTCGACAAAACGATCACAAATTTCCTGATTGACATAAATTTTCTGAACTGAAACACAAACCTGACCCGCGTGATAAAATCCTCCTTTTACCAAATCCGGAATCATTTCGCTAAAATCGGCATCGCTTTCTACAATCACCGGTGCAGCGCCCCCATGTTCCAGCGCACATCGAGTTCCCGGAGGTAATTTGCTTTTGAGCGACCAGCCAACTTTGGCAGAACCTATGAAAGAGAAAAAATGAACTCTCTGGTCTGTTACCAGCAATTCTGCCGTTTCATTATCGCACAAGACTACTTGCAGCCATCCTTCCGGTAATCCCGCTTCTTTTAAAATAGCGGCCAATGCCAGACCTGATAATGGCGTATTGCTTGACGGCTTGAATATTATCGGACAACCTGCCGCAACAGCAGTAGCGATTTGATGTACGGCTAAATTTAAAGGATGATTAAAAGCACTAACAGCCACAACAACGCCAATAGGTTCTTTTGTAGTAAAAGCAATCCTGTTTACAGCCGCTTCCGTAAGTCCCATCGGGATTTGCTCGCCTTTTATTTGCGAGATGTGTTCGGCGGCCAGTTTTACTCCTTTGATGGCTCTTAGTATTTCTGCTTTCGAATCTTTATACGGTTTTCCGCCTTCGCTTATAGCTGTTTTTATCAATTCCTCGCTTCTTTCATTCATGATCGAAGCAGCTTTTTCTAATATTTCAATTCGTTTAAAAGCAGGAATCCAGTTCGACTGATCATTAAATAAGTTTTGAGCGGTATTCAATATATTTTCAACCTCATTTTTATGGATCAAAGGCAATTCTTTGACCAGGCTTTGATCGTAGGGGAATACTATTTTTGTGCTATTTTCCATAAATGTTTTTTTATATCTGAACTTAAAAAGTCATAGAGTTTCTCTGAAGTTCACTTTTATAATTGTTCCTTAAATTTACTTCAAATTATTGATGATTACAACCTCTTATGCCACAATATCGAATTAATACTTTAATGGCGTCGCTAAAATAATTTCTCTGTTTTCTAATAAAGGAACAATTTTTCCCAAAATTAAATCCTGAAAATAAGCTGAATTTCGGTGTTCTGTAACGGCATTTTCACTGGTATATCCTTCAAATAACACAATCGTATTGAAATCCGAAGTACTCTGATGAATTTGGTAAAACAGATTTCCTGCTTCTTTGACACTTTCGTCATGTACTGTTTTTAATAAATTTAAAACGTTTTCAACCTGACCTTCTTTTACTTTCCATGTAGCAAAAACATGAACTGGATTTTGATTTTCCATTTTTGATTTTATTTAATTAATATAATTGTTTTTATTTATTTAAAATTCCAAATTTTAAAATTCCAAATTCCAATTATATAGAGTAAAATTCTACAAACTTGTCATTCCGACGGAGGAGGAATCTCCGTTAGAAACTCTGCAAAGAGAATCGACAATCTTTCTGAAATTGCCCTTGTAGAATTGGAATTTGGAATTTTAAAAATTGAGATTTAAAATTATTTTCTTTTTGCCTCTAAAATTACAATCATTTTTTCTGCCACACCTTTTGCGGAAGCAGGATTTTGACCTGTAACCAGATTACCATCAGCAATACTGTGCGCTGACCATACTGCGGCTGCGTGAAATTTTGCGCCTTGTTTGGTTAATGCCGTTTCTAATAAAAAAGGCACATCTGCAATTGCATAACCTCTTTCTTCTTCATCTGTAAAAGAGGTAATGTTTTTACCGTTTACCAGATAAGTTCCATTGCTTAATTTTACATTTAATAAAGCTACCGGACCGTGACACACTGCTCCTACAACTGCATTTCGCTCGTAGGTTTCTTTAATCACTTTTTTTAGCAGTTCGTTTTCAGGCATATCAACCATTGGCGCTAAACCTCCGGGTACAAAAACGGCGTCGTAATTACTTACATCTACAGTCGAAAGTTTAACTGCTTTTTGCATCGCTTCCCATCCTTTACCGGTTAGAAAAGCAAGGTTATCCGGATCGTTTGCCAAATTAAGGGCGTCTAAATAAGGTGTGTCTCCGGTTAAGCTGGCAAAATCAATTTGGTAATTTGCTTTTTCGAATTCTGCATAAGGATGTGCAACTTCAGGTAAAAATGTTCCTGTTCTTCTGTTATTTGGTCCAATTGCATTGGCATTCGATACGATAATTAAAATTTTCTTGTTCATTTTAGTTTCATTTTTAAGGGTTGTGTTTTCTTTTATTAAGTTGTTTTCTTTTTTGCTTTGTGCATTAGAAGAAAAAAGGGCAAGTGCCGCTGTTAAAATCATCAATTTTTTCATGGCTATAAATTTTTAGGTTGTTATGAATTATTTACAGGACAAATTTATGCCAGCCCTACACCTCAATACGAGGAGCAAAGTCACAAAAAAAGTGTGACGGGAATCACACTTTGAGAATAGATCGTTATCTTATTTGTTGTTGGAGTACAGCCTGCTCAGGGTTTCGCGGCTCACACCGAGATATTCGGCAATATACTTTTTGGGAATTTTTTGCATCAGACTTGGATAAAGTGTTGCAAATTCTTTATAACGCTGCTGCGGATTATTAGAAAGCAGGGAAATAACTCTTTGCTGCAATGCGATAAAACCTTTGGTAAGTTTTATTCTAAAAAAGTGTTCCATTTTATGAAGCGTAACAGAAAGTTGTTCCCTTCCTTCAAGTGTCAGGCACAAAACTTCTCCGGGCTCCATACAAACCACATACATGTTGGCCGGCTTTTGATTGAAGTACGCAATATAATCAGACATCCACCAGTTTTCTGTGGCAAATTGTACGATGTGTTCCTTTCCTTCTTCATCAAGGTAAAAAACTCTGAAAATACCGCTCATAATGATGTATTCATATTTGGCATCATCACCTTGCTGTATTAAATATTGATTTTTTAATACCCTTCTAATCGTAAAAAAAGGTTTGATTGATTCAAACTCTTCATCAGTAATGGGTATAATTTCTTCAATATGTTTTCTAAGTTTTTCCATAGTTTTCTTTTACCAGTTCAAAGATAGAAGATTTATTTTGTTTGCTTATTGAAATTAAAAAAGCCTCAATAGATTTGAGGCTTTACAGTTTTATTTTTTTTCTTCGTTGTTCATTTTATCGTCGAAATCAGGTTTTTCGCCTTTAAATTTCTTCGTATCAACATCATAATTTTCATCATTTGTTAAAACTTCATCATGATCTTTATATTGATGTTTTCTCGTATCACTTCTTTGGTCAGAACCACTTTTATCAGTTCTTGTCGGATTTTGATTATTTGTGTTCATAGCTATAAGTTTTAAATTTCTATAAAATTAGTTGATATATAGTCACCTATACTTATACAATCAATTTTAAAAGTTATAAAATATCACTCAAAATCAAATAGCGGTGTATTAAATACTTATTTTTGACTCAGCATAAAAATCAATATCAGATTTTGGAATTTTAAATCCAAAAACTAAAAATTGATGCTATTCTATATTTATAATTTTACAAAAACAGTTTACGTAAATGGTTACCGATTATAAAAAAATTGATTTGTTTGGAAAAACGCTCATCCAAAAAGTGATGTTAAAACCACCATTTGAATTCGATTTTGTTATTTCAGATTATGCCTGTTTTTTATTCTCTTTAGAAGGCGATATTCAATTTCATGTCAATGAAGACCAGATTATCATTCCCAGAAATTATTCTGTATTTCTAAATTGTTTCGATACGGGAAAAAAAATCAGCAATGCTATTTCAAGTACTGCTAACGAGATCGTAATCATTAGTTTTCACACTTCTATTTTAAAGAAAATTTACGAGCGTGAACTTCCTTTCCTGCTTCAAAAACCAAAAAATGAAGTCACCAATCAATCCAGTGAAAAAATAAACAATGACTTTTTGATTCGGAAATATATTGAAGGTTTGTTGTTTTATTTTGAAAATCCATCTTTGGTCAACGATGAAATTTTGATTTTAAAATTAAAAGAAATCATTCTCTTATTATCGCAAACACAAAATGCAGAAACGCTTCAGGTCATTTTATCCCAGCTTTTCTCGCCAACAACCTATACATTTAAGCAAATTATCGAAGCCAATTTGTTTTTGCAGGTTGGCATAGAAGAATTGGCACAAAAAACCAACCTCAGTATTTCTTCCTTTAAAAGAGAATTTACCAGATTATACAATACTTCTCCCGCTAATTACATTAAAACCAAAAGGCTTGAAAATGCAGCCGAACTTCTTGCGCTTTCGGATAAACGCATCACTGATATTGCCTTTGATTGCGGTTTTAATGATCTGGCCAATTTTACCAAAAGTTTTCATTCTAAATACAATATGACGCCTACCAACTATCGATTGGCGCTTAATAAACAGCAATAAATAACGGTTGAACCGAATTGCCAAATAATTGAACTGTTTCACAAAATCCTTCCGCTTTTTGTATTGCAAATTTGCATGGTCAATAATGACATCGCAATTTTAAATATAATAAGCATGGGACTATCAAATTTAGGAATTTTTCACACCATTATTGGAGTTGCTGCAATTGTAGCGGCAGTAATATCATTTATAAAACACGGCAAAATAGATTTAAGCCAACTTACCGGAAAGATTTATTTTTATACTACTCTTATTACTTCCTTAACCGCTTTAGGGCTTTCTAAGCATGGAGGTTTTAATCCCGGTCATATCTTATCGCTGCTGGTTGTTCTTTTAATTTTGGGTGCTTATTTTCTTTATGCCCGAAAAAAAGGAAACAGAAAATCGCGTTTTATTGAGAACTTTTTACTTTCATTCAGCTTCTTTTTGTCGATGCTGCCTACTGTAAATGAAACCTTTACCCGTATTCCTGTTGGACATCCACTGGCAAAAGACATTAATGATCCGCTGATAGGCAAAACATTACTGGCTATTTTACTATTATTCATAACAGGATCTGTTTATCAGTTTATTATGCAAAGGAAAATTAATAGAGCAAATAGCTAATCAATAACCATTTGCAAACCTGTTAATTATATAATTACCAAATAAGTTAACTGTAAAATACAATGTTGCATCTTTTATACTTTTAAAAAACAATAAAGCGGTAAAATGTCAACCGCAAAATAGTGCAACAACAATTAACTTAAAAAATTATATTATGAATTTAGATGAATTAGAAAATAACCGTCAGGAAGACCCGTATTTTCAAGATGATAAAAGCAATAATGAAGGATTTGAAATAGAATCTCCTTCAATCGATCATTCGATAACAGAGTTTGCAGAACCGGATTACGGAAATGATTTAAGTACCGAGGAAATCAATAACAGCAAAAATTCTGAAGAGTTTAATAATGAAGAACTCGAAAGCGGCGAAAGTACCGAATTTGAAAATGAAAAAGAATTCGATTATGAAAAACCGGAAGGTTTAGACGAAAAGGATGAAGATTTTACTTCACCAAACCGACATGAATAACATACAATAAAACCGTCTGAAAGTCAGGCGGTTTTTTTTATATCAAATAAAAAAATCATGAAAGAGCTACTGGAACAATTCGAAAAAGATTTGAAAACACATCTTGAATATACCTTCAATTCTATTACCGAAACCGACATAGTTAAAAAATTAGATCAAACCGAAAAAACAGTTTTTGATTTTGTAGACAACTATTTATTGCAATCGTCTTTAATTGCAAAAGATGTCGAAAAATCTACGCAGCGCATCGTAGATCAATTTATGAAAGCAAACCTGAATGCATCTAACACAAATCAGCTTTCCTGACTATTTTAGCAATCCTGAATTTATGTTTTCTGCGAAAGTTCCAAAGTAGTTTTGAACTGGTCATCTTTTGCCTTAAATTTGCCCAATTGCCACAGCCGAAAAACATCTGTTTTATCAATTGTGTTTTTCTATAAATGGCAGTAAAAAATCTCGTGAATTTGGAAGTGAATAAAATTGAAAATCAAGAAGGAAGCTGGACTATTTGTCCGGAATGTCAGGGACGCGGCAAAAAAAGTCAAAGACTTACCAAAAAAGTACGGCTTCGCTACCAGACAGAACTTGATCAATTTGAAAAAACAGGCGAAGGAAAAGCTCCGGTTCGTCCTAAAGCGCACTTAGGCATCTGTTTAAATTGCTCCGGATCAGGATTACTTCAATCAGCCGTTCCTCCAGTAGCAGATACAGAAAACTATCCGCATTTTGCTATTATTGGCGGCGGTATTGGCGGAGTTGCCCTTGCTGTAGCCTGCCTGCACCGCAAAATTCCTTTTACCCTTTATGAGCGTGACACTAACTTCAACGCAAGATCCCAAGGCTACGGACTTACACTTCAGCAAGCCAGTAAAGCGATCGAAGGACTGGGTATTTTTTCCTTGTCAGAAGGAGTCGTTTCAACTAGACATCTCGTTCATACCACAGAAGGAAAAGTAATTGGCGAATGGGGAAACAGAAAATGGATACAATCTAATTTTACAACAAATCCCAAACGTACCAATATACATATCGCCAGGCAATCTTTGCGTCTTGCCTTAATCGACCAGCTTGGCGGACACGATAAAATACAATGGGGACATCAATTAGTTGATTTTAAGGAATCAGAAAATGAGGGCGTTGAACTGACTTTTCAGGTAAACGGCAAAACAGAAACCGCCAAAGCAGATCTCCTTGTGGGTGCCGATGGTATTCGAAGTGCTGTAAGAAAACTGTTGATTGGTGATGAGGTTACGCCTTTACGTTATCTCGATTGTATTGTAATATTGGGTATTTGTCCTTTAAGTGCTCTCGAAAATGGTACTAATCCCCTACTCGATTCTGCTACTGTTTTTCAAACAGCAAACGGCAACGAGAGAATCTATATCATGCCTTTTACATCAGATTCTGTCATGTGGCAGCTTAGTTTTCCAATGTCTGAAGAAGATGCTCAGGCTTTAAGTGCCAAAGGACCTCAGGCACTTAAGGAAGAAGCCATTCGCAGAACACAATGGCACGATCCTGTTCCTCAAATTTTATCTGCCACTCTCGAAACTATGATTTCAGGTTATCCCGTTTACGACCGCGAATTGCTTCAACCGGAATTATTGGCAAAAGCCAAACAAGTGACGCTAATTGGCGATGCCGTTCATCCCATGAGTCCGTTTAAAGGACAAGGCGCTAATCAGGCTTTACTGGATGCGCTTATGCTGGCAAGGGAAATCGCAAAAGGATGCAATCCTTTATCGCAATGGAAAAAAGTGGGATTGAGAGAAAGAGTGCTGACTCACTTTGAATCAGAAATGTTAGAACGCAGTGCCAAAAAAGTAAAAGACTCTGCCGATGCCGCACAATTCCTGCATTCTGATATTGTACTTCACGAAGGCGATGAACCCAGAGGAAGATGTTTAAAAAAGAAAGACGCTTAACCTGAAATAAACTCTGATATAAATGCTAATCCTTTTCGGGTTTAGCATTTTTTTTCTTGATTCAGCCAAGTAACTTTCTCATTTTGTGTTAGATTCTGTAAGAAAATATAAGAATTCTATAAAATGATGGTTTTTTCATTTTTTAAATTTGATAGATCTCAATTCAATTGAAATTATACTATTTAAAGAACTAAAAATCAAATTATTATGGATGCTAAAAACCCAATTTCCCGCCGCTCAGCACTTACTGGTATGGGAGCTGTACTTGCAACTGCAGCAATTAGTCCTACTATGGCAAATGTTTTAGACAAAGGTGAAATCCATCTGTCAAATGGTTCAGAAGATCCAACTACAAAATATCCGAAACCGCCTTTTAAAGAACAAAAACAGCCATGGCCTGGACTTGTCAGCAAAATGGATCCAAGACCAGATCATGGAGAAAAAAGCTATAAAGGTTCCGGACGCTTAAAAGGACGTAAAGCACTAATAACAGGAGGAGATTCCGGAATGGGCCGCGCCGCAGCTATTGCCTACGCAAGAGAAGGTGCCGATGTAGCCATAAATTATTATCCAACGGAAGAAGAAGACGCCAAAGAAGTAATTCAGCTTATAAAAGCCGAAGGACGCAAAGCCATTGCAATTCCCGGAGATTTACGTGACGAAGCATTTTGCAAATCGCTGGTAGAACAAGCTCAAAAAGCACTTGGCGGACTTGATATCGTAGTCAATAATGCAGCCAGACAACAAACACATGCGTCTATTCTGGATATTTCAACAGAAGATTTTGACGCCACAATGAAAACCAATATCTATGCCCCTTTCTGGATTATTAAAGCAGCACTTCCTTATCTACAACCGGGCGCTTCAATAATAGGAACAAGTTCTGTACAAGCTTATGCACCTACAGAAGATTTATATGACTATGCGCAGACAAAAGCCGCAACTACCAATTATATCAAATCGCTTGCAAAACAACTTGCTCCAAAAGGCATCAGAGTAAATGGCGTGGCACCGGGACCAATCTGGACACCATTGCAGGTAAGTGGCGGAGCAACAATGGAAAAGCTAAAAGAATTTGGCTCTCAAACTCCAATGGGAAGACCGGGTCAGCCAGCAGAACTTGCTTCTATTTATGTGCAGCTTGCCGCAAATGATGCAAGCTATTCTACAGGTCAAATATTTGGCGCAAGTGGCGGAGAAGGTAATCCTTAATATCAACTTATCTAAAATCTTATAAATCATGAATTTAATTATATAAAATAATCTCAGTCGTGTTTCTCAATTTTGTTTAAAATAAAAACAACATGAAGAAATTATTACGCAATAACGGACTCTGCATTTCCTTTTTAGTCCTATTTATAGGAGCAATGATTGGTCAGACGATATTTGGTTTTGAAGAACACAACAAAGAACTGATTGAAGAAGGCGGTAAAGCAATTGATCTTTCAGCTTATTTTGTTTCCGGTCATTTTATAGAATCGACTTTTGAAAATTGGGAAAGTGAATTTTTACAAATGGGCTTATTTGTTTTGCTAACTATTTTCTTAATGCAAAAAGGTTCTTCAGAATCCAAAGATCTGGACAAGGAAGAAGAAGTGGACAGAGAGCCCTCTCCTACGCGAAAAGGCGCGCCGTGGCCCGTAAAAAAAGGCGGATGGATGCTTGAAATTTACAAACATTCGCTCACGATTGCTTTATTTCTATTGTTTATACTCTCGTTTATTTTGCATTTTTTCGGAAGCCTGAAAGATCAAAATGAACAATTATCCCTAAAAAGGCTTCCCTTGAAATCTGCTTCTGATTATATCGGCGATTCGCGATTTTGGTTTGAATCCTTTCAAAACTGGCAAAGCGAATTTCTTTCTGTTTTTGCGATTATAATGCTTTCTATTTATCTAAGACAAATTGGCTCTTCACAATCTAAACCTGTCGATGCACCTCATATGCAGACAGGCGAATAGGCCACTATTTATTTGAAATAAAAAGAACTCTCTTTATCAATTAAAACTTATCATTATGCATACAGTTACAGCGTGGAGTACTACTGCTCAGGCAGATATTGAAAAAAGTGAAATACTTTTAGAAAGAAAAATTCTTGATTATACCTATCAGTTTTACAATACAGGCGATTCTCTCTGGATTGTTGCCCTTATGCCCCAAAACGGAAAAATAGCTTTCCGCGCGGCATTTGCCATGAACAGCTGTTTTGAAGTTGTCAATCTTTTTGATGATGAAGACACTATTGTTTTTGTACTCGATTCCAGATTGGGAAGTTATGAAGTGCGCATCAATTTTCCAGATGAAAATTCGCCTATATTGCATTATACCACCACATTTAAGGCAAATGTTTCGTTGATGATTCCGTTTTGGCCAAGAGATATAATTCCGCTTACAGAAAATGGAAATATCGAAAACACCAGTGGAAAAATTCATATGGAACAATTCGGATCCCGATCAGGATTACTGTTTGCCAGCATTACGAAACCAAAAACAGGATCGTTTTTTTATTATCAAAACCTAACTTCATTGTCGGAATATTGCGAAGTAACCGAAACGGAATCGAAAAATACCGTGGGCGGAAACTGGCCTGAAATTGGGTTTCAGCTCCCAATTACGGATAAACTGCCTCTTCCCGCAGGTAAAACCTTCACCATATCAGATGCTTACATCGTACTTGAAGCTGAAATAGTAGAAGAAACACTGGCTATTTGCGAGCACTTTTTAGACAATCTGGTTAAGATATACAAAGTGCTTCAACAGCCAAGAATTGAATATCACGACTGGCCGGAAATTGCTCAGAATGTTTTAAAAGATCTGGATCACAACAAAGGCGCATGGACACAAACAAAAGGAATTCCATATCTCAATGCGTATTTGTGCGATTACGAAACACCTGCCGAAAGTATGGTGCAGCTTGCCGTATTGTCTCCGTATAAAGAATACGAGACATGGAGCGGCACAAAACATCGAATTTATGATGATTTAATTGACGGATTACCCGCTTTTTACGATCCAAAGATAAATTGTATCAACCGATGGCTTCCCGCACTTGCCGACAAACTCGATCATTCAGAAGAACAAAAAAAGGAAATGGTGATGGATTCCTGGTATCTGCATCATCCGTTAATGAATTTGGCAAGACTGGCTTTGCATGGTGACAAAACAGCAAAAAAACTGGTTTTGGATTCTATTGATTATGTGATAAAAGTGGCACATCATTTTAAATACCAATGGCCTGTATTTTATGATATGGAAACGCTCGAAATAATCAAAAAAGAAACAGCACCGGGAGCCGGAGGAGAAAAAGATGTGGCAGGTGCTTATGCTCATTTAATGCTGTTGCTTTTTAAGTTAACCAAAGAAAAACGTTATTTAAACGAAGCAGAAAAAGCAGCAAAAAAATTAACAGAACTGGGCATTAATATTCTTTATCAGGCAAATAACACGGCTTTTGCGGCCGGAGCTTTATTAGAATTGTTTAAAATTACGAAGAACAAATTATATCTCGAGATCAGTTATACCTGCCTGAGCGGATTGTTTAAAAACATTCAGCTGTATGATTGCAGATATGGCTTTGGGAAAAATTATACTAATTTCTTTTCCATATTTCCACTTAATGATGCGCCTTATACTGCTGCATACGAAGAATTAGAGGTGTATGCTGCTCTGTCAGAATATTTAGTTCAGGCGAAGGATGTTGCCATTTTACCGTCTTTGAGAACGTTAATTCCGGAGTTTATAAAATACGCGGTAAACAGAATTGCCTATTATTATCCGCCAAAACTGCCCAAAGAAATGCTTTCAGAAGAAGTGAAAACCGGCGAATTACAGGCTGATTTATGGATTCCGTTAGAAGATTTATACAATGGCTGGGAACAAAGCGGTCAGGTGGGTCAGGAAGTTTACGGGGCCGGAATGGCTTTTGGAATTGTACCAAGACAATACATCAAAATCGACGAAGACTTTTTGATTTTTGTCGATTATCCTCATGACTTTACAAAAAGAGGAAAATCAATTACCATACATCTCAATGGTGATCCGGATATGTCCTGCAATTTGAAAATTATAAAGCTTGCTAAGAGCAAAATAGACTTCAAAGTGCTACAGGAAAATGAAATCCAGAAACCCCACAAAAAAACTGCGAAAATGCACGAATATGAAATTTCGGGTCTGGGAACAATTAAAATTCAATGGTAATATTTTACTAAATCAATACAAACAAATAATGGAAAAACTAACAAATTACTTTGGACAAAATATAAAAGATAAAAGAATAGTAATAACAGGCGGAACCACCGGAATAGGAAAAGCAATTGCAGATTTATTGGTATCTCTGGGAGGTCGCGTTCTCATTTTCGGAAGAGATCATGAAGATTTCAAAAATGCCGTTGCCGATATTAAACAGCAATTTCCAGACAGCGAGGTTTATGGCACTCCGGCCGATGTAAGCAAAAAGGAAGACATTGCAAAAATCATGACTATTGTTGATACTGAATTGGGCGGAATTGATATTCTGATCAACAATGCGGCCTTAGCTGCCGAAGGAATCACAGAAAGTACCTATGAAAATTACAAATATGTGATCGATACAAACATCACCGGTTATCTGGCTTTTTGTGAAGAAGCAGCATCACGAATGAAAAATCAAAAATCCGGGCATATTATCAACATTGGTTCGATGAGTGCAGAAAGCCGCGAACCAAAAAGTACTATTTATGTGGCAACCAAATCAGCGATACGAGGTTTCAGCACTTCGCTTCGCAAAGAGTTAAATCCGCTTGGGATTAAAGTTTCCCTAATTGAACCTGGTGCCGTAACAAGCGATATGCAAAAAAGTTCCAAAGAAGAACAGCAGCAAAAAATTGAGAAAATGGAAATGCTGAAAGCAGAAGATATTGCCATGAGTACTTTATTCTGCTTATCCCAGCCAAAAAGATGTGATATCGTAACGATGCAGATTCGACCACATCTTCAAATTATCTAACATTTTAGTTCAATATGACGGACATGATGGTAATTGTACAATGTTCAGGAATAATCTTATAAATACAAGTTCTTCTTATCGTTTAAATTTGGATTTATAGATTACTTCCCATTTTAAACACCTCATAATGTGAGGGTAACATAAATCAAAAAAATTAAATCTAAACAAAGCAAAATTACATGAAAAATTTTCAAGACGAAAAACAGCGTGATTTGTCCATAAACAAATCCGATGGAACAAATAAGTTCCTGACAACCGATCAGGGCGTTCGTATTAACGACGACAACAATTCGCTGAAAGCCGGCGAAAGAGGTCCTTCTCTACTGGAAGACTTTATTTTAAGAGAAAAAATTACACACTTTGACCATGAACGCATTCCGGAAAGAATCGTACACGCACGCGGATCGGGAGCGCACGGTTTTTTTGAAGTAACAAACCCAATTCCGGAATTAACAAAAGCAGGATTCTTAAAAGAAGCAGGATTAAAAACTCCCGTTTTTGCAAGATTTTCTACAGTTGCAGGATCACGCGGTTCTACAGATCTTGCACGTGATGTAAGAGGTTTTTCTGTTAAGTTTTACACACAGGAAGGTATTTATGATTTTGTTGGAAATAACATTCCTGTATTCTTTATTCAGGATGCATCAAAATTTCCTGATTTAATTCACGCCGTAAAACCGGAGCCTCACAATGAAATTCCTCAGGCAGCATCTGCGCACGATACTTTTTGGGATTTTATTTCCTTAATGCCGGAGTCAATGCACATGATTATGTGGGTGATGTCTGATCGTGCCATTCCAAGAAGTTACAGAATGATGGAAGGATTTGGTGTTCATACTTTTAGATTGATTAATGAAGCCGAAGAATCTACTTTCGTGAAATTTCACTGGAAACCTAAATTAGGTACGCATGCCGTAGCATGGGATGAAGCTCAAAAAATTTCGGGGAAAAATCCTGATTTTCACAGAGAAGATTTATGGGAAGCAATCGAAATGGGTAATTTCCCTGAATGGGAATTAGGCGTGCAGATCATTCCTGCAGAAGATGAACACAAATACGAGTTTGATTTACTTGACCCAACCAAAATTGTTCCGGAAGAATTGGTTCCCGTAACGATTGTGGGAAGAATGGTACTAGACAGAAATCCTGATAATTTCTTTGCAGAAACAGAACAAATCGCTTTTCACCCGGGACATGTTGTACCTGGAATTGATTTTTCGAATGATCCGCTTTTACAGGGAAGACTATTCTCGTATACAGACACTCAATTGTCAAGATTAGGAAGTCCGAACTTTCATGAAATTCCAATTAACAGAAGTATTGCGCCCGTTCATAATAACCAGCGTGATGGACATATGCGTCAGGAAATCAATAAAGGACGTGTAAGTTACCATCCAAATTCTTTGGGCGGAGGATGTCCGTATCAGGCTAAAATTGCCGAAGGTGGTTTTGCCAGTTTTGATGAACGCATCGATGCACATAAAGTAAGAGGAAGAAGCGAAAGTTTTGCAGATCATTTTGGTCAGGCTAAACTATTCTTCAACAGCCAGACAGAAGTAGAAAAAAGCCATATCGTAAAAGCATTGCGATTTGAACTTGGAAAAGTAGAAACTACTGCTATCAGAGTTAGAATGCTTGGCCTTTTATCTCAGGTTGATATGCAATTAGCAGAACAGGTTGCCGTTGGTATTGGTGCTACAGTGCCGCCAATATTGGAAACGCCTATTAATCATGGAGTTTCTCCTGAAAATGAAAATGGCGATCAGGAACCTAAAACAATAGATTCTTCTGTTGAAAATTCTGATGCGCTTTCTATGCTTAAAAATCCAACCAATTCGCCTACAATCGCTTCTCGAAAAGTAGCTATTATTTGTTCTGACGGAGTTTCTGAAGCTGCAGTTCAAAACATAAAAAGTATACTTTTAAAAGAAGATGCAAAAGGTTTAATCGTTGCGCCGCATTTAGGATCTGTACTTACTGATCAGGATGGAGCGCTTAAAGCTGATTTTAGTTTCTTAACTGCATCTTCTGTTTTGTTTGATGCTGTTTATATTCCGCATGGTCTGGGACTTACCGTTTTAGCAGAAAGTGACGATGTAATGGAGTTTTTAAATGACGCTTACAAACATTGCAAAGTAATTGGTGCCGATGGTGAAGCAACAGCCGTTTTAAGCGCAGCACCATTTGCTTCAAAAATCACGAATGATGATGCCGGACTTGTTCTTTCTTCTGAAATTGGTACACCATCATTTGCATTAGATTTTATAGCCGCAATGGCACAACACCGTTTCTGGGAACGCGAAACAAACCTTTACAATTAACATTCAAAATAAAAAGATATGAAAAATTCAGAAAAACCAACTGAAAGCAAGATTAATGCTCAAAAGAGCAACAAAAATAATATTGTAGAACCGGCATCAGATGCTGCTTCCGATTTAAGAGCCTTATTTGTTGACAGCCTTAAAGACATCTACTGGGCAGAAAATGCACTAGTAGGCGCTTTGCCAAAAATGTCTGCAAATGCTACTGCTCCGGGGCTTTCGAGCGCTATTTTAGAACACCTTTCCATTACTGAAAATCAAGTTTCAAGACTGGAAAAAGTGTTTGATTTACTGGGAGAAAAAGCTGAAGGAAAAAAATGCGAAGCCATGGCCGGATTATTAAAAGAAGGCGACAGCATTGTGTTGGAAACAGTTCCGGGCGCTGTTAGAGATGCAGGAATTATTTCGGCATCACAAAAAATCGAGCATTATGAAATTGCCACTTATGGTACTCTTGTAGCATTTGCAAAAGCATTGGGCGAAAATGATGCTGCAAAATTATTAACGCAAACACTTGCCGAGGAAAAAGAAGCAGATTGCATCCTTAACGATGTTGCTTTAAATTCCGTAAATATTGTAGCGGCAGAATAACTAAAAGAGAGACAATCTCTTAGCAAATACAATACATTATTTCGTTTTACTAAAAAACATCTGTACTTACTACAGGTGTTTTTGCATTAAATTTATAGATCAAATTTTTTAAACATTCAATTATGGAAGAATTCCTGCATGACATAGCACAACATATAGAAGGATATTATCAAAACATTGTAGACATTACCCCAAAATTATTACTCGCCGTTGTGGTGGTTTTAATTTCGTGGTTTATTGCATCACGGGTTCGGGTTTTTGCTGATCAAAGGCTGAAACGCAGAATGCATGATCCTTTACTGGCTACTTTTATTGCCAATCTTATCAAAGCGGTGCTTATCGTTATTGGGTTTCTTTTCATGTTTCGTGTTATTGGCCTTACGGGCGTTGCACAAAGCGTTCTGGCCGGCGCGGGAATCTCAGCCTTTATTATTGGTTTTGCCTTAAAAGATATAGGAGAAAACTTTCTGGCGGGTATTTTACTGGCTTTCAAAAGACCTTTTTCTGTTGGTGATATTATCGAAAGTAATGGCGTAAAAGGAAAAGTCGTGGCATTAAACCTTCGTGATACCCAAATAAAAAGCGACAGTAAAAATATCTACATTCCAAATGCCTTGTTAATCAAGAATACACTGGTAAATTTTAATAGTGAAGGATTTCTTCTTCAGGATTTTACAATTGGTCTGGAATATGGATCTGATTATCAGAAAGCGCTTGATTTGATTTCGAGCGTCATGAAAGCCGACAGTGAAATTGTCGATAAAGGCTACTCTAATTCAGCAGTAGTTTCCGGAATTACGGGCACAACAGTACAAATTAGTATCAGATATTGGGTAAAAACAGACTTAAAAGTTACAGACGGAAAACACCGCTCTGAAATTGTCATAAAAGTCGCTGAGGTATTAAAAGAAAACGGATTTGTTCTCAAATAACAATCTAATAATTCGACACATTCATCATGAAAATATTAAGCAAATTTATCGCAGCAAGTCTGTTTTGCATATCCTATATAACTTCGGCGCAGCAAATTCAAACGGATCGTCCAAACGAAACCGAAGGACCAAATACCATTTCAAAACATCATTTACAAATAGAATCCGGCTTTTCGTTTCAACAGGAAGATAACGAGAATACTTTTGCAGTTCCGGAAATTGTACTGCGTTACGGATTGGTAAAAAATCTTGAATTTCGTGTTGAAAGCGATCTCAAAATTGCAAAAGAAGACAATGAAAACCATTACGGATTTGAACCGGTTGTGGTAGGTTTAAAATACCATATTCTGGATCATAAAAATGCCATTCCTGATATTGCTTTGTTAGGACGCATGAGTATTTCATGGCTTGCCGATAAAACCTATCAGGAACAAAATTACAGTCCGGAATTAAGAATATTAGCACAGCACACCCTTTCTAAATCTTCGCATCTTGGCTATAATATGGGCGTTCACTGGCTGCCGGATACAGCAAAATCAGAATATATTTATACCTTAACTGCAGATCATTCGCTAACAAAAAAAATGAAGCTTATTATCGAAACATATGGTTTTGCAGTCTCTCACCATCATGCTCAAAATACGGCAGATGCTGCACTATTATTTGTGGTAAACAACAATTTGCAATTAGACATTATTGCCGGAACGGGTATTATGCATGAGTATTCAGATAAATTCGCAGAAATTGGATTATCCTACCGAATTTAAATTACCTTATATGAAATAAAAAAAAAGCCTGTAAATAAAATTACAGGCTTTTTTGTTGTTTCTAACTTCTTATTTTTTTGGAGCAGTTGAAGTAGAATCTGCCCTAACAGAAGGATTTCCTTTTTGAGTAGTTCCTGCCGCGCCAGATCCTGTAGAACCTTCTCCGGTTGCGCCTGTAGTTCCGTTTGTACCCGTATTGGTGTTCGTTGTGTCAATGCTGGTAGTAACGCTGTCTATTGTTGTTTCTGTACTGTCGGCCTCATTTGTATAATTATCTGCGGGAGCGGTTTCATTTTTTTTACAAGAAAATGCAAGTCCTGCAAGGACAATTAGCAATGCTGCTTTTGATTTGATTAGAGTTTTCATAATAATAATTTTTAATAGTTCATATTTTAAAAATAAACTAACTGATAACCATTTACTTACATAATTAATCAATAAGGTTATAGGCTGAACACCAGCAAATTATGTAAGCGCAATGACTTTTATTGTAAGAAATTGATCTGTTACACAAATACATTTGCAAGTATATCAGTCATTTAGACTTTTTAAAAAACTTTATAAACAAATTATCTTAATCATTTTAAACCATGATAAACAACTTAAAAAACACCCAAAAAAACAGTAACAGAAAAATAGATTTAAACGACAGCGATGCACCACAATATTATGACATGATTGTGTTTTGTCACTTAAGATGGCAATTCGTTTACCAGCGTCCGCAGCATATCATTAGCAGATTGGCATCAAACATGAAAGTTTTACTTATTGAAGAGCCAATTCAGAATGACGCGCAGGATTCATCCGGAAATTTAATCGTTATCAGCAAAACGCTGAATGTGCTGCAGCCTTATGTAAAAGACATTGAATCCATTAGTGATATTCTTGCTGAATATGTCAAAAACAATACAATCCCGATTGGCTGGTTTTACTCGGCTTCCTTTTCTCCTTTGTTAGAAAAAATAAATTTTGAAACTGTAATTTACGATTGTATGGACGAACTTTCTTTGTTTAAAGGTGCTCCGGCTCATCTGATCAATCAAGAAAAATATCTTATGGCTCATGCCGATATTGTCTTTACCGGCGGAAAATCATTATATGAATCAAAAAAACAACTGCATTCTAATGTGTATTGTTTTCCAAGTTCTGTAGATCAGGAACATTTTGCACAAGCTTTAAACGGAATCGCTATAGCACCGGATATTGCTACTATTCAAAATCCAATCGTAGGATATTATGGCGTAATCGATGAACGTATTGATTTAGAATTACTTCATCAATGTGCCAAAAAACTGCCAAACGTTTCTTTTGTAATGATTGGTCCTTTGGCTAAAATTGAAGATGCCGATCTTCCAAAAGAAAACAACATTCATTATTTAGGAATGAGATCTTATGATGAACTTCCCGGTTATTTAAAAGCGTTTGACATCGCCATGATGCCATTTGCGCTTAATGATGCCACGAAATATATAAGTCCAACCAAGACTTTAGAATATATGGCGGCAGGAAAACCAATTATTTCTACCAAAATTACAGATGTTGTTCGCGATTATAGCAACAGTGTTACTTTAATCGAAAACGACGATGAATTTTGCAATGCCATAAGAACTTTACTTGAAGAGAAAGACCATTTAAAGATGAAATTGGAATACGAGAAAATTCTTGAAAAAACATCGTGGGATGCTACCGCAGCTCAAATGGAACTAATCATTAAAAAATTGGCAAAATGAAACAAATAGACATTTTAATTATCGGTGCCGGAATCTCCGGTGCCGTACTTGCAGAACGATACGCTTCTATTGGAAAAAAAGTTTTAATAATAGAAAAACGCAATCATATTGCAGGAAACTGTTATGATTACAAGGATGAAAATAACATTTTAGTTTCTAAATATGGGGCACATTTATTTCATACGAATGAAGAAGACGTATGGAAATATGTCAACCAATTCTCTGACTGGTATCCATGGGAACATAAAGTAATTGCCCGGGTTGATGATAAAACCGTACCGATTCCTGTGAATATTACTACCGTAAATGAGTTGTTTGGCATTACGATTTCTAACGAAGAAGAAATGAAAAACTGGCTTGAAGAACACCGCTCGCCTATTACGAATCCTTCGAATGGCGAAGAAGCGGTTTTGAGTCGCGTAGGACCTGTTTTGTATGAAAAAATGTTTAAGCATTACACCAAAAAACAATGGGACAAATACCCGGCAGAACTTGATGCTTCGGTTTTAGAGCGCATTCCGGTGAGAACGAATTATGACGATCGTTATTTTTCAGATACTTATCAGGCGTTGCCAAAAGGCGGTTATACCCAATTATTCGAAAAAATTCTGGACCATCCCAACATCGAAGTATTATTAGAAACCGATTATTTTGATGTAAAAGATCAATATAAAGATTATGAAAAACTGTTTTATACAGGGCCTGTTGATCGCTTTTTTGAGTTTAAACACAGTCTTCTGGAAAAACTGGAATACCGTTCTATAAACTTTGTAAGCGAAACCATCGATGCCGAATTTTTTCAGGAAAACTCGGTAGTAAACTATCCGGGAACCGAAGTTGATTTTACCAGAATTATTGAGTACAAACACTTTGGAAACCAAAAATCAGACAAAACCACCGTTGTAAAAGAATTTACGGTGGATGAGGGAGATCCTTATTATCCGGTTCCTAACCCTCGCAATCAGGAGATTTATGCACGCTACAAAGAAGAAGCCGACAAACTTATTGATGTTTATTTTGTAGGCCGACTGGCAAACTACAAGTATTTTAATATGGATCAGGCTTTTAAAAATTCGCTGGATCTTTTTGCCAAATTAGAAAATAAACTTACTTATAAAACCGCTGTTTAGATGAAACCTTTTACTACTTTTTTTATGGGAGGTTACGAATGTGCGGATCATATCAATCGTTCTGGCGAAAGAATTAATCTATTGAAAGAAACACAGCATGATATTCGTTTTTCTGATGATTATGAGGCGCTTGCAGCAATTGGTATCAAAACAGTCCGCGAAGGTATTTGCTGGAGTGTGGTCGAGAAATCACCGGAAGTTTTTGATTTTTCGGAAGTGCACAATCGAATGCTGGCCGCAGAAAAGTTTGGAATTCAGCAAATTTGGGATCTGATTCATTTTGGATATCCGGACGGAATTTATCCAACACATCCGCATTTTTGTTCTCGTTTTGAAAAATTATGCGAAGCTTTTACTTTGTTTTATAAAGAACACTCTAAACAGCCCTTATTTGTTGTGCCCATCAATGAAATTAGTTTTCTGTCCTGGCATTCCGGCGACGTACGCGGAACTGTTCCTTTTGCGGTAAACAGTGGCTGGGACATCAAATATCATTTGTGCAAAGCTGCGATTTTGGGCATCAAAAAAATAAAAAATATCGATCCGGAATCGGGTATTATTTTGGTTGAACCTTTAGTCAGAATTCATTCTTCAGGATCTGAAACTTTAAATCAGACTCTGGATTCAAACGAAAATCAATATCAGGCAATGGATATTATTGCAGGCAGAATATGTCCTGAACTGGGCGGTTCTGAATCGTTTCTGGAAATTTTAGGGTTCAATTATTACTGGAATTGCCAGTGGGAAGTAAACGGACCCCCAATCGATTGGCCTGACACGGAACAAAAAAGAATTCCTTTTTCGGCATTATTACAAGAGGCGCATCAACGTTATCAAAAACCAATATTTGTTTCAGAAACGGGACATTTTGGATCCGGACGTGTAGAATGGTTAAATGAAATCGCAACTGAATGTTTACTGGCCCAAAAGAAAGGTGTCGACTTACGAGGAATTTGCATTTATCCCGTAACGGATCGTCCGGATTGGGATGATCTGACAAAATATTCTGAATGCGGAATTTGGGATCTTGACGAAAACAGTAACCGGATTCCGCATCAGGAATACATAAATGCTTTAGTGAAATTACAGCCCCATTTTAAGAAAAAGAACTTTTTTGATCAATTTATCGATTTCTTTAAATAACGCTTCATCAAATCTGTTAATTATGTAATTAATGAAGTGCTTTATTGTAAAATATTGATTTTCAACTCCTTTACTTTAGCAATATTATAAATTTAAAACTAATTATTATGAAAACTTCAAACGAAAAAAACAGCAGCACTTCAGGTGCAAAAGCATCAGATAAAAAAACTGATTCAAAAGCAACTGATTCAAAAAGTACCTCTAAGTCATCAGACTCAGATACAAAAAAAGCAGCGGCTAAAACCAAAAAATAATCTCTAATTTAAATACTATGAACAGAGACGACAGAGAAAATTACGGTCAAAATGAACCGTATTCTCAAGACAGATTTCAGGCAGACGATAAAAGTGCTCCACTGGACAATTCAGTTACAAATGATGAAAATCAGGATCTGAACAAACAATTAAGTTATGAGCGTGATGAGGTTGAAAATGAAGACGATTTAGACAATGATCTAAATAATGACTTTGATAGAAATAGTGATCGCGATGACAACAGAGAAAGTAACGATACAAGTGATTCTTACTTTCAAAAAAATAGCGATAACGCTCTAGATTTAGACGAAGATTTAAAGAATGGATAATATTTTAATTCAAAAGTTACACTTAATAGTAATCCATTTTTTTTAGAAAAGATATCAGCAATGGTATCTTTTTTCATTTACAGGAAGACTGAAAATCCCTATATCTTTTGTAATTTTATAGAAGCGCTGCACCTAAAATAGCGACACAGCAAAAATCTTCCCGCCAAAAAAAGAAATATATGAACGTAAATATTGATAACGAAGTAACCAAAAAAGTATTACCCATAATTCTGGCGACTTCTATTTTCATGCAAATGCTTGATTCTACAATTCTTAACACCTCAATAACGGCAATTGCCAGAGATTTGCACGAATCACCGCTGGAAATGCAGAATGCCATTATCAGTTATGTTTTGACTTTGGCACTTTTCATGCCTGTGAGTGGTTTTTTATCGGATAAATTTGGTACTAGAAAAATATTTATTTTTGCGTTGTTTCTATTTAGCCTCGGATCTTTGTTTTGTGCTCTTTCCCAAAATTTAAATCACCTGATTTTTGCCCGTGTTATTCAGGGTATTGGAGGAAGTTTAATGACGCCTGTGGGAAAACTGGCGCTTATTAGAACATTCCCGAAAAGAGAATTATTAAAAGCCATGAATTTTGCCATTATTCCTGCTTTGATTGGTCCTGTATTAGGGCCATTAGTAGGCGGATATATGGTGGATTTTTTATCCTGGCACTGGATTTTTCTAATAAATATTCCGTTTGGACTTATTGGTATTGTCTTAAGTTTGAAATACATGCCGGATTACAAATCACCCATAATCGATTTTGACTTAAAAGGCTTCCTGATTTTTGCAGCCGCTTCGCTCCTATTGTCGATATCTCTCGAACTGTTTGGCAATACCGTTCGTCTTTCGCCAGTTTTACTTATTTTAATGTCAGGGTTTTTAATGCTGTATTGGTATTATCGTCACGCCATAAAAGACAATAATCCTATATTTCCATTGAATTTATTTAAGGTCAGAACATTTCGTGTTGGTATCGTTGGGAATTTAGCAACACGTTTGGGTTTTAGTTCAATTCCCTTATTATTGCCTATGATGATTCAGATTGCTTACGGTCAGTCCGCTGTTACGTCAGGATGGATTGTGGCTCCCATGGCACTTACAGCCATGTTTGGAAAATCGGCAGTAATTACTATTCTTAATAAATTTGGATATCGAAAAACCTTAATGGTCAATACTTTTATTATTGGAGCCTTAATTTGCGCTTTGGCGATTCCGTCAATTCATACTTCTATTTACTGGTACATTCCTATTATTGCTGTTTTAGGTTTCTTCAACTCGATACAATTTACCTCGATGAATTCGATTTCTATTGCCGATTTAAGGGTTTATCACACTAGCAGCGGTAATTCACTTGTTTCTGTCAATCAGCAGCTTGCTATTGGCTTTGGAATCGCTTTTGGTTTATTGGTACTAAAAGTTTTTCAGGGTGATGTAAAACTCATTCATAATGAAATTCACAATGCTTTTCGCTACACTTTTCTGGTTGTGGGTTCTTTGACTATTTTATCCGGATTGGTTTTTAGAAGACTGCATTTAAAAGATGGTGATAACTTGAAATCAGCTGCTTAATCGATGAATTACGATGATTTTTTTTGATATTAGTTATTTTTTTCGCCACGAATTACACTAATTTTCGCTAATTTTTTCTTTAGAGATTAAATTGAAATCATCTTTAATCGTTTAATCTGTGGCTAATGATTTGATTCGTGCTAATTCGTGCAATTCGTGGCAAACCCTTTAATGCGTAAACTTTTAAAAATCAAATATTGCTGCAAGCTCTATAACTACTTTTCCATTTGGCAGTACTTGTGGTGCTTTTACTAATTTCTTTGCCAAAACAGTAGTGGGCAATGGTTTAAACTTAGTAAACAAACCTATTGCATTAACCGCATTTAGAAATTTTACCATTATTTTTTCGCCAAAACGATCTGTTCCGGGCCTTAAGAGCAATCCCGGTCTGAAAATGATATATTGTTCGAAGTCAAGTTCTGCGATCTTTTCTTCGAGTTTGCCTTTTAGCTGAGAATAGAAAACCTTGCTTTGTGCTGAAGCTCCGTAAGAAGACAATAATACAAAAGACGAAACGCCGTTTTGTTTGGCTAATTCGGCAAATGCAGCAGGAATATCAAAGTCTATTTTCCATTGCTTTTCTTTAGAACCGGCGGCTTTTAGCGTTGTTCCTAAACAGGAAAAAATGACGTCGCCAATAATTAAATCCTTGTAAGCAGCTAAATTTGAAAAGTCTATAACATGCTCAACAAGTTTAGGATTTTGTTTTCCTGTAGGCTTTCGAACAAAGATCGTAACGTTTGTATATCCGGCGTCTGCCAAAAGTTGGTCTACCAGAAATTCTCCTGTTGAACCTGTTGCGCCAATAACTATTGCTTTCATAATGTGAATTTATAAAAAATGATTTCTAAATAAATATAAGTTTAAAAATTAAAATCAACGGTGTAAAGCTGCATCGGCTGTGCTTTGCCTCTTAAAACGATTTCTCCCTGATGCCTGTAAGTTACAGGTAGACTGCTTGGAAAAGCATTTTTCATCGTTTCCGAAATCACAAAGTCATGATTAAAATCGTTGCATTTGCATTGAATTCTTGACGTCGTATTGAGAAGATCACCGTGATAGACAATTTCTTTTTTTACTTTTCCAACCCAGGTCGTTACGGCATTTCCGGTGTGCATTCCGGCTTTAAACTGTGGAACCAGATTATAGGTTTTCAGATAATAGGGTTCTTTGTTTTTAATGCTTTGTTTCAAAAGATAAAAACAATACAGGCAACGCTGCTTTTTTAAGCCTTTTGCCGTTTTCCAGGTCAGAATAATTTCGTCGCCGGCGTATTGATACACTTCTGTACGCGAAGCCAGAATCGCATCGGTAAAATGATTGAACAAATCCTGCAACAATTTACTATACAAAATATCGCCCAGCTGCTCTGCCATTGTGGTAGAAGATTTTACATCAACAAACATAAAAATTCGTTCTTCCAGCAGCGGTTTATGATAACGGCCTGTGAAATAATTATAAAAAAAGCTGCTGCTCAGCAAACTGCTTATTTCCAGAAATAAAATCAGGAAAATGGACGCTCCAAGCGAAAACAGGAAATCTCCAAAAAGACGTTCTTCAGCATATTTACTTAAAGCCTGCTGATACGAAAAATGACCCAGTATTTCCTCAAATAGTATAATGTATAAAAGTAAAAATACCAGAATAATAACGCTGTAAATAAACGCCTTTAAAACCATCGAGGCTACAAAAGAATACGTATTGAGATTGATAAACGTCTTTTCAAAAGTGATGATTATAAAACCAATAGAACACCCAATAATGGTTCCCGGTAAAAGCCTCATATATTCGTAATCTGAACCCGCGTCAGTAATCACGGCATACAGTAAACCTAATATCCCGCCAACAAATATCGCTTTAAAAATCTGGCTGTATTTTTTATAGAAAGGTATCTCAGGTAATTCCATATACTTAAAGATTCATAAAAGGCATGATGCCTTAATCAAAAGTAATACAGAATGTTAAGTATATAAAATTAATCTAAAAAATATTAAGGCTAAAATTTGAAATGGCAATAAAACGGTAACAGAAACAATTTTGTTACCGTTTAAATAAGGTTTAAATTGCTGCAACTGGCTGTTGGTAGACTTTCCAATCTGTATATCCATGAGTGCCTAAACCATAATGCAAATCCCGATTTGGAGGTGTTAATTCCCAATTGTTCTGCAAACGTTCTACCAGATCAGGATTTGAAATAAAAGGTTCTCCAAATCCTGCAATATCTATTGTTCCGGCATTGATGAGTTCTTCTGATAAAGCTCTGGTCATATTGCCTGCCAAAATAATCACTCCATCATACCAGGAACGAAAACGTACTGCAAAACCATCCGGCAAAGCGTGGCTTCCTTTTGATAACTGGTCCATCAAATGTATGTATACGATGTTTCTTTTCTGTAATTCTTTTGCCAGATATTGATATGTGGCTTCTATCTCATCATAATGTGGTAAATCTCCCAAACCACCATAAGGCGTCAGTCTTATCCCTACTTTTTTATTACCGATTTTATCAATGACAGCATCCACAATTTCGAGTAAAAAGCGGGAACGGTTTTCAATATTGCCGCCATATTCATCTGTACGGTTGTTTACAAAAGGGTTTAAAAATTGTTCTACCAGATAACCATTGGCGCCGTGAATTTCAACTCCGTCAAAACCGGCTTCCATAGCATTTTGGGCTGCAGCCGAAAAATCATTGACGACCGCTTTTATTTCTACTGAAGAAAGTGCCTTTGGCTTTGATGCCGGAACAAAACCTTCAACTCCATTTTCATCATAACCCCAGGCCGAAGTATTTTGCGCCTGAATATCTGACGGACCAACAGGAGCAATTCCGTTTGGCTGGTTTGAAGTGTGAGAAACCCTGCCTACATGCCACAATTGAGAAAAGATGACACTGCCTTTTTTGTGTGCTGCATTTGTTACTTTTTTCCAGCCTTCGATTTGTTCCTGTGTATATAAGCCGGGAATATAAAGTACTCCTTTTGCGGTTTCAGAAATGGCTGTACCTTCTGTAATAATTAAACCTGCACCTGCACGCTGTTCATAATAAAGTGCGTTATTCTCGTTTGGAATTCCATCTTCATTTCGCGCTCTGGTCATTGGAGCCATCGAAATGCGATTTTTTAATTGTAAAAAACCGATTTGTGCCGGCTTAAAAATATCTGTTTTCATAATCATGAATGTGAATTAGTATTGTGTGTCTGATGATTTTTGATAGTGAAGAAAAATGATTCTCCACTATCAAAACTTCTTCTTAAATTATTTTTTAATTAACCAGTTTTCAACCGCTCTCGAAAAATCGGCTACATCAATAGGATGTCTGCTTGTTATGATGTTTGCATCAGTCACAACCGGTGCTTCAACGACAGTTGCGCCTGCATTTTTCAAGTCGGACTGAATGTTCCAGTAACCCGTTAATTTTCTGCCTTTTAAAATATCTGCAGAAGCTAAAACAACCGGCGCATGACAAATTGCAGCGATCAGTTTTCCTGATTTATCAAAATCCTGAATGAATTTAATTACGTCTTTGTCATAACGAAGGTTATCCGGATTCCAGGCGCCTCCGGGAATAAATACGGCATCATAATCACTTACTTTTATCTGATCTGCTGTACGGTCAAATTTTATCCAGCCAACCGGTTGCAAGTACTGAATGGCCATCACATGTGTTTTTGACATTTCAGGATAAGCAAGTCCGTATCTTTCCGGAGCCGGATTGTATTTGGGAGCCACTATTTCTACTTCTGCCCCTAATTCTTTAAAATACCAAACCGGTCCTGTCAATTCGATTTCTTCAAAACCGTCTGCTACAATAACGGCGATTTTCTTTCCTTTTAAGGCTGATTTGTCTTTTACAGGAGTAAAAAAGAAGGCTTTTAAAGCTTCATTTCCCGGTGCGTTCAACAATTTTGTTACGGGCATATTTACCACTGCCGATTGAGTAGATAATTGATTGACAACTTCTAACTCATTAGAATAATTTGTTTTCATTTCGTTAGTTTTTACTTTTACCTGAGCTGTTGTGTTTGTTAATGCAAATACACTTACGATACTTGCTGCGATGATTTGATTTATTGTTTTCATTTTTTTAAAGTTTAATTATTAATAAAGTGTCTTGAGAAAATTTAATCTTTAAGTTATTCCCGAATAAGCGGAGCAAATTCAATAAGGGTATGAATTCCATCCTGAAACGGCTGTTTTTTTATACTTGTATTCAAATAATCAATTACAGGCTGAATGGGCGGAAAATTGAGATGGTATTGAAATGCCTCTTTACTGCGGAATTTCTCAAAAGTCACAAACTGGGTTTTATCAGCATTTAATTGTGATAATTGATACGTTACAACTCCGGGTTCGCTTCTAAATTGAGGCATTGCAATGTGGTACACGTCTTTAAAATTTTCTTCTGTACCCGCTTTTGCATCTATAAAAAGCATGATCGTCAATTGGTCATCTGCTGTTTTGCTGGTTCGGCGCCATTCTTCTTTCGAAATAGGTTCTAAATCTTTTACAGCTATTGTTTTTGAAGGTTTTACGAATGCTGTTTTCCCGAATGCCTGTAAAGTTTTAGCTGCTGCATTGTTTTTGAATTTGTCTGCTTCTTTTTGATTTTTCCAGCGTTCAAATAACCAAATTACCTGCGTATTCTCTTTTTCAAAATAGGCTTCTGCCATAATATTGCCGTCGTTTGAAATTGATTTTAGAACATACTCGCTTACTGCTTTTTGAAATTTCTCCTGATATTCCTTTTTTACTTCGTAACGCGTGATTTTTGCTTCCATTTCTGATGCTTTGATATCAGTTTGTGCTCTTGCAAATGCGTGTATAAAAAGCATTAAAAAAATGATTAAAGCTTTTCCGTAAATTACTTTTGCTGTCATATTTTAAATGTTTAAAAGTTATTATTGAAAGATTACTGTGATAATGGTTTTTTATTTAAATCAAAATTACAATCGTATACAGTCTAAAGACAAGGACGCAAATCACTAAAAATGTGTGATTTAGATCACTCTTGTTGCTAGCTTTTTTTATTGCTTTTTTTGAAAACATAAACGCCCAGATAATGAAATAATAATCCTGTTGCCCAGGCGCCGGTTTGCCATAATGGCCATAAATACGTTGTGTCTGTCAAAAACCAGATTAGCCAGATTGCCGGAATGGTCAATGCAAATACCAATAAATGAATTGTGAAACCTCTTTTTGGATTAATTGGAGCAATTGCGTGCTCGTTTACTAAATGTCTCATGATGTTTAATTTTAATAGTTTGTTTTTTTATGTAAGCTGTTTTCCTAATTGTTCGACTTTTTTCAACCATTTATTTCGCAGGCTTTCTGTTGATTTTCGCATGAAACCAAAAGTGGAAAATTTGATGGGGTCAAATCCGACATAACCAAAAACAATGTTTTTAAGTATCTGATATTGTGAGGCACGATAAATGAGATAAAACCACCATTTTGGCGTATCCATCGTAACGAGAAGTCTAAGGCTTTTTCCTTTTAAAAGTTTTTCGGGGAATATTTTTCCCGAATGATGTTTGAAGGCAAAATCAGGCAATAGAATTCTGTCTATAAATCCTTTGGTAACGGCAGGCATAAAACCCCACCAGTTTGGATAAGACAAAACAACGTGGTCTGCCCACAAAATAAGTTGTTGGGCCTGAATCAGATCATCTTCAAGGACTAAAGATTCTCCGTTTTTGTATCCGTCAGCCAGATTTACATCAAATTTTAATCTGGAGATATAAATCGTTTTACAATTTGCTCCTTTCTGCTCTGCTCCTTTTCGATACGCATCTAACAACGCATTACAAAAGGAGTTTTCAGAAGGATGTCCAAGTATAAGTAAGATATTCGTTTTCATTGCAGTATCATTTAAAGTACACTGCAAAGATTTTAAATAAGTAGAAGGCATTCCTGACACAAATGTGTCAAAAAACTATCTGTGGGCTAATTTTTGGCGAATTCTGGTAAGGGATTGTCTCTCGATTCCCAGAAAACTGCAGAGATGAGAAACAGATATCCGGTTAAACAAACCAGAATGGCATTTAATAAAATCAAGATAACGTTCTTCGGCAGTTTGAAATATAAAGCTTTCAATACGAGCCTGCTGGCGTTTTAAAATTTCTTCGGCAACCAGTCTTCCATATTTTTCAAAGGCAGGAAGGTTTTCGTATATCCAATGGAGATCTTCATACGAAATACAAACCATAATGGTGGGTTCAAGGCATTGAATCTTATATTTACTAGGCTGTTGGGTGATAAAAGCGGGATAATGTGTGGCGTAATCGCCTTCGGCATAAAAACCTACCGTGATTTCGTTTCCTTCGTTATCAACAAAAGAAGAACGCACTAACCCGCTTACAATAAAACCAATAGCTTTTTGCACTTTTCCGGATTCAAGGAAAAAATCTTTTTTGCTTAATTCCTGAACTGTAAATTTTGAAACATATTGAGATAACTCGTAATCAGTGATATCCGGACAAATTTCTCTAACCGAGTCTAAAAATAAGTCTATTCCTGATTCCATCTCGTTTTCGATTTAGTAGCATTTATTCTATCAAAAATAAGAAAAATACAATAATGCTTTTCGAATCATTTTAAAATATAATTAATTGTATATCAGCGATTAGTTTACATTATTTTAAAGAAAACCATTGCTCTGTTTCCTGCTGAATCGTTTCTTTTTTATCGAAATTTTCAAATTCATTGGTAGCAGGATTGTATTGATATTCTTTTTGCCATTGTTTATAGTTTAAAACTACTTGCTGTATGGCATCGCAAATAAATAAAACTTCTTCATTGGTCATAATGGGGTGAAGCGATAAACGCACCCATCCCGGTTTATTTCGTTGATTTTTGTCCAGAAGTTCGTTTGTTATTTGCTTTGATTTTTCGGCACCAATATCAAATAAATAATGGGCATAAGTACTTGCGCAAGACCAGCCGCCGCGAACCTGAATTCCAAAGCGGTCGTTTAAAAGTCTCACAATTAAGTTGTAATGAATATCATCGATTATAAAAGAAACGCAGCCAATTCTTTCGGTTTCAATATTTCCTAAAACAGCTAAGCCCGGTATTTTTTTAAATTCTGAAAAACACAAATCCAGTAGTTCTTTTTCCCTGTTTTTGATGTTTTCTACTTTCATCTGGTCTTTCAGTTCCAAAGACAAAGCGGTTCTTATTACCTGCAAAAATCCCGGAGTTCCGCCATCTTCTTTCACTTCTATTATATCGCTATATTGATATTCTCCGGATGGATTCGTCCATTTTACGTTTCCGCCGCCGGGATTATCCGGAATGTTGCTTTTGTATAATTTTTCATTAAAAACCAATACACCGCAGGTTCCGGGGCCACCCAGGAATTTGTGCGGCGAAAAGAAAATCGCATCCAATTGTTCTTCTGGACCTTCAGGATGCATATTAATTTTTACATATGGCGCCGAAGCTGCAAAATCAACAAAGCAAAATCCGCCATTTTGGTGCATGATTTTGGCCAGTTCGTGATAAGGCGTAATGATTCCGGTTACATTGGAACAGGCTGTAAAAGAACCAATTTTCAAAGTTCTGTCGGCATATTTTTTTATTTCTTCCGAAAGGATTTTCGGGTTTACCAGATTGTTTTCATCCGAAGGCAAAATCACCACATCAGCATTGGTTTCATACCAAGGAACCTGATTGGAATGATGCTCCATGTGTGTGATAAAAACTACTGGCTTCTCTTTTTTATCGGTTGTTTTAGCATGAAATTTATTGTCGTTGGTACGCAAACCCAGATAACGCTGTAACTTCGATAAAGCAGCCGTCATTCCGGTTCCGGTCGTAACCAGAACATCAGATTCATTTGCGTTAACATGTTTTTTAATCAAGGCTCTGGCATGCTGATAAGCATAAGTCGAAGCTTTACCGGTCTGACTTGAAAATGAATGCGTATTGGCAATCATGGGACCAATTTTATTGAGCATGATATCTTCAATAGGAATATACAATCTGCCGCTGGCAACCCAGTCGGCGTATAATAGATTTTGTTTTCCGTAAATAGATTCAAAACTGTGGTTTACTCCTATTGTATTTTCTCTAAACTTAGAAAAATACGTTTCTAACTGGCTTGGTTTTGTTTGATTTTCAATAGCATTCATATCCTGATCATTTTAATTTAACATATTTTATTTTTGATTGAATCTCTCAAAGAATTCAAAAGTACGAAGTAACTGATCGATTCTTTGACGGTTGTCTCCGCTTCTTGTAATTTCGTGGCTCGCGCCCGGCTGTCTTACATATTCAACCGGTTTTCCTAAAACTTTTAGGGTTTTATACAGCATCTGGCTTTGTGTAACTCCGGTTCTGTAATCGTTATCTCCGTGAATAATTAAAAACGGAATATTGATATTCTGCGCATAATTTAATGGCGATTCACGCTCTAAAATGGCTTTGGTTTCTTCTTCCCACGGATAACCGCCCCAATATCTCGGAACCATTCTCCACACATTTCCTTCTCCAAAAAATGTCCCTAAATCATAAACCCCACGCTGACTTGAAGCTGCTGTGAACCGCTGATCGTGACTGATAATCCAGGTTGTAAGATATCCGGCATAAGATCCTCCCGTAATAAAAAGTCGGCTTTGATCTGCCCATCCTTGCGCCACGGTTTTGTCTAAAGCCGTCAAAACATCACTTGACGGACCTGTTCCCCAATCTTTAATATTAGATCGGAGGAATTTTTCGCCATAACCCGAAGAACCTCTTGGATTGCTGTATAAAACGCCATAACCCTGAGCAGCAAAAAACTGATATTCAAGCCACATGCTTACATCTCCGGGACCAAACATGGAAGCCGGTCCACCGTGAATTTCCGTTAATAAAGGGTATTTTTTACCTTGTTCAAAACGGGTTGGTTTCATGATCCAGTATTCAATTTCAAGACCTTTTTCGTTGATAAAAGTTCCTTTTTCAGGAAAACTGATTTCCTTATTCTGAAGCCAGGTTGTATTGAAATCTGAAACCAGTTTTGGATCCTTTAATTTCAAATCAGAAACATACAATTCTGACGGATTTTTGACTTCTGTTTTGGCGAAAACCAAAATTCCGTTGTTAAAATCGTAATCTGTTATTCCTTCATCAAAAGAAGAAAGAATCTGCACTTTTAAAGTATTTAACGGCACATTGCAAAGCACATAACCGCCATTGCTTGAAGAAGTAAAATAAAGCTGTTTTTCATCTTTAGAAAATCGAACGTTGTTGTTATTTCGATCATAATCAATTACTTTACTTTTTTCAGATGGATTTTCCAGGCTTAATATTTTAAGCACCGGAACAGACAAATTATTGATAATACTTTCCTGATAAGCCAATTGTTTTCCTGAAGGAGAAACGGCCAAAAGTTGATACACAATATTTTCTGCGCCTAATAATTCCGTTGCGTTTGTTCCGTCCGTATTGATGGTGTAGATTCTGTTTTCCAAAACCCTGTCCGGATGTATTTTTTCATTGATGTTTCCGGTAAAAGCAATTTTGGTATTGCTTACGAAATACGGATTTGAATGTGAATAAAATCCTTTTGTAACCGCTTTTTCTTTTGAACCCGGTTTTGCATCGATGATAAAAATATGTGAGAAACGCAATTCGCTGCTTACTGCCGTTTCGGTTTGAAACTGCAGTTTGTCTACCACTTTTGCCTTTTTGTCTTTTTCGTTGTTTTCCAGATAAGCTCTGATGGCGTCGATATTTCCGTTTGGATCTGCTTTTGTTTTGTTGACTTTCAGATTTTCATTCGCACCAAATCCCGGTTTTTCAAAACTCCAGACCGGTAATTCTTTCTTTGGATTTAAAATGGAATCTTTAACTAATTCATTGATTTGTAAAGATGCTGTAAACAAAAGCTGTTTTCCGTCCGGGCTCCATTTTGGGTTTCCGGCGCCATATTTTGAATCGGTTAGCTGAACTGCTTCTCCGCCTTCGTCAACTTTAAAAAGAAATATTTGAGATTTTCCTTTTATACTTCTGGTAAAAGCGATTTGTTTTCCGTCAGGGCTGAAAACCGGAGAATTTGATCCTTCTTTTCCAAAAGTTAATTGTCTTGGTGTACTATTTTTAGAAGTTTTAGTAATCCAAAGTTGTGTGTCGTAATCGTAATCCTGAGCATTTTCAGGGTCTTTGATGATGCTTTTTACCGTAAAAACAGCATTTTGACCGTCTTTGCTGACTTCTACATCACCAACAGTTCTGATTTTTAAAAGATCAGTAACCTGAAGTAATTCTTTTTTTTGCTGACCGAAACAACAGACTGATGTAATCAGCGCCAGAACGATACATATTTTATTTTTGATTTTGTTCATCTCAATATCTTTTTAGTTTTTACTGCTTTCTAATATTAGTTTCATGAATTCTTCTCCTGAAACTTCCCCTTTTTTTATAATGAAATCTTTTGGCGTATTATCTCCAATTTCAAAAACCAAAGCTTCCGTTTTATAGGTTTCAAACAAATAACTAAACAAGGTAAAAGTAGGCGGTTTGAAATACAAAGGCTTAACATGTGGCGTATAACCCGGAATTCCGTCTTTGACTTTGTTTAACCAATTCGGCACAAAACCCGGAATATTTCCTTTTAAATTGGGATCAACGGTGTAATAAATATCATCGTGAGTCGAATGAAAATCAATGGAAAACAACAGTTTATTTTCGTCTTTAATTTCTTTTTTCAGAAAATCACGAACGGCTCTGGTTTCGGGCTGATTGAATTCGTTATAATCCCGGTTTAAATCAATTCCGCCCGAATTATGTCTCCAAAAACCGCCATCAACGCCATCGGGATTCAGAAGGGGAATGACGTACACTTCAAATTTTTTTCTGAACTTTTTTGCCAATGGCGTATCGGCTGTTAAACTTGCAACAAAAGCTTCAAGAGCATAATGTCCTGTCACTTCCGGCGGATGGTTTCTGCCCGAAATCAGGATTTTATTTTTAGCAGCAGGATTTCCAATACTAAATACCGGTATTTTACGTCCTTCGGCAGTTAAACCGATTGAAGTTTCTGCAGTATTGTTTTTATTTTTTAATGTCGAAATCCATTCGGCTATATCTTTTGAGGTTTTTAGTTCCTGTGCAGCAATCCAGGTGGTGTCTTTGCTCACTTTTACTTTCAGCACATAATTGGAATCTTTTTCTCTTTTTACGAAAGTACCATTTTCAGAAGCCTGCCATTTTTTACCATCAGCACTAATTTTTGCATTGTAACGGTGTTTTACATTTGGTGGATAATCAAACCGAATGTTGATTTCTTTATTGGTTTTCGACCAGACTTTAAAAGCATACCACGGACTTCCGTTTATGGGCGCATTTTCGGGCGTAATTAAAACACTGAAGGTATTATCATCAATTTTGACAACTCCGTTTAATCTGGCTCCGGAAAAATCATTTCCGAAGAAAACCTCATCGCCGGTTTTATCAAAAACACCTTTCCATTGTTTTTGAACAGGACGCGTTACGGTTGAAACGGCCGTAATGGGGTCTTGTCCTTTAAAAGTACTTTTTACCTGTGCGTTTGATGCAAACACACTTAGCACCATTGCTGAAAAGATTAATTTCGTTTTCATTTTTATTGTTTTGTATTTTATTTAGACCTGTCTGTCATCCTGACGAGGAATGATCTTCGCAACAACTCTACAAAGATTATCGGCTTAGATTAACAGGCCATTAAATGCTTAGAACGCTTAAATTTTTAAACAGATAGAAACATAGATCCTGCACTTAAATAAAAGATGTTTTTAAAAAAGCTGGCTTTTCACACATAGCCTATGTTTGTTTAAACTAGTGAAACGCCTTTTACAGACAAAGAAAAACTATGTCTCTATATTTTTAAAATACTTGCAGGTTAAAACTGTTTATTTATTCAAAAGCGTTTTTAAGGTAGTCTGAAGTTCTTCTCCGCGAAGATTTCTTGCTACGATAACACCTTTAGAATCGACTAAATAATTAGCCGGAATAGCTCTTACACCATATAATTTAGCGATAGCACTATTCCAGTAAATGAGTTCTGAAACCTGAAGCCAGTTTAAATTATCATCCTGAATTCCCTTTACCCAGTTTTCTTTCTTTTTATCCAGAGAAATCCCCACGATGTTAAATCCTTTGTCGTGAAATTCTTTGTAAGCCGCCACTATATTTGGATTTTCTTTTCGGCAAGGTGCGCACCATGAAGCCCAGAAATCAATCAATGTATAGCCTTTTAAGTTTTCAGAAAGACGAACTGGTTTTCCGTCGGGATTGTTGGCGGTAAAATCGGGGGCTTTTTTTCCAACCTGTAATCCGTTTAAAACGGTAACCAGTTCTTTTAATTCTTTCACGTAAGTGCTATTCTGCTGACTTTTATCCAGTAAAGCAATATTTTGCGTGATTTGTTCCGGTGTTAAGCGGTACGACCAGTTTCTGTACAACACATAAGCCGAAACAATAGAAGCCGGATGTTCTGTAATAAATTTACTGATTTCTACGTCTTTCGTTTTTCTATATTCATTGAATAAATCCTGAGATGCAGAACCTTCAACAACCGAAGTGCTGTAATTTTTTACCGGACTCAATTTTACCGTAATTGGATTTTTTTCTAAGAAAATATACAATGGAATATTTGCCGTGTTTACGCTCAATCCATATAATTCAGGTGTTTTAACTTTGGTTTTAAAACTGAAACTTCCGTCTTTCACTTTTACTGAATCTATGGTAGTAAACATTTTGTTATGGAATTTCTGTAAATAAACATATTGTGCCAAAGTATCCACTACAGTTCCTTTTAATTGTAAATTATTTTCTTGTGCCTGAGTTTGTGTTATTCCAAGAAATAAAGCAAAACCTAATAGTATCTTTTTCATTTTATTTGATTTTAAGTAAAACTTTGTCAAAGCTTTGAACTTTGACAAAGTTCTGGTGTTAGTGATTTTTAGTATAATTTATTGGTTGCCAATTCTGTATTTGCCGGAGGAAAAATGTAATTGGCATCACTTGGCGTTACGGCCGGTGTTTGTAATTTACTGTCGCCTTTAGCCGGAAGTGTCTGCAGGTTTCGAAGTAAATCCGGACCGCGGAAACCTTCTCCTAATAATTCTATTCTTCTTTCTTTAGCAATAGCTTCAATTAATAAATTTTGATCCGAAGTAATTGAAGCCGGAAACGTATACGAAGCATCAGAACGCTGGTGAACTGCCGTTAATAAATTTGCTGCAAGTGTCAGATTACCGCTTTTCGCAGCCGCTTCTGCATAGTTCAACAAAACTTCTGAATATCGGATCACTGGGATATAATCCAGGAACGGCGATGGTTTTGCATACTTTTTAAAATATTGTTTTCCGGAAACAGTTCTTGTTAAGTCGCGTCTTTTATCAGTTGTTCTCCATTGTGCATCACCTAAAATTCCGGTTGGATTTAAGTAATATTCTAAGTTGGTATTGTAGATATAAGCGATCGAAGATTGTCCTGTATACGAATCCAAACTACTCATCGGAATACTGAAAATAGATTCAACCGTCGCATAATTGGAGGAAAACAGTACCGTAATATCCGGCTGTAAAGCATGTTTTACATCGCTTGCCGTTGTTGAGAAAGGCGCTTGTGTCTGCGGTGCTAATTTCGCTGCTTCTTCAATAACTTTTGCCCAATTGTTTTGCGTAAGGTATACTCTTGTTTTAATGGCAATTGCGGTACTTACGTGCGCTCTTGTAGTATTCAAATCTGCGGTTGAATAACTCTGTGGCAGAGCGGCTTCGGCTTCGTCTAAATCTTTTAATATCTGCGTATAAATTTCTGCCACTGAGCTTCTTGCTAAATCATTATTGGCGGCTCCGGTTTCTGCTTTTAATCGTAACGGAACTCCTTTTGAAGCTCCGGCATCTTTATTATAAGGCTGCCCGAAGTTGATCACCAAAGTGTAATATGCCAAAGCTCTTACTAATTTGGCCTCGCCTACATATTCTTTTGCCTTTTGTTCTGTAACCACGCCTGGATTTGCTGCTAAACCTTCGATCAAAATATTAGCGTTATTGATCGCGGTATACGCTTGTCCCCAAAGATTGTTAATGTCGTTTGAACCAGAGCTGTATGAATTGTTCCAGCTTTCATAACCTGTAAAGTTATTTGCCGTAATGTTGATAAAATCCTCTCCACGCTGATCCTGGTATAATAAAATTCTTCCGCCGTACAAACTCGCCCCTTTAAACGCTTTGTAAATTCCGTTTACCAAACCTTCGATTCTTGCGGGAGTATTAAAAATATCCTTGTCAGAAACTGTCGTTTCGGGCGCGATGTTCAAATCTTCGTTATTTTCACAAGAAGTAAATAATAATCCGGAGAGCAGCAATACTGCGGCAACTGATTTTTTATGTGATTTTAAATATATTTTCATTGTAATTTTTTTTAGTGATTAAAAACCAACGTTAAGACCAAATGTGAACGTTCTTCCCTGCCCTACAGAGTTTTTTTCTACTCCCATCGAAGTTGTTGAATTTCCGTTTGAAGACGTTTCCGGATCTGATCCTGAATAAGAGGTAATCAGAAAAACATTGGTTGCCTGAAGGTAAAATCGAACCGATGCTAATTCTGCTTTTTCCAGAATATTCTTTGGAAGCGAAAAACCAACTGCCAATTGCTGTAATCTTAAGAAATCAGCTTTTTCTGCATTGTCAGAAATGGCATAACCGCTTGATCCGTTTGAGATCACGTCGTTGTAAACCAGTCTCGGAATATTTGTAACCTGTCCAGGCGTTGTCCAACGGTCTAAAACTTCTGTTGAGTTATTGTAAAAACGCTGGTCTAAAAGTGTTCCTCTCGTATTATTCATCACTTTATTTCCGCCTGAATACGTGAAACCTACCGTAAAATCAAATGCTTTGTATTGAAAATTATTCGTCAAACCGCCGTACCAAACCGGAAGCGCGTTCCCCAAAACCTGATAATCTGCAACGGTAATTGCTGCCGCTGTTGTTCCGTCTAAATACGTCCAGTTGCTTTGTCCTGAAGGAACTGCAGCGCTGTATTGTACTTTTTCACCCGCTTTGTTCAGGAAGATTCTGCGTCCGTTATCCGGATTTACACCTGCCGTTACGGCACCGTAAAGACTTCCGGCAGAATAACCCACTCTTGTAATATTATTGGCTTCTGTCGTAACTTGCGTATACCCAATAATGTCTGTGTTTCCTTCGGCAAGAGCCGTAACTTTATTTTTGACATGTGTGTAATTAAAAGATGCTTTCCATTGAAAATCTTCCGAATTTGCTAATGTCGCAGTAAGTCCAAGTTCGATACCTCTGTTATACATGGAGCCAACGTTTGAAAGAATGGCATCTCCGGGAATTCCTTTTGAAGGCGATTGCGGCGTACTTAAGATCAATCCGTTTACGTCGTTATTGAAATAATCTGCTGTAAACTGCAATCTGTCTTTAAAAAAACCTGCTTCGATACCAATATTGGTCTGATCGCTCGTTTCCCATCCTAAATCCTGATTTCCTGCCTGAGAAAGTGCCCAGGTTGAAGCCGTTCCGTAAATGGATGCTCCGTAAAGGTTTTGCGAAGCATACGCCGATGAAAGATTTCCGTTACCCACTCTTCCCCAGCTTCCTTTTACTTTAAGGGAGCTGAAAGTATCTGTAATACCGCTGTTTTTAAAGAACGATTCTTCGCTTATCGACCATCCGGCAGAAATACCGCCAAAGTTTCCGTATTTGTTATTTACTCCTAAAGCAGAGTTTCCGTCTTTTCTAAAGTTTCCTGTAATGAAATACTTTCCTGCATAATCATAAGATAATCGGAAGAAAGAAGAAAGGAAAAGTCTTTCTGATAAACTGTTTCCTGATGATCTGATGGTTCCCCACGTTCCCTGAAAATTTTCAAAGAAAGGATCTGAAACGTTGGTTTGATTCGCTCCCCACGAGGAGTTTTCATATTTTTGAACATCATATCCTGCCAATGCTGCCACATGATGATTTTCTCCAAAACGTTTGTCAAAAGATAAACTGTTGGTGAAGTTATAGTTGTTTCTTAAAGCGGCAATATTTGTAGAAGAACCTCCTGTAGCGTAGGCAGATGAACCAAGATTTGGACTTAAATACGTAATATTTTCAGATCTTAATCTGTCGATTCCGTAGTTTGTATCAAATTTAAAACCTTCAAAAAAGGTAATCGTTGCATGCACATTTCCCACAAAATGATCATTTGAACTTGTGTATTTACTGTTTTCAAACAAAGCTCCCGGATGCCATAAAGTATTGGTAAATAAATTATTACCCGGACTTGCTGTTCCTGTGGCACTAAGATTGTAACCGCCATCAGCATTATAAACAGAAACGTTTGGAGGCAATACCAAAGCCAAACGCGCCGCACCAATTAACAGTAAACCACTGCTGCTTAATGAACCTGTATTTTGCGCCTGATTGAACGTATTGTTGTAAGACAGGTTTCCGCCTAATTTTAGCCATTTGTTTACATCATGATCGATATTAAATCGGATGCCTTTTCGATCAAATTCATTGTCTTTTGTAATTCCTTCCTGTTTTGAATAATTGGTGGAGAAAAAATATCTTGTTTTGTCTGTTCCTCCGGAAATACTAATATTGTGATTTTGAGAAACCGCATCGCGATATACCTGATTCTGCCATTTGGTATTTACACGAGAACCATCTGCATTATAAGAAGGAAAGAAAAGTGCAGAAGCTACAGCAGCATTATTCTCGTTTCCACTTAATATTTTGCTGTTTAAAACGGCTTCGTTTTTAATGTCTTCGTATTGTGTATTGTTCAACAGATCCGGCAAACGGGTTGCTGTTGTAATTCCGAACCAGCTGTCATACGTAACTTTGGCCTTGCCTTGTTTTCCTTTTTTAGTTGTCACTAAAATAACACCACCCGCCGCACGTGAACCATAAATAGAGGTTGATGCTGCATCTTTTAATATATCAATCGATTCGATATCAGAAGGATTAATATCAGAAAGCGGGTTATTGGCTACCGAATTGGTTGTAGAAATATCTCCTGTATTTACCGGAATTCCATCGATAACGACTAAAGGAGAAGTGCTTAACGAAATTGAATTGACACCACGAATCCTGATGACCGGAGCATCATTTAAAACCCCGCTTGGATTTGAAACATTTACTCCGGAAGCTTTTCCAATAAGTGCCTGCTCAAAACTCTGAACGGGAATATCTTTAATGGTTTTGGAGGTTACTCTGGATGCAGCACCCGTAAATTCTTTTTTACTCTGCGTTCCGTAACCTACTACTAAAACTTCTTTTAAAGTAGTATTTTCAGAAGTTAACTGGACATTGGAAAATGATGAATTTACATTTTTTTCTACTGTTTTATATCCTAAATAACTCAAGGTAAGAATTTTGTCATTTTGAGATACGGCGATAGAAAACTGACCGTTAAAATCACTTATAGAAGATTTATTACTTGCAGCTGCAATAATTGTAACTCCCGGAAGAGGTTCTCCATTTTCAGAATCGCGTACGGTTCCGGTTATTGTTCGCTCCTGTGCACTAAGGGTGTAAGGAACTATACTGAGCAGGAATATAAGGCTTAGTAAGATTTTTTTCATAATAAATTGGTTAAAAATTGGACATAAATATCCCTTGACCGATTTTAAAATGGCCTGGCTAAAATGCTATAAAAAAGGGAATTGGATTAGAAAAATGTTACAGGCTGCGCATTCGCATTCGAAGAACTAAAGATTTGTTTTCGTTGAATAACAGCTTTGTTTGTTTAAAATTGGCGTGTAATAATAGCTCAGTTTTCATTTTAATTATAAAAAAATTTAATATTGATGAGCTTATTCAGATTCACTAATGAAATCTTTCTTATCTGTCCGCCGCAGCGGAAGGATTTAGCACCTTATTTGGCAACAGGTTGCTAAGACATCAATGGGCCTCTTCCCTCAGTCTTTCTGGATAAGTTCATGTAGAAATCTTCTACTTTGCAAATATACATAAGTTCTATCGAATTAGTATAGTTTAAATGTGATTTTTTTTGATTTAAATTCAACAGATATTCTATTTGCCCTGAAATGCTCTAATTTTCAGACATCTAAACCGTATTATGCTTCATAATTCATAAAAGATTAGAAGCAAAAAACACCTCAACAAGATCTTTAAACTTAAAATAAGTGATTATTTTACCGTTTATCTAATTACAAACAGCAAAATCTATAAGTAATTTTTGTCCGGATTTCCATTTTATGTTTCCTTTCAAATTTTCAAAAGGTGCATCTTCGCCCCCACAATCTTTCGTTGATTTGATTTTTATTTCGTCGCCTTTCACTTCAACTACATCAAAGGTTACATCTTTGCCTTTTGCATCCGGAAGCAAATTGCAGGTTTTAAGTTTTATGGTTTCTTTTTTAACGTAGTCTTCCCATGTTGAAAAAGTAAACTTAAGATCTGTTTTTTTGACTTTTTTCTTTTCTTTGTTTACATAAATCAAAAGATACTCTTTATCAGCAGTTGTATTTTCAGCATCAAAATCAAAGGCAGCAAAATCAAAATTAGAAATCACTTTTCTTGCGACAATTTTTTTAGGCATTGTGAGCGTAAAAAAAGTCATGTCTTCATTTAAGACAATTTCACCAAATTGTGTATCATCTTCATTTAAAATGGTTAGCCTGTCGTTTATATTCATTGAAAAAGAAACAACGCCCTGCCCTCTTATATGATCTTCTGTGTACGATGCAAGAGTTTCTCCTTCAAATACAAGCGATTCTCCTTCTTTACAATCGTTTATATTTTGAGTTGGAATTTCTTCTGAAGAAGCTTGAATAATAGTATCATTTAATCCGGCATCTTCTGTTTTATTCTGAGATCTATCTTTGCAGGCGATTACCAAAAATGCTATTGTGATATAGGTTAAAATGTTCTTTTTCATTGTCTTTATTTTATAGAAAGTGGTATTAAACAATTTATTTGGTTTTGTATAAAGTGGTAAATTTTGGTTTCTCTATGGCTTTTTCTTTCACATTGTCGAAAAGAACATCCAAAGGTTTTAAAGGAATTCCGCCAGTAGTTTTACTTTCCATAAGTGGTCGGTATAATACGGTAATTGAATTATTTTTTCTTTCAATTCTGATTTCATTTATAGGTTCGCCTTTTATCTTACCATGCAGATTATCGGTTTCAATTTTATAAAAAAGACTGTCTTTGTACGATACATAAATGGTATAGCGTAACGTTCCCTGATTGTTAACTTTATAACTTTCACCATTATAAAAAACAGTTGCCATCGCCAATTCCTTATCTTTCATTATGGCAACATTTACTTTTACATCTTTTGTAATGGCTTCGTCACCTTTTATTGTAAAATCAGGTTCTTTATCAGTACAGCTTATCGTGAGAAAAAACAGCAGGAAAACACAAGCTGATTTTCTTGCAATCCTGAAAAAATATTGGTTGTATCTGGTTGGTTTTCTTTTCATTTTAGAGCAATTAAATTCTACCATTGCGGATCTTTTTCGTTTTTTATATCTAATGGCATAAAAACGTAATATTCTTTATAGGTTTCTGTAAAATACTGATCGTCAAATTTTCCTTTTCCGTCAGTTGTGGACTTTACAATTATTAAAGTATCTTTTTCAAAATAGCCGTATTTGTATTCAAACTGTTGACGCGGCACTACAACACTTTGTATTATAATTTTATTTTTTGCGAGTTTGTAATATCCTTCAAACAGAGTCTTGTTTTTTATGGAAAAATCACTGTTTAAAGTTTCAATATAGTGTTCTTTTGTTTTTATTTCGTTCGAAGGATCAAGCGTTAGATTGCTTTGTCCAGTTTTGTAAAATTTATAAAAACGATGTTCTTTTGGCGGTTTGGTTGTACCTCCGTTTTCATCTGTCCAAATGTGGTCCAGAACATAAACACCGTCTGTTCTCAAGGCAGAAGAAGCATTAAGCTTAAAAGTTTTGTTATAAAAAGTATAATCTGCTTTTTGATATATTTTTTTCGAACAGGAAAAGAACAAACCAAAAAACAATAGCACAATGAAAATTCTAAATCGGCTTTTGAGTTTTGATTTAAAATGATTGTCTCTATTTTTCATTTTCTACTTCTTTGTTTGTGAACACTATACTCAAATATACATAAAAAAATTTATGCCGTATTTACTTCGTTTTTAAAACTGGAACTTCTGGTCACAAAAAAATCCCATTCGCCGTGGCAAATGGGATTTTTTTATCTTTTCAATCTGATAATATCTTGCTTTACAACAATTTATCAGATTTATTTTTTAGGCTGTGTACGATCTCCCGGTGCAGGATCTCCTGTTTCATTTCCTTCATTGGCTCTGGTTGTACCTCTGCTTCCTGAGTTTATTGAGGTGCTGTCTCCTGCTTTTATAGCATCTGAATCTGTTGAAACTGTAGTTCCTGAGCTTGTTTTACAAGAAAAAACAGTTAGTCCTATTAACATGATAAAAATTAATAGCAGTTTTGATTTGAATATCGTTTTCATAAATTAAGTTTTTAAGTTTATAATAATGTTATACTCAAATTTAATTATAAGAAAAATATTTATGTTTCAATATTTCAGCATTTTATTACACAATTAAATGTAAATCAATATTTTAAGTATTTAATTAGTAAAAAGTAATTTAATTTAAGGTAAAATCGCAAAGGTTAGCACGTGGATGGAACTGATTTTATTCTCATTTTTTGTCATTTCGAGGAACGAGACCCGAGCGATAGCGAACTGACGAAGTAAATCACATAAAGTGAAGACACACAATACGTCGCTCTATGGATGTGATCTCTCCTCCGTCGAGATGACAAACTAAACTTGAACATTATAATATAATCTGTTGCAAAATGTTTTAACACATAGAAACATAGCCTTTAGAAGCGATAAAAGGCATTTCATTTGTTTAAACAAACATAGTTAAGGGTGAAACTTGGTTTCTTTTTATATCAATTTATGCTTGATTTCTTTATATTTTGAACGTCCGACGGGCAGTAATTCGCCATTTTTTAGCAGCATATTGTATCTTCCGCCTGCTTCTACAACGAGTTTATCTGCTTCGTTCCAGCAAAGAATATACGATTTATGAATGCGCTCGAACATTTGCGGAAGCAGTTTTTCTAACGATTCTAAAGATTTGTCATGCAGTTCTATGCGCCCGTCTGATAAATGGAGTTCTGTATAAATTCCGGCGCCTTTAATGTATCTGATATCTTTAATACTAATGAGTTTGATTGTTTTCGCTTTTTTTACGGCCAGAAACTGAATATCGCCGTTAGGTTGTTTTTCTGATGTTGTAAAACGCATGAAGGCTTGTTCGAGTCGGTTTTGATCAAACGGCTTTGGCACAAAATCTAAAACGCCGTAATTAAACGCCGTAATCGCTTTATCGGTATAAGCCGAAATAATAATGGTCTGAAAAGATTTTGCCACAACATTTTGCAGCACATCAAATCCGTCTTCGCCGTTTAGATTCAGATCCAGTAACAACAAATCGATTGTGTTTTGATCGATTGTGTTTAATCCATTTTCAAGGGAATCGCAAAGCAGGATTTGGACTTCTTTATCAAAAAAATCCCGCGTCATTCGTTCTATCCGTTTGGCGATTCTTGCCTCGTCTTCGATAATCAGGATTTTCATTTATTAAGAATTTTAATTGTGGTTTGCCAGCCTTCTTCTACCGCAACAGATTCAAAATGCCAATTGTTACCATAACTTTCATTTAATCGGGCTTTGATGTATTTAAATCCTGTTCCGTTACTATTTTTTCTGATTTTATTTCGGTTTCCTGCAAAGGTTAACAACGTATATTGCTTATAAGTAGCTTCCCTACTAAAACTCAGACGAAAACGAATGCACCCGTGCTTTGGCGGAAGACTGTGTGTAATGCCGTTTTCAACAATCGTGTGCAGAATTGCAGGCGGAATCGTTTCCTTTTCGTCAATATTTTTTTCTTCCCACTCGTAGCAGACTTCTTTTCGAAAAGACATTACTTCGAGATGTTTTCGGCAAAATTCGATCTCTTGTCTTATAGGAATAAGGGTATCTTCGGCAATTTCGTTCATAATATCAAACTCGTCTGCCAGTGCGCGAATAAAGACAACACCTTGTTGTGGTGATTCTTCGACCCAATCGATTAAGGAAGTAAGCGTATTGCGAAGGAAATGCGGCTGTATATTTTTTTTAATCAGTTCTAACTGTAATCTTGACGAAAGCAATAATGATGCGTTATGCGCTTCTTCGATCGCTTTGGCGCGAATAGTATGCAGATAAAGCATGCAAAGGACAATAATCGTAAAAGCAATAAACAATCCGAAATCGTAAAACATAAAGTGATTGACAACCACACTTGACAATAAGCCAATGACAACAATTAGTCCGCCCTTAATTTTCCTGAAGGCTGCACTTGCCGAAATCAGCACTGAAAAATACCACATTGTATGGCTAAAATAGGCAGCCGTTATATCGTAATGACCGTAATTAATAAGGAGTACTGCAATAAGAATGACAAATAAAAGCAGTAAAAACACCCACTTTTTTTTGAAGTCAAACTGCAGCATAAAATACCACGGAACCAACATGGAGATTACAAATGTTATCCAGCCAACGATCTTTAACCGAACATAAAATTGGGTATATGGAATATCGATATAAAACTTCGCATATTCTATAATCAGCAAACAAAAGAAAAGCAGACAGATTATGGCAAAAAGTAAAACCGTTGATTCTTTTCTGGTACTGTTGATGTACATAAAAAAATAATAAATAGCCGCAATAAGAAAAGCTCCTGCCATAAGGTTCATAAAAGACATGACAATAAGTGGTGCCCGATGGAGACTTAAGTAGCTTTCCAGTTTTACGTCGATGCCTCTTTTTGCTTCCCGCAATTGCAATTGTGTTCCGGTTACCGTGACAACATGTTTGCCAATGTTTGCCAGTTTTTCGGGAATTTGATAGTAAGTCATCTCAGTTCCCGGTATTTCAGGCTGACCTGATTGCGCCATTTTTCCGTTCCTTCCTACTAAGACGCCATCCCAATAAACATCAAAAGCACCAAAACCGTTAACCTGCAAACCCAGCGGATCAGCAGTGTTTTCGCGTTTCAATAACTCTACTCCTATTTGAACTTTAAAAGCATCAGCTGTTTCTTCGCTCAGATAATCATGCACATGTTCATCATCAGTATAATAGGTTACATCTGATTTTATGTAATTATGATAGTGCTCACAAGATGTGAACAACAGCAGTAAACAAACGGTAAAAAAGGTCAGACGATACATAAGATAAAGATAGGATAAATATTGAATCGGGAAATGCATTTTGAAAGCTCTTAGAGCCGTTGGAATGTTTTAAAGAGCGACCTTTTATTTTATGGACTAATCTTGTATGATCAAAACCAACTAACATGAGAGCCCTAATAACCAGCATCTTAATTTTTCTTTTCCATCTTTTAGCCAATGCTCAGCAAACTGCTGTTTCCGGAAAAGTGCAGGATAATATTACCAAAGAAACCTTGCCGTATGTAACCGTATCGGTAAAAGACAGTGCTTTAAAAACTGTACTAGTTGGCGTTACTGACGATCAGGGCTTTTTTAATTTAGAGGGATTACTAACCGGCAAAATGGAAATCTCTTTTAGTTTTATGGGATATCAAAATTATACACAGCCATTGGAAATTACTTCGGGAAAACCCAAAATAGAATTGGGAATTATTAGTTTAGCTACAAATGCCGTAGAATTGAATGCTGTGGAAATCAACGGGCAAAAACCAAACATTAGCTTAAAGCTGGATAAAAAAGTTTTCGAGGTGGGCAAAGATGTGCTTTCGCAGAATGGTTCTGCACATGATGTCCTGAATGGAGTTCCGTCTGTAGCTGTAAGTCCAACGGGAGCTATTAGTCTGCGTGGCAATAGCAGTGTTTTGGTATTAATCAACGGACGCCAATCTGGTTTAACGCAAACTAATGCATTGGACCAAATTGCGGCTGACCAAATTGAACGTATCGAAGTTATTACGAATCCTTCTTCCCGATATGATGCTTCGGGTTCAGCGGGAATTATCAATATTATTTTAAAGAAAAACAAAAAAAGCGGTTTTAGCGGTCAGGTTCGATTAGTCGCCGGTTCGCCAAACGACAGCCGGCTGAATCCAAGTATCAACTTTAAATCGGATAAAATCAATATTTTTTCTAATTTCAGTATTCGTTCTTCTGATTATGTGGGTTTGTATACTACAGATCAATCGACGATGAATAACGGCTCGCCAACGTATTTAAAACATGTTCAAAACGAAGACCGCCACGACGACGGTAAATTGATTTACCTGGGCGCTGATTATTTTATTGATGAACATCGCACGATTACAGCCGCTTTTTTGAAAAATGCCACACGCGACGACGACAAAACTCATTTATTGTATCATTATAATAGTGCCAATAACGCTCAGGACAGCATTTTGACCAGAGAAGGAAAATCATTAGAAAAAAGAGATTACAATCAATTTGAATTTAATTATACACAGACTTTTAAAAAACCTTCAAAAAAATGGACAATCGATGTTCAGTACGATTGGTGGAACAGCAATAAAAACTGGAATCTTGCTACACAGCATTTGTATCCTACTGTAGAAGATTATCCGGGTATTCGAACAAACTCCATTGGCAGCAGCAAGGATTTACTGGTTCAGAGTGATTTTATTCAGCCCATTGATACGGTTTCGGTTTTTGAATTTGGAATCAAAACGGAAATTCGTAAAGTTTCCAGTCAATTTCTGGCTGAACAGCAACAAGACAACATCTGGAGTATTTACCAAAATATTGATAACGACCTGAATTATACCGAAACCATTTCAAGCGCTTATGCCCAATACAGCAACAAAGCCAACCGATTTAATTATATGCTGGGGCTTCGTACAGAGTTTACCAAAATTAATATTGAAGACATTAAAAACACCTACAACGCCGATAAAAAATACGATAAACTGTTTCCTACCGTGAATTTGAGTTATAAATTTGAGGCTTCGACTTTACAGTTAAATTACAGCAAACGCATCAACCGCCCGCCTTTGTATGCTTTATATCCGTTTAATGAACTGACCGATTTGAATTCGCAATACATCGGAAATCCCGATCTTAATCCGTCTTACTCGGATGTATTTGAATTGGGTTTCCTTAAAACATGGAAAAAACTCACGCTAAATCCTTCTGTTTATTACCAATGGGAAAGCGGATATATTCAGGATTTTACCTATCGTGAAAATGAAATATTCTACACAACTCCCATTAATATTCAGCATGAAATACGCAGCGGTTTTGAACTTTCGACTTTATACAATCCTTTAAAATGGCTTCAAATCAATATGGAAATGAATTTTTATCGTTTCGAACAAAAAGGAAATTATCAGGAAGAAAATCTTGATTATGACGGAGAAACTTTTACAGGACGTTTAACCACGCAGCTTAAATTGCCGACAAAATTCAGTTTTCAGGGTCGGTATAACTTTCGTGGCGCACAGCAAAATGCACAAACGAGAAATGATGCATTGCAATCGCTGGATTTTGGCTTAAGCAAAACATTGTTAAAAGACAAAGCCACTCTGGTTTTTGATATAACAAATGCTTTTAACTTACGCCAAAGCAAAAGCACCACAACCGGCACAGATTATTATGTTAGGGAAAACAGTATTCCAAACGCAGCCCGTTACCGCCTTAGTTTTGTGTATCGTTTTAATTTAACTGATCCAAAAGTAATCAGACAGGCAAATGATGCCAATCGTAATTAACAATATTTCAAATCACTTTCTTGTTTTTGCTACAAAATTCCTCATTTAAGCTACAAGATCCAAAAGCCATCTGCTGAACTTTGCTGTATTAATTTAAATATACATCATCATGTCACAACAAAATGAAATTACAGGCCATAAAGTTTGGTTTATAACCGGAGCTTCAAGAGGATTTGGAAGTGTCTGGACCGATGCTGCCCTGAAACGCGGAGACAAAGTTGCAGCGACAGCACGCAATTTGGAAAGCATTGCACATCTTAAAGAAAAATACGGCGACAATGTACTTACGTTAGCATTAGACGTTACAAAACCGGATCAGGTAAAAACAGCTGTAGAAAAAGCACACAGCTATTTTGGAAGGCTGGATATTGTTTTTAATAATGCCGGTTATTCGCTTGTAGGAACTATTGAAGAAGCCAGTGCAGACGATGTTCGTGCTTTGTATGAAACGAATATTTTTGGTTCATTGGCAGTAATAAAAGCGGCTTTACCCATATTGAGAGCACAAGGTTACGGACATATTTTGGGAACATCCAGCAATTTGGGACATGTAACATTACCGGTAATTGGGTACTATTGTTCGTCAAAATGGGCATTTGAAGCCATTCACGAAAGTCTGGCCGCAGAGGTTAAATCTTTTGGAATCAAGGTGACTATTATTGAACCAGGCGCTTATGCAACAGAATTTGGATCTCAGGAATCTTTGAAGTTTGCCGAAGGTCTGGACATTTACACAGATTATAAAAATAACTTTTTTGAAACTTTAAAGAATTTAGAAAGAGGAAATCCAAATGCAACGCCGCAAGCTTTATTCAAAATTGTTGATGCCGAAAATCCTCCGTTACGTTTCTTTCTTGGCAGTCACAATATGGCTTGGGTAAGAGAAGCTTATGCAGAAAGACTCGCGACCTGGGAAGCCTGGGAAACTGTTTCAAACGAAGCGCAGGGATAAAATGATGGGTTACCAGACTAAGCTTTGTCAAAGTGTCGAACTTTGACAAAGCTTTTATAGCTGTAAAAATTAAAACATTTCTTTACTGCTGTTGATAATTAATCTTAAATTTATACAATGAAAATGGAAGAAAATAATCCCAGAGAATTTGATTCGCTAACCAGCGTACATCTTGCTTTTGGTTTACCCAAACCACAACATCCGCTGATTAGTTTGCTAAATAGTGATGATCAGCCTAATTTGCAAAGACCGCCCGGTGCACATGTGCTCAAATTTTACAAAATATCATATAAAACCAGATTAAGCGGAAAAGTAAAATACGGTCAGGGTTATTATGATTTTGATGAAGGCGGTTTGTTGTTTGCGTCTCCCAACCAAATAATGGGAAGCGTCGAAGAAAACGATACTGAAGATTGTTCTGAATATACGTTACTGATTCATCCTGATTTTTTATTGTCGTACCCGATAGCCAAAAAGATCAAACAATATGGCTTTTTTTCCTATTCAACCAATGAAACTTTACATCTTTCTGATGATGAAAAAGAAATCATTATTTCTATATTTAAAATAATCAGGCATGAATTAGGCAGCAGAATTGACGAATTTAGTCAGGATGTTGTCATTGCCCAAATTGAATTACTCCTCACCTACGCCAATCGTTTTTACAAGCGTCAGTTTATTACCCGTAAAGCGGTGAGCAACGAATTATTACAAAAACTGGAAGAAATATTAGATCAGTATTTCAACAATGAAACTACTGCAAAAGAAGGAATTCCTACCGTACAATATCTTTCTGAAAAGCTCAAAATTTCTCCCAGTTATTTAAGCGATATGCTGCGTTCCCTTACAGGACAAAATGCACAACAGCACATTCATAACAAACTGATAGAAAAGGCAAAAGAGAAACTTTCGATCTCAAATTTATCTGTTTCGGAAATAGCGTATGAATTGGGTTTTGAACATCCGCAGTCGTTTAGCCGGTTTTTCAAAACCAAAACAAATCATTCTCCTTTAGAATTTAGGCAAATGTTTAATTAAACTAAAAAATCAAGTATTTATACTTACCCGTATTTTTTTGGGATGCTTTATTTTTGTAAGAAAAAACAATTTAGCACTATAAACATGTCTGCAATTATTCTTGAAAAATTATGGAAACGCACTTTGCATTCCGCAACCTCTGATGCGGTTGATGCCAAAAGCTGGGACAATGAAATGAAAGCCTTATATGAGTTAGGCATTTCCATGGAAGATACGCTGGAGTTTTTATACTTTGAAAAACCCGATTTTGAAAGTTTTAAAATCTGGATTACTACTAAAAAGAAAGACAAAAACACAGAAAATGAAGATTTTACAGAAGATGTTTTATCTAAAGAAGATCTTCAGTTTTGGAATGAAAACGGATATATCATTGTAAAAAATGCTATTTCAAAAAAAGATTGTGAAGAGACGGAAAAGGCGATTTGGGAATATTTAAAAATGGATCCCGACAAAAAGGAAACCTGGTACACAAGACATGAAAATCAAAAAGGATTGATGCTGAATTTCTCCGATCATGAAACTTTAAACAAAAACCGGTTTTCACCAAGAATTAAAAAAGCATACGAACAGCTTTACAACTCCGCCAAAATATACAAAACGATTGATAAAGTGAGTTTTAATCCGCCGGAAACCGAAGAATTTAGTTTTTTAGGAAGTCCGCTTCATTGGGATACGAGTTTAAAACAGCCTATTCAATTTGGACTTCAGGGATTGCTTTACCTCACAGATTGTGATAGTAATGACGGGGCTTTTCATTGTGTTCCCGGTTTTCATAACGAGATCAATCATTGGTTAAATAATCTGGAAACCAATGAAAATCCAAGAGATAAAGCGATTAAAACCTTACAGCCAAAAGCAATAACAGGCAATGCCGGCGATTTTATCATCTGGAATAATGCCCTACCGCACTGCGCAACACCAAACAAAGGCAAAAAACCAAGAATGGTGCAATATTTAACGTATCTGCCTGATGATTATAATGCTTCAGGAGAATGGATATAGAATTGAGTTTTTTTTCTCTCGCAGATTTTGCAGATCAAGCAGATTTTTAATTCTCAACTCTTTATTCTCTATTCTTTATTCTTTCTCTTTACTCTTTACTCTCTATTCTTTATTCTCAAATTTTTAATTTACACAAACCTCTCCAGAAAGTTTAAATCCCTATATTTACCAACTTGTTGACAGATTTACGTTATTCAAATAATCAATTCCGATAACGTTAAGCCAATTATTTTAAGCAGTCAGGATGGAAAAACATACAGTAACAGTAGCATCGTTAGATTTGGTAGATAATCCAATACCAAATATTCACATAAAAAAAGCTGATTTAGTACCTGATCCGGAATCTCGTTTAGATTCTATGGAAAAGAAAGAAGCACCCATTTACGATTCTGCTATTCCGTTTCGAAATTTGACAGATACGGCCAGTAAAAAAGAAAGCATTCATCAACTTATTGAAAAACTGGATGTCGAAACGAATCTTAGATATCAAAGAACGGTTGAAGATACCTATTGCAATGTTTATTCTTATGATTTTTGTTATTTCTCTAAAGTTTACCTTCCAACAGTTTGGTGGACAGAGGATTCTCTTGAAAAAGTTTTAAACGGACAGGAAGTTGAAGCTGTTTTTGAAGAAACTGTCGACCGCATTTATTCGAGCGCGATACACGATTGGTTTCTGGAATGGGGAGCGAGTTTTGGCTGGAAAAGAATGGTTTCTGTTGATGAAATTCAGAATGCTGTAAATGAAAACGGCGGTATTGGAATAATTTGTGCCAAAAGAAAAATAAGAGGACTTTCCGGACATATCGTTCCTGTTGTTCCTGAAACAGACTTACATAAGGCATATCGCGAGAATGGCATGGTCGTTTATCCGTTGCAATCGCAGGCAGGAAAACTGAATTACAATTACTTTGCAGAAGTACGCGAAGACTGGTGGAATGACGAATTATATTCTTCTCACGTGTTTTATTACCATGAATAAGTAAAAACCGCAATTCAATTCCTGAAACATCAAAAAAAATATTGATTTTCAACATCTTAACTACTTGCAAATAACATAATAATACATTACTTTTGCAACCTCGAAAAACAGAATTGGCAAAAATCGTTATTTGCCTGTTCTTCTACTTTAAATTATTGATATAAAATTGATTAATGACAATAGTAACTTTTATAACCCCATTATAAATTTACTTTTTTAATCCATCTTTCAGTCAGTACAAGTACAAAATTTCTGAGACTAGAATATATATTCCTATTATTTTAAAAGTAAAATAAAACTTTTAATGGATGCAACAATCATGCTTACTCCGTTAAGGTTTTTTATCTCTGCTATTCAGCAGATTAGATTCGTGTTTTTGAATAAAATTAAGGCCTTTAAAAAATTTAATCAATCATAAAAAAAGAAAGTTAGTATAAATGAAAGACAATCAGACAAAAAAATATTATTGGGGAATAGGATTAGAAAACGAAACCTACATGCAATTTGAAGAATCCCTAATAGTTTCTGGTGAGTTTATACAAGAAAAAATTGGTTTTGAGAAATATAGTATTGACTACAGAAAATGCTATAAACCGGAAAGCTTATCTCCTGTACTGAAGAAAGCTTTTAACTCAAATGAAAACTATAAAGTAAGCCGAATGATGAACAGTCATTCGCTTGAAAAACTGGATATAAATTTCCAGCACAAAACATTATCTCCGATAAAACCCGTAATTGATACTGCAACCGGAGAAGTTAGCGCACAGCCTATCGAAAATCCTGATTATCTGGGTAAATCGATCATGGAACTTTTTCTTGAAGATCAGCCCTACAACATTCAGAGTATGATTACCCAAAGAAACAAAACTATGGGTTCAGTACATTTTGACGGAGATTCAATTGAGTTTGTGACTAAATATTTTGAAAACAGAACTATCGCTGATTCCTGCAAAGAATTAAAAGCGACCAAAAAATTGTTTCTGGATAAAATCAATGAATCGTCTGTTTTAAACGGAAAATTAAACTTTCCGGATTACAACAACGGACTTAATATGTTCATGACCAATCAGGAAAACCTGGTTTTGTTTAATAACGGAACCTATCATTTTCATATTACATTACCCTCATTAACCGAAGACAGCAGAATTGTTGATTATAATGAATTTGAAAAAACACATGCCAATGCTATTTACTTGCTGCAATGGTTTGAGCCTTTCTTTATAGCAACTCTTGGAAGTCCTGATATTATGGGCGTTATAAGTGATAAATACGGTCTGGACAAAAAATTTACTTTAGGCTCTATGCGAAATGCAATGTCTCGTTACATAGGCGTAGGAACGTATAATAAAGCGATGCCAAAAGGTAAAATTCTAACCTACAATGTAGATGATTTTAGAAAATTACTGAAATTCGAAAAAGAAGAAAATATCTGGTGGCGTGATCAGATTGAAGCTGAAATGGAATACGAAATGCTTTCGGAAGTAGGTCTTGATTTTAATCAGGAGAAAATGTACCAAAGCGGTTTTGAATTCAGAAGCTTTGATGAGTTTCCGGCAGAATACTTAAATGATGTTCTTTTTTCTATTATTCTAATTTGTGAGCATGCTTTAAACCTTCCTGATGTTCAATGGGGACATGATAGCAAAGCCTGGAATAATCTGGTTTTTAAAACCTTGAAAATGGGTTATTTAACCGAAATTACCGAAGAAGAAAAGAAAGAAGTTTTAGATTTATTGCAATTAGTAAAGGAATCAGATGCTAACTATAATACGTTAAAATCTGAATTTGAAAGTATTACAATGCTGGACGAATTCTTTTTTAAAATTCTGGCTGTTTTACATGATAAATACAAGGACAACAATATTTGCCTGGATGCCATGTACGGACAAAAAACAAGTACTCCGCCAAAATGGGACAACTTTAATAAATACCAGACAGAAAGACATTTACAGCAAATTGGAGATGTTTGCGAAAATTAAAAAAAAGTATACTTAAGAATAAAAAAACGGTACAAAGAATTTTTCTTTGTCCCGTTTTCATTTAAATAAAATAGCATAATTAGTGATTGAAAATTATCTAATTGCCAAATTATCTAATTATCTAATTAACATCTCAAGGTATTATCTGATCATTTCTTAATTCAGTAAACAATTCAAAAAACGAATCTTTGGTATCTTTATAAGTGGCAAAACCCAATTTTCTGCTTGCTGACATATCTGTCATCACTTCCAGTGGACGTCCTAAATCAAGATCTGTGTGCCATGCAGATGCCAATTTATTTAAATCAGCTTCTATTAACTGATTATCTTTTGCGATTTCACTCCAAACAGAATTCTTTGTATCTAGTTCTATTTCAAGTGGTTTTATTATCCCGCTGTATCCTTCGAAATCAATTTGAAACCATTCGGCGATTTTTGGCCACAGCCATTTCCATCTAAAAACATCTCCGTTTGTTATATTAAACGCCTGATTGTGAGCTTCAGGATTTGTTGCTGCCCAAATAATCTGATCTGCGAGAACTTTTGCATCTGTGACATCAGATACGCCATTCCATTGTGCATCAGATCCCGGCCAGATAAACGGAGTTCCTTCGCGTTTGCAAATACTGGCATAAACGGCCAATGTTGTTCCCATATTCATGGCATTTCCAATCGTTTTGCCAATTAGCGTGTGCGGTCTGTGTATATTCCATGTAAAACCATCTCTGGCAGCTGCTTCATACACTTCATCTTCCTGGGAATAATAAAAATTAGGCAAATCTAATCTGGGCTGTTCTTCTCTTAACGGAGTTTCAGGCAAAGTTCCCGAGTTAGCATACGCGTCAAAAGGCCCTAAATAATGTTTTAAACCCGTAACTAACGAAACGTGTTGTACCGATTTTTTAGGCGATAATACGTTTAATAAATTTCGAATCAAGGCGCTGTTTACTCTGATGTTTTCTTCTTCAGTATCATTTCGCATCCAGGTTGTAAAAAAAACATGTGTGGGTGCAACAGTACTTAAAGCCGAACTTAATGAGTCGGTGTTGAGTAAATCTGCGGCAACGGGCTGTAAATCATCAATATCATTTTTCGGATTTCGGGAAAGTCCAAATACAGTCCATCCCTTTTCCAGAAGTTTTACCGCAAGATTACTTCCTGCAATACCGGTTGCTCCTACAACTAAGGCTATATTTGTATCTGTTTTTTGCATTGCTGATTTTTGAGAATCCATAATTTTTTATTTTTATCAAAATTACACTCAAAACACCACTCCTAAAAATGACTTAAAACAAGAAATTCGATTGATCTAAATCAATTATTTTTCGCCAAGAACTATATTCTTTTTAAGCCTGCTAAGCGTTTCCGGCGAAAGACCGAGATAAGAAGCCAATAAATTTTGGGGTACCCGTTTGATTAAATCAGGATTGTTTTCGACAAAATGCCTGTATTTTTCTTCGGCTGTATGCGTATGCGAACTTATTAATCTTCTTTCTTTTGTAATTAAGCTATTTTGAAAAAGCAAGCGAAAATACCGATCCATTACAGGAACTTGTATGGTCAGGTTTTCAAAATCTTCTTTGGTAATCAGTAAAACTTCTGAATCTTCCATGGCGTCGATACTATAAAAAGAAATTCCGCCGCTAAAGAAACTGCTCATGTCTGATGTCCACCAGCCTTCGGGTGAAAACTGGTTGATGTGTTCATTTCCTTTATCATCAACATGATACGATTTCAAAAGTCCTTTTGAAACAAATGTCAGGTAATTACAAACATGTCCCTCCACCACAACAAACTGTTTTTTCTTTAGTTTCTTAGGTTTAAAAAAAGTTTTTATTAGCTCTTTTTCTTCCGGATTCAATTGGATTTTTCCTTCCAGATGTTTGAAAATTATATCGTACATTTTAGGTGTATTGTTTAGAAGTATAACAAATGTATGCTATTTATTTTTTAACTTTCGTAATCTGAAAAAATAGAACATAGCCAACGGGTTTGCAATTATTTTAAATATATTTGAATATGAATGCAAATAATGAAAACCTCGCGATTAGAGCTGCTGTAAATGCAGATTTGCCTCAGCTTAACGAATTCCTTCAATTACTTGTGGAGGCAGAACGCCCTTTTGATCCCACATTAAAAGAAGGGAAAATCATTTATTATGACATTGAGGAACTGATTGCAGATGAAAAGTCAGAAGTTCTCGTCATAAAAGCTAATCATGAAATCGTTGGTTGTGGTTATGCCCAAATACGAGCTGCAAAGCCATATCAAAATCACGAACTTTTTGGGTACCTTGGCTTTATGTATGTAAAACCTGAATTTAGAGGAAGAGGCCTGAATAGTTTATTATTGGATGATCTTAAAAAATGGGTTTTATCAAAAGGAATTACAGAGGTTCGGCTTGAAGTGTATTCTTATAATGAACCCGCTGTAAAAGCCTATGAAAAGGCAGGTTTCAAACAAATATTAACCACAATGCGTTGCGACATAAGCGAATAACAATATGGAAAATCAATCTGAAAACACAATCAAAAAAGCATATACCGCTTTTAACGACAGAAATATCGACAATGCATTAGCCACAATGCAGCCAGATGTGCAATGGTCAAAAGCCTGGGAAGGCGGTTACATAATCGGGCACGATGAAATTAAACAATACTGGACAAGACAATGGACAGAAATTAACCCAAAGGTAGAACCGGTTGGTTTTACGGACAGGGAAAACGGAAGCCTTGAAGTAAAAGTGCATCAAAACGTAAAAGACCTGCAAGGTGGTTTGATGTTTGACGGACTGGTAAAGCACATTTACACTTTTGAAGACGGATTAATCAAAACCATGGACATTGAACTGGTTGAAAATTAAATAATTATTTATGTCAATAACTACAGAAGCCGAATTAATCGGAATGAAAAAGGCAAGTGAAGCGGTGGCTTATGCCTTGAAAGAAATGAGAAATTTTGCCCAGCCGGGAATGACTACAAAGGAATTAGACAATTATGGCGGACAAATTTTGAATGATTTAGGAGCAAAATCAGCACCTTACGTGACTTACGGTTTTCCGGGATGGACGTGCATAAGTGTCAATAATGAATTTTGTCACGGCATTCCTTCTGAAAAAAGAATTCTTAAAGATGGTGATTTGATTAATATTGATGTTTCGGCAGAGTTAAATGGCTTCTTTTCAGATAATGGCGGTTCTTTTGTTATTGGTGAAGATATAAACCAGCACCAAAAACTGATTGAAGCTTCAAAAGAAATTTTGCACAAAGCAATTCATAACATAAAAGGCGGCGTTCGTATTTCGGATATTGGATTTTTAATGGAAACCGAAGCCAAAAAAAGAGGTTACAAAGTCATCAAAAACTTAACCGGACACGGAATTGGCAGAAGCCTGCACGAAGCGCCGCATGAAATCGCCAATTACAGGGATAAATTTAACCTTACGAGATTTAAGAAAAATTCTGTTGTTGCGATTGAAACCTTCATTTCAACAACTTCTACAATTGCCGAAACCATGAAAGATGGCTGGACAATGATAGGAAACAAAGGCGGTTTTATGGCGCAGCACGAACATACTATTGTTGTTACCGATGGCAAACCCATTATACTGACGGCGATGAATGAAATATGGAATTAAAACGAAAAACCTCCGAATCAATTGATTTTGGAGGTTTTTGATTTTAAAGCCTTAAAGAATCAAATTGAAGTTTTTTTAATTATCATTTTTTTGCAAATGCAATAAATGCTATAATTAAATGTTTATATAAAGAGTATTTATTAAATATTAAAGTATGAAAAGAATATCGTTTATAATTATAATGATTGGTGTTTCGCTCCAAGGATTTGCACAAGAGGAGATTAAAGGCAAACAGCAGTCAATCCAATCTAAAAATCCAGAAAATAAAGAAGTTGTTCCACCAGCGGAAAATCCTCCAAAAGACGAGCCTACACTTCCAAAAGATGCGGTTACACTGAAAATTAATCCGGATGAACTTTTTAATAATAATGTTCTATATAAAAAAGAAGCCAACGTACCGGGAATTTTTTACAGAAGAAATGAATATTTGGGAGGTTTTGTGACGAATGCCACTACTTCTACCGTTCGTTACAGAGATGCCGCGTTTGTTGATGGCGACAAGATAAAAGTATATTTAAATGATAAAGTGATCGAGCCGGAAGTTCTTCTTGACGGAGAATTCAAAGGTTTCAAAATAAACTTAGTCAAAGGAATGAACAAAATTGATTTTGAAGCTTTGAATGAAGGTTCTGCTTCTCCAAATACTGCTGAATTTCAGGTTTTTGATGATAAAGGCGTGGTAATCGAATCAAGTCAGTGGAATGTGGGTAAAGGCTACAAAGCGGTTATCATATTATATAAGGAATAAAGTTAACGTTCTAAATTATTAATTCAGATCATTTACGGGAAAAAGGAGAGAAATCTCTTTCTTCCCGTTTTTTTATTTCAATAACTTTTGGTTTTAATATTGTCTGTCAAATATTTATATATTCTTTTTTTGTAAATTTGATATAACCTCTCAATAGATTTAAACCATAAAGAATAAGTTTTCAGGAAATACATTAATATATAAAATGCCCGTAAAGCGTTTTAATATGAAAATATGTTTTTTTTCTTTAACAAAATTACTAACTTAGAAATAGTAAAAGATGAAATAGTACTGGTGTTTTCGACGATTACACCTTAAATCATTTCAAAAAAAACTATAAAACATTAAAAATAAACCAATTACTTAAACACACACTTATTTCTTTAATTAAACAATAAAACTATGCGAGTATCAGTCATTCGAAAAAATATAAAATTTACCCCAGATTCTAAAAGAGTTGTTGCAAGATATTTTATGAATGGTGAAGAACGGACCAAACAAATGATAGGCCGTATAATGATGCTTACAGAAAAAGAAGTTTTACAAACTTTGGAGCAAACGCTTCGTGAATTTGCCAGGCGACATAGAAATATCTCGAGTATCTTTATCAAACATTGCGAAAACGTACAATATATAATAGAAGAAATGAAAATTGATTATGAGGCATTGTCTCACGATCGAAAAATGCTTATAGGTTCTTTTTGTACAATGGAATATGCTATAGAGTCTGCGGCAATATTCAATCCTTCTATCATAGAAGATTTTGATCAGTCCGGACTTGAAGCAGGTGCAAAACGTGTTATCATTTCTTTTCGCGCCACAGGTGAAGGTCATATCTCGTCGATCGTTTTTAGAAGAGGAATCCTGGATAAAGACAACAATCTTCAGATCATGAAAATTGGTAGTAATATTGATAAAGCCGAGATTGAACACAAAACCTTATACAAAAAAGAACGATTTTTACTGAAGCTGTCAGAAATGCATACGCAGGACAAATACATTACGCAAATCATGCAGGATTTGCCGGATGAATTTGAGTTTGCCGTATTAAAAAGTATGGTAAACGAAGCGCTTCAGGATCCTACCATCCGTCAGGAAAGAAGAACAGCGCTTGAAGAAATCATCTGGCTGGCCAATTCATTTTATGACTTGCAATTTAAGCATGATTCTGATATTACAGAACGTGTTATTTTTCCAATATCAGATTCTGAAAGCCGTGGTATCGAGGATGCCCGTTTTGTTCGTTTTACAGACGATGATGGTTCAACCCGCGTAATGGCAACTTATACCGCTTATAATGGCCATACCATACTTCCAAAGCTTATTTCTACCGAAGATTTTTATAACTTCAGAGTAATGCCTTTACACGGTGTTGGTGCACAAAATAAAAATCTGGCTTTATTTCCAAGAAAAATAAATGGCAAATTCGCCATGCTTGCCCGTATTGATGGTGTCAACAACTACATCATGTATTCTGACAGGCAAACGCAATGGAACACGCCTATCCTGCTTCAGGAACCGCGATATACGTGGGAACTGACGCAAATAGGAAACTGCGGATCTCCACTTTGGACTTCTGAAGGCTGGCTTGTTATTACACACGGAGTTGGTGCCATGCGAACGTATTGCATAGGCGCGTCATTACTTGATCTTGAGGATCCTTCAAAAGAAATTGGAAGACTGAAAGAACCGTTGCTTTCTCCGCTTGAAGATGAGCGAGAAGGTTATGTACCAAATGTGGTCTATTCCTGCGGGGCAATAATTCATAACGGAAGCCTGATATTACCATATGCTGTTTCAGATTATTCATCGACTTATGCGGTGGTGAATATGGAAGAATTGCTTACTGCTTTAAAAGACAGTAAATAATTAATTCCAAAACTTATAAACTAAAAACTCTCAACAATGTTGGGAGTTTTTTGCATTTCAGGAATTTTACCATTTTAAAATTTTAGTTTTACTTTTTATCAAAAAGTCATATAAAACATACAACTGGCAATCATATAAAATTTTGTTTTAAAATTATAAGCATTCCGTTTTTACTCATACTAGATTTGTTATCAATGATTTGCAATGTAAAAATCATTACAGACATTCTTAAAAAAATATATTATGAGTGAATCAAACAATACCTTAAAAAGCTCCAGCATAACTTCAGGCGATAACGTTTCCTTTTGGATCGATTCTACACCGATTATTTCTTTTGATAAACCTAATCAGGACATTCAAACGGAAGTATTGATAATTGGCGGCGGAATCGCAGGCTTAACAACGGCTTATAAATTGCTAAAAGCCGGTAAAAAAATTGTTCTTGTAGAAGATGGTTTTATTGGAAGCGGCGAAACCGGACGCACAACAGCACATTTAGCCTCTGCGCTTGACGACCGTTATTTTTTTCTTGAAAATACTTTTGGAGAAGAAAAAGCAAAACTTGCCGCCGAAAGTCATGCAGCAGCCATAGATGAAATTGAAAAAATCGTAACGGATTTAAATATCGATTGCTCTTTTAAAAGAGTAAATGGTTATTTGTTCCTGCATCCTACAGATAAAGAAGAAAATCTGGATAAGGAATATGAAGCGACCAAAAAAGCAGGATTGCGAACTTCGATCTTAAAAGGAATTCCCGGACTGATCAATTACGAAAATCAGCGCTGTCTGGCATTTGCCAATCAAGCGCAATTTCATGTTTTGCATTATCTGAAAGGACTTGCGGATGCTGTTATTTCGCTTGGCGGAATTATCTACACAGAAGCACATGCAACCGACATAAACAAAAAAGGCGCAACAGTAAACGGTTTTAGTTTTTCTGCCGATAATATTGTTGTGGCGACCAATACGCCCATCAATGATACTCTTACTATGCATACCAAACAGCATGCATACAGAAGTTATGTCATTGGCGGAAAGATTCCGAAAGGGCTTCTTCCCTACTCGCTTTGGTGGGATACCGGCGATCAGGAATCAAAATGGGTTTCTCAGCCTTATCATTATGTTCGTCTGGAAAATTATGATGACAAATACGATTTGCTGATTTCAGGCGGTGAAGATCATAAAACCGGTCAGGCCGATGAAGAAGGTATTCCGGAATCTGCACGATATGACCGACTTGAAGCCTGGACAAGAGAATGTTTCCCTATGCTGGATGATATCACGTATCGCTGGTCAGGTCAGGTAATGGAACCTGTGGATTCTTTAGGTTTTATGGGAAAAAATCCCGGTGATGATAACATTTATATTATTACGGGAGATTCCGGAAATGGTATGACGCACACTACAATTGGCGCTATGATCATTTGCGACAGCATTATGGGCGTTGAAAACAAATGGGAAGATTTATACAGTCCGTCAAGAATTACTTTAAAAACGGCAGGTGATTTTATAAAAGAAGCCGGTAATCTTGCCTCTCAGTATCTGGATTGGATAAAAGGTTCTGATTTGAAAAATACTGCAGATTTACCTGCCGGTGAAGGCGCTGTACTTTCTGATGGATTAAAGAAAATTGCCGTTTACAGGGATTTTGACAATTCCTTAAAAGCATTTTCTGCCGTTTGTCCGCATTTGGGCTGTGTTGTGCAGTGGAATGATGATGAAAAATCTTTTGACTGCCCTTGTCACGGTTCTCGATTTGATACCGAAGGAACGGTAATCAATGGGCCGTCAGAAACAGATTTGCCTAAAATTCACATTAAATAAAATACAATGAAAGCCATTATATTACTGGGAACCTTAAAAAGCAAAGGCCGGTCTAATACCGAAACTCTCGTTGAATTTTTTGGTGAATATCTTACCAAACAGAATATTGAATATGAAGTAATTAAACTTCCTGACCACAATATTCTTCCGGGAACTTACACGCACATGAATACAAAAGACGACTGGCCGGATATTTACAATAAGATTCTGGAAGCGAAAATTCTATTGTTTGCAACGCCTATCTGGTGGAACAGCCATTCCTCTGAACTTCAAAGATGTATTGAACGCCTTGATGAAGTTTACGATATTATTCTGGCCGGAAAAGATTCTCCGCTTGACGGAAAAATTGGCGGTGTAATTGTCACAGGCGATTCAGACGGAGTTGAACATGTTACGGGAAATGTTGCTAATTTCTTCTGTAGTATTGGCGTTACGGTTCCGCCTTATACATCGCTGGGCGTTATTTGGGAAGGTCATGCCAAAGATGCCAAAAAGACAAAAACCCAACTTTTAAATTACTACAAACGCACGTATGCCAAAGATGCCGAAGCAATGGCAGAATCTCTAAAAAAAGCAGCCAAATAAGCTTCTTTGACTTAAAGGAAATAAATACATCTAATAAATAATAGTATGGTAGATAAGAAAAATAAAAAAATGATCAATGAGCAAATGTCGAACGAAAGAACATTTTTATCGTGGATTCGTACCGGCATCGGGATTATGGTTTTTGGTTTTGTAATTGTGAAATTTTCATTATTTGTCAATCAGTTACCCGCAACTTTTTTCAAGGATTCAGATATTCCAAAAAATGGGTTTACCATATTTTTAGGTATCGGACTTGTTCTTACAGGCGCACTCACTATATTATTATCCTACTGGAAATACAAACAAACCCATAAACTATTACAACAGGGCGAATATTTGTACTCGACACTGCTTTTGACGATTTTGACGGTTGTTATTTTTGTCATGAGCATTATCATAATTGCTTACTTAATTATGGCAGCCTATCCGCTTACTTTTCATATGTAAGTATATAACAGCATGACAAACTGTGAATTATGTAATTAGAACAGGAATATTTGTAAAATTATCCTTTCATACACTTTTAAATTTGCACTTATACAAACTTAACTTCTTTGCTATGAACACTTATAACCCACAAAATGATTCTTATTTCACTAATAATGAAATTATGCGCAACGCCAATACTCAGGACAATGCCAACATTCAGGAAAATTTGATCCCTGCAGATGATAAAAAAACGTCTTCAGATTTTAGTGCTCAAAAATATAAATTCAGTGCTGATTTTGACGATGATGATGAAGAAATTGATCCAAATGATTACTATAGAAGAAAAAAACTTTATTGGGATATTATGGATCTCTAATTAATTAGATCACTATATATAAATTATTGTACTTCCTTGTTTCGATGTTGTTTTTTTCATGCTGATATTTAACAAAGTAGATCATACGGAAGTACATTTTTTTTATAGTAACTATTCAAAAAAAACTTCAAATGAATCTTCATATACTTCTACAAATAGTTATTTCTTCGATTGCAGCGACTTCCGTAATGACGCTTTTTAGTTATGCTGTTTCGGCAAGCTTTAGAGAATTATACAAAGAACCTGTCCTGCTTACTTTTATCTTAACGAAATTACATATTGAAGTATCACCAAATACGAAAAGCATTTTAGCCTGGCTTTTGCATTATGTAATTGGTTTACTGTTTGTAATCGCTTATCACTTTATGTGGATTTATGATCTCGCAGCGTTTTCATGGAGTGTCGCCTTACTTTTTGGAGCCATAAGTGGTATTATTGGTATTCTGGGCTGGGCAATGATGTTTAAAGCTGTCGATCAAAAACCAAATATCGACATTAAAGGATATTATTTGCAGCTATTTTTCGCACATGTCATTTTTGGTCTGGTTGCTTTTTTAGTTTACAAAATGTTCTAAATCAGCTTTGATCTTATATAAAACTATCTTATAAATAAATAAAAATTAGAAATTATGGAAACAAATACATCAACGATACAGAAAAAATCAAAACTGAAAAAAAATGTGTCTGCGCTTGAAAGAGTTTTAATGGTTACAAGCGGTGGTTATCTCTTGTATTCCGGCTTAACACAGGAAAAAAAGAACATAGGAAAAGCCGGTATTGGCGGATCAATGCTTTTAAGAGGACTTTCCGGATATTGTCCTGTTTATGACGCAGTTGATCATCTTAAAAATGACAAAGCATCAAATGTAAACATCAGAATTAACAGCGTGATCAACAGACCTATAAGTGAGGTTTATGCTTTTTGGCGTGATTTTGAAAACTTGCCAAAATTCATGAATCACCTTGTTTCTGTAAATCCGGTAAACTACACTACTTCTGAATGGACGGCAAAAGGACCTCTTGGAATTGGAAAAATTACCTGGAAAGCTGAAGTTGTAAAAGACGAAAAAGAAAGACTGATCAGCTGGAATTCATTACCGGATTCTTCTATTCAAAATGCCGGAAAAGTTGTTTTTAAACAAAAAGGAAAAGCTACAGAAATTGATGTTACTATTTCTTACCACGCACCACTGGGAGTTGCAGGAGAAAGTGCTGCAAAACTTGTTAACCCTTATTTTGAAAAATTGGTAAAAGATGATATTTTAAATTTCAAATCATATTTGGAATCTCGTTAAATCTATTTATCCCTTTCAAATAAAAAGAGCCTGTAATGTTAAACGTTACAGGCTCTTTTTAATTAAGGAACCTTTTATTTACTAAGTTACACGTTTACAATATAGTATGCAGTAAATAATATAAACATTCATTTAAATAGTGTAAGCATTTGATTTAGAAGCACTTTAGCTTTGTAAAACAAACTTAAAACTTCTCATCATGATCACTATAAAAAATAGTTACGCCGAAAGTTCCAGAACATCAGATAAAAAAGCAGAATCAAAAACAACTTCGGCAAGAAGCAACGAAAAACCACATACCGATTATAAAAAATCAACTTTAAAAAGATATTAATTATTAAAACTTCAAATTATGATACAAGAACCAAACGAAAATTTTGATCTGGAAGGTTACAATTTTCAATTAGCAAGCGAGGGAATTAATTCTGAAACTATGGAAAATCAAGATCCCGCTATCAATCAGCATGAAACGGATAATTCAGATTCTGTTTATGAAGAAAAAAATCTGGATAGTGAATCCCGAAACGATTATGATCCATATCAGGATGATCTTGACGACGACAATCTTGACGAAAATGTCGATGAAGATCTGGATGATGACGGCGACAACTCTGAAGATGATTTTGACGAAAGTGACCGATCTGATTATTAAAACAGAACCGATATGAATTGTTTAAGATGTAAAATCAACTAAAAAGCCTTCAGGATATGAAGGCTTTTGTTTTTTGTATTCATTAGATTTGTTTTGGTAACTTTTGCAATTGTGTGAACGTTAAAGTTTGAATGTAATTTTCATTTCATTTATTACTGGCTATAATTATTGGTTGCTAAAACCTTCAACTACCTGAAAACAGTTATAGTGTCTGCGAGATTTTCTCTATTAATAAACGCTGCAATAAATTCCTGAACTTCGGTAGTACTCTCTTTTGGAGTTTCAAAAGAATTAATGTGAAATTCATCATCCTGATCAAGAATGTGAATAATCTCTGTATAACCTCTGGAAATCAGACTACCTTTTAATTTAATTATATTCAACTGCTGTTGACTATCCAACTCTTTACGTACTTTCAGTTTTATAGCTTTTTCCATAGTTAATATTTTAAATTATTAGACGAATAATCATATTCAAATATAGGTATTAATTTTTTTGGATCGCTGTTAAAAATTTAAACGTAAATCACTATTTATCAACATATTATAAACATTGTGTTAAATTCTGAAGTTATTCTTATTTTAACATTTTATAAGTTATTTCCTCAAATTTAAATATCGAAAATGGGGTTTAATTGCGAAATGAGATTCTTTTTACCCAATAATTTTAAAAATCATAGACGCATTATTTGTCTAAAATTTGAATTATTTTCAATACAACATCTTTCTTAAATAGATATTCTGCCTTATAATCTGCTCGAAATGTCTGTTCGTTATTAGTTTCCATTTCACTTTTAAAGCAAAAAAGCCAGTTTCTTATTTGAAAAACTGGCTTTTTTATTTTTTATGATTCGCAGCTGCTGCAGGAAACAAGACTTGTAACAAGTTCTTTTGAAACGCTTTGGCTTCTTTGGTAGTAAAGGCTTTTTATTCCCAGTTGCCAAGCTTCGATAATCAGGCGATTCACTTCTTTAATCGCTAGTTCTGACGGAATATTAAGATTGATACTTTGCCCCTGATCTACATATTTTTGTCTGATAGAAGCTTGCTGTATAATCTCCAGCTGACTGATTTCTTTAAATGTTTTAAAGACATCTTTTTCGTTCTGCGTCAGTTGATCCATGTGCTGTACGCTTCCGCCATTTAGCATAATTCCTCTCCATACTTCTTCATTATCAAGGCCTTTTTCTTCAAGGAGTTTTGTCAGGTATTTATTTTTTCGCATAAAATTACCTTTGCTCAAACCCGCTTTGTAATAATTACTGCTAAAAGGCTCAATTCCCGGAGAAGTTTGTCCTAAAATAGCTGATGATGAAGTGGTTGGTGCAATCGCCATTGTAGTCGTATTACGTCTTCCGTAACCTTTTAAAAGTTCCGGTTCGCCATAAATACGCGCTAATTCCTGTGATGCTTTATCGGCTTTTTCACTAATATGTTTAAAGATTTCCGTGGTTTTCATTTTAGCCTCTAATCCTTCAAACGGAATCATATTTTTTTGCAGATAAGAATGCCATCCCAAAACGCCAAGTCCTAGTGCACGGTGTCTTTTTGCAAAACGATTTGCGGCCGTAAGATAATAATTGCCTTCTGTTTTTTCTATGAATTCCTGCAATACGGCATCAAGAAAAAAGATCGCCAGTTTTACGGCTTCTGTATCTTTCCATTCTTCGTAAAGCTCCAGATTCATCGAAGACAAACAACAAATAAAGGATTCGTCATTTCCTGACGGAAGCATGATTTCACTGCATAAATTACTGGCATTTATAGGCAGGTTTTTATCTTTATAAACCTGAGGTTTGTTTTTGTTTACGTTATCGCTAAAAAAGATATAAGGCAATCCTTTTTGCTGACGGCTTTCCAGCACTTTTGCCCAAATCTGACGTTTTTCACTATCACCGTCAATCATTTCCTGCATCCAGTAATCGGGTACACAAATTCCGGTAAACAAGTTCTGAATTGGGTTTCCAATGCTTTTTATCTTCAAAAATTCCTCAATATCCGGGTGATCTACGTCAAGATATGCGGCAAATGCACCACGTCGAACGCCACCTTGCGAAATCGTATCCATCGTAGTATCAAAAAGTTTCATGAAACTTACTGCTCCACTGCTTTTTCCGTTATCCGTAACAGCACTTCCGCGACCACGTAATTCACCAAAGTAGCCTGAAGTTCCGCCGCCAATTTTCGTCTGCATGATTACTTCGCCTAATTTATGGGTAATGCCTTCAATTTTGTCCGGAACATGCACATTAAAACACGAAATTGGCAAACCGCGCTCAGTTCCCATATTAGCCCAAACCGGAGAACTAATACTCATCCAGCCGCGCTCTATCATTTCTACAAATGAATCTTTTAGTTCTGGTTTGTACAATCTTTTTGCGGCAGCGGTACAAATTCTGTCAATTGCGCCTTCTACCGTTTCTCCTTTTAAAAGATAACCACGGTTTAAAATTTGCTCACTTTCAGAGTTTTTCCACCACATTTTGTTATCGGCATAACTTAATGGCGGAATGTTGGTTTCGTTGGTATGTAATGTATTCATAATATATTCCGTTAAAAAAGGTCGTTTTCAGTAATGCTTTTATCGTGTTTGGTATATTCAACTGGTCTTTTTGCAAAGAAATCATCAAGGCTGTTTGCAAATACTTCTTCTTCAAACCACGCCATCGCCTTATAATCTTCGGCTTCAACATTAAAAATGGTTGGAATTCCAATTTGTCCTAAACTTTCATCAATTCTAAATTTCATGAAGTTCACCAAATCAGCTTTTTTGATAGTTTCTATTTCACCTTCTTCAAAAATCCAGTCTAAAATATCCGATTCTACGCTTATCGAATGTTTCACCGTTTCTCTGATTAATTCTAATGTATTGGCATCAAAATAATCCGGAAATTCTTCGCGGATTTTGTTGATGATATAAATACCACCGTTTGCGTGAATTTGCTCGTCAATAGAAGTCCAGGCAATAATATTGCTAACATTTTTCATATATCCTTTAAATCTTGTAAAAGATAAAAGAATGGCAAACTGACTAAAAAGCGAAACATTTTCGATCAAAATACTGAATAAGATCAGCGAGACCATATATTTTCTGTTGTCCTGAGAACGTGTATCTTTCAAAACATCCGAAAGATAATCGACACGTTTGCGAACCACCTCAATGTCCATTAATTTTTCGAATTCATCATTATATCCCAAAACTTCAAGAAGACGCGAATACGCCTCAGAATGCCTGAATTCGCATTCGGCAAAAGTGCTTCCCAAACCATTAAACTCGGGTTTTGGAAAATGCTCGTAAATGTTTCCCCAAAAGCTTTTTACAGCCACTTCTATTTGCGCAATAGCCAGTAAACTATTTTTGATCGCCGTTTTTTCAGCCAGGGTTAAATGCGAATGAAAATCCTGAGTATCAGCAGTAAAATCAACTTCTGAGTGTACCCAATAGGCTTTATTAATGGCTTCTGTAAATTGTAGTACCTCCGGATATTCAAAAGGCTTATAATTGATTCTCTTATCGAAAATTGACATAATATATAGTATTAAATGATGACGTATCAGAATATAGTGCTCTTTACGAAGTGGGGTATAAAAAGCGTTTCTATACATACAAAATTAAGCCACAGTTCCATTTTTGAACCTCTTTTGATGTTAAAAAACCTGTCAATTATCAACAGCTATATAGCCGTCAAAAAAGAGGAAGAACCTACATTTTATCAACAGGGAGAATAAGGTTGGTAATGTCCGAATTATCAGTTATTTAAAAAGAATCTAAATAAAGTTATCAACAGGAAAAACAGCTTTGAAAAGCGCTTTCGAAAAAACACTTATCAACAAGAATATTTCAAAAACTGACTTTTTCCTACAAAATACGCTTCTTCAAAAAAGATAAAAACGAAATTATTTTTTATCTAAAATGTTGGTGGATTTTTTGGTTACGCAATTATTATTTATAAAAATGAAATATGATAATTAATTGATTATAAAAAACTTATGCTGATTTTTAAAATAAAAACCAATTCTCTTGCAAATTAAATATTCTCTTTTTTTAACTTAAAAAAAAGTGCAAATCGAAATAATTTATGACTTAAAATCCGATTAAGTCAAAAGGTGTTGCTTCGACAATATTCTATAAAAAAAGCTTCAGGATTGAAGCTTCTTTATAAATATGATTTTATGGTTTCTTTCCATAAAGTAAAATCCTTTTAAAAGAATAGATCGCAGGAAGTTTAGGAAAATGCGCTGCAATTCTTTCTTTATATGTGTGGATAAAAAGCTCCTTTTGATCTCCTTTCAGTTTTTCGATGTAAGGAATCAAAGCCGAACCTGAAATAAAATTATAAAGTGTGTCGTGATCATTGGCAATTATAGGATACACTTTTTGCATGATTTGAATATCTTCGAGTCCGCCGTCAAAAAGTATTTGAGCATATACATCGATACTCAAAACGGGCGAATCTCTTTTAAAACCATTTAAATACGATTTAAATGGTTCTTCATCAACCAATTCTGAAAGTATTTTATTCAGTTTATTTTCTGGCTGAACCGGCATTTGAACCGCAAACTGCCCTTTTGGATTCACCAATGCTATCAATTTCGGAAATAATATTTCATGCTCGTTGGACCATTGCAAAGCAGCGTTGCTAAAAATCAAATCCCATTTTTCGCCGGATTCAATCGTTTCTTCTGTGGTTGCTTTTTTAAAATGTAAATTATCTGTTTCCAATGCTTTTGATTGCTCCAGCATTTCATCAGAAGAATCAACGCCTAAAAAAATAGCATCTGGAAATTTATCTGCCAGAATCGCTGTTTGTTCGCCTGTTCCGCATCCTAAATCAATGGCTTTCGTCGATGCTACAGGTTTTATAAAATCAATTAAATCATAAAAAGGCTGGTAACGGATGTTTTTGAATTTGTTGTAGATATCGGGATTCCAAGGCATTTCGTGTTCTTCTATTGTTATTAGCTAAGATACGGAATTATTGTTGGCGGAAAAGGGTTTTTGATTTGTTGTGATATTTTGATTTTAATTCAATTATATAAGTATTTTCTTATTTTTGTGTTTTGATAAATGAAGGATTGAATTTTTTTGGTGTTATGAAAGGGATGGATTCTAATATGTGGAGACGCGATGAATCGCGTCTGTACTGCTATGTGAGGAATTTAGATTATAGTAAGAATTAAAATATGGATATGGAAAAATTTAAAAATAAATATCGCATTCCATCTGCCCGATTGCAAAATTGGGATTATGGTGCAAATGGTGCCTATTTTATCACAATATGCACGGATAAAATGAGGCATTATTTCGGGGAGGTTATTGAAGGCGAAATGCAATTAAATGATTTGGGGAAATTAGCCCATGAATTATGGCAAGAGATTACAAATCAATTTCCATATATTGAATTGGGCAATTTTATAATTATGCCCAATCACATGCACGGCATATTAATCATAAACAAATCCACCCCAGTACAGACGCGATTCATCGCGTCTCCAATCAACGATAAAAAAACCGAAGAGAAAACCGAAGAAAAAACCAAAGAGATAACCAATAAAAAAACCGACCAGAAAAAAGGAGGACTAACAGCTGACAAAAACCCAATGCTAAATGAAAACATATCACGTATTATTCGATGGTACAAAGGAAGATGCAGCTTTGAAATGCGTAAAATAAATCCCGATTTTAGTTGGCATTCCAGATTCTATGATCATATTATCAAAGATTCCAGATCATTTGAAAATATTCAAAATTATATAGAGAATAATCCTTTCAAATGGGAAGAAGATAAATTTTATAAATAAAGATTTATTTTAACTAAACTAAACAAAATACAGTAAAAAACAAAAACCCTCATACGAGGGTTTTATTTTAAAGCTTTCTGTAATATTAAGCCGGAATAAGGTTCGTTGAAATTCCGATTCTGTTCCAGGCATTAATTGTAATGATGGCTAAAATTACCTGTGCCAAATATTTTTCGTCCAAAACTTTAGCCGCAGCTTCATAAGTTGCATCACTTACATGATTGCTAATCAAAGTAACTTCTTCTGTAAGCGCTAATATGGCACGTTCTTCTTCTGTAAAAAACGGAGTATCGCGCCAGGCATTCAAAGCATAAATACGTTGTTCTGTTTCGCCTGCATTTCGCGCTTCTTTAGTGTGCATGTTAATACAAAAAGCACAGCCGTTAATTTGCGAAGCCCTGATTTTGATCAACTCTTTATGTGTACGGGTTAAGGATGTACTTTCGATAAATTTTTCCAATCCAAGAATTGCGCTATATCCCGCAGGTTCTACTTGGTCAATGTGAATTCGTGTTTTCATTTTGCTTTTGTTGTTTAATTTTAATTAATTCATTAGACACTTCTGTATTTTTCCAAAAGAAAATTGAGATCTTCAAGCTCTTTAAATGAAAGGTTTTGAGATAGTTTCTCTTCAAAAATATTGATCATCGGTTTTAAATCCGTTAAGACTTTAAGACCTGATCCTGTAATAAATACATCTATTTTTCTTCGGTTTTTACTGCAGACTTCTCGTTTTATATATCCTTTTAAAAGCAGTTTATCTACCAAACGGGTTGTGTTGCTTGCCTTTGAAATCATCTGTTCCTGAATCTCAAACATATTGGCAGGCTCTCCGTTTTTACTTTTTAATACATCCAAAACATGATATTGTTCCTGAGACAAATCGTACTTCTTTAAAATCTCACTAAAATTTTCGGCCAGTAAATTCTGCGTGTAGATGATATTCAATAAAGTCTTTTTATTCAAAGACAATGCTGTGGTGGATTTGATAACATTTTCTATTTTCATTTTTGCAACTACAAAATTTAAGGATATAAATGTTTTCCAGTTAAGGAGATAAGATACTTTTCGGATAAGTAAAACCTGATCGCTTTTTTAAGTAGTGTCCATTTTTAATTTGTTTTGAGCAAAATTAGAACAACAATCTGGGTGCAAAATATACCAATTTTAAAATAAAGACCAGCCCAGAAAAGTTATCCAATTGTCTTTTTAAGAATCTCCAGAGCTTTTTGCATTTCCTTTTCTTCAAGCGAAGCAAAACCTAATCTGATGGCATTGGAAACGAAAGATTCGTTTTTGTAAAATATTCCGTTATCGATAAAGAGTCCGTTTTTTAGGGCGTTTTCAGACAATTGAACCAGATCTATTTTAGCATCAAAATTTGACCAGATCGCAAGTCCGCCTTCCGGCATTTCAAATTCAATACTATCTTTAAAGTCTGTCTGCAGAATACTGCAAAAAAGATTGCGGCGCTGTTTGTAGATTTTTAGCGATTTACGAAAATGCCTTTCCATTTCACCATTATTAAACAATATAGAAAAAGCATCTTCCAAAAGCGTATCACCTTGTTTATCAATTAATTCTCTTAAAGACGCCGCAGCATTTATAAATGCCTGAGGTCCCGTCATAAATCCAATTCTTAAAGCCGGCGCAAATGTTTTTGAAATTGATCCGATATAAATCACATTATTATTATGGTCAATACTCGCCAAAGGCACATAAGGTTTGTTTTCGTAGTGGTAATCAAAATCGTAATCGTCTTCAATTATGGCAAAACGGTGTTCTTTGGCCAGATTTAATAGTTTTAACCTGCGTTCCATACTCAGCGTTACCGTAGTTGGAAAATGATGATGCGGAATAATATAAACCGCTTTTATTTTTTGTTTTTGAAGTTTTTCTTCCAGATAATCGATATCCATTCCGTTAGCATCCACAGGAATACGCAATAAAGTGCCGCCCGCCTGTTTGAAAGTAGTATCTGCAAAACTATAATTTGAAATTCCGACAACCACAACATCAGACGGATTTACAAGCAATTGTGCCGCCAGATAAATTCCCATCTGACTTCCTTTTGTAATCAGGATATTTTCCTCAGAAACAGCTAAACCTCTTGTATTCGAAAGATAATTTGAAATTGAAACCCGAAGATGTTCTGATCCTTTTGAACTTCCGTATTTCAGGAAATTTTTCCCATAAAATTTTCTCGAAAGACTTCGATATTCCCGCATAAGCTGATCTACCGGAGCCAAACGAACATCCGGAAAACCATCGTCTATCGCAAGACCCGATCTTTGAAAATTCCTGACCGAAGGCGCATTTTTAAATTTATTGGTCCATAAAAAAGATTCTTCTTTACTAGACTTTTTATTGCTTTCAGGAAGTGTATTTTTTGAAATTACAGGGAGTTTAGAAAGTACAAAAACGCCTTTTCGCTCTACAGATTCTGCCCAGCCCTGACTAATCAGTTCTTCATAGGCGAGTTTTACCGTATTTCTGTTAATGCCAATCAATTCTGCCAGAATACGTGAGCTTGGCAATACATCGCGAGGCTGCAAAGTACCGTTTGTAATCAGTGAAATAAAACTGTTACACACCTGAATATAAATAGTTACAGGAGAATTTCGATCAATTTGAATTAAGGATTTGTAAGGTAACATCTGGGCTGTAGTTTTTATAAAAATTGGTATACAAATTTACCCCAAAATGACGATACTTTTGTTGAAAATTATTAAAAATGAAAAATATATTAGTCATTAATTCAAGCGCAAGAACGCTTAATTCTAAAAGCCGAAAACTTACCGAAGTATTTGTAGATCAATGGGAAAATATCCATGACAATGCTATTATTAATTTTCGCGAACTGGGAAATAATTCTGTTTCTCATATTAATGAAAACTGGATTGCTGCCGCTTTCAAACCTGAAAGCACAAGATCTGAAGAAGAAAAAGAAGCCTTAAAAGAAAGTGATATTTATATCTCAGAATTGCGTAAGGCGGATATTATCGTGATTGGTGCGCCAATGTACAACTGGTCTATTCCAAGCGCTCTAAAAGCGTATATCGATCAGGTTTTGAGAGTTAACGAAACCTGGAAACTGAATCCGGATAATATTAAGAATCCATACATTGGATTACTGGAAAACAAAACTGTATACCTAATGCTTTCAAGAGGTTCTTACGGTTATGAAAAAGGCGAATTTAACGAACACATGAATTTTCAAACCAATTATTTAAAAACAGTTTTAAATATTATCGGAATCCAAAATATTCACATTGTAGCAATTAACGGTTCGTCGCTCGATCCTGAAATATTAAAACAAACCACAGAAGAAGCACACCGAAATATACAATCACTTATTGAAAGGGAACTTGTTTAAAGGTTTTTACAAAATAATATAATAATGAAAAACAACGTACTTAAAGGAAGCTTTTTTATTGCACTTGGCGCCACAAGCTACGGCATGCTGGCAACGTTTGTAAAAATGGCATATCAGGAAGGATTTACAACCGCCGAAGTCACTATTTCGCAATATGGTCTGGGCTTTATCGGACTTTTGATTTTAAACTTATTCCGTAAAGGAAAACCAGTTTCAAAACATGAGAATTCAGCATTAAAAAGTACATTCAAACTGATACTTGCCGGAACTTCTCTCGGGTTAACGAGTACTTTTTATTACCTCTCGGTTCAGTATATTTCAGTTAGCGTGGCAATTGTATTATTAATGCAAACCGTGTGGATGGGCGTTATTTTTGAGGTTTTAGTACATAAAAAATTGCCGGGATTGCGCAAGATTATTTCTGTTGTTATCATTTTAGCAGGAACTTTACTTGCCACTAATCTGTTTCAGGAATCTGTCATTATAAACTGGAAAGGTTTTGCTTTCGGAATTCTGGCAGCCATTTCTTATACGGCAACAATGTATTCTTCCAACCATATCGAAGTTCATTTTCCTCCTTTAAAACGAAGTCTTTTCATGATTTTAGGAGGTTGTATTGTAGTGGGATTTATTTTTTATTCGTCGATCAATTCCCATTTTTCGGTGGCAGTTTTTCTGTGTTGGGGAATTCTGCTTTCTTTGTTTGGCACCATACTTCCGCCTTTGCTTTTTACCAAAGGAATGCCTTTAACAGGAATGGGTTTAGGCGCTATTGTGGCTTCTGTCGAAATTCCGGTTTGTATAGCAATTGCCTATATATTCCTTGATGAACCGGTAAGTTTTCTGCAATGGATTGGTGTAATTTTAATCTTGTTTGCGGTAGTTTTGATGAACATAAAATCTAGATAAATTCCAAATAAAAAAATCCAAATTCCAACGATTATTGGAATTTGGAATTTTTTAAAATTGGAATTTTAATTTTTAACTGTAGCCAGATCCACCGTTCTGTATCTGTTGAAAACGATAAAAATAATACCAATAATAAAGATTAGTGAAATATTGGTTAACCCTAACAAAAACTGACTTTTAACGGCGTATAAATTCACAAAACCGTAGCTAAAAATAGAACTCACCATATACGTTGCACCGCCTGTAAGTCCGCTTGCTACTCCGGCATTTTTAGAGAAACGGCTTAAACAATATCCGTAAATAATATTAAAGATAAAACCGCCACACATATTGATTCCCATAGTAAAAGCGATTAAAGTATAAATATTACTTGCTATCGAAGAAGTAAAAATCATCAGTAAAACCAAAGTAACCTGCACAGCAACTGCGATTGTAACTTTTTTTGCCAAAGGTTTATGAATTAAAGATTTAGCCGTGATTCCGCCCATCATAACCGCCAAACCGGATAACAAAGAACTATAACCCGTAGTAATCGCTGAATATCCAAAAACACGTTCTACAATAAACGGACTTGATAAACTATATACGACTACAAGACCGAAACAAATACCAAGAATTACAATCCCCAAAGTAAAATCAGCTGATTTTAAGATACTTGTATAGGTTTGTGCGATAGACTTTAGTTTAAATTCATGAAAGTATTTTAAAGATTCACCGCTATACAAAAGTTCCAGAATCAGAAACAGCAATGATAATCCGCCAAGGAAATAAAAGTTGGAACGCCAGCCAAAACTGTTTTCTAAATAACCTCCTAAAAATGGCGCCATAATAGGCGCACAAGCCCAAATAATAGAAAACAAACTGATGTAACTTTTCAGTTTTTCTCCCGAATAAAGGTCGACGAAATACGCGCGTTTTGCTATGACGATAAAAGCAATCGCAATTCCCTGAATGATTCGCATGGCATAAATCACATAAATATCAGGAACTAATGCAATAACAAAACTGGTTAATGAAAAAACAGCAAGTGATGCAATACTAATTTTAAAACGCCCGAAACTATCGAGAATACTGCCAATAAAAACCTGGCTTATGCCGAGGCTAAACATAAAAAATACTAACGAAAGCTGAATTGCTCCCGCAGAAACATGTAAATCTTTTGCCATAGCCGGAAGCGACGGCAAATAAATATCTGTTGCAAATCCGGATAACGGAATTAATGCAAACGCTAACTTGGTGCTGAAACCCTGATGGTTTTCCTGTAAATTTCTCATTTTCTTAAATTAATTAATAACACTAAAGACCGATCGGTCTAAAAATTGGTGTAAAAAAACACGAATTATACAGATCATCACTAAACCAATTAGTGAAAATTCGTGAAATTCGTGTTTACAAAACATATCTTTCAAATTCTTCTTTTATACTTTCCAGAATAATCTCCATTTGTTGATTATTTCCCAAGACTTTTCGACATAAAATTCCGCCTTCGATCATAGCAAAAACTTTTATGCTAAAATGTTCTGCGTTTATTTCCGTCGATAATTCCTTATTCTTAATTCCGTCTTCAACTATGGTATAAAATCTCTTTTGGGCAGAACGAATCGCATTTTTCACCTGCTCTTTTATAATAGGATTTGTATCGTCGGCTTCAACTCCAAAATTTAATATTGGACATCCTTCTGTCATATTTTTGTCGTTTTCATAAACGGCCAGTAAATTAAAAAGTTTGGCTTTCGCCGAATTACCCTGCGATATTGCCAAATCTAATTTACCTGCTAATTGCGATCTAAGATACAAAAACGATTCGACGCAAATTTCTTCTTTATTCTCAAAGTTGCCGTAAATTCCGCCTTTTGCAAGCTTGGTAACTTCCATAATGTCACTTAATGAAGTTCCGGCCATTCCTTTTTTATTGATTAAAGGAGCCGATGCTTCGATAATAAATTGTCTGGTACGATCTGCTTTGCTCATGATTTCTTCATTTTACATTGCAAATATAGACCGATCGGTCTTAAATAAAAAATGTTTTAACTTTTATTTAAAATAATAGCCACATTCGAACGCCAACACATCCCACACCCCAAGGTTGAAACCTTGGGCTATCGAAATTCAAATGATTTATTGCCTGTGTTTCAACCATTCAGATGCAATGCATATTGTGATTTTCATCCAAAAGTTTAAACAGTGCTTAAAAATTTATTTTGGAAAATAACTTCCTCTTATCAGCAGCTTTAAAGATTTTATAATAACAAATAAGACCAGAATATTGGTTAATATAAAAACAATAATAGCAACTACATTTACAGCAGTATCACTTGTTTTTAAAGCAAATAGTGACAAACCCTGGGACAAAGTTGCGATACCAAAAGTATATGCCCAATAACCCGGAGCAAACGCTTGTTCTTTTAGCCATTTTAGGGAAAATGATATCGCTGCAAAAATAAATAAAGAGTATCCCATTAAGGCGTAAGTAATTGGAACACTCATACTTTCACCGGACAAAACCTGATAGGCAACAAATAAAATTACGGAAGGTGCCATATAAATTCCCATAAAATTTCTGGTTTTAGCGCCCAATCCGCCAACCATTAATTGTTGAGAAATAACAGAATCCAGTATCAGCCATGAAATTGTCCCAATTCCTAAAAGTAAAAAACCGTAGTAATTATAGCCCAATATACCAGCTGCTAAAGCATTTACCAAAATACTTGCTGTAAAAGTCAAAAATAAAGATGGTGTTGTTTGTTCTGCCTGGCGCTCTTGTGTCCACAAAGCAGAAAGTCTGTAGGCACCATAAAGAAGGTTTAGTACAGAGCCAATCCAAAACAGGAAAATAGCAGTTGGCTCATTATAAATATGAATAGCCAATGCCACTAAAATAATGGATTCCGGAATCAAAGCCAGAAAAGAGGATTGCACGGGATCATTAAATTCGGTTATCGTTATTTTTTTGTGCTGAATCCATTTATTAATAAAAATTGTCAACCACCAAATAAATGAAAGAACAGCCAATCCTTCTAAGGTTTCTCCAATATACCACGGAAGATTCCAAAGTGAAGCTGCGTTTCTCCATGCATTTCCGGTTTCTGCTAATCCGAGTGTCATTGCAAAAAAGGATGCCGGCGCCAAAGGCAATGTAATTCTTTGTGCCTGATACTGTTGTTGTACTGTTTTGTTTGCGATTTTGTCCATTATTAAAATATTTAATTTAACTTTGAGCAAAATTATACTGATTTAAGCGTTTTTAAACTGTAAAATAATTCGTTAATTTAGTAATATTCTGTTATGGCAAACAATAATATATATCATCCTTACGAAATCATTTTCAGAAAAATTGAAGAACCTTTGCATACAGAAGTAGGCAATAATTTCTTCGAATTAATTTATATTGTTTCAGGAAAAGGCGTTCAGATTATCAATGAAAACAGACTTTCTTATGAGCCGGGACATCTTTTTTTGATAACTCCGGACGATTCACATTCCTTAGAAATTGCTACTGAAACCGAAATATTTTTATTACGATTTACGGATATTTACATTAAAAACAATCCCTTAACGTCTGACAGTCTTTATAAACTTGAGTATATCCTGCTACATGCACATCATCAGCCGGGATGTATTTTGAAGAGAATTACAGATAAAAATCTGGTTCATCCTGTCATCGAAGCCATTCGCCATGAATATCAAAATCCTATTCTATATAATACAGAACTTATTCAGCTTTTAATCAATACTTTGATTGTCATAATTGCGAGAAATATATCCGAGTATCTTCCTGAAAATATCAGCAAACAATCTGATGGAAAAGCACATTATATTCTCGAATATATTCAAACTCATATTTACGAGCCTGAAAAATTGAGTATTGCAATTATGAGTGAAAAGTTTGGAATTTCTGAAACCTATCTTGGACGTTATTTTAAGAAACAAGCCAATGAAACGCTTCAGGATTATATCTCGAAGTACAGAATAAAATTAGTAGAAAACAGACTGTTGTATAGCGATTTACGAATTGGTGAAATTGCGAATGAATTGGGTTTTAATGATGAAAGCCATTTAAATAAAATATTTAAAAAACATCGCGGCACTACTCCATCCGCTTTTAGAAAATTTCCCGTAACAAAGTGATTTTTAGTTCTCTTTTTTATTTTTTGAGATTAATCTTAATTGTCAAAAAATAATTTAATCCCAACCCATAAGATTTTTTTTACAGCCCAGCAAATACGCGGAAAAAAAGCAAATTATAAAGATTTTATAATGTAAATCAAGACATATTTTGATTAGATTTACGAACGAATTGACCCCAAATAATATTCCAAACAGAATGGCTTACAACACGAATAATTTGATGCGCTTCTTAGATGCTCAAAATAAACTTTACTTAGTTGCACTTTCAGAAATTAAAAAGGGAAAAAAAGAATCTCCATGGATGTGGTTTGTTTTTCCACAAATAAAAGGATTAGGATCCAGTGATACTTCAAAATTTTACGAGATTCAAAATGCCGATGAAGCAATCGCCTATTTAGAACATCCCATTCTTGGAAAACATCTTCTTGAAATTACTAAGGAACTCATTAATACCAATGAAAAAAGTGCTTTGGAAATATTAGGTTTAGATGATGCCGAAAACTTAAAATCATGCATGACTTTATTTGCTAATATTCAAAATACTGAGCCTGTTTTTGAGCAGGTAATCGATAAATACTTTGACGGATCGCATGATTTTCATACGATACAACTTTTATATAGTAACTTATAGTGGTTTGATTCTTTTCTTAATACTCAAAATTTAACCGCAAAGTGCGCAGGATTTTTTACTATTATGTTTATAAAAAGGCAAAGTTCGCAAAGCTTTGTATTGATTTAGCTTTGCATACTTTTCAAATCTTTAATAGCTGTATATAACTTTGCGGCCTTTGCGTAAATCGTAGCTCTCCTTGCGGTTAAAATCTCTTCCGTTATAAAATTAAGTATATATTAATCTTTATTATTTGGAAAAATTCTAAATAAGCAATAACTTTCGCCCTCGAAATCCGCAAGCAGAAGTTTCGGTACCCTATACCCATTTGTTTATATCTCACTTATGAAAAAAATAATCTTTACAGCAATTTTGTCTGCGTCATTATTTGTAAATGCCCAGCAAAATAAGCTTCTCGACGCCAATTTCTGGAAAACATCTCCTGATTTAGCCACAGTAAAATCTGAAATTGAAAAAGGAAACAATCCAACAGAATTAAATCAATTTGCGTTTGATCCAACCGTTTTGGCGATAAATAACAGTGCTTCAAACGATGTTGCAAAGTATTTAATTGATCTTCCGGGCAACGGAGTAAACAAAATTACGCACGACAGCAGAAGTTACTTACATTGGGCGGCTTATAAAGGAAATGCTGAATTGGTGCAATATCTAATCGCAAAAGGTTCTGATATTAACTTGGAAGACAGCCATGCCGCAACCCCTATTGCCTTTGCATCTGGTACCGGAGTTGTAAATGCCGCTACTTATGATGCTTTTTTTAAAGCAGGAATTGATCCGAAAAAGAAATATGACGGAGCGAGTTTATTATTACTGGCGATTCCAAATGATAAAGATCTTACCGCAACTAATTATCTGGTATCAAAAGGATTATCACTTAAAGATGTCGACAAAAACGGTTACACTGCTTTTGATTATGCGGCAAGAGCCGGAAATATTGCTCAGCTAAAAAACCTTGTAGAAAAAGGGGTAAAATATACAGATAATGCCATAATATCTGCTGCCTTGGGAATGCGCCGCAGCGCAAATCCTATCGAAGTATATAAATATTTGGTTGACGATCTTAAATTAAAACCGACTGTTACGAACTCAAACGGGCAAACGGTGCTTCATATATTGGCACGCAAAGAAAAACAGTCAGAAATTGTTCAATATTTTATCAATAAAGGTGTTGATGTAAACAAAGTGGATAAAGACGGAAATACGGCGTTTATTTTAGCTTCTGAAGGAAAAGATCCTGAATTATTGCAGACTTTATTACCAAAAGTCAAAAATATAAATGCTGTCAACTTAAAAGGAGAATCTGCCTTAACGCAGGCTGTAAAAAATAGTTCGGCAGAAATTGTTTCTTTCCTAATAAGCAAAGGAGCCGATATTAATGTAAATGATAATAAGGGAAACAATCTGGCTTTTTATCTGGTAGATTCTTTTAAACCGGCCGGGACTCAAAAAGATGATTTTGCTGATAAATTGGCTGTTCTAAAAAGCAAAGGAATTAATTTCGCAACACCTCAAAAAGACGGAAACACCGTTTTTCATACAGCCGTAATTAAAAATAATGTTGAACTTTTGAAAAAACTGGAAGGTTTAAATGTTGACATTAATGCCAAAAATAAAGAAGGTTTTACAGCATTGCAAAAATCGGCAATGGTGGCAAAAGATGATGCCTTACTAAAATATTTGGTAGCAGCAGGCGCAAAAAAAGAGATCAAAACAGAGTTTGATGAAACTGCCTATGATCTGGCAAAAGAAAATGAAGTTTTGAAAAAAAATAATATATCGGTTGAGTTTTTAAAGTAAATAATTATACATGAAATCATTATCTAAAATCTGCCTTGTGGCAGTATTCGCTTGTCTTTTCTCTTTTCAGGCATCGGCACAAACTGACAAATACAAATGCATGCTTCAAATGTCTAATTACGTGGGCGAAGGTGCTTATATCGTAGTATCGCTTATTAATCCGAAAGGCGAATATGAAGAAACACTGTCTGTAATGGGCGATGATAAAAAATGGTACAAAAGTATTAAGGAATGGTATAAATTCTATACTAAAAAACCGGATATCAGCGCAAAAACAGGAGCTTCTGTAACGGGAGGAGATCGTAGTGTAACAACATTTGAAATTGATGCTTCGAAAATTAACAAAGGCTACAAACTGCGTTTTGAAACCGCTGTAGAAGACCAAAAATATCATGTTACAGATGCCGAAATACTATTATCTACAGAAGGAATTGCAGAAAAAGCAGAAGGAAAAGGTTACATTAGATATGTAAAAATCAACAAGATATAACACGCATGACATTATCCGTTTGGAGATACGCGCATTTAACTCTCGCTGTATTTTCTTCTCTATTCTTAATTTTGGCATCCGTTACAGGAACTGTACTTGCCATAGACGCCGCACAGGAGAAAATACAGCCTTATAGCGTAGCAAACTTTGATGATTTGACTGTTGCCCAGGTGCTTCCCGTTTTGCAGAAAAACTATATGGAAGTGACGGAAATCAGCATCGATCACAATAAATTTACAACACTAAAAGGTCTTGATGACGATGGCAACGATATTGATGCGATCGTCAATCCTCAAACGGGAAAAATTATTGGAAAAACCCAAAAGAAAAGCGACTTTATTCAATGGGTAACGTCGCTGCATCGTTCTCTTTTTTTACATGAAACCGGTCGATTTTTTATTGGCGTTAATTCGTTTTTGCTGTTTCTTATTGCTATTTCCGGAATTGCATTAGTAGTTCAAAGACAAAAAGGTTTTCGTCGATTTTTCTCTAAAATTGTAAAAGAGAATTTTGCACAATACTATCATGTCGTTTTAGGAAGATTAATGCTGATTCCTATTTTTATCATTGCACTTTCAGGAACATATCTTTCGATGTTGAGATTTAAGGTTTTCACCGAAAAACCAATTCAGCCGAAAGAAATTAAAGCGACTACAAAAGTTCCGGAACAAAAGAAAATTGCCGATTTTGAAATTTTTAAAAACACCAAACTTTCTGATGTTCAAAAAATAGAATTTCCTTTTGATATTGAAGATCCTGAAGAAGTTTTTATACTTAAATTAAACGATCGCGAACTCAAAGTGAATCAGCTTACAGGTCAGATTGTAACCGAAACGCTCTACCCGACTACTGTTTTATTCGAAAATTTAAGTCTTGATCTGCATACAGGACGTGCCAATATTATTTGGGCAATTGTTCTGGCGTTGGCGTCATTAAATATTCTGTTCTTTTTATATTCAGGATTTGCGATGACACTTAAACGCAGGGAAACCAAAATTAAAAACAAACACAAAGCAAAAGACAGCCGTTTTATTTTACTCGCCGGATCAGAAAATGGCAGTACTTTTCGGTTTGCCAATGCGATTCACACTCAATTAATTGCCAACGGACATTCTTCTTATTTGGGAGGATTGAATCAATATGATAAGTTTCCCGAAGCAGAACATATTATTATTTTTTCTTCGACACACGGTTTGGGTGATGCGCCTTCAAACGGAAGAAAATTTTTATCGCTTTTGAATCAACATCCACAGCAAAAAACAGTAAATGTTTCTGTAGTTGGATTTGGTTCTAAGTCGTATGCTGATTTTTGTGGTTTTGCCAGAGAAATAGACAATTTTCTAGTCAAACAAACCTGGGCAAACAGAATACTGGATTTGCATACTATTGATGATAAATCGCCTGTACAATTTACAGACTGGGTAAAAAACTGGAATCAACAAACCGGAATAAACCTCGCGACCGCTCCCGCAACTTATGCGCAAAAGCCAACAGGCCTGCAAAAAATGATGGTTGTAGAAAAAACAGCATTGTCTGAAACCGATCATACTTTTATGCTAACATTGCGCCCCAGAAAAAAAATCAAATTTACTTCTGGCGATTTACTGGCCATTTATCCGGATGGAGATGGCAGAGACCGTTTTTATTCGATTAGTAAAAGCAATGAAAATATACAATTGGTTGTAAAATTACATCCGCATGGTTTTGGTTCCGGATATTTGTATAATCTTGAAACTGATTTTGTGATCAAAGCCAGAATTGTACATAATGGAGGATTTCATTTTCCGAAAAAAGCGACAAAAATTGCCCTGATTGCAAACGGAACGGGAATTGCCCCATTTCTGGGAATGATTGAAGGGAATTCAACCAAAACAGAAACACATTTATATTGCGGTTTTAGAAATGAAACCGAAGCAGTTTTAAAATACAAGCAATTTGCAGCAGATCAAATTCAGAAAGAAAATCTGAAAAGTTTTCACATCGCTTTTTCGCGTGAGCAAAATGAATGTTATGTGATGAATTTGATTCAAAAAGATGCTGATTTCTTTGCCGATTTATTAATAACTGGCGGAAAAATTATGATTTGTGGTTCGCTTGCCATGCAGCAGGATGTTGAGAAAGTTTTAGAAACCATTTGCCTGGATAGAAACAAAACGGATCTTGCGCATTATAAAGCTAAGAAACAGATTCTTTCTGATTGTTATTGATGTGTGCGTTGAAATTTTAGCCACAGATTAAAGGATTAAAAAGATTTTTTTCTCGCAGATCTAGCAGATTTTAATTATAAATATTTAAGTCTGATTTGTCATTTCGACGAAGGAGAAATCACACTAGCTGATCGACAAAATTATCGACATTCTTTGCGGAGTTTCGTGTGTGATTTCTCCTCCGTCGAAATGACATAAAATGAGAAAAAAATCTGCTAAATCTGCAAAATCTGCGAGAAAACAAAAATTATGAAAAACTAAATATCTCATGAAATCTATAATAACGTTTTTCTTAATAGGCTGTAGCTTTATATCTAATGCTCAAACAATGCGTAAAAGAACCACGCTTCTAATGGGTGGTCGCTTCGACATTACCATAGTCGCAAAGGATTCACTGACTGCAGAAAATTCAATAGATACCGTGATTGCAGAAATTACAAGAATAGAAAACCTAATCTCTGACTGGAAACCAACTTCTCAGATTTCTGAAGTAAATAGAAACGCCGGAATTAGTCCGGTAAAAGTCGACCGCGAAGTTTTTGAATTAACACAAAGGGCGCTTAAATTTTCTAAAATCACAAATGGTGGTTTTGACGTTAGTTTTGCAGCTATGGACAGAATCTGGAAATTTGACGGTTCCATGACAACCATGCCCACAGAAGAAGCTATCAAACAATCTGTTGTAAAAGTTGGATATCAAAATATTATTCTTGACAGTGTTCAGTCTACTATCTTTTTAAAATTAAAGGGAATGAAAATTGGATTTGGCGCTCTAGGCGAAGGATATGCGACGGACCGATGCCGGGATATGATGCTGCGACAAGGAATAACGGCCGGAATTGTAAACGGCTCCGGCGACATGACGGCCTGGGGCAGACAGCCAAACGGTAAAGACTGGAACATCGGAATGACGAATCCTTTTGATACTAATAAACTTTTTGCGGTTGTGCCTTTAAATGATGGCGCGGTAACCACGTCGGGAAGTTATGAAAAGTTTGTTGTTCTAAACGGAAAACGCTATTCTCACATTATAAATCCCGCCACAGGATATCCGTCTACAGGACTTTGCAGCGTTACGGTTTTTGGTCCCAATGCTGAGAAAGCAAACGGTTTTAGCACTTCTTTAATGGTTTTGGGAAAAGAGGCAGGTTTAAAATTAATCAATCAATATCCGGATTATACCTGCGTTATGATAACCGATAACGGGAAAATTATTAAATCGAAGAATTTTAAAATTGCCAAATTTCATCCGAAGATTTGAGTGTAATCCCTACGGGATATTTTGTTTGGTGGGTTTGCGCTTTTTTTACCAATATGTAAATCCTAACGGATTATGCCTAGCAATAACTATTACGCTGCTAATAAATAAATCCTGTGACTTATCTCGTAGAGATTAAATATTGGTAACAAACTAACTCACAACCAGTATATTGTCCCTTAGGGACTACACATTGGATTCTTAAAACATCGGATATAATCCCTACGGGATAATTTATGTGGTGGGTTTGCGTTTTTTTCCTACCAATATTTAAATCCTAACGGATTATCTTATACTTTGCAAATTAATGCGGGATGTAAATATTAAAAGTGGCTCCTCTTAATGGTTCTCCTGTTGCTGTGATAAAACCATTATGGTTTTCGACAATTTTCTTTACGATCGCAAGTCCAATTCCGGTTCCTTCGTACACGTCTTTACTGTGTAATTTCTGGAAAACACCAAATATTTTTTCATTGTGCTGCGCATCAAATCCAATTCCGTTATCGGCAAAACGAATGTGACAGTATTTTTTATTTGGAATTAATTTTTCATCCAATTCTGATCCATTTGCGACACGACTGCTAATGTCAATGACCAAAGGTTCATCTTCTCTGGCAAACTTAATTGAATTGTAAATTAAATTTTCTAATAACTGTATAAACTGAAATGGAATAATACACGCAAGTCCGTGTAAATTGGTTACGATTACGGCATTTTTTTCCGAAATATTTTCGTGCAGCGCCTCTTGGACATCAGCAATAACTTTATTTAGATCGATGGTTTCAAAGCTTCTTTCGACAATAGTCGTACGCGAAAAAGTAAGCAGACTATTGATCAGTTCCCTCATTCTGTTTGTAGAATAAAGGATTCTGTTGAATTTTATTTTTCCATCTTCAGATAAATTCGGAGCTTCATTTGCCAATATCAGATTGGTAAAAGTCTGAATTTTTCTTAACGGTTCCTGAAGGTCATGACTTGAAATATAGGTGAATGCGTCGAGTTCTGTATTTTTCTTCTTAAGTTCTTCAGCGTGTTTTTCAATAGCGGCGTATTGTGCTTCGAGCTTTGTATTGGCTTTTAAAATAATTTCATTTAAGGCTCTGGTTTCCTCTTCCTTAGCTTGCAGCTCCTGATTTTTTCTGAACAATTCGGTGAAAACCATCACTTTGGCCTGCAAAATTTCCGGAGACAAAGGCTTAATCATATAATCTACCGCACCGGATTGATATCCTTTAAAGATATATTCGGTGGTATTCATGTTGGCAGTCAAAAAGATAATCGGAACATGTTTTAGTTTATCACTCTGGCGAATTAATTCGGCAGTTTCAAAACCATCCATTAATGGCATTTGCACGTCCATTAATATGATAGCAAAATCCTGATTTTTCAAAAGAATTCGCAAGGCATCTTTTCCGGAAGATGCCTCGACAAATTTATAGCCTCTGTCGGCGAGGATTACCTGTAGTGAAAGCAGATTTTCTTTTTTGTCATCTACAATCAAAATTTTGATCGGATTATCTGCCATTATACTTTTCATTGAATAGGGTATTATTTAAGCCACACACGCATTAACGTGGATAATTGTTCAACATTTACAGGTTTTGTCATATAATCTGAAGCTCCGGATTCGATACATCTTTGTCTGTCGCCTTTCATTGCTTTTGCTGTTACGGCAATAATAGTCAGGTCTTTATGTCTTTCATCTTTTCGAATGCGCTTCATGGTTTCGTAACCGTCCATTTCCGGCATCATGATATCCATTAAAACAATATCTATTGTCTCATCTGTGTCTAACATATCGATCGCTTCCTGACCACTTTCTGCGCTGATAACATCAAGTCCGTAACGTTCTAATGCAGTTGTCAATGCAAATAAATTTCGAACATCATCATCGACCAAAAGTACTTTTTTGCCCTGTAATACATCTTCTTTCAAATAGAAAGATTCAATTCTTTCGCGCATTTCTTCCGGAAGTTCTTTATGTACACGATGCATAAATAAAGCCGTCTGGTCGATCAGTTCTTCTATAGAATCTTTGCTTTTTAGAATAATACTATGTGCAAAACGGTTTAATCTCGCTCTTTGTTTGCTGTTAACATCTCCCGCAGAATGCACAATAATAGCCGTTTCCTGACCTGCAATATTATTCTCCAGATCGCTTATCAAATCCAAACCATCGGCATCCGGTAAAACCAAATCTAAGATAATACAATCAAATGATTTTTCAGTGATTAATGCAACAGCTTCTTTTGCAGATTTTGCACTTAATACCGCAATATCATCACCGGTTACCGCGTCTAATATTCGGTTTAGGTCGTTTTCATTGTCGTCAACAACCAATAGATTTTTTACTTTTTTGTTTTTAAAATCGTGAATATCATTAAATAAAAGTGTCAGCGAATCATTTTTTACCGGTTTAAGAAGGAAGTTTCTTGCACCACGCTTAAGACCTTTGTTTCGTTCGTCTTCTCCCGAAATAATATAAACCGGAATATGACGCAAATTGAAGTCGGTTTTTAATCGGTCCAGGATTTTCCAGCCGCTTGTATCGGGCATATTCAAATCCATCGTAATCGCATGCGGATGAAACTGATTGATGAAATCGATAACGTCGTTTCCTTTTGTCGTAACAATAGCTTTGATTCCGTTATTATGTGCCTGCTCCAGCATGATTTTGGCAAAAGTCAGATTATCTTCTGCAATCAATAAAACTTTGTCGTCCGGTTTAATATCCGTTCTGTCATCGCCTACTTCATCCACAAAAAACAAATCAATATCAGATCTGTTAAATCGTTCAGAAGGCAATGATTTAATACGGCCTTTCACATCCTTAACTTCTTTTAAATCTGTTTCTTCTGCAACGTCCATATTTTCTATTTCGGCAATATGAACGTATTTTAAAGGAAGGAATAAAGTAAATTTACTACCAATATTCGTTTCACTTTCCAGTTCTATACTTCCGCCTAATAAATCAGAAAGTCCACGGCTAATCGATAATCCTAAACCTGTACCGCCATATTTACGGCTGGTAGAACCTTCGGCCTGTTGGAAAGCTTCGAAGATGATGTTTTGTTTTTCCTTAGAAATACCAATTCCCGTATCAGAAATTTCAAAAGCAACCACCGCTTCGGCGTTTTCAAGACTTATATTGCTTGTTTTCCAGTTATTATCTGCTTTATAGATTTTTAGTTTTACTTCTCCTTTTTCGGTAAATTTGAAAGAGTTAGAAAGCAGGTTTTTCAAAATCTGATTTAATCGTTGTGAATCTGTTTCGATCAGTTCCGGCAGATTTTCATCCATAATAATATTGAAACGAAGGTGTTTCGCTGCCGAAATCGGGTTGAAAGTGGACGCCACAAATCGGCTAATTTCTTCAAAACTAATCGGGTTGTAATCCACAGAAATATATCCGGATTCGATTTTCGATAAATCCAGAATGTCGTTGATCAACTGAATAAGGTCATCCCCGCAAGAGTTGATTGTTTTTGCAAACTGAATTTGTTTTTCGGATAAATTTCCGTCGCGGTTTGCAATTAATTCGTTCGCCAAAATCTGCAAACTGTTCAGCGGCGTTCTTAACTCGTGCGACATATTCGCAAGGAACTCCGATTTATATTTAGAAGTTAAAGTCAGCTGATCGGCTTTTTCTTCCAAAGCTTTTCTCGCTACTTCGACTTCCTGATTTTTAAGTTCTACTTCTTCTTTTTGATTTGCAAGTAAGAAAGCTTTTTCTTCCAGCTCTTCGTTGGTATTTTTCAGTACTTCCTGCTGGCTTTTCAGCTCGCTTGCCAATGATTGTGATTGTACCAGTAATTCTTCGGTTCTTGAATTCGATTCGATCGTATTCAATACAATACCAATACTTTCTGTTAATCCTTCAAGGAAATCTAAGTGTGTTTCACTAAAAGTATCCAGCGATGCGAGTTCGATTACGGCTTTTAATTGCCCTTCAAATAATACCGGCAAAATAATCACGTCTTTTGGTTTTGCATCTCCAAGTCCGGAATTGATTTTGATGTAATCTTTTGGAACATTACTCAAAATAATTCTTTCTTTTTCAACCGCAACCTGACCAATTAATCCTTCGCCCATTGCATATTGCGTAGGTGAATTTTTTCTTTTGATATAAGCGTAAGAAGCAATCAGATTCAGTTTTGAATCATCAAAATTCTCGTCTTCCTGTAAAATATAGAAAAGTCCGTGTTGTGCGGTTACAACCGTCGCCAGCTCAGAAAGGATTTTTTTGGTAACCGAATTCAATTCTTTTTGTCCCTGAAGCATTTGGGTAAATTTCGCCAAATTCGATTTCAGCCAGTCTTGTTCCTGATTACGCAATGTCGTTGCTTTCAGGTTCGAAATCATCTGGTTGATCGTATCTTTTAAGGCTTCCACCTCACCTTTTGCCTCAACACCAATCGTTCGCGTTAAATCTCCCTGCGTTACCGCCGATGCCACCTCAGAAATCGCACGTACTTGCGTAGTCAAATTCGCCGCAAGCTGATTTACGTTTTCTGTTAAGTTTTTCCACGTTCCCGAAGCTCCCGGTACATTCGCCTGACCTCCCAGTTTTCCTTCTGCTCCTACCTCACGCGCCACCGTTGTTACCTGATCTGAGAAAGTCGCCAGCGTATCAATCATTTCGTTGATTGTATCTGTTAATTGCGCTACTTCCCCTTTGGCATCAATCGATAGTTTTTGTTTCAGATTTCCTTTTGCTACGGATGTTACCACTTTCGCAATTCCACGTACCTGAGACGTCAAGTTCGAAGCCATTAAGTTAACCGAATCTGTTAAATCTTTCCAGGTTCCCGCAACCCCTTTTACTTCAGATTGTCCTCCCAGTTTTCCTTCGGTACCCACCTCACGCGCCACACGAGTTACCTCAGATGCAAACGAATTCAGCTGTTCCACCATCGTATTAAAGGTGTTTTTCAAATCCAGAATCTCCCCTTTTACGTCCACCGTAATTGGTTTCGAAAGGTCACCATTTGCCACGGCTTTTGTTACCTCGGCAATATTACGCACCTGATCCGTTAAGTTTGATGCCATCTGGTTCACCGAATCTGTTAAATCTTTCCAGGTTCCGGCAACTCCTGGAACGAACGCTTGTCCGCCCAGTTTTCCGTCAGTTCCCACCTCACGTGCCACACGAGTTACCTCGGATGCAAAGGCACGCAGCTGATCCACCATCGTATTTACGGTTTCCTTCAATTGAAGAATCTCTCCACGAACGTCGGCCGTAATTTTCTTGGACATATCCCCGTTGGCCACGGCAATCGTTACCTCGGCAATATTACGTACCTGAGTCGTCAAGTTACCCGCCATCTGGTTCACCGAATCTGTTAAATCTTTCCAGGTTCCGGCAACTCCCGGTACATTCGCCTGGCCTCCCAGTTTTCCTTCGGTTCCTACCTCACGCGCCACACGAGTTACCTCAGATGCAAACTCACGAAGCTGATCCACCATCGTATTCAGGGTTTCTTTTAATTGAAGAATCTCCCCACGAACGTCAACGGTAATTTTTCGGGACATATCCCCGTTTGCCACGGCGATCGCCACATCGGCAATATTACGTACCTGAGCGGTTAAGTTACCCGCCATTTGATTCACCGAATCTGTTAAATCTTTCCATGTCCCTGCAACTCCGGGCACATTCGCCTGACCTCCCAGTTTTCCTTCTGTTCCTACCTCACGTGAAACCCTTGTTACCTCCGAAGCAAAGCCTCGAAGCTGATCCACCATGGTATTAATTGTATTTTTAAGCTCTAAGATTTCTCCTTTTACGTCAACCGTAATCTGGAGCGATAAATCTCCTTTTGCTACCGCCGTTGTTACCTCGGCAATGTTACGTACCTGTCCGGTAAGATTCGATGCCATCTGGTTTACCGAATCTGTTAAATCTTTCCAGGTTCCACCAACACCTTCTACCTGCGCCTGACCTCCAAGTTTTCCTTCAGTTCCTACCTCTCTCGCCACACGGGTTACCTCAGAAGCGAAAGAGTTTAGCTGACCCACCATCGTATTAATGGTATTTTTCAATTCCAGAATTTCCCCTTTTGTATCAACGGTAATCTGGCGTGATAAATCTCCTTTTGCTACCGCGGTTGTTACTTCGGCAATATTACGTACCTGACCCGTTAAGTTGGATGCCATCTGATTTACAGAATCTGTTAAATCTTTCCAGGTTCCTCCAACTCCTTTTACTTTTGCCTGACCTCCCAGTTTTCCTTCTGTTCCTACCTCAAGTGCCACACGCGTTACCTCAGAAGAGAAAGAGTTCAGCTGATCCACCATTGTATTAATGGTTTTCTTCAACTCCAGAATTTCCCCTTCGGCTACAGCCGTAATTTTTTTAGATAAATCTCCATTTGCCACCGCCGTTGTTACCTCGGCAATATTACGCACCTGACCTGTTAAGTTCGATGCCATCTGGTTCACGGAATCGGTTAAATCTTTCCAGGTTCCACCAACCCCTTTTACTTTTGCCTGACCTCCAAGTTTTCCTTCTGAACCTACTTCACGCGCCACACGGGTTACCTCAGAACCAAAAGAGTTCAGCTGATCCACCATCGTGTTGATCGTATTTTTAAGCTCCAGGATTTCTCCCGCAACGTTTACGGTAATTTTTTTAGATAAATCGCCTTTTGCCACCGCCGTTGTTACCTCGGCAATATTACGCACCTGACCGGTTAAGTTCGAGGCCATCTGGTTTACAGAATCGGTCAAATCTTTCCAAACTCCACCAACACCACGTACTCTCGCCTGTCCTCCCAGTTTTCCTTCTGAACCTACTTCACGAGATACACGCGTTACCTCAGAAGAGAACGAGTTCAGCTGATCCACCATCGTATTAATCGTATCTTTAAGCTCGAGGATTTCTCCTTTTACGTCAACGGTAATTTTTTTCGAAAGATCTCCTTTTGCCACCGCCGTCGTTACATCGGCAATATTACGTACCTGACCCGTTAAGTTCGACGCCATTTGGTTTACGGAATCTGTTAAATCTTTCCAGGTTCCCCCAACTCCTTTTACCTGCGCCTGACCGCCCAGTTTTCCTTCGGTTCCTACCTCTCTTGCCACACGCGTTACCTCTGATGAAAACGAGTTCAGCTGATCCACCATTGTATTAATGGTATTTTTAAGCTCGAGGATTTCTCCTTTTACGTCAACGGTAATTTTTTTAGATAAATCTCCTTTTGCCACCGCCGTCGTTACATCAGCAATATTACGCACCTGACCCGTTAAGTTCGATGCCATTTTATTTACAGAATCGGTCAAATCTTTCCAAACTCCACCAACACCTCGCACTTTTGCCTGACCTCCCAGCTTTCCTTCTGTTCCTACCTCACGCGCCACACGGGTCACCTCCATCGAGAACAAATTCAGCTGTTTTACCATTCCGTTTACCTCTTTTGCAATCCTGAGGAATTCTCCCTGAAGCGGGTTTCCTTCAATCGAAAGCGGCATTTCCTGAGACAGATTTCCCTTTGCTACCGACGTAATTACGTGTGCAATTTCAATCGTTGGATGCACCAGATCCGAAATCAACGTGTTTACCGAATCAACGCAGGAACTCCACGAACCTCTTGCACCGTCGAGTGCCACACGATTGGTTAATTTTCCTTGTTTACCGATGCTTTTCCCTACTTTTTGAAACTCGAAAACCATTCGTTCATTCAGGTCGATAATTTCATTTAAAGTATCACAAATAGACCGTTTTACCCCACTTTGATCCGTTGGAAAACGCTGGGTAAAATTTCCATTTTTTACCTTAATTAAAATCTTTAAAAATTCAGCATCTGTCAAAACAGATTCTTCGAATTCTTCGTTTGCTTTTTTCATAATTCTTTAGGTGAATTAATTATGTTTTATTTTTGGCTATTTTTTAATCAGACTTCGTAGATCCTATAGGTTAGACGCACTGCTGTGCGCCTCTACAAAAACCTCAGAGCCTATGTAACTTTGCAACTTTGAACCTCTTCTCACATACTCTCCAGTAAAATCTTCCTCAAATGAAACTGCACAAAAGCATCCATAGAATCTGATCTTTTTGTATTGTCATTATAGTTCAGCGGTTTGATAATATAACCTGAAATCCCTAGTTTTTCTGCCTCAAAACGGTCATTTCCTTCCGAAGATGTCGTCATGATAAATACTTTTAAATCCTTCAGATTTTCATCTTCCCTAAGCACTTTCAAAAATTCTATTCCGTTCATTCTGGGCATATTAAGATCAAGAAGGATTACATTAGGATTTAATTTTATCTCCGGATCTCTTAGAATTTTCAATGCTTCTATTCCATTATAAGCGGAATAAAGTTCGTATTCTATTTCTAATTTTTTTAAAGATCTCTGAACACTTATAATGTCCAGTTCATCATCTTCTACTAATAAAATGGATGGTTTTTTCATAATCTAACTATTTCTCCAGGTAAAAATAAATTCTGCTCCGGCGCCCACTTTAGAGATCACAATAATGTGTTCCTGCTGGTCGTCTATAATTTTTTTCACAATCGCAAGTCCAACTCCCGTACTTTCCTGTTCGTTTTGTTCTCTAAGCGTCTGGAATATTTCAAATATTTTTTGGTGATATTCTACGGCAATACCAATACCGTTATCTTTTACCGAAAATTCATAAAAATTAGAATATTTTCTACAGCTAATTTGAATTACGGCATCTTCGCGAAGTGTATATTTTACGGCATTGCTAATTAAATTAGCAAAAACCTGTTCGAGTTTTATTCGTTCTGTAAACAATTCCGGCAGGTCGCTTATTTCAAGTTTGAAATTTCTGGGTACAATCGAATCTGCAATTTCATGAACCAGATTATTGGTGTTAATCTGTTCCGCCGGTACTTTTATATTTAATCTCGCAAAATCCAATAAACCATTAATTAAGGCTTCCATTCGTCTGGTTTTTTGCGGAATAATTGCCAGATATCTTTTTAGTTCAGGCGAAAGTTCTCCGTCTAAATCTTCTTCAATCCAGGTAATTACGTTGTGAATACCGCGTATGGGCGCTTTTAAATCGTGCGAAACTACGTAGGCAAACTTATTCAGTTCGGCGTTTCTGTTTTTTAGTTCGTGAATATTTTTATCCAGTTTCCCCGACATACTATTTAGCGATGATGCCAATGCTGTAAGCTCATCATTGCGGGTATCTTCGATGCTTGTAAATTTTCCTTTCGAAATATTTTCAGCCAGAATTACCATCGACGAAATTCGTTTTGTGGTAATCTGCATAATATAAAATGTGCTGCAAACCCCAACGATTATGGTTAACGTGAGAAAAATGAGCGAAAAAGTTCGCGTATGTTTCAGCGAAGTCAAAAGTTCATCACTATGATATTTTCTTCGTTTATATTCTATACGGTCAAATCGGGTAAATTTTTTAGAAATATCATCGTTAATTTTTTTTCCAACATGTTTCTTTAATGTCGTCTGGAAGAAATTATTAAACGAGTTTTGACCTTCTTTCCTGGCCTGAATCAGGTCTTTAGAATACTTAAGCCAGATGGCGTGAAACGTTTCAATCGAATCTAAAATTTTACGCTGTGGATTATCCCGGCCAATTCGCAATTTTTGTTCGTTGACTAAAAGAGGCACTAACTTAAGTCCTTTAAAATAAGCATCCAGAAAAATATGATCGTCGGTAAGCAAATAACCGCGAAAGGCACTTTGCATTTCGATAATTGCTTTGTGGGTTTTATTTGAAGTACGGATTATTTCTTCTGATCTGGCCAGAAAATGCGAATTAAGCTGCACTTTTTTTGACATCATATAATTGGTATATGAGTCTGCAACAGAGAGCAAAATTATCAGGGTAAATGCTAAAAGGATCTGGGTAGATAATTTCATTTTCGAAAATTAAACATAGATATAATTAACTCAGGATTTATTTTTTAATAAAAATAATAAAAAATAAACAGGTAGCTCAAGAAAGTTTTTCAAGGTATCTGTTCTGAGTATTATCATCATAAAATTCGAAAAATTAAAACCTTAAACAAGTTTTGTCTCAAAGACGTATTTGCTTAATATTTGCTTTAGATCGTTAAAGTTATTTGGTTTCGAGATATAATCGTGGGCGCCAAGCTGTTTGGCTTCCTTTCTAATATCATCAAGCTGTGAAGTAGAAAAAATAATAATTGGGATTTCCTGTAGTGCTTCCTGCTTTTTTATTTCGGTTAAAAGTTCTAAACCTGACATAACAGGCATGTTCAGATCCAGAAAAATGACATCCGGTCTTACTTCGCGCATTAAAAGTTTATGAAAAGCTTCAACAGGATCGTTAATTGCCATATATGATGAACTGGAAACAGCAGAAAGCGCTTCCATAAACAATTCGCAATCATCTGAATCATCATCAATCTGCAGGAAATTTTTATATGTCATTGGTCTCAATCATTTTTTTGAGAATTATCATAAACTATTGTTTTTCAGACTATTCTCTTTTCTTTTTAGTGGTAATACTTCAGTTTTGGTATGTAAAAAAAATCAATGATGCCAATAAAAGACTTTAATACACTTATTGTCTTACTTATCAAATGTAATAATTTAAATATTAATACTACTATTCACTATTAAAATAAATATTTGACAGAACATTTCGTTATAAATAATTCCTGATTGTTATGAATTGATTTCTCTTCTAAATTTTTTCTTTTTTCGAAAAATTAATCTGCTTTATTTCTTTTAAAAATTCCGGGTCAAAATCGGTATACGCTTTCAATCGGTACTTTTCATCCCGAATGCGCATTACAAACTGAATTTTCTGAACCATTAGCCAAATTGGTTCATAACGCTTGTGTCCCAGTAAATACTGAATTTGCAATACAGAAAATTTACGTTTTGAAAGTGTCATTAATTCAATACAAATCATCCAGTGTCTTAAAGGTAAATTAGAATTTTCCATTACCGTTCCGGAACGAAGTCCCATTCGGTTACCGCATTTTTTACATTGAAATTTTAAATCTGTTTTTCGAAAAGAATGTCCATCGTGGTTACACTTTTTACAATTAAATCCGTTTTTGAGTCGTATGTTTTTAAATTCTTCAACACACATTTCTTCGTTTGGATATTTTTCGAAAAACTTCCGTAATTCCATTTTTACAATTTACATTTTACGGTTTAAATATAAATCAATTCAAATTACTGAACATCATTGTTGCTTAAAATTAGGGCAAATAAAAAAGGGAATACACCAACAGATATTCCCTTTTCATTGCTAAAAAAAATAGAATTACATTTTTTCTGCGATTTCTTTTTTGTATTTATTAAGGATCGATTTTGTCATTCCTAAATTTGCTTTTGTTGAGTCTACAGCAAGATAAATAAAATATTCGCCATCATCAGAAACATCAATAATATGAATTTGAGAGGTTAACGTAATCATAATATTGTCAATTTCCTGACCATTTAAACCTAATGCTTTTATCGCATTCATTTTTGCTTTTACCACTTCCAGATTATATGCAGAGGCTAATTCTGGATCAAAACCAGCTACTACAGAATTAGAATAAAAAGCCATTCCGCTTTTAATTTCAGCTACTGAAACGGCAATAAAACCAGGTACATTTTTTTGGAGATCTTCTCCGAATTGTTTTAAAAAATCAGACATAGATATTTTTTTAGATTGGGCTTATAAAACTTTTTTATTTTGAACGGTGCAAAATTATAGATCCATTACTATATAATTATCCGCTTTACGTACCCTTAATTCTTTTTTTTATGAAATAATTCATTTTTTGATTCTAATACTTTAAGTCCATAAAAAAACTCCTACTTTTCAGCAGGAGTCTTTTAAACAAATGATCTATTCTAATTTTAAAGTACTCTAATTTTTATGGTTTGGTTTATTTCTGTTCAGCTAATCCCCTTGTTAACCAACCTCTTTTATTTGCCGTTGCAATAGCATAAGGCGTAATCCAAAATAAACTGAATGTGTAAAAAAGACTGTATGAATATGCCCAAAGCGATTCTTTGAAATTGTATCTTTTTGCATAAAACAAAACCGGGAAACTTGACACAATTAAGATGCTTAATAAAGTCGAGCTTAAAAACAATAAAGGATGAACAGCGATAAAAAAGAACATGAATAATAAAAATGGATAAGACATTAACATCTTTAAAGATTGGTTAATAAGCAACAATCTTGAACCAAATTTAGATCCTTCTCTAAAATTTGTAAAAACAAATTTAGACATCGCAATGTTTTCACGGACATTACTTCTCGCCCATCTGATGAACATTTTATATAAACCTGTATATTCTTCCGGAACATTGGTCAATACGGTAGCATTTCTTTGAAACAATACGTGATTCCCTTGTTTTAAAATCATGTTTGTCATAGCACGGTCTTCGCCGATATCTGATGGCTGCCCCATAAAAGTCTGGTTAATCCATTCTTCAAGACATCCAAAAACGGCTGTTTTTCTGTAAGCTGCAGCAGCTCCCGGAGTACAAAGTACAGAACCCAGCATACTTTCTGCAGAACGCATGAATTCAAAACTCATTACAAAACTTACGTTTAACATTTTTGGAAGAATGGCTTTTTTATTATTCAAAACCTGAACGTTTCCTGCAACGGCGCCACATTTTTCATTAGTAACAAACGGACTAACTAAATTTCTAAGTGTATCTGTTTTTACGATAGAATCGCTGTCTACAGTTACAAAAATTTCTCCTGTTCCCAATTGAAAACCACGGTAAAGTGCGTGACGTTTTCCTTTGTTTTCCGGCTGTTGAAAAATCGTTAAACGATCTCCTAATTTTATTTTTGCCTGTTGCATCCAGTACCATGTATCATCTTTACTTCCATCATCAACAGCTAATAACTGCATTTTTTCTGCCGGATAATCGCTGTTCGCTAAACTTAATAAAGTATCCCAAACTAGTTTTCCTTCGTTGTAAGCAGGAACAATAATTGTAGTGGTTGGCAACATTTCATCGCTCACAGACTCGATTGGTTTGTATTTTAGGTATAAGTAAACATTATAAAAGAATGCTCCTGACTGAAAGAAAAATAATAGCATCGTGAAAATTAAAAACGGATATCCCCATGAAGAGTCTATTCTTTCTAATTGAAACTGATCGAAATCATCTTTTAAAAGATACACGACAAAAGCGCCTGCGAACATTAAAAGAAATGTTCCGGCAAGTACAAATAAGTTTAATTTATTTGAAGTTCGTGCAATTTTTTTAGTAGTGGTATCGTTATTAATTCGAAAAATGGAACTGTTTAATATTTGTTCGTCGTTGTGTAAATCGCTTGAAGTATAAAATTGTTTTGAGATAATTGTTTCACTTTCCATGTTGGGTCCTTTTTTTATTTTTTTATCTAATGGCTTTTATTGAATCTGTTTGCGGTTCTCTAAAATTGTTTACAGAAACACATTATCTCAGTTAGCAACCTACATGCCATTATCTTTTTTGACTGGAATTGAGCGTTTTACCTACTATGCCGAAAAAACAGTGTGTATACTTTTTACACAATTTGGTATACACTATACACATTTTGTCCCACTAAACACAGGTTTTTTTCACCACAATTTTCTTTTACCGTAGCATTTTTTACCGCAGATTTTTTTACTGCAGAGAACGCGAAGATTTTTGGAATTTTAGTTCGTGGTAAAAACACAAAGTTCACAAAGCTGTTTGAATAACTTTGCGAACTTTGCGAAAAACCTTTGCGAACTTTGCGGTTAAAAATTGTGCTGTTAAAATCATCATCCAATTTTTTTTTATTTTTTTTCTAAAAATTTGTCCAATTCTGAAAGTTCAGTTGTCATTAGGGTATAACATTTAAAATTATACAACATGGAAACTAGAATTAATGTATTCGAAAAAGGTCAAAAAGCATTAGGTACTTTATTTGGAATCAGCGCTTATTTGAAAAAATCAGGACTTGAAAAATCTTTGATTGATTTAGTAGATTTCAGAGTATCTCAAATTAATAGTTGTGCTTATTGTTTAGACATGCATTCCAAAGAAGCTTTGGCAGCCGGCGAAACTACACAACGTTTATTTGGTTTGAGTGCCTGGAGAGAAACTCCATTTTATACCCCAAAAGAAAGAGCTGCTCTCGCCTGGGCCGAAGCTGTAACAGCTTGTGACGTACCTGATGAAATTTACGCAGAAGCAAAAACGCAATTTTCTGATGAAGAACTAATCGATTTGACTTTGGTGATTACCACAATCAATACCTGGAACCGTATGAATCTGGCTTTTCCTAATAATGTGGGATCTTACAGAGTGGGGCAATTTGGATAAATAAGTTAAGGCTGTTTTTTATATGACGTAAAAGATTAAATTTATTTCTTAAATAAAAAACAGCTTTTTTTATTATTTGCCACAGATTAAAAGGATTGGAAAGATTTTTTTTTCACGCAGATGTTGCAGATTTGAGCAGATTTAATTTGGATTATCATTTTTGAATTTGCTTAAATCTTTTTAAATCTGCGTTAAAAAAAATATTTCACGCAGATTATTTTTATCTCTCGCAGATTTTGCAGATTGAGCAGATTTTATTTTTGATAATGATCTGCGGAAATTTGCTTGGATCTTTTTAAATCTGCGTGAAAAAAAAAATCTCTCGCAGATTTTGCAGATTGAGCAGATTTTGTTTTGATGATGATCTACGTGCATTTGCTTAAATCTTTTTAAATCTGCGTGAAAAAATATTTGAACACATAGAAAGATTTTTAATTTTTAATTCTAAATTTTTAATTTAAAAAAAACACCAATGAATGAGTTTTTATTAATTTTCAGAAGGGATTTTACAACAAAAGAAATCCAGCCTTCGCCGGAAGAAATGCAGCAGCATTTTCAGCAATGGCAAAACTGGTTTGGAGGTCTGGCGGCACAAGATAAACTCGCAAGACCTTTGCAGCGCTGGGACGGACAAGGAAAAATCGTAACCAATAATAAAGGCGTTACTGATGGACCTTTCGTAGAAATCAAAGAATCTATTGGCGGAATGATTACCGTAAAAGCAAAAGATTATGACGAAGCTGCCGAAATTGCCAAAAACTGTCCTATTTTAAATTTAGGCGGAAATGTAGAGATTAGAATGGCGGTTTAGATTTTAGATTTTAGATTTTAGATTTTAGATTTTAGATTTTAGATTTTAGATTTTAGATTTTAGATTTTAGATTTTAGATTTTAGATTTTAGATTTTCCCAATCTTTGTCAAAGTTTTCAACTTTGACAAAGATTGCAATTATGCTTATTTATAAAAGGATGTTTTTCCAACATAGCCCGAGGTTTCAACCTTGGGATGCGTATTATAAATAAAGCATCATAATACGCCTATTACCCGAAACCCGACAGATTTTAAAAACCTGTCGGGTTTAAAACGTAATGCAATCACAACACCAAACAGAAAACCAGATTTCAAAATTATGATCGAAAACAAAGAACTCATACCGAATTTATTCAGAACGGAATACCAGAAAATAGTTTCGGTGCTTAGTAATTTGTTTGGTATTCATCATATCGAAATTGCCGAGGATATTGTTAGCGACACTTTTCTGGCGGCGGCAGAAACCTGGGCGATAAAAGGAATTCCGGAGAATCCTACGGCCTGGCTTTATACGGTTGCGAAGAATAAAACCAAAAACTACTTTAAACGAAATGACGTTTTTGAAAAGAAAATTGTAACGGAAATTAAATACAATTCTCATCTGAACAATCCGGAAATCGAAATTGATTTATCAGAACAAAATATTGCTGATAGTCAGTTGGCGATGATTTTTACGGTTTGTAATCCCTGTAATTCAAACGAAGCGCAAATTGCGCTGGCACTGAATTTATTATGCGGTTTTGGAATCAATGAAATCGCTGATGCTTTTTTATCGAATAAGGAAGTGATTTACAAACGAATAAATCGCGCCAAGGAAAAACTCAAAGAAGAAAACATAAAAATTCAGCATCCAAATCCGGTTGAAATTAAGGAACGAATCGATACGGTTTTAAAAACCATTTATCTGCTGTATTCTGAAGGTTATTATTCGACCTCACAAAATACTACTTTACGCAAGGATCTTTGTGCCGAAGCCATGCGCCTCACCTACTTATTGCTGCAGAACGATAGTACAAATTTGGCTGCAGCCAATGCTTTAATGGCTTTGATGTGTTTTCATTCTTCACGATTTGAAGCGCGAACTGCTGAAAACGGCGAAATTATTTTGTATCAGGATCAGGATGAATCACTTTGGAATCAGGAATTAATCGAAAAAGGAACTTATTTTTTAAGTAAATCTTCAACGGGTAATATTCTTTCAAAATACCATCTTGAAGCCGGAATTGCGTATTGGCACACGCAGAAAAAAGATACTGTCGAAAAATGGCAGCATATTTTAGAGTTATATAACAATCTTATTATTTTAGAATATTCTCCAATTGTGGCTTTGAACAGGACCTTTGCCCTATCAAAAGCAAACAACAAACAAGAAGCGATTATCGAAGCCGAAAAACTACAACTGACTGATAATCATTTCTATTATTCTTTACTTGGAAATTTATATACTGACATTGACAATAAAAAAGCATTACAACATTATGAAACTGCCTTTGGCTTAGCCAAAACAATTTCGGATAAAAATATCATCAGTAAAAACATAAAACAGCTGAATTTCCCTTAATCAAAATTTTTAAAATAACTTTCATAATTTTTGCGATATTTTACATTATTCCCATGTTTTATATCAAAGCATTTTTGATATGTTCTAATTGTTGCTCAACAGCTGTTAAATCTTTAATAAATATTAATTGTTAATATTACAGGAAAACGTATATTTGAGTCAATAGAATTTAAATATCGTGCAAGAACAAAAAAAATCACATAGTTTTATTTTCCCAAAAACTCCTACTGGAGTTGACGGCCTTGATGAGATTACTGATGGTGGATTTCCGAAAGGACGACCAACTTTAATCTGTGGCGGTGCCGGCTGCGGAAAAACATTGTTATCGATGCAGTTCCTTATTAAAGGAATTACAGAATATAACGAACCCGGAGTTTTCATGTCTTTTGAGGAACCTTCGGATGACCTTACTTTAAATGTAAAATCGTTAGGTTTTGACCTTGAAGAGCTTAAAGCCCAGAAAAAACTCGTTGTCGATCATGTCAGAGTCGAAAGATCTGAAATTGAAGAGGCAGGAGAATATGATCTTGATGGTTTATTTATAAGATTAGGTCATGCGATTGACTCTATAAAAGCAACCCGAGTTGTTCTTGACACAATCGAATCTTTATTTGCAGGCCTTGACAATCAGGCGATTCTTCGTGCCGAATTGCGAAGATTATTTCATTGGCTTAAAACCAAAGGCGTAACAGCAGTCATTACCGGTGAACGCGGTGAAGCAACTTTAACACGTCAGGGATTAGAAGAATATGTATCGGATTGCGTTATCGTTCTTGATCATCGTGTGATCGAACAGGTTTCGACCAGACGATTGAGAATTGTAAAATACCGCGGATCTACGCATGGTACAAACGAATATCCATTTTTAATTGATGCCGATGGAATTTCGGTACTTCCTATCACCTCTTTAAAATTAAATAATGAAGTTTCATCTGATGTGGTTCCTACGGGAGTTCCAGGATTAGACGACATGTTTCAGGGTGGCGGATTTTATCGCGGAAGTAATATATTGGTTTCAGGAACTGCCGGAACTGCCAAAACAACGATTGGATGTTATTTTGCCAATAAACAATGCGAGAATAAAGAACGTGTAATCTATTTTGCATTTGAAGAATCTCCGCAACAATTGGTTCGAAATATGAGATCGATAGGCATTGACCTTGAAAAACATATTAAAAAAGGCAATTTGCAAATTCATTCTTCACGTCCGTCTTTAAATGGTCTTGAACTGCATTTGCTTACGCTTAGAAAATTGATCAAAGAGTTTAAACCTACAACAATTGTTATAGACCCTATCAGTAACCTTATTAATGTAGGAAGTGAGCAGGAAGTGCGTTCGATGCTGGTAAGACTCATAGATATGCTAAAAGCCAATAACATAACGGCGCTTTTTACTTCGTTAAACAAACAAACAGACAATTTCAGGCCGGATCTTGCCGAAGAATCTGTATCCTCTTTGGTAGATACCTGGATTACAGTGCGTGATATGGAAGGAATTGGCGAAAGAAACCGTGGAATTTTTATTGTAAAAGCCCGCGGAATGGGTCATTCTAACCAGGTTAGGGAATTTGTGATTACAACGAACGGAATCGAATTGCTTGATGTAGAATTAGGTCCGCAGGGAATCCTTACGGGATCTGCCAGAAAATCACATCTGTTCAAGAAAACAATGTCTGATATTAAACTGCAAAATGAAATAAGCAGAAAAGACAGGGAAATTGAACGTAAACGCAAAGTTCTCCAAGCTAATATAGAAGCACTTAGAAACGAATTTGAGTCGGCAGAAGAAGAATTAAGCATACTTAAAGCAACAGAAGAATTACAGGAAAAACTGAGTTCGAAGAAAAAATAGCAGAAAGATGAAAAAAGAAGCTGTAGCCGAATGGCAATTGTTGCTTTATATCGCTGGTCAAACCCCAAAGTCGATTAAAGCACTCGAAAATATAAAAAAATACGCAGAAGAACATTTAAAAGGTAAATATAGTATCGAAATTATTGACTTGCTGAAAAGCCCACAATTGGCTGAAGGTGATCAGATTTTGGCTGTTCCTACTTTGGTTCGAAAATTTCCTGAACCTATTCGTAAAATAATTGGTGATCTTTCTAATGAAGAGAGAGTTTTGGTGGGACTCAATATTAAACCCGTAAAAGCGTTATAATGGACAACACATCTGATGTTACAAAACCAGAAAAACATAAGTTCATGCTTTTTGTTTCGGGTATGTCTGTAAAATCAGGGCATGCAATAGAAAACCTAAGAATAATATGTGATAAGTATTTTGTCGACAATTACGAATTAGAAATCATAGATATAAGTCGCGACACAGAACAGGCCGTTATACATCAAATTGTAGCAATACCAACATTGATAAAAGTAAGCCCTGCACCAAGAAGAATCATTTTGGGTGATTTGTCAGACAAGGAAAAGGTATTGAAAATACTTAATTTAACTGTATAAATTTGGGTGATAATAATAAACATATCGAATCTTTATTAAAAGAGATAGCTGCTTTAAAGGAAGAACTTTTTGAATCAAATAGTATTGTTGAAGCCATAAAAGTAGGAGATGTTGATGCATTAGTAGTAAATAACAACGGAATTCCTCAGCTTTATTCGCTTGAAACTGCTGATTATACATTCAGGCTTCTAATTGAAAAATTCAGGCAGGGTGCTTTGAGTATTTCCAGAAATGGTTTAATTCTGTACTGCAATGATTATTTTTCAGAACTTGTTGGTGCGCCTTCAGAAAAAATAATTGGCAATTATTTACAGGAATATTTCAACAATTCAGACAATTTTGTTCCTCTTCTCGAAGCGCTGAAATACGGGATTTCGACACACGAAATTTTATTTAAAACCAATTATAGTACAAGGACTTTTCCGGCTTCTATATCTGTAACAGATCTTGAACCGGCCGTTCAGGGATTGGGGATTGTAGTAACCGATTTAACAGAAAAGAAAAAACACGAAAATGCATTAATAAAGCATCAAAACGAACTGGAGGAAAAAATTAATGAACTAAACCGCATCAACTCCAATCTTGAAGAATTTATTCATGTCATATCGCATGATCTGAAAGAACCGCTTCGGAAAATAGTGATGTATAACGAAAGAATCGACGGCAGCAATCTTTCTGAAAGAGATACTAAATCGATGAGTGTAATGAAGTTATCTGCATTGCGATTAAATTCATTAGTCGATGATTTGGTTCAGTATTCATCGCATACAGCGCAGGAAGAACGCACAGAAATTAATTTAGAAGATATAATTGCTGAAGTCAAAGACGATTTGGAAATCATTATTACGGATAAAAAAGCCACTATTAAAATTGGAAAACTGCCGAATATAAAAGCTTCAAAAGTACAAATGCGACAGCTATTTTCTAATCTTATTTCAAATTCTATCAAGTACAGCAAAACGGATATTCCGCCGGTTATAGAGATTTTTCAGGTCGATGATTTTGTAGACGAAATTTCTGAGACAACGAATCGATTTGTTAAAATTCAGATAAAAGACAACGGTATTGGAATGGAAAAAGGGCATATTAGTAAAATTTTTACTATATTTCAGCGGCTTCACGCCAGAAATGAATATTCCGGAAACGGGATTGGTCTGGCAATTTGCAAAAAAATAATGGAGAACCATTCCGGGAATATAACGGTAGAAAGTAAACTTAATGAAGGAACAATATTTAACCTTCATTTCCCAATTCGATAAAAATGACAAAACAAAATAATTTACATATTATCATTGCTGAAGACGATTATGATGACGCAGATGTGATATGTGAAAGCTTTAATAAAAATCCTGACTTTACAAAAGTTAGTCTGGTGGCAAATGGCGAAGAACTTTTGAATTACCTTAAAAATAGTTCTAACGAGATTCCGGATGTTATTCTCACCGATATCAACATGCCTATACTTGACGGGATAGAAGCATTGCAGGAAATTTCAAATAACAACTTGCTCAATAAAATTCCTTGTTTTGTTTACTCCACCAGTATAAATCCTGCGTATAAAGAAAAATGTGATATGCTGGGCGTAAAAGGATATCTCATTAAGCCTTATTCTATTGAAGAGTTTGATGAAATTCCAATGAAAATCATTAAAGGTATTGAATAACAGTTTTTAAAGACCATCAATTATTATCACGCAAAGTCGCAAAGTTTATTTTTCTTTGCGACTTTGTGCGTTTAAAAACAGAATAACGCTACACACTTTGCGGTTAAATGATCCCTGAAAATTAGTTTTCTGAACTTTGCTCAAATCTTTTCAATTTCAATAATTCAGCAGTTACTTTTTTTATCCATTGCTGTTGATTCTTGTTATTTCCAAGTACCTCAGAATCATATAAATCCTGATATTTATTGCATTTTTCAATATTCGATTTATAGATTTCATCATAGTTAGCAAAATTGGTAATCTTTCTGACACTCAAACTATCAAATGATTTTCTAATTTTTCTCACGTGCAATTCTGTTATGTCAAAATGCAATTGCTCGTGCGACAACATTCCCGGATCATCAGTTACGGTCCAGGATTTACTTTTTATAAATTTACTTTCAACTTTATAATTTTTAGCATTGTGAAATTCCAGATCCATCGTAGAACAAGTTACTGCAACTGTAGATTCTACGGGTGCTTCCGGCGGAGTTCCTTTAAAATCTTCCCAGATTAATTTTCTGTTTGGAGACCATACAATTTCATCGCTTATTTCGATTTCTTTGTTTTTATAAAAAGCGATATTCGAACAGCAAATCACTACAAACAAAGGCAATATTAATATCTCTTTTCTAATTCTCATTTTCATTTTTTTTCTGTTTTATAAAAGCTCCAGCCCTTTTAATCCTCCTTTTTCAATTCCTTCAATCTTCTGAATAACTCAAAAGTATCAAATAATAATCAAAACGGCATAAATAATAATTGGTGTGATGTTAGTTGAAAACAAATTATACATTTGTCTCATAACAACCAAAAACCAAGCCACGTGAATCTAAAATTCCGCTTAACCGTTTTCTTATTATTTAGTTTTATGAGTATCATTACAAATGCTCAAAACAACCAGATAGATAGTTTGAAGCGCATTTTGCGTGTAAGTAAAGTGGATACTTCAAAAGTCAATCATTATAATACAATCGCAGATTTATACAAAGAAATTGATCCGGATTCGACTTTATTCTACGCGCAGAAAGCGGCAGTTTTAAGTACCAAAATAAAATATAACTTTGGTCTGGCAACCGCTTTCACCAATAAAGGAAATGCTTCTATCATCCTTGGGAATTATCCTGTTGCAATACATTATTTTAAAAACGCCCAGACGGAATTTCAAACAAGCCTGAAACAAAATCCCGATAAAAAACACTATAAAAAAGGTCTTGCAAGAGCCTATTCAAGTGCCGGCGTCGTGTATTACGAACAAAGTGATTATGTGCTGGCTTTAAAAAATTATGAAAAAGCACTCCAATTATATCAGGAAATTGACGAAAAACAAGGCATTTCGAAAGTACTAAACAATATTGGAACTGTTTATAAATCACAGCAAATTTATCCTAAAGCCTTATATTATTTAAAAGAAGCTTATAAAATACAAGTGAGTCTGGATGAAAAAAATGCACCAATAACACTTACTAATATTGGTGTTATTTATTTTGAATTAGGCGAATATCAAAATGCGATTGAATATTATAAAAAAGCAGAAAAGGGTTTTGAAAAAAGTGAGAACAAACGCGGTTTTGCGCTCTTAAACAATTATCTGGGCGATTATTATACCAAACAAAATAATGCTGCTGCGGCGCTTGGTTATTACCAAAAATCATTGGCTTCTTATGAAGAAATCCAGAATAAATTTGGTGCTTCACTCGCCTTATTTAATATTGGTTTACTGCTTCAAAATCAGCATAAATACAGCGAAGCACTTCCTTTTGCCCTTAAATCATTAGCTTATGCAAAAGAAGTTGGCGTTCAGGACCAGACCTTTCATACGGAAAAATTATTAAGCGAATTATACGAATCCTTAAACGATTCAAAAACTGCTCTGGCACACTACAAAAATTACATAACTGCGCGTGACAGTATTCATAATCAGGAAACTAATATGAAATTTGCAAGAGCTGAAATGAGTTATGAATTAAAGAAAAAAGAAGCACTCCTTTCTGAAGCGCATAAGAGAGAAATTCAACTGGTTGTTTTTTCTATTCTTGGAGCTTTATTATTGATCGTTTTGGGATTGGTAATTTACAACAGAATGCAGGTAAAACGTCAGCTTACACTAAAAAAAGAAGTTGCAGAATACGAACAGAAAGCACTGCATTTGCAAATGAATCCGCATTTTGTTTTTAATTGCCTGAGTTCAATATCTAGTTTTATTGTTCAGAACGGAACAGATTCTGCCTTAAAATATTTGTCTAAATTTTCGAAATTAATGCGGCTTACGCTCGAATATTCTAAAGGTTCGCTGATTCCGATTGATAAGGAAATTGAAAGTTTACAGAATTACCTTGAACTTGAACAGCTTCGTTTTCATGATAAATTCGAATTTGAAATTCAATCGACTGAAAATGTAGAATTTAATATGGGATTACCGCCATTATTGATTCAGCCTTTTGTAGAAAACGCGATTCTGCACGGCATGGTTCCCAAAGAAGGAAAAGGAAAAATAAGCGTCAATTTTGATGTACAAAAAGAGCAATTGATCTGCACGATTACAGATGACGGAATTGGTTTATCAGAATCAAAACTCTTAAAGGAAAATTCCGTTACAGCGCATCAGTCTATGGCGCTGGATATTACAAAGAAACGATTGAAGATTATGGAATCCATCACTTCCAAATCGGCTAAAATAGAGATTGTCGAACTCAGTTCGGCAAAACAAAAAACAGGTACAAAAGTTACTTTATACCTGCCAATTCAATACATACCCTAATAATATCAAAAAGCAATACCAAAATATCAAATACCAAAACCATGATAACAGCATTATTAATCGACGATGACAAACATTTAAGAACCGGTCTAAAAGCGCTTTTAGAACGTTATACAAATGATATTTTTATTGTTGGCGAAGCCGAAAGTGTAAAAACCGGAATCACTGCGATAGAAAAACTAAATCCGCAGGTTATTTTTCTGGACATTCATTTAACAGACGGAACCGGTTTTGATATTCTGGAACGTCTTTCTAAAGCAAACGGAAAACTGAAATCGCATGTTGTTTTTATTACCGCGCACGAACAATATGCTTTGAAAGCTTTTAAATTCAGTGCTTTAGATTTTATTCTAAAACCCGTTGATCCCGAAGAACTGCAATTTACAATGGCCAAAATAAAAGAAGCAGTCGGGAAAAACAATTCGTTTGAAAACATCGATTTATTATTGGAAAACATCCGAAAGAAAGTCGACAATTTCAAGAGAATTGCCTTATCAACCAGTGACGGAATTCATTTATTTGAGGTTTCGGATATTATTCGCTGTGAAGCCAAAATCAATTACACCCAATTCTTCATCAAAAACCATAAACCTGTTTTGATATCAAAAACATTGAAGGAATATGAAGAATTACTGGCAGAACACGGTTTTGAACGCATTCATCAATCGCATTTAATCAATTTATCTTACCTCAAATCCTACATAAAAACAGACGGCGGTTATGTAATTATGGCTGATAATGTGCATATTCCGATTGCACAGAGCAAAAAGGAAAAATTGCAGGAATTAATCAATTCACTTTAAAAAAATACCCCAGGATTTCTAACGAATAACTCAAACCATAATAATTATGAGAAAAAAATTACTCTTAATGCTAGTATTGCTTACCGGAATGGTAAACGCCCAGATACTAACTTTTACAGATCCCACCTTTAAAGCCATGCTTGTAAATGGCGGTGCAAATAACTTTACGGCCTATTCAGGCGGAGTTGCCGTAACGAGAATCGATACCAATTTTGACAATCAGATTCAGGTTTCAGAAGCGGCTTTAATTGACAGACTTTGGATAGAGGGCGCCAATGCTCCGCAAGTAACCAACATTCAGGGAATTGAAGGTTTTACCAATTTAACCGATTTAGGATTTAGAGAAATCAGCGTGACGTCTGTGAACTTAAGCGGAATGCCCAACCTGAAAACGCTTTTTGTCAAAAGTCCAACTTTGTTAACGGCGACAGTTTCCGGAATGAATGCTTTAACGGGAGTTTCTTTTATGGAAAGTCCCTTAATGACGACTTTAAACGTTTCAAATAATCCCAATCAAACCAAGCTTCTCGCACAGCAAAATCCGGCTTTTTCTACTTTAACGATGAGCAATTTGCCGCTTTTAAGAGAATTTTATCTGGCTGATAATGCTTTAACCGCTCTTGATGCAACGGGCTGCCCAAATGTGGAATATTTTAATGCTGTCAACAATCAGCTCACGTCGATAAATGTTTCCGGTTTAACAAAACTTACCACTTTTTTAATCGAAGACAATACTACCCTAACCTCAATAAATGCGGCGGGCTGTACTTTGTTGAATCTTCCTCAATCTGCTTTTAATACCACAAATTCGTTAACAACTGCTGATTTTTCGAACTGTTCAAGCCTTGAATACATACAATTGCCGGATAATTTGCTTACCACTTTAAACCTGTCAGGCTGTAGCGCTTTAAAAGAAATAAATGTTCAAAACAACGCTTTAACTTCATTGTCGCTTACGGGCTGTACAGCACTTTACAATTTAAATTGTATCAATAATCAATTAACGGCACTTAATCTAAGTACATCGCCCAATTTGGTTCAGCTTCAGGCGTCGGCCAATTCGATTTCTAATTTAAATTTATCAGGAACAAACAATTTGAAAAATGCTTTTTTGGCTAACAATCAAATTCCATCATTAAATCTTTCAGGAAACACTAATTTGGAAATACTTGATTTAAGCGAAAACCCAACTGCAAATCTAAATCTTTCGGGCTGTACGGCATTGAATAATATAGCAATAACAAATACTAATCTCGTTGATGCAGATTTTTCAAATTGCAGTGCGTTAACCATAATCAGCAATCTTAGTACGGCTTTAAATTCTGTGAATTTTCAGGGTTGTACAGCGCTTCAAACACTTTCTTTAAACGGAAAACCATCGGAAAAAGCGCCATTAACAACTTTAAATCTTTCCGGATTGGCAAATTTAAAAAACTTAGATTGCAGTTATACCAATCTTTCTGCTCTTAACCTTTCCGGTTGCAGCGGTTTGACTTCTGTTTTTTGTATCGAAAATCCAATTACGGCTTTAGATTTATCTAATTCTCCGGATATTATTACATTAAACGTTAACGGAAGCGCTCTGGAAAACATCGATCTTTCAGATTTATCTAATTTTCAGACTTTATCTGCCAATAACAACCCAAATCTAAAAATGATTTTTGCCAAAAACGGAAAAACCGAAACGATGTTTTTAGGCAATGCCAATACAAACCTGAAGTTTATATGTCAGGACGAAGCCGATATCACAGCAACAAAAAACTATTTATTGAGTCTTCCGTTATCGAATGTTGAAGTCAATTCGTATTGCTCTTTTACGCCGGGCGGAAATTACAATACAATTTCCGGCACAATAGCTTTTGACCTCAATAATAACGGTTGCGATGCTTCGGACGCCAAACAGCCGAATGTAAAAGTGGGACTAAATGATGGTTTTATCCAAAGCGAAACTTTCACCAAAACTAACGGAAAATATACTTTTTATACCGGAACAGGAAATTTTGCCCTCACGCCGCATCTCGAAAATCCAACGCTATTTACGATATCACCTGTAAACCCTGTACTTTCTTTTACGGATACTAATAATCATGTAGTTACACAGGATTTTTGCATTACTGCAAACGGATCTCAAAACGATGTTGAAATTATCATAGCGCCTTTTATTCCCGCAAGACCCGGATTTATGGCCTGGTACCAAATCGTAATTAGAAACAAGGGAAATCAAACAGCGAGCGGAAGTTTTAATTTTACATACAATCAAAATTTAATGCAGTTTGTTCAGGCAAATGTTCCAACAGCTGTACAAAATCCGGGATCATTAGGCTGGAATTATGCTAATTTACTTCCGTTTGAAAGCAGAAGTTATTATGTTAGATTCGACATTAATACGCCTACGCAAACGCCTCCTGTAAATCTGGATGATGTTTTGAATTTTACCGCGACAATAAATCCAGTTGCGGGCGATTTAAACCCGGCCGACAACACATTTAACTTCAATCAGATCGTAATAGGTTCTTATGATCCCAATGATATTACCTGTCTGGAGGGCAAAAGCGTGTCTCCAGGTACGATTGGCGATTATTTGCATTATGCCATAAATTTTGAAAACACAGGAACTGCTCCTGCCGAAACTGTGGTTGTAAAAGTGGTTGTAGATCAAACCAAATACGATATTAATTCCCTGCAATTATTAGACACGTCTCATCCATCGGAAATTAATGTTCACGGAAATGTGGTTGAATTTGTCTTTGATAAAATCAATCTGGGCGCCGCTAAAAAAACAAATCTTACCGCAAAAGATCCTCCGGTGGGCGGTCACGGAAGTATTTTATTCAAAATAAAAACAGCAGAAAGTCTGATTACAGGCGACGAAGTTGAAAAAGAAGCCAATATCTTTTTTGATTATAATGCGCCAATTGAAACCAATAAAGCCGAAACAGTCTTTAAAAATCTGGGCATAAAAGATCATGGAAATCAGGAAGTTGACAAAAGTGTGACCGTATTTCCAAATCCTACTAAAGAAAACATAACGGTAAATTGCGATAACACCATAAAACGTGTCGAATTGTTTGACGTTCAGGGAAGAATCCTTCAAACTAAAATCGAAAGCAGCAATAACACACAACTTGATCTTTCGAACAAGGCAAACGGACTTTATTTCATCAGAATCACAACTGAAAATGGCATGAAAGTCGAAAAAGTAATCAAGGAATAAATTTAGGTAATCAATATTCTACATTCAAAAAGCCTTCTGAAATCAACCGATTTTGAAGGCTTTTTTGTATTATCATTTTTTTCAGGAGCTATTTCCAGCTATACGCTTGTATCTTTTTCTTGCTAAAGAAGCAATAAAAAGGATACCGCTTCTATCTGGGCTAGGGCACTCGTTTTCATAATAACTATTTTCGTACTTTTAATCCCGAACAAAGCACCTTTATTCCATGACGTTTTACATCAATACAGAACATTTAAAAAAACAAATTGAATATCCTAACCGATATCAGCCTGAAAATCTTCTGAAAAGCTGTGCGATTGTTTTTGCAGCCATTTTTGTATTCCTTTTATTGTTTGCGCCATTTGGCGTTTATGAGCCTGAATTCAGGGTAAATTATTTTTTGATTTGTTTTTTTCATGCTTTTTCGCCTGCTTTAATCCTGTTTTTATATTTCGGAACTTATAATTATATCAAACGAAATAAAGCCAAAAAATGGACTTTGTTACACGAATATATTCACGTTGGCGTATTTCTGCTTTTGGCCGGAATTGCCAGTTTTTTAATGCGTGATATTATCTACAACAATCCAAACAATTGGTCGTGGCGTTATTTATACGAAGAAGTTCGAAACTGCTTTCTGGCCGGAATCCTTTTTTATTTTTTTCTGCGAATGGCTGGTTTTTATTTCAAATCAAAAAAAGGTTCACCATTTGTGCTTCAGTTTGTACCGCTTGCCAATGAACCCGAAAAAACCAAAATGGCTTCTACCCTTTTCATCAATACGCAGGTCAAACAGGACGATTTCAATTTAAACTTAGAAGATTTGCTTTTCGTAAAAGCCGATGGCAATTATATTGAAATCACAAAATCGAATCACGAAGATACGACCACAGAACTCAAACGAATTTCGCTAACCCAATTCGAAAAACAAATCGAAGACTATCCGCATTTTTTCAGATGCCACCGAACCTATTTGGTCAACATGTTTAAGATCGAAAAAGTAAACGGAAATTCTCAGGGTTACCTTTTATCGTTTCATAACACAGATACAAAAGTTCCCGTTTCAAGAAACCAGATTGAAAGTTTCAATCAGTGTTACAACCAACTCCGAAGCCTGCAGATAGCATAAGCTTGTCGTTCGTCACAAAAGCTTGTTAGTGATAACAGGACCAATTACAACAGTGTTTTCTTGTTGTACGTTTGTCCTCAGTAACACTAAATCAAAACGATTATGACAACCCAAAACACCACTTTATTACCAGATGTACAACAGTCAAATAAGCTCGATTACATCAATAATATCAAAATACTATTGACCATTTTGGTCATTTTGCACCACACATTTATTGCTTACAGCACTTCAGACGGATGGTACTATACAGAACCCACTACTATTCTTGGCGTTCTTATTCCCGTAAAAATGATGATTAGCATCAACCAGTCTTTTTTTATGGGCTTTTTCTTCATGCTTGCCGCCTATTTTACCGATGCTTCTTTTACCAAAAAAGGCACTTCAAAATTCATCACAGACCGTTTGATTCGATTGGGAATTCCGTTAGTATTTTATGCCCTACTAATTTCGCCATTTACGAGTTATTTGGTGTATTATTTTGCTCAGGAGCATCATATTACCTTTTTGCAATATTTGCAGGGCTACGACACCTGGATGGATATTGGCGTGATGTGGTTTGTATTGGCTTTGCTCCTTTTCACTTTCCTTTACGTTATATCGCAAAAGCTTTTCAAAATCAGCTTCGAAAATACATTGCCCGTTCCAAGATCGCGAACAATTCTTTTATTTGCATTAGCGTTGGGTCTTGTAACTTTTGCAGTTAGAATCGCATTTCCCGTGGGCTGGGTTCTCGAACCATTCGGATTTCAACCCGGACATTTCCCGCAATACATCGCCTTTTTCATCATTGGTTTATTGGCGGCCAAAAACAACTGGTTCAACGAATTGTCTGAAAGAACCAGAAAACGTCTTACGCTTTCTGCGTGGATTTGTTTATTGCTTTTCCCCGTATTTTTTGTCATCAGAGTCACTTTAAAAATGCCCGTAGAATGGTACGCAGGAGGTTTTCACTGGCAACAATTATTATACGCCATCTGGGAACAATGGATCGGACTTTCCATCTTAACCATTCTGCTCATCAAAGGAAGAACAAAATGGAACAAATCAACGCCTTTGCTTGCCAAATTATCGCGTTACAGTTTTGCGACTTACATTTTCCATCCCGTAGTAATTGTTGCCTTTACCCTGGCCGCAAGAAACTGGAATGTAGATCCTGCACTTAATCTTCTTGTAGTTTCACCGCTGATAGTTGCGGGGAGTTTTGCTTTGGGAGGATTGCTTTTATTGATTCCTGGGGTTAAGAAGATTATTTAAAAATCATCAATCAAAAAACGAATTTGTTGATCGTGAAGCCTATTTAAACTCAATCTTCTCATTTCGACAGAGGAGACTAGAGCAATAGCGAACAGACGAAGTAAATCTCCGCGAGAAGCTCAACAAAGACTTAACCAACCAGTATGTCATTTCTGTAAAAGTCACTTATTTCGGTAACGGATTTATCATTTCAATTGGCTTTTTCCCATCTATTCCCTGATGTGGTCTCTCATGATTATAATAATAGAGATACTGTAATAATTCCTCTTTT